>Ga0316207_10000080_pt1 | contig 212435 bp, 208 predicted proteins | sample 6weekpyrite_MG_FD_204943 | JGI IMG/M metagenome (GOLD analysis project Ga0316207, IMG submission 204943) | Microbial mat bacterial communities from mineral coupon in-situ incubated in ocean water Damariscotta River, Maine, United States -... | ecosystem: Environmental > Aquatic > Marine >...
AGCAATTCATTTAGCTGACCGGTACTAATAGAGTGTTTGACTTATCTTTTTCTTAGCCGCCTTATTGAATGTATGAAATAAGACGAAGCAAGTAACAGATTAAAAAAGTAGAATTTACTTTGACTTTTACCCCACTTATGCTTTAGCAACGGGGGTATCGCGGTTTTACATAAATCAATTTAGTTGATTTATTGTATCGGACTTTAGTCCAGAAGTCGCAGAACAATGTTAATAAACCCCTATTCCAATAGGGAGATAAAAGCACACATCGGTGTCCTTTTATCTCCTTGTGGTTATAGAGAGCAGGCCCCGCCCAGCCCCCATTTCGAACCTGGAAGCTAAGCTGCTCATCGCTGATGATACTTACCGCTCCGCGGTTGGAAAACTAGGTCGCCGCAAGGGGTTTCTCTTCTTTAAAAATAATCAATATTCAACTTTTTCTTTTAATAATTTAGTTAAAATTCTTGCATTTAAAACAATGGATTATTATGCAAAACAAATTTAGCGATGCTATGGACTTTAGACACGCTTGTAAAATTTTTGATGATACGAAAAAGATAAGTGATGATGAGATTGAATATATCTTAAATGCCGGAGTAAAGTCTCCTTCCTCTTTCGGTATGGAACCTTGGAAATTTTTAGTTATAACAAATGAAAAATTAAAGAGTGATTTAAAACCATTTTGTTGGAATCAAGAGCAAATTACTAGCTGTTCTCATTTAGTTGTTATATTAGCTGCTATAGAGAATGTAAAGGTTGAGAGCGGTATTCCTAAAAAGAGATTTTTACGTCGCGAGATGAGTTCTGAAACATTGGACACTTATCTAGAACTCTATCCAAAACATTTGAGTGATACATTAAGTAGTGATAAGAATATTTTGGCATGGACTGCAAAGCAGACCTATATTGCAGCGGCAAATATGATGAGTGCGGCGGCATATATTGGAATTGACTCATGCCCGATTGAGGGTTTTGAAAAAGAGAATGTAGAAAAAGTTTTAGATCTTGATACAACAAAATATCAGCTTGCTTTGATACTACCGTTTGGATACAGATTAAATGAACAACCCAAGCAGTTAAGATTGCCTTTTGAAGAGGTCGTTACGTTTATCTCTTAGAGAGAGGGAAAGTTCCTTCTCTAAAGATTATTGAAAAAATGCGAACATATCTTGGCGTTGGAATTTCATAACAAGGTCAGATGCCGATGCGCCTCTTTGGTTTCTAACACTACGATCTGCTTTATGATCTAAAAGAAGTTTAACCATAGCAGCACGATCATCCATAATACCTTCCATTAAAGGTGTCCAGCCTACACCGTCAGTGATATTGATATTGATACCTTTATCAATAAAGTACTCAACTAAATCCATTTTATTGTGTCTGATTGCCATATGAAGAAATGACCATCCGTAGTGGTTTTGCATATTAATATCTACGCCTGATTCTATAAGTTTATGAACCGTTGCACTCTCGCCTTTATAGATGAAATGATCTACTAAATCAAATACCTCTACCTCTTCTGCGAACCCTGCATTTTTTAATTCTGTTTTTTCATTCTCGTCTAGAGCATCAAGTTTAGATATTGCTTCGTCTAACGTCATCATCATTGTAAATCCTAATAAAATATTTGAAAGTTATTGTAGGAGAAAATAGATAAAAGGAGTATAAAAGTCTAGTTTTTCGAGGCAAGAACCTCGAAATATTCTATTGTGCTAAACGCACGTTGATTGCACACGGACCTTTTTGACCGTCACTCATCTCATACTGTACTTTGTCACCTTTATCAATCTTCTCACCATCTAATTGAGTTGCGTGAACAAAGAGGTCATCCCCAGGCTCTTGAGGAATGATAAACCCGTAACCTTTTTCTGAGTTATAAAACTTAACCGTACCATGTTGTTGCATAATAACCTCGCACTTTTAATTTCGGGCAATATTATAACACATATAATAATTAATTTATAAATAAAAATCACAAAAAGATTACGTTTGTGAATATTGGATAATTATAATTTATTAAAATATCATCTTAAGTACCGAAAAAATCCTATTTAATCGAATGAAAAAATATAAAATAAAATTTTAAAATCAATAATTATTTTTAAAAAAATTAAAATTTTTGGTAATATATTTGTATTTATTAGACGAAAGTATTACATTTATCTGAAAGTTGAAGGAAAGTTTTGTTGTTAATTAGACTTCTTGCAAAATTCTAGTAGTCATCAGCTTTACAAAGAGAGTTTTGCAATAACTCTATTATAAGCTTTCTGACTCTTGATAAAAGATGTTGTTGTTATCCAAAAAGATAGTGAACATTTTAAATGTCTTATCGTTGAGCTCTTTGTCATTAGATGCAAGAGATATGGTTACCTCTCTTTTATCATTATTTATAGCAGGAAGAGATGAGAGTTCAACATTTTCTGAGACCTGCAACATTATATCTATAAGTGTATTCTCAGAGCACTCTGCGCTAAGTGTTCGGCGATATTTTTTCATGGCTTTAGGAATGTATTTGCTCATTGCCTCTTCAATCATTGGATGAGCCATCTGAGGGAAGCCCGGTACAAAGAAGAATCTATTGTCAAGGAAATAGCCTGACATATTGTTTATTGGATTATATAGTAACTCTGAATTTATCGGGATATATGACATTTGAATACGGTGATCATTGACATCTCCAAATCTATCTTTTATATCTGATAAAAATTTTGGGTGGTATTCCATCTTTGAAGATCTAAAGACTTTTGCAGAGAGTTCTCTTGTAATGTCATCTGGAGTTGAACCAATGCCACCAAAACTTAGTAGGATTGAGTTTTCGTCGTCTTTTGCTTGTAAAAATGCCTGTTCGAGAAGTAGGGGGTCATCTTTAATAATGGAGAGTGCATGTATCTCGTGGTTATATTTCTCTAAAGTAGTGCGCACAAATTGAAAGTGCGCATCTTCTCGTCTGCCGTTTAAGATTTCAGTGCCGATGATGACGACATAAAATCTTAAATTCGTACTAGATTTTGCTAAGGACAAACTCATTCATTTCATTTACAATCTCTTCGATTGTACCCTCACCGCTGATTTGCTTTAGAAGGTTTTTTGAAGAGTAAAAATCTTGAATATCTTTTAACGGCTCAGTATATACGCTCATACGGTTGTTGAAAACTTCAACGTTATCATCCGCACCACGTGCACGTCCAAGCACTCTATCTTTTGCAGTCTCTTCACTAACAACAACTTCTATAACACTAGAAAGTTCAATGTTGCTCTCTTTTTGAAGTAATTCATCAAATGAACTCATCTGTTCAACACTTCTTGGAAAACCGTCAATTACGATTACATCTCTATCGCTATTATTTAGCGCACTTACTATCGTATCAAGAACGATGTTTAACGGACAAAGGTTACCTTTACTTACAAAACTATCAATCGTTTTACCTAGTTCTGAACCGCTAGCAGCTTCAGCACGCAGTAGCTCTCCTGTTGAAAAGTGTACGATTTTGTCACTGTTTCTCTCAGCAATAAGTTCTGCATCCGTTGTCTTTCCAGACCCCGGAGCTCCGATTATTAAGAAAAGTTTTTTCATAAGTTAGTCATCCTTCTTTTTATTTGATTCACGTAATTTGATGTGTAGCTCACGTAGTTGCTCTAGCGTAACAGGGCTAGGTGCTTCCGTTAAAAGACACTGTGCTTTTTGTGTTTTAGGAAATGCAATAACGTCACGTATACTATCTTTTTTAGTAAGTAGCATAATAAGACGATCAAATCCTAAAGCAAACCCTCCATGTGGAGGCGCACCAAATTTTAGAGCCTCTAGCAAGAAGCCGAATTTTTCCTGTGCCTCTTCATTTGAGATACCAAGGAGTTTAAAGACCTTTTGCTGTATCTCCTCTTTATGGATACGGATACTTCCACCGCCTAGTTCAACGCCGTTTAGAACGATGTCGTAAGCGATTGATTTGATGTCTTCTATATCCTCAGCTTCAGTTAGTGTCGGCATTGTGAATGGGTGGTGTAGTGCTTTGATTTTGTTATCTTCAACCTCAAACATTGGAAAGTCAACAACCCATAAAAAGTTAAACTCATCTTTATTGATCAGTCCCATCTGCTCAGCTACGTGGATACGCAGACGTCCCATGTAGTCCCAAACGACTTTTTTCTTACCTGCACCGAAGAAGATTATGTCACCTGTTTTAAGATCTGTTCTTGCAACAAGAGTATTCACTGCCTCTTCACTCATGAATTTAAGAAGCGGTCCTTTTAAACCGTCCTCTTTCATCTGAAAGTAACCAAGACCTTGTGCACCGAACTTACGAACAAAGGTCTCCATATCTTTAATTTGTCGTTTAGAGTAGAACGTATCACCGCCCACAACTTTTAGAGCTTTGATACGATTAGCTTTTTTATCTTTAGCGATGGAAGCAAAAATCTCATTTGTAGAATCCTCAAAAAGATCACTAACTTCAACCATCGCCATGTCGTAACGCATGTCAGGCTTGTCGCTACCGTACTTCTCCATTGCCTCATCGTAAGGCATTCTTGGGAATGGTGCACTCACTTTATGACCTGTTGCCTCAAAAATTCCTACGATTAGCTCTTCTGCAACTTTGATAACATCCTCTTGGTCACAAAAGCTCATCTCAACATCTATCTGCGTAAATTCTGGCTGACGATCTGCTCTTAAATCCTCATCGCGGAAACATTTGGCAATTTGAAAATATCTATCAAATCCACTAACCATAAGAAGTTGTTTAAATAGTTGTGGTGATTGCGGTAGTGCAAAGAACTCTCCATCATGTACACGACTTGGTACAAGGTAGTCTCTAGCACCCTCAGGAGTAGATTTTGTCAAAATTGGAGTTTCAACGTCTAAAAATCCAAGTGAATCCAGCACGTTACGTGCAGCGATTGCCGCTTTTGAACGCAGTTGAAATGTTTTAAAAGCTGAATCATTACGAAGTTCAAGGTAGCGGTAGCGTAGTCTTGTCTCTTCATTTACATTCTCATCACCCAAAGTAAACGGCATAGGCTCACTTCTGTTCTCAATAATGAGTTCATCTACGACAACTTCAATCTCACCGGTTTTAAGTCTAGGATTTGCTAAACCCTCTCCACGCAGTCTAATTCTTCCTTTAGCGATAAGGACAAATTCATCTCTGACTTCATTTGCTATTTTATGAGCTTCTACATTATCAGCAGGATCACATACAAGCTGGATAAGTCCGCTCTTATCACGTAAATCGATAAATATGACGCCTCCATGATCACGGGCACTATTCGCCCAACCAGTAAGGGTGACGCTCTCACCCTCATTTGTTGCATTCAGTTCGGTATTGTAGTGGCTTCTCAACGCACTTCCTTGGCAAAAATTTGTGCGCAATTCTACCGAAACCTTGCTTTTGAAGAGATTATATGCGTTAAATATGAAATAAAATAAGAAATAAATGATATAATTTCAGAAAAATTATGAAAAAAACAATTAGACAAAGTCGTTAGGATGATTTGATTCGTAATTAATGAGACTGAAGTTCGGCTCATTAATTTAAAATCAGCTGTTTATAGTTATAAAAGAGCACAATAAAACTTTTAATCTTGAAAATTTTCTTATATCGATTGAAAATTTTTTTTTGATGCTAATAAGAATACTCTTTTCTAAGATACAAGTTAAGTCATAGTATGGCATAATCTCCGACATGAAAAGAGGGGAGTTTACGTGCCTGAAGAGTTAGAAATAAAACGAGTCGGTATCATTTTACGTCCATCATCGCCGGAACTTAAAGATCTCTACTTGAGAGTAAAAAGTCTTTTTGAAAGTTACGGTGTAGAGGTGATGATTGATACGCGTAGTGCCGATGAAATAGATGTAGACGGATATGACTTTGATACTATGTGTAAACAAAGTAATATGCTTGTTACCATTGGGGGTGACGGGACGCTTATATCTGCCGTTAGGCGCTCTTACGGGTATAATCTTCCAATTTTGAGTATCAATGCAGGACGTTTGGGATTTTTAGCCGACATCAATCCAAATGAACTAGAGAGCTTTTTTGAGCGTCTTATGAACGGTCAGTATAGAATTGATAAACGTGTAATGCTTGAGGCGATTATTACCCGTGAAGACGGTAGCAAAGAGTATAGCAGTGTTGCGCTGAACGATATCGTTATCTCACGATCATCTATTTCAAAAATGATTAGGTTGGATGCTTACATAGAGGGCGAGCTTTTTAACCGTTATTACGGTGATGGATTAATCCTCTCTACTCCTACAGGTTCAACGGCTTATAACCTTTCTGCCGGAGGGCCTTCACTTTTTCCATTAACGAGTGCATATGTTTTAACTCCTATTTGTCCGCACTCTTTGACGCAAAGACCGATGGTACTGCCTTCAGAATTTGAGGTGGAGATCACTACGGAGAGTAGTAATGCGACTTTGACTCTTGACGGTCAGGAAAAAATAGAGTTTTCTGATAAAGATAGAGTACTGGTGCGTGTGAGTGAGAAAAAAGCGTGTCTCGTACATAGGATTGAACGAAACTACTTTAAAGTGATCAAAGAGAAGCTGAAGTGGGGTGAATAGATGATAGAGCGCTTTTTGTTAAGTGATTATCTCTCATTTGAAAGTGCTGAACTCAATTTCGGCAAAGGGCTTATCGTATTTACGGGACCTAGCGGGAGCGGAAAGTCTATCTTGATGCAAGCATTGCTTGCTAGTTTAGGGTTACACGATGCACAGGCGGCTCTGAGTGAATCCACGGTCGCTACACCCCTTGATCTGAGCGAGCTTGGTTTTGATGATGAAGATATCGCCGTATTTAGACAGATAAAAAAAGAGAAGGTTCGCTACTTTTTAAATAACCAAAGTATCTCAAAAAAAGGTCTACACTCGGTAAGCCGCTCTTTTGTACGACACCTGAGTCTAAAAGATTACAGCGATTTTGAAAATAGTAGTCTATTAGAACTTTTGGATGCACACGTAGCTTTAAGTGAAGCAAAACATCAAGAAAAAATTCAAGAGTTTTCAGAAAAATTTACACATCTTCAGAAGATTCAAACGCAACTCAATGAGATTTTAGAGCAAGAGAGAAAGATCGTAGAACTTAAAGAATTTGCTGCTTTTGAGATAGAAAAAATCAATGAAATTAACCCTAGTTCTGGTGAGGATGAAGAGCTGCTTGTTGTTAAAAAACGTCTTTCTCATAGAGAAAAAATTGAAGAGAGTCTGCAAAAAGCGGAAGCAATTTTTGAGCATGAGTATAGCGTCGGTGAGGCACTCATCGCACTTGATATTGAGAGTGATTTTTTTGATGATGCGATGAATGAAGTTCGCGCACATTTTGAAGATGCAAGAGCATCGCTTGATGAGCTTGATGATATAGATGTTGAACAGGTGCTTGATAGGATAGAGCAGTTAAGTGATCTGAAACGTAGATACGGAAGTATCGAAGAGGCGCTTGAGTATAAAAAGAAAAAAGAGCTTGAACTGCAAGAGTATGAGAGCTTGGATGAGAATAAAGAGCATTTGATAAAAGAGGTCGATACACTCTCAAAAGAGTTAGATAAGAGTGCAAAATCTATAAGTAAAAGTAGAAGTAAAGCAGCAAGTGAACTTCAAGTTTCTATCAATGAACTTGCACGCGAGCTCTACTTAGAGAGTGTAACGTTAGATGTAGAAAATGTTGCAATGAACAAGCACGGGATAGACAAGGTTAATGTACTATTGAAAGGAACAAACCTAGATAACGTAAGTTCGGGAGAGTTCAACCGCTTGCGCCTTGCTCTTTTAGCACAAAAAAGCTCACTTTTAACACGTGAGGGCGGGGTACTCTTTTTAGATGAGATCGATGCAAACTTAAGCGGTGAAGAATCGATGAGTGTTGCAAAGGTATTGACGCTTCTATCAAAAAATTATCAAATATTCTCAATATCACATCAACCGCAACTCACATCACAAGCCCACCAGCACTTTTTAGTGACAAGAGAGGGGAAAAGCAGTGTTATTGAGCTTGAACATAACGATAGAATTAATGAAATAGCGCGAATGGTTAGCGGTGAGAAGATAACGGATGAGGCATTGCGGTTTGCTAAGGCGCTGCTTAGGTGATTTTGAATATTCATGTATACTACTTAATGTCGGTTAAAGGATAACAAATGACGGCGATGAAACAAGAAGTTCAAAAAATGATTAAAAACCTTCCTGATGATTGTACCTATGAGGATATACAGTATCATTTGTATGTTGTTGAGAAGATTCAAAATGGGTTAGAACGTGCGCATAAGGGAGAAGTCACTACCGATAAGGATGCTCAAGAGAGAATGAAAAAATGGCTTTCAAGCTAGTTTGGTCGGAAGAGGCTCTTGAAGATATTGAATCCATTGCAACATATATTGAAAAAGATTCACCCGTATATGTGAAAGCCATCGTACACGGAAAAAGACTTTTAGAAAATCATAATGAACCTTAGAAGGTGTATAGCTGTAAAAATGAGTCAATTAGGCACATAATTTGCTTCCTTTTTTGCTATAATTTTGCATATTTTAGGAGTGCTTGTGCAAAGACGTAATTTCTTCTCTACAATGTCACTGTTAGCACTGGGTGCCGCTGAAGCAAATGCTTTTGGTTTTGGCTCGATTGAGAGTAAGTTTATAAACTTTTTTGCAACCGAAGAGGCTCAAAATATGGATATGCCTAAAAGCAAGCCATCTAAAAAGAGCGAAAAGTTAACTAAAGAAACTAAGTCTCTTAGTAAACTTCAAATACCTGTTCAAGAGAAGAGTAAGGTGGTGTTATCAGGTGATGAATTTGCACTTTTAAAGAGTTTGCATGCAAGGCTTAAAAGAGTTCGTTATATCTGTGGCTATGGACACTTTAATCTTGTCGGTATTGATGAGATGAATAAGATTGCTAGAAATTACTCTAAAGTGGGTTCTTTTACGAAAGCTGAGCTTGATATGATTGAAAGACTCTTTTACGAAGAGGCGTCAGAGTACGGCTTTTACGGTGAAAAAGTTCTAACCAACATCACTGATAATATAAACAAAAAAGAGATTACGAAAGTTCCTAGAACCGGACACTATCTCTTTCGCGGAAAACCTGAGCAGATGTATCATCAGATTAGGTCTGAATTAGGAGATTCCGTTATCTTGACATCAGGTGTTAGAAGTATTATCAAACAGCTTTACCTATTTACCAATAAAGCGGTAAAAACAAACGGTGATCTCTCTTTGGCTTCCCATTCACTTGCTCCGATAGGATACTCCTACCACGGCATCGGAGATTTTGATGTCGGAAAAGTCGGTTTTGGAATGAGAAACTTTACCGATGCATTTTCTAAAACAGAAGAGTATAAAAAATTGATAGATTCCGGCTATGTGAAAATACGTTATCCGCAGGGCAACCCTTACGGTGTACGATTTGAACCATGGCACATTAAAGTTGTTTAAAATTTGAAAATATTTTTAGTATGGCTATTGCCGCTTTTTCTTTTTGCACAAGGTTTTGATTTTACCGTTCATAAAAAGGGTGAGGATAAATCTGACACCACTCTTTTGGTCATTGGAGGTATTCAAGGGGATGAGCCGGGCGGATTTAATGCCGCGTCACTGCTTGTTACACACTATAAAATCTCTAAAGGTGCTGTTTGGGTTGTGCCAAATCTGAATTTTCAAAGCATCATTAAACGTTCACGCGGTATTTATGGTGATATGAATAGAAAGTTTGCAAATTTAAGCAAAAAGGACCCCGAGTACGAGACTGTTCAGAAGATAAAAAAGCTTATCACGGCACCTGAGGTTGATATGGTGTTGAACCTACATGATGGAAGTGGGTTTTATAGAGACAATTATATAGATAAGTGGCGTAATCCTAATCGTTGGGGACAGTGCTGTATCATAGATCAAAAAGAGATTGCTTCTACACGATTTGGAAACCTAGATGCAATCGGAAAAAGAACGGTTGAAGAGGTAAATAGTGCATTAGCTGCAAATGATCACCGTTTTTCTTTAAAAAATACCTACACAGCACAAGGTGATGAGGAGATGGCAAAGAGTCTTACCTATTTTGCAATTAGAAACAATAAACCCGCTTTTGGAATTGAAGGAAGTAAAAACTTCGGTACGCATATGAGAGCCTATTATCATCTACTGGCACTTGAGAGTTTTATGCGTCAAATGGGTATTGAGTATAAACGCGATTTTGATATGACGCCAAATGGTGTAAAGCAGGCGATCAATGATGATGTAAGTATAGTTCTTGACAATAGAATAGCACTGTTAGTTCCTAAAGCGAGAAGTTTCCTCAACTATATCCCTTTGCGTAGAGATAAAAATGTAAAAGTTGATACGGCTAATCCTTTGATAAAACTCGTAGAAGAGGGCGGTAACTATAGAGTCTACTATGGAAATCGTAGGATGACTATGCTTAAACCTCAATATTTTGAGTATGATGATAGCCTAAAGAATGCTACTATACAAATTGACGGTAAATATCAAAATGTGCAACTTGGCTCAATTGTAAATGTAAAAAACAGTTTCTTAGTTAAGGAAAAAAGCGGGTACCGTGTAAATATTATCGGCTATACCAATGCAAAACGAAAAAATGAGAGTGGTATTGTCGTATCGAAAGATCAGATTATGAGTAAATATTCGCTCGATAAGGCAGGTAAAATCTTTAGAATAGAGTTTTATAACGGTAACAAGTTCTCGGGAATGGTGTTAGTAAATTTTAACGGACATACAAGCTAACTTATAACCTTTTTAGTAGAGTGTTAAGCTCATTTTTCAGACGTATCTTCTCCTCTATTGACATATTTTCAATTTCATAATCAATGAGCGGTTTTTTCTCTCCCTCGTCTGCAGCTGCTTTTTTACCTTCTACACTAAAAAGTGATACCGGACGTAAAAAACCTTTTGGGGTTATCTGTGTTCTGTCTATAAACTCAAACACCTCGTTTGCAAGCAGTTTTGTCTCTTCTGAAACCAGTATTTCATCGGGTTGTGCAGTAGATTCAATACGACTTGCAAGATTGACTGATGAGCCAATAATCGTATATTCAAGTCTGTTTTCACTGCCGAAGTTACCTACCGTACAGTATCCCGTATGTATACCCATACGAATTTGAAACGGTTTGGTAAAACCTCTATTTTTCCATCTATAATGCAACACTTGCATATGCTCTTTCATCTCCAATGCCATATTGACACAAGCAACGGCATCCTCTCTTATACCGTTTGACTTTGGATCACCGAAAAAGAGCATGATTGCATCACCGATATATTTATCAACCGTTGCACCGTGGTTAAGCGCAATTTGCGTCATATCATTTAGATAATCATTGAGAAGTTCGCTTAAATCCTCAGATTCCATCTTATCAGTGGTATCGGTAAAATCAACAATATCTGAGAAAAATACTGTTAGTTTTTTTCTTTTAGATGTAAGTTGTACATCTTGCTCACCTGAAAAGATTGACTCATAAATTTGCGGTGAGAGATATTTTGAGAGTTTAGATGAAAGCTCTTCAAGCATCTCATTTTTACTCTGCTCTTGTGTGAGTTTGATGCGATTTTCACTCTCCTCTTTGAGCTGAGTCAGAGCATTAGACATACCTGTGATCATAGTGTTAAATGAGCTTGAGAGTTTACCTATCTCATCGTTTGAATGAACATCAACCTGATAGGAGTAGTCCTGCTTTTTCGTAATGGCATTGGCTGCATGTGAAAGCTCAATTACAGGTTTAATCAGACGCCTCGTAAAAAAGAGTGCGATAAGAGCAATGATAAGAACACCGATAAGCAGTGCAACGACAAATAGCTCTTGATACCTTTTTAGTTCTTTAAGAAAAACTGTTTTATCCTCTTCTAGAATAATTTCTATATTTTGGTTACTTTTTAGTTTCTGAGATACTTTGAGAACTTCTGCAAACTTTTGACTTTTATAGAGCGTCTCTTTCTCATTAAGTAGAATATAGTATTGACGGTTTTCTTTATTGTTAAAAAATCTTTTTAGATTATCAAGCGAGAAATCAAGCTCAAGTTCACCAATCTTTGTTTTGTCAAAAGGGGAGTAGATCGGATAAGAGAAAAAGGCCTTGTACTCACTCTTTTGAGATAAAAACTGTAAGTTACTTGAAGCAATAACTCTATTTTTACTATTCTTTAGATGAAACTCTCCGATAAGGTTAAGTTCACGCTTTTTACTCTCTAGTAATCTACTAATACGTCTATCAAGATCAAGTCCAAAGATGTCGTTCATAACATCTAGACCTATCATAAATTTCATATCTCTTTGCAGGGTTTGCAGATACTGCTCCATCTGCTCAACACTCAGTTTAAGCTGTGTTTGCATCTCATTTTGCGTATTTTGATGATAAATATTTAGAAGTGTACTGCCAAGATAGAGCATAAGTATCACATAGGGGATGATACTTACCGAAAGGATAAGAGAGATTATCTTTAGTTTAAAACTCATAGAGTACTTTTAGGTCAGTGTCTAAAAGTTCTTTTGGTAAATACCCGATTGCGCCGTTAACATTTTTCAAAAATAGTTTAAGTGAATTTGCCGATGCTTGAGTTACGGGAGGACTAATTCCCTGAAAGTGCTGTTTTATCCAGTAGTTATTGAGTTTTTCACGATCAGTTTTTAACACGCTTTTTTCAAAAACTTTACGCAGGTCTGAGCTACTTAGCATATTCACAGGGACAACTCTTTGATCACCTATAAAGTGGCGTTTCATTAGAAAAATATCTTTGATCTGACGCACGGATGTGTTCTCTATATTGCTTTTTGTAGATGTTGCAATAACGTAGCTTGCACTATGCAGTGAGACGATAAAGGTGATGATCAGAAATAGAGAACGCATTAGAACAACACCGAAAAAGAGGCAAGAAATTTATTCTTACTACTGTCTGAATTAATTTGATACTCAGCTTTTAAAGAGACCGGATATATTGGACGGTAACTATAACCGAAGATTCCGATGTGATTAGAAAGAGTGACTGAATCATCGTCAAAATACTCATACCTTCCAATCAGTGCATGCTGAAAATTAAAATGGTACTCAGATTGAAGATAACCGGAAAATTTTGTAGTTTCATGTACAAAAGAGCTGTTCTCAGAGTGGTTGACCATAGCTTCAGCTTGTACATTAATTGCACCATCTTCATATTTTGCATTGAGTTGAAAAAATCGAGTTCTTGTTGTGTCTTCAGTAATATATTCGCCGACACTCCCACCATACTGAAAATCCATACTCATCTGATTTTCTAAAGAAAGCCCGAAAAAGTGTCTATTCTTGATATTGATATAATCTTCATCTATATCTTTTGAATTTTGCATAAACAGATGATACGTGAGTGTATCGACCCCCGGAACATATCCGTAAATATCAAGTCCCGTCAAAAATTTTGGGAACATTTTTTTACTTAAAGAGGGGCTTGAACTGGTCTCTCTTAAAACATTGATCGGTTCAAGATTCCAATATCCAATCGGCGTTATCAGTTTACCTATACGAAAATTTGCATACTCTGAAAAGTGGTAATCAAAATAGAGTCTTTCGTAGTGAAATTTTCTATCATACTCTTGGTAATGGTTTCTAAAATCACGTTTGTAGTAGGGTGCAGCTTCAAGTTCAACCAGATAGGAGAATTTAGGCGTAATGTTGCCGTAGCCAAGCAAAGCTACGTCATCAAGACGTAGAAGACGCTTCTCTTCACCCACTTCATAGTCGGTAGAAAAATAGCCTCCGATATGAATAGAATCATGAAGTTTAAGTCCGTGCCCTAATCTATATGGCTCGGCATGAGCGATTGCAGAGAGGAGAAACAGCACTAAAGTAAAAAGTGATACTTTTTTCATCTACAATCCAGTTATTTGGTACGGCAATTGTATCTAAAGAAATGTTAAAATCAAATAACTATTTTTATTCTTTTATAATATCATAGTATGTAGGAATGTAGGGTTTAAACATGTTTTCATTAATTTCTAGATTGCTTTTTGAGTTAAGAAACTCTAAATATATGGTGTTGTCTAGTTCATCTTTATAGAGTAAGGAGGAGGGGATATTATCTTTTTTTGTCACCCTAAATTCATACCCTTGATATTTTGAGATAAATGTACCGTCTTTTCTCTTTTTCGCATTGGAAAGTATTTCAAAAAGATTTATTTCACTATTAAGCTCTTTAACTATGACCTGTTCTAACTCATCTTCAATAATGATGACTTTTTTACCCATGATATAAACGCTTTTTTTCATTGGATATGTATAGTTATATTTAACGTTTGAAGGATAATAGGCGATGATATTACCGACATAATTGATAGTTTTATTATACTCATCCGTAATTGTCTGGTTAAAATCAGCACTAAAGCTTTTTAGTTCTTGCGCACTTAGTAGAGTTAGTACTGTAAAAAAAAGGAAAAAAGATTTTATCATTTTAACGTTAGTGGTAGTTCGATAACGAACTCGGCTCCCTTTTGAGGTTCCCCATTATAATCAAACGAGACATTTTTTGCGCTGAGTCTACCGTTCATATTTGTCTCAATGATCTGCTTGGACATATACAAACCGATACCGGTCCCTTTTTTCCCCTCTTTGGTCGTAAAGTAGGGCTCAAATATCCTACTTATAATTTCATTTGGGATACCTCCGCCGTTATCGCGTATGGTCATTTGAACATGCCTATTATTTTGCGCTATTGCGATTTCGGTCATTATCACCGGTATAAAGTTGCCTTCTTGTTCGGCTTTTTCTATCAAAGCATCTTTTGCATTTGAAAAAATGTTCAAGATAGTTTGTGATAACTCATTCCTGTAACCTAAAATGTCAATGTTATCTTTTGCGCTATTTATAATAGTGATGTTTTTGTTTCTAAGAGTTGCTTTTAGAAGATCGAGCGTATCATGCAGTGCCTCATTAACGTTAAAACGCTCTTTAGAACGGCTAGGCTCAAAAAAGTTTCTAAAATCATCAATCGTCTCACTCATTTGAGATGCTATATTTAAAGCATCATCTGTGATCTTATTGAGAAAATCAACAGTGAGTTTATCTCTTTTGGCTTTGTGTCTGATATTTTGGATAATGGCACTGAGTGAAGAGAGGGGTTGACGCCATTGATGTGCAATATTTCCGATCATTTCACCCATAGATGCAAGGCGTGATTGTTGAAACATAAGGTGATCTTTTTGTCTATTTATATTTGCTTCAAGTGATACACGTTTTTCTAGAGTACTATTAAGTCTAGTAAGAGCATCTTGCGCACGTTTTTGTTCGGTAATATCGGTAGCTATTAAAATAAAACCGACGATATTTCCCTCTTTTCTCGTAGGCATTAACAGGTGTGAAAAAAAGCGTATCTCATTTGAATCCATCGTAACGACAGGCAGATCAAATTTTATCTTTTCACTGCTTCTATTTTTTATCTCCTGTATAGCCTTATCTAACTCTTGTACCTGAGATACGGAAAGGGCTTCTGAAATGTGACTTTTAGCAAAAATATTTGGGCGTCTATTCTTTAGTAGACGATTTGATGAAATAATATTTGTCTCTAAATCCAACTCAAGTATAAGATCAGGGAGTTTTCTTAATATCGAATTTAAGTTCTCTTTTGATTTAAGAAGATCTTGTGCTAAAAGAAGGTTATTTAGTGCATCATAGAACCTATTTGAGATGTGTTTAAATAGTTTTTGTTCTATGTCGTTCCATGTATGTTTATTGTTGATATGTTCTATAGAGAGAAGCCAGGCACTACCGATTTTAGGTTGTATCGCTATGGAGAGTTGAGTGATGTTTTCGATCAAAAAATTTGCTCCTCCGGGAACGTTTAACGTCTGCTCGGTTGAGTGTATCAGCGGTTCACTACTTTGTAGATGTTCTTTAAAAAATTCGGCAGTGCCAGAGGTCATAGGATGGTCTATATTAATTTCATATTTTGGTGTTATAACTTGAATAGACCTGTCTGATTTTGCCTGCCATGATGAGGTGTTCGGATCGCAAGGATAGATAATCCATGAGCGTTCGCATTGAAAAATCTCTATCATAGTTCCCGTCAAACTCTCCAGCAATAGATCGATAGTTTCAGATTCTCTAATTACGTTATCAATTTTTTCTAAATAGTCTAGATACTCTTTTTGCACTCTTTAGTCTCTATACTCACTTTGAATTTTCAAAATCTCATCCAGATTTTCAAAAAAGAGATCAACAAGTTTTGGATCAAAATGTTTTCCTTTTTCGGATCGTATATGTTCTAACACTCTATCCATCTCCCATGCCTCTTTATAGATTCTTTTTGAACACAAAGCATCAAAAACATCGGCTAAGGCTACAATTCGAGCATATAAATTGATCTCTTCACCTTTCAAAGCACTTGGATAACCGCTGCCGTCAAATTTTTCGTGATGCTCTTTTGCAATAACCGAGGAGACTTTCATAATGTCATGCTTTGAAGTGTGTAACATTTTATGTCCTAATGAGGAGTGCTCTTTCATTATCGTCATTTCATCATCGGATAATAAACCCGGTTTTTTTAAAATATTGTCCGGTGTACCCATTTTACCAATATCATGCATGGATGAAGCAATATAAATTATCTCTAGCTCTTTTTCAGGTAGCCCGTATGCTTTAGCAAGAAGTTGACTATAAAGTGCAACGCGTTTTACATGTTTTCCCGTCTCTTTTGATCTTTGCTCAGCTATCTCACTGATGGTAAAGATAATCTCTCTGTGGGACTCTTCAAGCTCCTTTGAGAGTGTAGAATTTTCATATGCAGTGGTTATTTTGTCTAAAAAGAGTTTGATCATATCTTTATCTTGCTCTTCTATAGGTTCGTTAGTATCGATATAAAGGATAAAACCTGAGTATTCTAATTTTGTAGGTATATAGAGGATATAGAAATCATCTTGATTGATCTCTTGACAACCGTCAGTAAATACCTCTTTAATAAGAGGATGAATAATCTCTTTTTTATCAGAATAAATGGTGTTTTTTTCCATACTCTTATATTTACCCGATCCGGCAATATAAAAAAAGTTATGATCACTCACTGCTGCTACAAAACATGAAATATCATCATCATAATCACCTAGATCTAAAATCGAGATGAGCTGTTCAAGCATTGCATTGAGAAAATTTTCGGTTGAGAACATTTTTTCGATGGAAGATGTTGCTTGAATGATTTTTTTAAGTCCTTGTCTATTTTTATTGATAGTAGACATGTCCCTGTAGGCTCTAAGGCTCGTTAGAACCGCAGTGTAGAGTTTTTGTGAGGTGAGTTCACTCTTATCTTTATAATCATTGATATCATACTCGTTAATAACTCTCTCTTCAGGTGCTTGTCCGGGTTGGCCTGTTCGTAAAATTAGACGGATAAGCTGATTGCCTAGTTCATTTCGTATATAGGAGATGAGCTCTAAACCTGCATGATCACTCTCCATAACCACGTCGACTAAAGCCAGGGCAATATTGGGAGTGTTTTTCACTATCTCTTTTGCCTCTTGTGCTGAATAGGCGCTGATAAAGTTACACTTTCTTTTTTCAAATTCAAAGTTACCCAGCGCTAACTTACTCACCTCATGTATACCCTCTTCATCGTCAACTATTAAGATGTTCCAAAACTTCTCTTTTTTTGGACTTTTTTCAACCCTTGTACTCTCTTTAAAGTGTAGTTTACCGTCTTTAAACATATCTGATGCCTTTGAATATCATATTGTAGGTCAATCCCATTCCCTCTTTTGAATCAATCGTTATGCTACCGCCTAGTTTTTGTGTGACAAGATTATAGATAATATGTGTTCCAAGTCCTGAACCCCCTGAAGAGCGTTTAGTCGTAAAGAATGGATCAAAAATTTGTTTGATTATATTAGCAGGTACACCCTTACCGTTATCTTTATAGACTATATGAAGATGACCTTTATCGTTTAGTACCCGAATTGTAATGTGTCCATTTTCAATATTTTCAAAGCCGTGTATAAAGGAGTTGAGTATCAAATTGGTAAAAATTTGATAAAACGCACCCGGATGTGAGTTTATATTGTACTCTTTTGGACAATCGATTTCTATCGTGTGGGCTGTTTTTTTAATTTTAGGATTTAAACTATGAAGAATTCCTTGTAGATATTCATGAATATTAAATTCCCTTACGACATCACTACTTTGATCTACCGATATCTGTTTAAAGTTTCTCACCATCTGTGCAGCTCTGTCTAGGTTTACTAAGATATATTCACTGCTTTGAATGGAGGTTTTAATAAATGCTTCAAAACCCTCCTGCGTCAGTGTCTCATTTTCATAAGAGACTTGAAACTTTTGTGCTTCATCTTTAAGGTGTGAGGCTGCAGTTACACTAATTCCGATAGGGGTATTTACCTCATGCGAAACTCCGGCAACGAGTCTACCCAAAGATGCCATTTTTTCCGTTTGAACCAGTTCATTTTGAGTTTTTCTTAGATGCTTTGTTAGCCTGTATTGGTAAATTAACATTGTGATACCGCTTGCTACAAGGAAAAAATAGAAAATAATCCAGTAAAGATATTTTTGAACTACTTCTAAAAACTTAATCTCTTGGTAGTAGGGTGAAATTTTTAAAAATTTAAAGCATTGATGTACCGGCTGGTAACTAAGCGGTGTTGTCCACCCTGCTATACTTGCACTTTTAGCAGCTCTATCTTCGGGTGTCATCTGCATGAGTGCTACTGCCACCTCTTTAGAGAGTTCATCATTGGTATGTTTTAATTTTGCAAAGGGCCACTCCGGGTAGAGTCTTGTAGATGTTAAAAATGGAAAGTTCTCATATGCTCTTTGCTCAATAATATGAAAATCATTTAAATCAATCTTCTCTTCCATAGCCATTCTCTCAAGTGTATCGCTTCTGACTGTTCCGACATCTGCGTCACCACGTAAAATAGCATAAACTACATTGTCATGTGTCTGTTTAAAACTTATCGAAGCAAGATCGCTTTCTCTGTCAATTCCCCTCTGGGCTAACTCCCTCCAAGCCATCTGCCATCCGCCCAAAGATTTTTCGTTCACTGCCGCAAAGTGTGCACCTTTTATATCTTCAAGTGTTTGGAAACGATCTTTATTTTTGATATGAGAAAATATAACACCGCCAAACTCTTTTTGAGAGAGTCCGGAAATGTGTTGATTTATTAATGTGGTAATTCTCTGCACTCCGTGTTTATATTCAAGTTCGACGTAAAACCCCGAATTTGCCAGTATAAAATCGATCTTTTTATTCCCTACATCTTCAACTAAACTATCAAAACCGAGCGGTACGATCTCAAATTTTCTATTTGGAATTTTTTGCGTAAGATAGGTTGCGGTATCTTCCCACTTTTTAAATGTAGGTTCAATCCCTCTTTTTGCTAAAACACCTATTTTCACTACTGTATCATCTGCAAGAAGAGAGAAATAAAACGTTAAGATGATCAAAAATAAGCGCATGTTCTACCTTTGATGTTATTGTATGTAAAAATTAGTTAATTTTATCTAATGTATTAAAGTTAAATAGTGCAAATTTAACATTTGAAAATAAATACAATTATGATATAGTTTTTGATTATAGACTTCTTGGGAATAAAAGTGAATAAAAACGGCGAAAACTCTTTGCGTGACTGGCACAAAAAGGCACAAGAAAAAAGACGTGAACTCTTAAAACTTAGACAGAGTGAAGCGCGTAAACGTCATGACGCTATTAGAAAAACAATAAATGAAAGAGCCAAAAAGCTTAAATCGGAACTTGTTGAGGTAGACGGTCATCTTGCACGTACTTATGAGTCTGAGGGAGAACAGCTGTTTCAAAACCTGAGAAACGATGTAGGCTCAGAACTTATACGCCTAGATCACTATCTTGATATGCTAGAGTTAAATATTGCCAAACAAGATGAGATACTAAAAAGATTTGAGATACGCTCAGGAGTAGACGATAGGATTATTGAGATAGGGGGTCTTTTCTATTTAGACCCCGACCGTTATGATTACAGTGACTTAATCTGGGTATAGTTCTGTACTTAGATATCTCTCACCAGTGTCACATAAGATTGTAACAATTGTTTTTCCTCTGTTTGATTCACGTTTTGCTACCTCGTAAGCTGCGTAGAGGTTTGCACCAGAAGAGATACCGACAAGTAGTCCCTCATCTTTAGCGATATTTCTCGCACTCTCAAGTGCATCTTCATTTTTTACTTTAATAATCTCAGAAAAAATTTCGGTATTTAAAATTTTTGGAACAAAACCGGCACCGATACCTTGTATCTTATGAGGTCCCCCTTTTCCGCCGGAAAGTACGGGTGAATCATAAGGTTCTACGGCAATAATTTGTATATTTGGATTATGTTTTTTAAGTGTTTCACCTACACCCGTAATAGTTCCACCGGTTCCAACGGCTGCAATTAAAATATCAACATTGCCCTTGGTATCTCGAAGTATCTCTTGCGCTGTAGTCTCTCTATGCATTTGAGGATTTGAACTATTTTCAAATTGATGAGGAAGATAGGAATTCTCTATTTCACCTGCAATTTCTTGAGCCTTTTCGATAGCGCCTTTCATTCCTTTTGCAGGATCGGTCAGTTCAAGTTTTGCTCCAAGGGCTTTTAAAAGACGACGCCTTTCGATACTCATTGAACTTGGCATAGTTAGGATGAGGTTAAGATTGAGTGCTGCACAAACTGTTGCCAAACCGATACCCGTATTTCCGCTGGTCGGTTCAATTATAGTAGTATTATTGTCGATTATACCGTTTTCAAGCGCAGTTTTAATCATATTAAAGCCAATTCTATCTTTTACAGAACCGGACGGATTTAAAAATTCACATTTACCTAGAACAGTACATCCACTCTCACTTGTGATGCCGTTTATCTTAACAAGCGGAGTGTTGCCGATTAATTCCGTAACATTATTTGCTATATTCATACAGTTCTCCTCATTATATGGTGTATGTAAAGTCTTGATTATAGTTTTGAAGTTCGTATAGGGTTAAATGAAATATCTTATTTATCTTCTTTTGACTCTCTTGCCAAAAAAGATCTAAGACTCCATGGGAGTTTTGAAGTGTTGCACTGCAAAAATCACCCTCAAGTGTCTCTAAAACTTCATAAACCGTAATCTCTTTCGCATCTTTTGCCAAAATGTAACCGCCGTTAGCACCTCTAAAACTTTGAACATAGCCCGATTTTTTTAAAAGAGGAAGCAGTTGTTCAAGATAGTTTTGCGGTACGTTTGCTTTTTGTGCTATTGTTTTAATCTGCATAGGTGTGGAATCACTGAGCGATAGTTCATATATTGCACTTAGTCCGTAGATACCTTTTGATGTAATACCCGACATTGAACTCTTTTGCTTTGAGATAGTGAAATCTTATCATTTAAATATTTATTGTCAAGTAAATCAATCTGAATTATGTGTTTGTTAAAGTATATTTAAATCAGTGAAAGATACTGTACAATATCACAACTATTTAAATCTAAGGAAAAAGTATGTTAAAACAGTTGTTCATAATGTTACTTACGGTCAGTTCTCTTCTCGCAGCGATAAATATCAACACTGCTTCTAAAGAGCAGTTAATGCAGATTAAGGGAATCGGCGAAAAAAAGGCTGCCGCAATTATAGAGTATAGAAAAAAGCACGGTAAGTTTAAGTCTGTTGAGGATGTTGCGAAGGTGAAGGGCATTGGAGAGGCAATTGTAAAAAATCTAAAAGGTGATGTAAAGAGCGGTACGCTTAAGAGTAAAAAGGAAGCTGATAGCAAACCTAAGAAAACAAAAGAGGGAATAAAAAAAGAGAAAAAAAATTCAAAAAAAACAAAAGTAGATTCTAAAAAAGATACAAAAAAGAGTAAAAAAGAGAAAAATAAAAATAAAAATAAAAAGAAAAAGAAAAAAACTGCTAAAAAAGGCGATAAAAAAGCAAAAAAAAGTACAAAGTAACTTTTTAAAAGTAAAAGGGCTTTAGATGATTTTTTTGGCACTGACCTATATCGCAGCATCACTTATCACAATCGGCGTTGTATGGTTGAGTGCTTATAACCCCGATTTTAGCAATCTTTTAAGAGAGATAACTCAAGAGGATTCACTCTTTGAAAACCTATCGGCTTTTATGCTTTTTCTCATAGGTACAGTTTCACTTTTTACGCTTTTTAAGTATAGTATGGTACCCCTAGTAAGTTTTTTTTTCTTTTTAACTACAATCCTGGGTTTTTTAGGATTTTTAGAAGAGACTAGCTGGACACAACACTATTTTGGTTTTGAAACTTTTGATTTTTTAAAAAGCAGTAACCTTCAACAAGAGACTAATTTACATAATTTAATAAATCCTGAACTATTTGGCTCATTTGTACATGCATCTATCTACACATTTTTCATCTATATACCTCTTTTATTGAAGCTCTTTGATAAAGTAAGGTTTAATGCACGATTGGAAAAATATATATCTTTTTTTGAACCATCTTTACATGTGACTATGATGGCAATGTTCGGAGCATCTTTGCAGGCATATTTTCATCCGGGTGCATTGAGTGATTCTCTCTCCTTATTGGGAGCATATTTGATACTCTTTTTGCTGCTTTTCATGAAACATAATATAATCCGTTTTCTGGAGTTTGCGCATTTTGTTTTTCTATTATTATCTACACTGTTTTTTATTTTGAGCTATAAAATTTTTCACTTTGAAAATATGCAATATGAGATCAGAGAGGCCATTTTTACCGTTGTTTTTACTTTTTGGTTGGTAAATCTTCAGCAACAGATAAAGAAAAAGAAAATATAGTCGATAATTTAGTTATAATTATTATAACTATAGATTGGATTTTACGATGGAAATTTTATTGAAATTGATATCTTTGTCGATACTTTTTTTAATACTTGCAAGACCTTTTTATACACGAAGGGCAGTATTAGAGAATAAAAGCGGTTATAACGAAGATTTTTATCATTTTGTAACAAACTCTTATGCAGGGCTTTTGAGTGCTATATTTGCTAAAGTTGCGAGTGCAGATGGAAGAGTCTCTGAAAAAGAGGCTGTATATGTTAGCTCATTTTTAAACGGTTTAGCAAAAGATTTTAGTGCAGATAAAGAGATTGCAAGAGAGATACTAAGATCCATTTTTCATAGCAATAAACAGAGCTCTGAAAATTATGAAGATCTGGTAAAAAGTTTGTATGTTTTAGTAGCGTCAAATAAAGAGTTAAAAGAGAGAAGTATACAGCTTCTTATGGGACTTGCGTATATAGATAACGATTTTTCGGATGAAGAGGATAAACTGCTTCGTAGTATTGCTTCTATTATGGGTTTTAATGAGAGTGAATACCTTAGAATTAAAGATGTGATAACTGAACAGTATGACGAACACAAAGAGTGTATTAAAAACCATTACAAAACTTTAGGTGTAGATCAGAGTGCAAGTGATGAGAGTGTAAAAAAAGCCTATCGTGTTCTGGTTAAAAAATATCATCCTGATACCGTTGCGGACATTTCGCAAGAACAACAGGATGAATATAACGAAAAATTAAAAGAAATTAATGAAGCATACGATAAAATCAAACGAATGAGGTCAATGTAAGGGGACTTAATGGTTTTAATTATAGGCGCTGGTGGAGTAGGGCGTGTGGTTGCACATAAGTGTGCTCAAAATATCGATATTTTTAAAGAGATCGTTCTTGCAAGTAGAACAAAAAGTCGTTGTGAGGAGATCGCTTCGGAAATTGACTGGGTTGATGTTAAAACAGCTCAGGTGGATGCAGATAACGTTAATGAACTCGTAAAACTTATCGAAGATATAAAACCAAAAGTTGTTATCAATGTTGCTTTACCTTATCAGGATCTGACCATTATGGATGCTTGTTTGAAAACAGGCGTACATTACCTAGATACTGCAAACTATGAACATCCTGATACTGCAAAGTTTGAGTATAAAGAGCAGTGGGCTAAAGATGATGCATTTAAAAATGCTAAGATTTTTGGACTACTTGGAAGCGGTTTTGATCCCGGAGTTACAGGGGTATTTTCGGCGTATGCGCAAAAACACTATTTTGATGAGATAGAGACAATCGACATCTTAGATTGTAACGACGGTGATCACGGTTATCACTTTGCGACTAACTTCAATCCTGAAATTAATATACGTGAAATTACGGCAAACGGACGCTATTACGAGAACGGTGAGTGGATAGAGACGGAACCTTTGAGTCAAAAAATCGTGTGGAACTATCCGCAAGTAGGAAAAAGAGATAGTTATCTGCTCTATCATGAGGAGTTAGAGAGTCTTGCAAAAAATATCAAAGGTGTAAAACGTATACGCTTTTATATGACATTCTCTGAAAAATATCTCACGCATTTAAGAGTTCTAGAAAATGTCGGTATGACAGCAATTGAGCCGATAATGTATGAGGGTAAAGAGATTATTCCGTTGCAATTTTTAAAAGCGTTGTTGCCTGATCCTGCATCTTTGGGAGCTAGAACTAAAGGTAAAACGAATATTGGCTGTGTTTTTGAGGGCACAAAAGATGGAAAAAGAAGAAAAATTTATATATATAACGTAAAAGATCATGAAGAGTGCTATAAAGAGGTAAAAAGTCAAGGTGTCTCCTATACAACGGGTGTACCTGCAATGATTGGAGCAAAACTCATCATGAATGATATCTGGAAAGGTGAAGGTGTATTTAACATCGAAGAGCTTGATCCGGATTCATTTATGGATGCACTTAATAGTGACGGGTTACCTTGGGTCGTTGAAGAGTTAGATGTATAAGGGGTTAAAAACACCTGCGTATGTCTGTGAAGAGAAACTACTCCAAAAGAATTTAGAGCTTTTGGAGTATGTGCAAAAACAATCAGGTGCTAAAATTATCCTAGCACTCAAAGGTTTTGCGATGTTTTCCACCTTTGATCTGGTAGGAAAATATCTACAGGGCACTGCGGCTAGCGGTCTACACGAGGCACTTTTGGGACGTCGTGAGATGAATAAAGAGGTGCATACCTACTCTCCCGCGTTCAAAGAGAGTGAAATTGAACAGATTGCTCGTATTAGTGATCATATCGTTTTTAACTCTTTTACGCAATTTAAAAAGCACAAAGAGATAGTAAAAAAAACAAATCCAAATATCTCGATCGGCATGAGGGTGAACCCGGACGTCTCAACCGTAGAGGTTGATCTCTATAACCCTTGTGCCCCTTTTAGCAGACTCGGTACTATTGAGAAGAATTTTTTATTTGATGAAGCAAGCGAACTTGAAGGATTGCACTTTCATGCTTTATGTGAGCAAAATGTCGATGCGCTGAAAATCGTTCTAGAGAATTTTGAAGAGCAGTTTGCTCCACTATTTAAGAATTTAAAATGGGTCAATTTCGGCGGTGGGCATCATATTACCAGAGCAGATTATGATGTTGAGGCTTTAATAAAATTAATAAAAGAGTTTAAACAACGCTATAAACATCTTGATGTCTATTTAGAACCGGGTGAAGCTGTCGGTTGGCAAACGGGTGTTTTGGTCTCTGAAGTACTTGATATCATAAATAATGGCATAGATATTGCAATTTTAGATACTTCCGCAGAAGCTCATATGCCCGACGTACTTGCGATGCCCTATAGACCTGAGGTGAGAGGGGCTTCAAAGCCAAATATTAAAAAGCATACTTATAGGTTTGGGGGCAACAGCTGTTTAGCAGGTGATATCATCGGTGATTACTCTTTTGATGAGCCTTTAAAGGTTGGAGATAAGATAATTTTTGAAGATATGATCCATTACACCATGGTAAAAAATACGACCTTTAACGGAATTTTACTTCCTTCAATCGTCATTCAAAAAAGCGACGGATCATTTCATGTCGTTAAAGAGTTTGGTTATGAGGACTATAGAAACCGACTCTCTTAAAAATGGATAGTAACTAAAAATTGTAGCTAATATCTATAAAAAATCTGTCATTATTTTTAAGCGCCTCTAGCACCGTTTTCTCTCCACCGATATAGTCTACAATGCCGATATTGCACTCAAAATCATCATCGAGTTCATAATTTAACCATAATCTCTCAAATCCTCCGTTTACATGGTTATGGTTCCAAAACAGAGTGTTAAGATAGGTAAGCGTTCCTTTTTCATGATTGAAGTTATAACTGACTCTTAGGGCAGTCTGTCTCTCATCCTTATAGGCAAAATCGGGTGCCTCTTGCATAGCATTCTCGTAACTGAAAATGTGTCTTTGTGATATCTCTAAGGATGTGCTTAGATCATTTATACCGCTGTACTCCATTCCAATTAATAAATCTAGGCGATCTTTTTGATCATGCGTTCTATTAAACTTTAAATCCTGCGTATAGGCTATCTCTGAAGTAAATAAGATATTATCAACGGCAATATTGTATGCAGCTCCTAGCAATTTGATATGATCATAATTTCTAGTCTGCCTATTATTCTCAAAATGCCATTTACTATTTAAAACTTTGGCTAAATAAAAAGAGAGATCCCATCCGCTGAAACGACCGTTTAACGAGAAAGCAAATTGTGTGTTACTAAGTGAATTACTTGGTGTAATATCTTCTGGAAAAATTGCATTTGGTTCTAAAAATATCGATGTTGGTAGATAATCACTACCGTTGGCAGCCTCTTTTTGGACTCTTGATTCATGAATAATCATAGCACTGACATTCCACGCACCGCTATAGTAATCTAACTTACTCATAAAGAGGGGTAAACGTAAATCTTCAATATCAACCATGCCTAGTTCTCTATTATCTAGGGGATTAATGACATCATTGAGCCGTATATTATCTGACTTTCCCCATACCACGATTTGGCGACCGATTTTAATATCCACATTATCGTTTAGCGAGCCTAAGATATATGCCTCTTGTATCTCAAACTCTTTTTCATACGTTTTGATAACATCATCACTATAGAAGTTATCTCTTAAAGAGTAGATCGCATCATAAAATGTTTGTATTTCAAATCTACTTTTCCATTCACTGTTTATTTTTGAATCAAGCGTTAGGTCAAGTTTTGTTTTTAGTCTAGAAATTCCTCTAAAGTCAGTTCTATTTTTTACTGGTTTAGCGTGTGCATAGTTATAACTTGTAGAGAAGTTCAGTGAACCTTGTAGCTGATGCATACTCTCTTTTATAGGCTCAATATCAACAATAACTACGCTTTGCTCTTCAAAACCACTCAACTCATCTTCAAAATCATCTGCATAAGCGTATGAGAAGATAAAGAGAAGTGTAAAAAAAAGTCTCTTCATTAGAGACCTTTTTCTATTTGTCGCACACTAAAGAGATTTTCGTTTAGGTTCTGATTGAGTTTTACGTCATTAAATTTTAGTATGGTTGTATGCAGCCGTTTTTTATTTTTAGTAGTTTTCATCTCAATTTCCGTAGCAATCCATATGCCCTCAATCTTTTCTAGTTTTTTAACACTCATATACTTCTTTTTTCCGTCATCAAGATAATGCATAGCTCGTATCACGACAAAGTTATCTTCTCTAACAAAGAGATAAGACTTTTTATAACCCGTCTCTTTGAGTATCTCTTCTGATTTAGGGATACGCTCAATAATCCATGTGTTATATTCTCCGACCTTTTGTTGTTTTATTATTTTATAGTGATAATCGGTTAGGTCAGGTTTTGTAAGATCAGCATATGAAAAATCTGAACCCATAAAACTACCGCTTTTATCCGTTGAGGCGATACGTTTTGTCTTCTTTAGAGCCGGAAGATATAACCATTGATCATCATCTTTATTGTCATCATCATAGTCAAATGTTAAAAATGCCGTATTTTTAACATCACTCGGTGCCAAAAAGTAGATAGTCCTGTATGTGTCAACGCCAAAATCCTTTGTGAAGGTTCTCATAGAACGCACTCTTTGTTTATTTGTTTTATCAATTAATACCATTGACATATTGGAGACGATGTTGTCACCGTCATCTCGTGTATCAACTTTCGTAACAATTTCAAATGCATCCATTGCATAAGAGAATGAGTGTAGGAATATTAACCCAAGTAGTATTCTTTTAATTTTCATTTTTATCTCCTTCATTTTTATATAAAAGTGCCATTATTGCAGGTGCTAATAGTACATCTGCAAGAAGTGCTACGATGATTGCCGATCCTGCAAGGAGTCCAAAGTTTATAAGATTATTTAAGCTTGCAAAGAGATAAGCATAAAATCCTATACTTAAAACTATACTTGTAATAAGCATTGCACGTCCGGCACCTATAAGTGTTAATCTTACCGCCTCTTCGACACTTTTTCCTTCTCTATCGTGATAACGTCTAAAGTTATGCATAAAATGCACATTATCATCAACTGCCAATCCTAGTATGATAGAAAAAACAAGCATAATAAACAGATCAAACGGCATATCAAGTGCAACCATCATCGTAATAATAAAAAACACTGGAAAAAGGTTTGGAATCATGCTAATGAGACCTAGTTTAACATCTGCAAGAAGTAGCATCATCATTATCGTAATCAAAACAAACGCCAACATATAACTCTCTCCTGCACTGTTAATTGCAGATGTTATGGTCTGTGCTAAAAGAGGTATCATACCGGTAGTCGTAACTTCCACCTCATTTCCTAAAGTTTTATCTAGATATGTTTTAAGCTCTTGCAACATACTGAAATATTCAACAGAATCGATCCAAGGCATTTTGTACGTTATTCGAGCTTTACTAAGTTGTGAATCGACAAAATCTTCTAAGTCGTCACTCCCGCTGTTTTCAAACAGTAAAATCTCTTGAGCAATAAGTTTTTCATCTTTTGCAATTACATAATGGCTCTGCCTATTCTCGTTTAGAGCTTTATGTATCTCTTTTAGAATATCAACTATTGAGATAACTTTACCGACGAAGTAGGCATCTGTTTTAATCAGCTCTGAATCTTTAGTGATTTTTTCTAATTTTTTAAGTAGCTCATAGTCATATAGGCCGTTCTCTTTTTTTGTGTCTATAACTATTTCTAAATTTATTGATCCACGTAGATTTTTATCGATAGTCTCCGTTGCAATGCGTATTTCGTTATCTTTTTTAAGCCATGTTAGGGGGTTATGCGAATATTTAACAAAAGTTGCGGCAAATATGGCTACAGCTATAAAAATAGCTGAGGAGATTACGATAGGTTTTGCATAGAGTTGGGAAAAGTGTGCTATTTTTGTTAGAACAATATCAAATCTGTCTTGATGCTCTTCATGGGGCACTGTTTTTCGTTTTATAGGAAAAATAGCTAAAAGAACCGGTAGTAAAATGAGACTATATATGAGTGCAATGAGTACTCCGATACTAGCATAGAGTCCTAAGTCACCGACAGGTGCTACATCAGAAAACATAAATGAAGATACACCTGCAGCTGTAGTCATAGAGGTCATTATTATTGCTAACCCAGAGTGTTTAAGTGTATATGCAATAGCCTCCTCTTTATCTCCGTACTTATCAAATTGTTTAAAAAATATTGCCAGAATATGTATAGAAGTTCCTACACCGACGGCTAACAGAAAAGATGGAATGATTTGAGTAGGAATTTTAATAGCTGTACCGAAAAATGCCATAACTCCCATTGTACTCAGTACGGCTAGTATGACGGTTATTAAAGGTAATATAACTCCCGAAGCTCTTTTGAAAATTATTGCTAAAAAGATAATTATCGTTAAAATGATAAGAGAGTTAAACTTTGCCATATCTTTTTGCATTGAACTTTTTAAATTTTCCATTACGCTTGGTGATCCTGCAAGCAGTATTTCGAAATTTTCACTTTTATAGGGTTCAATAATTTTTCGAATTTTTTTAACCATTTCAGAATTTTCTTGATCAGTGATAAAAGCTCTAGGAGCAGTATCCTCTTCAGAAAATTCCGCAAATTCATCGGTTTGTTCTACTCCTATAGAGGAATAGGTATTAGATTCTAAAATAATGACTGTAAACGTAGCATCTTCATTTATCAATAAATTTTTATATATAGGATTGTTTAGGGCAAGTTTTTTAATTTTTTCTAGTTCATCTAGATTTTTTGGCCAATGTTCAAAGAGATCCTCTACCAATAGGGCGTTTTGGCTTCCTATTGTATTTCTTGCATTAATCAGTGAAGTTATATCATAGAGATGCGGGGTGTGCTCTTTAAGGTCGTTATGTAATCTTTTGAGTTTTTCAAGATTTTCAAACGTAAATATTCCGTTACTTTTTATAGCTATTACGACTCTTTCATCTCTACCGAACTGGTTTCTAAAAGCATTATAATCTAATATCATCGGATCATTCTCATGTAGAAAACCTTCTGTAGAGGTATCAATAGTGGTTTTCGGCAAATTCATTACCGTCATTGATATTAAGATCAACAAAATTGCCAAAAACAGATAACGATATCTGTTCAAAGCATGTCCTAAAATGTAGAGCAATTCATCTACTTTTTTTGAAAGTTTCTTCATGATAATCCCTTGTTCTCTTGATATTGCATAATTTACTTCCTTTAATTTGAACTATTTGGTACAAAATTGTACAACGCACTTTAAAGTGGTTATCTTTTTTGTTAGGATTTTTGTACTATATAGTACAAAAATTGTGAATAAAAAAGATATTACAATCGTGCATCAGAACTACTGTAATATCTCTTCTAAACTCTTTAAAATATCATCAACAATTTCATCTTCTAGTCCGGCTCGTATAGTTACGAAAAGACCGTTTAATGTACTGAGGTAACGTCCTGCTATTTTTTTTGAATCCTTCTTGCTTTGTATCTCTCCGAGACTTTTCGCTCTATCGATAAAACCCGTCAGTTGATTCATAATAAAAACCTGTTCGGCTGATAGCTGATAACTAAGACTACTATATTTTTGATAACACTCTTGTCCTGAATTAACCAATAGACAACCTTTGATTTTACCCGTGTTCTTAAGCTCATCTAGCGTCATATTTGCTATCATCAGCATTGTCTCTCTAGGGCCAAAAGCTTTTTCTAGATCTGCGAGTTGTTTTGACATCTCTTGACGGTGCAGTTCTAGACTTAGAGAAAAAAGTTTTTCTTTACTTTTAAAGGTACTGTAAAAAGAGCTTTTTTTTATTCCCATGACCCCTAAAAGGCTATCTAGTGTACTATTATTGTAACCATATTCCCAAAAATGGTTCATAGCCAATAGTAGCACCTCATTTTCGTCAAATGATTTTGGACGTCCGACACTCTGTTTTTGATTACCCATGCAGCAATTATAGACCAAGTAGTACAAAATGTCAATACAGCAGTAATTAAATTTAACTCTTGCATTTAATAAAAATTTTATGTATAATCTCAACTATTATGAAAAATAATGATTATAAGTACTCTTTAATAACTCAGTATCTTGTTGCATTTTTAAAAAATGAGGTTGAAAAGAGCGGTATAAAGAATGTTGTTGTAGGACTTAGCGGAGGCTTGGACTCTGCTGTAGTGGCACTGCTTGCTAAGTTGGCCTTTAAAGATAAACTTTTGGCTGTTTTGATGCCTTCTCAGTACTCATCAAAAGAGAGTATAGAAGATGCGTTAGAGTTGTGTGAAAAGTTTGAAATCCGTCATGAGATAGTTTCCATCGAAAAACTATTGAGTGCATATGACGATAATGAAAATGACAGGATGAGAAGAGGAAACTTTTCTGCGAGGTTAAGAATGTCTGTACTTTATGACATATCTGCACGAGAAAAAGCTCTTGTTATCGGAACAAGTAACAAAAGCGAGATAATGCTTGGATACGGGACAATCTTCGGTGATTTGGCAAGTGCATTAAATCCGATAGGCGACCTCTATAAAAGTGATGTGTATGCTTTGGCAAGATATCTTGGAGTTACGGAAGCGATACTTTCTAAACCCCCTTCGGCTGATCTTTTTGAAGGTCAAAGTGATGAAGCGGACTTAGGGTATAGCTATGATGAGATTGATAAAGTTCTAAAGTTGTACGTTGATGAAATGACAAATGAACAAGAACTTGTAGAACAAGGCATAGAACCAAATTTGGTTGCAATGCTTAAAAAAAGAATTTATCAAAATCAGTTTAAGCGTAAGCCGCCGGTTATCGCAAAACTAAGTTCAAGATCGGTAAATCATGATTTTTTATATCCTAGAGATATAAGTCTTTAATTTGTAGTTTATTATTAAAAAAGGAATATGAAATGAACAAAATCGCTTTCTTCAGACCAAGTGTGGATAGCACTGAAGAGGAGTTACTAAAGAGTGTTCTAAACTCTGAGATTGTAAACCAAAATGTGGTATTGGAAGAGAAGTTCGCAAATTTTGTCGGTTCAGATTATGCAATAACGACGTCAAACGGTACGGCAGCACTACATTTATCAATGTGTGCACTTGATTTGAAGCGTGGCGACAAGGTAATTTGTAGCGTTAATGCATTTCCAAGTGTTCCCGAAGTTGTCCGTCACTTTGATGCCGAGCCGATTTTGGTTGATGTCAATAAAGACAGCTACACTATGAATTTAGACGATTTAGAAAAAATCTTAGCAGCAAACAAGTCCAAGAAGTTAAAAGCTGTCATTTTTACACACATTGGCGGTAAGATCGGTGATTTAGAACGTCTATATGAATTAGGGAAAACTTATAATGTAAAAATTGTTGAAGATGCTTCAGAAGCATTAGGGGCTATGTATAACGGCAAACGAATAGGTGCAACCGGAGCTGATATTACAACATTTACATTTAGTCCGCACCTTAAAGGAAATGTCGTTAAGGGCGGTATTTTAGTAACAAATGATGAAGCTTTAAAAGATCGTGCTCTACTTTTACGCAATCACGGAATTGGTGTTAAGAGTGCTAGAGATAACAGTATGCACTATGTGTATGATGTTCTTGATATTGGCTGTAAGTATGACATGGGAGATGTTGAGTCAACATTTACAATTGCACAACTTGATAAACTAGAGAGTCAGATCGAACGTTGTAAAGCAATTGCTGGTACTTATATGGAGAAATTAAGTGATGTTCCACATATAACGTTACCGACGATTGATGATAACGATGCAAATCAGCTTTTTATAGTCAAAATTGATAAAAATAGAGACGGTTTTGCAAAAGAGCTAGAAAATAGAGGTATAGAAACGGGTCTGCACTATATACCTATTCATCTTTTGACATATTATAAAGAGAAGTATAACCTTCGAGTGAATGATTTTCCGGTCTCATTGCAAAATTATCAGCAGATTCTTTCACTTCCTCTCTATGCAGATTTAAGTGATGCAGAGGTTGATTATATCTGTGAACAAATTATAGATGTTGCTTCTCATTGGGTTTAGAAAATACCGTAGAAGAATATCTTTTCAAGCCCTCATTGAGAGGGCGTATACTCTCATATTTATTACTTCCACTTAGTTTACTCTACTGTTTCATTGCGTGGTTACGTTTTATACTATCTAATATTAAAGATCTAGAAGTTCCAGTTGTCAGTGTCGGCAATCTAATAGTCGGCGGTAGCGGTAAAACACCCCTTACAATTGCACTTGCTAGAAGGTTCGATAAAAGTGCGGTAGTTTTACGCGGTTACAAACGTAAATCAAGCGGTTTATATGTTATCTCGGATGGTGAAAATATTTTAGAACATGTGGACGTTAGCGGTGATGAGGCAATGGTATATGCAAAAAGTTTGCCTAATTCTATAGTTATAGTAAGTGAAGATAGAGTTGCAGGAATTTTACGTGCAAAAGAGCTTGGTGCTAAAATTGTTTTCTTAGATGACGGATACGGGAAACACTTTGTAAAAAAGCTTGATATTGTCATAGAGACAAAGACTCAAAACAGTTTTTGTCTACCTTCTGGCCCCTTTAGAGAAAAACTTTGGTTTGGGAAAGATGCCATACTTCTTCAAGAGGATAGAGATTTTTTTAGACAAGTTACAATTAAAGAGAGTAGTGAAGAGATGATCTTAATCACTGCTATATCAAAACCTTGGCGACTAGATCAGTGGTTGCCGAAAAATGTAATAGAAAAAAAGTTTTTTCCAGACCATTATGCCTTTTCAAAAGAGGAACTTCTTGATATTTTTAAAAAAAGCGGTGCGAAGATAGTTTTAACGACTCAAAAAGATGCCGTAAAAATGGAGGGTTTTGGTCTACCCCTATCTATAATGGAACTTGACATTGAGGTAAGCGGTGATATAATTTCACTTATTACAACATATAAAGAAAACTATGCAAAAGAAAATTGAAACCGTAAAAACGCTGCTTGATGCGTTACCGTTTATTAAGAAGTTTAATGGTGAGAAGATCGTCATAAAGTATGGTGGTTCTGCTCAAAACTCTCCTGAGTTAAAAGAGAAGTTTGCGCAAGATATTTTGCTGCTTTATCTTGTAGGTATACAACCGATCATTGTACACGGCGGTGGAAAAAGAATCACTGAACTGCTAGATCAGCTAAATATCGATACGCAGTTTATTGATGGACAGAGAGTGACTAGCAAAGATGTTATGCGTGTAGTTGAAATGGTACTAAGCGGTGAGATTAATAAAGAGATTGTCTCACTTCTGAATAACTATGGTGCAAAAGCAATCGGTATCAGCGGTAAAGACGCACATTTTATGATTGCAAAACCAAAGGATTTTGATAAATTCGGATTAACCGGTACGGTTGAATCGATTAATCCTGAAGTTATTAATAACCTTCTATATGAAAAGTTTGTTCCGGTTGTCGCTCCGATCGCGGCAGCAGAGCAGTTAAGTCATCCGGGCTTTAACATCAATGCTGATATCGCGGCAAGTGAACTGGCACGTTCAATCGGAGCAAACAAAATAATTTTTCTTACAGATACTCCGGGTGTTTTAGATAAAGAAAAAGAGTTGCTTTCAACACTGAAAGAAGAGAGAATTGATGAGTTAAAGGCTGACGGGACAATTCACGGTGGAATGGTGCCAAAGGTTGATGCTTGTCTTATGGCGTTAGAGGGCGGTGTAGAAAAAGCTCATATAGTTGACGGAAGAATTGAACACTCTATCTTGCTAGAACTTTTTACCAGTGAGGGTGTGGGAACACAGATTATTAAATAGATATGAATATAGTACTATGTACGGTTTCAAATGCCGATGAGGGAAAACAGATTGCACAGACAATAGTCAAAGAGGGACTTTGTGCTTGTGTCAATCAAGTGCCTTCAATAACATCGTACTATATATATGAAGGGAAGTTTTGTGAAGATAATGAGGAGCTTCTTATCATCAAGAGTTTGAAAACAACTTTTGACAAACTTAGTCAAAGAATTACAGAGCTGCATAGTTACGATGTTCCTGAAATTGTATCGATTAATGTTGATGATGTGGATGAAAAGTATCTAAAGTGGGTAAAGGATTCAGTAGATGACAAATAAACTTGACGCACTAAAACTAATCGACACTGCCGCAATTGATATGCAGGTAGCGGGAGTTCTTTTGGATGCACATGACTTTGATGATCTTGCGAGTATCAAGATTAGAAAAGCACTTGAGATGAGTCTGCTCTCACTTGTTGTTTTTCATGGTATAGAGATTCCTAAAAGCAGGAGTTTAAAGAAAATTTACCATCTAATAGAGGAGTATATGCCGCTTGATGAAGAGGATATACAACTACTTTTGGAGGCAAATGAACGATATAGTATTCATGAAGATAGATTTAATGAAAACTACGAGGTCGATAAAGAGCATTTAGAGCAGATTATAATCTTAGAGGAGTATATCAGCACACGAGCCGAAAAAATCATTATGCAGGCGTAAAATTTTTAAAGTCTCTATGCGCTGTTCTTTTTTACCGTTTATCTCCCCAAATTTAGGGAAGAGGGTTACCAGTTGTAATTTGCAATTACTCTAAATTGCGAAAAATCATCTATTTGAGTTACGGTTCCATTTGCTTTCATATCACTATTATTATCAACCCATATACCCTTGAATGCAACCGAGTAGTTATCTTTAGAGTATGACAATACGGCGTTTAGGTCTTTTTGTTTTTTCATAAATCTATCATTATCGGTGATTAGGTATGATAGTGAGGCTTTCAAGCCTTTCAGGTCGGCAAAACCAAATTTTTGTGAAAATCCGATTTTAAGTGCTTTTGAACCGCCTATATAGACACTATCAGCCTGCAGACCTTTGCCGTAGTTTGATTGAAATAGGTTATTTGCCGTAATCATATTGGTAAAAAGCGGTGTACCATCCCATGGAAGTACCAATGAATCATGTTTATTGCTATCTGAAAAGAGTTTAGAAGCAGCAAGAGTAAAAGTTGATTCTGCAAGTGAATAGCTGCCTTTTAAAGCTAAAGCATTTGAACTAATTTGTTTACCGCCCGTGATAGAGCCGGTTTTTGCAAGATTTTCATCACTGTTTTGAATACTATATTGTGATATGAATTGTGCAGCCAAACTCCAGTTGCTGCCGTTGTTTAAATTACTGCTATAACTTAAATCAGTGTACAGCATATTTATGAAATTTGTTGCATAGTAGTCGTAAAATTTTGCTCGTAAACTATCTTTGGCATATTCGGTACCAAATAGAATAAGATCCTGTTTATCATCTCCCGTAATAGCTTTTGTTTGTGAACCTAGAACATGCTCGACAATATTGGTAAATTTATTTGACGTACGCTGCTTAAAGTGTGTGAGATAGTTGATAGAAAACGTTGTATTGTCGTTGAATATATACTTTGCATATGCACCTTGTACGGTACTTAGGATCATTCTTACATCTTTAGTGTGCAGTAACGGCGTATTCATCGCCTTACGCCCATATCCGATTTTCAGCCCATCTTTAAAATGCTCCAAATAGGCTTCACCTATGACTGAAAAAGATTTTTGTGCCTCACTACCGCCGGCACTATTTTCCAATCGAACACCGTTATCTCTAGCTAAAAGGGAGGCATCTACTTTATCAGGTAGTCTAAAAGCATTTGTACTCATAAAGGTTATACCGGATGAAAACCCGTTTAGTTTTGATGTTTCATAATGAAGATTGCCCCCAAACGAGTTAGCATGAGCAGAACTATCGACGGTAGGGCTCTTTTTATTTGTTTCAATATAGTAGTATCTGAGATTACCGTTAATTTTTCCCTCTGAAAACCATGCAGTAATATTATCTGCAGCATTGATTGTAGTTGTTATTAGTGCGAGATGAAGTAGATATTTTTTCATTTTTCTCCTTTTATTGTATACAGAGTTAATTATTATTTGGGATAATAATTACTGAGATAATAACATAAATAAATTTCTTTTTTGTTAATAGACTTCTTGCAAAACTCTATAAGTTAAAAACCATTATAATACAGCATATTTGTTATAGGGAATTGCTGATGTTAGAAAAATTTAAAGAGATGTTTGAGCTGCAAAATAGACTTAATATCAATACCAACGGTGAAGAGTGGGCTGAAACGAGTTTAACGCGTGAGGGAAGAAAGATTGATTGGCTTCGATGCATCTATATGGAGGCTGCAGAGGCAGTAGATAGTCTTAATTGGAAGCATTGGAAAGATATTAACGCTAAAGATGATATTGAAAATGTCAAAATAGAGCTAATTGATATTTGGCATTTTATAATGTCGGAGCAAATTGAGAGATATGGACTGGAAAAAGCTTACGAAAAAGCTTATAAAATCTATGATTGGACGATTAAACACGATGCAAATTTAGCTTCCTATACGGAACTAATCGTTCTGTTAGAGGAGCTCATGCGAGCTTCACTCAACGGTAAAGTACCGCTTTCTGCATTCTTTTTAAGTGTTATGAAAATTGATGATTTTACTATCAATGACATTTATGCACTTTACATCGGAAAGAACTGTCTTAACCAATTTAGACAAGATCACGGTTATAAAGAGGGTACATATCGCAAAACTTGGAACGGTGTGGAAGATAATACTCATATGCATAATATTCTCAAAAATAATGATGACATTACCTATAAGGAACTATACACGCAATTAGAAAATTTATATAAAGAGTTACACTAATGAGTCGTGTTGGTTTTTTATATGATGATATATTTTTAAAACATAATACCGGACGCTATCATCCTGAAACTTCCGATAGACTGCGCTCTATTTTAGAGCATATAGAACCTTTTGAAGAGACTCTTGTAAAGTTGTCACCACAACCAGCTACACATGAGCAACTACTGTCCGTACATCCTGAAGCACATATTGATAGAATTAAGTATGCTGCAATGCGAGAAGAACCAATCGATATGGATACGATACTTTCACAGTTCTCCTATGAGGCAGCACTTAAAGCTGCGGGTGCGGGTATCGTTGCGGTTGATGCTATAGTAGAGAAAAAAATAGAAAGTGCATTTTGTGCGGTAAGACCTCCGGGACACCATGCTACGATTGACAGGGCAATGGGTTTTTGCCTTTTTAATAATATCGCCATTACTGCAAAATATGCACAGAGCAGAGGTTTTAAAAAGGTTCTCATAGTAGATTTTGACGTACATCACGGTAACGGTACTCAAGATATTTTCTATGTAGATAGTTCGGTATTCTATTTTAGCACGCATCAGTACCCTGCATATCCTGGAAGTGGAAATAGTTCAGAGATGGGTGAAGACGAGGGGGAGGGCTTTACACTTAACTTTCCACTGCTTCCTGAATCTATGGATGAGGATATACTGGAAATATACCGAGATGAATTGCCTATAATTGTTGATGAGTTCCAACCCGATATCATTTTGGTATCTGCAGGGTATGATATACATCAAGAAGATCCACTCGCTGAACTTTATATCTCAACCGATGCGATTGAACAGATAGTAAGTTATATCTTACAATCTTCAGATGTGCCAAAAATTTTTATGTTAGAGGGCGGATATAATCTTGAAGCACTCGGTGAGAGTGTTGCAAGAACAATAGAGGTAATGCTAGAACAAGCATAAAATTTTCTTCCACAATCACTCCACACTCTTTTTTTATACTGTTAGTATAAATTTAAGGAGTGAATTATGCGTAATATAATAACAAGACTAATTTTAAGTGCTTTACTTTTTTTACCTGCATTCGCGGGTGATGCAGAGCTTATTTATAAAAAATGTAGCGGTTGTCACGGTATAAACGGTGAGAAAAAAGCACTCGGCAGATCAGGAGTGATTGCTGATATGAATCAGTCTGATTTATATGAAGTAATGGTGGGTTATAAAAACGGTAAGGTCAATAAGTATGCGATGGGCGCACTTATGAAAACACAAATGGTAAAAATCAGCGAAGAGGAGATTAAATCGTTAGCACAGTATATTAACGGGTTTGAAAAACCTGGTAATTAACCGCAACCCTATAGGTTGGATTATCTTTTGCGAGCTCGTATTTTTCAACACTTTTAAGTGAAGCACATTGCATTATGTGCTTCATCAAAAAGATAAGCTAGTACTAGAAGAAATACACAAGAGATAAAAATAGATATTGTGTCCCCTGATTTTAAATAGAAATATGTTCCCTGATTTTCCTAATTTTGATTTTTCAAATTAAGGAACATAATGTCCTTTTAATGGATTATTTACAAAATAACTCAACACTATGTCCAAATAATGACTATTACATTATTAAATGAACACCTAATCTTTAAGTATAATAAAATTTAAAATATTTAACCATAAACATGATAAAATGAAATATTTATGATATTATTATGATTTTAAAGTAACATTTTTAGTGTCCTTTTATTTAATATATTTTGGTGTTTTGGGATAAAGTGTTCTTGAATAAATAGTTATACCAAGGAGGAATATGACTCAGTTAATAAAATTTTTACTTCAAGTTCTTGCAAAATTAGATAAAGAAGAAATCAATAAACATAAAAGAATTATTGAATATATTGACACTTTAATAGAAAGTTTTAATATAATAATAAATTATGATAAACACACTAAAAATGAATTAGATTTTGCCCATAAAAAATTAAAAATATCTTATCATGATATATTACCAACAATTGGTAATATCTTAGATGCTCAAACAATTGAAAGAATTAAATTGTCATTAATGTCTGGAAGAGTTTTATATCATGTTATTTGCTATAACAAAGTTACAGATGAGGATACAATACAAGATTATGAAGCTAGATTTAATATCTATACAAAATATCAATACTATTCTAGCGATGATTTTAGACAAAATTCATATGAAAAATTTATAAAATATATTGTAAAAGATGGTGAAATTGTTGACGATAAAGAAAAAAAGACAAAACTAAGTAATCTAAGGGAAGTGTGCATGGAAGATATTGCCCGAATTGATTCAATCAAGGAAGAAATAAAAACAAAGTTAATTTACATTGTACCATTATAGAAACAGTATAACAAAGCCTTGGAGAGAAATATGAGCCACTGACGGGCTCATATTTCTCAACTAAAACGTTATTCGTAGGCTTCTTGTCTATGTTTAAAATCTACGATTACTACAATTAATTTATCACCTTCGATTAAATAAAATAGTCTATAATTGCCAATTCTATATCTATAGTACCCCTCAAAAGTATCTTTTAATTTTTTAATATTAGAGCCGTAGAAGGGATTCTCTCTAAGTTGAGGATAGACAAAATTTACTATTTTAGAATAGAGTTTTTTGTCAATTTTCTTTTTTACTTTTTCAAAAGTTTTTGTTTCGGCGATTTGGTATTTAGACAATGTTGTAATCGCCGTTTTTAAAATCTTTTAAACCACTCATTAGATTTTGTACAAGTTCCTTATCATCCATAATCTCAGCCATTTCACCGCTATCGACAAACTGTGAGGATGTTAAATACTGCATCGTTGCATACTCAATAAAGTTTGAAAGGTTTCTTCTTTGTCCATCAGCAGCTAGTTTAATCATATCATAGACTGCATCGTCTACTCTCATAGTTACGGTTTTCATCTATATTCCTTGAATATATATTTTTACTATTGTATTCAATTTTATTCACAATGTCAACACCTTTAAGTGAAGCACATTTCATTATGTGCTTCATCAAAAAGATAATCTAATTTTAGAAGAAAGCCGGAAGAGATAAAAATAGGTATTATGTCCCCTGATTTGTTATTGATATAAAAAGTTTTTATTCTTAGACAGTATTATTTAAGATTGTAATATTTGTATTAGTAAATTTACTTTTAATTAATATAATAAAATAAAATTATAATACTATTTAAGAATAAAGTTATATTACATTCGATACAATTTTTTTATGTTAATAAAATTATATTTTGTTACTATCAACAAACAGGAGTAAAGGTATGAAAAAAGTACAATTAAGTATGGTAGCAGTTGCATTATGTACACTAACAACATCGGCATACGCGTTAAAGACAGAAAAGCGTGATATGAAGAATAATATGAGTATTGTGTATAAAGAGAAAGCTAAAAGTGTAGATAACATACAAGATATGTTTTCTGAGGGAACACTTTTTGGACGCCTACGCTCAAATATGTTTATGTGGGACTGGGATAATGACAATCCAGGAAAGACACAAGACAATGAATCATGGGGTGTTGGTGGAAGCTTACTATATAGCACAGCAAATTTATATGGTTTTGGTGCAACAGTAGGATTATATACTACTCATACAATTGGAACTGATAATACTGATTCTCTTTATGGAGCAAAGGATTTCGGAAAAGCTGGTAAAGATACATACTCAAGAGCAGATGGAAGTGGAGCACATATTGATTCATTAGCAATTGCATACTTAGAATATCAAGCTGGTAAAACAGATGTTAAAGCAGGACGCCAAATTTTTGAAAGTACACTTTTACGTTCAAATGATACAAAAATGATTCCTAATACTTTTGAAGGTATTAGTATTGTAAATAAAGATTTGCCAAAAACAACTCTTAGAGCAGCATACTTCACAAGACAAAAACTACGTGACCATGGTGAATTCCATAGTGTAATTGCAGTAAATGGTTTCAGTGAAAATGATGATGCAGGAAAACATGCTGGACTCTCTTCAGCTAATATTCTAAAGACAAATTCAGATATAAATCCTGGAATGCTCGTGTTAACTGGACAAAATAAATCAATTGAAAATTTAAAATTAAACTTTGACTATATGAGTGTAAATGATTTTGTATCATCTATGATAGTAGAAGCAAACTATAAAATTAAATTAGCTGATGGTTGGAGTGTAACTCCAGGAGTTAGATATATGCATCAGATGGATGATGGTGCTGGTGCTATTGGTGGTGCTGCACTTACTGGTAAAGCATCAAGTGGTGGTTATTCAGATCCTAATAGCGTAGACGGTAGTTTAACTGCTGTACGTGTTAAAGTTGCTAAGGGTGCTGGTAATGTAACTTTAGGTTACTCTAAAATTTCTGATGACGCAGATATTATTGCACCATGGAGAGGATTTCCAACAGGTGGGTATACTCGTTCAATGGCTCAATACAACTGGGAAGCTGATACTGCTTCATGGATGATTAAAGCATATTATGATTTTGGAAAAGCAGATATTGTCCCAGGTCTTCGTGTAGCATTAGATTATGCAGATATGGATTATGATGAGACTAAACTATTAGCTGGTTCTCTTGGTAAAACTGATCGCAATATTATTCACTTAGATATGTTTAAAACTTTTGATGCTGTTGAGAATTTAGAACTTAAATTCCGTGCTGCTATCATCTCAGCTGATGCCTCGCCTGCTGCTGCTAAAGATTACAACTCTTATAGTGAAGCTAGGTTTGAAGTTAACTACTTCTTTTAAGACATTCACCATTTAATGGAGAATATTACAAAACATAAATTAAGGAAATAGATATGAAAGTTATGAAACCTTTTGCAACACTGCTGTTTAGCTCTGTAGTTTTAACTACACTAAATGCAGGAACTATGAGTACATTTGGCTGTGGTATTACAAAAAATGCGTACCTTAAAGCACTTAACAAAGCGTTTAGTGCAAAATCTGGTGCATCTATAAAGATTAACGCCAAAGGTGGCGCAGGACGTGCTATAAAAGAGGTTGGAAAAGGTTCTGCCCATATTGGTTCTGGTTGTAGACCTACTTTAGGATTAAAGGGCGAGGAGAAAACTACTAATCATCATGTTGCTTGGGGAGCACTTGTATTTATTGTACATCCTGACAATCCTGTTAGTTCAATTTCTATAGAACAAGCTAAAAAGGTATTGCAAGGAACTTCGACGAAATGGAGTGACCTAGGAGGTTCTGGTGAAGAAATTAAGCTTTACGTTAGAAAGGGCAAGTCATCTGGAGTAGGGTATTCAGCAAGAAAAATTATTTTTTCTGATGAAAAAACTACCTTTTCAAAAAGCGCAAAAAGATTAAAAAGCTCCGGGCCTATTCGTATAGCTGTAACTCGAGATAAAAATGCATTTGCTATTGATGATATCTCAAGTTCTAAAAAGAAAAAAGGGATTAAAATTCTTAAGCTAAATGGAGTTGAACCAACTAAAGAGAATGTTGCTTCAGGGAAATACTCACTTTATAGACCACTATATATCTATACACAAGGAACACCAACAGGAGTTTCAAAAGAGTTCTTTGATTTTGCTTTTAGCAAAGCTGGACAAGATGTTATCTCAAAAGCAGGTACTGTTAATTTAGAAGAGGGCAAAAATCTAAAAATATCATATTGATATTTTTAGATTAGGAGAATAAAGAAATGAAACGTATTAACAAATCAATTCGTACTAAGATATTTTTACCGTTATTTATCGCTGCATTAGCTGGATTTATTGCAACAATTTTTTATCTTAGTGCTCTAAATAATGATATACGAACCTCACAATATGGTGATGTTAGGCAAAATATATTGCAACTATTGCAAGAAAAAATAGAGCTTAAAAGACAAGTTGGTTTGACGAATGCGTTAAGTTTCGCAAATAACGGAGAGATTAAATTTGCTATAGAAGAAGATGATAGAGATGGTATGGATTCAATAATTCAAACTATTTCTAAAAAGTATAGTTCAAATACTGACTTTAAACAAATTAAAGTACATGTGCACACAAGTGACTTGAAATCATTTTATCGTTCATGGCTTCCAGAAAAATTTGGTGATGAACTTAGAAGTTTTAGACACTCACTTACTAAAGTTAAAGAGACAAAAAAACCTTCTGTTGGTATTGAAGTTGGAAGAGCTGGAATGTTAATGCGTGCTGTTTTTCCTATTAGTGATGAATATGCTTATTATGGTTCTGTTGAATTTATTCAAGGGCTTGAATCTCTTGTCAAAAGTTTTGAAGAAGAAGATATCCTATTTTTAGAGTTAATGGATAGCTCAATGCGTTCTATTTCGACTAATGTAATATTTGATCAAGATATTGGTTCATTTGCTTTTTCTCAAAAGTATCATAATAAAGATTTTTTTAATCATGTTCAAAAAATAGACTTTAAAAAGTTATTTAAAGATGGTTATCTAATTGATGAAAAATACTTTATAACATATGAAGATATTACTGATATTAATGGTAAAAATATTGGTAAATATATTTTAGCTAAAGATGCAAAATTAATCGAATCTTTAATTGGACAAGCTCAAGAGGTAACATATACATCGATGATAATGTTTGGTACGATTATGTTTTTAATGTTCGTTTTTATACTTTTCATATTTAATCGCTTTGTTATGAACCCTACTATTTCTTTACAAAAAGTTGCACAAAATTTAGCTGTTGGTGAGGGTGATCTAACAAAACGCTTAGACGTACTAAGTCAAGATGAACTTGGTCAAAGTAGTGAATATATTAACCAATTTATATACAAGATTCAAGAATTAGTTAAAAAGTCAAAAAATGCTGTTATGGATGTTTCAAAAACAAGTCAGACTCTTTCAACAAGTGCACAGACTCTTACCAATTCAGTTATAAGGCAAAATGAAGAGGTAACTAAATCAAAAGATTTAACTCATAAAATAGTTGAAGAGACTTTACATACAAAGCAAACTGCTCAAGATACAACAAAAATAATAAATGAAAGTTTTGAAGCATCAGGTGATGTTATGGATGCTTTAAAAGTCATAGTAAACAATATTTTAGAGGCTAGTGGACATGATTCTGATATATCAAATAAAGTACAAGAGTTACGTACACAAACGTCAGATATTCAAAATGTAGTTGCTGTAATAAAAGATTTAGCTGACCAAACTGATTTACTAGCTTTAAATGCAATGATAGAAGCAGCAAGGGCTGGAGAACATGGACGAGGTTTTGCTGTTGTTGCATCTGAGGTAAGTAAACTTGCAGATAGAACTAAAAATAGTTTAGTTGAAATTGATATGTCTGTTAAAACTGCTGTTCAAAATGTTGAATCAGTAAGTGAAGATATTGACAAAAATGCTGAGTTTATTCAAGGGGTGAGTCTTGAAGCACAAGAGATAATTGAAGTAGCTAATATTAATAGAGATAAAGCAACTAGTGCTATTAAGTTGTCTGAACAATCATCAACTGAAGCTGTTGAAATTTTTAATGAAGCAAAAACATTATCTGTCAATATTGACGCTATTAATGAACTATCTTTAGAAAATGAAAAAACTTCATTACTTCTAAATGATATTTCTAAAGAGTTAATAGATACAAGTCGCAAGCTTGAAAATGAGATACAAAGGTTTAAGGTTTAAGGAGGAGAACTATAAATTCTCCTCTTTTATATTTTTAAAATCTGATCTTCTTGTTTCTAACTCTTCTCCAAAATCCGGAAAATCCTAAATCCGGTGACATAATACCTATTTATGATACAACAGTTCATGGCAAGAGTAGTAATACCGGGTATTCCTCACCATGTTACACAAAGAGGTGAGGAAAAAGGGACAGGCTGCTTTATTTCTTAGGTCTACCTCGAGGCTTTCAATAAAGTAGCCTGTCCCCTTATTTTTAATATATTTAGGTGATTTTGGATAAAGTGTTCTATGAATAAATAGTTAAGCATAAGGGAAGATGTGAGTTACGAAACTACAGTAATTAATAGTCTTGGGGAATACATCTCAAGAATTGAGAGAGAAAGTGTTTCGTTCTTCTATAGAGGCCAGTCTCAGGATTGGCCCCTTCTACCTTCTATTGCGAGAGTTGGTAGGGGGGGATATGAAGAACTTATTGAATTTGAGCATGAGATAATAAGCGAATTCAGGCGTCTTTCATTCCCTTTTTTTGAAAGACATCCAGACTCATTCAGTGAGTGGATACTTCACGCCCAGCACTACGGGTTGCCGACGAGATTATTAGATTGGACGTCAAATCCTATGAAAGCACTTTACTTTGCGGTAGAGGATCTTGATGAAGGGGAGGATGCTGTCGTCTGGAGCTGGGATTCAGCAGATGTTCAATGGGGGGAAGAACTCCCAAATTTAAAAACTACAAGTTTATATTTTCATAGACCTACGCACCACAACCATAGAATAACATCACAAGAAAGTATGTTCCTTGTATATCCATTAATGGAAGGGCAAACAAAAATCAAACCGCTTCAGGAAAGCTTTTTTAAAAATGCGCCACGTGGCGAACTTATTGAAAAAATGATTATACCAAAGGAAAAGAAGGTCCAATTCAAGAGGACATTGGACGATCTTGGAATAAATCGGTTAACAATTTATCCGTGCATAGAAAGTGTTGTAACTACCATTAAAAATGAATACTACATGTAAAATGCCTAACAAATGCATCCAGCCGACCCATTTCCGCTGCATTTCGTTTGGGAAAAAGGGGACGAAAAAGGGGGACAGGCTACTTTATTAAAACAAAAGAACAAAAGCAAATTCACTCTAAAATAGATTCAAATATCTATTATAAAGACGCAATAAAGCTTACTTATTTTCCCTTTTTAGTATAACATTACCTAAGCCCGTTTTAACGGGATATCCAGCGTTTGCCCAACCTTGTAGACCACCTTGTAATGTTGTGGCATTTTTATAACCCATCTTTTTTAAGACCTCCGCTGCCAGTGCTCCGCGCCCACCTCTACGACAATAGGTCACAATAGTGGCATCTTTGTCTGGGACAATGGTATTTATTTCCCATTCTAAATTGCCACGAGTAACAGAATGAAAATTTTCTTTATTAAAATCATCAAACGGTATGCTGCCTTCTGCATATTGTTCTGTTTCACGAACATCTAAAATAATCAGATCTTCACCATCATCAAGCATTTTTTTCAATTTTTGGGGTGTTACTTCACCAACATTTTTTTTCGCTTGCTTGATTAACCCCATTTTATCTAAAGGTTTTGCTGTCAAACTGGTTGAAGCAACAAGTGCACCTATCAATAAGATTCTTATTAGAGATTTTTTCATTGTATTACCTTTTTATTGAGTATAAATAAAAACTACATGATACCTAAATATTCAACTTATGTAGTTTATGATATTGATAGACTTCTTGCAAAACTCTAATAGTTAACCGCAACTTTATAGGTCGGATCATCCTCTTCGTAGGTGCAAAATGGTCCAGCTTGTTTGAGCATTCGTTTACAGTCGTTACTAAGATGGCGAAGCGAGAGGCTTTTGTTATTCTCTTGATACTTTTTTGTCAGGTTATCGATCGCTTCTACACCTGAAGAATCCATAACTCTTGCTTGTCTGAAGTCTATAATGACATTTTGAGGGTCATCATTGACATTGAATTGTTCATTAAACGAGGTAACTGAGCCAAAAAAGAGCGGACCGTCGAGTTCGTAAATTTTGGTATCACCCTCAAGGGAGGTTTTAGAGTATATTTTTGCATGTTTCCAAGCAAATACAAGTGCAGAGATGATGACACCTGAAATAACTGCAATGGCTAGATCAAAAAGTATAGTGATAATAGTAGTACTTAACATTACTGCTGCATCACTTTTAGGCATGAATTTTAGATGCGAAAAACTGCTCCATTCAAATGTGGAGATACTTACCATAAACATGATACCTACTAGGACGGCTACGGGTATCATTGCGATGAAATCTGAGATACTTACGACAAAGATAATCAAAAGTGTGGCTGCCGTAACACCTGAAAGGCGTCCTAAACCCCCAGATGTATAGTTGATGATAGATTGTCCTATCATTGCACAACCTGCCATTGCTCCAAAGTTTCCGCACGTTATATTTCCCACTCCTTGAGCGATACACTCTTTATTTCCGCTTCCTCTTGTGCCGCTTAGCTCATCAAGTACGGAGAGTGTTAGAAGTGATTCAATAAGTCCTACAAGCGCAACAAGTACGGCGTAGGGAAGAACGGTTATGATAGCATCGAGTGACGTGATAGTAGTCGGTACGTGAAAAGTCGGTAGGTTTCCGCTGATATCAGCTAAATCACCGACTCTTTTTGTATCTAGATCCATTGAAATTACTACTAACGAAATTGCTATGATTGCTACAAGAGAGGAGGGTACAGCTTTTGTTAGTTTTGGAAAGAGCTGGATGATAATCATCGTCGCAATGACAAGTGATACCATAATCGCCCCTTCACCCTTAAAAAGCGGAAATTGTGCCATCGCTATAACGATAGCAAGACCGTTTACAAAACCGTACATTGCAGGTTGAGGAACAAGACGGATGAATTTTCCCATTTTTAGAAGCCCGATGCTCACTTGAATAAGTCCAGCGATAATAGTAGCGAGTAAAATATACTCTAAGACGCTTTGTGCAAGCTGGTCTGGTGGAAGATTTAGGGGTTTAAGCTTTTCGGTTACTAGCATACCTAGAGAGATAAGAACTACGGCAACGGCTCCGGTTGCACCGCTAATCATTCCAGGTTTTCCTCCGATTAGCGCGGTGACTAAACCTAAAATAAATGCGGTGTAGAGTCCTACAAGCGGACTAACGCCGGCGATGATTGAAAATGCTATGGCTTCTGGAACGAGTGCGACGGCAACGACAGTACCCGAGAGTATGTCGTTTTTAATATTCGAATTTCTATAATTTGAGAGTGTGAACAATGAGTACCTTATTAAGAGAGTGAAGCGAGCTCTTGCTCGACTTTTTCTAGTTTATTTTGTGCATCTTCAAGTGCTGTTTTGTTTTGTGCAACAACTTCGGCAGGTGCATTATCGACAAATCTTTTGTTGCTAAGCATACCGTTAAGTTTTGCTATCTCTTTTTCAAGTTTCTCTTTTTGTCGGGAAAGTCTTTCAATAATAGGGTTAAGATCAATACTTTCAGTTGGGATGTAAACCTCAAGGTTATCACTTACATCACTTATAGAATTATCTACTTTTTGAGTAACAAACTCCACACTTTCAACTTTCGCAAGGCGCTTGATAAAATCACTCATTATTGAGCTATCTACTTCAGATGATAACTTGATATAGGCTTTTTCTATTTTTTGGTTTGCCAAATCAACCAAAGCTTTTGCTCTACGAACGGCAACGATTGCCTCTTGGATGAGTGCAAATAGCTCTTCACTTTTTTCATCAATGTTTGTCTCTTGTGGATATGAAGCTACCATTACAGAATCATTCTCTTCAAGTTTTGTCCCGCTAAGCTCATGATAGAGAAATTCAGTAATGAATGGCATAAAAGGATGCAGTAGCAGCATAGATTGTTTAAAGATGGCTCCAAGTTCTGTAACAGAGCTTTTATCTACTTTGCTCAGTTCAATACCCCAGTCACAAAATTCTCCCCAAAGATATCTGTACAGTGTTGTTGCAGCGTCGTTAAAGCGGTACTGGTCGAGTTGGTCTCTTACCTCCGCAGTTGCACGGTTAAGTCTGCTAAGCATATATTTACCGAGTGCTGTTTTTATTTCTATATCTGCAAGACTTTCAAAACTCTCATGGTTAAGCAGTAAAAATCTTGAGGCATTGAAGAGTTTATTTGTAAAGTTTCTATTGAGCGTTAACTTATCTTTACTCAAACGGATATCACGACCTTGTGCCGCCGAGATTGCTAAAGTAAAACGTAGTATATCGGCGCTATAGGTTTCAACCATATCAAGCGGATCGATAACGTTGCCTTTAGATTTACTCATCTTATTACCGTGCTCATCACGAACTAGGGCATGCAAGTAGATATGTTCAAAAGGCAGTTGACCTTGAAACGTCTCACCCATCATCATCATTCTAGCAACCCAGAAGAATAGAATGTCAAAACCTGTAATCAAAAGTGAGTTTGGATAGAAATCATTCAGATCACTCTCGTTAAAGAGTTTTCCTTTACCGATATCGCCGTTACCCCATCCAAGAGTAGAAAATGGCCAAAGTGCAGAAGAGAACCAAGTGTCAAGTACATCAGGGTCTTGATGGAATGTTTCACTGCTACAGTGTGGACATGCACTTGGGTGCTCATCTGTCGTAGCCCACTCGTGCCCGCAGCTCTCACAGTAAAATACGGGAATTCTATGACCCCACCAAAGTTGGCGAGAGATACACCAGTCTCTTAATTCACCCATCCAAGCGTTGTAGCTATTTATCCAGTGCGGCGGGAAAAATTTTGCAAGACCTTCATTTGTCTTTTCAATCGATTTTTTCGCAACTTCGCTTCTAACAAACCACTGTTTTGAGATATATGGCTCAACCACGTTTTTACATCTATAGCAGTGACCGACTTGATTTACGTGATCTTCGATTTTTTCGACAAATCCCTCTTCTTCTAGACGTTTAACAATCACATCACGTGCTTCAAGGCGCTCTTTCCCCTCAAACTCACCTGCATAGTGATTTAATATCCCTTTTTCATCAAATACGGTAATGAACTCAAGGTTATGACGCTTTCCAACCTCATAATCGTTTGGATCGTGTGCTGGTGTAACTTTAACCATCCCCGTTCCAAACTCCATATCAACATGCTCATCGGTGATAATTTTAATCTCTCTATCTGTTAAAGGAAGTTTGACAAATTTACCTACTAAATCTTTGTATCTTGCATCATCAGGGTGTACCATTACGGCGGTATCACCAAAATATGTTTCCGGTCTAGTCGTTGCAACTACGATATGACCGCTACCGTCCGCAAAAGGGTAACGCATATGATAAAAATGCCCTTGATGCTCTTCATGCTCAACTTCAATGTCACTAAGCGCTCCGTCATGTGTACACCAGTTAACCATATAGTTTCCACGCACTATAAGCGAATCGTTATAGAGTTTTACAAAAGCTTCGCGAACAGAAGATTTTAATCCGTCATCCATCGTAAAACGCTCACGTTTCCATGCCGGAGTAACTCCTAAAAAGCGTAGCTGTTCAACCATCTCACCGCCGCTTTTCTCTTTCCATTTCCAGACACGCTCTAAAAATTTTTCACGCCCTAAAGCCTCTTTTGTCGTACCTTCTGCTAAAAGCTGTTTTTCGACAACGTTTTGTGTCGCAATTCCTGCATGATCGGTTCCAGGCTGCCAAAGCGTTTTATAGCCGTCCATTCTTTTATAACGCACTAATATATCTTGCAAAGTAAATGTAAGTGAGTGCCCTATATGAAGACGTCCCGTTACGTTTGGTGGCGGCATCATAATGGTAAAGTTTTTATTCTCTTTTTGGATTTTTTTATTGCCGTCAGTCTCAAAGTAACCGCGCTCTTCACAAATTTTGTAATATTTTTGTTCAATCTCTTTTGGTTCGTAAGAGGTGGTTTTACTATCGCTCATGAGTAGCCTTGATTTTTTTGCGCGATTATAGCTAAATGGTAGTAAAAAGGCGGTTATAGAAGATAGAAAATAGAGGTATTGCTGTTTTGAAATGACAGGATAGAGTTACATTATCCTGTCAATGCCACTTATTTTCTTGTAGCGTAGCCGTGACCTTGCTCAACACCCAAACAATCTTTACCTGTAAATGTCCAAGTGATCTGATTACCATTTATTATGTAGTCGTTTGAATATGTACCAGGGCAGCTTTTTGTAGTATTTACCCAGTCTATATGAAATGTATTTACTCCTGTCATTGAACCCTTACCGTTTCCGGCAACCCCTGTTGCAGCCCAATATGACCCTGCAATATTTTCACCTGCTTGAGATAGATGTAATTTAACTTCTGATGGTCCCTGAACTTGACTAGTGTAGTTAACTCCTACCCAATTGCCAGAGACATTTACGCTACTTGCAGCATATGCTGTAGCACCTAGTGTTAATAAAACAAATAGAGATGAAACAATTCTTTTCAAAACTATCTCCTTAAGAGTATTAATTTGGACTCGACAGAATGTTATAGCAATTTTACTTAAATGAAAATAATATATAAATCATATAAAACTTATTATAAATATTTTTGTAATATTAAATTTGATCTTAGAATTCTTTCTTGTTAAAGAATTATGAATGTTAACTATAGATCTATCTGCAATGCTGATACAGATTATTGAACATTACCATTCCACTTTAATTCAAACTTTGTCCCATTTTCATTAATAAATATATACTTACTATTGGTTAATTTATTTGAAAATTGTTCAATAAGTTTAAGTCCTAAGCCTTTATTTGTATCTTCTGTATCAAAACCCATTCCATTGTCTTTTATAATTAAAGTAGAAACATCTTCTTGTTTAAATAGTTTTACCTCTATTTTAGACTTTTTATCGATAGGCTGATGTTTTATAGAATTGCTGATAATTTCATTTATTATCATACTTAAAGAGATGGCATTGTCCATAGAGATCAAAAAAGAGTCTAAACTTTTATTTATATGTATGAGCTCTTTGCTATATCCTTTTTCAATCTCTAAGATAATCTTTTGAAAATAATCTTTTGCGTCTACTTCTGATAATGTTTCACTCTCATATAAATATTGATGAACCAATGACATAGCTTTTATCCTATTTATAGTTCGTAAAAATGTATCTTTTAGTTCTGATTTTTTCTGATTTTTTTCTTCTATCCATAAGAGTCCTATAATCATATGAAAATTATTTTTCACTCTATGATAAATCTCTTTTAATAAAAGTTCTCGCTCTTGCGATAATTTTTTAACCTCAGTATATGCTCTATTTATCTCTTTTGTTCTCTTTTCTATTCTATTTTCTAAAACACGTTCATTTTTTATTTTAACATCTAATAGCTCTTTTTGTGCCAGATAAAAACGGTTGGTTAAGATGAGTGAAAAGAACAGTATCTCAAAGAGTGAGCCAAAAAGAAAAGAGTAACGGTTTATATCGTTATTCTCTATCCAGCCATTAACCATGGCAGACATTAAAGATACAGTTATCATATATATTGTCATGGCAAAGAGGTAGTACTTTGTATTTATATCATCTGTCTTTCTTAGACTTAAAAATGCTACTAAAAAGAGAACTAAGAAAAGTATAGATGCTAAAGCATTCATAACTTCAAACCATGGTTCAAAACTTATAACGATTAATATAGCTAATATACCAAAAGCATAAGCAAACATATTTAGCGGGTTATACAACTTTGGCAAGACACTTTTAACATTTAAAAATTGTGCTGAAAAAAGAATCATAAACATAATGAATGTGGGAGTGACCATCAAAAACTTATGGTAATAGCTACTTGCGAGTAGATATAAAATGTGTCCGCTGTATGCACTAACCCACAAGATATAAAAAAATGTATATCCACTATAGTATAAGTATATATTCTCTTTTAGTCTAAAATATAAAAAAAGACTTATTATAGATACAATAAAAATAGCACCAAAGTAAAACATGTACAGTAGGTCTTGATACTGCCCAACTAAAGAGTTGAAATAGCTCTTTTTATATATCTCAACTTCACCAGATGTTGTTAGTTCTGAGTGCATCTTTAAGTATATAGTTTCATTTCTGTTTTTTTTAATATTAAAAGAAAATATCGGATTATGATTTAAAATAGATCTTTTCTCTAACGGAACATTTATACCATTTTTATCTGCATGCCAACCATTTTTCTTTTTTGTATAAAGTATTACATCTGAAAAATATGGTTCACTAAAAGTAAGTATGAACTCCTCATTTTGGCTACTATTGTTTTTAACATTAAGTTTAAACCATATATCACCCTCTTTAAAGCCATAAGTAAATTGACTTTTACTAGTAATAAAAGTTTGCTTTTGCAACTGTTCTATAGAGATATTTCTTGTTTCATCATAAAAATACCCCATAGTAAAATTATCAATTTTTTGTACGTTAGGTGCTATTTCAATTGATGCAAAAAGAGTACTAAGAAAAAAGAAAAAAGTTAATATAAATTTCAACTAATTACCCTTTTAATATGTAGCCAAAATCTATGATATTTTCAATATTTAAGTTTGGAGTTTTTCTCTTTAATCTTGAGAGTGTATCTCTAATTGTCGAAGTTGAAATATTTTTATTATTCCATACATTTTGAATTAATAATTCGTATGAAATATTCTGATTCAGATTTGTACAAAGAAAATATAAAACATTTAATTCCATCTTTGTTAAATTTATAGGAATATCTTCAACATAGAAAGTTCTATTTGTTAAATTAAACTTCTGTTTCATGCCAAGGTCAATAATGTCATTTTTTACAATATTGTCTATCTTTACATTAGCCGTAACAGATTTCATACGCTTCAATGCCACTTGCAAGGTAGCTTCCACAGCATTAGTATCAAAAGGTTTTATAAGATAACCAAAGATATTTGTATCACTCGCTTCTAAAATGGTTTGAGAATCCCCATATGCAGTTGTAAAGATAATAGGTAAAAAACGGTTTTCATTTAAAATTTTAGCAGAAGTTATACCATCGACTGAACCATCAATGTTTATATCCATAAAGGCTATATCAATAGTATGATTTTTGACTATATCTAAAGCATCTTCAAAATTTGTACTATCATATATTGTTCCAACATTTAAAGATTTTAATACATCTATTAAGTATTGCGTGCTAATAACTTCATCTTCTACAATTAATATATTTATATTTTTCAATTTTTTTCTTATTTAATTTTATAATCCTAATTGTACTATAAAAAGAAGATGCTTCTTAGACACCATTCCGTCAGCATTCCGTCAACTAATTGTTAGAATTTCAAAAATTTTACAGTTAAGAAGTACTTATGTTCTATATAAAAATAATATTAAACAAAATTATACTATTCTATGTTGTTTTATCATTTACAAATATCTATGCAGATATAAATATAACAACTACGGCAGTGACATCTGCAACAGAAGATAGTCTTTATAGTTACGAAATAAAAGCTACAAACTCATATGTAAAACCAAGTACAACATCATTTTCGAACTTACCTAGCTGGCTTTCTAAAGTTGCTGAAGTTAATGCAACAATTTCAGCAGTAGCAACTGAAACAAATGATGTATTTGATGTAAAAGTTGGACCTGATGGCTCTATTTATTATTCATCTTATATTGGTGATTTTGTAAAAAAAATAGATACCGCAGGTACAACAACTACTATAGCGAATAGTACAAATATTAATGGACCTTGTTTTATTGATGTTGATGTGAACTCAACTGTATATGTGGCAGACTTTGAAAATGCAAAAATACAAAAAATAGAGAGTAATGGCACTATTTCCACCGTACATACAATAACGGAAGGAACAGCTTCTGACAAACCTCTTGGTGTGGTAATTGGTCCAGATAATAAATTGTATTTTTCATTAAAATTTGATCATACCGTTTGGAAAATGGACTTAGACGGCTCAAATGTAACTAAGGTTATTGGTATTTCTTCGACAACTGGAAGTGATTCAAATGTATTAGCTACTAATGCAAAAATAAATACTCCAATGGGTTTAGATTTCAACTCTAGTGGCACACTCTTTGTTGCAACTTATGGAGATAGAGTTCTTTATGTTGATAGCAATGCTAAACTACAAGAGGCAGTTTCTTCAGCTTCAGGACTAAATAATCCAAAAGGGATATGGTTTGATGTAAACGACACTCTTTACATTGCAGATACAGATAATAATAAAACTAAAAAATGGGATGGAACTACTTTAACAGATTATATAGGAAATGGTACAGGAACTACAACTGGTGATGGGGGTGTAGTATCGAGTGCTACTACTTTTATGCCAAACGGTGGAACTTTTGATGGAGCAGGAAACCTATATTTTACAGAGTATGGTGGTCAAAAACTTAGAAAAGTAACATATGCAAAATTTTCAGGAACACCTCTTAATGCAAATATTGGTGTATCTGATGTTAATTTAACTGTTAGCGATGGTAACTTTACAGCCACACAAAACTTTCAGATTACTGTTTCAGCAAAAACAGTTGCCGCACCTGTTGTAGTATACACTCCACCGCCAGACATCACACCTGATTCTTTTTATTTTGTTTCTAATGTTAATGTTGAGATTAATTCAACAGTAGAAACTAGTGAGATTACAGTAAATGGGATTAATACAAATGTAAATGTTACTGTTGAAGGTGCTGAGTTTAGTATAAATGGTGGAACATATACTTCATCTATCCAAAGTATTTACAATAGTCAAAAGATAAAACTTAGATTAACAAGTTCAAATGAATTTAATACCACCACAACTGCAACATTAAAGGTTGGAAGCTATAGTACAAATTTTAAAGTTACTACAAGAGCTAAAGACATTACACCAGATACATTCTCTTTTAGCGATATTTTAGATGTGAACCGCTCACAGTCTGTAGAAGCTAATTCAAGTATAACAATTAGCGGTTTAATTGAGTTGGCAGATTTAAATATTAGTGGAGCTCTATATAGTTTAAACGGTGGTGATTACACCGATGTTAATTTAACAGAACAGATAAAAAATGCAGATACTATTTCTATAAAAACTACATCTCCAAATGATTATAATTCAACTAAAGTGATCTCTTTACAGATTGGTGATTTTATAGAAACATTTAAGGTCACTACAAAAGTACAAACTGTTTTTATTGATGGGGTCGAGTTTAGTAAAAAAGATATAGATGTTTTTGAAAATGAACTTTTTATTGCTAACATCAATGGAAGTGGAGAGAATATTACATACTCTATTTCAAACAACGAACTATTTAAAATAGAACAAGATGGCAAACTTTATTTTAAAGAGCCACAAGACTTTGAAACAAATAGCTCATTAAGTACAACAGTGAGCGTCTCAGATGAGTATACAAAAGCAACACAAAAACTAAATATTAAAATAAAAGATGTGAATGAAAAGCCGTATATAAGCAGTAACTTAAGTGCTAATGCCTTAATTAATACATTTTTTCACTATAAAATATTTGTAACCGACCCAGAAAACAGCAAACTTGATATAAACATAGAGAATCTTCCAAAGTGGCTTACTGCAAAACCCCTTGAGTTTAATAGTGAAAATAATAAAACAAGCTTAGTGCTTGAGGGGATTGCTCTTAAAGAAGCAAATATTACAAAATTTAGTATGCCAATCACCTTTTCAGATGATAAATTTACAGAGACTGCTGAACTAAATCTTACTATCATTGGAAATGATGAAGAAAATTTTATTATTTTTCCGGTGGATGTAATAGATGACAAAAAATCGGTGTATTCAGTTTTTCCTGATAATGTTATAAAAGATGACAGCAAAGTAACATTCAATAACCTTAGTCTAAGAGATAGTGTACTTATCAATGATTCAAAAACTTTCAACAATAAAAAAATAAAAAGATATGCCTTAAAACTAAAAACATTGAAAAAATATCCAATAAATAGAAGATTTTCATTTAAATCTAATTTAAATCAAAAAAGTGAGAAAGATTTTCAACTGCAACTTAAATCAAAAGGTTCAAAAAGCTCTGTAAAAATGAATTTTCATTCATCTAGGTACATAATTAAAATGACTAAAAGGTTAATTGAAAAATCAAGAACTAGAGCAGAACTAATAGACTTAAATATGCAAGCTCTATTAGATGAAGAGCAAAAGCTAATTCTTAAATGGACACCGATAAAAGAAGCGCTCTCTCAATCACTATATATTGAAGATGCAAATAAAAGTACAGAGTTTAAGTTGGATGCTACATCAAACTTTGCAAAACTATCTCAATTTGAATATAAAAAATCCTACAAAGTCTATATATCGACACTTACGGAGAATGGAATACAAGTAAGTAACAATGTGCTTATTACAATGCCAGAAGTTGAAGAAACTACTATCTACGAAGAAGAGTATGAAAAATATTTAAGTGGTGATGAAGAACTAACAATTCAGGAACTAAAAACAGACGAATTTAAAAGAACATTGGAGATACAAAAAGGTTGGTCGCTTTTAGGCTTACCCGCTAATTTAAATTTAAACACTGAGCTATTAGAAAAATATTTTTCAGATAACAATATAGAAATTTTATATAAATACCAAAATGGTTTTCAAGTTTGGCAAAACGTGAAAAATTCAGAAAAAGAAACATATGCAACTAGCGATAAATTTACATCTTTAGGCTCTAAAGAAGCATTTTGGATAAAAAGCAATAGTGATTTAAATATCTCTTTTGATTTAAACCCTAAAGAGTTAGAAAAATCAAACAATAGTGCTTCAAATTATCTTTTCTTAGATAGTGGCTGGAATCTGATAAGTGCTGATAAAGAGATGAGCATAGAAGATCTTTTCAAAAATATCGAATCATCTTATGGAAATTATTCGCCTCAGGTTATATGGGGTTATATTAATAATAAGTGGCATAGAACAAAAGTAGAAAATCTAAATTCTACTGATTCTAAATTTGACACTATGTATAAATTAAAAGATACTCAGGGAGTGTGGTTAAAGTTATGATTAGAGCTTCTATTTTTATATCAATAGCGACTAGTTCGCTTTTAGCATTAGAACTATATTGTATTCAAGCCGCTTCATTTAAGAAAGAGTCTTTAATTAATGATTTGTCTTTTTTAAAAGAGCTAGAGTTGTTTTTAAAATCAAACAAAGAAGCTAGACTTGAGAAAATAAATGACATTTATACGCTTCGTATAGGTTACTACAAAGGGTACTCTGAGGCAAAAGTAATAAGAGAGATTACTAACCCTAAGTTCCCAGGTAGTTTTGTCCGTCATTGTATTTTTAATCCAGATGTAAGAGTCGATTTTTATGATGAGTTTTTTCCAAATAAGAAAACAGAAAAAAAGGTAGTTGTAAATAAAGAGGTTATTACTAAAGAGGTTGTTGAAAAAAAATCTAAAATAGAAGAAGTTACAAAAAAATTTAATGCAAAAAAATTATATCGCAGGGGTAAAAAAAGTTTTGAAGAGAAAAACTACAAGGATGCAGTTGACTTCTATAAAAAAAGTTTAGAACTAAATCCAAATCATAGTTTGACATCGCTAGAGCTTGCTAGAAGTTATTACCGTTTAAAAGAGTATGACAAATCAAAAAGGATTTTCATAAAACTACAAAAGAGTGCACTTCCAAAAAGTGTTCTTGCAAATATTAAAAAATTTCTACAGCTAATTGCGCTTAGCAAAGAGAGTGAAACCTTAAAAGAGAGCGCTACCATTTCATTTGGAGCTATGGGCGGTGTCTATTATGATTCAAACGTAAATACATCATCTAATATAGAAAACTATTATATTCCACTTTTTAATATCTTTGCTCAAAATGACACTACTAAAGTGTCAGATACATATTTCCAAAATGCAATATTTTTCAAATATAACAAACAATTAAGCGATAATGTTTTTTATGAAAACAGTAATATGCTTTTTGCTCAAAACTATAGTAGCTATACAAACAACAACAGCGCTCTAGCATCAATGAGTAATACCATTGGTGTAACTATAGATAATGTTTCGCTTTCGTTTCCACTTACCGTTTCTAGATTTATGTTTGGTTCTGATTCACTTTTTAATAGTGCAGATGTCGCTACTAAAGCAAATTTTATAGTAAATAATAGATTAAGAATCTCAACTGATTTAACTCTTGGAACAAAACGCTACGTTAAAAATGTAGATAAAGACAGAAATTCAAATAGCATAAGTTTAGGTTTAAGAACAAACTATGTTTTAGATGCAACAAATTATCTAAGTGCATCTTTAGGCTATATTGACGAGTCTGAAAATAAAAAAACTGAACGAACTGATGTTAACAATGCAACATTCTTATTTTTGCTTAACTACACAAAAATCTTAAATGAGTACATGTTAAATTCTTCATACTCATATAGAGATATTAAATATAGCGAGGTAGATAAAGCCCTACTCACTAAAAGAGATGATAAAAACGAAAATATATCACTCTCTATTTCAAGAAAAATACCTTTTGATGTTTTACTGAATGTAAGCTATTCGCACACAAAGAACAGATCTAACCAAGCACCATTTACATATGATAAAAATGTATATGGTATCAATTTAAATAAGGAATTTTAATGTTTAAGAAAATCATTTTAACTCTACTCATAATTCCAATCATACTTTATGCCGCGGTTCAAACAGGTGTAATTTCATCTATCAAGGGACAAGTTTACATTAAAAGAGATGGTGTAACCATTGAAGCAAAAGTTGGGATGAAGATATATGAAAATGATGTTATTGAGACTATTGGAGAATCAAACTGTTTTTTAGAACTGAATGATGGTAAAAAAGTATTTTTAGAGAGTGACTCAACTATGCTTGTAGGAAATAAAGAAGATCAAAAAGTTGAGTACAAAATAGAAAAAAAGTCTCATCCAAAAGAGAATCTAAAAGTAAAAGCTTTAGAAAAAGAATTAGATATAGTTTATGAAGCACCAGAAGAGGAACCTGAGCCTAAAGTTGAGATAAAAAAAGAAGAATCGAAGCCTGAGCCTAAAGTTGAGATAAAGAAAGAAGAACCAAAACCTGAGCCTAAAGTCGAGATAAAGCAAGAAGAAATAAAACCTGAGCCTAAAATTGAGATAAAAAAAGAAGAACCGAAGCTTGAGCCTAAAGTCGAGAAGAAGAAAGAGAAGCCTGCACCTAAAGAAGAACCAAAAAAAGAAGAACCAAAACCTGAGCCTAAAGTCGAGACAAAAAAAGAGGAACCTAAACCATTTGTCCCATCATTCGTGACGACTATTCCTAATGTGGAAAAAGAGGGACAAAAAGAGAGAGAAGTTGTAACTCAAGAAAATATCAAAGAAAAAGATCCTGAATTACTGCAAAACAAACCAAAACCTGAGCCAAAACCTGAACCAAAACCTGAGCCAAAACCTGAACCAAAACCTGAGCCAAAACCTGAGCCAAAACCTGAGCCAAAACCTGAAATAATTTTAGAGAGTTTAAAAACAGTAAACGAGAAACCGATTTTACCGTCAAGACCCAATACTCCAAAAGCTGAAAATAGTTCAAAAGTAAACATTCCAAAAGTTCCAACTCCACCATTACCAACGCTAAATATCGATGAGAGTAAATTGCAAATTACATCTTTCAAAACAGTAGATAAAGTGAAACCTGTCTTGCTAGATGAAGTTAAAGAAGATAGTAAAAATATTCCATCACTCTCATTGCCACCTAGCATAGATGAGGCAATTGACAAAAAAGAGCCATCAAATAAGGTAGCTACTAAAGTGCTCGACGATGACAAAGTCCCATCTTCTATACAAACAATTCAGAGTAAAGCAAAAAAAGTTGTTGTATTGAGCCGTCCTAGTGATGAGTACTCCACATTTGGAATGTGGACAGATGAAGATTTTGTAAACATCGAAGATATAAAAGCTTCAAGCGCAATAGAGTTTTTTGTAAGTGGAGAGAGAACTCCATTTGAAAATATTTACAAAATGATGCAAGATAAAAAGAGTGCAAGCTATTTTGGAGATGTCATAGGAAAGGCAGTGAGCTATGGAAGCGAAAGTATGATAACAGAAGGTGTTGTAAACATGAAAATAGATTTTGGTTCAGCAAACCCAATAGATGGAAACATGGAGTTTAAATCACACAAAGGGAATAATCATTGGCAATTCAGATTCAAAGGAGGAGAAGTGAAACCTACAGGATTTAGTGTAACCAGTGGATTTAGTCCAAACTTTAACGCAAATGTGGCAGTTAGAAGTGGAGAGATTGATGGCAAGTTTTACGGTTTAAATGCACAAGAGATTGGTGGAAATTTCAAAGTTGGAATTGGTTCTAATTACGATAATTCAGGCTTAAAAGCATTTGGTGTTTTTAAAGCAAAACAATAAATAAAAGGAAATAAAATGTTAAAAAAGAGAAGTTTGTTTAGATCTACATTGTTAGGGTTATTTGTAATGTTTTTTTCGCAAAACATCTATGCGATCGAACTAAAAGTTAGTTCAAAACTCTTTAAAATGGGAGATAAACTCTATTTTAGCTCGAATGATAGTGAAAGCGGAAATGAACTTTGGGTAAGTGATGCTACTTTAACCGGTACTAAAATGGTAAAAGATATATATGCAGGTAAAAACAAGTATGGAAATGTTTATTCATCAGCTCCAGATAATTTGACAGTCATGAATAACAAACTCTATTTTAGTGCTAGTGATGAAAATGGACGAGAGCTTTGGGTAAGTGATGGTACAGATGCCGGTACTAAAATGGTAAAAGATATATATGCCGTTAAAAACAAGTCTGGATATGCTTATTCATCAGCTCCATATAATTTGACAGTCATGAATAACAAACTCTATTTTATTGCTAGTGATGAAAATGGACGAGAGCTTTGGGTAAGTGATGGTACAGATGCCGGTACTAAAATGGTAAAAGATATACATGCAGGTAAAAATAGCTATGGCCTTGCTTATTCATCACATCCAAATAAATTTACAGTCATGAATAACAAACTCTATTTTAGTGCTGATAATGAAAATGGACGAGAACTATGGGTAAGTGATGGTACAGATGCCGGTACTAAAATGGTAAAAGATATACATGCAGGTAAAAATATCTATGGCATTGCTTATTCATCAAGCCCAGATAGTTTAACAGTCATGAATAACAAACTATATTTTCGTGCAGAAAATGCAAATGGGCAAGAGCTTTGGGTAAGTGATGGTACAGATGCCGGTACTAAAATGGTAAAAGATATATATGCAGGTAAAAATAAGTATGGAAATGTTTATTCATCAACTCCAATGAATTTAACAGCCATAAATAACAAACTCTATTTTCGTGCAAAAAATGCAAGTGGACACGAGCTTTGGGTAAGTGATGGTACAGATGCCGGTACTAAAATGGTAAAAGATATATATGCAGGTAAAGATAGCTATGGTAATGTTAATGAATCATCTCCAAATAGTTTAACGGTCATGAATAACAAGCTATATTTTCGTGCAAAAAATGCAAGTGGACACGAGCTTTGGGTAAGTGATGGTACAGATGCCGGTACTAAAATGGTAAAAGATATATATGCAGGTATAAATACATCAAATCCAACAAATCTTACGCTCATGAATAATAAACTATATTTTAGTGCAAGAGATCTAAATGGGGAAAAGGTATGGGTAAGTGATGGCACAGATACCGGTACTAAAATGGTTAAAAGTACAACAATTTATTACAGTCCGTCAAATTTTACGGTTATGGGAGATAAGTTATATTTTACTGCAGTAACTAAAAATGATATAGAAGCAGGATATGAAGATGATTATTTAGAATCTAGTGAATCCCGTAACTATGGAGAAATATTTGTAACTGATGGCACCGATGAAAGTATACAAAACATTACAAAAATAATAGAACCTGTAAAAGTTGAACCTATAGTAAATGACATTCGTCCTAAAGTTTGGCAGATGGTATCTATACCACAAGGTTTCATTGTAGATACTTCAAAATTAACAGAAGATTTAGAACTTGATTCTTATGTTTGGACTGTAGAAAATGGAAAATGGATTCAAAGTCCAACTAATGCTAATGCAAAAAATGGTCTGTGGGTAAAACCAAAAAGCGAGACTATAAACTGGAAAGAAAACAGTACAGCTAATACGGATTTTGACTATGCAGATAAAGCTGCACAGCTCAAAGATTTTAAATGTTCTACAAAAGAGAATGAGTGGCGTTTAGCTGGTATTCAATATACTTTAACTTGGACAGATATGATAAGTTCAAACATTACTCCTGATGAGGGATGTTCATTTAGTTTTGTCTTTTATTATGATAAAGAGAACAACTCATGGAACTCAACAGAAAATATTCCAGCACATAGTGCAGTTTGGTTACGTCATGTGTGTGAGTCAAAAGCAGTTTGTAAATAAAAAGGACAAGTTTTGTCAAAAAAAATAATAAGCTCTATTTTATTTTTAGCCGGTGTAAATTTTGCACTGGCTGATGTGCAAAAATTCATACCAGACTTTAATATCAATATGTATGATGCAACGCTAAATCCAGCAGATTTAACCATCCCAGCTTTAGCACTTCAAAAATTGATTGAAAATGATAATGCACTAAAAGATATAGTAGATTTCAACATGAGTCTGTACAAACCAACATATAATGAAAAGCAAAGTGAAATCCCGGCACTTTGGCTAGAACCAGATATAACTGGACCGAAACTAACAGTTTTGAAAGTAAAAAAAGAGACTCGTCTAAAAGTAAAAAGTTCAGCAGATACTACTCTTTATTATTCGGTACTAACCCAAAATGGTTTAACTCCAACAGTTGAAGATGTTAAAGATGGACATAAGGCTGTAACTTTTGATAATGCTGAGATAAAGGCTAATGAAGAGAAAACTTTTGATTTAAAAGATATAGAGTCAAATACTCCTTATGATCTCTATTTAGCTACCTCTAAAGTTGAAGATAGCTCAAGTTTCATAATAGGAAATGCTGAAATTAAAGATAGCGTTGTAGACGCTCCGACAAACACATCAAACTTTAAATGGAGTGTAACTAAGGCTTCATGGAATATGCTAAGCGTTCCAAATGGACTTAGTACAAAAGAGAGTGATGTGGCATCTAACCGTTATGTCTATCTTGCATATACATTTGATAAAGATAGAGGCTTTAAAAAACTCTCACGCTACTCAGATACTACTCTTGATTCAACGCAAGGTATATTTGTATATATCTCTAAAGAGTTACAAGAGAGTGAGGTTACTATTAACTCACAATCAGGAAAACTTTTTCAAAAAGCAGATATGTTTGAGAACTGGAAAAGTGTAGCAGTTAATAGATGGCATCTTCTAGGTGTACAGACAGATATAGAATGGCTAAATCCAACTGATAAGAATGTTTTAAATCCACAAAATGGATGTTCAACATTTGATATGTACCAATTTAACCCTAAAAGTGCTGTTTGGAATGATATGAAGTCATTGTCTTCTGGTAGTGCTATATGGCTTTATCAAAGATGTGGAGAGTAGATATGAAAAAAATTAAATATATATTATTGGCTTTATTGATTAGTTCAAATACTTTTGCAATGCAGATTTTTGTTAAAACATTAACAGGTAAAACAATTACATTGGATGTTGAAGCTGGAGATAGCATTGAAAATGTTAAGGCTAAAATTCAAGACAAAGAGGGAATACCTCCAGATCAACAAAGAGTTGTTTTTGCCGGTAAACAGTTAGAAGATGGAAGAACTCTTAGTGATTATAATATTCAAAAAGAGTCTACTCTACACCTAGTTTTACGCTTAAGAGAAGAGAAGATAACTTTTGAAAAGAGCGTTAAAGAGGTAAGCCTTATAAACATAACAAGCAATGAAGACTGCACTCTCTATTACACTGTATTAGCTAAAGAGGTACAAGATATTACCACAGAGCAAATAAGGCAAAATAGTTTGAGTGTAGTAAGTGGAAAGAAAAAAGCTTTAAAAGATGAAAATATTAGCATTAGCATAAGTGGACTAAATGGTGGTGAAAATTACTACTATTATATGTACGCAGTTGATAAAAAAGGTAACAAGGGAGGCATAGCTAGTGGAACTTTACGTCATAGTGGCGTAAAAGAGCTAGAACAGAGTGCATCAAGACTTGAGAACCTAACAAAACCTAAAGAGCCATCAAGCTTTAAGACATGGAGCTTTCATGCGACTGCTTCAAAATGGAATATGCTAAGTGTCGCAAATGGACTTAGTGTAAAAGAGTCAGATATAGCAACAAATGAGAATATATCTAAAGCATTTAAACTCAGTGAAGATCAAGATTTTATAGAACTAACTGAACAATCTACAAACTCATTAGATTATAAAACTGGACTTTTTATACTTACTAAGAGTGAAAAAATAGAAATTTCATCATCAAAATCTGAGCTTGCTAGTGTAATTGATGTAAAAAAGTTTTGGAAATCATTAAAACCAAACCAGTGGCACTTAGTAGGTGTAGCTGAAGATATGCAATGGCCAGAACGAAATGATAAATATATTGTACATGAGGGCTGTTTCACAACATCAGTCTATCACTATAGTCCAAAACACGAAGCTTGGAACACTGACAATATGCTATTTGCTGGCAGCTCTGTTTGGTTATACCATAGGTGTAAATAAATATATTGGTTAATTTAAAAATAAATGAATATCATCGTAGTAAAAATAATCAACTGAAAAGCAGGTAAATCAATGGTTGACATAAGGACACCTCCAAAAACTCAAGATTAATCTAAGAAGGGTTTAATTCCCCGATCCTCTGGGTCGTGATATGCTAAAATCTATGTATGAGTGAGCATATATATAAAAGTTATAATAAGACACTGCTTTGTTGAAATAGGTAACGATATTGATCATGTTCAGGTAAGAGACCATATCGGAAAGATTGTAATGGAAGGATTGTTTGACTATGAGTTTTAATTAGAGAAAATAAATTAACATAATCCACCATTGCAAAACCTTGATAGTGTAATAGACTGGGACATGTATCGTGATCCAATTGAAACAGCTTTTGTTTTTTAAATGTTCAATATAATTTCAGTTCTGTAGTCGGTCAATATAAAACCTTGTAAAGCTTAATATTTGAAATACAATCCATTCTTACTAAAAAATTTATCTGTATCCTATAGAATTAGTTGTAAGATTTCATCAATAAATTGAACTATCATATCAAATTTAATAAGGCAACTTATTCCACTAAGTAAACTCAATACCGAACAACTTAAAGCTGCTACCGCACCGATCGGCAATAATCTTATCATCGCTTCGGCGGGAACAGGCAAAACCTCTACAATTGTCGGAAGAATTGCCTATCTTTTACAACAAGGCATAAAAGCTGAAGAGATAATGCTACTTACCTTTACAAATAAAGCAGCACATGAGATGGTTGCACGTATCAGCACCTATTTCGGTAATGATGTTGCAACGCAGATAGAGGCAGGAACTTTTCATGCAGTAAGCTATAGATGGCTAAAGAAAAAAAACCATAAAATTGTACTAAAGCAGCCAAATGAGCTCAAAACTCTTTTTAAAAGTATTCATGAAAAGAGACGCTTTTATCATATAGAGTGTGAAACGCAACCCTATTCGGCTCAAGGGCTTTATGATATCTATTCACTTTTTCAAAATACCCATCACGGTATGGATTTTGCCGATTGGATACTAGAGCACCGAGATGAGCACGGTGAGTTTGCAGATATATATTCTGATATCTGTTTAGAATTTGAAGACTTAAAGAACAGTTACGGATTTGTACACTTTAACGATCTTCTTATAAAGATGAAAAATCTGTTACGTGAGAATGTTATGCCTTATAAAGAGGTTTTGATAGATGAGTATCAAGATACGAATGCACTGCAAGGCTCATTGATAGAGGCGATGAATCCGCCCTCGCTTTTTTGCGTAGGAGATTATGATCAGAGTATCTACGGCTTTAACGGCTCGGACATCTCTATCATAGGCTCTTTTGCCACAAAATTTGAGAATGCAAAGGTGTTTACTCTGAGTAAGAATTATCGTTCGACCGAGCCAATTTTAAATCTTGCAAACAAAGTGATAGCAAACAATGAGCGCATTTATCCAAAAGAGCTTGAAGTGGTACGTGAGGGTATTGCAAAACCTCCAAAGCTTTTTATGTATGAGGAGCTTTTTGATCAGTACAAAGCGATAGCTAAAAGGATAAAAGATTCACCTTTCTCGCAAGATGATATAGCCGTCATCTTTAGAAATAATGCTTCGGCTGATGGGATAGAAGCCACTCTTCGAGAAGAGCATATAGCGTGCAGAAGAAAAGGGGGACATAGCTTTTTTGATTCACGTGAAGTAAAAGTGTTGCTTGATATTTATGTATTGATGGTCAATCCAAACGATATGATGGCTTTTATTCATGTATTAGAGTATGCTAAAGGGGTCGGCGGCGCTATTGCAAAAGAGCTGTTTGAAGCACTGCAACGGTTAGGTTCAGGCTCTATCATCGATGGCTTTTTACATCCCGATGAGAGTATTAGAGATCCCTTTGTTAAAAAGGTGCAAAACTATCAGCTTGGTCTTTTTGATGATTGGATAGAACTTGGAAGCATGTCTCGCTTTGCTTCACTCGGTTTTGATGAGAAGTTTTTATCAAATTCGGTACTAAAACATCCAAAGCTTAGCACGGAAGCGGGAGAGTTTTTATATAACTTTTATACACTTATAAAAAAGCTCAAACGCATAAGTGTACCGTTGCATATGATTGAGGCAATTTTAGAATCAAAACTTTTCAAAGATATAACCGCATCTTTAGCCAAAAAGAGGGCAACACTCAAAAACGGTGAAGTAGATGCTACTTTAGAAGAAGAGGCAAAAGAGAGGATAGAACGTAAGGGCGTATTGCTTAAGGATTTGGCACGTCCTTATGATGAGCATGAGCGTTTTGTCAATGCGATGGTACTCGGTTCTAATGAATTAAGCAAGGGGGAGGGTGTTCACCTTTTAACGGTGCATGCCAGTAAAGGGTTAGAGTTTAAAGAGGTCTATTTGGTAGACCTAATGGACGGGCGGTTCCCAAATCGCAGACTTGTAGGCAAAGGCGGAAGCATAGATGAAGAGCGAAGATTGTTCTATGTCGCAGCAACTCGGGCAAAAGATATACTCTATCTACACTATGCAAAGTATGATAAGGTAAGAAAAATCGATTTTATACCCTCACTCTTTTTATATGAGGCGGGGCTTATTAAAAAAGATGAGAATTACGATAAAATGATGGCATTAAAGTAAAGGGGTTTGAGATGAAAAATGTTTTTTTAGTTTTACTGTTTAGCTATTTTGCATTTGCAAGTATGAGTTTTGAGAAGAACCAAAAGTGTAGTTCATGTCATCCAATGATTTATCAGGAGTATCAAGCATCACAACATGCAAACTCTACCGTTTTTAAAGATCCTATCCACAGTGCTGTTTATGATAAACATCCACAAAAAAATAAACTGCAAAAATACAGATGTGCAAAGTGCCATACTCCTGCCGCAGATAATATAGAAGAGCTTTTACAGGTAAATAACGGAGTTATTCCCGATGTTAAAAATGATACGCAGAATGAGGCAGTAGCTTGTGCATTTTGTCATAGGATCGTTGATATTCAGGGCGGTGCAGCTATGAATAAAAACATAGTTTCAAAAGAGGAAAGAAAATATTTTGCAAATCTAAAGAGTCATCATAACTCCGCTTTTCATGACATAGAGACAAATGTTGCAGTTTTTGAGAATGGAAAACTTTGCATGGGTTGTCACATGCATAAAACAAATAAACAAAAATTTGAGGTTTGTTCAACGGAACACAATAATATGGACGGGAAAAATAACTGTATAACGTGCCATATGCCTAAAGTTGCAGGAAGTGTTTCAAACGTTCATAAAACAAAAGAGCATGCTTTCCACGGCTTCCCCGGTATTCACGGTGATATGCAAAAATATTTGGCTAAATATGTAGATTTGAAAATCAAAAAAAATGTAAACGGATTTAGTGTGACAATTAGCCATAATGTAACGCATTCATCGACGCTTCACCCTCTAAGAATGTCTCAGCTTAAAGTTGAAATAGTAAGAGAGGGAAAATCAATTCATCTTAAACCGATAAATTTCTTCAAGACTATCGGTAAAGATGGTAAGGTATCACCTCCATGGCTTGCAACTGAGATCGTTAATGACAGTCGTTTAAAAGCAGGGGAGACAAAGAGTTTTAATTTTGATTTTAAACTTGCAAAAGGTGATGAAATCAGCGCACAATTTGGACACTATTTGATTAAACCTAAAGCATTAAAGAAGTTTGGGCTTGAGCATCATGAGGAATCAAAAAGGTTTAGGGTTATTGCGCAGATGAGGTTGAAAGTAGAGTAGGAACTGAAAATGGGTATAGATTTTGGTAGTGTCTACTCAACCGATTTTGGAAAGATGTGCCCTAAATGCGGTAAACCGATAGATGATTGTATCTGCAAAAACAGTAAAGTCTATGAGAGTGACGGGATAGTCAGGGTAGGTCGCTCTACTAAGGGGCGTAAAGGCAAAGGGGTCACGACCATTGAGGGACTTGGCTTGGATGAGACCTCTTTGAAAAAGCTTGCTAAAGAGTTAAAACAAAAGTGCGGTACGGGCGGTACTGTAAAAGAGGGTGTGATCGAGATTCAGGGTGAACAACGTGATCTTATTGTCAGTGAACTTGAAAAAAAAGGCTACAGGGTCAAACGCTCAGGCGGTTAAGCCTTTACAGCGTTGCTCATATCCCACATCGGTAAGAAAATCCCAAGTGCTAAAAGAGTTACCATTGCTGCAATCAAAGCAAGTAAAATCGGCTCAATTGCTTGTGAGAGATTATCTATAATAGCGTCAAATTTCATCTTATAGTAATCAGATACATTCTTAAACATACTATCTAGCTGTCCTCCGGCCTCACCCGCAGCAACCATCTGTAATATCATATTTTCAAAGAGTCCTGAATCTTTTAAACCGTCATTAAGAGGTGCACCTTTATCGACGGCAAACTTTACATTTTCAAGTTTTCTTCTTAAAACCAGATTGTCAATCATTCCAGTGGCTGTGCTGAGTGCATCCGCAACGGGTATTCCTGCACTAATGAGTTCGGTAAAAACAAGGGTAAATCTATTGAGTGTAGCAAAGAGGATAATTTTTTTTATGAGATAGAGTCGCAATAAAATTGTATGGTACATATACCTTATATGCTCATCATGTTTTATAAAATAGTTTAAGAGGGCAAATATTGTAACTGCAAGAATAGCAATTAAAAGTCCGTAACTATTAAGCGTATGTTCTAGCCAAAGAAGAATTTTTGTCGGAAGAGGCAGATCCGCACCCAGTTTTTCAAAAATATCTTTAAATTTAGGAACAACATAGATTATGAGTATGATAAAGGCTGCACTCATGGCTATCATGACATTTCTAGGGTATGCCATCGCTTTTTTAAATTTTAGTACATTTTCCCGTATGCCCTCGAGCATATCTGCAAGAGAGGTAAGCGATTCACTCATTTTACCTGTTTGTTCACCTAGTTCAATCATAGCAATTGTTAGATTTCCTAGTTCAAGCCGAAAGGGTTTAAATGATTGTGAAAGACTACTTCCTGAGTTTATATCGTCCGCTGCATGTTTTAGAAGGTTTTTTAAATTTGTATCTTCGGTTGTATTTGAAACTTCCGTGATAGCATCATGAATAGATATACCTGCATTAGTCATAACGGCAAGTTGTCTCATGGCAGAAATTTGACTATCGGGTTTTATTTTTGAACGTTTTATATTTTTAAGAGTTTTCTCTTTAAAGTTTTTAAATCTCTGCTCAAGCGGAGGATTAGTCTTTGTAATTTTTAAGATTATACCGCTAAATTTGAGTTTTGCGATACTGCGAGCTTCTGCGAGAGATGGAGCGTAAAGAGCTTTAATCTGTTTTTTCCCTCTTACAAGTATTTTGACTTCAAAATAGTCCAGTTTTTGTTCACTCTCTTTTTCTAAACTCATAATTTGGCAACTCTTAATAGCTCTTCTATCGTTGTTTTGCCCTCTACTACTTTTCTCAAACCGTTTTGAAAAATTGTTTCAAAATCTTCCAAAGCTGCTTGTTGAGCAATTTCATCTTTTGAAGCATCTCTAGCTATCAGACTAGAGATCTCTTCTGAGATGGGCAACACTTCACAGATCATCTCTCTTCCTATATACCCTGTGTTATTACACTCTTTACACCCTTTGCCCTTATAGAACTTAGTTGACTCATCTATACCGTCACCTAACATGTTTTTAACATTTAGCGGTACCTGTATCTCCTCTTTACAATGGTTACAAATTTTTCGAACCAATCTTTGTGCTTCGATAGCTATAACTGAACCGCTTATGAGATAGGGAGCAATCCCCATATCAACCATACGGGTTATTGCACTGATCGCATCATTTGTATGCAGTGTTGAAAGAACTAAATGTCCTGTAAGTGCAGCTTGAACAGCAATTTGAAGCGTCTCTTGGTCACGAATTTCACCAATCATGATTTTATCGGGATCTTGTCTTAAAATAGAGCGTAGCGCGGATGCAAAAGTGAGACCCACCTGATTTTTAACTTGAACTTGTTGCACTAAATTCATCTGATACTCGATAGGATCTTCTACGGTGATAATTTTATCTGCTGTGTTTCTAAGTTCATTAAGTGCACCATAGAGTGTTGTCGTTTTACCGCTTCCCGTAGGTCCCGTTATTAAAATAATTCCGTGAGGCGTTTTTAGTGCTTTTGTAAACTTTTGATAACTTGCTTCATCCATTCCCGCATCTTCAAGTTTTACCATAGCTTTGGTCTTATCTAGTATCCTCATAACAATTGATTCACCGTGCATGATAGGAAGCGTTGATATCCTAAAATCAAACTCTTTATCATTTATGACTTTTGTAAAGCGTCCATCTTGGGGTTTTCTCTTTTCGGCAATGTCTAGATTGGAAAGGAGTTTGAGTCTTGATGAGAGCGGTGGAAAGATATCATTGTCAAAGAGAAAACTCTCACTTAGCTGACCGTCAATTCGAGTACGCACTACACAGCTTGTTTTTGTAGGTTCAATATGAACGTCACTTCCTCGTGATACTATGGCTGATTCAAGTATGAGATCAATAAGTTTTAGTATCGAAGAGGAGTGTGTTTCATCCGTTGAGACATTAGTTTTAAGCTCTTTTCTTATCTGTTCAACCAACTCTTTGATGGAATCTTTGATTTCAAGTTTGTTTAGATATTCATCAATCTGTTTTTTTGTGGAGACGGCATGTTTTAGGGGTTTTCTTGGAAATAGTCTCTGTATAGCCTCTTGTGCTTGGATATCAAATGGATCGGAAAAAGCAATAGTGACGCTAATGTCATCTTGTTCAAGCGGTAATGCACCAAAACGCTTTAATTGGGAAACTTGGATATGCTCACTAAGTGCATAATCTATATGAAATGAATCTACATCTATAAAATCAATATTGAGATTGGTAGCCAGTTTTTTTAAGATACACTCTTCGCAAAGATAGGGATATTCTTGTAAAATAGAAAAATTATACTTTCCGCTTCTCATATTTTCAACTATAAAGGTGTAAAGAAGCTCATCTTTTAATATTTGACTAGATAGTAACTCTTTGACGATATCGCAATCACGATCTTTTGTAAGAATATTGTTTATATCTGAAGCTTTTACATGGCTTGCGGTAAGTAAATCTTGTGTAATTTTATCCATAAAATCCTACCAATACTTATGAGTATTTAAAAGTTTATTATTTAAATAGTGTTTTATTACCACCTTTTGATCACCGGATTCCGTGGTTTTATACATTTCATAACTCTCATTTGGGTTGTTCTTATCGGTAAATTTATAGAGATCTAACTTTGTACCGTTGTTATATCTATATTGCATGTAAAGATCGAAAACTTTTGAGAGTATATGATTTGTTGAGGGTAAAGTGAGTGACGAAATTTTAAAGTCGTCAAACATTGCATGCAGCAGTATCTTTTTTTGAAGTAATAGTGTAGAAAAATAGAGCGCATTTGCTCTTGCTTTTGGACTCTGTTTTAATAAAACAGCTGCAGAGGCTGACTTGTCTATCTGATCTGCTTCAACACAAGAGAATGCAAAAATTGACACAAAAGTTTCACTCTCTCTATATTTTAAAATTTTGTTTGCACCAAATCTACAAGCTTTTTTATAATCAGCATTTTTATACATTGAGTTTATTGTTGAAAGATCATCATCAAGTGATGCAAAGAGTAGTGAAGTGAACATCAATAGAAAATAGAATGTTTTCATTTAAATTCCCCCGAAAGCATTGTAAAGAGCAGTTTTTTTGAAGACTCAGAAGGATAGGTCGCGATATAGTTTTTCAAGATCTTAACAGCGTCATTTTTTCTATCCATTTTAAAGAGCGATTTTGCAGTAATAAGCCAACTATGTTCTGAAAGTGGGTCTAACTCATTTGCCTCCACTGCATAATGATATGCATTTTTGTAATCTCTATTATTAAAATAGGTGTTTGCTATATGTGTGGCAATTTTTGAATTTTTTGATTTTTTGTATCGCAAGAGAAGAGATTCAAGCTGAAAAGATGACGCATCATTATGTGTAATGAAACTTTTTTCTTTTCTCCTTAAACTATTTTGTCTCTCTTTTTTTTCTGTTTGATAAACAACTTCCTTGTTTCTTTCTACTATCTCTAAATTCTCAATATAGGGATTTATAATCTGGGGATTATACTCTTTATAAATTGTAGCTACACTCTTTTTCTCTACAGTAGGAGTTGGAGTAACTTTTTCTTTCTTTTTAGTCATAACACTCTTTTGTGGAAGGTCGCTTTTAGTACTATAAAGTAAAGATAGTAGAACAACTAGCAAGAGTAAAAGTGAAGATGCGACAAGCATCTTTTTATACTTAAACCTATTAACACCCTTTTTTCCTATATCTGTAATAACTAAATTTGCTTTTTTTGCAGCTCTATCTAGTAGTTCACTTTTATCGTCTGTTGGAGTGCTATTTTCAAGCAGCTCTAAAAAGAGATAAAGTAGCATATGCGTATTTCTAAAATTACCCTTTGTATAGTTATATATTTTGTGTAACACTTTTTTATCTAAAAGTTCAAGCATAGCAGGATGATCGTGTTGTAAAACCTTGTTTTGTACATACATTTGCAACTCATCTTCAGTTGCATTTTTTAGCTCTATACTCTCCCAAATACGTGTTTGAAAATGTGCTTTAGCGATGAGATCCTCTTCACCCGTTTTGTGTAAAGAGACTACAAAACGAACCATTCTTGAATCAGATATAAGTCTAATGTTTTCCATTTGAGTATCATCATAAAGTTGCGCCTCATCAAGTAAAACGATTGGGGTCGGCTCAATCGGATTTGCTTTACAATACTCTATAAATTCTGAGAGTGAATGCTCTTTTTTACCAAAAATATCAAAGCTTAATCGTGGAAGAAAACTCTCTTTATCTAGAGGTGTTTCATAGAGTATGATCTTTTGAACATCTTTAAGATCGTGATAGAGTTTACTTAGCATCATACTCTTTCCGGTTCCTGGTTCACCGTAGAGCAAAATCATCTTTAGAGGTTTTTTCAAAGATTCCTTTAGAGATTTATAGATTGTAGCGCTGTTTTGAAGAGAAATATAGCTTTTTGGATTTACTGTATCTAAAAATGCATATTGCAAATTTTGGTATGACATAACTACTCTATTTTTCCGTAACCAAGACTCTTCAGAGTGAGCTCTTTTGTTTTTTCAACAATGTGCGGTGTGATTATAATGATCAACTCACTAACGATTTTTGTCGTTTGAGTGTGTTTAAACGCATGGCCGAGTATAGGAATTTGACCAAACAGCGGTACACTGCTCTCAATTTTATCTGTTGAGTTATCTATTAATCCTCCTAAAATTACCCTCTCACCGTCATTGAGTGTTACGACGGAGGAGAGCTGTTTTCGTGAAAGATCGGGAGGAATGTTACGCCCGGTTGAAGATCCGGTAATATTCTCTATCGTACTACTGATAGATGGACTAATTTTAAGGGTTATCTTGCCGTCTCTAGAAATTTCAGGTGTAATATCTAACAAAATTCCTGCAAAAACAGAATCGACAATATCGCTTTGCGTAGTCGGTGAAGTTCCAGAAACAGTATTTTGAGTAGTACTTTGCTGTATTTTATAGAAAAACTGTTTTCCAACACTTATAAGTGCAGGTTGATTATTAAGAGTCAAGATTTTTGGATTTGATAGAGATGATACGTCGCCTTGCTCATTAAGAAACTTTATGATCTCTTTTATACTCAGTTCGCCTGTTGTAATTGCCATGCTTCCACTGTAAAAACTATCAACCCCTTGGGCAAATGCTACATCTGCTTGTGCATTCAAATTGATATTTTGCAGTGCATAGATTTGATTCCAATCTACACCTGTAGTTTTGGTATTACTAAGATCTACACTTAGAAGCTGTACATCTATAAGTACCTGTTTGTGAAGTTTTTCTTGAAGTACGGCGATATATCTATCTAGTCTTTTAATTTGTCTATCTGTGGCAGAAACCGTAATCATGCCCGCCTCTTTATTGATAATAGGTTTTTGTGCTTTATACTTATCTTCCGGTCGGTTTAGAATACTATGTAATTCATTCTCTAAATTATCCCAAAATTCAAACTTATCTTTTGATTCAATTTGGATACCGCTCTCTGAATCTCCGCTTGAACCTCCCGTAGCATTTGCACCTGCACCATTATTTCCTCTACCGCCTGCGGCAGTACCTCCTGTAGAACTGCTTAGAGTGACTGTAGTCGTACTTGTGCTAGATCTATCTGAGGAAATATAGTCTATATGATAAGTCTTTGTCGTTACATAAGAAATTTTCAAAACGGAGTTTTTAATAGTATAAGCCAAGTTGTTTTCGTTAAGTACAAAGGAGAGTAGCTCATCAAGTATGACATCTTGCATATGTATTTTATGCAAAGAAGAGGAAAGGATGTTTTGAGCTTTACTATCTGATACTATCACACTAAAACCACACTCATCACTCAGTTGATCAATAAACTCCTCTACAGTGGTTCCCTTCTCAGAAGTTACGTTAAAAATTTCATCTTGACAACTTTTTGCGTCAAGTAAAGAGAGTGAAAGTAGAAGCGGTAGTAAAAGTTTGTACATTTTAGTTCCTCAATTTTATAAGTCTGATTTTGTTCGTTTTTTTCTTTAGGATGAGTCTATCCTCTTTTGAGGCTGATTTTAAAGTAACTGAATTTTGTGAAAAATGCAGTAGTTTCAAGCCTCTTATTCTATCTCCCTTTTTATACCATTTTCCCGATATCTTTGCACGATTGTTTAAAAGGGCTTGTAGTGTCAATGGAGTAATTTCTTTTGGTTTAATAGAGGTTTTTTTGACAATTTTTTTCTCTTTCTTTACAGTGACCTTAGCTTTTGGAGTCTTTTTACGGTTGTATATAAACGGATCACTAATCTCTATATTTTTATCCATACCTTTACGTCTAAGTTTCATATCATCGACGGTTTTTGTAATCCAATCAAGTGAGTTTGCATGCAAAATACTCAAGGTTATAGATAATAGCAGTAGTAGACGTTTCAACGGTTTATACCCCAAACGGAAATCTCAAAACTAGCATCAATTGTTGCACCTCTTTTTAGGCTTAAATTAAAAACATCAACGACAAGATCACTTTTCTCTACTGAATTTAAAAATCTGATTATATTTCCAAAAGAGCCCTCTACGTCTATTTTAATCTCTAGAACGTGCCCAAAGTCTGAGCGCTCTTTTACAAATTTATTCTCAATAGCTATGATTTTGACTCTATTATCTTTTGCTTTTTTTGAAATTGAATCTAAAAATGCACCCCATACCTTTTCATCATAGTAAAGATAGGAGATGTTACTGAGTTCATACTCTATATACTCTCGCTCAACGACCAGATCTGATGCTTCATGCTTAAGGTTTGCTATCTCTTTATTGAGTTTTCTTAGTTCACTTTTTGTATTGTTTTGTAGATAAATTTTATCGTTTCCGATACTGTTTCTTAAGCTACTAATTTGATTTTTATTATTCTCAAACATTCTTTCTGACCATTCAAAGAGATAGGTGTAAGAAAGATAGAAGATGAGACTGACAATAGTGATATGGATATAGAGGATTTCTCTTTTATTTTTTAAAACTAATGATCTGTCGATCTTCCCAAGAAGAGTATTAAGGGTCATTTCAGTGTGACCTCCAACTTACTTATATATCCTGTTTTTGTACTATTTAGTGAAATTTTTTGTGTTTCAAAGAGATACTTTTCTCTTTTTTTATCGGTAAAATACTCCAATAGTCTTGTTATATCTTTTTCATCTTTAGAGTAGAGATGAAAGGAAAATTTTTTGCCGTTGTTTTCATCATACTGAACTTCACTTATCCTAACACGTAAAGCATCAATTATACTAGTAAGCTCGGCTATAATTTGACCCTTCATAGGGTAGTTGACTTTTTTGTCGTGTATAGATTTTAGGCTTAATTTCTTGGCATTGAGTTCACTGTTATATTTAGAAATTTTCTCTTTTACCGTTTTTTTTCTTTTGATTTTTTCTTGCAGTTCTCTTTCGTGTGAGAGCCTTTTGGCATGAATTTGCATATACTTATTGTTTAGGTCACTAATCTGATTAGAGGCTAAGGCATTATTGCCCACATTGTAGATAGGGTAAGCAAGTGCCATTAAAAGTGAAGCTGCCGTAACGGTTAAAAGTTTACCGCTCTCTCTTTTTAAAAAAGGGGGAGGGGGTGTAAATATCGTAAAATTACAGTTATAACACTCGGTTGCTTCTAAGTCATATGTGAGTTGTAAAAGAAAATGGATTTGATCAATGTACCATTCAACGGTTTCATATCCATAGTTAAAATCAAAATCTTCTGAACTCATCCCTAAATAGGTTTGCGAATATTCATCAACTCCCAGCAGCGGTCCAATGTATGACCCTATATAGAGTCTATTGTATTGTTCAATATCGAATGCACGTCTAGTATATGTGATTACATCATTGATATAGAGAAAAAGTTCTCCAAAAAGGTTCATTATATGCTCTTGATATGCGATATCAGCATTTTTTAGACCCTCGTCTGCGATTTTTGTTATGAAAAGATTATAATCAATCTTTTCTCCTAGAAGTTCACAAAATCTCTCATGCAGGTATTCAAAGGAGTATTTAAGTGATTTGCTATAGAGGTATTCACCGTTTTTATAGATAGTAAGAGAGGCATCTGATTTTTGAAAGTAGATAAAGCAGTGAACACCTCCCGTATCGATAATATCATGCTTATATAGTGATCTCATCAGTATAGGTAGAGGATAGATTGCATTTATGTATTGTGTTTTATCCGCTAAGGTGTCAAATTGGGAGTGAATGGTTTTTGGATCAACCACAAAAACATAAAATTCCCTAGTCTCATCATTGGAGATAGAGGGCATTTCAAAATATTTAACCGTAAACTCCGTAGCCATATCTAGACCGAGTTCTGAATAGGCTCTATCTTCAATAACCTCACGAATATCTTCTTGAGGAATATTTGTACTTAATTTTAGTGACGTAGCTATGAAACTTTTTGTATCAAGGTAGGAGATAACATGTTGATTTTTATTATATGTAAGATTTGTCAACTCTTTTAGTTGTTTAAACTCTTTGACGTAATGACTTTTAGTATATTGGTCAGTCGATACAACAGAAGAGAGAACACCCGGTTTCGATTGCATTGTTTTCCTGATATAAAATTATCTAATGATATTAACTACAAGTAATGCGATATTACGGTGATACTAATCGAAAGTATTATGGCTTAAGAAACTAAAGAAAAAGCTTAAAGATTTTGTAAATTATGAGAAAAATCACTTTTCTGTCAGAATAGAAAACTTATTGTCCACTAGAGTTACATAGAGCTCTTTCAGCCCTTTAAAGTGTGTTCTATTTGATTTATATAGCTCATCAAATTCAATTAAAAAAAGACCGTTTTCTAACTTGCTAGGATAGGGCATAACGGTTATATTCGAAAAACGTATCGTCTTATTCTGTTTTTGGGCAAAAACTCTCTTTTTATACTTTTTAAATTTATCTAAATTTTTTCCGTTTGAATGTTTAAAGTTTTCATTATAAAATGAAAGATACTCATCAAGGTTGTCATACTTCCATGCGTTTTTCCATGCAAACAAAGATGATAAAATAGTGGCAATCTCATCTTGAGTTATCATTTTGTCTTCATTTTCATTTATTATTAGTCTTGAGTTTTTGAAATTAAAAGATTTCTCAAGACTCTTTAATTTTTCGTTATTTATAGCAATGCAACCTTTCGTTGCACTTTCACGTTTTCCATCAAGAGGTAGACCGTGAATCCAAATCCCTGATCCATTTTTACCTCTAATCTTATCAAAAGTATTTGGATAGTTCGTAACATAGGCTAGGGGTCCGTAAAACTGATCAAGTGAGGTAAGTTTTTTGTTTAATCTATAGATACCGACAGGAGTTTTTTTATCACCCTCTTTAAATTTATCACCGGGATTTTTTCCAATCAATGCGCTTATTGTCGTCTGTTTCTCAAAACCGTTTTTATCAACTCTTTTATAGAGTTGCAAATCGGGATTAGATTTATTACATTTTAGAAGGTACTCTACTGACTCATAATAACCGTAGTCCGTGTTCAAATCTTTTAGTTTATCAATCCAGTAGCTTTTCTGCGCTAGTATCTGCTCAATCTCTTGTTCAACAGATTTAAGACCGTTTGTTCTATATATTGAGGCTAAATCAGAAGCATTTGCAATAAGGTAAAAAATCGATAGTGCAATAACTACTACTTTCATATTAATCTCCTGTTATAACATATCCAAAGTTCTTAAGAGCCTCTTTATCTTTACTCCAACCCTTTTTTACAGATACAAATAGATCAATATACACTTTTTTATTTATAAGCGTCTCTATCTTTTTTCTTGAACTCATTCCGACTCTTTTTATAGCTGCACCGTTTTTACCGATGATAATAGCCTTTTGACTATTTTTTTCGACAACGATTGTAGCACGAATATGTTCAGATTTTGGATTTTCATCTACTTTATCAATGATAACGTCGGTAGCATAAGGAATCTCGTCACTAATATTTTCAAAGATCGCTTCACGGATAAATTCACGGTATATATCACGTAAATTCTCCATAGTTAAAATATCGGTTTCATAGAAGTAGGGTGATTCAGGTAGAAGCTTGACAATTTCATCCAATAGCTGCTCTTTGCCGATATTTTTATTGATTGAAAAAGGGATCAAAGCTTCAAAGTTTTTCTCATATGGGGCAAACCTTGTCATGGTCTTTAGCAGCTCTTCATTACTTGCTTTATCCATTTTGGTAATCAATATAATGTGCTTACGATTTGTCAGTTTTAAAAATCTCTCATAATCCTCTGTATTATCACCGACAGGAACTAAAAAAATCGTTATATCAGCATCCCCGATAGCCTTTATCGCTTCGTCAAGCATGAATTTATTTAATAATCTCTCTTTTTCATGAAGTCCGGGAGTATCTACAAAGATGATTTGATCATGTTTGTGCATTACTATCGCTTGAAGGCGTTTACGTGTTGCATTTGCTTTTTGAGAAACCATCGCAATCTTTTCGCCAAGAAGGTAGTTCATCAAAGAGCTTTTACCGGCATTTGGTCGACCTATAATAGCAACAAATCCAGCTTTTGTCATATTTGTACACCCCTGTTTAGTATACTTATTTTACTTATCATAGCGCGGCTTGACTGCGCGTGAGCCTTGTGCTGAGCAAAACCCAGTGTTAACGTAGTAAAAAAAGCTTTGCTTGTTTTGCGTATCATAATTATAGTATGTACCTAGTACTATCTTCATTCTCAATGAGATCATCGAGTTTTTCATGTACAAGCCCTTTTGTAATAGTTACCTTTTCTCCGTCATGATCATCAGCGTTAAAACTGATATCTTCTATTACTTTTTCGATAACGGTATGTAATCTTCTAGCTCCGATATCTTCAGTTTTTTCATTTGCAAGTTGGGAAAGTCTTGCGATAGAGTGGATAGCATCGTTGCTAAACTCTAAAGTTACGTTTTCAACAGCTAAAAGTGCCTCATATTGTAAAAGTAGGGAGTTTTTCGTCATTGTTAGAATTTTATACAGAGCATCCTCATCAAGTGAGCTTAGCTCTACTCTTAGAGGAAAACGTCCTTGTAGTTCAGGTATAAGATCACTTGGTTTGCTCAAATGAAATGCACCTGCTGCGATGAAAAGAATATGATCGGTACTAATTTGACCATATTTCGTATTAACGGTACTGCCCTCAACGATAGGAAGCAGATCACGTTGTACACCCTCTTTACTTGGGTCACTTCTTCCCTCTTGTTTGGATCCTACTGCAATTTTATCAATTTCATCTAAAAAGATTATACCGCCGTCTTGTACACGTTTAAGTGCTTCAGAGTTAATTGCCTCTTGATCAAGCAGTTTATCAGCAGCTTCAACTCTTAAAATTTTAGCCGCATCTTTGACACTAACCTCTCTTTTGTTCTCCTCTTTATTAAGGGAGCTAAAAACCTTTCCAAGAGATTCTTGAACTTTCATAAACTCTGGTGGCAAGCTACCGCTATCTGCATGAAACTCTATTCTTGGACTTGGCATATCTATCTCAATAACTTTATCATCCATATCCCCATCAAGTACTCGGTTCATCATTCTTTCACGACTTGCCTCATACTCCTGCTTTTTTATGTCAGTTGCAAGTTTTGGAAGGGGTGGAAGGAGTTTGTCAACAATTTTATTAAGAATATAAGCGTCGATATTCTCTTCATTTCTATCTTGATGCTCTTTTGTTACTATCGTGATAGAATTAGTCATAAGGTCTCTAATCATTGATTCAACATCACGGCCGACAAAACCGACCTCTGTATATTTGCTCGCTTCTACTTTTATAAAAGGTAAGCTCATTAGTTTTGCAAGACGGCGAGCAATCTCAGTTTTACCGACGCCGGTTGATCCGATCATTAAAATATTTTTTGGAGTTACCTCCTCTTGCATCTGTTCATCTAGCTGCATTCTTCTATATCTTGTTCTTAGAGCTAGGGCAATCACACGTTTTGCATCATCTTGACCAATTATATATTCATCAAGATATTTAACAATCTCTTTAGGCGTCATATTCATCTTTATTCTTCTTCTTTTTCATCTTTTAGTGTTAAGGTTTTTATATTATCATTTGTGTAGATACATATTTCAGCAGCAATTTTTAGACTCTCTTTAACGAGATCTTCAGCATTCATATCTGCATGTCTTTTGAGTGCACGAGCGGAACTAAGTGCATAGTTGCCTCCGCTTCCTATTGCTGCTATTTGTCCATCTTCAGGTTCAACTACATCACCGGTTCCGGTAAGTATATAGATATGCTCTTTGTTTAAAACTATCATCATGGCCTCAAGACGGCGAAGCAGTTTGTCTTTTCTCCAAGCCTTTGAAAAGTCTATAACGGCTTTAAAGATATCACCTTTTCTTGTCTGCAAATAGCCCTCAAACATATCAAAAAGGTTAAACGCATCTGCGGTACTTCCGGCAAATCCGGCTAAAACCTTTCCATGATAGAGTGAACGAATTTTTGTTGCGTTATTTTTTAAGACGGTATCTCCAAAAGAGACTTGTCCGTCACCACCGATTACGGCCTCTTTATCATTTCTATATGCAAGTATCGTTGTTGCGTGAAACATTTATTCTCCGACAATTTCTATATTTAAAGTTGCGTGGATGCCGTGTCCAAGTTTTAGATCAAGACTATAGCTTCCGGTAGCTTTTATATGACCTTTCATCTCAATATGTTTTTTATCTATTTCAACATCGTGTTGTTCTTTTACGGCAGTTGCAATTTCATCTTTTGTGATTGAACCAAAAAGTGATCCGTTTTGGCCAAGCTTTTTCGTAATGGTAGTCGTAACGCCGTTGAGTTTCTCTTTAACACTGTTAAGTCTTTCAATCTCATCAGCTTCATCACGTGCTTTTTTTCTTTGGGTCGCTTCATACTGCTTCATTACTGCATCAGTAGCCAGTTTAGCAAAGCCTTTTCCAATGAGAAAGTTTTGACCATAACCGTCTTTAACCTCTTTAACCTCACCGGCTTTACCTAAACTTTTAACATCTTTGATAAGTAGTACTTTCATATTCGCGTGCTCCAAAAAAATAATTGCGATTATATCAGGTATAAGCTTAGGTAGTAGTTTTATAATTATTAGTAGTTTATTTTAAAGGTTAGTATTTTAAATTTTTAGTAAAAACCCTAAAAATACAAACTACCCTAAAAACAAAAGATTACCATAAGTAACACCCATCCCCAACAGAACAAATCTATAAAAAAAGTGATAAAAAAAACAGCTATTTAAGTGATATTACAATGACCTCCTTACATAATTCTTTCGTGTGAAAAATAATATAAAAAGGTAATGTAATGAGTCTAAGACGAATCACCACACTAAGCAGCGCAGCTGCACTAATACTAGGATCGGCTGTATTGTATGCAGAAACAAACACAACAGCTCCACAGATACCAACGGCAATAACAGTTGATATCATTAACAATAACGGAAGCACAATAGTTGAGGCACTGCCTCCTTCACTGCAACTAAGTGCAACAGGAACTACAACGGGAGTTAATAAAAATACAAAATTAGGACTTCACCTAAATAGCGTGAATATGCAATCAGCACTACTACAATCTGATAGTAGTGTTGAACTTATTACAGAAGGAGACTTTCTCTATACTAAGTTCTCTCAAAGCGGAACACATACAATTACTGCAATTGGTAAAGCATTAGATGGAACTGATATAAACTCATCTGTTACGTTTGATGTCATTAACCGTGCACCTATATCAATTGGTAAAGATTTTGTAATCAATGCAAATGAGATACTAAAGTTTGATGCCTATACATACTTCTTTGATGCAGATGATGAGAACCTAACCTTTAATAAATCATCTCTTCCTTCACAAGGAAGTTTAGAGATCAATAACAATAGAGTAACCTACTATCCAAATACAACTGCTATCAATGACTATAATACGACATTTGAAATTAATGCAAGCGATATAGACGGTAGTAGTGTAGGTGCTAGTTTTAGCGTAAATGTTACTGCACAGAATGAGACAATTAATTTAGTTGGAGGATGGAACCTACTGGGTAACTCAGGAATAGAGGGTATCAATGTAGCAGACATTAATCTTAGCGGTGAAACGCTTTGGCCTTATGTAGACGGTGCTTGGAACCAAAGTATAACTTCTATCAAACCAAAACAGGGTTTTTGGTTACATACTTTAGCTCCTAGAGTTTTAGAGATTAAGACTAACGGTGATGCAACAGCATATAATCCTGCTGCATCTACATGGACACTAAGGGCTGACAGTGTTGCTAAGACACTGAAGAGTTTAAAGTTTGGAAACGATGCTGTATACACTTATAAAGAGGGTAATTGGTTTAAGGCAAGTGATTATCCTGATTATGAGGTGAAGAGGTATGATGGGTTTTGGACTTTGGATGGGAGTGTGACAAATACTACTACTTCAACAACAACGACAACTACACAAACATTTTCCTCTTTAAATAAGTATCATAAACACAATATCAATCAGCCTACTACTGTGAATGATATTACGGGGTGGGTTGCTGATACATCGTTGCCGCAACCGATTTTACACTCACAGGCAGTTGTTACTAGTAGTAAAGTATACTTACTAGGTGGACATAATGGAACTTCATATCTTAATACCGTTTATTCGGCATCCATTGAAGTTAATGGCTCAATTGGAGGTTGGAGTTTGGAAACTAACAGTTTGCCGGATGCTATTGGTTACTCACAAGCAGTCATAACAAAAGATAGGGTATTGCTTCTTGGTGGACATAACAATGCTGCTCAATTGAGTAGCGTTTACTCAGCACCAATAGATTCTAATGGTTCCATAGGAGTATGGGTGCCTGAAACTAGTCTCCTACAACCAATTGATCGTGCACAAGCAATTACTATGAATAACAAAGTTTATCTACTTGGTGGACATAATGGTTCTACTTATCTAAATACAGTTTATTCAACATCGGTTGATGCTAATGGGTCAATAGGAACTTGGCAAGTAGAACAAAGTCTTCCGAATGGTTTGGCAGCATCTCAGGCAGTAGTAACAAATAGTAAAATTTATCTATTAGGTGGAGAATCTATTACAAATTCTACCGATATTGTTTACTCTACAACTTTTGATACTAATGGATCAATAGGAATCTGGCAGACTGAAGCAAACTTGCCTACTCAACTGTCATATCAACAAACAATTATGACAAAAGAAAGAGTTTATATGTTAAGTGGTAATGTTGTTAGTACATACTCAACATCAACATATAGTGCTCCAATTGATGCTAATGGAAACATTGGAACTTGGTCAGTCAGTTCTAGTCTACCCGGAATATTGGCGCACACTCAAGCTGTAGTTACAAAGAATAAAGTGTACCTTTTAGGTGGATATAGCGGTTCAGCTTATACCGGTGTAGTCTATTCAGCACCTTTTGCAGACGGTTGGGAGATAACTGGGAATAGTTATTAATCTTGTTTTATAGATTGAGAGTTACTAATAAGTGTTTCTCTATATTTTAGAATATAAAAAGCAGCCTTTTGGCTGCTTTTTGACATTAACTCAAATGAATATCAGATATACAAATAATAACACTTCAATTCTTGATTTATTTTTGCTCAGTAAAAAGAGTTTTTAACTATCCACATAGCAAAAAGGTTTTAGCACTGTCGTTTTTATACAATTTTAGACTTTGTTTTTTTTATAGACTTCCTGCATAATTCTAGCAGATGGCAACTAGAGTTATGCAGGAAGTCTAATACTATTCTAGAAACAAAGGATACAATATGTCTAAAAAAACAATGGTGCTTATGGCACATAGAAATTTGGGAGATTCCGTTCTTAACAAAAATATAAAAAAAGTTCTTGAGAAAGAAGATGATATCATCTATAAAGATTTAAAATCTCTATATGATGGTTTCAAAATCGATGTACAAAAAGCGCAGGATGAACTTTCTGATATAAAGAAGTTGGTTTTTCAATTTCCTCTGTATTGGTATAGTGCTCCCGCAATTTTAAAACAGTGGGTAGATGAAGTATTGGCTTACGGTTTTTCATATGAGATTGATGAAAACGGTAATTTTCAACCACTTGCTTTAAAAGATAAAGAGTTTCAAATGGTTGTAACTATAGGTGCAAAGGAAGAAGCTTATAAGGGAGAGGGGAGATTAAGTGTTCTTGAGTGCTTAAACTCTTACTCTTATACGGCAAAAATATTGGGTATGAGAGAGATTGAGCCATATTTAATCTACGGTGCATCGTTTGAAAATTATGATGAGAAAAAATTAAATAATCTAACTTTAGAGGTTAAAAAAAGAGTTTTAGAAGGGTAGTTTGAGAAGAGATGGGTTATTTTAATCAAGAGTTAAATGATATTGGCCTTAGAATTTTTGATACGCCTCAGAGTTTGATGCCATATGTTGAGCAAATTTGGGTAGCGAATGCAAAAAAATTAAATAAGCCTATTTCAAATAAAATACTTAGTGACGGAAGATCGGCTATAATCATTAACTTCTCTGAACCGTACTCTATTGAGATGAATAATAGTGTAAAAACTATAAATGATAAATATATATATATAGGTGTTACCGAATATCCTGTTTCTATAAATTTTGAAAAGAGTGTGAGTGCAATAGGTATAATGTTTAGCCCGTACGGTGCATATAAATTTTTTCAAAAAAATATGTATCACTACAAGGATAAAATAGCTAATTTAAATGATTTACTTTTTCAGAACTTTGAGCTGCTACATAATAAGTTAAGTTTGAATGAAAAACTTGAAACTAAAATTACATTAATTGAACACTTTTTTTTGGAGATGATAGAAAAGAGTCCTAAAAATAATTCATCATGGATTGCAAGCATTGTTGCATATATTCTATTGAAAAAAGGTGATGTGAGTGTTAAAGAGCTGTGTGATCAATTTAATATCGGTCAAAGACAGTGCGAAAGAGGGTTTAAAAATGAGGTAGGAGTTGGTCCAAAAAGTTTTTCAAGAATGATAAGAGTGAAAAATGCGAAAAGTATATTGAGCTCTTTGGAAAGTGATTCACTGATAGAAGTTAGCTATGAAAGCGGATTTTTCGATCAGGCTCATTTCATCCGTGAGTTTAAATATTTTATGAAAGAGAGGCCAAAAGATTATCTCAGCAGAAAAAAAGAGATGGCAAAACTTTTAAATTTTAAGAAGTATAGAGAGTAAAATTGTTTACTTAGAAAAAGAAAACGGCAGCTAAAAGAGTAGTAGCTGCCGTTAAGAATAAAAAATATTTGTTGAAAATTAAATACTACCTAACAATTTCGCCGTGAAAACTTACTATCCCGTAAGTAAGGTTACCCACGTGTTCAAACTCCATTCCCTCAAGAAGACGTTGACAGTATGCACTTCTACTTCCTACATGGCAGTAGAGGATTACAGGTACCGATTTATCAAGTTTTGCAGCTTGGATAGCGTCATAAAAACTTGTAGTCGGTATTAAATGATCCGTTCCTTTGATGTGTCCGCTTTGATACTCCATCCACTCACGTACGTCTAGAAGTTTAAAGTTGATCATTTCAAGATCACGAGCTTCTAGAAGTGCCATAAGCTGGTCTGCATCAAGTTGTTCGTGTTTAAGAAGAATTTCTGCTTCCTCTTTCGTTAAACCTCTTGAGTGTTGGTGAACAGCCTCTTCAAGTGAATTTTCACTTCTTTGCTCTGCGGCATATTCAGGTGTACAGAATATCTTACAGTGGCACACACCGTCTTCAGGTATCTCATGTTCAATAGCAGGCTTACATGGGCAGATTCTGTTTTCTTTTTCATCTTCTTGTACAAAAAAACAAGGACAGTAACGTTTACCGTAAACCATCTTGTTTCTTGTAAGACCATATTGGATAGATTCAACAATTTCAACATCCGGATTAAATTCCCAATTAAACTGTTTTACTACCTTATCCGTAAATGTCACAGTTTTTTCTAAAACGGCTTGAAACTCATCAGATTCCGGATCGATTTGATGTTTAATACCTTCGCTCATTCATAAATCCTTAAGTTAAATTATATTTTTTCGGGATACTACCCAAAAAAATATAATGTTCACTTTATTTTCTAGCTTTACCTTTAATGATAAAGCGAAGAGCGTTGAGTTTTATAAAACCTTCCGCATCTTTTTGGTTATATACTTCATCCTCTTCAAAAGTTGAGTACTCAGCATTAAATAGTGAATTGGCAGATTCTCTCCCTACGACACTTACGGCACCTTTATAGAGTTTTAATCTTACGGTACCGTTTACATTTTTTTGTGTTGCATCGATTGCAGCTTGCAGCATTTCACGTTCAGGTGCAAACCAGAAGCCGTTATAGATAAGTTTTGCATATCTAGGCATCATCTCATCTTTCATGTGAGCCTCTTCACGGTCAAGTGTAATTGATTCAATTGCACGGTGTGCTTTTAACATAATCGTACCGCCTGGAGTCTCGTAACATCCTCTACTTTTCATCCCAACATAGCGATTTTCAACGATATCTACACGACCAATACCATGTTTATTACCTAATTTATTTAATTCAGCTAACATAGTTGCAGGGGATAACTCTTGACCGTTAAGGGCAACAGGATCACCATTTTTATAGTCAATCGTAATATACTCAGGTTTGTCCGGAGCATTTTCTGGACTTACGCTCCAAAGCCACATGCTCTCTTCAGGCTCTGCATTTGGATCTTCTAAGATACCGCCTTCATAGGATATGTGAAGTAGGTTTGCATCCATAGAGTAGGGTGATTTATTCCCTTTTTTAGCTATTTCTATGCCGTGTTCACTGGCATATGCTAAAAGTTTTTCACGAGAGTTCAAGTCCCACTCTCTCCAAGGTGCGATGATAGTTAGATCTGAGTTAATTCCAAGATATCCAAGTTCAAAACGCACTTGATCATTTCCTTTACCCGTTGCACCGTGAGAAACACCGTCAGCACCTGTGAGTGCCGCAATTTCAGCTTGACGTTTTGCAATAAGTGGACGTGCAATAGAAGTACCTAGAAGATACTCACCCTCATAGATTGCATTTGAGCGAAACATTGGAAAAACATAGTCTTTAACAAACTCTTCTCTTAAGTCATCAATAAAAATATTTTCAGGTTTAATACCGAGTGCCAAAGCTTTTTCACGTGCAGGTTCTACCTCTTCACCTTGACCGATGTCGGCAGTAAAAGTAACTACTTCACAATTGTATTCATCTTGAAGCCATTTTAAAATAACACTGGTGTCCAGACCGCCGGAATATGCTAGGACGACTTTTTTGACATTTTTTTTCATTCAACGTACCCTGTAAGATTTTTGTGCAATTATATCGAAAAACAGGATCAAAATCTCTATTTCTAATTGCTATAACAGGGTATTATATTAAATGGTTAATAAGCAGCTAAAAAGATTATTCTATAGATTCTCTGGAACTTTTTAGCTCTTGAACAAGGTCATGATTATACTCAGTTCTTAAAAATTCTATCAACTCTTCATCTGAGGGTTCTCTGCCCGTCAAGTCTTTATATAAACTACTTTTTATTTCGATTTGATCAATAATGTATTCGTCAAAAACTTTCATTTAATATTTCCTCGATTGTTATAGTATAATAGATTAATTAGTGCCCCATAATCTTATACGATTTTTTTTTAGTATATTATTTGTCGGTGCGAATAATTTATGCATTTTATTGAAGTTTAAGTAAAATTATGAATTATCTAACAGCAATGGTATACAATCTATTGTTATTTGTTAAATATTTTTAAAAAGTGCAGGCATGAGTATGTATAAAAGTATCAATTTATCTCTCTTCTTAATAGTAGGGGTTGGTTTTTTCCTCTCTTTAATCATTTTTTTTGAAGCAAAAAAATGGGAAGAACAAAGAATTCGACAAAATTTTGAAGTGAGTTCTCTAAATAGGCTCTCATCATTTAAGACAGATATCGTGAGACACCAAGAGATAGTAAACTCGGTTGCAAATCTTTTTATATCATCAGAGTATGTGACAAGACGGGAGTTTAAAAGTTTTGTTGCAAATACTTTAAAATATGATAAAAATATAGTTGGATTGTCATGGAATCCTCTCATTAAAAAAGAGGAGCGTGAAGATTATGAAAATAGAGCTTTTAAAGACGGTATAAATGATTTTGAGTTAACGGATTTAGATGATAAGGGTAATCGCATTAAATCACCGACACATGAGAGTTACATCGCAGTATTTTATATAGAACCCTATTTAGAAAACAGACCGGCACTTGGCTTAAATATAGCTACTAATCCGGCAAGGATGAAAGCAATTCATCGAGCAATTGATACGGGTAAGACCGTTATTACTGAAAGAATTAAAATAGTTCAAAAGAGAAAAGAGAATTTTGGTTATCTAATGTTAAAGGCTGTATATAAAGGGGATGGAAACAATAACAGCGTTGAGCAAAGGCGTAAAAATTTTGTCGGGTTATCAGTCGGTGTATTTACATTTAAAGATTGGATTCCCAATTCAATGAGGGATATAGAGCCGATAGGTATCGATATTTTGATAACTGATACAACTACTTCGAGTGAACCAAATTTTTTGCACTTCCATTCATCAAGAATAAGAGAGGTAGCTATAACAAGTAATGATGTAGAAGAAAATACGTTATACGTCAAGTCCACTGTTGATGTTCTTGGTAGAGAATGGACATTTCTATTTACGCCTGCTCCAAAGTTTTTAGAAAATAATAAACATTGGCAATCTTGGGTTTTGTTAAGTGTAGGAATTGTTATTACTTTACTTTTAGCTTTTTTGATATTTACGAGGCATAAAAATGAACAAGCCTTAGAAAAAGAGCGAAATATGCTTGAAAATTTAGTCTTTGATAGAACTAAGGATCTTTTAAAATCTAAAGAGGATGTTGAGTTAATAAACAATGAGTTAAAGATTTATAAAGATGAACTTGAAATTAAGATCGCTGAAGAGATAGAAAAGAACAAAAAACAGGCAGCCTTTTTGGTTGAGCAATCAAGATTAGCTCAAATGGGAGAGTTACTGAGTATGATTGCACACCAGTGGCGTCAACCTCTTGGTGCAATTGCAGCAATTACAAGCAATCTATATCTAAAAACACACCTTGATCAATATGATTTAAAGGATGATAAACATAGAGAGGAGTTTAAACACTATTTTCTTAATCGTTTAGAAGAAATTGCTACATTTGTGAAAACATTAACGACTACTATAAATGATTTTAAGGATTTTTATAAACCTGATAAGGAAAAGAAGTCTGTATGTATAAAAGATCCGATTACAAAAGCACTTGCAATTATTAAAGATTCCTTGATCACAAGTGAAATTGAGGTAGTTGAAGAGTATGTTTGTGAACTAAATATTCAAATACATAGCAATGAGATCATGCAAGTTATTCTAAATATTTTAAAAAATTCACAAGACAACTTTATTATTAAAAAGGTAGATAACCCAATAATAAATATAAAAATTACAGAAAAGGAAGATAGTATCAGCGTTGCCATTTGTGATAACGGCGGCGGAATATCTGAAGATATATTGCCAAATATATTTGATCCATACTTCTCAACGAAAGATGAAAAAAATGGAACGGGATTAGGACTATATATGTCTAAAATAATTATTGAAGATCATCATAAAGGAACTCTTTTGGTGAAAAATACGCAAGAGGGTGTATGTTTTACTATAGATCTGAAAAAAACTTAATATGACTTATTAAAGCGAGTTGCCTGCTCTATATGTGACGATTGTAAAAACTTTTTACTCTTTTGCATCTGAGACATTTTTTGTCGAGTAGCTTCACGCTCAGCTGAAAAAAGTTCTATTGCTTGTGAAATAAGAGCAGAACCTTTTTGTTTATCTTCTATAGATTCTAACTCATCTATTCTATTTAGTAGCTGTGTTACTTTATCAATATCTTTTTGTACAAGAGCGACCGTAAAACTATTGATCCAACTCATTTTGTGTACTTTCACGCCAAGCTTCAAGTAGTCCTTTTACAACACCGTTAACGGTGTGTAATTTTTCTACACTATTTTGTGAGTTTGCTTCACTTAAGAGCTGTAATTGATAAGCATATAACCCGTTAAGGTACTCTGCGATTTCAGGGGAGTTGTCAAAATCTAATGTATTGATTAATTCTGTAAAAATGGCTGATGCACGATTAATCCAATAAACTCTTTTTTCAATATCTTCGTTTTCGATTGAACGTTTTGCTCTAGTCGTAAAACGCAATATTCCTTCATATAGCATCTCAACAAGCTTATAAGGTGACTCTACCTGTATACTATTTTGTTGGTACGTGCTGTAAGCTAAATTTGATTGCATAATTTTCCCCTTATATGCTTAAATTACTTGGCATTCACTGCTGCATCTATCTGTATCTGTAAGGCACTAAATTGCTGATTGAGACCGTTAATAACCGAATCAAATGCAGCAAATCTATTTGCCATAATAGAATATTTATCATCTAGTCTTGAAATTGCCGCTAAACGCTCTTTATCAAGGTTTTTAGCTGCCGTATCTAGACTTTGCTCAAATGTTGAAAGAATTCCCGTTGAAAGATTTAAATATCCGTCAAAAATTTCACTCAAGTTGAAAAATACTCCGTCTATTCTCTCTTCTTCACCGTTTATCTCAACAATATCACCCTTAAAGAAGTTTTCAACTTCTGTTGAATCTTCATTAAGTTTATTTGTCAATGTTGCAAGGTCAAATTCCATAATACCTGCTTCATTAAGGGTAATCCCAAAAGAGTCCAAAGACATAGCATCAGTATTTACATAAAGAACTTGTCGATTTATTTCAGATCTAAACCTAGTGATTGTACTTTCACCCTGAAATATACCGCTTTCGCCCGTATCAACGTCAAATTTTGTAATTTCTGTTAGATTTGCCATCAAATCATTATAAGCCGTTACAAAACCCTCTACCTGCTCTTTTATACCACTCGTATCTTGAGATATTTGAACAGTCACCTCTTTACCGGCTTCAGTAACCTCGGTTAAATTGAGTGTCAAACCGGTAATGATATCATCGACCGAATTCGTAGTTCTTTTAACATCAACGCCATTATATTTAAATTCTGCATCTGTTCCCGTTTGTAGGACGTTTGTATATGTCGGTGTGAGCGTTGAATCATCAAAGCCTGGGTTTAATCCAGAATTACCCTTTAAAGTCGGAGTATTCGTACTTGTACCGTCACCTGATTTGATGTAGAGTTGGTATTGATTAGCACCTGTATTTACAACACTTGCAAGCACTTTACCGTCTAATGCTGTATCTTGATTGATCAAATCTGCCAATCCTTGCAGTGTTGTATTTGCTGCAACATCAACCGTATAATCAACACCGTTTACGGTTAATTGCAGGTCTGTAGCCACTGCGCTTACTGATGAAGTTGCTTCCGTGTAGTTTGAAGAAAAAATTGCGTTATCATCGTCAAGACCGACATTTAAATTTCCTCCCTCAACCATGGTAACACTGTTTTCAAAACCTGTTTCATCACCTTTGACAATGAGTCTGTATTCATCAGTATCGGTTTTCAAAATTGAAGCTGTAACACTGCTTCCTGCTGCATCATTGATCTTTGTGGCTAAATCTTCAAGTGTTGTTCCAGAAGTAATATCATCAATAAGATAGTTCGCTCCTCCAACCGAGATAGAAAGCGAAGCATTTCCGGTTGCAACACTGTCAGTTTTTGAACTAAATGTTTGTGACTGGACAATATGCTCTTGTGCAAGCTGATCTACATCAAGTGTAATGGTTTGTGGTGTAACACCGGCACTTACCGTTGCATCTACACCGTCACCCGTTATGGAAGTTGAACGCTCTAGATAGAGCTGATCCTCTCCTAATGACTTGATATAGCTCTTGGCAGTATTGGCAAGTGTAGAGAGTGCAACAGATGCCGCTTTTTTAGCACTGTTCTCTTCAATATCATCTTCAATAGGCTTTACCTGACCCGCTTCATCGGCTTCACGTAACTGCTCAATGATATCGAAGCTTAAAGCTCCGTCACTTCCTAAACCAAGAGACTGCAATGCAGGCATGATTTATCCTTTTTGGTCGAAAATGCTACCGATAACCTCTCGCATCTTAGCCATCAACTGCATAGCTTCATCAGATGGATATTTACGGATTACTTTATCGTTTTGTTGGTCAATAACCGACACGTAAAATGTTTTAGCCTCTTCTTGGAAACCAAATTTAATGTCACTGTTTAGCGGTGCCATCTCTTTGTTTAGGGCTGCAACAATACTTTGAAGCTCTTTTTTTAGATCCTCTTTATCTACTTTTGCTAGATCCGCTTTAACCTCTTTTGCAAGATTTTCCCCTGAAGACACCTTAGGATTTTGACCGACAGGTGCAGAGACATTGCTCGGTTGCAGCGGAGTAGATACGCTGTTTTGAATCTGCATAATTTGTCCTTTTACAGTTAAGTTACTACAAATATCGACACATTTTAAAAAAAATGTAGTACTATGAGCCAAAAATTTTATTTAAAGATTACTCTTGAAACGATATTTTCACACTCTAAAAGCTGAACCGCTTGTATCGAGATTAAGTATTATACAGTTAGTCAGCTATTTTGCCGCTTGGTTTTCCCATGTAGCTGTATTTACGCTACTGGTGAAAATGGACGCTTCATCTATCGTAATTGCCATTGCTGCCTCAATGCAGTTTTTGCCGGGGGTACTTCTCGCTCCTTATAGCGGGGCACTGATAGATTATCTTCGTCCAAAGCCTTTGATGTTGATACTTCTAGCTATTGAGATAGTTTCAACTGCAATGTTTTTAACGATTGATAATCAAAGCGAAGTTTGGCTGCTTTTGGTCTTGTTATTTATAAGAATGGGTGCTGCAAGTTTTTATTTTACCGTTGAGATGGCACTACTGCCTCGCATTGCAAAACCCTCAAATTTGCAAAATATAAACGAGATACACTCACTGATCTGGTCATTTAGTTATACCTCAGGCATGGCAATCAGCGGTTTGGTGGTTTACTACCTAGGAGTATACACGGCATTTGCCATAGATGTTGCAATTTTTATTTTTGCATTTATCTTTCTGCTAAAAACAGATATAGCTCTTGGAGCAGTGGGAGTTAAAAAGAAGATTGTATCTATGTGGATCGAAGCAGCAGGCTATTTTAAAGAAAATAGCAAAATCATACACCTAATGCTAATACATGCCGCTGTTGGTCTTACTGCTTATGATGCACTGGTAGCACTTTTAGCAAAAGAGATTTATGCCAAAGAGATCAGTATCGCACTTGCAATCGGTTTTATAAATGCTATAAGAGCTTTAGCTTTAATGCTTGGACCCATTATATTTGGAACTTGGCTTAACCCTAAACGTTTTGTATGGATGCTCATGCTGCAAGGTGTAGCGATAATAGTGTGGGCTTTACTATTTGAGAACTACTATCTCTCACTCTTTGGCTCCTTCTTAGCAGGACTCTTCTCAACCGTTATATGGTCATATAGCTATACGCTACTGCAAAAGAATACCAAGCAGGAGTTTTACGGTAGAATGGTGGCACTAAATGATATGCTGTTTTTGTTTACGGCAACCGCCACGTCATGGTATATAGGAACATCTCATGACATGGGTCTCTCTTTAGAGACTCTTACGTTCATTTTAGGGAGTCTCTTTTTTGTTTTTGGGTTTTATTATACGTGGGTTAGAAAAAATTTTTTATGGGATAAAAGTTGATTGTAGAGTTTCAAGATAAAAAAATAGATTTAGCAAAAGTAGTACGCCTCTATCCCGCGGCACTCATAGCAGTACCCGATGATACACCAGCTGAAGTTTCACTAGAGTGGGCTGAAAGTAAAGCCGATAAGATTGACGTTAGCGGTTATGTTTTGGTATTTGATTACGCACATGATCGAAGCGAGCGTATTGTTTTGGAGTTTGCTTCAAGAGAAGATATGGATGAAGTAGCTATGCAGATTGCGCCTTATTTTTCTAAATAAGCTTAAACTAAGTAAAAACTCAGAAGGTTCAGGAAAAATGTAACCGTAATAATTTTTCAAGAATCTTAGTATGTCATACTTAAATTTTAAAATTTATACTTGTAAGTTGAGATTCTTATTTGTCGATTCATTTTTTTCAACAAAACCCATCTCTTTATTTAGATCATATCGAGACTTTGCAGATTTAAAATATCCATTATGTGAATATGTTAAATTTTTATCTTCTAAAAATTTCTTTTCATTTTGAATAATATTACGTATTGCATCATAAACTTTTGAATACGAGCTTTCAAATTCTTCATTTAGTTTATATATACCATAAGATATAAGTTCATCAGAGTATTTTATAAAATCAGTTTCTATATTCTCATTACGTTTATTTACTACAAATTTATATATCTGATACGCTTTTAAAAGTTGTTGATAAATTGGTGAATCTTTTAAACCGTTAAATAAACTATTTAATTTATTAGTATTATCACTACTTGCTTCAAATATCTCTTCCAAAAGTTTTGACTTTGAATTTTTTGCAAATTCAGGTAACTCTTGGAAAGTCGCATACCAGTATTTAAAAACCGTATCGCTATGTATTGATTCTTCTAACTGCTTACTTAAGCTATTCTCGAAAGTATCTCCTCTTTTTGCAAGAAAACCTATGTTACTTGTTTCGAAAATAGCTTTTGTGTACTTGATAAAATTTTTGTTACTAATTTTATCCCTATAATTTATCGGAGATTGAGTATTTGTAGCATCAGTAATTTTATCTACAATTTCGGGATCATTTGTTTCGTATAACCTTATTAGTACATACACACCATCTAATGTATCACGATCTTTTTGATACATATCATATATAACGCTTGTCGTCTGTAGTCCATTAACAATAACTGGATTTTTTGTTTCAATCGGATAATATCCTGCTTGAATATCATTTGGTATTTTTAATTGTTCCGATATTATTGTAATTCCGTTATTTAAAAAAGGAAAATATTCAGAGTAGTCACTTTCTAACGTTTCTTTAATTTTTTTATTAGTTTTGTTATATCTCAAAAAACCTCTGATATTATCACTAAAAACAGTATCTATTCTGTGGTTTATCTTTTTTTCTTCATCTAATAGAGCACATAAATCAAGTGCTTTTAGTCTAAAATTAATTGCTTTAACATTTTGAATTTGAAACGAAATTAATGCCTGAGGATCTCTTTTTAAAGAGATGTTTGATTTTTCTGCCATAAAACTAAACTTAATATCTTTTCGTTTTTTATGCTCAGTGATTAGAATGTCAATCTTATCATATAAGTCATTTATATCATAGATTGAAAGTTCACTATTGTCATCAAGATGTCTTTGTATTACAGCCTGATCATTTTTCTCTTTTTCCCCTGAAAATATAAAATACAGTTTTACATCTACAATTTTACCTGATGAAACAATACTCGTATATTTTTCTAGAAAGGATTGAACTTTTGCATTCAGTGGGATATTTAAGCTGTTTCCGTATGCAAAAATATTTCTATAATCATTAATGAATTTTGAGAGTAGATTATCTCCTAGACCTTTTGAATTTTTGATTTGAAAAACATGCATTGTACATTCATTCTCGTCTTCATCGATATATATTCCATCCATACCACCGTCATGTTCTCCATTTTCATTGACAATTGTGCTGATATTTTGAAAAACTTCATCAAAACTTTGATCAAGAAGTGTAGTAATGGCTAAAATTTCAAAAGCAAAGTCTCTACGAAGTGAGAATTTCTTTTCTATTCGTTCAATATAACCATTAATAAATAATTCTTTATTCATAAATGTCATGGCCTTTAATTTTTAAGTAAACACTTTAGTTTTTATTTTAGCATACAATTGGTGAAGTGATTTAACTTATTCATACTTTTTCATTGTAATGATAACATTTTATCTAAGGAATTTATTCCCTCGAACACTCAATACAGATAGTCGTTTCAGGCAGTATCTTTAGCCGTTCGATATCTATCTCTTCATCGCAAACTCTACAGATTCCATAATTTGAAGAGTTGATATTTCTCAAAACATATTCAAGCTTCTCTAAACGATCTTCACTCTGAAAAAGTATCTTTGCGTTAATCTCTTGCTCTCCCAATGCTTCCATTCTCGTTAAACGTCCGAGTGAGCAGTCAGGTGCGATAGGTTGCATCTTCTCCTTGAGTACTACAATCTCATTTTTTAAGTGTTCTATCTCATGTTGAATATGTTTTAAGAGTACATCACGTTGATTTTGTTCCATTTGGTATAATACAAAAAATTTATAGGAATGTAAATGGTTGAGTTTTGTAAAGATGAGTTGATGAAAGTAGGTATCAATCCCGCTTCAACGATTGAATATCAAGTGAACGGCGAGATTTATACACTCTCTCTTCAGTGGGTTATAGAAGCCTATTCGGGGACATCTGAGCGTACACAAAAACTTTTTGTTGATTCATTTAAAGAGATCATTGTAACAAATACAAAAAATATAGAAAAATTCTTTGAGGATATGGGACAGCTTGTCTTGATGACCTCGTTAAGTGAAAATGAACTTGAAAGTTAAGCTATTACTTCTACTATTTAGTGTTTTTCTCAATGCTACAGAGATAAACGAAGAAGATCTAAAAAAGATGATCGGACAGATGCTTGTTGTGGGATTCAATGAGAAAGCGATAACAAAAGAGAGTCAAATTTACAAAGATATCAAAAAGTACAATCTTGGCGGTGTTATCCTTTTTGACAGATACTATATGGACAGAAGCGTTACGAAAAATGTTGAATCACCTTTGCAACTTAAAGCATTGACAACTGCACTGCAATCTATTAGAGAAGAGAAGTTACTCATCTCGATAGATCAAGAGGGCGGAAAGGTTGCAAGGCTGAAAAAGGAGTACGGTTTTGGTGTGACTCCTAGTGCAAAGAGTATCGGCGAAAAGGGTGATGCAAAATATGCAAGTAGTGTATATGCGTCACTTGCAGGTGAACTTGCAAATGGCGGTATTAACTGTAACTTTGCTCCTGTTGTCGATCTGTCACGAAACGCTGAAAATAAAGTGATCGTTGGATTAGAGCGCTCATATGGGAAAAGTGCTCAAGAGGTGAGCAAGTTTGCACAGATTTTTATCGATGAGCAGAAGAAGAAAAAGGTTGTGAGTGTACTAAAACATTTCCCGGGTCACGGCTCCTCTTTGGGTGATTCACACAAGGGTTTTGTAGATGTTACAAACACATGGGATAAAATAGAACTTGAACCCTATAAAAGACTGATAAAAGAGGGCAAAGTCGACATGATTATGACGGCGCATGTGTTTAATAAAAATCTGGATAAAAATTATCCCGCCACGCTTTCTTATAATGTCAATACAAATATTTTAAGAAAAGAGCTTGGATTTAAGGGAGTTATCATAAGCGATGATTTGCAGATGAAGGCAATAAGCGAGCACTATTCATTAAAGCAAAGCCTTACATTAGCTATAAATGCGGGAGTAAATATACTGCTTTTTGGTAACCAGTTAGGTACGCAAAGTGTCTCAGAACTTATTGATACGATCTATCAGCAGGTGAAAAATGGCGCAATTGATATCCAAAAGATTAAATATTCAAACTGTCTTATCGAGCAGTTAAAAGAGAATGCACTCTAGTTTCTCATCCTTAGACTGGTTCGTCTTTGCACTCTATTTTGTTTTACTGTTAGTGAGTTCCATTCTACTAAGTCGAACCAAAATTCAAACATCAAGGGATTTTTTTGTCGGATCGAACAGTATGGGTATGCTGTTTGTTGCAATCTCTGTTGTCGCAACTTCACAATCTGCCGCCACTTTTTTAGGAGCACCCGAGTATTCATACCGAGGTGATCTTACCTATATAGGTTTTTATATATCTTCATTTTTAGCCGTACTGTTTATCTCCTATGTTCTGATACCCAGATTCTATGCGATCAAAGCAATGACGGTTTATGAGCTGCTTACGAACAGATATGGACAGGGTGCTTCACAGTATGCGGGAATTATGTTTTTAGTCGGTAGGTTATTTGCAAGTGGAGCGCGTCTTTATATTGCGGCTTTAGCGGTCTCAATGATTATATTTAGCGATATAGCTGCGTTGCACGTAGCAATTTCGATACTGACTTTGATGATAGCTGCACTTGCGTATACCTATTTTGGCGGTGTGAAATCTGTAATTTTAAGTGATACCATTCAAGCAGTTACCTATGTGAGTGCAGGTGTAGCCGTTTTATATTTTCTCTATAGCTCACTTGGATTGGATATGCAAACTATCCTCTCAAAGCTAGCGAATGAACAGAAGCTAAAACTTTTTGATCTATCGCTTGATGGTAGCTTCAACCTTTTATCACTGCTAACAGGCTGGTTTTTGCTCAATGTCGCTGCATACGGTCTGGATCAGGATATGGCGCAAAGGCTTTTGAGTTGTAAGGATGAAAAGGAGGCAAAACGCTCGCTTATCTACTCGATACTCTTTACCGTTCCGGTTGTTGTCCTCTTTTTGGCTATCGGTCTTCTGCTCTATCTGTTTTATCAGGATGCAACTTTGTCGCAGAGTTTTCAAGGAGAGAGTGTAACGATCTTCATGTACTATATACTCAATGAAATGCCCTCCGGTCTGAGAGGTTTTATAACAGTCGGAGCAATTGCCGCAGCGCTTTCAAGTACAAACTCAGTACTGGGTGCTATGTCCTCGGTTGCGGTTGAGGATATCTATCGTCCATTCGTAGAGAAGCGAGTGCGAAGCTATAGCAACTATCACTTCGTACGTGTGGGTAGGCTAATGATAGTGATTTTTGCTATTCTTCTAAGCCTTATGGCACTGCTGAGCTACTACTGGCAGCAATATACCAATTTGCCGCTTCTTAGTTTTGCACTGGGTGTTATGGCATTTTCCTATTCGGGACTACTTGGCGTTTATATCTCTGCATTATTTACCAAAAGAGGAAGCCAAAAGAGTGTACTTTTTGCACTCATAGGCGGATTTTTAATGGTACTTCTCTTGCAACCCTATATTTTCGGTTTTAATCTTGGATTTGCTTGGCAAATCGTTATCGGAACACTTGTTTCATTCGTTATTATGCAGTCCTCTAAGCAGTAGGTACTTTTTTTGCTTCTTTAAAGTCAAATAGTACCTTAGTGTAAATTTTTTGCAAATTTAATATCAAATTGATATATTTGTTGCTATAATTCTTTCATAATGAAATTAAAGGCTGGTCAATATGAAGACTTTTACCGATATACTTGAGACTTTGAAAGATGTTGTGAGCGAAGATTTTAACGGCAGAAAAGTATTTGATAAAGATATAGCAGTGCTGCTCGGTATCACGCAGATGAATTTTGCCACCATGAAAAACCGCAATAAAATTCCCTATAATGAACTGCTGGAGTTTTGTGCAAAGCGGGGTATCGCTATCAATTGGTTGCTTTTTGATCAAAGTCCTGAAAGTTTGATTGAAAGTACCAATCGCTACTTTATGGTTAGATATTTTAATAATATCAATGCATCTGCGGGAGGCGGTGGTCTTGCAGATGATGAAAGTTATGAGAATTTGCCGGTAGATGAACAGATGCTAGCACACATCGGTGCGCTTGATGATCTTGAAAATATTGAAGCGATCAATGTAAGCGGCGATTCAATGGAGCCGACCTTTGGATACGGTGATATCATCTTTATCAATAGGGCGCGTACCAATATAAGTCGCGGCGGTATATTTACGATTGCAACCGAACACGGGCTTTTTGTCAAGAGAGTTAGAGAGAGACTTGATGGGAAAATTGATATAGTTTCAGATAACAAGGAGTATCCAATGCAGACAATTGATAAATCGGAAGTAACCGTTGTAGGGCAAGTAGTAGGACGTTTCGGGAGAGTTGATTAATGGTGTACATGCAGATTGCAATATCTTTTTTAGCACTATTGTTCATAAGTGGATGTGCCGAAAAATCTACTGCGCCCGCACCTGAGATGCTCATCATAGATAATGAAATCGCAGACGTTAGAGAGTATCCGCAGTCTATAGAACCTTATCTGAAAAACTTTTCATGTGAGCCAAACGGTAAAGAGCAGTATGAAGAGTTTAATAAAAACTTTTATCTGCCGTGGACGATGAGTGAACCGTCGGTGGATAAAAACAGCGCTATGTGGGCATGGAATATCTATACAAAAGGGGAAAGCTACGGCTCAAACCTGCGCCTAAATGAACCAAAATGGTTTGAAGAGGTAAAAGAGAACGCAAATTTTGAAAAGTATGCAACGCTCAACCGCCACGCCGCCTCAATGCACTATGCAAACTTACGGGCGTTCCCGACACACCGACCTCTTTTTAGAGATTTCAAAGAAGCCGGAGAGGGATTTCCTTTTGATTATCTTCAAAACTCAAGTGTGAATCCGATGGAGCCTCTTTTTGTGACACATTACTCAAAAGATAAAGCATGGGTGCATGTTATCACTTCGACTGCTACAGGTTGGCTGCGTTCACGTGAGATTGCGTATGTAAGTGATGAGCAAAAGAAGATTTTTATACAAAGCAAACATGTAAGTATTATCTCTGATAAACAACCTGTTTATGATAAAAGTGGAGAATTTCTCTTTCGTGCAAGAATCGGTATGATTTTACCTGTAAAAGAGGAAAAACAACAGAGTTATGAAGTGTTAGTTTTTAAAAGAGGTCTAGATGCAAATGCCAAAATAGAGAGTGTACGCGTGGCTGTGGAGTATGCCTCATTACAGGGTGATACGATGCAGACGTTGATTACTTCACAAGTCTTGAATGATCTGCTAAAAACTTCTTACGGTTGGGGTGGAATGTTCGAAGATCGTGATTGCTCGGCAACAATGCGTGACTTTTTTACCCCTTTTGGTATTTGGCTTCCTAGAAACTCCGGTGCACAGGCAAAAGAGGGTAGGGTCATAGATATGCAAGCTCTAAGCAATGATGAAAAAGAGCGGTTGATTTTGGATAAAGGGATACCTTTTAGAACTCTACTTTATAGAAAGGGTCATATAGTCTTATACATAGGTGAACATGACGGTAAAGCGATGGTTTTACAAAACATGTGGGGTGTTAAAACAGAGATCGAAGAGAATGAGGGGCGTAAAATTGTGGGAAAAACAGTTATTACGACATTGAATCCTGGAAAAGAGGTTAAAGGCTTTGTTGATAAGAGTTCTCTCATTAGCAGACTAAGCAGCATGAGTATTTTGGATTTCTAACTCACTGAACATATAAATAGTGTGCGCAATGTACAATATTTACATATTGTACATATTGTGTCACAAATAAAAAGCTATTCTTCATAAATTTATACACTAGATTTTTTATCAAAACATTAGCAGGTATTATTTAAATATATTCATTGTACAATTCTCATTATTATAAGGGTTTTTTATGGATAAGATTGACAATTATATTCAGAATAACAAAGAGTGGGCAGCTAAAATGACAAAAGAGAACCCACTATATTTTGCTAATAGTTCGAAAGAACAACACCCAGAAGTGTTATGGATAGGGTGCTCAGACAGTCGTGTTCCCGCAGAAATTATTGTCGGTGCACAACCCGGTGAGATGTTTATTCATAGAAATATTGCCAATCAAGTTATTGCTACAGATTTTAATTTTTTAAGTGTATTACAGTATGCAGTTGTAGTTTTAAAAGTAAAACATATTATTGTTTGTGGTCATTATGGTTGCGGCGGTATACAAGCTGCCTTACAAAAACAAAATCCAAATCTATTAGTTACAAATAAGTGGCTCATGCATATAAAAAACACTTATCGGTTGTATCATCACGTTATAGATTCTTATCATACACAAGAGGATAAAGTGAACAAACTTGTTGAAATAAATACTATTGAACAGGTGCACTCAATCTCTCATGCCTCAGTAATACAAGAATCTTGGGATAAGCATCAGGTTCCAATGATACATGGATGGGTTTATGGATTAGCTGATGGGATCATCAAAGAGCTTATTACCCTTGGTCCCGGGGATAAAATAGATCCTATATATCAATATGAACCACAAGATTAATGGCATAAATAGTCTAGACTGAAGAGTTTAGATTGTGAAGCTAACTTCACTATAAGTGTACACCTAAATAATCATCATTTATTCAGGTGTCTTTTGTTTTTACTTCATTCGTCGAATTTTTATCTTTGCCACAGGATTGTCAAATTTATGTATTGATGATAGACCGGAGCTCTTTAAAACATCATCATTGGTGATTACGCCTGAATGTAGACGTATAAGAGTATTTCCATCATCTCTATTTGCGTTAAAGCCTTCTCCTGTTAGTCCTGGAACCGTTGTGGGTGTTTCACTATTCATCTCAGTACCGGCATCATAGGCAACAAGACCAATCTCTAACGAGGAACCTATCGCGATAGAGGATAGATCATATGAATTTATCCCCGTAAAAGCGTCGTTAGTATTTACAAGCATCGTAGCAAGTGAGAGATATTGCTCAGAGGTTGTTATACTGATCACCTGTGTGCTACTGGGTTTTATCAGTGTCATGCCCGAATGTGTAAAATCAACATTGGAGTTTGATTTTGCACTATTGATTAAAACTGTGTTGTCTCCACCTTCTGCAAGTTTTTCAAGTGCAACAGTTGCACTGCTTCCTACTGAATAGATTTTGTAATTACTATTGTGTGCAACAACGGCAAGAGGTGACATAGGTTGTGCAGCAGTAATATTTGTAAGCTCAATTGTATATTGATTTTTAGCGCTTGAACTCCCTCCACAACCGCTTAAAAGTGTTAGGCTCGCGACGGATAAGACGCTGCCAAGGAGTGTTTTTATAAACATGCTATTTTACCGTTACCGTTACGGTAGCTATAGGGTTCAGCCATCTATGTGCACTTGCATCAAGGTCACTTTTACCGCCATTCATTTCACTATCACCGATGTTTCCACGGTGTACATGAACAAAACCTTCCACCATATTAGAAATGCCTGTTGCTTTAGTTCCAGCTTTTGCTCCAGGATCTGCAGGAATATCTGTGATCTTCTCTGTATTTGCCTCAGTTCCTGCATCATATGCTTTAATATCAATCATGTATGTGCCTGCTTTAGTGGGAATTTCCCAATTATTGAGTGCTACAAAACCGTCGTTCGTAGGAAGCAGCATTGCAGCAATTGTAAGATTTGTGTTTGCTTTTGCACTAGAGAGAGATGTTATTACAGAAGCGCCCGGTGCAAGTAAGCCTTTCGCAGGATTTTCTACACTGTTTGCATTAAGTGCTGCAAGGTCATGAGATAAGCCAGAAATATCTCCGCCCTCTGCCATTGCTTTAAGGTGAGATGATGCAGCGTTTCCAAGTGTAAAGATGGAATGTGAAGATGGGTGTGCGGAGACTATAAACGGAGTGAAATAGATACCGTTTGTATTGTTAGTGATCTTAATATCGATATCTTGTGCAAGAAGTGACTGGCTCAAAAGAGCAACTGATGCTATCGTTGAAGCTACGATTTTTTTCATTATTTATCCTTAGTTATTAACTAAGAAAATTGTAGATAATTTACATATACTTACTTTATACGCTTCATAAACCTTTTATAAACAAAATATAATTTTATTCATTTTTAAAACATATGGAGAAATAGTGCAGTCCATTTTCATATTTATATATGAAATTATATCCGTGCATTTGTACAATTTCATTGGTGATGTGTAGTCCAAGACCCATGCCTTCAACATTGTTATAGGTACTATCTCGTGCAAATGCTTTTAGGTAGAGATTAAAATCTCCACTAAGCTCTTTACCCTCATTGATGACCTGCAGACACTCATTTACAAATTTTATAGTCACAGGCAGTGAAGTTGCATATTTAAGTGCATTGTCTATAAGGTTTTTTATCGCAAAAGAGAAGAGGTTAAAATCAACATAGATTGTCTCATCTTGTATACGAATATCTAACTGGTCTTCTGTAGTATCTAGCATATCTGTGGCTTGTTCAATGAGATCAATCAATGCATAATTCTTTTGATCAAGCTCTAAACTTTTAGCAGTCAGTGATTCAACTAATGCCAAATTATTCAAGTGTGCTTGCATCTGCTCAAAGAGTTCATTTAACTGCTCTTTCTCATCTTCACTAATTTCAAGAAGAACTGTCATGATTTTACCCTTAGTAATGGGCGTTTTGAGTTCATGCATTACATTTCTCATAAACAAAGAGCGACTCTTTTCCAGTGCTTCAATCTTTTTTACGGCGTCGTGAAACGAGTTGGCAACTTGCGCCACTTCATCGGTTCCGTCCACTCTAGTGTCAATATCTTTATTACCGAGTGAAAACTCCAGAATATTTTTATGTAGTATCTTAAGGGGTTTAATCCCTTGGATCATATATCTGTAAAACATTATAAGAAGGAAAAGCAGCACTACGGCAACTATAGAGATATAGAGTTTAAACGGAGTCATCGGCTCATCTGAGCGGTAATAGTACATATCATGCATCTCATATGCATAATAGTAGTTTTCCCCATAGATATAGATGTTGATCTTACCCGATTGTAAAGTACGTCTTAAAAGTTCATCCTCGATTAAAAATTTTCCAAATTTTTTAACGTTTTCTATGGTCTCGCCTGTTACTGGGGTCAAAGAGTGTTTTTTTAGGTATTTTTGAAAATCCTCTTTTGAGGGATGCTCCATAAAGAGTTTGTCATAGAGCATAACGGCTCGGTGCACTTCATTATTCTTATCTCTATATATAGTAGCGTATATAGCCAAGACTGTAGTAGCGATAAGTAGTACTGCTGCGATAAAACTAACTATCTTTGTAGAAAAAATAATAGAGTTGTTTTTAATGTTCAACAAAGCGGTATCCCATGCCTCGAACGGTTTCTATATACTGATCTAACGGTTTTGAGCCCATTTTTTTTCGCAGACGACCGATTAATATATTTATACTCTCAATGCCACTTTCAAATCTATGTGATTCCATAGAGTTTGCAATATCTACACGTGAAATTGTTCTGTTTGGATTTTTTATCATGAGTTTGAGTATCTCAAACTCGGCAAGCGTAAGATCTAAAGGCCTATCCTCTTTGTAAATGCGAGTTGATAACTCATCGACTCTAAATAATCCGTTGTGCTCTATTTGCGTGTTGGAGGATCTTTTCATAATAGTCTTAATTCTAGCAAGCAGTTCTCTAGGATCATAAGGTTTTGGAAGATAATCATCCGCACCGTTGTCAAGTCCTTCAAGTTTATCGTTTAGATCACTTCTAGCTGATGATATGATGATATGTATATCAGAGACCTCTCGAATTTTTTTACATAGCTCTAAACCATCCATTTCAGGAAGTGAGAGGTCAAGAATGATCATATCGTAACTATTTGCATAGAGTGAGGCGAGAACTAAAGAGGGTCTAGGAAGGTGTGTTACTTTGTGCCCGTTATTTGTTAAAAATTTTGATAAAAGTTCAGCCATTTGCTGATCATCTTCTACCAACAAAAGATTTAACGGTTGCATTTTTACCTCCTATACATGGGATGTTATAGTTTTATAACCATGATTGTAGTTATAAAACCTAAACAATTTATATACAAAGAGGTAAAAAATTATGCCAGCATATCTATCACGGAACCCAGCATCTGATCTTTCGTTTTTATAGCGTTTGCATTTGCATCAAAACCGTTTGTAATGCTAACCTGATCTGTAATCTCTTTTGCAAGGTTTGTTTGACTTTGCACTGTCCCGCTATTTTGAGCTTGTGTAAAACTAGCCCTAGGTGAATTTGCTTGCTGTGTGATGTTTGTGTTTGTAGGAACAAAGCCATCAGTGTTGGAGTTTGCAATGTTGTTAGCGTTCTGATTTGCAAAAGCAGAGTATGTTTGCATGGAAGCTACATTATTTGAGATAGTCATATCAATCCTCTAAAATCGAATTAGGACTCTTTTAAAACTCTATGGTACACTATAGTTTCTTTGGAAATTTTAAAATATTAAAACTTGTTTTTTATATTTTGAATAAGATAATAATATATATATAATATGATGTATAATTCCAAATGTATAAAATAGATAATCCAAAAAACAACTATAAAAATGTCGCCCACGCATTTTTTTTAGCACTTGCTATCACAATAGCAGAGCCTTCAACTATTTTGCCTCTTATGATTTCTCACTTTAGCGATAACGTTGTAGTGGTCGGGCTGTTTGTATCTCTTCTTAGAAGCGGACAGATAACGATACAGCTTTATGCCGCTTTTCATGCACAAGCCTATAAAAGAGTTGTTCCCTATCTCAATAAAGTTTTTTTCTTTAGATGGCTAAGTTGGCTTTCTATCGGTCTTAGTATCTATTTTATCGGTGATTCCAATAAATCTTTAACACTCATTTTTATAGGAACAGGGCTCTTCTTTTTCTCTTTTTCAGCAGGTTTCGGAGCCATCTATTTTAAAGAGCTGCAAGCAAAACTTTTTTCAAAACAGTATCGCGGTAAAACGATGGCAAATAGAAACATCGCAGGTGCCATAGCTTCGATTGCAAGCGGCGGCGTTGCCGGGTATGTTCTTTCAAATTTTGAAGCGCCGCAAAGTTATGCCTATCTTTTTATACTAAGCAGCTTTTTAATGTCGATAGGATTTTTAGCGTTTGCAACGATAGATGAGCCTGAAAAAGAGAACGTCTCTCAAAAAGAGAAAAACTTTAAACTCTTTATAAAAAACGCACTCGCTATTTTAAAAGATGACTTAAGACTTCGAAAACAGATTGCAGTTATCTTTTTAAGCTACAGCTACTTTCTCTCTATGCCATTTGTCATTTTACATGCAAACAAATCAATTGAGCTTACGGGCTGGTTGCTCGGAGGGTTTATTATGGTGCAGATGATAGGCAGTATCTTTGGCAGTTCGCTGTTGTGGAGGAAAATATCCGACTATGAGAAGATGCTCTCATATAGTTTTGTTTTTCTAATTCTCGCTTTTGTCACGGCAATCTTTGCGGAAAATGCCTACTCCTATGCCATTATATTTTTTCTATTCGGTATCGCATTAGACGGTATGAATATAAGCGGTATGAACCTTGTTATCGAGATAGCACCCGAAGAGAAACGCCCCATTTACACGGCACTACAAACTAACGTAACCTCGATAGGGCTTTTTTTCCCGATTTTAGGCGGAGCTTTGCTAAGCTGGTTTGATAGTTATAGCTTGATTTACGTAATTAGCGTGATACTTTTAACGTTAGGACTGGTATTAAGTGTAAGATTAAAGAGATGTCTTTCAAAAAGGGTTCAATCATAAACGACGACGCCGTAATCATCGTCAATTCTGTAAAATTTTGAGTTTGGCAAGATACAGATTTCGCTGAGTTTCCCAAGTTGGACGGTTGAGTTTTTCCCCACCTCTATCGCATGTTCTGTAAAAAATCTTTTGATATTGACAAATTTTACGTTCTCAACAAACTTATACTCAAATCTGTTATGTAGGCGCATCATTTTATAGTTAAAGATATGTGCATCGACGTTGAGTTGTGAACTTGCATACTGGATAGGAAGATAACCTGTCAGATCGGTCAAATCTTCTTGCACGTGTGAAAATCGTTCAGGAAGCGTATCTTTTTGAATGAACACATAACGGTTCAGTTTGATATGGCGGCTCTCTTTCCAGTATGTATATGCTGGATTGCTAAGATTGAGCTTCGAGCGCATCTCTTTCCATAACCAGTGCCGATTTAAGATACTATAAAATTCAGACATGGGTGTATTGTAATATAATTTAACTCAATATTCGCTTGTGTATTAGTATAAAAAATCATCAGTGAAAAAACTTCTATATTTTAGTGCCGCCAATACTTTAAAGATGCAGACTTATCATCCCAAAAGAGATGAAAACTATCACACAGTCCGTCTTGTAAAATTATTTCAGATCTGTGTTTAGATTTTTCATTTTTTGAGGCACTTATATGATGACCGCAAAAGGAATCTTGTAAAGAGGGGTTATCTAGCATAATGGTAAATGTATCCGTTTTTGCAATAGAGCTTACAGTTGCCTCAACTTTTATACTATGTGCAGCAGGTAGGTAATTGATCTGTATTTCATCATTTTTACTGTCCATGTCTAGGTCAATATCACCGTGAATGGGAATGTCTGTGTGTTTAAAGAAAAGTGTTTCAACTCCGTAAGATGTTTGAGCCTCTATATAGGATTTGCATGTAATGACAGGGTAGTTATCGTTGTCACTGTTAGCTTGACAGGCAAGTTTCAGCTCTTTGTCTGTATCTTTGAATGAAAAATATATATTTGCGACACCTTCTAGGTTTTTACGCTCTTTACCTGTTGCGACGACTTTCATGCCGTTTACCCATCTTGTCATTGTGATCAGGTCATCATCTACATCTATTGTGGCAAGTCCCTCGTATGGCAGATGTGTTATGGGGTCTGTACCGACTAGCGTAAAAAAGCCGCTTAAATATTCGGCCGGCATTCTTGAACCGTTTTTTTTACGATTTACCGTGCTAAACACTTTTTTCTTATTGTGCCACACGTAGAAGTCACATCCTTGCGTACCGCAACTTTTCTCCGTCTGTATGAACTCTTTATCACCTGCTAGTATGGTGCAGCCTTCACCTCTGCATGCGGTTCCCTCATCAAATATATAGGTGCTCACTTGTGAATTTTTCTCGGTTTGAATTTCGTACGAGAGTATACCTTGGGGAAAATCACTCCAAGATATGATTTTGTTCTTAGAAGTTTTGCAGTAAAGTTTAGAGTTTTTCAGTGGAAATGATTTGTTTCCGACGGGATGATATATATTTGAAAGCAGCTGTTGGTCAGCTTGTTCTATTTTACAAGGTGTATTTTCTTGTGCAAGTAGGAGTGTGGGAATAACGAAATAAAGAATATAACGCATCATCTTATACCTTAATAAAAAAGTATCTAATGATACAATAACAGGGAAGGATTGTTATGATTTATGATAAAGCAAAGTCCAAAGTGAAAAATTTTTATGGCATAGTAACAATAGTCGTAGGAGTAGTAACTTTTTACCTTGTACTTTTTGATGCTCTCTATGATATTGGAATTGTACTTTTTCCGACAGCAGTTCTCGTTGCTTTGCGTTCAAAACGTTCAGGTTCTACATATGGTCTAGTGGGATTGATAATTAATCTGTTGGGTACAATATATGTGTATGGTGGTATTGTTATGGCGCTAGTTTTACCAAGCCTTATTTATTAAGAAATGTGCGAAAGCAGGGCAATAAGCCCTGCTAACTAAGTAATGTTATAATTAAAAATCACCTTCAGCAGCGCGCGCCGGAACTTCTTCCATTGCTTTTCTAACCATGCTAGCCATCTCTAACATTTCTGGAGGTAGTGTGTATCCACCGTGAATTGCAAGTTTCATATCCATAGTGATTAAATAGCGATCACCGTTTCCATACTCAACAAGCATAATACGACAAGGCATAAATCCACCGTACCAACGTGAGTGGTTTAAGAATACTTTTGCAATGTTTAGGTTACATAAAGAGATCGTACGAGCATGTTTTACCTCTTCAGGTGCTGCGTCATCTTTAGTGTACATTCGCATATCACCCGTAACACGCATGTTGTACTCTTCAGAAAGTGCTTTGATACTCTCAACAACATCTTCATTTGAAAGATCTTCGTTAACCTTCCACTCTAACATCATCGCACGTGCAGGATCACCGTATTCAAGCACATTGCCAAACATGTCCATATATGCATCCATTGCTTGATCATCAAGCTTATTAAACTGTGTTACTTTTGAACACCCTGAAAACGAGATAACCATAAGCGCTGTCGCTACGATAGTCATAATGCTTTTAATCATAAAAACTCCCTGTCTTAAGTTGGTTGAAACCATAAATGAAGGGCAATTTTAGTCAAAATAAACTTAAACTACATAATATTAAAAATATAATATATCAAGAAGAGTGGAAAATATGTCTAAAATTAGGTGTGTTGGACTATCTTGTATCTTTATCCCAAAAAAAGTCTATCCAGTCGTTCGCCTCATGCAACCAATAGTTTGGCCGGTGAGAGGCGCTTTTTTTATAAAAGATTGATGCACTTTTGATCTCAAGATGGTTAAATTCATTTTGAAGATGTTTTATAACGGCATTAATTGTCTCTCCACTGTCAACGATATCGTCTACGACAACTATTTTTTTAAAATCCCTTAGATCTGGGGTATTGAAAATTTCGATTGTATCTAGTTTTTGCTGATCGTCGTAGTGGATAGAGTTAATAATGTAGAGGTTTCTTTGATTTATTCTTTGAGAGAGAAAATGTCCAAAAGTAACGCCGCCACGTGAAATAGCGACAATCGCATCAAACTCCTCATTTTGTATATCATCACCGATTGAGTAAATATCTTTTACAAATTTTTCATAAGAATAAGCTGTCATATAGAGATCCAAAATATTAAAATACTAATAAGAGCAAGTGTTATAATGCCGCTATTTAACTCTTTACGCTCTTTTTGTACGGTTTTTACCAATACATAGCTTAAAAAACCAAATGCTATTCCGTTGGTTATAGAAAATGTAAGAGGTATCATCGTCACGATAAAAAATGAAGATACTGCCGATGCGCTATCTTTAAAGTTTATATGAGCAATTTCTTGAAACATTAAAATCCCGACCATTACAAGAACAGGATAAATTGCACTTGAAGGAATCGCCTGAAAAAGTGGAAGCATGAAAAGTAGGGGCAGGAAAAAAAGTGCAGTTGCAACGGCAGTCAAACCCGTACGACCTCCCGCTTCAATACCTGCTGCACTCTCTATAAAGCTTGTTACGGTTGATACACCGAGTGTTGCTCCTACAGTCGATCCTATAGCGTCACTTTTAAGTGTCTTATCAAGTTTTCTATCATCATTTTCATGAATTTGTGCGCGTTCAGCTATGCTTCCAAGAGTGCCGATCGTATCAAACATATCGGTTAGTAAAAATGCGATAATAACCGGAAACATTGAGAGTGTTAAGACTGAAATTATATTGAGTTCAAATGCAATGGGTGCCATAGAGGAGGGCGAGGTAAATATCATTTGTGGAAGAGAAGCATTTCCACTAATGAAAGCAACTATAGTTGTTAGCATGATTGAAATAATAAATGCGCCTTTTATATTTAGCGTATGAAGAATAAGTGTCACTACAATACCAAAAGTTCCCAGTGCAGTTTTCGCATCGCTTAAATGACCAAAATGTACTAGTGTCACTGGATCATCCACAATTAAACCAATCTCTTTTAATCCTATAAAAGCTAAAAACAGACCGATACCCGCACTAATAGCACGACGTAAATCTATAGGAATAGATTGCAAAAGTGTACGTTTTAGATTGGTAAATGAAAGAATTGTAAAAAGAAGACCCGAAACAAACACGACTCCAAGAGCGTCTTGCCAAGGAATTTTCATGCCAAGCACTAAGCCGAATGTAAAATAGGCATTGAGTCCCATACCTACACTTAATGCTATGGGGGTATTTGAATAGATACCGTTTAAGAGGGTGATTAATACCGTTACAACTATAGTAGCAGTTATAAGTGCGTCATAAGGCATACCGCTTTGACTCAAAATGAGTGAATTGAGCGGCACAATATAGAGCATTGTTAAAAATGTGGTAAAACCGGCACTTATCTCCGTCTTTATATCGGTGTCGTGTTGTGCCAGTTTAAAAAAAGAATTTAACATACTAAAACTAGTACTTACGTGTCTTTCATAGCTACCATCTTACGGCGCATATAGGCAATTTTTGACTGCAATGGCAACTCCTTAGGGCAAACGTCTTCACACCCAAGTAGACTCATACAGCCAAAAACACCGTTATCATCACCCACGAGTTCATAAAAATCATCACTTGTTCTCTTATCTCGAGGATCAAGTTCAAAACGTGCAAGTTTATTTAATGCTACGGCACCGACAAAATTTTCACGCATTCTTGCCGTTCCACAACCTGCAACACAGCAACCGCATTCGATACATCTGTCAAGTTCATAGATTTCATCAGCAAGTTCTGGCTCCATTCTCTCTTCTAGGTAGTGTGAATCAGGACATACATCTTCATGAATCCATGTCTCAACACTTTCACTCATATGGCGCATCCATTTTCCAGTGTTTACGGAGAGATCACCGATAAGTTCAAATACAGGAAGCGGTGCAAGAGAGATATTTTCCTCAAGTGTAGAGGTAAGAGTTCTACATGCAAGACCCGGACGACCGTTGATTACCATACCGCAGCTACCGCAGATTCCGGCACGACAAACAAAATCGTATTGAAGTGAATTGTCATATTTCTCACGTATGTCATTGAGCGCGACGAAAAGCGTCATTCCCGGAGCCTCTTCAACATCATAGGTCTCTACTCGAGGTCTATCAAATTTATCTTGGGGATCATATCTTACGATACTGATTTTTAATTTTCTATTTTCGCTACTCATGATAACCTCTCTGTTAAACGTTCATTTCTTCCGCGATATCTTGGTGGTAAGTTATGTTGATACTCAAGGAGTGCCGCTTGAATCTCAAACCTATCTGCACCTTTGGCTTCTAGCTCCTCTCTAATCTTATCAACTTGCTCTTTTCTTTTTACACTATCTTCATGATGGATAGTATTATCATTTCCGTATCCTCTAAATCCAGGAGCCAATTCCATACTCATAATGTTGATATCCTCATAAGAGACAGTTGGCAGAGTTTGGGCTTCATCAGGCCATGTTGTGATGGTACGCTTTAACCACTCTTTATCGTTTCTTTCAGGAAAATCCTCTCTTGCATGCGCACCGCGACTCTCAGTTCTAAGCATTGCTCCATATGCAACCGTTAATGCAACTTTGAGCATCTTTTGCGTACGGTAAGCGTTCACGAGTTCAGGATTTGATGCACGAGATTTAGTTTTTATCTCAATGTTTATTGATCTTTTATAGAGCTCTTCAAGTTCATCTACCGCCTCTTTAAGATCCTTGCCGTTTCTAAAGATACCAACCTTATCCATCATGATATCTTCCATTCTATCACGAAGCTCATAAGCATTTTCACCGCCGTTACATCTGATAAGCTCAGATATTTTCTCCTCTTCACGTTGTAAGAATTTTTCAACCGTCTGACTTGTAATATCAACACTGCTTTCAGGTTTATCACAAAAGTCAGCAATATGTTCAGCGACAATCATGCCTGAAACAACAGTCTCACTTACAGAATTACCTCCAAGTCTGTTAAAGCCATGCATATCCCAACACGCGGCTTCACCGCATGAGTAGAGTCCTTGAAGTGTTTGACTCTCTCCGGTCGGTTTTGTTCTAATACCGCCCATTGAGTAGTGCTGTGTCGGACGTACTGGAATATATTCAACTGCCGGGTCAATCCCTAAGAAACTCTCACAAATCTCTTTTACTTCACGAAGGTTTTTTTCAATATGTTCACGCCCAAGTATCGTGATGTCTAACCAGAGGTGATCCCCGTAGCGTGACTTGACACCTTTGCCTTTACGAATATGTTCAGTCATACGACGTGATACAACGTCACGCGATGCAAGCTCTTTCTTTTCAGGTTCATAATCAGGCATAAAGCGATAACCGTCATTGTCCTTTAACAGACCGCCGTCTCCACGACACCCTTCCGTCGTTAAAATTCCAACCGGAACGATTGCGGTAGGATGAAACTGTACAGCTTCCATATTTCCAAGTGTCGCTACTCCCGTCTCAAGCGCGATACCCGCTCCCGTTCCTTCACAAATGATCGCGTTTGTAGAGACTTTATAAATTCTTCCATAACCGCCTGTTGCAATGGTAGTAGCTTTACTGACATAAGCTACAAGTTCTCCGGTGACTAGATTTCTAGCAATTGCACCGTAGCAACGGTTGTTTTCATGAATAAGCGCAACTGCTTCCATACGCTCGTGCGTTTCAACTTCATCTTGGATAGCTTTATTATCCATAGCATAAAGCATTGTGTGACCTGTACCGTCAGATGTGTAGCATGTACGCCACTTTTTGGTACCACCAAAATCTCTAGCAGTGATAAGCCCGTGTGCTTCCTCTTTTTCTGTAATGGTCACCTTTTTCGCATTGATGATAGCCTCACGATCACCTTTTTTCACTCTACTCCAAGGAACTCCCCATCCGGTAAGCTCTCTAATAGCTTTTGGTGCAGTGTTAACAAACATACGAACAACGTCTTGGTCAGCTCCCCAGTCACTTCCCTTTACCGTATCTTCAAAGTGAACATCCTCGTTATCACCTTGACCCTTAAAGGAGTTACCTAAACTTGCTTGCATACCCCCTTGCGCTGCTGCCGAGTGGGAACGCTTTGGCGGAATCAAGGAAAGAACCACAACATCATGACCGCGCTCTTTTACACCCGTTGCAGTTCTTAAACCTGCTAAACCTGCACCTATAACTAATACATCCGTATAGAGAATTTTCATTAGTGTGCCCCTTGCTGTAGTTGACTTGACGGAACGTATCGCTCTCCGACGTTATTTTTGTGTTCTAATCCAATTTTCATATATGCTGCTAGACTTAAAATTCCAAGTGTTAGAAAAAATGCAGTGACATAAATTTTTGCTTTTTTGAGCTTAGCTCGACTCTCTTTTGCGTTTTTTCCCTCAAACCAGCCCCATTTAACAGCTAGTCTATATAGACCGATTGAGCCGTGCCACTCAACTGCAAGAAGAAGTAGAAGATAAAGAGGCCACATCCATTCACTGATTACACGATCAGAAGATGCATAAGGACCGATCTGATCAGGATTTGTCATAATGATATAGAGATGCACAGAACCTAAGAAAAACATTACAAATCCGGTAATAACTTGAACTCCCCAAAGATTTGTATCTTGATGGTTCATCATTGCTGCATGATCTTTAAAAGTTTTGTACTGTTTATAGGAGTTTGGAAATTTTCTCAGTGCAATTGCTGCATGTACTATAAATATAATAAATATAACCGCAGCACCGAAAGAGACGATACCAGGGTGCGGTTCATCAAAAATATATGCTCCTTCGAACATTTTTGTCACCGTATACATAGCATCTTTACCAAGAAGTATCGTTGAGACAAAAATCATATGTCCCCACATAAATAGCGCTAATATTAAACCTGTAGCACTTTGAAAAAAATCTAGCTTCGCCGGAATGCGGCTTTTCTTACGTGCAGAACTTAATCCGACGCCTTCAAGTACATTGTTGGTATCTTGCATTCATTGCCCTTCTTACGCTTTTTTTGAGGTTAGTATAGATAAACAGAATGTGATGATACCAAAAAATAGTATTAAAAAAGCAAATATTACTAGAAAATTTTATATTTTTTTTAAGATTTTATATTAATAATAATCTGTGGTTAATTTAGCATTAATTTGAACTTATTATTAATAGACTTCTTGCAAAACTCTAGTAGCCATCAGCTTTACAAAGAGAGTTTTAATCAAGGCAGATGTTCCTAAGCGTAGCCAAAGCTACGGTTAGGGTTATCTAACGAAGAGTAAAGCTCTCTTTGTTAAGCCCGCAGGGAGACTAACAAAGCGGCAATCTTGCACAAAAAAATGTTTTAACCTTAGCTACGGCTAGGCTTAAAAATTTGTTTTGCACAATCTCACCGCTTTTTTAGTCTCTGATGACTGCTAGAGTTTTGCAAGAAGTCTAATGATTTTCTAGTATCCAAACGGAAAACTTACGTCCTTTAATTTTCCCCTCTTTTAGAAGTTTATATGCACTATCAATACTATCTCTATCAATAGCTACATAACTCTGCCTATCATAGATATCTATTTTACCGATGGATTTAGATGCAATTTGTTGATTTGATGTGAGAGCTCCTAAAATATCTCCTGCTCTAAGCTTATCTTTTTTTCCGCCTTCTATGATAAGTGTAATATTTTTTGATTGCATCGTAAAACTCTCTGTTTCATCTAATGGTTCAATATTTGCAATCTCGTGAATATACTCTGTTGATGATTGATCATCCTCAACAAGAGTACATGCCACTCCTTCACTTCCCGCACGGCCTGTTCTTCCAATTCTATGGGTATAGGTATCTTCACTATGAGGTAGATCAAAATTTATGACCATTGAAAGCTCTTTAATGTCAAGACCTCTGGCAGCTACATCGGTTGCTATTAAAACGGGACAACTTCCGTTTGCAAACTGGACAAGTACATCAGTTCTTTCAAACTGCTCCAAATCACCGTGGATGGCAAGCGCATCGACTCCTTTTTCATATAGAGTGTTAGCAACTTCATCCGTTTTTATTTTTGTATTGCAAAAGATTATGACATTTTCCGGGGAGTGTTTTTTAAGAACGTCTATAACTGTTTCAATTTTTTGGCTTTCATCCACTTTGTAAAAGTATTGATCAATTTTGTTCGCAGATTCAAGCTCGTGTGTTTGAATACTAATAGGATCTTTTTGTATATTTTTACTAATTTCGAGTACTTCCTCACTGTAGGTTGCAGAAAAAAGAAGTGTTTGCTTATCTTTGGGCATAAAGGAGATAATGTCCTCAATCTCCTCTAAAAAACCCATATCTAACATTTTATCAGCTTCATCTAGCACAAAAGTCTCTAAATGCTTAAGCTCTAATGAACCCTTTTTCAAATGCTTTAGCACACGTCCCGGGGTTCCTACTATAATGTGTGCTCCATGTTGTAAAGAGCCGTATTGAGGGCCAAATGCAACACCGCCGCTAAGTGTTAAAATCTTTATATTGTGAGTAAATTTGGCAACTTTTCTCATCTCTTTTGCAACTTGGTCGGCAAGTTCTCTTGTAGGGCATAAAACTAATGATTGAACGCGAAATTTTTTCACCTCTAGTCTATGCAAAACAGTTATGCTAAAGGCGAGTGTTTTTCCGCTTCCTGTTTTTGCCTGGGCAATAATGTCCTTTTGGTTTAACAGGTGCGGAAGAGATTCCTCCTGAATAGCAGTCATTTGCGTAAATTGGTGTTGTTTTAAGTTATCAAGCATCTCTGGGGAGAGTGCGAGGGAGGAAAAGTTTTTATTCATGCTCAATTATACTATAATGGCGCACTAAATAATAGACTTCTTGCAAAACTCTGATGACTGCTAGAGTTTTGCAAGAAGTCTAATAAAGGAAGTCAAATGTGCGACTTCAATAAACTGTCACAAGAAGAGAAGTTAAAGTTTCACGAGCTGCTTATGCAGACGGTGGATGCCGTTGGGGGCAAAGCCATTTTCTTTCAGATGCTTGAATCAATACGTTCAAGAAAGCCCCATCCTCTAGTATCTGCTGAAAAAGAGTTTCTATTTTCAAAAGTCTCTATCTCATGGAGTAAGGTTATATTTAACGATAAACTGACACTTTTGCTTAAAAATAGAGTCTATGAGAGTAAACAGGGAAATTTTTTACCCGCTAAAGATCTAAAAGAGTATAAAAAGGTTCTAAATCTTGTACGTACACTTAGCCCAATAGTGTTTGAAATAAAACCAAAAGATATGGAAAGTTTTACCATAACACCTTTTAATCAGATAAGTGAAGAGGTAACGCTATTGAATCCAATATTTGATGCTATATTCTTCTGTTCGCTTGAGACGGTAAAAAAGATAATCAATTTTAAGGTATAACTAATGGATGGTACACAGCGTAAAAATATTAGAAGCGGTTTAAGTGTTGCTATTGTTCTTAAACAAGACCAAAGAACCGGAATTACGACAGACGGCATTGTCAGAGATATTCTGACAAAATCACCGACACATCCTCACGGCATTAAAGTGAGACTAATGAGCGGCGAAGTAGGAAGAGTAAAAAAGATTTATTGAGAAATAATGTTATATAATACTTTTTTAGACTTCTTGCGAACTCTATTAGCAAAATAAGGAGTGAGTCGTGTCAGAATCAAAAATAGATGATATTAAAAAGTCGCTTTCTGAGGCAGCATCTCTTGGTCTTTTGGGTGCATTAAAACTAAAAGAGACTATTAGCGATGCTTCTGAAATACTTCATGACAAAATCGATACTTCCAAGATTGAGAATGTGGCAAAAGATGTCGTTTCCGGTGCTATAAGTTCAATAGCAGGACAAAAAAAAGATACCCCCTTTACAGTTGACGATACATTGCCAGATGATAGGGTTATTGGGAACATTCACGGGATAAACCTTGGTGATGAAGAGGATATATTAAAATTAAAAAATTACATTGACAGCTCATTTGATTTTATAAAATATGAGAGTGAGACTAACAATAATCTTGCGGAAGTTATTACTGAAACAGTCAATAAAAGTTTTGAGAAACTCTCGTCCTTAGATAGAAGTAATGAACGCACTTTTACAAAAGTTGCTTCTATGCTATTAGTAACAGTGACTAGATATGCAAATACTCATAAAAATATAGCCCTGCAAGCTCTCAGTTTGACAATGCAGTCTATTATCAATAATGCTCACATCTCATTTAGTAATACTGCAACACATGAACTTAACCAAAATCTTGATCCTATATACATAGAGAGTATAAAAGCAGCTTCACGACAAGCGGATAATGAAATAAGGGATTATCTGTTTGACATACTGGCGCAAAGTATCTCTACAACATCACATAAAGTACGTGAAGGAATGGTGAAACATTTTGAGAGAGTAGCGCATGAGAATTTCGGTAAAAATATCGATTTGATGGATTCACCGTTTAAAATGAGCCTATTTTTGGTAAAAGAGCCGCTTAGTCTTGGGGCAATGCTTGGAAAAGAGGGGATGAGTATTGCGCAAAAGGCGTTGACATCCATAGCTAAGGGCGCATTTAGCGGTGCCAAAGAGGGGATTAAACATGTTAAGGATTCAAAAGAGCAACTAAATAGCGATAAAAGCGTTACAGATGTCGAGATAAAAAGTACGACTGATCTAGGAGATGTTGCAATTCACGCTAAATATAAAGAGGATTAGCAGACCTCTTTATTGCTCATTCTATTAAGCTCATCACAGCTAAAGCCGCTCTCTTTTCTAGCTTCTATGTTTAAACCCTTTTTCTTAGGAAAACTCTCAGGGTAGTATCGCTCTATAATATCAAAATAGACTTTGGATGATAGTCCCTCATTATCACAGGCATATTTAAACCATATGTCCCCTTTTTTTACGTGTCCAATTTCTTCATATAAAATAATATTAAGAGCTTCAATAAGCCTTTTGATATAGTTGTCTTGTTCGGTGCGTTTAAGTTTTTCCAGTATAAACGGAGTTGCGTCTAGACCGTTGGCTTCTAGAAATCTGGGTACTACCGCCATACGTTCAACTAAGCTCTGAGTCCGTTGTGAAGCCTCAAAAAGTGAGTTGTGAACACTAAAATCACCATATTTAAAACCTAATTCATTCAGTAAGACTTCAAGCATTTTAAAATGGCGGATTTCATCATCTGCAACCTCAAGCCAGTCTTTATAGTATTCAAACGGCAAGTCTGTAAATCTGTACGCAGCATCGAGTGCAAGGTCAATAGCGCTGTACTCTATATGACAAACCGCATGAATAAGAGTGGCTTTTCCCTCTACGGTATCGTAGCGTTTACGCTTAGAAACTTTCTTAGGATCAACAATAGAACAAAAGGGTTCATAGGAGGGTTGGTCGAATTTTAACGGGACAAAGTTCTCTTCAAAGTTAACATCTGCATTTAAAAAGTTTTGATAAAATCGCTCAAAACGTTCAAACTTTTCTAGCGGCTCAACGGTCTGGAGAATTTCTTGTAAAGAAGAGTGAAACAGCATGCAGAATTATATATGAATTATCGTAAATTATCGGCATTTTTATTAGCACTTATTATCTATGCTATTGTGTTAGTAACGGCATATTTTATTATTAAAGATCTGCATCTTAGTGAAATCAGTGATAGAAAACGAATCAAGGTATCTTTAAAAGAGATAGAAAGAGAAAAACCTAAACCTAAGCCAAAACCTAAGAAGATTGAAAAAAAGTATGAAGAGGTGAAGATTCCAAAAGAGAAGAAAATAGCACCTGAGCAAAAACTTCCTAAGAGGGTTACAAAGCAGATAACTCAACAGAAACTTCCAAAAAAAGTAGATAAACCGCAACCTCCCTCTACTCATGTAGAAAAAAGACGTGCACCTGTCGTTAAGAAAAGTTCTGAGAGTATAAAACAACAGATAGAAAAAAAGGCTTTGGTAAAGAAGAGAAAAAAGTTTAAAAAGATTGTTAAAAGAGATATCAATGAGAGTATAAAGCAACAGAAAAAAAGCCCATTATACAACTCGATTATGGCTCTTCCCGCTACAAAGCCTGATAAGAAGAAAAAGAAGAAGCTAGTTAGTAAAAATCTCATAGGTCAACCTATAGAAAAACTCTACGGCGATGATCTTAACAGAATGTCAAAATATCAAAGAGATTATATACTCAACAATGCGGGTATGATGCAGCAAATTACACAAAGAGTTCTTAATAGAGTAGGGCGCATTAATATCCCTTCACAAATGCATTTCTCATCTTCAAATATCATCGAGTTTAAACTACATCCAAGCGGTGATATATCAGATATAAAACTCTTAGAGAGTGCAGGGTTTAAGATACTTGATGAGACGACACGTGAGACGATAGAGTATGCTTACAAAGACTATCCTCATCCACAAGAGGTAATCACGGTACGATTTATTGTGGGTTATTTATTAAGAGGTTTTTAATTCTTTTGAACATTTCATTATGAAATTGATATGTATAAATTATATACAATGAGTATTCTCCTTTGTAAATAAAAGAGCATATAATATTGGCATGGAAGTATTAATTTTAGCAATTTTTTCAACATTTCTTGTAGCAACGCTTATGAACGTTGTGTTCAAAAGATACAATGTCTCACACCTTGTCGGCTATATTCTTACGGGTACTATTATCAGTTATCTGTTTAATTTCAATACGATAAGAATAGATGCTTTAGACTTTGTTGGAGAGTTCGGTATCGTATTTTTAATGTTTACGATAGGACTGGAGCTCAATTTTGAGAAGCTAAAAAAGCTGAAAGAGACGCTCTTAGTCTCAGGTGCCTTGCAGATGATTTTGAGTTCACTGCTTTTTTTCATAGTTACATTCTATATATTCAAACTAGATATTCAAAGTGCAATCATAATATCGTTGGCATTTTCACTCTCTTCAACGGCAATCATTATGCCTTTTCTTCAAGAATCGAAAGATATTGTCACCCCGTACGGAAAAAGGGTTGTTGCAATTTTAATTTTTCAAGATCTAGCTGTAATTCCAATACTACTTTTGATAACTTTTTTATCAAATGGCTCGGATATTTCAATAACTGAAATTGTTGTGAAAACGGCACTGGCAATGGCAGTTATAACCCTGTTTGTTTTTTATATCGGCGATAAAATGGTTGATCTCATATTAAGGTTAGCGGCAAACACTCAAATAGAAGAGGTTTTTTTAGGCGCTATATTTACTATTGTCATAGGTATGGCAGTGTTCACTCATGAGATAGGGTTTAGTTACTCTTTAGGTGCATTTATAGCCGGCGTTTTAATATCGGATACGAAATATAACATGAAAGTTGAATCAGATATTCTCAGTTATAAAAACCTGCTTCTTAGTATATTTTTCTTTAGTGTCGGTGCGAAGATAGATCTATTTTACCTTGTTTCAAACTTTCATATAGTCTTTTTCATCTTTCTATTGGTGATGCTGGCAAAAACTCTTGTTGTCTTTTTGATAGTTAAAAGAAAGAGCGATACAAATACGGCTGTGAAGACGGCACTTGCACTTTCACAGATTAGTGGATTTGGTTTTGTTGTGCTCGATATGGCATCATCAAGTCACCTTATCAGTAGTGATTTGGCTAATCTTTTACTAATAGTCATTTTTTTAACTATGCTTGTTAGCCCGTTTGTTTTGACAAATATCTATAAACTCTCCTCATATTTTGAAAAAGAGTTTTATGAATCTGATGTTATTACGCCAATTGATAAGCAAAACCACATAATTATAGTCGGTTTTGGTACCTTAGGTAAGGCTGTTGCAAAAGAGCTGTATGAGAAAAAAGTTGATTTTATTATCATCTCTGATAACCTTCAGCATGTTCTTTTGGCGAGAAAGAGTCAATTTTTGGCATATTTTGGACACCTTAATAAACTTCCTGTTATGCAGTCTTTAAAGGTAGAGGAGAGTGCAAGCGTAATTCTAACTGTTCAAAATGAGCAAAGTAAAAATCTTATTATTTCAGCGCTGAAAGATTATTCAAAAGATACGGAAATTGTGGTGAAAGTCGATAGTGATGAAGAGCATCTTATGTTTGATGAAATGCATAATGTGGAAATAGTTAACTCAAATTATGAACTCTCATCAAGATTGGTTGAGATTTCATTAAAGCATCACCAGGCATAATTGTTCAGAGTACTTTTCCTCTCTTATTCTAAGATCTGGAAAGAACACTCTTGATCAGCTACTCCATGTTTTGTTTTAAAATTCATTATTGAATCTGCAAGTTTATTTAATTCATCATCACTCTTTTCAGCCATTCTTTTACTCATGGCTCTATTTAAGACACTTTTAGAGGGATGCTTGTCTCTATAATACTTTAGAGTTTCAAGAAGTTCGGCTCTTGTATGGTTTTTAAGAGCATGATCTTTACCTATTGATTTTTTTTCAGCAGCTCTACCGTGACATGCAGCACACTTGGCATAGTTTGCGTTAGCAGATGCAAATAGAAAAATAAGTGATAAAGAGAGTAAATATTTCATAACGACTCCTTACTTTAAATGTAACCATATAGACTATAGTAATCTTACTTGACTTAATAGAAAATAATTTTTTTAAAGCTCTTTAGCATCATTCTCACTCTTAACACGATTTCTACCAAGATTTTTAGAAAGATAGAGAGCCTTATCTGCTCTTTTGATAGCATCATCCATTGTCTCGCCTATTCTAACTTTGGATACACCGAAACTTGCCGTTACATGTCCGACATATTCGATTTCAAGAGCTTCTATAAAGGAACGTAGTTTTTCAGCCAGACTTGTGGCCTGTTTCAAGCTGGCGGTAGGAAGTAGTACCGCAAACTCCTCTCCTCCCCATCTACAGACAACATCGATACTTCTTAATGTCTGTAATATTGCAAGTGCTATTTGTCTTAGTGCAGTGTCACCGACATTATGACCGTAACTGTCATTGATCTTTTTAAAGTTGTCTACATCCAAAATAATAATTGATAGATCGTTTTCTCTTTGTACCATTGTTTTGTATTGAGAGAGATATATTTCAGCAAATTTATGACGGTTGTACAGACCTGTGAGAGCATCGGTAAATGCTTTTGACTGATACTCTTTATTCTTTTTTTCCAACTTCAGATTAATATCACTAAGCTCTTTGTGATACTCTTTCATTAACACGGCCCATCTTGAATATATTAAGGAAATTAACTCTTTTTGTGCGATTGCTCCGATGAGTTCACCGTTATCATCAACTACGACGGCACGTTTAAAATGATTTTTATTGATAAAGTTAAGTGCCTCTTTTACAGATGAGTTCTTATTAATCGTTTTAACGGGTTGAGACATGTGTGAACTTATAGGAAGATGCAACTGCTCTTTTTTTGCAATGAGTCTCATTATATCTTTTGTAGTTAATATACCCACAGGTTTTTTATTCTCTATGATTATAATGTTATCAGATTTTACATCTGACAGTTGTCGAATAATTTCAGAGGTTTTTTCATCCTTATCAGAGCATTTGAGTTGCTGTCCAATTTTAAAAAAATCTTGAAGCCTGTAGTTGTCCATCAACGTATCAGGATCGATATTACTTGTTATATCTGTATGAGTAACTATTCCATAGAGTGAAAAATCATCGTTAACAACACAAATATATTCAGTTTTTGAAGTAAGATAGTCAAGTGTTTCTAACACACTCTTAGATCTATTTATAGTAGGTACCGTAATAAGGTCAAGTGCACTCAATGGGTTGTTAATATCAATACCCGAAGATTCAATATCAATAATATCCATAACGGTTAAGATCTTAAAAAAATTATCGTCGATGATTACGACATTTCTGTGATCGTGCTTGCACATTAAATCTAAAGCATAAGAGATACTCTTATCTATCGTCGTATATCGAACGGATGTGCTTGCTATTTCACCGACTTCGGGGAATTTCATTCTTTATAAAACCTATTAATTCAAATTGTATATGATACTCTATACAATAGTAACTGAATATTGCATAGATATTACTAAGTAATAGAATAATTTCACCCATTTTCAATTCAAGTTAGAAAATAATTTTTTCTGATATAATGAGTATATGAAAAAAAGAGATATTTTTGCTTTAATCATACTCTCTATCACGTTTGCACTCATAGGATGGTATGTAAAATCGGTCAATATATCTAACGAGCTATCGACTCTAGGGAGAATACAAGAGAATAAAAAGCTTGATGTCGTAATGCTTAATGTCCCTACAAGCTACTATATCGGTGTAGACGGACCTGAGGGTTTTGAATATGATCTTTTAAAAAGTTATGCAGATTTTTTGGGTGTCTCTTTAAATGTTATTGTAGCGAATACCGTTAAAGAGGCGTTAGAGTTTACAAGAGAGGGTAAAGGCGATATCACCTCTGCGGCACTGACCTATACGGAAAAGAGAGCAAAAGAGTTTCATTTTGGTCCAAAATATTTCCAAGTGCAAGAGCAGTTGATATGCCATAGAGATGTCGTCAAAAAAAGCTCCTTTCCAAAAAGTATTGATGACCTTGATTTAGTCAATATTGTCGTGGGAAAAGATACCAGTTATAATGAAACCTTGGCTCTTATTAGAGAGTATCTACCTAACCTAAACTGTTCGACAACAGAAGACTTTACCACTGAACAGCTTCTTAAGCAGGTTTGGGAAAAAAAGATTGATTGTACGGTAGCTGATTCAAATATATTTGCTATAAACCTTCGCTATTATCCTGAACTTGCAATGGCAATGCCTTTAAGTGAGCTTGAACAGTATGCCTGGATTTTAAGAGAAGATGATGATGATCTAAAATATAGCCTTTACCAGTGGTTCAACGATTATGCACAATCTGGTAAACTCTCAGAACTTCGAGATAGATATTACGGGCATATCAATATTTTTGATTATTATGACAATAAGAAGTTTCACAAACGAATTAAAACAAGATTGCCAAAATATGAGAAGTACTTTAAAGATGCAGCTAAAAAGTACAATATACCTTGGACCCTTTTGGCGGCGCAGTCATATCAGGAATCACATTGGGATCCAAAAGCAAAAAGTAATACCGGGGTAAGGGGTATGATGATGCTTACACTAAAGACGGCAAAAAATTTAGGAGTAAAAAACCGTCTTAGTGCAAAACAGAGCATTGAGGGTGGAGCTAAATATATGGCACAGCTTATACGCATCATTCCTAAAGATATAGATGATGAAAATCGTCTCTATATTGCTTTGGCAGCGTATAATGTCGGATTAGGACATATCTATGATGCTAGAAAACTGACAGTTAAGATGGGTAAAAATCCTTCGGTATGGAAAGATTTAAAGTTAGCTCTTCCATTACTGTCACAGAAGAAATATCATAGGAATTTAAAATACGGATATGCAAGAGGGGAGGAGCCTGTACGATATGTCAATGCAATTATAGAGTATAGAGATATTTTAGATGAGTTTGAAAAAAAGAGACTATCTACGCTCCCTGACGTCACCACTAAGGACCCATAAATCTCTGTCGGATTTCTTCCAGGCTTGTTCCGTGAAATATCCCGTTATCTTGTATAGGTTGCCCTTTTTCATATAGGATGTAAAAGAGGTTCCTTTACCCCATATATCAACTGAAGCTCCATCAGAATCAAAAAGTTCGCTCTCTCTGATGAGGCGAAAAGTTTTTGGCTTGAACTCTTCTATCTCACTGTTTTTCTCTATCTCTTCACCATTGTCTTGCGGCTCTTTTTTGACTAAAAATTCATTAACATCTTTAGCAAGTGTTGTAAGTATCTGTTCATGATACTCTATATCTTTTTTTAGTTCATCAATAATCTGTCTATTTTTATTATCGTCTAGTTTTTTCTCAAGTATATATATTTTAGTATATAACTGTTTGATAAGGGCATCTTGCGTATTTGGTTTTAACTCAACGCTCTGTTTTGTACATCCTTGAAGCGCAAGTAGTACAAAAAGAGACAACGTTACGTTTTTAATCAAATCTACTCCTTTAAAAGAGAACAACCTGCATCATTAAGAGTTTTAAAAACTTTTTTTCGTACTATCTCTTCATCTAATGTACAAATTTCTTTAACGTATTCTACAAAATTCTGCATTAACGCTACCTCGTTTTTGATTACTAAGAGTGTGTTGATTAAGCGTACTTGGTGATAATCACAATGTTTGTGAAGAGCTTTATGGTTGATTTTCAGTACTCTGTTACCTTCACCGATAACAATACCTTGCAATCTACATACGTGTAATATTTTCTCAAAAGATTCATTTTCATCATCTAAAAGGAGTAAAAATGATCTCTCAATAGAGATATTCTCATGTAATCTGTACTCTGTTTTGTGTAAAAACTGTATGCACATATAAATAAGAAACCTAAAATGCTTTTGGGTGATGGTGCTACTTGTAAAATGAAAGAGAATTGTTGCAAAGATATGATCAAAATGGATAAGTATATTGTCATAAATTTTCTCCATAAACTCTCTTGTTAGTTTAAATCTTGCCTGGTTAATAAGAACATTGTCTTGAAGGTGACCGCCGTATGGTATGCCAAACTGTGTTTTATAACAGGTTTTTAAAAACTGATCCATAAATATAGGTTTTCCAAAATGGATGTTAATCTCAGAGTTTAAGAGAATATTGCCTTCAATTTCAAGCTCCTCTTGTATTCTTGGACTTAACTCTTTGACAAATTGCGCAGCCATTTTCATGATTGAATTTTTACCCGCTCTTATCGGAACGTACGTAAGTGTTACCGGTACCACGGCAGTAGGTAGATCTATAAAAACATCGTTATTTTCTATTCCTTTATATGTTTCAAGAAATTTTTGTAACTGCAGTTTATTGTTTGATTTTTGCAACTCTTTATATCTATTTCTAAGAAGTTCAGATTTAAGTGCCAAAACGGCAGAACCGGTGAAAATTTTCTTTTCTGAAACATCGGTCTGTATAAAATAGTCATTATCTCTTTTTGAGTTTTTTTTACTCTTTATCATATGACCTTCAGGGTAGATTAGCCAATTATACCTCCCACTTATTAAATCAGAGAGTATTATTGTGTCACGATTTGGATCACGAACGGAGATAGTTCCTAGTTTTTTAAGATACTCTCCGAAAGTGTTGATAAAAACTTTATGATTAGCAAGAGAACGAACGATTTTTTTTGTATGTTTAAAAATTGTATTTGGAATTATAAAAGTTTCACTACGTGTAAAATGGTTAGCAACAAAGAGTGTAGTGTTTACTGGTATATTTTCTACACCCTCAACATGAACTTTTGTATTCATCAAACCCTCAAGCAGTCTAACAAACATACTACTTGAATGGTATATTAGTGTATTGTCCATTATTTTATCTTTTTATATTCACTTGTCGTAAAGGAATCAACAGATATCGCCTTAGCAACTGCCTTTCTTTCATCTTCTAAAAGCTCTATCTGCTCATCATTAAGTTTTTCCTCTTTTGCAAAATTTTCAACTTGTAGTTTTAGTTCAAACGCTTTTTGAAGATCACTACTGTTATCCCAAAAAATATCGTTACATAAATTCTCTTTCTCTTTTTGGCTCATATGTTTACTCACCTCATTGTGTAAGCTGTCATTAACTGCTACACCGATTGGATTTATACGAAGCAGATAGGCCAGAAATGAAAAAGAGATATTTTCAGCTATCTGCTCAAATGATTTTTGCATCTCATAGAGTGCATAATTTGCATACCAGTGAACATAGGGTTTCAGTGCTATCATGGGATCATCTTCATACCTTCTTAGTACGGCGCTAAGCAGATAACTATAGGAGAGTATGTCACCCATACGTGCATTGATAAATTCACGTCTTTTTATGGATGAGCCAAATTTGATAATGAGTATTTCACTGAGCGTTGCAAACATAGCTGAGCTCCACATCAATCTTCTCTCATATTTCTTAAACTCATTTTCACTCACATATGTTGTATTGATATATCCACGTGTAAGATAGTTTGCAAATGCTAGTGAGAAATTTTTGATGTTTAGAAGCGTATGTTTGAGCAATACCTTTTCAAGTGCTTTTGAGTCAGCATTTTGGATCGTTTCAAGCTCATACCTTAGTGTCGGATGTGCACGCATAAGACCTTGACCATACTGCATGAGTGTTCTTGTAAGTATGTTTGCACCTTCAACCGTAATGGCAATTGGAGCAGCATTGTAGTAGGAGTGCATTATATTATTTGGCCCTCTTACTATTGCAGAGCCGCCCATGATATCCATTGCATCATTGATAATGGTTCGAAAACTCTCGGTTGAGTGATATTTTACTACCGCATTGATAACTGATGGTCTCTGACCTGAGCTAACTGCTGAGGCGGTAAATAGACGTACCGCTTCAAGCATATAGGTAAAGGCTCCAATTCTTGCAAGAGGTGTTGCTATTCCTTCAAATTTTGAGAGGCTTAATCCAAATTGTGATCTTACTTTGGTGTAGTGACCGACCACTTTCGCAACACTTTTTGCAGATCCTGCTGCTACGGAAGGTAAGGATATACCGCGTCCTGAAGCAAGTGAGATCATCAGCATCTTCCAACCCTCTCCAATACCTTCTCTTTCTCCAATAATGTCATCTAAGGATATAACAACATCTTTACCCTCTAGCGGTGAGTTAACAAAAACGATACCCATTGGATCATGTCGTCTGTTTCGTACAATTCCTTTGAGTGATGCATTAACAAGCGCACAAGTGATACCTAAATCCTCCTTATCTGAGAGAAGGTGAGCAGGATCTCTTAACCTAAATGCTAAACCGATAACTGTTGCAATTGATCCTAGCGTAATATAGCGTTTTGAAAAATTGAGTCGTATCTTGATCTCACCGTTGCTATCTTTAAACAGTTCACCCGAAGAGCTAAGTGATGCAGCGTCGCTTCCTGCTTTAGGCTCAGTTAGTGCAAAGCAGGGTATCTCATCGGCATTTGCCAATCTTGGCAGCCAGTACTGCTTTTGTCTTGGCGTTCCAAAACTCATGATAAGCTCAGAAGGCCCTAGGGAGTTTGGAACCATAGCAGTAATGGCTAAAACCTGTGAGCGACTCGATAATTTTGCAACGATAGCACTGTGTGCTAATGCACTAAAGCCAAGTCCACCGTACTCTTTAGGAATAATAATCCCAAAGAATTTGTTTTTTTTGAGATAATCAAAAAGTTCAGGACTTAAATCTCTTTTTTGTGAATTTTCCCACTCGTTACACATAGAGCAGGCAACTTGAGCTTCATTATCTAAAAAAGCTCTCTCCTCTTCTGTTAAAGCCTTATAGGGCTGTGCAAAAATTTTTTTAAAGTCAGGCGTTCCGCTAAAAAACTCCTTTTCAATCCAAACGGTTCCCGCATCTAGGGCAATCTGTTCCGTAGGAGAGATTTTTGGCATGAGCAGGTTTAATTTTTTTACTAGGGGTTTGAAAATCAGTTGTTGGCGAAAAAGAACCAATAGGACTATTACTGTAAGTATAAAATAGAACATGACTCATCCTTTCAAAATCTCTCTTATTCCCTCAGCGGGGTGAAATCTTTTACCATATTTTTGCTCATAATAGCTCAGACGATCCATAATATGTTCAGACCCTAATGTTGAAGCATACTTGATGATACCGCCTCTAAAAGCGGGAAATCCCGTTCCCATAATCATTGCGACATCTAGATACGAGGCTTTTTCAATTATTACTTCGTTGATAATCATACATGACTCATTGATCATCATAAGCAGGCATCTTTCAACTATCTCAGGGTTCACATTTTTACTTTTTAGAAGCTCTTTATTAGGTGTAGTTTTATTAGCGTTGTATTTATAAAAACCAATGGAGCTTTTTTTACCTAACCATTTTTTGCTCTGCATCATATTTAAAGCTTGGCTTGTTTTCATTCTATCGCCATACGCATCATGTAAAACATCCGAGACACGTTTTGCAACATCTAAACCGACTTCATCAAAAAGTCTAAAGGGACCCATAGGCATACCAAACTTTTTCATCTCTTCATCAATGGCTGTAAAACAGTATTCATCTTCATAGAGAAGTGCTGCTTCGTTAAGATAACTAAAGAGAACTCTATTGATCACAAAACCCGGACTATCTTTTACCAAGATTGGAATTTTTCCCAGTTCAATAGAGAGGTTTTTTACCCTGTTTACACTTTTTTTTGAAGTTTTGTCGCTATAGATTACTTCCACTAAAGGCATTTTATTTACGGGATTGAAAAAGTGCATTCCAACCAAACGTGAAGGATTTTCTAGTACACTTCCCATCTCATCTAAACTTAATGAAGATGTATTGGTTGCTATGATTGAATCAGTAGGAAGATTTTTTTCTACTGTTTTAAAAAGCTCCTGTTTTGCATGCATATCTTCAGGTATCGCTTCAATTACGAAATCTTTTTTATTCAGTTCATCAAGAGATTGGGTGTAACTTAACCTATCCATACATCTGTCAACTTCAAATGTCGGTACTTTTTTTGAACCCCTTAAACTTTTAAAGAGTGATTTTATCTTTGAATAGGCTTCAGCCGTACTTTTTAGGGTTCTTGTACACAATCTTAAGTTAAACCCTTTATATAAAAATAACCAACCTATAGCTGAGCCCATAGTACCTGAACCTATAACGGCGACATCTTCAATTTTTTTCGCATTTTTTACTTTATGTTTTAACTCTTCAGATGTTAAGAAAAGATTTATTAGATTTTTTGAAACATCTGTTTGCACAAGTTTGATAAAGGCTTCACTCTCGTATTGAATACCTTTATCATAAGCCTTTCCAAATGATTTACCTAGCACATCTAAGGCCTGTAGCGGGGCAGGGTAATGCCCTTTGCTCTTTTTTAAAATCTCTCGTTTGACTAAAGCGAGTATGAGGGGTTTTAATAGTTGCTGCATAAAAAATTTGTTAGATGATCTGTCATGTTTTAGACCTTGTGAGAGCAGAGCTTTAGTGTACTTCTCTGTTTCCTCATCAAGCCACTCATCAACTGCACTTTTGTCAATAATCCCAAGTTTTAACGCATTTTTCGCATCGTACCTTTTTGCGGTTGTAATCATCTTTAGCGACTCAAGAAGACCGATTAAGGCTAAGGCTCTTTGTGTACCTCCAAGTCCTGGAATGAGCCCTAGATTGACTTCTGGAAAACCAACTTTTGCAGATGAACTCATAATTCTGTAATCACAGCTAAGAGCTAACTCTAAGCCTCCTCCAAGACAAGCACCGTTTATTACTGTAAGAGTTATGCAGTGCAGATTTTGTAGTTTCAAAAGAATCTCTAATCCACTCTTAATAAGCTTCTCTATCTCATCTTTTTCTTTAAATGTTGCGATCTCTTTTATATCTGCACCTGCTATAAAGATATCCTTTTTTGCACTTTTAATACGAAGAAGTTTTATATCTTTATGTTTCTGTATAAAATTTAGGTGGTTGTCTAGCTCTAAAAAGAGTGATGAGCTTAGGGTATTTACCTTTTTCTCTTCTTCATCAATAATAAGATCAGCAACATTGTTTGAAATACTAAGGAGTCGTATTGATTGTGTTTCATATAAAGTTTTCATCACTCTGCCTCCAAAATTAAAGCTGCACCTTGTCCGCCGCCTACACATAAAGTTGCAAGTGAAGTTGCCACTTTTTTCTCTTTCATCTGTTTTACTAGATGTATCACAAGCCTCATACCGCTCATCCCAACAGGGTGACCTAGTGCTATAGAGCCACCGTTTACGTTCATAATTTTGCGGTCAATCTCACCAAGAGCAGATGTACGACCCAGATACTGTTTAGCAAAATTTGTTGAGCTAAAAGCGATTTCATTCGCAATGATTTGCGCTGCAAATGCCTCATTCATCTCTATAAGCTTTATGTCGCTCATTTTCATACGGCTCTTTTTTAAAACTTTTGATGTTGCGTACACGGGACCAAGACCCATCTTATCTGCAGGTACACCCACATATGTGTAATCTCTTAAATAACCCAAAATATTAAGGTCTCTTTTTTTTGCCTCACTCTCACTCATTACAACAACAGCTGCCGCACCATCTGATATTTGAGATGAATTTCCCGCTGTTACGGTTGCGTTCTCTTTTGCAAAAACAGCTTTAAGTTTTTTTAGTGCCTCCATACTCTGATTACTTCGTATTCCATCATCAAAATCTAAGAGATCTTTGTCATTGTAGATAACAGGCATAATCTCTTTGCGGAATACTCCTAAGTTTGTAGCGATACCTGCCCTTGTGTGGCTTAACAATGCATACTCATCTTGTGCATATCTGGTGATCTTAAATTCTCTAGCTAGCAACTCTGCAGTTTGTCCCATATTCATGTCGATTGTGGGATCTTTCAACCCCTTTAAAAGAGCTACAATTGGTCTTAAGTGAGAAAAACTAAAGCCCTTTAATGCATTAAGTTTATCAGAGGGTTTTTTAGCTTTAGAGTAGTTTGTCAGAATATTTTGAAGCTCTTTGGTAAAAAGTAGAGGTGCATTACTCATCGATTCGGTAGCTGCTGCTAATATGATTTTTGCTTCACCTGAATTAATTTTTGCAGCTGCACTAGTAATCGCCTCCATCCCTGAAGCGCAGTTTCTATTAACGGTAAATGCAGGTATACTGTAGTGTAGTCCTGCACGCAGTGCAATAACTTTTGCAATGTTGGGTGCATGTACGGGAGAAGAGACGTTACCGACAATGACTTCGTTATACTCCTGGTTTTTTAGGTGCGTACGTTCAAGTAACTCTTTTACGACTATTGCACCAAGAGTATCGGCTTGCAAGTCATTGAATTTACCGGCGGCTTTTGCAATCGGAGTTCTTAAGCCCTCAACGATTGCTATTCGATTACTTTTCATCTCTTGCCTCCTAAATTGGATTCTAGATAGTTCTCTTAACCGTACATTGCGTCTATTTTGTCTTTAAACTGTTCCATTACCTCTATTCTGCGTAATTTATGAGAAGGTGTTAGTAAACCTTTTTCTATTGTAGGAAGTTCATTGATTATTTGATATTTTTTTATCTGTTCATGTCCGTTTAGTTTTAAATTTATCTCTTCAATATATTTTTGAATATTCTTTCTATTCGCAGTAGAATCGATAAAAAGAAGTGCACTAACAAACTTTTTACCTTCTGCTATCACTAATGACTGCTCTATGTCTTGATGGCGATTTAGCTCCTGTTCTACATAAACCGATCTTATATACTCACCCGTTGAAGTCTTTAATAGCTCTTTTTTTCTGCTTTTAACGTTAATAAAACCGTCTTCGTCGATATCTCCTATATCACCGGTGTAAAACCAACCCTCTCTGTCAAAGGCATTTTCCGTCTCCTCTTTAAGATTATGATACCCTCTCATCATAGAGATGCTTTTTACGAGAATCTCTCCGTCATCGGCAATTTTGACATCTACCCCATCAAGTGCTCTTCCGCTAGTTCCGACTCTGTTTTGACCCGGATAATTAACACTTATTACTGGCGAACACTCTGTCATACCGTATCCTTGATAAAGAGGCAGACCGATATTGAGAAAGAAATTGTGCAGCTTATAATCAAGCGGAGCACCGCCTACAATGATATAGCGTATATTGGAGCCAAATTTTTTACGAATTTTTTTGTATACCAACATATCAAACAATGTATGTTTTTTCTTTGAAAAGGTGTGTGCATTTGTCTCTAGTGCATCATCAAGAGCAACAGTTGCTATAAACTTTTTTATAAAATATGAGTGTTCGACATTTGTTCTGATTTTTGAGTAAATTTTTTCCAAAACTCTTGGCACCATACTGATTGCAGTCGGTTCGATCTGTTTGAGGTAGTGTGTTATTTTTGAAATGTCATCTACAAAATTGATCTGTATTCCGTGTTTTAGATAAAACAAAATTACCATTCTTTCAAAAATATGTGCCATCGGTAGAAAACTAAGAGCTTTATCTTTGTTTGACTTTAATTTAAAGTGTATAGAAGCAGCTTCAATTTGGTTGAACATATTTGCATGTGTAATCTCAACACCTTTAGGTTTGGAGGTGCTACCGCTTGTATAAGCAATAGTATACAAATCATCCATCTGAAGCTCTTTAAACATATCGGAGATGCTGTAGAAACCTTTTAATAGTTTTGTTCGGCCCAGTAGAAGAAAGTCATTAAAGTATATTAATGTAGGATCGTCGTATATCTTTTTATTTACGATAATTTTTTCAATTTTGCAGTCTATGAAGTTAAAATAACCTGCCAATATATCCGTAGCAGTTAAAGCAAATCTGGCTTTTGAATCGATAACCTCGTGTCTAAGGTTTTCGCTACTGATATCAACAAATAGCGGTACGCTCACGGCACCGCATAAAGCTATTGCAAGATCTGATACAATCCAAAAACTTGATGAGTTGGACATGATAACAACACGGTCGCCTCTGTTAAGACCTATGTGCTTTAAGGCTACTGCACACTGTATAATCTGTGTATACAACTCGGTACCCGTAAGAGCCGTATCTGTGTCAAGATCACGTACTAATTCGGTATCACCGTACATGTTTTTAAAGTCAGTTATCAATGATACAAGTGAGTTAATATCAGTTTTCATTATATAGACCTTTACGATAATATTAAATCACTAATTTGCTTTATCTTCAATATAGTATACAGAGTTGGTTATTATTATAAGAAATTATAAAGTTAATGTATTTAGTAAAGAATTAAATACAAATACAAAATTTGTTATAATATGTATATAGAGGAAGAAGGAGGATGTTATGTGGCTCACTACACAAAATAGGACTCCAATTCTTGGAGGGAAAGTCGGGCGCTGGTTTGATGAGGGTGACTTGTTGGATGCTTTTTTTGGCGGTTCTACCCTAAAAGGGATTAATGTTGCAAGTTTCACCCCTCTAGTAAATACAATCGAAGGTGAGTTTGCTTACCATGTTGAAGTGGATTTGCCGGGAATTGATAAAAAAGATATTCATGTGGATATCAAAGACTCTCTTTTAAAAGTCTCTGGTGAGCGTAAATACTCTGATGAGACTCGTGATGGAGACTATTTTCACCGTGAAAGTAGCTATGGTAAATTCATGCGTAGCATTGAGTTACCTGATGGTATAGATGTTGAAAACATTCACGCGGAAACAAAAGACGGTGTATTAAGCATTACCTTGCCTAAAATAGAAAAAGGTAGTGCTGCTCCTACAACTATAAAAGTTGCTTAAAAGGTTTTGGTGCGTTATGCACCAAAATCGATTACATTTGAGCCGAGTTCTTGCAGTTTTGCATCTATCTTTTCGAGTGCTGCTTCTAAAGATTTATAGCTAATTTCAGGAAGTGTCTCACCCCAAATTTTTTCAGCCTCTTTAAACCCTTGAATAATTCCCTCGCGTCCCGCTTTTAACATTGAGACATCATCGCCTGCACCTGCAAGAACGAAGTCTGAAAGTCTTTGAGATGTTTGATCAATTCCGAAAAAACCATTAGGGGCGACCAACTCTTTGGCATCATCTTGTGTTAGTTCTTCAAATGGTTTACCTGTGTACCCTATATCACTGAGTGTTAGAGTAGGGTTCTCTTTAGGTTCAAAATTGTAAGAGAATGTTTGGACTTGAAAATAGATATATGAACTTGTGAATGCTGCAGGCTCTTTTAAAAAGTCGCCCACATCACTCATTTTATTAATAACCGCATCACTTTTACTAAAATCAATCTGATCATTCTTAAAGAATGAATTAAAACTTGAATGTACTTGCATAATGCAACTCCTTCACACACAAGACTAAATCGGCAAAACTTAAAATTTATTTAGACTTAGGTCTAAATGCCTTCATCACGTTCTCATCACACTCTAAGTATGGACCCTCTATAAGATCGATACAGTAAGGAACTGCCGGAAAAACTGCATCAAGGCATTCACGTATAGATTTTGGTTTACCGGGAAGGTTAATTATGAGTGATTTGTTGCGAATACCGGCGCTCTGACGTGAAAGAATTGCAGTCGGCACATATTGCAAACTAACTTGTCTCATAAGCTCACCAAAACCGGGCATCATTTTTTGACATACATTTTCCGTTGCTTCCGGTGTAACATCACGCAGTGCCGGACCCGTACCACCCGTTGTAACAACTAGGCTGCACTCTTCATCATCACAAAGCTCTATCATAGCCTGTTCAATTTTCTCTTGTTCATCTGCTAAAACTCTATAAACGGGTTCAAATTCCGTTACCAAATACTCTTTGAGTGTCTCAATAATCGCTTTACCCGAAATATCTTCATAAATACCTTGACTAGCTCTATCTGAAGCGGTAATAATTCCTATTTTAACCATTATTATCCTTTTTGTAATCTGGAAAATTGTTTATCATATCATCATATGTTGTATACGTTTGTAGTGTATGAACCACTACTTCTAGCGGCTCTTCAAAAATTTCATCAATATCATACTCATTCTCTTGGAGCGTAAATGCTAGTTGTTCAATTGGCGGGTTAAACTGTGCGTTCACACCCTCTTTATTTCCTCTGGGATCAACTTTATACCAACCGTACTCTTTGAGATAGACTGCATTGAGTCCGTGAAGGCAAAATATATCATCTTTATATTCAGAGCAACTTAGCCGTTGATAACAAAAACCTGTAGGTATAGAATTAGCCCGAAGTAGCGCGGCAAGAAGGTGACTTTTTGCGTAGCACCATCCCGTTTTCTGCTCTAAAACATCAGAAGCAGTGCAAGTTGTTCTATCATCTTTATAATCTCCGCTATGGTTAATCTCATCTCTGACAAACTCAAAGCAACTCTTTGTAATTTGAACATCAGTAGTAAACTCTTTTGCTAATTCATGTGCGAGTTTTTTAATAGATGGATGAGTATAGTTGATAATAGGGCTATTTTTTAAAAAATTGTTCATATTATTTAATGTATAAGATGTAAAACCCAAAAAGGGTTTTACGCAGGGTTTTAAACGAAGTCTACTTTAGCAATATGGTGGTTAAGACCAAGCTCTTCAGCAGAAATACCTAAAGCAAGTCCAACCATTTGCGGAAGGTGTAAAACAGGAAGCGTAGCATCTCTTCCCATCTCTTTACTAATCGCAGGTTGCTTCACGTCTAAATTAAGGTGACACAGTGGACATGGTGTTACCATCCAGTCTGCATTGTTATCACGAGCGCCTAAAAGTGCTGCACCGCTTAGACGGTTTGCTGTTGTCGGTGCTTGAAGGTCAACGTGGAAACCGCAACATTTGTTTTTCTCTTCATAATCAACACTAACACCGCCGCACGCTGCGATCAAATCATCAAGTGATGTTGGAACGTATGGGTTTTCCCCACCGTTGCTATCATTTTGAATATCAGTCGGGCGAATATTGTGACAACCGTAAAACGGAGCAATATTAAACTGACTTAACGGTTTTTGTACTTTCGCTTTAATATTTTCTAGACCGTAATCTTCAATTAATGCATAAAGAAAATGTTTGACTTTAGAAGTACCTTTATATTCAAGTTCAACATCTGCTAATTGCTTGTTGATATCTTGTTTTAGCTCTTCATTGTCATCTAATCTCTTTTTTGTCATACCCGTATTTAGCTGACATGTATTACAGATCGTAACCATATCAAGACCTAAATTCTCTGCGTAACAGATATTACGAGCATTTAAAACTAATGAGAGATTGTCATCAAAGTCTTGCAGGTGGCTAGCCCCACAGCAGCTTGCTTCATCAAGTAAAACAAGCTCGATATCAAGTGCATCGGCAATTGCAAGCGTTGATTTTAAAAGTTCAGGAGTACTCTCTCTGGCCGTACATCCTGTATAGAGTGCATATCTTAATTTTGCCATGAAGTCTCCTTAAAACTTAGCCGTTGACGATTTTTTTACTAATGTTTTAATTTCGTCAAGGTTTTTAGATTTTGGCATATTCCAAGGCATAACTATTTTGCCTTTTTTGAACATTGCTACCGCTTCAGGTAGATGTTTGAGTACACCGATATTTCCTTCTGAATAGCGAACAAGTTCACCCTCGTCTAGAAGGCCGTGTTTTTTGATAGAGTGTTTAAAACCAACCGCATGACGTGTTGCCACATTGTCAATAGCCATACTCTCTTCAAATACCTGATTATGTAGTTTTGTAATCTTTTCAATCGGATTAACATCTTTAGGACACGCCTCTGCACACTCAAAACATTTTACACAATCCCAAACACCCGTAGATGGTTGGTTGATAATGTCAAGTCTCTCTCTTTTTGCTTCATCTCTAACGTCAGCCGTAAAACGGTACGCTTTTGCAAATGCTGCAGGTCCGAAGAAATCCTCGTTCACTTCAACTGCAGGACAAGAGTAGTAACAGCTACCGCACTGGATACAGTAATCAGCCTCTAAAAGCTCTTCAGCCTCTTTTGGAGTTACAAGATGCTCTTTTTGTGGATGCTCATCTACGTTAGCAACAAGATAAGGCTTAACAGCGTCATAGTCATCCCAGAAATCTTTTTTATCGATGATCATATCTTTAACTGCACGGCGTTCACTTAGTGGAGTAATAGTCATCTCTGAACCAAATAGTTTAATTAGGTCATACATTCTCTCTTTACAAGCTAGAACAGCTTTACCGTTTACTTTTACAGAACAGCTTCCACAGATTCCGTGACGACAGCTTCTTCTATAGCTAAAAGATCCGTCTATTTCCCATTTAATTCTGTTGAGTATGTCAAGCACAACTTCTTCATGGGTAACTTCTAACGTATACTCTTTGTAATACGGCAGATAATCAGTCTCAGCGTTGAAACGAAAGACTTTGAATGTTATGCTCTCTTTACTTCCCATTGTATCTTGCATAGTATTCCTTAATAAGTTCGTTCTTTGACTTCAAATTTGCCAAGTGTTACATCCATATACTCAGTTGTAATGTCACCGTTCTCATCCATATAGGCTAATGTATGTTTTAAGAACTCATCGTCATTACGAGTAGGGAAATCTTCTCTAAAGTGTGCACCGCGACTCTCTTTACGAAGCAGCGCTCCCTCAACGATAAACATTGAGTAATCTAACATATGCCCAAGCTCTATCGCCTCTTGAAGTTCGGTATTAAAGATTTTCGATTTATCGTCTATTCTAATATTTTTATATCTAGTTTGCAAAGACTTGATAATATCTTTTTGCTTAGAAAGCAGCTCATCTGTTCTAAAGACACCGGCATTTTCGGTCATACTCTCTTGCAACTCTTCACGTAACTTTGCAACAGATTCCGTACCGTTATTCGTACTCGCCCAGTTTAACTCATCAAGCATACTCTTTGCATCATCTTCAGTTGCTTTTTTAAGAGTCAGTCCGTTATCGATATCTTTTACCATCTCTTTTGCAACATGGTATCCAAAAAAGAGTGCTTCAAGCAGTGAGTTAGCACCAAGTCTATTAGCACCGTGAACACTTGAACATGATACTTCACCCGCAGCGTAGAAACCTTCAACAAACTCTTTACCGTTTTTACGAACATGACCATCTTTATCCATAGGAATTCCACCCATAGAGTAGTGTGCTGTTGCACTGATTAAGATCGGCTCTTTAATCATATCCAGACCTAAGAATGTAAGTGCTAAATCACGAAGTTCCGGTAGACGCTCCATAATTTTCTTTTCACCAAGGTGAACCAAATCGATATAAACCGCGTCTTTACGCGGACCTACACCACGACCTTCACGTACTTCGTTTGCAATCGCGCGGCTTACAACATCACGAGGCGCAAGTTCCATTTTCTCAGGAGCATAGTTCTCCATAAATCTGTCACCGTCACTATTAAGTAGTAGTCCGCCTTCACCGCGAGCCGCTTCAGAGATTAAGATACCGCTACCTGAAAGACCACTTGGGTGAAATTGTACGAACTCCATATCTTCAAGGGGCAGTCCGTGACGTGCAACGATTGAAAGACCGTCACCCGTATTTGCGTGTGCATTTGAGTTGATCTTAAATGCTCTTGCATAACCGCCGGTTGCGAACATTACCGCTTTTGCATTAAATATTACAGGTTGAGTATCACGGATGTTATAAGCTACAACACCGCTAACTTTACCTTCATCGTAAATAATATCAGCAACATAGAACTCATCATAGTACTTTACACCTTCACGGTGAGCTTGCTCATAACTTGTTTGAAGCAGTGTTAGACCTGTTCTATCTTTTGCATAACATGCACGCGGTTTGCTCTGTCCACCGAATGGTCGCTGACCGATTGAACCGTCTTCATTTCTGCTAAATGCAGCACCCATGTTTTCAGTCCAACGGATAATATCCGGTGCAGCTTTACACATAAGCTCAACTGCATCTTGATCGGCGAGGTAATCGCTTCCTTTTACGGTGTCAAACATGTGTAGTTCAATACTATCTTCTTCGCTAAGAGCAGCGTTGATACCACCTTGTGCAGCACCTGAATGGCTACGGAGTGGGTGCAGTTTTGTGATAACTGCTACTTTTTTGCCTGCAACTTGAAGTTCTCGAGCGGCTGCATTTCCAGCAAGACCTGCTCCTACAATTACGGCATCATACGTATAAATGGGAATACTCATACGGGCAATTCCTTTATCTAAGAGTGATTAGTCGCCCGATTATAGCAAGTGTTTCTTTGATATTTGGTTTAAAGAGTGAAATTTTTTAATTTTGTTTCATTTATGTGTAACTATATGTACACATTTGATTTTTTTTCATTCACAATATTATCTAAAAGAGTGAAAAGTTCTGCGCTGGCAACTTCTGCTTCTTTGAAGTTTTCTATTATGGTTTGCATATTTCTTCTCTCAAGTGATTCCCCCTCTTTAACAAACTCTATATTTTCTAATACTTTTTTATGCAGGAGTGCGTGAGGTGTGGCTATGAGTGAATATGATTTTGTATTTCCATAGTACTCTTTTGCATCACCTTCATACCATTTATTAAACGAACAGAGAGAGTGATCTTTAAAGTCGTTTGCTAGCTCATTGTCAAGAACATTTGCATAGGCGTTTTGTTTAAAGAGCATATGATTGATCTTAGCAGATGCTACATAGAGAAGATTTGTTGCATTAATCGCACCCTTGGCAGATATTGTTGCATCTTCATTAAACATCTCTAACATCTGAGAAAAGTGTTCAACCTCTTCTACAGAATTGTTGGCAATTTTTGACATTAGTTGGGTATTTTGCTCTATTGATTTTGTCTCTTGCTGCAGACTTGAAACCGTTATAGTTATCTCTTGAGTCGCATTACCCGTTCGTTCGGCTAGTTTTCTTACCTCATCGGCGACAACGGCAAAACCACGTCCATGTTCGCCTGCACGTGCAGCTTCTATGGCAGCGTTGAGTGCTAGCAGATTAGTCTGTTCTGTAATATCTTTGATAAGACTTGTTATGGAAGAGATCTCTTCAGATTGTTGACTCAAATTATTTACGATTTCTGAATTTGTAGTGATACTATCGGAGAGTTTTTGGAAATTATCCTCTACATTTTTCACAGATACAAGGCTTTCATTAGCCGTTTGCGCCGTTTTTGTAGACGATTGAGTAATGTTATCCATTATCTCATTACTCTTTTCAATATCCTTTTTAACTTTGAGTAATCCCTCTGTCGTACCTCCACCGTTTCTTTGAAACTCTTTGCTAAGCTCACCCTTAACATCTAAAACTTGTCCGGCTCCTATGCCCCTTAGTGCATCGTTAAAAGGTTTTACTGCGGATTTAAATGCTCCTTTTAGCCCTTCTGGAAATATTAAGGTGTGCTCTTTTTGATAACTTATTGTTCCTATCGCATTAATCGATTCTCTTAAAAATGTCTCTACTTGATCAATGAGATCATTAATACTCCACGCAAGAGTACTAAATTGGCTATTATCATCAATTCCGGTAATTCTGCTTTCAAGTCGCCCCTGTCTCGCTTCATATGTAACCTCTTTTATTTTTTCAAGCAATTTGTCATCATAAGTTACCTCTTTAGGTATAAAAAAACCTAGAGCAAGAACGAGTAGAAGAAAAGAAGCAAAAAGAAATTGACTTTGAAAAAAGAGTAGTCCAATGGCTGCAAGATTTGTTACTACAAAAAACAGCGTTTGTCTATTTTTGAATACTAATGATAAATTCGTCATATCCTATGCCCTTTTCATCTAATATATCAAAGAGGTACTTTTCAGAACTTTCTACCCCATCTTTTTTTTCTATTTCTAATAATTTTTTATAGAGCTGTTCTACTACTTTGACCGCTTCATCTTGAGGTTTTCTTCTAACCGAGTAGTATCCTATGATATTACCCTCTTCATCAAGTGAGGCAGTGGCACTTGCATAAACCCAGTAGAATTGACCATCTTTTCTTAAGTTTTTGACATATGCACTGATGGTATCTTTATTTTGTATTCTTTGCCACAGTAGCTTAAAGACAACGCTAGGCATATCGGAGTGTCGTAAAATATTATGTGGAGCACCGAGCAGCTCTTTTTCACTATATCCTGAGATATTTATAAAGATCTGATTTCCGTAGGTTATTATGCCTTTTAAATCAGTTTTTGAAACAATAAAATCGTCCTCATTTAATTTTACTTCCATCATAATACCCTTGTGTAATATAATAAAACAGTTCGGTTATTATATTGTTATAAAGATAAAACTTATATAATATTTATAAAAAAATTTGGATTATGTTTTTTAAAATAGTTCAAGGTCGTTGTCATCTTCCGCTTCAGATGCTTTATTGGTGATCTGTGCCTCAATTTGAATGCATGAACTAAGAAGTGAACTATCAAGATAGTGTATATGTTCAACATTTTGATTTATAAAGATTGTCTCATACCAGTTTTCCAAATCATTTATAAGTAACTCTATGAGGTATTGAATCTGTTCAAAATCAAAATTCTCGTCAGTGGATTCTGATTTTTCTTTTAGTGCATGAGAAAGATTTGTCAGTCCTATGGATATCGCTTCAAACTCGTAAAAGTTATTGTGAATTATTTTGGCATACTTTTCTAGTAGTTGACCAAGATAAATCAACTCTTTTGGGCTAGTTATGACAGTAGAGAGTGTTAAATTGAGTTTTTCGGTTATATCTTCTAGTTGAAACATATATGTAGAAATCGTGTCAACACCGCCTAAGTCTTCGATATACTTCTCTGCATTTTCAAAATGACTTCCTCTGTGTAGCGTTGAGTGCAACAGTTCATTCTCAAGTTCGGCTTCAGCATCTGACTTACCGTTTTGAATGACTTCAGGGCTCTCTTTTTCATTGCCATCTTCTTGTTCAGTGTTAACACTATTATCCTCTTCATTGAGAAGTTCTGATAATTGCGTAACTGCCGTTACACATACAGAGGCACCTTTTTCATTATCTTCAAATTTTACAGATATCCTCTTTTCATCAGATCCTATATCTTTTATACAATTTAGTATTTCCTCTTTAGAACAATTATATGGGGTAATTCTTAAGATTATTTTCTCATCACTGTGTTGACTGATTTCTGCGTATGCTCCTGCTTTTATATAAAGAGAGCGCTCTAAAATTTGTAGAATTACATTGGTTAGTTTACTTAAAAGCTGTAGATCTAAACTCTCTTTTATATAGATTGCATCGGTAACCTGATCAATAAAATTATTCAATCTTCTTCTATCGTAGATGTATGCTTTTCTTTTCTCAAAAGCATCTTTGGTTTTTTCAACTAACTCTGTATCAACAACTGTTAAATCTACCGAATTAAGATAGGAAAATAGTTTTTCGTTTATCATAATGGCAGAGAGTATAATCTTGCCCTCTATATTTTTAGGTGATGATACATCATTAAGAAGCTGTATGATCATGTCATTATGATCTAAGAATGATTTTGCATAAGTGAGTACTTTTGCACTTTTTTCTTTGACCAATCCTAGAATGATGAGATTAAGAGCAAATATAGTGTCATAGATTTTTTCTATCGGCAACTTCTCCTCTATGCACATAAAATGAACTAGTGATGAGGTAGAGTGTGAAAAGCAGACATACTTTTCATAATTTATGAGTGCTGTTAAAGCAGTGTGTTTCAAACTCCCCGCATAGGGAATCGAGTGTTCTAATATAGTTTTGAATTTTTCAAGTGTTCTCTTATCATCGCTGTAAGAGAGTATACCGCTGACCATTGTAAATGATAGTGCTTTTTTTCGATTTTTAATATCATCGTTTTTTAACACTACAATGTATGGTATATATTTTAGAGCGGGATTTATATTGTTAAGCTCATTAAAAGAGTGTTTTGAGAGATAGAACGTATCAAAATCGATTAAAACAGCTCTTGGAGGATTGTCTATAATTGAATTTACTAATTCTTTTATTCCATCAAACTCTATAATTGTATAATCTGATTTTATTATCGATAAAAAATCGGCGTCTTCGACGAATGTTAAAATTCTATCTTGCATGTTTTGTTAAACTCCCGTACTTACCATGTAAAAGTTTAACATAAATTAGTTATTTATAGTTTGATAGGGTGCGTAGGGATTGCTTTTAACTTCTGAATTCTCTTTTGCTTTTTCCTGAGCTTGTTCCACCCTCGCTTTTATCTCCATCATTGAGGCAGTTGCAGCAATTCTTAAATCTGCGGGGCTAGGATCACCAGGAGCAAGAGCTGCTGCACGTACTTTTTGTGCGTGTGCAATTTTACCTTCGGGTGAAGTTGCATTTCCTCCAACATCAATTGCTACTTCGCCGCCGACAGCGTATAATTTACCGTCAGGTCCTCTTTGATACTCAAAACTTGCTCCACTAACTGCAACACCCGTACTCATATGTGCGGCTTCATGGGCTTTTACGTGGGCATCACGCTGTTGTAGCTTTGCTATTTGAGACTTTTCTCCAGTACTTAGCTCTTCACTATTTTGCTTTTTCTCCTCTTTTTTTGCAGTACTATTTTTTGATGTGGAATCTTCTTCGGGTAAATATTTGTTATCATAAGCAACTGCATTAGAAGAAATTTGCATGACACATCCTTACACATATATTATAACATATTTCAAAATAGTTGATTTTTTTTATTTTTTCAGTATCAATTAATAAAATCTTATATAACATCTTTTCTATAATTTTATTAGGGAGATCAAATGGCAACTGTTACACTTACGAATAACGAGACTGGGGAATCTTATGAGTTTCCAATATTAAAACCTACTATTGGACCGGATGTAATTGATGTAAGAACTCTGTTTAAAGAGACGGGTATGTTTACCTATGATCCGGGTTTTACCTCTACGGCAAACTGTAGTTCGGATATTACCTATATCGACGGTGGAAAAGGTCTGCTACTCTATCGTGGTTATGAGATTAGTGAGCTAGCTAATAACAAAAGTTATCTGGATGTTTGTTACCTTTTACTTAACGGTGAAGTTCCAAATGAAGAGGAGAGCAAAGCATTTGATTGGGAGATTAGAAAACGTGCATATGTAAATGAGGGTATGTTAAACCTTTTTAATGCTATGCCAGACGGCGCACATCCAATGGCAATTTTAAGCTCTTCGGTTGCTGCACTTTCTGCATTATACTCTGAACACGTATCAATGGGGACAGAAAAAGATAAGCAGGTGATGGCAAGACGTATCATCGCTAAAATACCGACTCTGGCAGCACTCTCTTATCGAAACTCAAAAGGTATACCTGTTATCTATCCAGATTTGAGACGTTCATATACAGAAAACTTTTTATATATGATGCGAGCTTATCCTGACGGTTATTTAGATAAAGAGATAAAACAGATTGAAGTTGATGCACTCGATACTATTTTTACACTTCATGCCGATCATGAGCAAAATGCTTCGACTACAACTGTTAGAACGGTTGCTTCAACAGGTGCGCACCCGTATGCTGCGGTTTCAGCAGGTATCGATGCTCTTTGGGGTGCTGCGCATGGTGGTGCTAATGAGGCTTGTATGAGAATGCTCGAAGAGATTGGTTCTGTTGATGTGATCGATGATTATGTCAAGAGAGTGAAAGATCCAAATGATAGTTTTAAATTGATGGGATTTGGGCACCGTGTATATAAAAGTTATGATCCAAGAGCTAAAATCCTTAAAAAACTGCTTGATAAATTAAAAGATAATATTGAAGTAGACTCTCATCTTCTTGAAATTGCTGAAAAAGTTGAAGACATTGCTTTAAATGATGAATACTTTATTAGCAGAAATCTTTATCCTAATGTTGATTTCTATTCAGGACTTATTTTAACGGCATTAAAGATACCGAGGAATATGTTCACTACAATTTTCGTAATCGGTCGTTCAGTCGGTTGGATTACACAATGGATGGAGTTAAATGCAGATCCTGAAAAGAAAATTGCTCGTCCTCGTCAGCTCTATGTTGGGCCAAAACAGAGATCACTATAATTAGATCGAACACCCTCTATGGAGGAGTGTTCAATTCTCGTAAAAATGTTTTAAGTATCTATTAAACTCCTTTCATATAAAGATTTTTCAAATGAAAATATTACTGCTAGAAGATGATGTTATGCTTCAAGAGATTATTGCTGAGCATTTGTTAGAAAGAGGGTTTGATGTTGAGAGCTTTTATGATGGTAATGATGCACTCAATGCAGTTAAAAACGCAAAATTTGATCTACTGCTTTTAGACGTAAATGTTAACGGACTTGATGGTTTTTCATTACTCAAGAGGGTGAGAGAAATTAGTATTCAAATACCTGCAATATTTATAACCTCTCTTCAAAGTGCAACAGACTTAAAGCATGCCTTTAAAATGGGTGCGGATGATTATATAAAAAAACCCTTTGATATTGAAGAGCTTGATGCAAGAGTAGACAATCTTCGAAGACGCTATCTTTTGGATATCTCTAAAGAGATTGAAATAGAAACAGATCTTTTTTTCATTCCTGATGAAAACCTAATAAAAAAGAGTGGTTCACCTTTTCAACTTAGTACAAAACAGGGCGAAATACTGCACTATTTAATCAAACAGAGTCCTCATACGGTCACTATTGAGGAGTTGAGCTATAATCTTTGGGAGTATGAAAATATTCCTGACAATTCAACCATTCGTACATATATCAAAGAGTTAAGAAAAATTGTCGGTAAAGAGCATATAGTCACCATTAGAAGTCAAGGCTACAGATATGAGTAAATATGAAAAGAGTGCACTTTGGAGATTTTTACTCATCTATGTGGCATCGACTCTTTTGCTGATAATTATCACGGCAACCCTCTATTATCAAAAAGAGATACATTCACTTACGCAGATGCAACGTCTGAAAATGGCTCATGTGGCATCTGGTGTTGCATCTGATATCATTCATACACATATGCAAAAGAATGAGTGTTGCTACTTTTTAAAACCAAATAGTGAGTTTGATATAGCACTTTTTTCAGAAAAAAAAGAGTTTATAGACGGAGATGCAGCAATCAAAGAGGTTCCAAAAGAGGAGTTTGGTCAATTAGAAGGTGGACAACTCTATTACGTCGATAGAGGTGCGTATAACCACCTAGAAGTTGATTACATAGTAATTAAAGAGAAAGAGCCTGAGGATGGAAGTGAAGTACTAAAAACGATTATAACTACAGTTGCGCTCCTAATTCCACTTTTGACTATTTTTGCTTACTTTCTTGCACACCTTTTTTTAGCACCTGTTAGAGAAAAGATTGAACAGTTGGACACTTTTATAAAAAATAGCACTCATGAGTTAAATACACCCATGACGGCACTCCTTTTAAGTGTTAATGCATTGAAGAAAAAGGTTGATGAGAAGGCCATACGTCGTATCGAGGCTTCTGCAAAAACACTTCATCAGATATATGAAGGCTTGAGTTTTAGTACTTTACAGAATAGTTATGAAAAAAATGATGAACAGATTGATATGAAGAAAATCGTAGAGGATTCACTTACCTTTTTTGAGCAGATTGCACAGAGCAAAAAAATCAGCTTATCTAGTGAATTACACTCCTTGCAAACCTTTATGGATAAGAGGTTGGCAGCGATTTTAGTAAATAATCTCATTGCAAATGCTATAAAGTACAACAACCCTAACGGCAAGGTTGACGTAATTTTAAAAGATTCTACACTTTGCATTATTGACAACGGTATCGGCATGAAAGAGACAAAAGATATTTTTAAACGCTTTTTTAGAGCCAAAAGTAGTGTCGGTGGTTTTGGACTAGGTTTAGACATTGTGAAGCAGATTTGTGACGAATATACAATAGATATTCACGTTGAATCAAAGACAGAGGTAGGCAGTAAATTTTGTCTTTTATTCGCAAGTTAATTGATATTTTTTCTATCATCTCTATTTCTTTTATTTCCTGTACTATTGGTAACTAAATTATAAATCTAACGAATTAAATCTAATTTTTAAAAAAACAGGATAATATTATTCTATAATAATTGAAAATCATAGATAGCACACTGTCTATATTTTATAAATAGGGGGAGCGGATGAATATTGCAACGCTTTTTGGAAACTACACTAAACTCTCTTCAATGACTCAAAAGAATTTGAAGAAAGAGGCTGAAAATGCAGACAAGGCTTTTGTCTATATTTTTATCGCAAATTGGCTTATTGTCTCTTTGCTTACTTCATTAACTTACGATACTTATATGCTTGGAGTTGTTGGCGGTGGTCTAATTACTGCCATAGTACTACTTACCTACAAATTCTTTAGAGGTACCACGCTCTCCCGAGTTGTTATAGGAACATTAATTATGGGGTTTCCTATCATCATGATACAGCAACATTTGGGACGAATTGAGATGCATTTTCACGTTTTTGTAGTACTTGCATTTATGTCTTTGTACAAAGATATTTTACCCACTATTGCTGCTACATTAACTATTGCTATACACCATTTACTCTTTACATACCTGCAACTCAATGATGTATCAATACTAGATGTAAAAATAATTGTTTTCAATTATGGCTGCGGTTGGGATATCACATTTTTGCATGCTGCTTTTGTTGTTTTAGAGGCCATTGTTTTAGTCTATATGATTTATATGATAACCAATCAATATCTAAATTCAATGGCTATCATGAACACGGTTGGAAAGATGACTGAGACAAATGATTTCAGTGTTGATATAAAAGATGATACAGATGAAGAGAAGGCATTTGCAGGTTTTATCAAATCTCTACGCAATATTTTAGATACGGCAAAATCATCTGCAAATCAGACTATGAGTATGGCCGATAAGGTAAATAATTTAGCGCAATCACTGAATGAGAGTTCAAGTAGACAGCACAAAACAATTGAAAAAATCGTTGGCGAGAGTTTAGATATGAAAGATGATCTGCATAAAACAACGGTTGATACGAATAATACAAAAGAGCGTATAAACGATGCGAACAACAATCTTCAAGAGATAGGTGAAATAATTTTACAATTCTCAGAAGATATTGAACATACCTCTGAGGTAGAGCATAACCTATCTGGAAAATTAAATGAACTTACAAAATCTGCCGAGGATATTAAAAATGTACTTACCGTGATTTCCGATATTGCTGAACAGACAAATCTACTTGCTCTTAACGCGGCGATAGAGGCTGCTCGTGCGGGAGAGCATGGGCGTGGATTTGCGGTTGTTGCCGATGAAGTAAGAAAACTTGCTGAGCGAACACAAAAATCGCTCTCTGAAATTAATAGCACTGTCAATATTGTCGTTCAGTCTATTAATGATACGAGCGAGAGTATGAATGAGAATGCGGAAAATATCAGTAATCTGACCTCTAAATCTAAAGAGATGAAAGATTCATTGACTCAAACTATCGATATGATGAAGGATACGGTTGTTATGTCGGGTAAATCATCAAAAGATTTAGGTACAAATGCGCAAAAACTCAATGATCTTGTTGCAACAATCAAAAAGGTTGAAACACTTACTAATGAGAGTTTTGAAAGTATCACAAACGTGGTTGAAACCGTTGATACTCTTTTAGATAACTCAAAAGAGTTAAACAGTGAATTAAATCTGTTTAAAACCTAAAGCTTTGTAAGAAACTTCCTTAGGAGGTTTCTGAAGGGTTCTGATAGGAAATTTAAATAGAAATAACTCTGTTTCTACCTGATTTTTTCGCACTATATAGAGCATCATCTGCTCTTGTGATCATTGAATCAATACTCTCTTCAAGTTGATATTGAGTTACACCAAAGCTTGCCGTTTTATTTTTCACTATAGAAAAATCGTGTTTTTCTATTGAAATACGAAGTGTTTCAGCTAATTGTATTAGACCTTTAATAGCGGTATTTGGCGAAATGATAAAAAACTCTTCACCTCCCCAACGTCCTACAATATCTGTATCCCTAGTCTTTTCTTCTAAGAGATTTGCAAATTCAATAAGTACCTGATCACCTGTAATATGTCCATACGTATCATTAACATCTTTAAAATAATCGATATCAATGATTATCAAACCAAATTTTGTTTTATATCTATTTGCAATGCGTTGCTGTTCATTAAGAACTTCTTCGAGTTTTAAACGGTTGTATATTTTTGTTAATGAATCTGTATTGGAAAGTGATTTTAGTTTTGCATTAGTTTCTAGAAGTTCTTCTGTTCTATCTTTAACTTTTTGCTCTAGTGAGCTGTTTAAGAGGTCAAGCTCGTTAGAGTATTTTTTTACTCTTTTAACTAAATCTACTATTGCATTGTGCACTATACCGACTTCATCTTTTTTGTCTGTATGTACTAAGGTAAAATTATCCTTTTTTGGATCATACATCGTAACAATCTGGCTTAAATGGCGTAGATATCTAAATTCTCTCTTGATGAAATAAAGGAATATTGACAATAAAACAAATATCATAATAAAAACATTTCTTGACATCTCTTCACTATTCTTTACCATGGCTTCATAATCATGATCATAAAAATCTATATTTAAAACCCCTAACTCTGTTCCTATATCATCATCAAATAGGAGTTTTGTTATGCTATTAAATCTATTTTTATCAATATACTCAATTACTTTATCAGCAGAATTCCTATAGTTAAAGAGATCATTTTTATTTGCATCTTTTAAAACCATAGATTTTATATCGCTATTTTGAGTTACTATTTCTTGTAGATATTCGCTATTAGCCTCGTTAATCCCAAGTGAAAGATTTAGCTTGATAATAGGTAAAATAGTGTTTATTAGTAGTCTGTTTTTAGATTTTTTTGATTGAATAAACTGTTGTTTTATATCATTCGTAAAGTTATATCTCTCAATTCCCGCTGCAAGAACAGTAAATACTATAAAAGCAATAATTATTTTAATTTCAATTCTAAGATTTTTTATCATTTTGTATCACTTTTATATATCTTAGAGACGCTTATCAATACACTTTTGACAGTAATTCCTTCATCTTTAAGTCTGATCAAATTTAAATAGGGTTTGATATTTCTTTTAATAGAAATTGAGGATGTAACACCATAGTCTAATAGTTCAGGATTGTATGACATAGTTAGAATATGATGTTTTTTAGAAAACTTTAAAACATTATCAACTGTTGTTTTATTTGTGTTAAGTAAAAAAATCAACAGTGTATCTTTACAAGTATCTATCTCACTAAATAATTTACTTTTAATATCAATAGGATGATTTTTGATGCCCTTTGGATAACTCTTATGGATAGTTTTTGCTAACTGATCAGATATCAGCATATCTTTTTCATCATGTAGAATACATATATTCATTGTATCTGTAATTTTATTGTACTGACTTGTAAAAATGAGTACCCTTGGTATCAACTTTGAAAAAATCGCCAAGTGCTTACTATCGTATGTAGTTGCATTGGCCATATGAGAAGAAAAAAGCAGAATTAAAAAAGTAAGAAAACCGGTTTTTATCATTTATATTTAATCATGTTATTGTTTTACAAATTTTATCTTATGTATAATTCCAAACTGAATAAATTTAGAATATATTTTTTTATATAAACTACTTATAAGAAATAAATAAGGTAATTTAAATGCATTATATCAATAAAACCCTTGTATATATACCATTGGTCATTGCAACATTAACTCCAATTAGCGCATCTGTAGAAACAGAGGATAAAAAATTTGCTGCTTTACTTGAAAATGTTAGTGATATTGCTACAAAAAATCTATTGAATGTAGATTATCTTCCATCTGTTGTTACAGTTATAAAAGCACAAACTTTCCAAGATGCAGGTATACAGACTATTGCCGAAGCTTTAGATATGCTTCCTGGTTTTCAAATGCAGTTAAGTCCTGTCGGTCTTACGATGACTACTGTAAGAGGTTTAAAAAATCCTAATGCATACCTTTCCGATAAAACTAAAGTGTTGATCGATGGAGTGGCCATAAATAACGAAGTTGCCGGAAGTAACCATTTTTATCTAGATTTTCCGATACAACTTGTTGAAAAAATCGAGGTACTTCGTGGACCAAACTCGGCAGTTTATGGGGCAGGTTCTTTTTATGCCACAATAAACATTGTCACAAAACTTGAAAATCATCAAGATATAAACCAACTTCTTTTAGGAATAGGTAGCTATCAACATAGAATAGCAGCAACAAGCATTAATACTGAAATAGGTGCTTGGAAAATATCTGCAGATGCTTATTATAAAACAAATGATAAGGCGCTTGATGTTAAAAATGAGACTCGTAAAACTGATGAAGCTATGGATGACCTATCTATCGGGTTAAAAGCACATAAGGGCAATTTTGAATTTCTCTCTCGTCTAAAACATAGTGATTACGGTAATTTTTATAGTTTTGAGGGTCTGCTCAATCCAATTGAGCAAAGAGATGAAGGACATAAAAATAGCTACTTTTTCTCTCAGGCCTCTTATAAAACCAATTTTAATGCGTATCAATTAGAAATAAAAGCAAGATTTTCGCACCGTGGGCATGAAATGAGGTCTAATTCTGCTGATATAGAAAATATCGCTAATTTTTTCTCTACTGTTGATATAAACATGCAAGAGGGTTTTTATACTTTTGATAAATCAAGAGAGCAGAACCTTGAGATAGAATCACTTTTAACGCTTCCGACAATCAACTCAAATAACATTTTAATAGGTGCCGGTATACGCCAAGCTAAAATAACCTATGATAGTTTTTACAGTAGTGTAGAGGATACGATCACTAAAAACAAAGATGCAATACTGAACCATCCAAATTATACAGATTTTAGGTATAGGGTAGACAAAGAATCTGCATTTTGGGCAAATCCTACTACAACACTTTTGCCGCAAGATACAAAAAGAACCATACGCTACGGTTATATACAGGATTTAATAGTTCTAAGTGAAAATGTTGACTTGGTACTTGGACTTAGAGCTGATGACTATTCAGATTATGATTTACAGATTAATCATAGGGCAGGATTAGTCTATAGAAATGGTGATGAGAGTTTGATACTAAAACTACTTTATGGATCAGCATTTCGTGTACCGACCCTTATTGAAGCGTACCATCAGGGACATATTAATACTCGAGCAGGGGATAAAAATATCGAACCTGAAAAGACAGATACATATGAAATCGTAGGTATCTACAAACCAAACTATAACCATAAATTCTCTTTAAATCTATTTCGCTCAGAACTTGAAGATATCATTGATTTAGAACAGTTACCCTACACCGATCCAGGGTATAGAAACTATCAAAGAAGAGATAGTCAAGGTATAGAGTTTGAGTATTTTTTTCAAAGAGCAACAGAGCATAACTTTTATCTGAATGCAACCTATTTAGATACGATTTACACACTTCCGCCTGAACCCGCAGTAAAAGATTTTGTAGGAACAAGTATCGCAGTCAACACTGCATCTGATGGGGGTGTAGACGTAAGCATGCCTGATATTTCAAAAGTGATGTTAAAAGCGATGTACGTGTATACTCCATCATCAGATTTATCTATTGGACTTACTTGGCGATATTTTTCAGAAACTACTGAAACAAGACTATCTTGGGTTACTAATGATTCAACAGTTGATGATGTACATATCTTTGATACAACATTTAACTACTATGTGACACCCTCAAGTAGGTTTCAGCTTAGCGTGAAAAATATATTTGATGAAGATGTTAATATGCCAAGTTATTACTATCAGGTCAATGGTGGCGTACTCAGAGAGGGAAGAAACTTTTTCTTGAACTATACACTACTGTTTTAGTGAAAAACTTCTTAGGTTTTCTGTGTTGTAAGAAACTTTCTTAGGAGGTTTCTTTGAACAAAAAATGAAACGATAAACATAGCGGTGTATCCCCATACAAGAGCTAAAATTACAGATACTACGCTATATCTATACTCCAATATCGCATAAAAAATCGTGACAAAAGCAACTATACCAAACAGTCTGATCAAAAGTGCAGACATAAAACCTCCGCTGGCTTTGATAAAAGCTATATGAAATGCATTGAGCATAACAAATATAAAAAAGAATGAGAGGTGTATAAGTAGAAGGTATGAGCTTTGATACTCTCTTGGAAAGAGCAGGGTGACTAAGTCATCTGCAAAAAAGAGAAAAAAGAGAACAAAAAAGAGACTGACTGAAAAAGAGATTTTATAGACCCAATTTTTAATCTTTATCACTTCATCAAATCTGTTTTTTGCAATTAAATATGAGAGTTCAGGCAGTATAAAACGAAAGATAGGAAATACAAACAGCATAACCATATAGGTAAAAATCGGTTTCGCAACCACTTGAAAATCACCTAGAGAGTTTAATCCAAAGTAGTGAAGCATTAGCATAACGGCAAGGTAGATCAAGATCATACCCGAACCAAACTCTATAGATGAGATAAGGGAGTTTTTAACAAACTCCTTCATCGGTGCATCTAATTTTACCAATTGCAATTTAGGCTCTTTGACAAGTTTGAATTTATTGATATAGATAAACATGGTTAAGCCTATGGAGGACATTACGGTTGCGATAAAAAGCGGATGCATCCCCTTAGTTCCCGCTATATACCAAGCAATTAAAAACCATATCCACATAAGAAGTGGTTCTATAAAGGTTGCCTTGTTAATTGTACTGTAGTGACGATACATCGCGATTTGATTGCTCATATAAGCCGATGTTGCCATAGAGAGTATCATAGCTACAAGGTACCAATAGTGTATAGTAACCCCCATCTTATGCTTGAGGTAGGGTAGTGCAAATGCCCAAGCTAGTAAAACTAAAACGATAATTACAAAACGAAATATATTTATTATCTTATAGTCATCTTTTGTTCTAGCATAACTTACAACCATAGAAGAACGAAAACCTATGAGTATCATTAAAACAAAAGAGAAGATATCAACAGCTGTAAAAAAAAGAGCCAGTTCATGTTTTTCGATAAGTCTGGCTATAAAGATTTTAAACGAAAAGTTAAGAACAATTGCAGCTAGTGTTGCAAATACTCCCATATAGATGGAGTGTTTAAGTTTTTTAAAACGTTCATCTAATTCACGCACTGTTGCCACTCCTTTTTTTTCCAAATGCCCTTGTTTTCATTCATAGCTTTTTTCTGTGAACGTTTCAAGTCAAGCATATATAGCGGATCAAGTTTCTGTTTTGTATCAACTTTCGCATAGCCTAATTCTAGCAACTTTTGTGCATATGTTTTCCCTGCATTGAGATAAACTTTACAGTGTATTTGATTGACCGGTTCTACATGATAGGTTATATAGTCATGCAATAGTAACTCTGAACTATGTTTCTGTAAAGGCACAGCGTGCTGAAAAGAGACTAAATTTAAAAGACAACTACTTTTCAGATTTGGATCGGCAATTGCCGAAGATACTGTTTTTATACCGGCAACACTACACTTAAAATGTATATTTTTTGCAGTGAAGGCAAGGGTAATATCGGAATAGGCTTTTTTATAAATTGCTTCAATAACCTCTTGTGCAAAAAGAAGATGCGATAACAGTAGAAGAATAGTTGTTATACGCATTAAATTTTATCAGCTCAAAAAATTATATATATTTTTATGTATATCTTCAATACTCTTTGAAGCATCTACGACTAATATTTCGATATTTAATTTTTGGGCGATATTTTTCATCATACTTTGTACACTTAGCATATATTCAATACCGCGTTTTTCAATTCTGTCATTTTTCTTCTCAGATAAGCGTTTCGTCAACTCATCTTTTGAAATTTCAAGGAGAACCATTTTATCTGGCAGTCTATTGTCAAGTGCAAACTTATTGAGTTCGATCAACCACTCAAAATCAAAAATATTGAGACTATCCGCATATGCTATACCCGAAACTAGTGAGCGATCACTAATAATGAGTTTATTTAGATTAGGTTTGATGATCTGATCATAGTGTGCACTTCTATCTGCAAGAAATAGAAAAAGTTCACTTTTAGCATCTAACTGTTTTGATTCAAGCAAAGATTTTCTTAACTCAATACCAAATTCAGTACCACCGGGCTCCTTTGTTGTTATAGAGTTGGGAAATTTTTTGGATAGTAGTTCAATTTGAGTACTTTTCCCAACGGTATCGACACCTTCAAGCACTACATACATCTACGCATCCTTTATCAGTTGCCATGTTGATTTGGGAAGCAGATGTGAAGCATCACCACCGTGGCTTAAAATTGATCTTACAATTGATGAACTTACAAAACTCTGCTCAAGACTTGGCATAAGATAGATACTTTCAAATCCATCAAGCAAAGAGCGATTAGCAAAACTTAACTGTAACTCATACTCAAAATCACTCACAGCTCGCAGGCCCCTTATAACATAGCGACAGTTTTTCTCTTTCATGATATCAACAAGAAGCGTATCAAAAGTAAGAACTTCAACATTTGAAAATTTTTCTATGGAAGCTTGAACAAACTCTAACCTTTTTTCAAGTGAAAACATCGGTTTTTTTACTTCTGAAGAGGCAATGGCTACAAGTATATGATCAAAAAGATCAGCTGAGCGCTCTATGATATCAAAATGTCCGTTTGTTATAGGATCAAAGGTACCGGGATATATGGCTATTTTGTCCATTTATTGTTCCTTCCAGCGTTTATATAGATTGTGTTCAATCTCTAAAAGGTCGAACCATTTACCGATTATAAAATTTTCCATCTCTTCTAATGAGTTTTGTTCTGAGTAGTAAGCTAAAACCGGCGGTGCAATAATAACACCTATGTTTGAAAGTTTATACATATTTTCAAGAGCAATCGGGCTGAAGGGGAGTTCACGAGGTGCTAAAAGCAGTGTTCTTCTCTCTTTAATCATAACCGAAGCTGCTCTAGTAGTTAAAGTATCAGAAATTCCGTGGGCAATCTTGGCTAAGGTGTTCATGCTGCAAGGAGTAAGCAGCATAGCATCGCATTTGAAAGAGCCCGAAGCTACACTTGCTGAGATATCTTCATCTGAATGAATAGTAATATTTTGTTCATTCTTTAGTACTACTTTTGCATTTTCAGAAAGAATAAGATGTTTCTCCACATCATCTGGAAGCATCTGAACTGTTTTTAATCCTAGATTTGCACCGCTTGCTCCGCTTACGGCTACAATGATACGCTTCATAGTTTTGCTTTTCCTTTTGCCGTAACCGTTACGTTTAGACGTGTTCCGTCAGATTTTCTTACCGGTATTATATCTCCTAAAGAGCCATCTTTCAAAGCTTTCACATCTAATTCTATAGAAACTGCACCATTTTCAAAGCTCACTCTAACTCGTTCATTCTTTCTCACTAGGGGAATCTTTTTTATATCTCTTTGGGTGATGATTGAATCTTTTTTTATACTTCTTGTTACAATTGAGTGCTCTAACGAACTGTTTTGTAAAGGTGTCGAATTAAAGTTTGTAAACTCTATCTCATCATCATAGGTATTGTAGATATTTATAATTTCCTTAGAGCGAATACTGTTTTTTGCTTTGATGACACCCAGTGTTGCTTTTATTTTAAATGAAAAAAAGAATCTATCATCTTTTGTTTGGATATAAAATGAGCCTTCATTTCTCTTTAATGATGTCTTTTTTAGAACTACTTTATAGTCACGGGGCAACTGTTTCAAATTTGATCTGCTAATAAGTTGGATACTCTCAATTTGAAGGGTAGGTAAATTTTGAATAAAAAGTTTTTCTAACTGCTCTTTTAGCTTTGATGAGTTGAAGTTTTCTGATCTGATGAAGGTTACGATACCTGTTTTATTATCTTGCGCAGTTATACCTCTTTTTGCAAACTCTTCTATGATCTTTCTAGAGCTAATCTTATATTGCTCAGAGTATTCAGGAATGGAAAAAATGAAGAAGTTCGATTGAACCTCCTTATACAGATGCTTTGCATAAACATCATTACTCTTTATATTGTAGCTATTTTTCAGTTGAAAAACTTGTGAAAAGAGTAGGGTAGTGAAGAAAATGTAGGTTACAAGTTGTTTCATAAATCAGTTTTGATTTTGTAACTTTTTGCAATATTTTTACACTCTTGGATATTTTGTAATGCACCGATTTGAAGCAGTCTTGTTGCCTTTTTAATATCTTTATTTACACCTTTTCCTTCAAGATAGAGTAGTGCCAAAGGACATGAAGCTTTTGCAAAACCTGAACTAACGCTTTTTTGAAGCCATATAGATGATTCACTCTCATTTTTATTCGTCCCTTCACCTAGGAGCAGCATCATGCCAAGGTAGTACTGAGCACCGGGATGTCCCGTTATTGAACACTTAAAAAAACCGCCGAACGCACGTTTGTGATCTTTTTTTACCCCATGTCCAAAGTATCTCATCTGTGACATTGCATAGGTTGCTTTCACGTTACCTTTCTTTTCTAAAGGTGCCAATATTGAGATCGCTTTTTTGTACTCACCTTTATTTGCGGCATCTAGGGCTGTTTGTATATCTGAACTAAAAAGTAAAAATGGAATGAGTAGTATAAAAACTGTTTTCATAGATACAATTGTAACAAATATTAGTGAAATAATTGTGGATTATAAGATTAGTTCAAAATTTTTAAAATTTTACATTCCGTATGATAAGGTTTTAAGAGTTTATATTATAAGATTTTTGTATTATTAAAGGTAGTTTTTGGAATGCTTCAATGAATAAATTTATAATGACAATACTATTTTTTGGAACAATAGTTCATGCTGAGTTCTCCTATGAACAGGAGGCTAAGTTGTATGCCGATTTTCTTGTCACAGGCAGGAGTGAAGTAGCAAAAGCTTTAAAAGAGTATAAAATAAATGATGCCTCTTTGTCTGAAAAAGGTTTTCATTCAGATAAATTTATTTTGAATATAAATAGTAGTTTTTTTAGTAAGCATCAGATAGATATTTTAAAAGAGAGTTCAGATACAAACACTCCTAAGCATATTATGAAAAATTTAAAGTTACTTTTAGTTGCCAGTAAAAATGTGCTTGATAGTGCACATGCTATGATTGATATGCCCGGTATCATTTTTAAAGGTTTTATTCCCGCAACCTATGGAAAGGCTGTAGGAGATATTTTTAGACAAAAAACAGGAATTACGTTGAAGCAGACCTCTGATAAGTTTAGAAATATATACAATAAACCTGACAAGTTTGAGCTAAATGGGTTAATTCAACTCAAAAACGGTGATATTCCTAAGGGAAAAACACTCTCAATTCACTCTAAAAAGAGTTTTAGACTGCTCTATCCGATTTATATAGAAAAAGCATGTTTGGTGTGTCACGGTTCACCAAAAGGGGAAAAGGATGTAGCGGGACGTTTAAAAGAGGGGTATAAAGAGGGTGATTTAAGAGGTGCTATAAGCGTTTCTATCCCGATTAAAAAGTAGTTTTTTATCCATATGACACTCTGTTTTTACCCGATTTTTTAGAACGATAGAGAAGCTTGTCAACTCTTTTAAATATAGAATCCACATCATCTCCATTTACTATTTGCGTTACGCCTAAACTAATAGTAATTTGGTGATTTTCAATCATATTTAGGTTTTGAATATCAACTCTTATCTTTTGGGCAACAAACTTGGCATTTTTCATGTTAGTCTCTGGTAGTAGTACCATAAACTCTTCACCGCCAATTCTGCAAAACCAATCCTCTTCACGAATGATTGAAGATACTTTATTGCTCATTTCAATAAGTACTCTATCCCCTTGATCATGACCGTAAGTATCATTTACCTGTTTGAAATTATCTATGTCAAACATAATAAGTGAAAATGTCTGTTTGTATCGATTGTATAGAGAGAGTAGTTCTAACAATTTTTTATCGTAGAATTTTCTATTATAGATCTTAGTCAAGTCATCCGTTAAGGTCATGCTTTTAACTAAATTATATTTTTCATCCAACATCTCTTTCATATCAAAAAATTGTTTAGTCATCATGCCAATTTCATCATTATAAATTGGGTACTGTTCAAGAGCCTTTTCACCTCTTTGAAATTTTGATATGACAAGTGTTAATTTCTTTATGGGTATGAGTATCTTCATAACTATAAAAAAGACGGATAATAGTAGTACAAGCGTACCGATCGAAAAAAGGGTAGAGATAGTTTTCAAATTATTAGATATTTTCGTATTGTATCTATCAACTCTCTCTTGGGTACGATTTCGTAGTTTTAGTAAAAACGCATCGATAGGAAAGAGTATATTCTCTTTTGCTTTATGATAAACTTCAGAGTGCAGCAGTTTTATTGCATAGGCTTGATCAGCAGCTTTCTGTACGGTATACTCTGCGTTTTCATCTAAAAACTTGCCCTCAAGCGCATTGAAAGCTTCTATCTCTATTTTTACCAGTTGATCGGAATTTGATTTTGCAGCCTTTAAAGCTAACAATTCCCACTCTAGATATGGCAGTTTTGAGATCTCCTCTTGCAAAGATGTTTTTTTTGTCAGTGGATGCCTTTGTGAACGCAGAGGCTCTTGCAGATCCCAATAGATATCTTGATAGTTTTCCGGCCTAGGGTATCTACCCTCTCTTATATCTAAAATTCTAAAATAGTTATCTTTATATTTTTTGTTAAGAGTGACTGTATATGTTCGAGCAAAACGTGTGAGATCATCGGTTGATTGCCTCAGCTCATCAGCCTTTTGTATCATCAAAAATCTATTTTTTTCAATATCTTTGAGTATTTTACTATTATCGTAAAGCTCTTTCATATTTATTGATATGAAAATTGCCAAAAGTGAAGTTAGAGCCCAAAGGGTAATAAAAAAGAACTTTATTGATACATTCATCTGCTGTCCGCGAATTAAGAACGGTTATTTATCGTAAGGTGCAACTTTTATAGCTTTAAAACAGTCGTGGACACTTTGATAGTTAAGTGGTGTAACCCAGCCGTGTATATTTGCCTTTCTTGCAGCTTTCTCACTTGGTGAAATTTGCAGTAAAGCTATTGCAACTCTTTTAGCAAGTATAGCATCCGTATGCTTCAATTTGGCAAACGGCCATTCAGGATAGAGTCTTGTAGATGAGAGGAAAGGAAATCCCTCATGTTTTTGCATATTGATGACATGAAACCTTTTTAGATCAATCATCCCCTCCATCCCCATGCGCTCCAACGTATCGGTTCTTACCACACCGACATCGGCATTTTCTTGAAGTACGGCATAAACAACCTTATCATGCGTTCCTCTAAACTTTAATGATTCCAGATCCTTTACATCTATACCGTTATCAATAAGCTCTCTCCATACAACTTGCCAACCACCCAAGGACTGTTCATCAACTGCGGAAACTTTAGCATCCACCAAACTTTTTAAAGTGTTAAAACGATCTTTTTTACTATCAAGCGTGAAGATGACACCACCAAACTCTGTTTGAGGTGATCCATAAATATGTTTGTTTACAAGTGTTGCAATTCTCTCTACCCCCGATACCTGTTCTAAAGTTACATAAAAACCCGGGTTTGTTAGGATGAAATCTATCTCTTTATTTTTAACGGCACTGAGTATTTCATCAAACTTTATAGGAACAATCTGAAACTTTTTTTCCATGATTCGCATTGAGAGGTAATCAGCCGTAGGAGACCATTTTCTCATTGTAATTGCAGAACCTCTTTTTGCTAAAACACCGATTTTGACTATTTCAGTAGCAGCATATGAGATGTTTAGTAAGAGTAATACCGTAATGATGAGCTTCATACAATATCCTTGAATTTGTGAGATATCATGACCTTAGAATATCATATTTTTTAATATATTACAATTAAATTTTCTAATTAAAGTTTTTCAATAACTACGACAGCTATGGCAAATCCTCCATCATGCGTTATTGAAAGTGAAGAATCTTTTATGGAAAAATTACTTATTAACCTTTCATCAATTTTCAGCGCAGGAGCACCTGAGTTGATTTTATAAATTTCTATATCGTGAAAACTGCACTCTTTTCCAATCCCGACTCGAAGAGCTTTTGAAAATGCCTCTTTTGCTGCCCAAAAACCTGCTGCAGTTGATGCCTTCTTCACCAGAGCTATTTCATTTTCATTAAGAAATCTGGCCAATGCTTTATCGCCGAAACGGTCAATAAACTTTTCCATTCTATCGATTTTAATTAAATCTATACCAATCATTGTTTTCTTTATAAAATTTTATTCACTATAGAGTAGTTTTGTAGTTGTCTGTAAACAAGCCCAAAAAAGGGCTTTGTAAGCTTGTAAATTACTGAATAACAAATTCAGTAAAATAGACGTTATTGATTTCTCCATCTTTCAATCGCATATTAATCTGATTGAGCAGAGTATCTTTGAGTTTCTCTTTACCTTTTGCAGTAGAGATCTCTTCAAGAGTTTTAGATGTTAAAACCTTTATGATTACATCTCTTACTACGGGAATTTTTGAATCAAGCTCCGCGGCTAAATCTTCAGTATCCATTTCAAGGTTAATTTGAGTTTTCAAAAATCGACGACCGCTATCGCTGAGAAGGTTAACGATAAAATTATCAAGAGGATACATCGGTCCAACCGTCAAAGAGGCTATACGCTTCTTCTGTTTCATCGGAGAAGCCTCCCTTGCACTTGGTTCGGATTGTTCCATCTGCTGCTCTTCATCATCACCTGAAAGTAAAAAAGCTGCAACAGCACCGATTATAAGTACGAAAACAAGAACAACAATAATGATGATTAACATCATATTTTTTGACTTGCCACCACCTTCTTCTTTTGATTCTTCTTTTTCCTCTTCTTCAGCCACAGAGTTCTCCTTGCATAATGTATATAAACTTCTTGCAAAATTCTAGTAGCCATCAGCTTTACAAAGAGAGTTTTAATCAAGGCAGATGTTCCTAAGCGTAGCCAAAGCTACGGTTAGGGTTATCTAACGAAGAGTAAAGCTCTCTTTGTTAAGCCCGCAGGGAGACTAACAAAGCGGCAATCTTGCACAAAAAAATGTTTTAACCTTAGCTACAGCTAGGCTTAAAAATTTGTTTTGAACAATCTCACCACTTTTTTAGTCTCTGATGACTGCTAGAGTTTTGCAAGAAGTCTAATGGCATTATATCGGCATTTTTGGTTATAATATACTTTTTTAGGATAATAATGAAGTTTTTAATCATTGCAGTTCTTGCTTTAAACCTTTATTCGCAAGACTTTTACTACTATCAAGACGGAAATAAAGTTGATCTTTACAGCGCTAGCCAAACAAGATCAGTAAATAATAATTTAGTATATTTTCAAGATAATAACGGCTTCTCTTTAGGGGTAGGTCGAACTATCCTTGTTGGACTTTACAAAGCCGAAGACAAACAGAGCGTCGTAGAATATTTTGGTTTAAAAAATGTCAGATCCGTTACACCAACTCTTTTAGCCGTTGAAACATCAGACTATCAAGAAACGCTAAGTTTAAGTGTAACCATATATGAAAGTAAGCTTGTTAAATTTTCACATCCAGATTTTGTAAAAAGATATAAAAAACGATACCTTTCTACCGATCCGCTTATTGCTTCGGCACACCACTTAAATGCAATCAGCACTGTTCAAGATGCTCATATTCATTTAGGAGGTGCTTGGAGCGTTACAAGAGGAGCAGGTATCAAGCTTGGGATTTATGATGACGCGGTTGAAGTGAGTCATGAGGATTTACGTGGCGCACTTCTAGCGGAGTATGATGCAGGAAATAAGGATTTTAATTCTGAACCAGATACTTATAGTGAATCACACGGTACTGTAGTTGCAGGTCTTGCTGCTGCTAGAATGAACAACATTGGAACCGTAGGTGTGGCTCCTGAATCTTCAATTTTAGTCGTTAAATTTGCCGGTTATGATCAAAGTGATCTTGCTACCATTGAGGGCTTTAACTGGTTTAAAAGTAAAGATGTTGACGTTATCAACAATAGCTGGGGAACATATAATGTTTCAGATGCAGTTAAGAGTTCAATCGAAGATTTGGCAACAAACGGCAGAAACGGCAAAGGAATAGTACTTGTTTTTGCCCAAGGCAATGATTACTGTAATGATACGGAAGTTTGTAACGGATTTTACCTCAAAAATGACGAATCCTCTCTTGATAGTGTCATAGGCGTGGGTGCAACAAACCGTTTTAATCAAAGATCAGATTATAGTAATTACGGCATCTATCTTGACCTTATGGCGCCTGGAGGTGACGGCGGAGAGATTGGTAGTTTAGTAAGTCCTCAGACAATGGCATCCATTGACAGATCAGGTGATGCCGGTTACAGTAGCTCAAATTATGTCTTCAATAACAGTGATGTTATCGGTACCTCTTTTGCCGCGCCGCTTGTAAGTGCAACGGCAGCATTAGTTTTAGCGGCAAATCCTGAACTAACACGTGTACAAGTGCAAAGCATCCTACAAAACACCGCAGACAAAGTAGGGGGTTATAACTATGTAAACGGTAGAAGTTATGAGATGGGTTACGGAAAAATCAATGCTACAAGGGCAGTATCAGAAGCACTTCGTTTAAAAAATGTAAGTGCGACGCTTAGCATTAAAAACGGATGGAACCTACTTTCACTCCCTGTTGTAGCAACTCTAAGTTATAACACTCTTCTTTCTGCTTCAGAGGGACAATATCACTTTGACGTATTAGGTAGTTTTCACTCTATCTATGTCTACGGTGAGTATGGATATGAAGTTAACCCTGATGTCTTGAAAGAGGGGCAGGGGTTTTGGATATATTCAAACGAGATAGAGAAAAATCTTGTATTTACGGGCAAAAGTTATATGCCCGATCCTCAAACGCTTCGAAATGGATGGAATCTTTTAGGTACATCAGCAACACTGACTGATCCTAAAACTTTTTATGAAGCTCAGTCTGTCTGGTCATATAAAAACGGAAGTTGGAGCCAAAATCCTAGCGCAATATATGCGGGTGAAGGATTTTGGATATATAAATAGACTTCTTGCAAAATTCTAGCAGTCATCAGAGGCTAAAAAACGGTGAGATTGTGCAAAACAAATTTTTAAGCCTAACCGTAGCTAAGGTTTCTAATAGATTACTCTTCAAAAGAGGAGAGTATTTCGATAGCCTGCTCAAAAAGTTTACGTTGATCAGCAGTGATCTCTTCAAGCTGAGCGTAGTTATTCATATGGGTGATGATATTAAGCTTAAGGTTTTTATGTCCATTGAGTAGATGATTTAATTTTTGCATCAGTTCATCATTTGAGCCCTCTATTTTTTGCGCCTCTTCATATATTTCATCAAGCTCTTTAGCAGATGAATCAAATTCACTCTTGTAGAAACGATAAAAAAGTTCTTTTTCATCACCTTGTTTACCGTTAATAACAATGATTTTATATAAAATAGCAGATGCCGTCATCTTCGCAATATGCAAATCCTCGGTTTCACGCAGACGATATTTCTTCAAAATATTTTCCAATCCGTTTTTAAAGTCATCAAGCCATTTCACGATGCTCATTTTCACTCCTAAATTTTTTTATTGGTCAAGTATAACGTATATTAAATATTTTGAGATAATATTTTATAAAAAAAGTTGTAACAATGATATATGATTTAACTGATGCAAACTATTCTGAATTTGTACAGACGACAGAGCAGGTGATTTTTATCGATTTTTATACACAAAGTTGTCCTTCATGTGTAGCATTAATGCCTATACTGGATGTTTTAGACAATAACTTTTCAGATCAAGCAAAAATTTGTCGTGTTGATGCAAATAAAAATCCTAAGCTTGCTCAAAAATATGCCATTCGTTCCGTTCCGGTCTGCGTTGTGATAGGCAAAGATAAAATGGTAAAAGAGGCAGAACTTGGTGCAAATAGCGTTGAGCACTATTTTGGTATGATAGAAAGAGCACTAGGAAAAAAATCGGCCGTATCAAATTTTTTCGGTAAACTATTTGGAAAATAGATGTGGTATGTCTATGTCGTAAGATGTAGTGACGAAACGCTATATACCGGAATTACAACCGATGTTGAGAAAAGAGTTAATGAACATAACAGTTCAAAAAACGGTGCAAAATATACAAAGAGTAGGCGTCCCGTTAAACTAGTTTATAGTGAAAAGGCAGTTGATAGAAGTGGAGCATCGAAACGGGAACACTTTATAAAAAAACTTCCAAGAGTTAAAAAAATAGAACTTATTAAAAGCTGGAGGAGAAAGGAATAGGGCGATTAATCATCGTCACTACCTAACTCATAAAATGGATCAATCTTCTCTTTTTCTTGGCTTTTTTCCCTCTTAGTATTTAAATCCATTGTTTCCTCTGGAAAGATTTTTATAATAGCCTCGTGGAGTTTTTGCACAGTTATTGGTTTGAGTATATAATTTTTTGCTCCGGCTCTAATGGAGGCTTTTACGATTTTATCAGATCCTTTCGCAGTGGTCATAATGATGTTTGCATCTTTATGCTTTCGCTTTATTACCGATAGTGCTTCTAAACCGTTCATAATAGGCATATCAATATCCATAGTTACCAAATCAGGATGGAGTGTTTCATAAGCACTAACGGCTTCATGGCCGTCTTTCACTGCTTTAACAACTTTATGCCCAAGCTCTTCTAAAAGTTTTTCCAGACTTTTTCTCATAAAGAGTGAATCGTCAACGACTAATACATTCAACACGGATGGCTCCTATAGGTTAATCATTTTTGATAATTAATTACAACGTATTAAAACTTATCTGAAACTATAGCAATATTTTACTGTTTATCAGCAATTATTGCTTTATGAAACATATCCATTTTCGGTTTATAAAGTTCAGTTTCTACCTCAAATAGTCCCAGTAACGAATGAAACAAATTATCTTGCGTAAACGGTTGGTTGCTATAGGTTCTCAGTTTTTCAATATCAATATCTTCTTTAATCATTTCACTTCCTAACCACATCATCGAAGCTACGTGAGTTTGTGAATTAGGCGCCATGAAATAGGGCAAGCCATGCAGATAAAGTCCACCTTCACCGAGACTTTCACCGTGATCGGCTACATAAAACATAGCCGTTTCGTATGTTGTAGAGTAGGGTTTTAAAAACTTGATTACTTCTGAGAGAAAATAATCAGTATACAAAATAGCATTGTCATACGCATTGCCTATACTTTCAGGTGTACAATTTTCTAGCTGATTTGTTTCGCAAACAGGCGTAAACTTTTCAAACTCTTTTGGATAACGTTTATAGTATGCCGGACCGTGATTGCCCATCATGTGTAGTACGATAAGAATATCTTTGCCTTTATGAGCTGCGATGTATTTGTCCAAACCTGAAAGCATACCGATATCTCTACACTCTGTATCACATACCGGATTGTTTTGAGAAGATTTAAAATCCTCATAAGCAACTCTTAGAGCAACCCCTTTGGAGTCAGAATTATTATCTCTCCAAAGCACTTCTATATTGCCGGTATGCATAAGTACATCTAGCACGTTTTCCGTAGCGATACCTTTATCATAATTGTACTCATCCTTTTCATAAAGTGAAAACATGCAAGGTACAGATACGGCCGTTGATGTACCGCAAGATGACATATTGGAAAAATTGACAAGATCTTTCTCCTGTTTTAAAAGCGGATTTGTCTCTTTGGCATAACCGTTAAGGGAAAATCTATCGGCTCTTGCAGCTTCACCGACAACGAGAATGATCAGCTCTTTAGATTCTTCATCTTCCTTGGGTTCATGTGCAATGTGGGCATCTCTTCCAATATATTTAACTTCAATGTGTTGACTTTTCAGCGTTTTGCTAGTGTATTTGCCTATGCTATAAATCCAATAAGTTGGATTAGTATAGTAACGAAGCGGTTTATGTTCACGAAAAAAAGAGGTATAGAATTGACTAAAAGAAAAAATCAAAAATCCTATCAAAATAAGAGATATAACAATGGTTTTAAGCTTTAGATACAACTCTTTTCTTAAAGAGCCATATTTCACTGGGACATTGTAAACATACCATGAGGGTAAAAAACCAAGCAATACAACATAAAACACCAGCTGTATACTAAAAAGATCAAGTGATTCATTAAAATTCGTCTGAAGGGCATTTTGAATCATTCCCTCATCAATAACTATATTATAGGTTTGCATAAAATAGCTGGTAAATGATGAAACCAATAAAGCAGTTATCAAAAGCGGCTTGGTGGTGTATCTAGAGCCAAAAAGGGTAAAGAGTAGGGTGGTGAAGCTAACTAAGACGATAAAAAGCGATAGAATGTAAAATAAGTTGGCAAAAGTTAGTGGATAGATTTTGAGAACATTTGCAAAGAAAGTTAGATTTGAAAAAATTGCGAAAAAAAGGGCAACCCTAAAAATAAGACGAAATTGGGAAATCTCTTTGGATAGATTTAATAACTTTATCATTTCAATCCTAACTCATATATGAGTAAAATATTACTAAAAACCATACGAAAGCCACGGTGACAAAAGAGACAAATACTATTGCGGCTCCTGCATCTTTAGCTCTTTTGGCTAACTCATGATGTTCTTGTGTTATAAGATCAACACTACGCTCAATTGCACTGTTGATAATCTCGGTAATAACGGGAAGAAATAACGAGATAAAGAGAATAGAGCGTTGCACATACGAAAACGGCAAAATCCAAGCGATAACCGATGCAAAAAGAAAAAATAGAAGTTGCATTCGAAATGATTGTTCATTTTTGAATACTTCGTATAAACCTTGTAAGGCATATCGCGTATTTTTAAAAAGTGAGTAGTCAGGTTTATTCAGGGACACAAACATTTCCTCATTATTGAAATTTATAGCATCACTCAAAGAACGGAATATGAAATCATCGATATTGTATTATAGAAAATCTAATTGTTACTAAAAGAATTTAACAGAAAATTAACTACTAAGAAGTACCAAGTGATCTATACACATAGAAAGAGAACACTATGTGACACTCAATTCTATTTGGTTAACATAATGTAAATTCTCTTGAATAATTATTATCTACCAAATAGGGTGCTCTAAAACGTCATCTGCTCTTGCAATCGCTTAATCGAGCTTTCTATATCTAACGCTTTGTATATCTCTTGCTCTTTGGAGATAACACCTAGATCATTAAGCTTATCAATCGCATCATCGATCTCAAAATCTGTCTTTACAAAAAACTTCTCTTCGATAAAATTTTCTATCTGTGTATCAAGTGCAACTTTAGTCAAACCGTTTGGATTGTTAAGCAGAAAGATGTAGGCTAGAAATGCCTCTTTTGCCTCTTCGGCTTCTGCGATATCTACCATGTGCGATATGACTCCGGCGTTATTGTCTAGATTATAATAGTAGAGACTTTTAGCAAGTTGCGCCATATATTTGACGCGGTGGTTAAAGATGGAGCTGATTTGTCTCCATAGTATTGCGGCAAATGCACCTATAGCAGTGAGTAGGGCTATTGGATCGAGTGCGGTTGCAAGTTTACTTAGCAGGGTTGCCGCGCCCCCTATCGTGCCCCCTCCTCCCGTTACGGCAAGTTTTAGCTTATCGATGAGCGATATTTTAACCTTTGTGTTTGGAAAAAGCATCTCAAGATCGTTTCTGGGGATATCTTTAAAGAGTTTTAGGTATATCTGCCCCTGCTCTTTTTCCTCAGCATTTTTTTGTTTAAAAAGGATAAAAAGACGTCTGTAGATATGTGTCGTATGCTCTTTTTTCTTTAGATAGAGAGTTTTAGGGTCTCGCAATTGCTCTTGTTTGAGCGCACTTCCTCTAAAGAAAAGTTTGATAATCTCAAAATCTTCAAAATCAACGTTTACTTCAACACCGTAGGGTGATGTTTCACTCATCGCTTCGTTAAGATCTTGCTCTGTGATCTCTTCATAGTTGGCATCGTTAAGCAGCGGCGTTATATTTGCCAAAAAATCAGCTTGCAGCGTCTCTAACTGCTCTTTTGTATGCACTTTATTGGTCAGTGTGTCACTATCGGGATTAAAAGGGTTGTAGCTTCTTTTTATATCTATCAGGCGTGAGTGGAAAATCTGATGGTAGTACGATTCAATCAAACTTGCAAAGCTGTCTATCTGCTCAATGCTAGCCGTCTCAAAGGTGTATACGCTCTCTTTAAGTTCATGAAAAGCTATCGGGATAAATCGCTCTAATATATCTTGGTTATAATCTATTTTCATTTGATTATGGTAGCATAAATAGTATTTGGTTAAAATTCTTTCAATTATTAAGTTTGTAGTATATAAAGGACAGGATTTGTCAAAGAAGAATTTGGTTCTCATCGGTTTTATGGGTGTCGGAAAAGGTACGGTTACGCGTGCTTTAAGCGTAAAAAGCGGTATGTACGCGCTAGATACGGATGATCTGATAGAGAGTTTGCACAATACGAAGATTAAAAAGATATTTGAGACGTTCGGCGAGGATCATTTTCGCTCTCTTGAGCGTCAAACGGCAACGTGGCTTTCTCGCAACGTTACAAGAACGCTTATCTCAACGGGCGGGGGCTTTTTTAAGGTGCCAAACATTAAAGATATAGGAACTGTTTTGTATCTTGAATCCAGTTTTGAAGGCATCTATGAGCGCATTATCAACCATCCTAAGGCTGAGAAAAAACTGCAAAAGCGCCCTCTTTTTCAAAATATTGAAGAGGCAAAAAAGCTTTTTAAGATGAGAAAAGAGCAGTATGAAAAACTGGCAGACATTACGGTTTCTGTTGAAAACAGAGAGTTAGATGAAGTGGTAGATGAGATAATTTCGCATCTAAAAAAACTATAAAGGAATGACATGAGCTTTTTAACACTTGGGGGAGGCTGTTTTTGGTGCCTTGAGGCAGTTTTTTCACATATGTTAGGTGTTGCAAGCGTGGTAAGCGGGTATGCGGGCGGCAGTGTTGCCAATCCTACCTATCAGGCGGTTTGCAGCGGCAGTACGGGACACGCTGAAGTTGTGCAGATAGAGTTTGATGAAAATGTCACAAGCGTGACTGAACTGCTTGATGTTTTTTGGGCGGTACATGACCCTACAACGCTGAACCGTCAAGGAAACGACATCGGTACACAGTACCGCTCGGCTATCTACTACACGGATGAAAAACAGCACAAAGAGATATTAGCTTCACTCGAAAATGTAAAGAAGAGTTTCTCCTCCCCTATCGTTACTCAGATAGAACCACTAGATATTTTCTATCCTGCCGAAGAGCATCATCAAAACTACTTTGCAAATAATCCTGAACAGGGCTACTGTCAAGTTGTTATCAAGCCAAAAGTGGATAAATTCAAAAAAACGTTTAAAGAGAAACTTGCAAAATAGAAAAGATGCCGAGCGGCATCTTTACCGTCCATATATAGTTTTTTGTATACTAAGCGCAATATCTAAGTGTGAATGCCCGTTAGGAAAAATCTCGCCAAAGATGGCTACCGCCTTGTCAATAGCCTCTTTTGCCTCATTAAGTTGAGAGTTTTGATAATAGAGATGTGAGATGTTTCCATTACCAGAAAAAATTTTCTTGATATAATTTTGTGAAGGATGGTTTATATATAAGTCATTGACTTACATTCTATAAACAAATATACTGTTCACATGGAAATAGTAGAAACTAAAATTTATACTAGATATATCACGGAGCTTTTAAGTGATGATCAATATAGAGAGTTGCAACACTACTTGGTATAATATCCAAAAAGTGGAGACCTTATCAAAGGTTCTGGCGGTCTGCGCAAACTCCGTTGGGAGAGTAAAGGCAAAGGTAAAAGCGGTGGTATCAGGAATATCTACTTTTATTATGAAAGCGGTAATACGATTTACATGCTTTATGTTTATAAGAAAGGAAGACAAGACAACCTCTCACCAAGTGAAGTTGCTCTGTTAAAATCGGTTTTAGAGGAGATTATATAATGGAAGCACAAATGTTTGAAGAACTTCTTGAAAGTGTAAAAGAGGCAAAAGATATCATTAATGGACAAAAAGAACCAAGCAGAACATTCTTCATTGAAGAACCAAATCCCAAAGAAATAAGAGCCAAGCTCTCTCTGACTCAAGAGAAGTTTGCAGCACTCATGAATATCAGCGTTCATACCCTTAGAAACTGGGAACAGGGAAGACGACATCCAGAGGGTCCCGCAAGAGTGCTTTTAAATGTAGTAAACAATCATCCTGAAGTACTCTTGGAAATGGTGTAAAGAATTATATTTTGATGACAATTACCAAGTTATAAAAATCCAAATTTGAATGGTTTTTTGAAACTACGCAAAAATACAAAAATGAGATAGGCTGGTGGTTTGAAGAGGTTGAAGATTTGGAATAATATGAGAGTCTCATAGCAAGTTAATCTCTAAGCCATTTTTAAAACGGATAGGGAAAGAAGTCCCGTTGTAGGCTTCTACCCATTGTTTTGTATTGTTATTATGGATTGCTTTTATTAATTGTGCCAAAACACCTTTTTGAGAATCTAGCCGAAGTGTAGTGTTTGCTTCTTCATGAACTTTTATTACAGATTAAGCCTTACTTTCAGTATGTAATAGATACTTTCTAAATAAAAATAGGTTACTTTATTGTTTGAAAAACTATTTGCGGGTATTCATGGGTATATATGTCAAAATGAAATATTAAATTTAAACTTAAATATGTCAAAATGAAATATAAAATGCTCTATTTTACAACATTACAAATTGCAATTTATATAAATTACTATATAATTATGCTTTTTAAAAGGATATTTTGATGATGAAGCCAAAAGATGAGTTTACCCGTAGTATCGTTATCGATAAGTTGATATGGGAGGATTCGATGAAGTATGCAAGAAGGCGTTACAAGATGAGTCTTTCAAAGGTGATTGAGAACCTTTTAGAGGATTGGGTGACAAAAGAGAAGCGTAAGCCGCTGGATAATCCAAATCAGCTTAAAATGCTCGATTAGCCCTACTTTGAGGCGCAAAAACAAAATATGCTAAGATTACGCAAATTTTTTTAAGGTTATTTGATGCAAAAGATTAATACGGTTGATGAATTTAAAAAATTAGTAGCAGATACGCAGTCTAAAGATGGTTATAAAAACCCTTTAGCGTTTGGTATTTGTAGAGTAGATCGCGGTCAGTTAAACAGTGATAAGATTTTACAGGCGACCTACCCTATCATAAACTGGGAAGAGAATTTCGGAAGTGCGGCTGTTTTTATAGATGCACTAGAGCAAGCGGGCGAGAGTGTAGATAGCGAGCAAAGCGAGCAGGTATTTAGCGCAAGCGAAGCGTTTGTAAAAGCATCTTTCGGTTCATTTGCTCCATACATCGATGAAGCAACGGGTGAGGCGCACAAGAACGTACAGGTTATCAAATCTATGCAGGCGCAGATTGAAGCGGGAAAATATGATGCAAACAATTTTAGAGTTGTATTTATCTTTGCTGATGAGGCGCTAAGTTCGGCAGAAGCAACGTATCTAAAACTATACGCAATGTCACAATCAAAAGTGGCTTTAAGAAGCATAAACCTTAACGGAGCGTTCGGTGCGCTTGCAAACTGTGCATGGTCGAACGGAAAACCGATCGAGCTTGATTATCTGCGTGCAAATGAGATAGAGTTAAAGATGAACGGCGAGTATCCGCATATCGATTTTGTCGATAAGTTCCCAAGATTGCTACAACACGTTATCCTAGCGGACAATACACGTATCCTAGATAGCTCAAAAGTGCGTTTTGGTGCGCAACTGCACGCAGGAACAACGGTAATGCCGGGTGCGAGTTACATCAACTTTAACGCAGGAACTACGGGTGTAAGTATGGTTGAAGGTAGAATATCTAGCTCTGCGATCGTTGGTGACGGTAGTGATGTCGGTGGTGGTGCTTCTATCCTTGGCGTACTGAGTGGAACAAACGGTAACCCTATCTCAATCGGTAAAAATTCACTTCTTGGTGCAAACAGTGTTTGCGGTATTCCTTTGGGTGATGGATGTATCATCGATGCGGGTCTGGCTATACTGGAAGGAACAAAAATATCGGTTCCAAGCAGCGAAGTTGCAAAACTGCAAGAGGTAAACGCAGGGCTTGATTTTGGCGCTAGTGAAAACGTTATTGTTAAAGGTTTAACATTTGCTTCACTGAACGGTGTGCACTTTAGACAAGATAGTCAAACGGGTGCGATAACGGCATATAGAAGTAAAAGAGAGATCAAACTTAACGAAGAGTTACACTAAAAAGGGGCGTTTTACGCCCTCTTCTACTTAATCGCTGTGACTTTTCAAAAGTTTTCTGATTTAATTACGAGGTTTTTCTGCTTTCTTATTTAAAGTTATTTTAAATTCAACTCCCTCTCCAAAAACTGAATGCGCCTCAATTTTTCCACCAAATTTTGAAGTAACTAAATTATAGATGATATGCAGTCCAAGACCCGTTCCGCCATTTGCTCTTATTGTCGTGAAAAATGGATCAAAGATTTTAGGAAGCACATCAGCCTTTATACCTTTTCCATTATCTTTATAGATTATCTGTATCTTATCATTTTGTTCACGAACGATGATATCTATTATTCCCTCATCATCTTTATCAAATCCATGCAGTATAGAGTTTGTGATAAGGTTGGTAAATATTTGAGCAATAGCTCCCGGCTCTCCATACATCTCAATATTTTTATCACAATCCACCTTGAGTTTAATCTTAGTATGTTTTATCTTATTTCTTAAGCTAACGATAATCTGATCAATTCTATCTCTTAGTTCAAATTTAACCATCTGCTCACTACTCTGATCAACAGCTACCATTTTAAAGCTTCTTACAAGCTCAGCGGCACGTTGAAGATTTATTGATATTGAATGAGTTAGTTCAACATTTACTTCTAGATAATCCTCAAATTTCCTCTTGCTCATATTGTTTTCATCATAGAGCTTTTTTATATTATCAGACATATCTTTTAGATGAGTAATTCCGGTAACACTTATCCCAAGAGGCGTGTTTATTTCATGAGCCACGCCGGCAACTAATTCACCTAGAGATGCCATTTTTTCAGCTTCAATAACTTGCTTTTGTGTCTCTTTAAGAGTATTCAACGATGTTTGGAGTTCATGGGTTCTATTGAATACTCTTTTCTCTAGTGTCTTATTAAGATGCTCTAACTCCTCTTGCGCTCTATCACGCGCCTTGTCTCTAAGTTTGAGTTGATCCATCATGTTGTTAAAGCCATCATACAAACTTCCTAACTCATCATTTGCATATTTACTGAGTTTTATATCTAGCGCACTAACTCCACTTGCAATATCCTTCATCGCTTGGGCTAATTTTATAATTGGTACAGAAATAAGACGTTGTAGTTTGTCTGCAAAGATAAAGGCTAGGAACATGAGAATGGCGAGTGCCGTAAGAAGTGCTATAGAAAAGAAGCGCTCAAACTCATAAATCTCCTCAGTTGAGAACTTCATGCTAATATAGCCTATGATTTCACCTTCATTTTTAATAGAATCAGAGAACTCAATGAAATTCATACCTCTATGGATAACCTCTCTATCACTTATCTTAAAATCTTTTGTATGAAATGCTTCACCAAAAGCGACAAAGAGTTTTTTATCTTTATCATACACATCAGCATGCATAACATTTTTTACATTTTCTAATTTTGATAGAGAGTTCAATGCCTCATCAGGGGTGTCAAAGACAATATAGGGAATTATAAGTTCACTAAAGATCTTCATATTTAATCTTGCTTGTGACATCATGTTCTCTTCAACACTTTTTATGATGTAGATATAAAGAAAAATAGAACTGCTAAGAAGCACGGTAAGTACAACACTAAGGATGATTGAGATAAGTTTTAGTCTAATGGGAAGATTCTTATACCAGCTAATCATTGTACTATCTTTCCTACAGTCTTCATTGCACGAAGTAATACTGTTTTAAAATGTATGCCGTCACGTTTGGAAGTGTAAGGGTTAAGTTCAAATTTTAAATTTCCACCTTGAGTATAGTAGTTTAGATGTACACCCTTTTCACCCCAACCATCTTTGTGAGAGATCAACAGTACACCTTTTCCTTTTGCTGCATCTAATACATCTTCTAGAGTGTATTGTGATTCAGAGATAAACACGATATGACACTTTTGAATCTCATCCAATGAAGTGATTTTTCTCACAGAAACTGGACGAGCGCTAATCTTGCGTTCGGCGTAATACTCTTCCAATCTATCTGCAAATGAGACATAGCCAAGTAAACCAATAACAAAACGCTTCTTCTCTTGTTGCTCTTTAGTCCATGTAAGAAATTTATCAAACTTGCTAAAAAAAAGTATCTGTTTGCGTATATTAATATTAGAAAATGCAAAGAGTTGCGAGACAATGAAAAAAATCATGAGTAATACTTTCATATGAGATGGTAACATAATATTATTTCATAAATAATTATATAAAATATGTTATATTTCATTACAAATTAAACACAAGGTATTATTATGTACTCTATACTCTCTATTACCTTAGCTTTGGTATTTAGTATGACAATTTCAGCTTTTGCTAATGGTGATAATCTCGGTTTTTCAAAAGATGAGGAGCGTCTATTTGAATCGATGGATCTTCTTGAACTTTTAGAAACAGACATTGCAACAGGAACTCCCCTACAGCAAAAATTTGCTCCTGCTGTAACCTCTATCGTTACAGCTGAGGAAATTAGGAAAAACGGTGCTAGAACACTGCATGAAGCCTTAGAAAATGTTCCAGGGCTTCATATGTATCCTGCACGTGCCTTTGCCATGAAGCAAAACATCTCAATTCGTGGAATTCATACACTGATTAATCCTCAAGTTATGATCTTAATTGATGGAGTTCCTTTAAGAACCAATTACTATGGAAATCCAGCTATGATGTTTAGTTTGAGTACTGCAGTGATACACCGTATTGAAGTCATACGTGGATCTGGATCAGCTCTGTATGGTGCGGATGCCTATGCAGGTGTTATTAATGTCGTTACAAAGAAATGGAAAAACATCGATGATCAGGCTGGATTTCGATATGGATCATTTGATACATACGAGGCGTGGGTAAACAAAAGGGCTGAAGTGGGCGAAGCAGTAGTGGGATTGTCACTCTCTTTGACTAACAGTAACGGTGATGATGGCAGAATTGTTTATAAAGATGCTTTTTCAGCATCACCTGCTTCACTTGCTCCCGGATCCTTAAGCACAGGTTATGATACGATGTATATGCATGCTGATGTGACCTATAAAGATTTCGAACTAAACGTCTTAGGTGACTATAGCGAAGACATAGGCGTTGGAGCAGGTGCCGCGCAAATTTTAGATAATAGAGGGCATATTGAGCGTTATAGTCTAATCGCAGACTTAAAACACACCAATAAAACCCTTTTAAACGATACGACAATAAAAAGTGGGCTCACCTACTCTACATATGAAATAACACCGCACTATTATGTTCATCCTGCCGGTGCAGTGCTCCCTTTTGGCACCTTTCCAGACGGTACACTATTAATCCCGACTCTGAGAGAGACTAACCTTCAGCTTTACTCAAGTGCAATTTACTCAGGGATTGAAAAACATACAATCCATGGTGGTATTGGATACGCTACCGGTAAGGCCTATACAAAACACTTAGCAAATTTTGGTCCAGGAGCTATAGCACAAGGAACACTAACAGATGTAACACGTACACCTTTTGGTTACATGAATGACGAATCAAGAGATAACTACTATGCATTTATTCAAGATGAATATACCATCAATGACACCCTAGGACTTACCGCCGGTGTTCGATATGATCACTACGATGACTTTGGATCAACTGTTAATCCTCGTCTAGCATTAGTGTGGCAAGCTGCTGAGGATGTGACTGTTAAGACAATGTACTCTAGAGCATTTAGAGCACCAGCATTTAATGAACTCTATCTCAAGGGCAATCCTTTATCACTTGGAAATCCTAATGTAGATCCTGAAAAGATTGATACATATGAGATAGCTCTTAATTATCGCGGGCCGATACATACGAAGCTTAATGTCTTTTATTATAAGGCAACAGATCTAATGGATTATGTTAATGATCCAAAGCCAGCTACTACACGTACTGTTCAAAACAGTAAAGATCAAGATGGGTATGGTCTAGAGTTGGAATTAGAATACAAGATAAATAAAGAGTTGAATTTACGCGGCAATTACGCTTATCAACATTCAGAAGATGCCTATACCAATGTAAAAGTAGCCGATGCACCGGTACATCAGGCATTCGCACAAGTACAGTATCATCCTGATCTGAACTGGAATATTAATACGCAGTATCACTACATTGGAAAACGTCATCGTTCTATTGGTGATACAAGAGAGGCAATGGGTAGTGACTCTTTGGTAAACTTAACAATTGAGCGAAGAAATATATTAAGAGATCTTGATCTTTTAGGAAGTGCTAGAAACCTATTTGATGTAGATTACAGGGAGCCAAGTGACGGTAAAATTGCCGAAGATTATCCGATGATGGGAAGATATCTGTTTGTGGAGGTTAGGTATAAATTTTAGAGGGTTAAGTTATAATGCATTTAAATAGACAAAAACTTTAAGACTATAAAATATTTTATTTCATAGTCTTATAAAGTTCTTCTGCATCTTTTATCTCTTCAGGAAGTGCACGCTTTCTGCATGAGAGATACCCTTTTCTCTCTCCGCAAGATGTATAGGGAAATACAGTTGCATATACCCAGTAGTAACCGCCTGATTTTGTTGCATTTTTTACAAAACCGTGCCATACCTTTCCACTTTTTACAGTCTCCCAAAGATCTTTAAATGCAGCTTTTGGCATATCTTTATGGCGTACTATATTGTGCGGTTTTCCTATCAACTCCTCTTTACTAAATTCCGATATTCGTAAAAAATCATCATTTACCGAGACAATACGACCTTGCTCGTCTGTCTCAGAAAGAATAAAATCACTCTCTTCAAGTACAGTCTCTTCTCCTGCAGCCATTTTGTCTCCTTTAAAACTTTTTATTTTTAGAACTACTAACCAATTTATCGGATATGTTGTTCAGATGTTTTGCAGAATCGTTAAATCCCGCTACGACGTTGCTATTTTCGCGCGTTAATTCACTAAGATCACCTAAAGTGCCATTAACATTTTCAATCTGTGCCGCCTGCTCTTTTATGTCATGAGAAATATCCTCAGTAGATTGTGTCAAGGCATTAATAGTCAGATTGATCTCACCGAGTGATTTTTGAGTTTTATCGGCCAGTTTTCTTACTTCATCGGCAACAACGGCGAAACCGCGTCCATGTTCGCCCGCTCGCGCAGCTTCGATAGCGGCATTGAGGGCTAAGAGGTTGGTCTGTTCAGCAATATCTTTTATCGTTTCAACAACATTTTTGATGTCTTGCGATTGTTGTGTTACGCTGTTTGCCTGTTCAACAATGGAGTGAATGTGTTGCGCAACCTCTTGTATATCGTTACTACTTGATGTTAGAGATTGAACCTGCATATTTGCAGAATTTGTTAAGTTGTCAGATGCCTCATGTAGTGTATTGACCTCTTCTAAAAGAGTGTTTCCGTTTGTAAAATCCTGTTTTGCACCCTCTTGCAATCTACTTCCAAGTGTATTTATTCTGTCCATTATATTTTTAAAATCACCCTGAACACCTGTTATATCTATCTGATTTGTGTAGTCGTTATTGGTAAAATTTTCAAGTGTTTGCAGTATCTGTTTTGATATTTTGCTAAAGTGCTCAGACATTTTATTTTGCGCTCGTATTAGGGTGCGCATTTCAGGTGATTTTCCGGGATTGACAATAGTGCATCCAAACTGTCCGTTCTCTATTCTTAGAAGTGTTAAAATTGTCTCACTCGTTGCTATCATATCTGTTTCAATATTCTCTTCAACATGACGTATATATTCATTGAGTCTATGAAGAATATCACCGAATTCATCTTCAGTCTCAACCGTTACAACTTTTGAAACATTGGTTCTTTTGCTCAGTCCGCTAATAATCGTTTTTATTTTTTTGAAAGATTTGAGCATGGAGAAAATAAACATTGAACCCGCTGCTAGCAAAAGCAGTATCATAAAGGTAACGACTAAATAGATTGTATTTGTCGAATTATCGATGCTTTTAGAGAGCAGTCCAATGTGATAATGAAAATTATCGTTTATATGCTTTTCTAATTTGTCCATTGAGCTGATCATCTTCTGTGCAGTTCCATCAAACTCACTCATAACTCTATTTCCGGCGTCTGGTCCTTGATCTATATAGACTTGAGCCATAGCTTTACCCTCGGTATAAAAAGCGTTAAAAGTATTTACTACGGTTTCAAGATCATCTAACAGCTCTTTTTTACCTGTTTTAACGAATATATTTTTTAACTCGTTTATTGAAACAAAAAAGGCATCACTATGTTTTTTAGCCTCTGTAAAACCGTCATCATAACCCTCCGCACCTCTAGTTGCCGAGATGTCGGTCAACCACTGCTGCACCTGGACAATATCATACTTTATGTGGTTGAGTAAAACAATCTCTCTTACACTCTCATTTCTCAGTGAATCAAAAGTTTCGGAAGAGTGTTTGATACTGCTAGTAGAGAAGTACATTAAAAACAAAAATGCTAAAATGTTGACGACTATTAGAATGATAGCTTTATCTCTCATTTTTAAACTAAGAGGTAAGGACATGCAAATACTCCTTCTAAGCAAATATATAAATTGTAACATACAAAATGTTAAGTATTAGTTATAAAAGTATTGATATAGTTAGATATTAAAACATTAAAACAGTTTATTTGTACAGATAGTATTAAATTATAATTTTTAAAGAGGCTTAATATTGATTGTAATGATTAGTTATGTTGTAACACTCACCTTTATTGCGTGGTTGCCCTATTATTTAGAACGAAGAACTAAATTGAGATTTTTTGAGGTTATACCCTCTATCGTAATAGTATATTTTTTGGCTATGCTTTTGGGAAACAGCAATATTTTTAGCAGTGAAATAAAGCCTATACAAGCTTCATTAAAGAGCTATCTTTTACCGTTGATGATATTTTTACTACTGCTTAAAGCTGATTTGAACATTATATTGCAACTAAAACAAAGATTGCTTATCGCATTTTTTAGCGCAACACTTTCAATTATACTCAGCTTCATAACCGTGTTTTACCTCACTCAAAATTGGTTTGAGGGTAACGTAAGCGGTGTTTTTGCAGCACTTGCGGGTAGTTGGATGGGAGGAACTGTGAATATGCTCTCTGTTGCGACTGCACTTAATGTAAGTGATAGTGAATTGGGATATACACTTTTAATAGATTCAATTGATTACGCTCTGTGGGTCATGTTTTTGCTCTCCATCGTTAAAGCCAGCCATCTGTTTAATAGGTTCACAAAAAGTGAAAATAGCCTTGAGATAGTCTCAGTGACACAAAATTATCATCTACCATTCTCATTTGTAAAGTTGATTGCTGTTTTAGTTATGGGGCTAATACTTTCATATTTGAGTAGAGAAGTTTCTATATTATTTAATACAAACCTTTTAGGAAGCAGTGCATGGACGATATTAGTGATCACGACTATCACGCTTATACTTGCGCAAACTCCTTTAAAAAAGATTGACGGAGTACAGCAAAGCGGTATTGCACTTTTGAGTTTTTTGGTTGCTCTTATCGGATCGCAAGCCTCTTTCTCACACTTCACATCTTTACCGCTGTACATAATTGCCGGTCTATTGATACTTCTTTTTCACGCAGTTTTTATGGTTATAGCAGCTAAGATATTTAGACTTGATCTTTTTAGCAGTGCGGTTGCCAGTCTCTCTCATATAGGCGGTATTGCTTCAGCTCCGATTTTAGCCGCATCCTACTCAAAAGATTTAATTCCTGTTGGAGTAGTAATGGCGACTCTTGGTTACATTATCGGAACCTTTGGAGGCATCATAGTCGGTAAGATATTGATGCTTCTCTAAAACTCGTAATGTAGAGAAGCTAAGTATGTTCTTCCCTCTCTTGGAAGATAGGGGTGCTGACTTCTAGATGATGGCAAAATTGCTTGATCGTTAAAAAGGTCATTGATACTTAGTTGCAATCTTAAATCATCACTAAATGCATAGGTGCTTGAAAGAGATGCTATAAAGTAGTCATCTAAATCATATACAGGTGCACCAGGAAAAAGTTGGCTATCTCTTTCACCGACATAACTTAGTGACGGATTTATTTTTAACTTTTCATCATAACTATACAAATAATAGAGTTTTGCCAAATGGTTTGCCATAGACGGCGTATCCATTTTTATTTTCCACTGGTTAGGTGTCGTATATTTGCTTATCTGATAAGAGTAAAGAAGTGCAAGCTTGTTTCTATCTGAGAACTCTCTTTTATACTCTAACTCCACACCGTGAGCTTCTCTATCAGAACTGTTTGTATAGGTAATATCACCGATTGCTTTATCGAAGATATCGATATTGTCAAAATACTTTGCATAATAGCCGTTAACTCTTAGAATGTCTGAAGGTGAAGGTTTATAGACAAAAGAGAGTTCATAACTTTTCTGTTTTTCGTTCTCTAAATCTTTTTTTCCATATCTCAATCCAAAATGACCAACCTGAAACGCTTCGGAAAAAGATGGAACTCTAAAAGATTCTGCATACTGCGCTTTGATTGTCAAAGCATCATTGGCTTCAAAAACAGCACCTAATCTAAAGTTGATATCTGAATCAAACTTTTCATAATTATCATATCTCACATTCATAGAAAATGCTAGCTTTTCCGAGTAATCATATATATCTTGCAAATAGAGACCAAAATGTTCCCTTCCCGCCTCACCGCTTACATAACCATCAACATTATAATAGGTGTAATTGCCGTTATCTATATAGTCAAACGGCCATACCGGATTGTTTGCAGCGACAACATTTGTCCAAAATCTATTTCTTTCAACATCGGTTTTATCAGCTTCAATTCCCACTAAGATTGTGTGGTTTTTAAAGCTATGTATACTTATTTCACCATTATATGCATAACTAATCTCTTTGTAATTACTGCCAAGTCCTACATCATACGGTAACCCTGCCATCGGAAATGCTTGTAAAGTAGTACTGTTTATTTTGTAGTTCATGGTTTGCAGTTCAAGACTATTTGTAAAGGTGGTATCTGTTGCAATGTTCGATGTGTGTTGAAGACCTAAAATCGTAGTCTCCACTCTGTTCGTTTCATTATCGGGTTTTGGCTCTAAATATTGGCTAAGTCCAAAATAGTTGCCTGATTCATAGGCATTATGTCTTAAAAAGAAACTTAACCTATCTGTTGAAACATTGAAACCTACACCCCAATTTTTTAGCTCTTCGTTTGTTTGTGCATCAAATGTCGAAGTAGGATTTAGTATAAAACTTCTTGAGACATCCACGTGCCTATTATTTTTCTGACCGTATACATCTATACCTACATGAAAGTTCTCATATGAAAAGTTAGTTACAGCTGAAAGATATCTATAATCATCCGATCCGTAACTAACATGCGCTTCATTTTTTGTCTCTTTATTTGATAGTTTTGTGATCACATTTATCGCACCGTTAAAAGCACCGTCACCGTACAGTGCGGATGCTGCACCGCGAAGTACCTCTATTCTTTCAACCAAATCAAGCGGAAAATCCATATAGTAGTAGATAGTTCCAAAAAGTCTACTGCTTACACTAACACCGTCGATAAAAAGTTTCATCTTATCAAAAACAAAACTATCAGGGTTGTGCAGCCCTCGAGTAATTATTCTTTTCCAACCGCTATGTATCATAGAGGTTTCAATACCCGGTACAAAAGAGAGCGCATCATATATCGTATTTGCACCAAGATCTCTCAGTTCATCTGCTTTTAAAACTGAAACTGTTGAGGGCATGTAGTCGATATTTTGTTTTGTTTTCGTAGCTATCTCATTAAGATCAGTTAAAAAAGCACCGAAATCATCATTTGACTGAACTGCAGGAACGGTTAATCCTAAGAGTAATATTAGAGAAAATTTTTTCATACCAACTCCTTAGTTGCTCTATTTAGGCAAAAGTGTATCATAAAAAAATGTAATTCATTTAAACTTTACGAATTATACTTTTGTATAATAGCGAAATTTTTTTTCAAGGCTTGAAAACAATGTTTATAGAGAAGATTAAAGAGGTGCGTGACGCAAGGTGGTTTTCAAATCTCACCACTTCAATTATAATTTTTTACGCAATGGTTTTAGGTTTTAATACTCTTGAAGAGGCATCAAAACCTTACGGTAATATTCTTTATATATTTGATTGGTTTGTAACTATATATTTTGTTATAGAGCTTGCTATCAAAATGAGTGCAGAGGATAGATTTTTCAATTTTTTTAAAAACGGATGGAACCTATTTGACTTTATCATTGTATCCATAACTCTCATTCCACTAGAAAACAGCTCATTTGCAGCTATTGCCAGACTTATGAGGGTTTTTAGGATACTAAGGCTCTTTACTGCCAGACCTGAGCTTAAGTCCATTATAGATATGTTGGTAAAGGCAATCCCATCAATCATTGATATCGTCATTTTGATGTTTGTAATTTTCTATATCTATGCAATTATCGGAAGTTTTGTTTTTGCGCATCTACCTTCAGGTCTGTGGGATAACTTTTTAACTGCAATGCTCACACTCTTTAGGATATTAACCTTTGAAGATTGGACAGATGTTATGTATGAGGCGATGGAGGTGTATCCATGGGCATGGGCCTATTTTGTTAGTTTTGTCATCATCGCAGCTTTCGTATTTTTTAATCTTTTTGTTGCAGTTATCATTGGAGAGATGCAAAAAATGCAAGATGAGAAGATGAAAGAGGAGATACATGATGAACACGATAAAATCAACCTACTATTGCAAGAGGTTCAAGAGTTAAAAGAGCTGTTAAAAGAGAGAAAAGTTTAAAGTGATAATCACATCATATAAAATCAGCTCTATGCAACTGCCTTTAAAGAAACCCTTTATTACTTCAATTCGCAGAGTTGAAGCGATAGATGATGTTGTTTTAGAACTCTATAGTGATGAAGGGTTAGTCGGTTACGGAGCAGCTGCACCAACGGTTGCTATTACGGGAGAATCAAAACCTGATATCATTGAAACGATAGAGAAAAATATCCTTCCTCTTGTTATAGGAAAAGAACTTAATACAAGTTTATTAGAGGTTATACAAGACTGCTGTGTTAAACATTCAAGTGCAAAGGCGTGTGTTGATATTGCTCTATATGATCTTCTTTCTCAAGAGGCAAAACAGCCCCTTTATATCTATTTAGGCGGTAAAAAAAGAGATTTAAAAACCTGCATTACAATCAGCCTTAATGATACACAAGAGATGGTTCAAAACAGTATAGAGGCCTATCAAAACGGTTTTGAAGAGCTTAAAATCAAACTTGGCTCCGATATAACACATTCAATAGAGACGGTACAAAGTATTCATAAAAACGTACCCGATGCAAAACTGCTCCTTGATGCAAATCAGGCATGGAACCTTAAGAGTGCAAAAGAGATTATCGGTGCGTTAAATGATCTACCCATTGTTTTGATAGAACAGCCTTTAGAAAAAGATGCTCTGCAACAGATGGCAGAGCTTACAAAGATGAGTAAATACCCGATACTTGCCGATGAGAGTGTTTTTAATATAGACGAAGCTAAACAGATAGTTGCACTTGAAGGCTGTGACATGATAAACATTAAACTAATGAAATGCGGAGGATTGTTCGAAGCGCAAAAAATAGTGCGTTTTGCTGAAGAGAAAGAAATAATGTGCATGATAGGTTCAATGTTAGAAAACCCGATTAGCGTAGCAGCCGCGGCACATTTTGCACTTAGTTCTGATGCCATTACATACTTAGATTTAGATGCGCCTATCTTGGCAGAGTTCAATCCTATAGATAACGTGTTTCATTATGAGAAGGATCTTATATCCTTAACTGAGAAACCCGGTTTAGGTATTGAAGTAGGGAGATGAATAGGATTAAAATGTATACTCCAATCCTACAACTACTCTACTCTCATCTTTAAACTCTCCGTACAAGCCTCTACTACTGCCGTAAAATTTTTCAAAATTAGCATATATTAGACTCTCTTCATCAAGCTCATATGCAGTTTTTGTCTTAATAAGTCCATCACCGTCATTAACATTATGTATAGTTAATATCTCGTTATGTAAAGTATTGTTAAACATATCCTTTTTATACAAAAATGTTAATGTATTTTCTATGCTATTTTGTACAAGATTACTATTTTTTTTAAAAAGATATGACTGATTGAACTGAAAACTTAGTATTGACTCTTCAAAACCGTACCAATCAACTCCAAAAAGATAGGATGCTTTATCGTTATGTGTTACAATTGCTTCAACTCTGTAAACAAATTTATCTTTTGATAAGTCATAGTTAATCGCAAAAGAGTTTTTACGTTCATATCTGGGTCGGATGTATAAAATATTTGCACTTTTATCATATTTCGTTGAGAAGGTCGGTAAATCATCATACAAATGAAACAAGAAAAAACCTACTTCACTGCTATTGAACATCATCGAATATCTTAGGGCGATATCTGAATCAAGCAAAGAGTTATTTGGATTTTTGGTCTTATCCATTATGATATTAATACTTTGATCAACTTGTGGAATTAGTTTTGGTGTAGTAAATGCATAGGATGCCCTACTCTTTGGAAGTTTATCTCTTGTATTATCAGCAATCCAGACTATTTCAAATTCTGAATTTTCAAAGCTTTTTAGAAGCGTGACAGACCATAGGGCAATTCTAGATTCATCAAATGAAGGTAAAATAAACTCTGTAAAAGTTTGAGGATTTAGTATATCAATGAGTTTAATACCGTCTGCTTTTCCCCAAACAGTCTGCATTTTCCCCACTTTTAATAATATATCATCAGCTAACTCATGTTCAACAAATAGTTCTCTTAACTCAAAAGTTCCTTTACTGCCGATGGATGATACTTTTGAAAATCTGTTATAACTATTGTTATCAAATCTTCCGGGTTCAATACTATCTTTTAGATCACTCTCAATTTTAGTAATAAGTACCAAACGACTTCTATTATTTATCTGCATTTTCGTATCTGTCTTTGCATAAAAAATAGATTTTTGTATCGATGCATCCTCTATCAAAAAGGCACTTTCGTGCCTAAATTTGAAAGTGTGATTGATCTGGTTTGCATCTAAATTTATAAGAATTGTTAAAAAAAATAGTAGCAGCTTCATCTATCGACTCTTTTTCAAAGATGATTTGGCAAAGAGTTTATCTTTTATATCAGTTTTGTAATCAATATCACTAAAATAGAAATCACTTACATGAGAGTTTTGATGATTGACCATATTCATATGACCTATTGTCCAAATTCCATTAATTTTTTCGATTTTGTTATTAATTAATGTCTTTAATGGCTCACCTCTAGGATCATAAAACTTTGTCTTTTTGGATATATAACTCTCTTTATCTATTTTGCTTACAACTTTTGAGTATCCTAGCTCTTTAGCTATCTCTTTAGTTTTTGCGCTGTATTCGAGTGTATAACTTTTTTCATCTTCACGCACTATCTTAAAGTTATAGTCTTCAGATGAGATTTTTGTCTCCTTTTTTATATCTTCATAGGAAAAATCGGTTCCTAAAAACCAATCACCTCTATCAGCTGAAGAGATGCGGCGAACCTTTCTTAATGAGGGAAGATAGAGCCACTGTGTATCATCTTTTGTGAGGTTATCATAGGTTAGAAAAGCTGTACCTTTGAGACGTTTAGGTTCATTATAAATGATCAATGTCTTTTTATCATCACCGTAATATTTTCTGTATGAAATTGTCTTATTGACTCTTGTCTTACCGCGTTTATCCGTTAATACCATTTTGAGCTTTCGTATCATATGTTGACCGTCGTTACGACTGTTTATTTTCTCTACAAGATCTAGGGCACTCATACCCCAAAGTGATGACGCCATGAGTAAAAATAAAACTGTTTTCATTATTTATCCTTATGTATTAATATCATTGCTGCAGGAATTATCAGAAGACTGAATATAAAACTACTACCGATTGCCACTGCGACTAAAGAGCCAAATTTCACAAGAGGAACAACCTTGCTTGTTACAAGTATTCCAAAACCAAGAGCAAGGGCTAAAGCATTAAAAAATAGCGCCCTTCCTGTGGAGTTATAGAGCTTTATTGCCTGTTGTTTTATATTTATCTTTTCTAAGGAGTACATTTTCTGTGTCGTATGTACGGCAAAGTCAACACCAAGCCCTATTGCAATAGAAGCGAACATTGAGGTTCCTACACCAAGCCAAATATCTGTGTAACCCATGACACCGTATATCATGATGATCGATAGCAGAATAGGAACTACAACAAGCAGTGCGAGAAAAAGTGATCTAAATGTCAACCAACCCATTAGAAAAACGAGTAGAAGTGAAATAGCAACGCTTAGAAGATGAGACTCTTCTATCGCAAGCACCCAATAATAATCAACATTGACTCTACCGCTAACTTTTGCTTGAAGATTCTCACTATTAAAGTGATCATTTATATAATTTTCTATATTTTTTATAATCAGTTTTTCATCGATATACTCTCCTGAGTCGATATATATTCTTATATTTGCCTGTCTATAATCATAATCAAGAATATTTTCAAAATCATCTGCAGCCGCTCTTGCTGAGTAAAGAAGAAAGAACTGTGCTGCTGCTTCTGATGAAGGTGGGAGTCTATACTCACTCTCTTCATTGCCATTCAATGATAAATTCATCTGTTTGAGATAATCTGTATAGGCAATACTGGAGTTTACATGAGGTATTGATTTTACATAGTGCTGTAATTTTTCAACCTGCTTCATAACTTCTAAATTAAATAAGGCATCTTCTTCAAAACTATCAACCAAAATATCAAGATAATGTGAACCGTTAAATGAACTGTTGATGAGAGTATCAGCCTTTACTATGGGCTCATCAGAGTGAAAAGTGGTGATTCTATCTTCATTGATTTTTAAGCTAGAAATACCCAAAATTCCAACTATTGCAATGATCAAGGCACTAAAAAGCACAGTTTTAGGTCTATCTGCAACAAACAGACCAAATTCTTCAAAATTTGATACTTTGTTCTCTTCTTTTACAAACATTGAACTCTCTTTTAATTTAAAAAGAGTCATAAGAGCAGGCAGTACCGTTACAGAATAAAGCCATGCCACACCGACACCTAACATAGCAAACAGACCGAAATAGATCATCGGTGGCATTGAAGAGGATAAACTTAACCCTAAAAATCCTGCCATTGTAGTAAGTGTCGTTAGTCCGATGGGACTCCACATCTCAAGCATTGTCTCAATAACACTTTGCTTTTGTAACTCTGAGGGGAAATCTCTGCGTCTCTCATAGTAGGTACTTAGAATATGTATAGAATCCGCAACTGAAATACCGATAAGAACAACAGGCAAAGCATTTGTTATGACAAAAAAAGGAATCGAGCTCATACCCATGCTTCCAAGGGCTGTCACAACGGCACCTGCGATTACAATATTTGGAAGTAGTACTGCACCGATACGTCTAAATGCTACATAAAGGATAATCATAATGGTCAAAGCGGCAATAGGATTTAAACGCTTTGCATCGTGATCTATATAGGCTCCCATATAGCCGCTAACTGCACCCTCACCGGCTACATATATTTTAATATTAGAATTTTCATGCTTTTTTGCAACTTCTAATAGTTTTTTATAAACAACTTCGGCATCATTGCCATTTTTTAATTCGGCAATTATAAGTGTCGATTTTTTATCATTTGACACTAGTACCCCGTGAAGCATCGTAAAGTTATCAAAATGTCTTTCAATCTCTTTAGCCTCCTTTAAAGAGACCTCTTTTTGTTCAACAAAGGGTGTAACAAACATTTCGTTATCTGATCCGTATATATTCTTTTGTGTAGATAATGATGTTATACCGTCATTCTTAATCTCTTTAAACTCCTGTATATCTTCACTGAGTTTATATAATAGTTCTATTGTCTCCGGAGTATACACTCCGTTTTTATTTTCAATAACCACAACCATAGGATCTTCCAATCCAAAAATTTTTGAAAGTTTCTCTTTATTGACAAGCGCCGGATGGTTGTCATCAATAAAAGCATCTGCTGACGTGTCTTTAACAATCTTTAGCACACCTGTTACAAAAAAAACAGTTACCAAAACGGCACTTATTGCTATCTTTATTGGGTTATTCGTAACCCATCTAAAAAAATTTCTTTTCATTTTTTTCCCTCTTATCTATTTATGTGTATATACACATATATCATTAAAAAAAAGCCTATTCATCTGAGATCAAATTAATAATATCATCAAGAACTAAATTTATACTATCCCAATTCTCCTTTCCAATCTGGTTTTGAAGCGTTTTTTGAGCATTTTTCCAGCTCTCATACCCTTTAATATAAATCGATCTTCCCTCCTCTGTTAGCATTACTATCTTTTCACGCTTATCTTCGCTTTGTTTGATAAGAACTAACCCGTCTCTGACTAACGGCTTAATATTTCTGTTTATAGTTGTCCTATCCATCTTCATAGCTGAAGAAAATCTGCTAATATTTGGTTCTTGTAATATTTCAATGGCAGTCATCATAGAGAATTGCACAGGGGTAACGCCTATCTCTTTTAACATATTCGTATAGAGATTAGTGACATGCCTTGAGACTGTTCTAATTTTTCTAAACAGACAATTCTGTGCTACTTCATAATATATTTCCATCTCTATTATCCAAACTATGTGTATATGCACATTGTATCATTAAAGAACTTTTTTTGTCAAGTTGTTTTGTTCAATAGGATTCTTGCAAAACTCTAGTAACCATTAGGAAGAGTTTTGCAAGAAGCCTAATCAATAACTTACCTATCCACATAAAACCCTATATTGTTAAACGTGGATAGATTAAAAACTTATTCAATTCTTAAGGAATTAATCATAATATCACCTGCAACCATATTAGCACCGTGATAAGTAGCGTCATAAATCTCTAGCTCACTGCAACCTTTCTCTTTCAGTAACGCAACATCTTCAGGCGTTGTTGATAGTGAATCTTTTGTTGATTTTAGTACGAATAGAAGTAAAGCCTTCTCTTTCTCATCCAGCGGAGCTAAAGATGGATCTTTTTTCATGTTGTTAATCTGCTCCTGAGTTACTCCAAATGCATTCATAAGCATAGCTTCATTAAAGTCTACACAATATTTACAATCGCTCTCATTCGAAACAAGCATACGAATCATCGCAAAAAGCTTACCCGATAATGTCTCGTGAGTGATAATAGTATCGATGTAATCAAGACTTCTTGTCTGAATAAAAGGATTTATACTCATTACTTCACAAGAAGCGGGAATATAACCAAGTAACTCTTTAACTCTATTGTAGTTTTGTGCAACTACACCTGTTGCATTTTCCGGTAAAACTATATTTGTTAATAAACTCATTTTCTTTCTCCTTTGAATGAATTTCATGCGCATTGTAAGCTATACATATATTAAAATCAAGTACTATCTTAAATGTAATATACAAACTAAAAGGATACTAATGGGAACGACTGAATCATATATTTTTAACAATAAAAGCTTCTCTTGCCCTGTAGAGCTTGCTTTGAGTGTAATAAGCGGTAAATGGAAAATTTTCATTTTATATTTTTTAAATCAAAAAACTCATAGATATGGAGAGCTTAGAAAAGCGATACCTCAGATAACTCAAAAAATGTTGACGCAACAACTTCGCGAACTAGAGGCAGACGGTTTAATTGTACGGACGGTTTATCCAGTAGTTCCACCAAAGGTAGAGTATGACTTAAGCGAGATCGGTAAGTCAATACACCCTATTTTGATAGAGTTATGTAAATTTGGAGATAATCTATATAAGAGTGTAGAGAGTGAACCTACCGGTTATAATTGTGATAGTTAAATAGATCACTCTTTAGAGTATTTAAAATCTGTATATACTGCTCAATGTTTTGATTGAGATGGTATATCATTAACGCACCTTCATAAGTTGCAATCACCACTCTAGCGGTACTTTTTGTATCGCAAGTTTCAATCTCACCTTTTTCTATGCTTTTTATTAAAATATTCTCTATCGCCTCTTCAAAAATTAGATATACGGATGAAAGAATCTTTTTAAAATCATCATCTAGATAGAGCATCTCCTGACTCATTTTGTTCAATGGACAACCATAAACAAGAGTCGACGGCGAGCTTGATAGAGTTTGAAAGAGAGTTTCTATAACATTGTCGGCATCAAGTATCTTTGAGTATTTTTCTAATATATTTTTACCTATTCTCTCTTCTATTACGGCAATACCCAACTCCTTTTTTGACTTAAAAAAGTGATACATAGAGCCTTTGTTTATTCCTACCTCTTGTAATATCTTGGCAATATTAGCCCCTTGATAGCCATTTTTATAAAACTCATGATATGCCGAATTTATAAGTAGATCTCTTGTATTTTTCTTCATAATGCTCTCTTTTGTGTTGTCTAATTTTACCATTATATTTCTTTACTTGACTATATAGTCAACTTTGAGATATACTCTTGCTTGACTATATGGTCAAATAAAACAGAAGGACTATTATGAATCCAATTGCAACACCGATAACCGGTGAAAATAGTAATCTCATTGAATCTCAAGATATTAGACCGGAAATCATTGAAACACTTAATGATTTCTATTTAGCTTTTAACCAGAGAGATTTAACTTTAATGCAAAAAAATTGGCTCAATGACTCAACTATTTCAATGTCAAACCCATTGGGTGGTATAAAAAGAGGTTGGGATGAGATAAAAGAGGTTTATGAACGTATATTTCTAGGAAATGCCAACGTATATGTAGAGTTTTATGACTTTACGGTAATAAATCTAGAGAATGGATTTTGCGCTGTAGGTCGTGAGAGAGGTTATATAGAATTATCAGGTAAGAGGATGGATTTAGCTATTCGTACGAGTAGAATCTATCAATTTGTTACAAATAGGTATCTTCAAATACACCATCACGGCTCCATAGAAAATCCTTTACTTCTAAGTGAGTATCAAGAATTGATTAAAAAGGGACAATAATGGACTACAACTTCTTAACTACGTTTTATATTATTGCTATGGAAATATTTTTAGCATTGACGATTGTAAAAGTTTTAAAAAAATCTGATATGCAAAACCCTTCGACTGTTAAAGCAGGACTAATATTTGGACTATGGTTACTCTTGAGTGTAATACTATTTGGATTTGTAAAAATACTTCCTGAAAATATCACTAGTATGACTCTCTTTAGTACAATACTGCTCGGTGTCACACTTTCAGGTCTTCTCTTTTATCTCTTAAAAGAAGAGCTCCTAAACCTTTCCCAAGAGTTATTGCTCCTACCACAAGCTTTTAGAATGTTTTTTGGCGCAGGTTTTATAGTTGAAGCAGTTTTTCAAATCATGCCGATAAATTACGGTGTAATTGACGGAATACTACACATTACAACAGCATTCTTGTCCACAACATTAGCCATATATATTGCAAGAGGATGTAGTTGCTTTAAATCTCTATTGTTAGTTAATCTATTTGGACTACTTGATATTTTAATTGTTGCTGGAGGAATATCTTTTGTTATTTTAGAAGAGATAGGATCTGAGCATAATGTATTTTTAGCCGTATTTTTTGCTGCCCCGATATTTATCTGGTTACATATATTTTCTTTAATCAAACTATATAGGACTAAATATAGCCACAAAGAAGAGCATGTAATAAATTAAATTCTAGTTCAAAAAATATTGAAGCGTAATAAAATGTTAGACAAATAACATTTTATTACACCAAGGCAAAGCTCTTTAAATAGAATATTTTTACGATATTTGTCAATATTCTTAAATAAAAATTGTTGAAATTCTATTTCTTCCCTCCTTTTTAGCCTTATAGAGTTCATCATCGGCAATTTTATACAGATCTTCAATTGTATAATGTATATTAATTTTATTAGAAAAATCAACAGACACCAATCCAAGAGATGCAGTGACAACGGTAGATACTTCGCTACTCCTATGTTCTATATTTAAATTTTCTATCTCTTCTCGCACATTTTCAGCTATCGCTTTAGCATGGTCATAACCATTGACACTAAATAGCATTCCAAACTCCTCGCCGCCAAGCCTAAATGCAAAATCACCGTAGCGACGCATACATTTTTTCAAAACAGTACCGATAGCTATAAGAACATTATCACCCTTTTGATGACCGTAAGTATCATTATAGAGTTTAAAGTAATCTACATCCATCATGATAAAACTTAAGAATGACAATTGCCTGCTTGAACGCTGTATCTCAGTGGAAAAAACATTATTGAAGTGCCTACGATTATAAAGATCAGTCAACTGATCGGTGATTGAGAGCTCCTCAATCATTTTTTTATCCGTAATATCATGACCTATACAGGTATAACCTATTATCTCGCCCTCTTCATCTGTTTTTGATGAAATTATTGCATCAATCCAGTAAGAAGCTCCATCTTTTCTTCTGCTTTCAATTTCACCTTTCCAGATATGATCTTTTTCAATTTTTTGACATATTTCATTGTATAGTAATTCATTATCATCCATTAAGACAGAATATGGTTTACCAATAAGTTCCTCTTTTGTGTAGCCCACTGTTTGACAATATGCCTCACTAACCTCTGTAATAATCTTATCGACGTTGAGTGATGAAGTTATCACATGCTTATCAATAATATCCATCTTACTTTTTAAGGTTTTTTGTAAAAAATGAAGTGTTAGGTGCGTATTTATACGAGCCAATATTTCATCTATATCAAATGGTTTTGTTAAATAATCAATACCGCCTGCCTCAAACCCTTTTACCTTATCAGCTGCTTCACCCTTAGCACTTACGAATATAACAGGTATATCTTTGCTAGCCTTGTTTGATTTGATTTGTACGCACGTTTCATATCCATCCATATCATTCATCATAACGTCTAATAAAATCAAGTCAGGAATCTGCGCCTCTATCGATCTGATAGCCATCTCACCACTTGTTGATGTTCGAACCTCATATCCGGCATCATATAGTATTTCTTCTAGTAACACTAAATTCGTTGGAGTATCATCTACTACCAAAATATTACCTTTATTCATGATAGTCCTTAAAAAAATCAATAATTTCATCAAATTTATAGTTTTTAACTAACTCATATAAGTAACTATATATTTCTGTGTTCTTTTTAATAGTTTCTAGCTCTTTTTTTATTTTTAGGCCGCTTCCTTTTCTTGCGGCATCTACTATGAGTTCAACACTCTCTTTTGATAAGTTATCAAAATTAAAAGTTCTTTTTTCCTTTTCGGGGGTTGTATTACTTTTCAACATGGTAAGAACTGAACTATTATCCACCTCTTTATGAACGAGAGTAACAGGAAATTTAACATGAAAAACTGTTCCTTTTCCCACTTCACTCTCTAACTCTATTTCACCCTTTAGCATGTTTACCAAACTCTTAGTGATAGCTAAACCAAGACCGGTGCCACCTTCTACTTTTTTAATTCCGTCATTTTGTATAAAAGGTTTAAAAATATCTTTTTGCATAGCCTTCTCTATACCGCAACCGGTATCTGTAGCTCGTAAGTTCAACTCCACCTGCATATCATTGTTCTTGATTTTTTTAGAAAAAACCTCAAGAGTTATTGTTCCATTATCTGTAAATTTTATAGAGTTACTTAGTAGATTTAAAATAATTTGTTTTATCTTTTTTTCATCTGAATAGACAAGCTGATGAATGTTTTCATCAATAAGTTTATTAAATATCAACTGTTTATTTTCTATTTCAATAGATACTAAATCTGATATTGCATTAATCATTTTAATAAAATCAAATTCAACATTATCTATATCCATTTCACCGGATTCTATTTTTGATATATCGAGTATATCATTAATCATTGAGAGTAGATGTTGTCCAGATGAATTGATAATCGAAATATTTCTTCTGTTTTCATCATTTAGAGTCATATCTGTTTGCATTTTTTTTGAGAAACCTAAAATTGCATTTAGAGGAGTCCTTAATTCATGACTGATGTTAGCTATGAATGAACTTTTTGCAATATTTGCCGCTTCCGCTCTATTCTTAGCGGTAATCAACGCCTTTTCGTTTAATTTTCTATCAGTAATATCTAAAACTGTGCCGATTGAGCCGATGATACTGCCGTCTTGCCCATGATAATGCTCACATCTTTCTATGACATAACGTATCTCACCGTTAGGTCGAATAACCCTATGCTCTATCTGATAAGGTTCGTCAACCTCTAAAGAGTGTGTATAGGCATAATTTACTGCTTCTCGATCATCCTTATAAATTCTTTCAACAAATGCATCATACGTCGCAGCAAATTCCTGAGGTTTAAGTCCAAAAATCCTATATGTTTCATCTGACCATGAGAGACTGTTTTTAAGTAGATCTAAGTGCCAGTGACCAATATTTCCTAAGGCTTGAGCCTTTTTTAGCACTTCATCAGCTTTTTTAGTTAGTGAGATCTCTTGTATGGTTGACCAAATGAGCCTTTCATTATTTTCAGTTGTAATAATTTTACTATTGATTGAGACAGAGATACGATAACCCTTTGTATGATAAAACTCCTTTTCATATGGATCACATACACCATTTTCAAGCAATATTTCCAGTTGTTTAGCATCCTCTTCTACATATTCATTCGGAGTAATATCAGAATTAGTAATGCTAATAATCTCTTCTTTTTTATAACCCGTCATCTCTAAAACAGCACTATTGCAATCTAGGAAAAGACCATCGGTATTCTGAAGCGCCAACCCTATGGGTGCTGTTTCATAGAGTTCTTCAAACATTTTATAATCAACCAGCATCATTCTATTCCATAGGTGAGATATATAACTATATCCTACATAAATAAACCTTTTATATTATTTGTATTGAAAATCGTATTAATATAATTAAGTAAATTTTTAACTAAATAATTTTTATTTTCTTAATTAAAAATGATTTTGCTTTTGTAGCGGCATCAACATGAATTTTATACATTTAAAGTATAATTTATTAGAGTTTTGCAAGAAGTCTATTAAAAAAAGAGATTAGGAAGAGAATTATGGATCAACTTTTATTTACAAGAAGAGCTTTTTTAATAAATACTTTGTTAGGTACAGGCTCACTTATGGCTTTTGGTCTCGGTGACATTGCCACTTTTACTCCTGAGATTGTAAGTGCTGTTAATACTTTTACTATGGATGAAAAGGATGAAATTAAGCTTGGTGAAACATATTACAACCAATATATTGATCAAAGCGGCGGTGTATTTAAAAACGGTGATGCTCAAAAAATTATAAAAGATTTTTCAAAACCGCTTATCGGTGCGGCCAAAAAAAATGCTTTTCCTTGGGAAATAGTCGTTGTTAATGATAAAAATGTAAATGCATGGGCACTTCCTGGTGGAAAAATAGCAATCAACAGCGGTCTTATACAAAAAACAAACACTCCTGAAGAGCTTAGCAGTGTTATTGCACATGAGATCGGTCATGCTGACTTAGGACATGGTCTCTCTCAGATAAAAACAAAAAGTTTTCTCTCAACACTTAGCAGTACGGGTAAAAAAGCTCTTATGCAGTTTGGAGGCTCATACGGTGCATTAGGTGCTCAGGCAATCAGTGCACTAGAAGGGCCTCTTTTTCATCTGATTACAACCGGATACTCCAGAGAAAATGAGTTTGAAGCAGACAAGCATATCCTATACATTTTTCAAAAAAATCTGATAAATCCTAGTTTAGCAGATGACTTCTTTGAAACATTAGATAAACTCTATCCTTCAAAAAGTACGGAAACAACCTCTCTTTTTTCTACTCACCCTGGAACAAGAGATAGAATTAACGCTATAAAAAAAGAGGCAAACAGACAAAAGTACAGCTTTAAAGAGCAGTCTAAAGAGCAATTTAAAGAGCTAAAAAGTATTGTCTCGGTTTAGATGAATAAGGTAAAAATTTCTCAAAACAGTGTAGCTTCAATCTATCGTATAGAAGAGCAAGATAGTATCTACATTCTAAAGGAATCTTCAAATAGTGATCTACTAAAAAAAGAGGCTCTTATGCTTGAATATCTTAGATCGCACTCTCTACGGGTTCCAAAGACTCTTTTTTTAAATGAAGGTCAATTAGCAACAGAATATATCCGTAACAACGGATCTATTACAAAAAAAATTGAAAAAATTATTGCACATGATCTAGCTAATTTGCATAAAAATAGTAGTGACTATTTTGGATTTAGCGAAGATACTTCCATCGGTCCGTTTATACAACCTAATGATAAAAGCGTTTCATGGTTAGAATTTTTCGCCCAAAGCAGAATTTTAGCTTTTTCGAAAGAGTGTTACAACGAAAACAGAATTGATAAAAAATTACTAAGCAGAATAGAAAAACTTTTACAAAAGATAGATCTTTATCTGTTTGAACCTAAAAAATCATCGCTTATTCACGGAGATATATGGGGAGGAAATATTCTTATCAACAATAACACCCCCTACTACATTGACCCTGCAATCTATTATGCGCATCATGAGATGGAGCTTGCATTTATTGCTATGTTTCATACATTTTCAAACGATTTTTTTCACTATTACGATGAACTTTACAAAATAGAAGAGGGTTTTTTTCAAGAGAGAAAAGATCTCTATAATATCTACCCATACCTTGTTCATGTAAGAGCATTTGGCGGCTCTTACATTGACTCTCTCAGTGCCATCTTAAAAAGATACGGGGTGTAACTTTAGTTATTGATCAACATTTGAGTGCTCTATCGTTATGTGAACGAGTTTATGGCTGTGAGAGAGCTCTTTTTTAAGGTCATCTAAATCAATATCATTATTGTCTGAACTTAGGGAGAGTATACATGAATATTTTCCCTTACCCACTCTCCAAATATGTAGATCATTAATTTTTAAATTTTGTTCAAGACTATTGATCGATTGTATCACATCATGAACTATAGGTTCATCCATCTCGGCATCTAATAGAATTTTTCCTGATTGTTTTATAAGTCCTATTGCCCAGACAAAAACTAAAACTGAGCCCACTATACCCATAATCGGATCAAGCCAAACAGCACCCCAAAGCATAGCTCCCGTTAATGCAATAATTGCTAAAACAGAAGTCATAGCATCAGCTAAAACATGAATATATGCAGCTTTTAGATTCATATCGTGGTGATGATCATGATGGTGATGGTGATTGTGATGGTGATCATGGTGGTTATCATGATGATGGTGATGTCCATGATCATGATTGTGATCATCTTTTAAAAGCCAGGCACAGATAAGATTAACGATGAGTCCTAATATCGCTATAAAAATTGCCTCTTTATAGGCAATATCTGCAGGATTAAAGAGTCGTTCAATTGAATGGTACGCCATAAAAAAAGCAACAACTAAAAGTAGTATAGCACTCGTATATCCACCAAGAACCTCAATTTTGAAAGTACCGAAATTAAATCTAAAATCATTTGCATATCTATTCGCCATTACATATGCCATATATGCCATACCTAGTGCTAAAACATGAGAACTCATATGCCAACCGTCAGCTAAAAGTGCCATAGAGTTATAATAAAGGCCTCCGATAATTTCAACAAACATGGTAACCAATGTTAAGAGTGTCGCATAAAGGGTGTTCTTTTTTGCGATAGGATTTGAAGAATCAAAATTATGTGTATGTGAATTTTGCATTAGTGTCTCTAATGTATTCATTTTAAGCCTTATTAATAATATTTTTGATACTATACCCCAGTATAGTTAAAGAAATATTAAAGGGATAGATAATGGCTCATATTACAGCTGATAAAGACAAAATCTTATTACGAATAAAAAAGATAAAAGGTCAACTTAACAGTATAGAAAAAGCATTAGAGGATGAAAAAGAGTGCTTTAAAGTATTGCAACAAATTAGTGCTTCACGAGGCGCTATTCAATCACTTATGAATGAAGTGTTAGAGGGTCATATCAAAGAGCATTTGGGCAATCACGTTAGTAATGAGCAGAGAGATGAGGAAATTGAGAATTTAGTATCACTACTTAGAACATACATGAAATAAATAGGTAATAACTGATGCGAATATATATTATACTTCTTTTATTGACAGTCATACTGAATGCAGATTATTCAAATAAAAAATCTGAGGGTATCTCAGCAAACTTAAAATTAATACACGTTTTAGACGCTAATAAGAATGGTTTTGATCCGCAAACAGGAAGTACCGTCGGTTTAAATCTCAAATATAAAACTAAAAACTTTTACGGTTTACAAGCAAACGTGGGATTTCATCATTTACGCGATACATCACTTACTGACTCTGATAAAAAAATAGCTTCCGGGCTCTTCTTAACACATGACTTTAGCTCAAAAACGGTACTAGATGAAGCAAATATTGTTTATAATATAAATGATTCAATAGCGATCAAAATTGGAAGACGTCACCCACCCGAAGCGCGACCCGCATATATATCTAATCCTATAGCAATGTTTAAAATATCTCAAGTAGAAAACTCATATGAAGCATTGAGTCTACGTGTAAAATTATCTGACAAAAGTTTAGTAGCCCTATCACAAATTGATAAAATGATGCCTGGCTCTCGCTCTACAGCCGACTATGCACTTATTGGGGAGTATACAAACAGTGCGGGAATAGCGATAAATCCCTCACAACTCAAAGGCGAATTTGTGGATATTGAACAATTAGCTTTTAAAAACGGTACAGACAAAAATGGTAACAATGTAGATACAAAAGGCATTACAATGTTTTCATTTGTTGATCGTACGTTTTCAGACGCTACGATACAACTTTGGAACTATTATGCTCATGATATAGTAAATTATTTAAATCTCCAGGTTGATAGAAAAATAATCTTATATGATATAGATAGCGTTGTAAAACTGCAATACCTAAAAGAGGATGATATAGGAGACTCTTTAACCGGTAATGTAGATGCGTCACTGTATGGGATAATGGGTATGTTTAAGATATCACCTTTAAGCTTCTCTGTAGCTTTTACCAAAACAGAGGGTGAATTTTTTAATCCTTGGGGATTTGATGCAGGTTTTACAAGTTCAATGTTTTCAAGAAATGAGTATAGAGATGATGTAAATGCCTATAAAATTGGAGTAAAATATAACCTTAATAAGAAATTTAAAATCTCAGTCTCTTACGCAAATTACGGCAAATCAAAAAGCTTTGGAGGCAATATAGAAAGATCGCTCTACCCTTCTCGTGATGCAATGGAACTTGACACTGTTATTTCATACAAACCGACGAAAAATCTACTATTCAAACTTTTAAATGTTTATAGAGAAAGTGAGTATGTAAGTAGTTTAAGTGACAGAAAACAAAATCAGAGCAGATTGATTGCAGAGTATAATTTTTAGAGACTTTTTATCTTTTAGTTGACACCGTATAGTTCTGCTCTTTGTAAAATCTCTTTTGCCCAGGGAGATTGCGTTGGTGCTTCAGCCATATTTCCATGTTGCGCTAAAATAGCACTTTCACTTGCTAAAAGGTTTTTTGCGTCCATTAGATCACTCTTATCAACCTTATACACTTGATGAAACCACTCAACTTGTTTTGGATGTATAACGGTTTTACTGACAAGTCCCTCTCTTAAATCACGAATGACTTCGGATTTAAACCCCTCTTCATCATTAAAACAGCGAAATACGGGAGCGGATATATCAAAACCGTGAGGTTTAAAAGTAGCGAGCAACTGAGCAATAACTAATGATGGTGTTGTCATCTCATACACCGATGTAGAGCACTCACGCCGTAATTTTAATTGACAAAACATATCCTCAAGTCCAAAACGTACAACAGGTATACGATCTTTAAAGGGCAATAATATTTGACGTATTTTTTTTAATAGCTCAGCGTCAAATAATTCATAAGACTCAATTGATGGCATAAATATAAAATCTGTAGAAGATAGTATCTCAAGATAGGCTTTTGCACTGTTCAAGCCAAACTTAGGAAGTACAAATCCATCTATATTTTTTATATTCTCACTCTCACACAACTGTTTTAAAATATCAGGATTGGTTGGTCGGATAAAACGCAAAAGATTATTAGGTTTTGTTACATGTAAGAGTTTTTCTATATTTGCAATACCTTGCTGGAGTAAACTAACGCTTATTCCGTCTTCTAAATCTATGACAATGGAGCGCACAAAATCATATTTAACACCTGTAGCTATATTTTCAAGGTGTTTATGTGTAGCAGGAATAAAAAGAGTTGCACCTAATTGCATTGCCGAAATATGTTTCATAAAGTGCAGTATACTAAAAAAATCATTTCAAATAATAGCTATCTTTTTTTCCTTTTTTAGCATAAGCGATCTTTTTATCAAATGTAAATTCTTTTTCATTTTTAATTGTAGAATCTTTTTTGTTTCTGTGCATATGATATGTACCTATTTTTCTATCTAGGTGCCAATAGTCAGTACCATTGTTCACTTCGTTGTGTGGATATAAAGCACTCAAACCAAATAGAATTGATAAGGTAATATATTTCATTACATCCCCTTTCTATAATCCATATATAAAATAAATAATTTTAAATGTTATTTTATAGTAAAACTAATAAATTAATGATTAATATGCTCTTTAATTTATCATTTGGAGAAGAAAAAATATTTTTATTGATTATTATTTAATCAATAAGATGGATACAAAGTGCATGATTATTGATATAATTTTATTAGACATGGGTTTAAACTTAGTCCATGTCCATTCTCATCTTATACCCTTAAAATCAAAGCTTTTGCTTTGATTTACTTCAAGATTGCTTGTGGTTGCTTATATATAGTCTTTGCACACATCTCAATCAAACTGTTATAGTGTAAAAAAGATTGGTCAAGTTCTGTTTTAAGGTTGGAGACTTTCTCTTCAGTTGTATGAAGCTCCTCTTCATATTTTTTATAATTATCTTCACACTCTTTGGCCTTTTTTTCACTCTCGTTAAATTTTTTTGATATATTTTTATATTGATACATAGTTTTTGCGTAAATATCTTCAGATGTTTGTGAATTTCTTTTCAGGTACTCTACCCTCTCATTTAAAGAGAGACTTTTTTGTTTCAGCTTATTAAGCTCTTGATTAAGTGCATCAAATTCATCACCGTTCTTGGAAAATAGTTCCTGCTTTTTTAACAGACTCGCCTCAATCTCTTCTATTCGTTTAATTATACTGCTGTTTCTTTTTAGATCTAAAATAATATCAGTACAGCATAACTGTACTCCTTGCGCATCAATAAATTTTGGTTTTTTAAATGGTTTGTAGATGGCTGACAGTGCTATCTCACCGTCATAAAAGCAGAGAAACTTCTTTGCATTCTCACTCCCTTTTTGGACACTCTTAAAAATACTTTTTGTAAATTCGACCATTATATTATGGTGCTGCTGTCTCAATAAATAGTTTGCAAAGTTTAGTACCAGCTCACTATCCTCATTAGGTGCAACCTTTTTCACTCTATCTATAAATACTTTTTGCAATATAGATATATAATTTTCATAAAAATAGTCATTACCTATTTTAGAAAAATCAAGTTCACTTCCTAATAGTTCATCTATTTTTGGTCTGATGAAGTTCCATATATTATCTTCAAACAGCTCAAGTTCTAGATTTTTTAAATCCTCGGGAGGTAGTCCGCCATATCTTCTATTGACCACGATGGACTGTTTCTCTTGTAGCCTTAAAAAAACTCTAACAACTACACGGTTTTTTAAAAAAAAGACCGCATCTCTATCTTTTAACTTTAACTGGTGACGTACCGCAGCTTTTACAAGCTCTCTTGCCGATAACTCTGCTATACCATTCGTATAAACGTTAATCGCATCCATCAAACTCTTATTAAATATCAACACATCATCTTGAACCCAGCAATTATCGAGTTCCTTTTTTCTTCTTGAGAGCTCTGTGGCAATATTATGAATAACTCTATTGGCATTTGCAACATCTTTAATGCTTTTTTGAACAATGGAGATAGCAATTTTTTCATCTAATGATATATCTATTTTGTAATGATGCGGTGAAAAAAATTCATTAAAAGCCTTTTGAATACTCTCCTTACAATCTAGCACGCTCTCATGAGACATAAAGGTATGCAGTATTTCATAAAGTTCATTAGAGTAGTTTTCAGAAAAGTCACTCGCAAATAGATCTGTCGGTATATTAGAATGTAGATACTCACGAACTATATTGTATGCGGAATGTTCTAGCATGATTATATTTGTAGTGTGGAGTGGTTTGCGTACTCTAGTTTATCAGAAAGAAGATCTATAAGATTGACATATACCTTGTTAAGCGCCTCTAAATTCAGTGATTTATCCATGAAACGAAACTGTAAGAGAACAGAATCAGAGGTAGCCACCAATGTAGCTATACGTTTTTTACCCGTAGCAGCAGAGATTTCACCAAAAACATCACCGTTGCTAAGTGTTCTTATCGGACTAAAGCTAATTGCCGTGTAAACTGAGACTTTACCCTCAATTATACAGTGGATATTGTTATCAACCGTACCCTCTTCAAATATTATCTCATTTGCTTTATACTTTCTAAACTTCACATCTGTACAGATAGAACGTATATCATCATTGTCCATTCGGTTGAATATTTTATAGCTTTTTTTAATTCTTAAAAGGGTATCAAAAGCACTTTTGTTCGTCATTTATCTTCTCTACACTAATGAAGTAGTGCTATTGTAACATTATTAATTAGACTTCTTGCAAAACTCTAGTAGCCATCAGCTTTTCAAAGAGAGTTTTAATCAAGGCAGATGTTCCTAAGCGTAGCTGAAGCTACGGTTAGGGTTATCTAACGAAGAGTAAAGCTCTCTTTGTGAAGCCCGTAGGGAGACTAACAAAGCGGCAATCTTGCACAAAAAAATATTTTAAACTTAGCTACGGCTAGGCTTAAAAATTTGTTTTGCACAATCTCACCGCTTTTTTAGTCTCTGATGACTGCTAGAGTTTTGCAAGAAGTCTATTATAATTTCATCAACCGCCACCGACAAAATGAAGAAGCTCTAAAACATCACCGTCTTTTGGTTTATACTCATTCCAATTATCTTTTTTAACGATATTCATGTTCACCGCAGCTGCCATAACCTTCTCTTCAATTTTAAGCTCTTGCATGATAGCAAGTAGACTTGAACCCTCAGCCATATCTTTGTTTTCGCCGTTAATCTTTAACGTCATTTTGTCCCTCCACTTTTACGAAATCGTACCATCTTAAATCTCTCTCCCATAAAACTTGGAGAGATCAGTGTCTTAACCTTATTTACTTGCACCTCATACGCCTTTTGAGAGACATTCTTTTGCAAAATTTCAAGCAGATCATGGATACCAAAATCTACAAGTGCCAAAAGCTGTGTCTTATAATCCTCTTTTTTTGCACCAGATTCCTCAAATGCATCTATCAGATGAGAAAAATTTACGTCATATGTTATATCACTGTTTGCAAAATAGTCCTTAAGAGTTATATTCTCATCAAAAAGAGCAAATACTAAATGCTTTTGATATATACGTGAAGAGAAATCAGGTCTAGCAGCCAATTCACCATAATCAAAGGTGACAAACTCATACTTTTTCGATACCTTTGCCATCTCTTGAGCAAACTCTTCATATCCAACGGCTATTTCACCCTTTTCCTGATTGTATCTTTTTGCTTTTTGAACGATAGCCTCGTCCACTTTATCGAATGTTATCGTATGATCTGTAACCGTGGCAATCTTTCCCTCATACAGAAGTTCACATCCAAATGCATCAAATATCTCGTTTGCTACAAAAAAGCTCTCATCTTCATGCAATTCATCAAGTGAATTATAAAGTTCCAGTTTTATTGCGTCACCAAAGGAGTCACTAAAATACTTTCTTTGCTCATCACGAACACTTTCAAATCTTTCAACGATTGCAAACCTAAGAGTATCAAGAAGCCCTGGACGAAGCGTATAGATAAATTGCACTATATCTGCAAGAAGATATCCTTGATGCGCACCTATTTCACATATAAGAGCATTTTTGCTCAAAAATCCCTCATCAATTACAGAGATTATATGTTTAGCTATAGAGCCTCCAAAAAAGGGTGTGGCGCTCACTGCCGTATAAAAATCACCCTTTTGACCAATTTGACGAAATTTTGAATAATACCCCTCATCTCCGTAAAGCCAATCATTCATATACTCACTAAAGTTCACGTTCACTCTTTTCATATAGCTCTAATAGCAGTAACTGCTTCTCTAATAGCAGTATCTCTAGGTTTAAAGATTGTATCTTTGCGGAATTTTCTAAAGTTTGTACATCATAAATACTTTTATGTCCTGCATCATAAAGCTCTTTAGTATCATGTGAGAGCTTTTCATACAGTGCTCTATCCTCTTTTGTAAGCTCTAATTTTTTGTCAATATTTTCAATATTATCTAATATCTTTGTATATTTCAGATAGAGACTGTTTTCTAAATCCACTTTGGCATTTTTTGCTCTTAAATTTGATAACTTTGCACTCTCAATATCTTTTAAAATATTGACATCTAAAAATTTCCAACTTGCACTCAAACCATACTGATAGTATCCGTCTTCCGTACTAAAGTTTATACCGTTACCGAATGCAAAGTTTTCATTTGTGACATCATTGTAACTTGCACTGAGCCTGAAAGTAGGAAGATATTTGGCTATTGTAACACTCTTGTAAAAATCACTCTGTAGTACGTCAGCCTCAGCTCTTTTAAGCTCCAAACTCTGTTCTAAATACTCCTCTTTTGTTAGTGACTCTAATACGGGTAGTGTTGCTTTTTCCCACTCTATATCACTTAGCGTACGAAACGCTGCTATAAGCTCATTTTTACTTGATTGTATATCTAGCAGAGTAAGTGCTGCTGAGTTTTTGGCAAGTACTGCATTATCTAGAAAACCGCTATCAATTTGCCCGTTTTCATACTGTTCACGTTTTCTAAGCAGGTCGATACGGGCATTTTCAAGAACAAATTCCTGTCTGCTCTTTTGAAAATCTGCCTGTTTTATCTTAAAAAGTAGTGATACCGCCTCTTTGATAAGCGTTCTTCTTTGCTCTTTAACGCTTAAGAGATCATACTTACCCTTAGCATTTGCATATCTAATACCGTACAATATACCACCACTTTTAAAAATGGGTTGATTGATAGAAATTTTGTATATGGTCGTCTTTTGATCTGAGCCAAACTGATTATTATAGTTTTTAGATGCAAGCAGTTCAATGGGTTCAATCCATGAGCTTCTTAGCTTTGAACGCTCTGCATCAATCTTTTCCTCTTGAAGCTTAAAGCTCTCCTCTTTAATCTCAGACAGAAAAGAGTCTGCACTCAAAGTAGTAAGTGCAGCAGCTAGAAAAAAACTAGATTTTAGAAAGCGCACTATCTAACCTCTTAAAGCCCTCATCAATTTCGCTCTCACTAATTGTAAGAGGAGGTAAGAGTCGTAGAGTATTTCTACCCGCCTTAAGTACTAATACACCATTTTCATGTGCAAGAGAGATCATTTTACTCAAATTATCGCCCTCTTTTACTCTCAGTCCTCGCATAAGACCAAAACCGACCATTTCATCGAAAAGATGGCTATATTTTTTGTAGACATTTTCAAGTCCGCGCTCAAAGTAGAGCGCAGCAAGTTCTAATTCGCCACTCTCTTTTTTCTTCTTTAGAATATCAAGTACGGTTATAGCCGCTCTTGTAGAGAGATAATTGCCTCCAAAGGTACTCCCATGATCACCCGGGTGCAATATATCCTTATGCGATGTCATAACAACACCGACAGGAACACCCCCACCTAGTCCTTTTGCAAGAGTGATGATATCAGGCTCTAGATCATAATGGTTTGATGCCAGCATCTCACCGGTTCTATACACTCCGGTTTGCACTTCATCGATGATCAACAGAACATCTTTTGATTTCAACATAGCGGCAAGTTTTTTCACCTTCTCTTTCTCAAGTGCTTCCACACCACCCTCACCTTGAACAAGTTCAATCATGACAGCAACCGTATGATTATCGATCATATTTTCAATATCATCTAAATCTTTTGCATATGAAAATCCGTCAGGAAAAGGTCCAAAGTAGTTGTGCATCGCCTCTTGACCCGTAGCCTTTAACGCACTGATCGTACGACCGTGAAAAGATTTCTCCAAGGTAATGATCTTATATCTTTTGATCTCATCGCCCACTTCACCGTATTTGCGCGCGATCTTTATAGCACCCTCATTCGCCTCAGCTCCGCTGTTTGCAAAAAAGCACTGCATATCATACCCACTCTGTTCAACTATAGCCTTCGCAGCTTCAGCTTGCGGACGGATCGCATAAAGATTTGAAATATGTATCATTTCTGACACCTGCTTTGACAGTGCACCTGCAAGTACTTTGTTACCGTGCCCGACACTTACGACACCGATACCTGATGTAAAATCTATATAATCATTCCCGCTCTCATCAAAAAGCGTGGCATTATCTCCTCGTACAAATTCCGTATAGTTTCTTGAATAAGTCGGAAGAATATAGTCACTATCGAGCTGTTTTAAATCGCTCATAGACACTCCTAAAAATAAATTGTGAGATTATAGCATTTTGAGTATACAATTTTATATTGCAGTACCTCGGAAAAATTGTTATTGCAGTATTATAAAATTATTTTTCCGAATCAAATTGAGCAGCGTCATAACCGCTGTAGAGAAGAGTGGCTATAAAAAATCCGATTACACCTATAACGAGATACTCCATTAAATATCCTTTAAACTCAATATTTTTCTTTTAATACTTTTGTGCACTAACGAAATAAAAATTGTCAGCAAAAAAATGGCGATTATATCGGCATAAATTTTTAGTTCAACAGAAGTTTCGTAATTATTTATTAACCAACTAATCAAACTAATATTTGTTAGAACCAATATACCGAGCCAAACTTTAGCGTAGTTTATCTCTCCTTTTATCTCATCTATTCTTGCCATAATGAGCTAATTCTAACATAATTTTCTAATTAATTTAGACCTTTTCATCTTTATGCTAAAATACAAATCATTAAAATATCACTTAGCAAGGGTATATCATTAAACTGTTACTCAGTCTCTCCTTAGTTACTTCACTAGCTCTTTCAACACTCAATGCAGAACTTACATATGAGTTCAATAAATCTTGATTGACAACATTCACTTTAATTTTTGCATTTATCCATAGCAGTAAGAGCCGGTGCAGAACCACCATTCATATATTCTTTTACAGAATAATTACTTGTTAGATACTCTTTAAAACATTTAGCAAATTTTTCTTTATCTTTACTTTGTGAAAATTTAAATAGTGAATCAGCTTGTAAATTTAATACTTTATTTAAAGTTCCAGCCCATTCGTCACTATGTCCAAAAGTGGTCAGTAATAATACAGCAACTATATATTTGAGATAAGTCATCTTAAAACCTCGCCAATTCTAAAAATAAGTGCAATTTTTTGAGATAGTCGGGAAAGAGAGAGTTAAAGAGGAATCAGCTAACCTTTTTCGACCAAAAAACAAGAAATAGCATGAAATATACTCAATTAACTCTTGAG
>Ga0316207_10000081_pt1 | contig 206979 bp, 198 predicted proteins | sample 6weekpyrite_MG_FD_204943 | JGI IMG/M metagenome (GOLD analysis project Ga0316207, IMG submission 204943) | Microbial mat bacterial communities from mineral coupon in-situ incubated in ocean water Damariscotta River, Maine, United States -... | ecosystem: Environmental > Aquatic > Marine >...
AGCATCTAAGCTCGAAGCCAACTCCAAGACGAGATTTCCCTGAAACTCTCAGTAAGACTAACTGTTTGATAGGCCGGATGTGTAAGTGAAGTAATTCATTTAGCTGACCGGTACTAATAGAGTGTTTGACTTATCTTTTTCTTAGCCGCCTTATTGAATGTATGAAATAAGACGAAGCAAGTAACAGATTAAAAAAGTAGAATTTACTTTGACTTTACCAATGTTAATAAACCCCTATTCCAATAGGGAGATAAAAGCACACATCGGTGTCCTTTTATCTCCTTGTGGTTATAGAGAGCAGGCCCCGCCCAGCCCCCATTTCGAACCTGGAAGCTAAGCTGCTCATCGCTGATGATACTTACCGCTCCGCGGTTGGAAAACTAGGTCGCCGCAAGGGGTTTCTTTCGTTTTTATTTCACCTTTTCTACTCTTTATTATTCAATATATTTTAATTTTTCAAGTGTCCTTACTGTAATACTTCTAATATATAATTTTCACTCTAGGAGTGAATAGTGAGTATAAAACTTAAATTATTATTGATTTTATTATTGATATTTGTATCGATACTTTTTTTAGTTGGTTTCTCAGCACATTACAGTAATAAATTTATTAATCTTGAAGCGTTAAAGTCACAGATATATATCGTAAAAAGTGGTATTTTAGAGCTAAGAAAAGATGAGAAAGATTTCCTACAAAGAAAAGATATAGGTTATATTGACAAATTTAGAAACAATAGCAAAAGAATTTTCTCAGATATAGAAAAAACAAAAGTAATTTTCAGAGAACTAGCAATGGATAGTGCCGATATGGAATATCTTTATAAAGATATTGAAACATATAGAGATGAATTTGTTAAGTTAGCCGAACTACATATCATTGTAGGGTTAAATGAGAATAGTGGTTTAAGAGGTGCAATGCGTAACTCTATACATATTTTAGAAAAAGAAGTTACAAGAATAGATAATGTAGAACTTTTAAAAGACATCTTAATGTTACGTCGTCATGAGAAGGATTTTTTACTTAGAAGTAACGATAAGTATACCGCAAAATTTAACAATCATTTTCAACTGACCTATAAGCGTTTAAGTATGTTGTCTAATTCTATGTTACTTAAATATCTAGATGATTATAATAATTCGTTTCTCCAATTAGTTTCTATGTACAAAAAAATAGGTCTAAGTGAAAAGATGGGTCAAAACCTAGTTATGCGAAATATCATACATAAAACATCGCAGACTATTAAAGGTATATTGGATGATACTGATATTACAATAGAAGAGACTAGAGAGAGTTCGTTGAAAACAATGGTTGCTATTTTAATTATCTCTCTTTTAGTTATTTTCACAACTATATTTTTAGTTATACAAAATATTTTATCATCACTTAAAAATGTAAAAAAGCAGATGGATACTCTTGATCTACAATCTCAGCTTACAACTAGCGGAAGTGATGAAACTGCACAGATGTTAATGTCTATAAATGCTTTCATTGCAAAGGTCAAAGAACTGGTTACAAAGTTATATATCTCGTTTAATGATACTAATATGCATGTTACTGATCTCTCTTCAAGTGCGAAATATGTCTCTAGAAGTGTAATTGAACAGAGTAAAATGATAAAGCATGCGCAAGATAATATTAAAAAAGTTTCTCATGGATCTGCCGTTATTAAAGAAAAATCTGATACCGTAACTAACTCTATGAATGAAAGTTATGGTGAATTGGGTAAATTAGAAGATTCAATAAATGAGACAACGAAAGTTGTAGCTCATAGTGCTGAACAGGCTAAAAAATTGGTTGCAGATCTCAATATTTTGCGAGATAGTGCACAGTCATCGAAGGGTGTATTGAATTCTATTAAAGATATAGCCGATCAGACCAATTTGCTTGCTCTTAATGCTGCCATTGAAGCAGCGCGTGCGGGCGAACATGGACGAGGATTTGCAGTAGTTGCAGATGAAGTAAGAAAGTTGGCAGAAAAGACTCAAAATTCTCTTAATGAGGTAAACATTACACTTTCGACAATCACCGATTCAATTGATCAAGTAAGTTCTGGAATCAATAAAAATGCGGAAGATGCAAAAAATATAACTGAGAATACGGAAATAACTTTTAAAGTAATCAACGGATTGTCCGCAACTATAAAAAACACTTTAAGCAGTGTTGAAGATGTGGCTCAAGAGGTGGAAAATGTAACAAAACATAATAATGATGTTTTTAAAGAGATGGAGCATGTAACTATAATCTCAATTCAGAATGAAGAGGCAGTTCATAAAATTGAGTATATTACCTCTAAAATGAATGAGAACTCAATAGCATTAGAGAGGCTCATTTCAGATTTTAACGTCAAAATTGATGTGCAAATTGATAATGAGAAAAGCGTGATGGAAGATGTGGCTATAAAAGATGGAGCAGCAGATGATTTTATTATGTTCGATGATTAAGAGAGATTGATGTAGACTAAGTAAATTTATTTTATGTGGAGCAATAATGAATGAAGCAAAGAGTAGTTTTTACGAAAAATGTTACGAACAGTTGACGCTTATACCAAAAGGTAAAGTTACCACCTACAAAGAGATAGCCAGATCTATAAATTCAAAAGCGTATAGAGCAGTCGGCACAGCAATGGCCAATAATAAAAATCCGATAATTATACCATGTCATCGAGTTGTTAAGAACAGTGGTGAGATTGGGGAGTATATTTATGGTGCGGAGAAAAAAATTGAACTTTTAAGAGAAGAGGGAATCTTAATAACTGGCAAAAAAGTAGATAATTTTGAGGAGTATCTTTTTAAATTTGATAACTGTTAAGCATAAGTTTATATAACGATAATCTCCTCTTTAAGAGAAATATTAAATTTTTCTAAGACTTTTTTCTTTGCTTCATTAATTAATAACATAGCATCATCATATGCTCCACTGCCGAGGTTTACTAAAAAATTGGCATGTATATTGCTAAATTGCATATCTCCCACCCGTTTTCCTTTTAATCCAACCTCTTCAATAAGACGACCGGCATAATCATTAGGAGGATTTTTAAAACAGCTTCCCGCACTTGCCTCTTTGGGCTGATTAGAGCGCATATTTTTAAATAGTTCAATTCTTTTCTTTTCAAAACCATATTCAATTTTAAAATGTGCTTCAAAAATGACGTCTTCTATATCGGTATATCTATAGCCGTAGTTGATCTCCTCTTTGTTTAGAAGGTTTTTACCTATTTGAACAGCGATGAGATTATTGAATATTTCAAACTCTTTTAGCCCCGCATTCATTTTTATAATACCGCCGAGAGTTCCGGGGAGATGTGATAAAAATTCAAAATTGCTTATATTGTTCTTTTTACAAAAAGAGACAATTTTACCGCTGGGTGTTGCTGCACCGATTATGAGTCTATTCTCTTCTATTTTTATGTAATCAAATTTTTTTGAGAGCATCATAAGTGGCGGTGGATTAGGCGATACTAAGATATTGTTGGCACTACCGAGTATGAAATGATCTTTTGGATAGTCAAAATCATCAATAAGGTAAACATCGACAACAGGGCCTATTTTTATTGAACTTAATCTACTAAAATCAACTTTTTTCGTCATTGTACGAACGTAGGTATCATCTCTATAACACGTTTTGTAAAGTCAATCATCGTATTCATCATCCAAGGCATTGTAACAATAATGACAACAACAATACCGATGATTTTAGGAATAAAGCTTAGTGTCATCTCATTGATTTGTGTAGTTGCTTGAAAAATACTTACCGCAAGTCCTAAAAGCATACCCACTAATAGACTTGGCAAAGAGAGATAGAGTGCGACTTTAAAGGTCTCAATACCGAGTGCTATTAGTTGTGCTTCCATTTTGTCCTAGCTATTTCTAAATTTCTCATATTCTTGAGGAATGGTATATTTTATCGCATCAATATGGTTTTCATAAAAACCGTGCTTATATCCCAACTCATAAAGTTCGTTAATTGCCTCAAATTGTAGATCACTCAGTGTAATGGAGTGATCGTTTGCGTAGAGATTGAGATATTTATCCAAAGCAGCAGCATCAATTCTTACAAGATTTCTCTCTAAAAGCATATCGCTTAAGAGCTTTTTGTGTGTTGTAGCAATTTTTACAGCATCTGTTAAGAGGTTTTCTATTTCAATGGCTCTATTTAACGGCAGCGATCTTCTAATAGCCATACCGCCAAGTGGAAGAGGCAACTCTTTTTGAACCAAGTTGTGCCAAATATCCCATAGCTCAGCCTCTACGATTAGAGTGTCATCAAAATCTAAAATACTCTCATGTATCAAAACGCCTGCATCAACTTTTCCATCCAAAACAGCTTGTTCTATCTCTAAAAAATTAAGGTATGTAATGCGAGCCTCCGGATAGGCTATACGAAAAAGAAGGGCATTTGTCGTGTATTTTCCGCTAAGGGCAACCCTAAAATTACGTTTTAATGCTTTATCTTTACGTCGTATCAGCTTAGGCCCATACCCTTCTCCGAAACTAATTGCAGTTTTTAGCAGTGCATACTCATCTTTTATAAATGGATAAAGTGCGAAACTGATAGCAGATACATCATAAGTACCTTTTAGTGCCTCTTGGTTCAATGTTTCAATATCTAATGCACTATTATTAAAACTAAAATCACCTTGAGAGACCCAGCCAAAGGCGATGGCATAGTACATGAAAATATCATCAGCATCAGGTGAATGTGCAAGAGTAATGTGACCCAATAGGAACCTTTATGTTGCAATTTGTCATATTAGTGTTTTTGGTTTCAAAATTAAGCGATAATTTTAAAGAATATTAACCTAATATGGATAAAATACGCATTACTTTAAGGATAATTGTATGGAAGCTGATAAGCAAAAAGCGTTAGATTTAGCTATAAAGCAGATTGATAAAGCATTTGGAAAGGGTGCACTCGTTAGGCTGGGTGATAAAGAGGTTGAACCGATAGAGGGAGTCAACACAGGCTCTTTAGGTCTAGATATGGCACTTGGTATCGGTGGTTTACCTGAAGGTCGGGTGATAGAGATATATGGACCTGAAAGTTCCGGAAAAACAACACTTACATTGCACGTTATAGCTGAAATGCAAAAAAAGGGCGGTGTATGTGCATTTATCGATGCAGAACATGCGCTTGATGTAAGTTATGCAAAAAATTTGGGTGTTGATATTGAAAATCTTCTTGTGTCTCAACCCGATTTTGGAGAGCAGGCTCTTGATATTGCGGAGACATTAGCAAGAAGTGGTGCCGTTGACCTAATCGTTATAGATTCTGTTGCTGCACTGACTCCAAAAGTTGAATTAGACGGTGAAATGAATGATATGCAAGTCGGTGTTCAAGCACGTCTTATGAGTAAAGCACTACGAAAATTGACCGGAGTACTACACAAGATGAGTACAATGGTTATTTTTATTAATCAAATTCGTATGAAAATCGGAATGACCGGTTATGGTTCACCTGAAACGACAACGGGTGGAAACGCACTAAAATTTTATGCATCAGTAAGAATTGATATAAGACGTATCGCAACTTTAAAACAGGGGGAAAATCAGATTGGTAATCGTACCAAAGCAAAAGTTGTTAAAAATAAGGTAGCTCCGCCGTTTCGCATGGCTGAGTTTGATATTATGTTTGGAGAGGGAATCTCTAAAGAGGGTGAGTTGATCGATTATGGAGTTAAACTTGATATCATCGATAAAAGTGGTGCTTGGTTTAGCTATAAAGAGAAAAAACTTGGGCAGGGTCGTGAAAAAGTAAAAGTGCTACTTCAAGAGGATCCTGAACTAGCTGAAGAGATCGAAAAAGAGATCAAAGAGGCAATGGGTATGACTTCAATGTTAGAGATGAATACGCAAGAAATTCAAGATTCGGAGGATTAAATGATTTTTATTGAAGATGTAGTAGCAACAGAAGTTATGGATTCAAGGGGCAATCCTACAGTTAAAGCAACAGTTACATTAAGTGACGGAACAGCACAAAGTGCAATCGTTCCTAGTGGAGCAAGTACGGGTAAAAGAGAAGCTCTTGAACTACGTGACGGTGATGAACGCTATATGGGTAAAGGTGTTTTAGAAGCTTGTGATAATGTAAATGTGAAGATTAGTGAAGCTATCATTGGTATGAGTCCGTATAATCAAGCTTCTGTTGATGCTGTTATGAAAGAGCTTGACGGAACTGATAACTATTCATCTTTGGGAGCTAATGCGGTTTTAGGTGTCTCGATGGCAGTAGCTCGCGCGGCAGCTGAAAGTTTAGAGATACCACTTTATCGTTATTTAGGCGGTGCAAATGCTATGGTAATTCCTGTCCCGATGTTAAATATCATAAACGGTGGATCGCATGCAAATAATAGTGTAGATTTTCAAGAGTATATGATTATGCCGACAGGTTTTGAAACATTTACGGAAGCTTTACGTGCTTCAGCAGAGGTCTATCATAATCTTAAAAAAATACTCACCGATATGGGGGAAAATACTGCATTAGGTGATGAAGGTGGCTTTGCACCAAACCTTAAAAATAATGAAGAGCCTTTAGAAATTATTATGAAAGCAATAGAGAAAGCAGGGTACGCTCCGGGTAAAGATTTTGGTCTTGCTATGGATGTGGCTAGTAGTGAATTTGCAGTCGAAGGCGGTTATAGACTTGATGCAGAGGATAGAACTTTAACAAGTGCAGAACTAGTAGATTATCTTGCTCAAATGTGTGATAAATATCCGATTGTTTCAATTGAAGATGGTTTAAGTGAAGATGATTGGGATGGTTGGAAACTATTGACTGAACGTATCGGCGATAAGGTTCAACTAGTAGGCGATGACCTTTTTGTTACGAACGCTTCAATATTAGCACGCGGAATAGCAGGCGGTGTTGCAAACTCAATTCTTATCAAACCAAATCAGATTGGAAGCGTGAGCGAAACGATGCAGACAGTTCGTCTTGCACAACGCCACGGATATAAGTGCGTTATGAGTCATAGAAGCGGTGAGAGTGAAGATGCTTTCATCGCAGACTTTGCGGTTGCACTTAATACAGGCGAGATCAAAACAGGTTCAACTGCTCGCGGTGAAAGAACTGCAAAATATAATAGACTTCTTGAAATTGAGAATGAAGTTGTTTACGGAGAGTACTTAGGAAGCACTCTATTTGAATAATAACGCCCTTTATGTTAAGCAACAGTGAAATAAAAGATGAATTAATACCTGAGAGTAGCATAACTAAACGCTACTTTGGGTTGTCTCCGCTAAAGGCACTTATCGCTCTTTTAGCTGTTGTAATACTTGGCGTTTATGTCGGTGTTTTACTTTTTGGTGATAACTCTTTTGAGGTAATGTATGAATTAAAAGAGTATCTTGAAACATTGAATAGTCAAAATAGTGTCATAGAACTTGAAAATGAAAAACTGCAAAAAGAGTATTTTGAATTACAAGAGTTAGGGAAGGAGTAAAACAGTGATGATATTCAAAGTGGTAATGTTCCTTCTTTTAACACTCTCTTTAGATGCTCGTGAAAATCCTTTTCAATCTCTCGTTGGAGAAAATGAGGTTGTAAAAGAGGCACCAATTAGTACAAATGTAGCAGACATTGTAGAGCCTTTTAAAAAAACCGTAGTAACACTGCCTTCGAGTTCGAGGGTTCTTCGTTCTATTGATTTTGTTTATCAAAATCTAGATGGCTCAATTGCAAAAAAAAGTGTTTTAGTTGAAAAAGGGATAGATTGGCATCAACCGATAGAGGTTACACATAAACAAAAAAGTGTTGAAAAAAAGAGTGAAAAAGTAGAAGAAAAGAAGCTTTTAGCAGCTTTTGGGTTTATTCGGTTTGAAAAACAGGGAAATGACCTGCGAATAATTACTGATGATGAGATGCAGCGTAATTTTTTACTTATCAATCCGCATCGTATTGTGGTAGATTTTAAAAGAGATGCATCATTTGCGACCAAGCATTTTGATATAAAAGGCTCAGAGCCATTTGAGAATATTCATATCGGTAATCATGATGGATACTATAGGGTTGTTATTGAACTTGACGGACAGTATCGCTATAAATTAAAGTATGACGTTGATGCCCTAAGGTTTAGTTTTTATTAGGTCTCTTAGAGTTTCTTCAATTGTTTCAAATTTAAATTTAAAATCATTTTCTATCAATCTTTTAGGATAAGCATTTTGACCATTTGTTAACACTATTGAACCCTCTCCAAATAGAAGTTTTAAAATAAATGATGGAATAGTCAAAAAAGCCGGTCTGCGTAAAATTTTTGAAAGTGTTTTAGTAAATATTGCATTGTCGATTAGGTTTGGTGCGGTGAGGTTAAAGGTACCATCTATAGTGTTATTATTAATTATATATTCATATGCCCTTGCCAAATCTTCAATATGAATAAATGGAAAAGGCTGTTTCCCATCTCCTATATTGCCTCCAAGTCCAAGTTTAAAAGGTAGTAACATTTTCTTTAGAGCACCACCGTCACCTAGTACGACTCCGTATCTGAATATCGCAACTCTACATTGTGCGCCTTTTGCTGTCTCTTCCCAATCAGAACATATCTTAGTAAGAAATGTACTGCCGTAATTTGTCTTATATTCGTCTGTGTAAACATTATCTTCATATATACCTACGGCAGATGATGATATTAACAACTTATTTTTATCTATAGAATTAATTGCTTGAACCAGATTTTTAGTCGTATCAACTCTACTACCATAAAGTAAATTTTTATAGGTAGGTGTCCACCTATTTATGATATTTGCGCCTGCTAAGTTGATAATAACATCTACAGAGTCTAATTTATTTTTTAGTACTTCAATATCGTAAATCTCAGATCTTTTTATTGGAACAATCTGAAAATCTTTTTTTTGAAAATAGTGAGTTAAATAGGAGCCGATAAATCCGCTTGACCCTGTAATAGCAATGGTCATAGCATCCTCCTGATATGAAGAATAGATCTAGCTAAAATATTTTAACAAAAACCTTGGAGGATTCAAAATTAGCTTGATTGTTACCATTGTAACTATAACTTCAAAGAGACTTGCTAAGATAAAGGCATAATAGTGAAATTGATCAATACTCTGTTCATGATAGGCTAAGGTAGCGACTGCTATGAGAAGCGTAAGGGGCATTGAATGTGAAAGTCCAAAAAGAATTTGTGCCTTAAAACTAATGAATGAGTGAAACGATAGTGCTCCTATGAGACGTATAACTATCATAAGAGCGGTTATGATAAGTGCTTTGATAATCAAGCCATCTATGAGTAGCGCTTCAAGCTCAAAAGTGCTTCCAATGTAGATGAAAAAAATCGGTACGAAAAAACCGAAACCATAGCCTGATAATTTGTGTGGGAGTTGATCTTTATGTTCAAAAAATGTAGGGATAAAAATACCAGCGATAAAAGCACCGAATGCTAGTTCCAGATCAAGATAGATCATGGCAGCGATGAGTACAAAAAATATCGAAAGTGATAGTCTAATATCTTGCTCTAGATTATCGGCATAAGGCATAAGGAGTGTTTTTATCTCAGGGTACCACCAAAAGAGGATTCTAAGCATTTTAAATATTGTAAGAACTAAAACAATAAAAAGTACGAGATATAAAATCTTTAAAAAGAGTTGGATATCAAATCCAAATTCAAATGCTGCACTAGCTACCGTAAGCACCGCTATACTTATGACCTCCCCAATACTACCCACAACGATAGAGAGTTCAATCCAAGGAAGTTTACTACCATACTCTTTAGCCAGTGTTGCAACAAGACCGATGGAAACAAGCGGCATTATGAGAATAAAGATATTACTTAGATTAAAATAGATTGCTGATAGAAAAGATAGAAAATAGAGCACGCCCATATATAAAAGCGCTCTTCTAATAAGCACTGTAGGGGTTTTCATCACCTTCTTTAGATTAACCTCAGTACCTGCTAAAAACATTAGATATAAGAAACCAAACTCTGCAATAAGCTCAAAAAGCTCTAAATGGTGTAAAAACCCAAAATATCCTGCAACTGCTCCAAGTATTATTTCCACCGGAGTAGTCGGTATTTTTAAAATTCTAGAAATAAATGGAGAAGATGCAATGATGATGGAGAGGGTTAAAATTATTAGTATTTCATCAGTCATGACAAGATGTTGCTATTTTTAAATTCAATCTTTTTAACATTTGTAGATCATTATCAGGTTTATCTCCGGTAGTTGTGAGATAATTTCCTAAAACTATAGCATTTGCACCTGAAGCAAATATTTTTTCTTGCTCCTCTTTAAAAAAGGATTCACGTCCACCCGCGACCATTATTCTCATTGACGGTGCTCTCTCTCTTAAAGTTTCAATGAGTTTAAGACCTTCATCTTTTAAAAGATTATTCTCTTTTAAAGGAAGTGCAGGGTTTGGATGGTAAAAGTTTATAGGTGCTGATTCAGGTTCGAGTGAAAGAATAGCATCGATGAGTTCTTGACGCTGTTCTACACTCTCTCCCATTCCAAAAATACCCCCTGTGCATAGCTTCAAACCTGACTGTTTGACATTTAAACATGTCTGATATCGCTCATCCCAACCGTGGGTAGTACAAATCTGAGGATAGTATGATTTTGCACTCTCAAGGTTATGGTTATAGCTATCTATGCCTGCCTCTTTTAAAGTTATGAGTTGATCAAGCGTAGCAGTACCGTTACAAGCTATAAGATTTAAATTTGGAACCTCTTTTTTGATCTCTTTTGCGCAACTGCTGATAAATTTTAGCGTTTTATCATTTAAGCCTTTTCCGGCTGTTACGAGACAAAACCCAAGAACTCCATTTTTTTGCGCCAGTTTAGCCTCTTTTACAATGATATCGATCGATTTATATTTATAGTTTTCTATGTCAGCATTGTAATGTGCGCTTTGTGTACAGAATTGACAATCTTCTGAACAGCTTCCGCTTGAAACATTACTAATAGCACACAGAAATACGCTTTTTGTCATCAATTACTCTTTATAGGAAAGTTAAAATTATTACTATTCCAAATATCTGTTTTGATTTTACGGTAAAAATAGTTAATATCATAAGAGTGTTCACTAATTTCAAGAAGAACACACTCACTTACATTTGTATCTCTTGCACATGATTCACCGGGATTTATGTAGAGAGTTTTTGAAGGTTTTTCGACTTTAAAAACGTGCGTATGACCGCTAATTACGATGTCACTATCGGGTGACATAAAAAAAGGCAGATGCATGAGTTTAAATGTTTTATCTTTAATTTTAAAATAATAGGGCTCTTTTACTATATTGTAGTCATTTATGTATGGTTGTAGGTGGGCATCGTTATTACCTAAAACAGCAACATAGGGAAGCGTAGTCTCTTTTAGTTGATCTAAAACTTCATTTTTGACAATATCACCGGAGTGAATGAGGTACTCGGCCCCCTCTTCGATAAGCTTGTTAATTACTTTAGCAGATCGACCGACTCTTCTATGTGTATCACCGAAGATTCCAATTTTCATCGTAAACTCCCTCCTCTGAAGTTACAATCACAACTACTAGTGAGTCTGTGTTTACGCATCCTCTTTATGTTTGCATTTGATACATTCATAAATCTCTTTATTCTTAAGAGTTCTTTTTGCCATAATATAACCACATTCGCTACACTTTTTATCAACAGGTTCAAATTTGGAGATAAAAGTACATTTTGGGTAGTTCTCACAGCCGTAAAAACTTCCTCTTCTGGAGTGTCGCAGTAGTAGTGTTCCTTTACACTCAGGACACTTAACGTCAATAGTGATTTTTTCATTTAACGGTTTAGTGTTTTTACACTCAGGATAGCCGCTACAAGCTAGGAATTGCCCGTTTCTACCGGTTTTAACAACCATTGGCTTACCGCATTTATCACACTTTTCATCGCTATCTTGAGCACTTTGTTCACTCTCACTCTCTTCACCGGTAGGTTTTGTATAGCGGCATTTTGGAAAACCGCTACACGCAATAAATTCACCATAACGTCCCTTGCGTAAAAGAAGTTCACTTCCACATTTGGGACAAAGTTCGCCTGTCGGTGTTGCCGTTTTTAAACTTTTTATATTCTCTTTACCATTGGCAATCTTTTCCATAAACGGATGATAAAAGTCCCATAAAATTTTCTGCCAATCTTTTCCCTCTTCGGCAATTTCATCAAGAGTCTGTTCCATATTTGCCGTAAAGTGGCTATCTACTATCTCGCTAAAGTGCTCTTCTAGAAGTTCGGTAACGGTAAATGCAACCTCTGTCGGAATAAGCTGACGTTTTTCAATTTTTAAATAGTCTCTAGCTTGAAGTGTTGAAATGGTTGGTGCATAGGTACTAGGACGCCCAATTCCCATACCTTCGAGCTTTTTTATAAGACTTGCTTCACTGTAGCGTGGCGGCGGCTCGGTAAAGTGTTGTACGGGTTCAATCTTGCTTAGATCAGCACTATCTCCTTCATTAAGCGTGGGAAGAAGTTTATCTTTATCCTCATTTCCCAATACTCTATAAAAACCGTCAAATACAAGTTTTCTACCGTTGGCTTTAAACTCACTTGAATCACTTTTGAAAATGATGCTTTGCTGTTCAAATTGTGCATCATTCATTTGACATGCGACAAAACGCTCATATATTAGTTTATAGAGTTTATACTCATCATCTTTGAGATACTCTTTTGCTGCACTAGGAGTTAGCTCTGAGCTTGTGGGACGTATCGCTTCGTGCGCTTCTTGTGCACCTTTTGCTTTCGATGCATACGTTTTTGGCTCTTTTGGAAGATATTTTTCACCATATGTGTCGTTAATAATTTTTCTTACACTCTCAACGGCCTCTGCCGCAAGATTAAGACTATCCGTTCTCATATAGGTAATCAAACCGGTCTGCTCTTTACCTACCTTTACACCCTCATAGAGACTTTGAGCTATCATCATAGTTTTTTTAGGGGCAAACCCAAGTTTGCTGGAGGCAGTTTGTTGCAAAGTTGATGTCATGAATGGAGGAGGTGTGCTTGTTTTTCTCTTTTTTGTCTCTATTTTTGAAACTATAAAAGCCTCTTTTTGAACGGTTGCAACAATATCGTGCGCCATCTTCTCATTTTTTATATCCATTTTGTCAAGTTTTTCAGACCTGTATGTGAGGATGGCAGCTTCGATATTTTTGTTAAAAAGCGTATCAATCGTCCAGTATTCAACAGGGATAAAGGCTTTGATCTCTCTTTCACGATCAACTATAATTTTAAGCGAAGAGGATTGTACACGCCCGCCGCTAAGTCCTTTTTGGATTTTTGATGACAGAAGTGGTGAGAGTTTATAACCGACTATCCTATCAAGCAGTCTTCTTGTTTGTTGCGCGTTGACAAGATTCATATCTATATTTCTTGGAGTCTCCAGAGCATGCGTTATAGCTTTTTTTGTAATTTCATGAAAAACGATACGCGGCAGTGAAGCTGGATCTTTCTTTATTGCATGTGCTATGTGATAGCCTATCGCCTCACCTTCACGATCCTCATCGGTCGCGATATAGATAGTGTCACTCTTCTTTGCTAACTCTTTAATCTGTTTTACCGTTGGGGCATTCTCTTTTGCAACACTGTATTTTGGAACAAGTTCTCCATCTTCCTCTTTAATACCAAAAGAGCTCTTAGGTAGGTCGCGAATATGACCCTTTGATGCTATTACTTCGTACTCTTTGCCTAAAAAATTTTTAATTGTTCTTGCTTTGGCAGGTGACTCAACTATAATTAAATGTTTCAAATAGTGACCTTGGTTGTTTGAATTGGACGGAATTTTAACATAAATTTTCAAATGGCTAAAAAATTTTAGAAACTTGCCGATAGGTGATATTGTAGGGTAGTGTGAACCCTACAAATGTGATTTGTGTGTGCAGGTGGAACAGTATTACTTTTTATAATAAATAGTAGTTTTCCTGCAAGAAGTCGGCAAGGATGCCGAGACGGTAATAAAAGGATTTATTATGGGCTTCAGGATAAATACGAACGTTGCGGCGATGAACTCGCTTGCAATTAATAATATGAATAATCGTGATTTGGATAACGCTTTAGCAAAGTTAAGTTCAGGTTTACGCATTACAAAAGCTGCAGATGATGCGTCAGGAATGGCAATTGCCGATTCACTACGTGCGCAATCTTCAAGCTTAGGACAAGCAGTTTCAAATGCCAATGATGCTATCGGTATTGTGCAAATTGCAGATAAAGCGATGGACGAACAGATTAAAATCTTAGAGACCATTCGTACAAAAGCAACACAAGCTGCGCAAGACGGTCAGACGTCTGAGACACGTGCTGCTATTCAAAAAGATGTCAACAGACTACTAGAGAGTTTGGACAACATCGCTGCGAGTACTACCTTTAACGGTCAATCTTTACTAGCGGGATCATTTACAAATAAATCGTTTCAGATCGGTGCTTTTTCAAATCAAACGATAAATGCTTCAATCGGTGCAACAGGTTCAAATAAAATTGGTCAGGTCCACTTTGAAACAGGTGTGGCTGGTTTAAGTGAAGCGACAAGTGATGTGAGCTTGACATTTAGCTCAAGTACGGTTGATGTGAGACTTGAATCGGTGAGTATTGATTACTCTGCAGGTAGTGGTATGGGTGCTTTGGCAAATGTTATTAATAAAAGTACACAATTAACTGGTGTAAAAGCAAGTTATACTGTTGAATCAAATACAACTGCTGCTGTAGCTGCGGGAGATGTTTCTGCAATTACACTTAACGGTATATTGGTTGGAGATATTTCTGGTGTGGAAGCAAATGATTCAGACGGTCGTCTAGTTCAGGCGCTGAATAAAATGAAAGAACAAACCGGTATTGAAGCAACAATTGATGGACAAGGGCGTTTAACACTCACATCGACAGACGGTCGAGGAATTCTCTTTAGTGCTGGTGGTGGACTTGCAGGTGCAGAGGGTGGAAACTATGGACGTTTAACCCTTTCACGTCAAGATGCAAGAGATATTGCATTTACAGTATCATCTGCAGGTGTTGCGGGTGCTTTAAGTGATATTGGGCACAATACATTAGCTGAGGCAACATTGAACTTAGCAAATGTCCGTGCAAATATTACAAGTGCAGATGCAAGAGCGATAGGTGCTAGTGCAAATGCTTCTACTGACCTTGATTTAAGCGGTGGTATCGGTGCAGGTGTTACAAGCTTGAAAGGTGCTATGGCTGTTATGGAACTTGCGCAATCGGCTCAGTCAACACTTGACGGTATCCGTGCAGATCTTGGTTCTGTTCAAAATCAGCTTATATCTACCGTAAATAACATTACGGTTTCTCAGGTGAATGTGAAGTCAGCTGAGTCAACAATCAGAGATGTTGATTTTGCTGCTGAGAGTGCAAACTTCTCAAAACTGAACATTCTTACACAAGCAGGTGCTTTTGCACTGAGTCAAGCTAATAACGTACAACAAAACGTTCTTAGATTACTACAATAGTATGAAGCCGTTTTTTCGGCTTGATACACCACTTTCATAAATTCTTTTACTTTTCTATAATAAATTCCTTAGTTCATTAAATTGAGTGAAACTTTAAAATTTTAGAAACTTGCCGATAGGTTTACTGTCGGGTGGTGTGAACCCTATAAACGTGATTTGTGTGTGCAGGTGGAACAGTATTACTTTTTATAATAAATAGTAGTTTTCCTGCAAGAAGTCGGCAAGGATGCCGAGACGGTAATAAAAGGATTTATTATGGGCTTCAGGATAAATACGAACGTTGCGGCGATGAACTCGCTTGCAATTAATAATATGAATAATCGTGATTTGGATAACGCTTTAGCAAAGTTAAGTTCAGGTTTACGCATTACAAAAGCTGCAGATGATGCGTCAGGAATGGCAATTGCCGATTCACTACGTGCGCAATCTTCAAGCTTAGGACAAGCAGTTTCAAATGCCAATGATGCTATCGGTATTGTGCAAATTGCAGATAAAGCGATGGACGAACAGATTAAAATCTTAGAGACCATTCGTACAAAAGCAACACAAGCTGCGCAAGACGGTCAGACGTCTGAGACACGTGCTGCTATTCAAAAAGATGTCAACAGACTACTTGAAAGTTTGGATAACATAGCAAACACTACAACATTCAACGGACAATCCCTGCTCGCAGGATCTTATACGAATAAAGAGTTTCAAATCGGTGCATTTTCAAATCAAACGGTTAATGCTTCGATCGGTGCGACGGGTTCAAGTAAAATTGGTCACGTTCACTTTGAAACGGGTATAGATGTTATGACTGAAGCGATAAGTGATATAAACTTGATATTTAGCTCAAGCACTGTTGACGTAAGACTTGAATCTATCAACATAGACTACTCTGCAGGGAGTGGTATGGGCACTCTTGCAAATGTAATTAATAAAAGTACTCAGCTTACAGGTGTAAAGGCTAGTTATATAGTTGAATCAAATACGACAGCTGCGGTGGCAGCAGGTGATATTTCTCAAATCACACTCAACGGTGTATTAGTCGGTGATATTTCGGGTGTTCAAGCAAACGATTCAGACGGTCGTTTGGTGCAAGCGCTTAATAAAATGAAAGAACAAACTGGTATTGAGGCAACGGTTGACGGTCAGGGTCGTTTAACGCTTCACTCAGTTGACGGTCGTGGAATTATCTTTAGTGCAGGTGGATCATTAGTAGGTGCAGAGGGCGGTAATTTTGGTCGTTTAACACTTTCACGTCAAGATGCAAGAGATATTGCATTTAGTGTTTCTACTCAGGGTGCCGGTGGGTCTCTAAGCGATATTGGGCACAGTACATTGGCTGAAGCAACATTAAACTTAGCAAATGTTCGTGCAAATATTACAAGTGCTGACGCTCTTGCAATTGGTAAAAGTGCAAATGCTTCTACTGACCTTGATTTAAGCGGTGGAATTGGTGCAGGTGTTACAAGTTTAAAAGGTGCGATGGCAGTTATGGACTTAGCACAATCTGCACAATCAACACTTGATAGTATTCGTGCGGATCTTGGTTCTGTACAAAATCAGTTAATTTCAACTGTGAATAATATCAGTGTTACTGAGGTGAATGTAAAAGCTGCTGAATCTACAATTCGTGATGTTGATTTTGCTGCTGAGAGTGCAAACTTCTCAAAACTGAACATTCTATCTCAAGCGGGTGCATTTGCACTGAGTCAAGCTAATAACGTACAACAAAACGTTCTTAGATTGCTTCAATAGTATTGGGTCGTTTTTCGGCTTGATACATCACTTCTATAATTCTTTACTTTTTTCATATTAATCTATATAAATTTTTATCTTCAGCTATAAAGTTTTATTTTGAGGTGCCGATATACCTTTTAGACGGCAAGGATGCCGGATGTTCGACAAATAAAAGGATTTATTATGGGTTATAGAATTAACACTAACGTTGCGGCGATGAACTCGTTAGCAATTAATAACATGAACAACAGAAGCTTGGACGGCTCTTTAGCGAAGTTGAGTTCAGGATTGCGTATTACGAAAGCTGCAGATGATGCTTCAGGTATGGCAATTGCCGATTCACTACGTGCGCAAGCTTCAAGTTTAGGACAAGCAGTTTCAAATGCCAATGACGCAATCGGTATTGTGCAAATTGCAGATAAAGCGATGGACGAACAGATTAAAATCTTAGAGACCATTCGTACAAAAGCAACACAAGCTGCGCAAGATGGACAAACATCTGAAACACGTGCTGCTATTCAAAAAGATGTGAACAGACTACTAGAGAGTTTGGATAACATTGCAAATACTACAACCTTTAACGGACAATCACTACTCGCAGGATCTTACACAAATAAAGAGTTTCAAGTCGGTGCATTCTCTAATCAAACCGTTAATGCTTCAATCGGTGCAACAGGTTCAGGTAAAATTGGTCACGTTCACTTTGAAACAGGTATCGCTAGCTTAAGTGAAGCTGCTAGTGATGTTAGTTTGACATTTAGTTCAAGCACGGTTGATGTGAGACTTGAATCGGTAAGTATTGATTATTCTGCCGGTAGCGGTATGGGTGCGCTTGCAAATGTTATCAATAAAAGTACGCAGTTAACGGGTGTAAAAGCAAGTTATACTGTTGAATCAAATACTACGGCTTCTGTAGCTGCCGGTGATATTTCTCAAATTACGCTTAACGGCGTATTGGTAGGAGATATTTCAGGCGTTCAAGCAAATGATTCTGACGGTCGTCTGGTTCAAGCTATTAATAAGCTTAAAGAGCAAACGGGTGTTGAAGCAACAATCGACGGACAAGGGCGTTTAACGCTTAACTCTAATGATGGACGCGGGATTCTGTTTAGTGCGGGTGGTTCACTTGCGGGTGCAGAGGGTGGAAACTATGGACGTTTAACACTTTCTCGTCAAGATGCTAGGGACATTGCATTTACTGTTTCAACTGCAGGTGCTGCGGGAGCGCTTAGTGATATTGGACACGGTACATTAGCAGAAGCTACACTTAACTTAGCAAATGTTCGAGCAAATATTACAAGTGCTGATGCTCTTGCAATCGGTAGAAGTGCAAATGCTTCAACAGATTTAGACTTAAGTGGTGGTATAGGTGCCGGTGTTACAAGTTTAAAGGGTGCTATGGCAGTTATGGATTTAGCACAATCTGCTCAATCAACTTTAGATAGTATCCGTGCGGATCTTGGTTCTGTTCAAAATCAGTTGGTTTCAACCGTGAACAATATCAGTGTTACTCAGGTGAATGTAAAAGCTGCTGAATCAACAATCCGTGATGTTGATTTTGCTGCTGAGAGTGCAAACTTCTCAAAACTGAACATTCTATCTCAGGCAGGTGCATTTGCGCTAAGCCAAGCTAACAACGTACAACAAAACGTACTGAGACTACTTCAGTAGTGCTATAAAGTCGCTTCGGCGGCTTTATCTGTAATTTGTAATGATGAGATGCTCGGCATTTTTATCATTTCTATTTTGAAAACTCACCAGATACTTTTTATCAAAAGATTGTATAGATATACCCTCTTTATCGTATAGCGAGTAGATGAAATCTGTATTTTTTATCACCATCATCCAGTTTGCTTCACAACTCTCTAGCAGAAAATTTGCTAATCTTTTTTGATCCTCTCTATCAAAGCTATTTTGCGAGTAGGTACTAAACTCACTGTCGTAAGGCGGATCTAAAAATATAAAATCATCTTTTTTTGGTCTATTTTCTAAAAAAAACTTCTCAAAATCCATATTTTCAATCTTAGTCTGTTTTAGATGTTTTACAAGCGCATTTGAACGCAGATAGTGCATCTTCTTGGCCAAATTCTTTCTGTTGTAGCCTATGCCGCCGTACGGGACGTTGAAATCTCCTTTTTTGTTATATCTAAACATACCGCTATAGGCATAGTTTCTGATAAAAAAGAAGATTGCAACGCCAAAACTATGTCTGATCTTATATCTCTCTATATTGTTATAGAGATGCCTAAAGTGCATATAGAAAGCACTTTTGAAAGCTGATTCAAAGTTGTCTACAATATCCTTTTCATGTAACAGGCCTCTTTGCTTTTCAATCTTTTTCATTCTTTTCATTTTAGAAATCAGATTTTTTTTGATCTCTTTTAGAAAGTTTTCAATATTGACGTTAAAAGATGTTTCAAACATACCGTTAAACTCTTCGGAGTGTTTGAGTAAAAAGGAGAATATCCAATTCTCTACATCCGTTTCGGTAACTCTATTGGATGAAAAGTTTTGATATCTGTTTATAAAAATTGCTGCATTGCTTTCTACGATTGTCTCCAATAGTTTCCAATTGTGGATTATCTCGTCTACAACGCTAAAAAAATCTTTATCGCCTTGTTCGATTGCCCTGTAGAGGTTAATAAGCTCACTCGATCTGTCGTTGATAAACATTTTTTTTGCTTCAAGTGAAAAGTAGACCGCACCGCCTCCGACAAAGGGTTCATAGTAGTTCTTTATCTTTCTAGGCAGCATAGGATGTATATGCTTTAACTCCTGCTCTTTACCTCCTGCCCATTTTAGGATTGGAGAGAGTCTGGTTTGTTTGAGTTTTGGTTTTATCGGAGCGGTCATTTGTATCCATTTTTCGTATTTCTATCGATGTTAAGCAAAATTCACTCCAATTGACTATATCATTCGTCAATTTAACCGATATAAATATAAAAGAGAGTCTCAAATATGAAAAATCCTCTGCTTGTTGCAAAGAGTATCTACTTGCGAGCATTAGAACCTGAAGATGCGAACGGCAATTATCCTTCGTGGCTTAACGATAAAAAGATAAGTGAGTTTAACTCGCACCATACCTTTGGTTATACAAAGCAGCAGACTTTGGACTATATCGTTAGTTCTACTGGCTCAAAAACTAATCTTATCCTTGCAATTACCGATATAGAGACCAATCGGCACATTGGAAACGCTTCACTGCAAAATATAAATTGGATCAATAGAAGTGCAGAGTTTGCGATATTGATCGGTGAGAGTGACTTTCACGCTAAAGGTGTGGGAAAAGAGGCAATGGGACTTCTTCTAAAACATGGTTTTGATGCTTTAAATCTTCATAGAATCTACTGTGGAACACCATCTGGAAATGTCGGAATGCGAAAACTTGCAGAGCATTTTAAGATGCGCCAAGAGGGTTTGAGAAAAGAGGCATTTTATAAAAACGGCTCCTACTTTGATATAGTGGAGTATGGATTATTACGAGGCGAATATTATGGACAATAATTGGGGAAAACCCCTCTACGACGATGTTTTACGATACTGTAACCGCTGTTGTATGCCTGAGACCAATGAGGGTATGCAGTTTGATGAGATGGGAATCTGTTTGGCGTGTCGTGCGCAAGAGGAGAAGATGCACATTGATTGGAAAGCACAGGAAAAACAGCTGCGTTCCATTTTAGAGGAGTATAAAAGTAAAGCCGGTGATAATTATGACTGTATCGTTCCCGTAAGCGGCGGTAAAGATAGCGTATTTCAGATGCATGTGCTGAAAAAAGTGTACGGGATGAAACCCCTTGCCGTGACATTTAATCATAACTGGTACTCTGAGACGGGTAAATACAATCTTGAGAATGCGTTAGAGAAACTTGAGATCGATCATATGATGTTTACTCCAAATAAGGCGTTGGTGAAAAAGCTGTTTGTGCAGTCGTTTTATAAGATAGGTGATTCATGTTGGCACTGTCACGCGGGCGTTGGAGCTTATCCCCTGCAGATAGCCGTAAAATTTAATATACCGCTGCTTATTTGGGGTGAATCTGTCTGTGAGGTAAGCGGGCGTGCCAGTTTTACGGAAAATGTCACGCAGTTTGATAGAGACTATTTTACCACTGTTTCGGCAAAACTCTATCCTGAGCAGATGGTGGGTGATGAGATTACAAAAAAGGATCTAACGCCTTTTGAGTTGCCTAGTTTTGAAGAGATTGCGCGTGTCGGAGTTGTAGGACTGCACCTTGGAAACTTTCTATTTTGGGACGATGAGCGTCAGATGGAGTTTATTAAAAAAGAGTATGGGTGGAAAGAGGAGCGCAGAGCCGGACACTATAAAGGTTTTAAAGGCAATGAGTGCAAATTTGAGACGATGCATGATCATATGAAGTTCGTAAAACGTGGGTTTGGGCGCGGAACCGATCAGGCAAGTGCGGATGTGCGTTCAGGACTACTGACGCGTGAAGAGGGTTTTGAAGTTGCAAAAAAATATGACCAGCAACGTCCGGCATTTTTAGATGAGTTTTTGGATATGGCAAATATTACCGAAGAGGAGTATGAGAACGTCCTAAAAAATATGCGTCAAGGAAACTTTAGGAAGGTCAAATGAGTGAGCTTTACAGGTATGATGCCACGACTCTTGGAAAACTTTTAAGAGCTAAAGAGATAACACTCTTAGAGATAACGCAATCACTTTTAAAACGTATAGAGGCGCTTAATCCTAGCATTGATGCGTGGGAGTATCTTGATGAAGAGGCGATTAGGGCTCAGATTAGAAAGATAGAGTCTCAACAGAGTGATCGTCCGCTTTACGGTATCCCTATAGGGATCAAAGATATCTTTAACACCTTTGATATGCCGACACAGATGGGCTCACCCTTGTGGAAGGATTTTACCCCAGGAAACGATTCAAGGGTCGTTCACTATCTGCGTAGAAATGGCGCGATAATATTTGGAAAAACCGTAACTGCAGAGTTTGCTGTACACTATCAGGATAGAACACACAATCCTCACAACTTGGAGTACTCTCCGGGCACATCTTCAAGCGGTTCAGCTGCTGCAGTTGCGGCAAACATGGTTCCTGTTGCATTTGGAAGTCAAACGGCAGGCTCTATCGTAAGACCTGCAAGCTATTGCGGGATATATGGTTTTAAGCCAACCTTTGGAGTGTTAGCTCGTATCGGCATATTAAAAACAACCGATTCCCTTGATACAATGGGCTTTTTTACCAGAAGTGTTGAAGATTTACAACCCGTTTTCGATGCTTCTAGAGTTCATGGGAAAAATTATGAGTATGTGAGTCGTTATATTGATAAGCATGTTCCAAAAAAACGTTATAGAGTGGCACTTTTGGAACATCCACATTTTGATCAAGCACCATCTTATGCAAAAGATACGTTTAATAAATGGAGTAAAAGTTTAGATATACCTGAAATAGAGTTTGTTGATCTCAAACTCAATGAACGTATAGGAGAATTAAAAGAGATACACCAAACAATATATGATAAAGCACTCTCCTACTACTTCGCACAAGAGTTTAAAAATCATACCCTTTTAAGCCCTATTTTTTATGAGATTATTCAAGAAGGTAACAAAATCTCGACTGCTCAGTATGAAAATGCGCTAAAAAGACAATCTGAAATCAGCTATATTATCAATGAAGAGCTAAAAGATATTGATGTGATTTTAACACTTGCAACGGCAGGAATTGCACCCAAAGGTTTAACAACACCTGATATAATTGATAGTAATTATATCTGGACAGCTTTAGGTATGCCGACTCTTTCAATCCCTCTTTTTAAAAATAGTGAAAATATGCCCTTTGGTGCACTTGCAATTGCTCCAAAATATAGAGATAATACACTACTAGATTTTGCGAAGATGCTAAAAGAGAAAGAGATTATTTTTAATATAGAGGAGATTCTGTGAGTGAACAACAGCAAGCTACGACCATTTTTGAGAGAAATATTGAGGCTCTTCTTCCTATAAACGTTCCCCTTGCAACAAGGCTTTTTGCAATGCAAGGTAATGAAAGATTTGAGGTCTTTCAAGGGGATGATCCTGCAGATATAAATATTTTAGATAGAGAAACACAAGAGATCTTTTATGAGTATCCAGTAAAAGATACTATGGCTAAATATGACGAATTTGATAATTACAAACGCTACCCGTTTCTTTACTTTTTTGGCGTAGGCAACGGGCAACTCATAAAACTTCTCTTAAATAATGAAGCAAGAAAACGAATAGTGGTTATTGAGCCGGAAGCTGAAATACTCTTTATCGCTCTAAACTTGGTTGATTTTTCAAAAGAGTTAGCTCAATTACGATTAGCTTTTGAACTTAGTGAAGAGGTTGATTTTGTCCGCGGCATTCACTACATGGCACACAAAGAGGGGCAACTCTACGCAAAATTGTACGATCTTCATATCCTTTTACCTTACTACAGAAGACAGTTTGCAGATGAGATATTACGTGCTAACTCTGCAATGACAAAAGCACTTGAATATGTAGTAACAGTACATGGAAATAGTGTTGAAGATTCACTTATGGGAGTAGAACGCCATTTTAGAAATCTTCCCTACATGTTAACGCATCCAAAACTACTCGATCTACGCTCACAAAAAAATAGTGATTTAGCTATAGTTGTATCAACCGGACCAAGTTTAACAAAGCAACTCCCATTACTAAAAGAGATTCAAGATTATGTAACGATTATTAGCGTAGATGCGAGTTTTCCCGTACTTGCAAAAAATGGTATAAAACCTGATATCGTCACGGTGCTTGAACGTGTTCCCGAAACTGGAAAATTCTTTAGTGAAACACCTGCTGAGGCACATAAAGATGTGGTTTTTTACTGCGTTTCAATTGCTGATGAAGCTGTCATAAACGGTATAAAAGACGGTACAACGGTACTTGGTATGCGCTCACATGGGTATACTACGGTCTTTGAACTTGATGAATATGGTTATTTGGGTGAAGGACTGAGTGCTGCAAACTTAGCGCATGAACTGAGTATGGTTATGGGATTTGAGCGTTGTGTTCTTATTGGGCAAGATTTAGCATTTGGCGAGGATGGAACGAGCCATGCGGATGATCATTTTTACGGTGTTAATGAAGAGAATATAAAAGAGACCGATCCATATACTGAAAAGTACGGCGGTGGTGGAAAGATAAGGACTACTGTATATTGGAAGATATTTATGAACGCATTTGAACGTGTGATTACACGTACTCAAGGTGTTGTTGTTACTATTAACTCCACGGAGGGTGGAGCAAGAATTCCAGGTGCTCTTGAAATGCCGTTTAAAACGGTGATAGAACAGTATGTAAATAAAGAGAAGAAAAAAGAGAAGATAAGTTTAGAGTATCCATCAAAAGAAGAGACACATAAAAATATCCTCTCAGCCATTAACACAGTAAATGTCTTTTTGAAAGAGGGAAAAAACTGGCAAGATAAGACAGAAGAGGTCTTTTTAGAGGTACAAGAAGAGGCGGAAAACCTTATTAAATTAAACAAAGAGAATAGGTTAGAAGAGATAGACTTTAATCGTATAGATGAACTTATCGAAAAAATTGATATAATCAAGTCATTTTTTGATGATCCCGATTTTGAGCTTCTTTACTATAACACCGTACAATCCTATATCATTCATCAGGAGTTAGAACTTGCAAAAATTCATGTATCAGATCCTACTGAAGAGATAGATAAAAAAGCAAAAAAAATAGATTGGGTACTGCAACATAGATATTGGCTCTTTAGTCTAGCCGGCGGGATAAATGCCGCACGTGAAATCATAGGTGTCGGTGTATCAACGTGGCCAGATGAGTATAAAAAAGATTTAAAACTTGATCTACTTCCTCAAAATAAAGAGGATGAAAAAGAGAACGAAGAATAAATTTCTTAAGCTGAAAGAAGCGGCAAAAGCCGCTTTATAAATGTTATTGAAGTAGTTTTAGTACGTTTTGTTGTACGTTATTCGCTTGTGCCATCGCAAAACTTCCCGCTTGCGCTAGGATATTATGTTTTGAGAAGTTCGCACTCTCTGCCGCAAAGTCGACATCACGGATATTTGATTCAGCCGATTTAACGTTAACCTGAGTTACTGAGATATTGTTGATGGTAGAGACTAATTGATTTTGTACAGAACCAAGATCCGCACGGATAGTATCAAGTGTACGCTGCGCTGATTGAGCAACTTCCATGGTCATCATAGCTCCCTTTAGAGAACTTACACCAGCTCCAACTCCACCGACTAAATCTATATCGGCTGAAGAGTTAGCTGATTTTCCAAGTGCAAGCGCGACATCAGATGTTACATTTGCTCTTGATTCTGCGAGATTTACCGTAGCATCGGCAATACTATTATGTCCGATATCACTAAGATCTCCCGCAACACCTTTTGATTCAACACCGATAATAATATCTTTTGCATCCTGACGAGAAAGTGTTAGACGACCGTAGTTTCCACCCTCTGCACCAGGAAGTGAACCACCGGCACTTAAAAGAATACCCCTACCGTCTCGTGCTCTTAGGTTAAATCTCCCTTGTTCATCGATAAAAGCTTCAACACCCGTTTGCTCTTTTTCGGCGTTGATAGCATTTACAAGTCTACCGTCGGCATCGTTTTGCTCAACTCCTAAAATATCTCCGATAAGTGTACCGTTGAGAGTAAGTGCCGAAATATTTCCAGGAAGTACGGCACTGCTTGTCGTTGATTGCACGATAAAGGATGCTTTAACACCTGTCTGATCCGTATTTTTATTGATAACGTCCGCTAAAGCACCGATACCGCTTCCCGCCGAGTAGTCAATTGTTACTGATTCCATTCTGATATCACGTGTTCCGGCACTAAATACGACGACAACATCACTCGTTGGGTTATTAAGTGAAGCAATCCCGGTTTCGTAACGCACGTGACCGATTTTTGCCGTATTTGTAGACCCGATAGATGCTTTTACCGTTTCATTGGAAAAAGCTCCGACCTGAAACTCTTTATTGTTAAATGAGCCTGCAAGTAGCTTTTGGCCGTTGAAAGATGTGGTTGAAGCGATATTATCCAAACTCTCTAGAAGTCTATTAATATCTTTTTGAATTGCAAACCTTGATTCACGACTCTGTCCATCTTGTGCTGCCTGAACCGCTTTAACACGTACAGTCTCTAAAATTTTAATCTGTTCATCCATTGCTTTATCTGCAATTTGAACGATTCCAATTGCGTCATTCGCATTAGCAATCGCCTGTCCTAATGAGCTTGCTTGTGACCGCAGTGAATCTGCAATAGCCATCCCTGATGCATCATCGGCAGCTTTATTGATACGCAAACCGGAACTCAATTTCTCCAACGAGTTCTCCAAGCCTCTATTGTTTACAACAGAGTTGTTATGCGCGTTTAAAGCACCGACATTGGTATTGATCCTAAATCCCATACCCAATCCTTTGAGAAGTTCTTTAGAAACTCAAAGCAATTAGTGTGCCAAAATTTTTTTTAGTTATGTATCAAAGAATGGGAAGAGCCCTATTTTAGGCTTTTGTAACTTCATCAAACATCAGAAATGCTAATTCAACATCCCTTTGTATGTTGCTGCTATTTTTTAGAATTCTAAATAGATGCACTACTGCTTCCACGTTTTTTGTCTTTATATTGTAAAAGAGTATATAGTATAAGATTACCAATCCATAGTAGATAGTTCCGTTATTTGGATTTTTTGATATCCAGCGTGAAGTGAACTCCTGTAGATTTTTCTTCTCCGAGGTGATAGCATTTTCTAACTCTTTAATCCTTTTTAAATTGGTAAATCTATAAAGCAGTTTCAATATAAAGTATATTGCATCTGATTGAAGGTTTTGAGCTAACTCAATCTCCGGTGAGTTTGTACGCTCTTTTATAAATCCGCGCATCTGCCGTAACGCTTTAGATTTATCAAGAAAAATTCGCAAACTCTCGGCATTGATATCGGTATCTTCTATACCGCTTTGCTCTATCTCCTCTACATAGGCGTTAATATCACGTTTAAGTCTACTAAACTCATCATCGGCAATTTCTAACATTCCCGCAATTCTCGAAAATTTTCTTCTTAAATCTCTTGGAACCTCCACACTAGATTTGTACCCGATGTCATGTTCAATCTCTGCCCATGCATGTTGTAGTATGGTTCTAATCTGTATCTCAAACTTTATATCTTTATAGTTTTTATATTCGACTAACTTAGCTCTGCCACTATTAACAGAACAGACGATATGGTAGGAAAGATACCCGAATTTATCGGGATCTAAAATCTTCTTTTTATCGGTAGAGTTTTTTTCATCTATCAAAAACTCCTCTTTAATGATATTGACGATCTTTTCAACATCGTCTTCAAAGTAAGTGATAATTCTACAGCCTACGATATCGGTAATCTCATCAAGATTTTGGTATTTGTTCTTGTTGCGTATTTTTTTAACGAGACTGTCTCTCTCTTTCACACGTTTAGCAATAGAGTGGTAAGTGATTTTGTTTTGTTCAAGTAGCTCTTTGAGCAAGATATTCATCTTCTCGCTAAAGTTCTCAAATTGTGTAACTTTTTTTTCAAAATCTTCGACTAGTCTCTCTTCAACACTCTTCATAGTACTTCCTTAACCTTTAACATTGTATACGTGACACTTAAAGTATGGCTCTTTTGCGGCTCTATTACTTTTTCATCTTTGCGTGTATTTGTAGATTCAACACAAACAAATTTTTTGTATCCCTCATCATCAAGATCAGCCATGGCTTTAGACTTTTCTTTCCATGGATTCCAAACAACGGATGATTGGCTGCCGCTTGCACCAATAGAAATACGTCGTTTTTTGTCATCAATACTCAGTGGGTAGGTGACGTCATGGTAAATTCTATCTACTTCTGTATCAATCGTTATAGATCCGTTTTGTACGTGATCTGTTTTTGTTTGAAAGTCGGTATATTCTCTTTTTTCAAGACCACTAACTGTAGTGTTTTCTATTTTATCAACTGCAAAGTAGGTATGTAGGGCTTGAGATATACTAAAAGCATTTTCATCTAAGCTCTGAGTAGTAAGGTTGATTGTTAGCTCTTTTGCAATGATAAAATGTGCCGTTAATTTAAATCTGTATGCAAAAAGATTGGAACTAGAAAGACTTAAAATAACTTCCGTAGTGTCGGCATCTTTTTCTGTAATCGATTCAATCTCCCACATTGAGATACGTGCAAAGCCGTGTTTGGGTAAATTTGGATTATTTGGATGCTCCCCAAACCAAGGCCAACAAATGGGAACGCCTCCGCGTATGGCAATACCCTCTTCAAAACGGCTCTTTTCACTTACCCACAGAAGTGCTTGTAGATCTTTTGGTTGGAAATGGAAGATATGTGCTCCTTGAAGAGCAATCTTTGCACTCGAACTTGAATTTTTGATATTGATATACTCAAATCCGTTTGGCATAGTTTCAATTGTAGTCATACGTTGTTACTCATCATATATAGGTTATTGCTTTTGTGACACACCTCTTGAAAACGTTCTTTTAACTCAGCATCAAAAGTGAGTACATACACATCTGCACCTCTTAAGTGCAAGTTTTTAAAGTCATTTAGAAGTACATCATCTGCAACGTTTTTACCGTGGTCGCATTTGGTAAAGTGAAAAGAGGTCAAGGTTTTACCGTAATCACGGAGGTTTGCTTCCCATTCCGCTCTTTTTAGGTAAAGTGAGTCAGGGTTGGCTGCAAGATAGATATACTCATCTTCTATATTGTAAGGTTCTACGATGTCGCTAAAAATGGAACCGATGCTTGAGAAATTCTCTATATCCCAAAAAAGGTATCTTTTTTTTGTTTTGGCTCTTTTCTCTTTGTTAAAAAGTTTTAACCGCTTGCTGATATTAAAATAGTAGTGTGCCCTGTCATTGATAAGTTCAATGGAAGCTTTAAGCTCTTTTGCATCAGTTGTCGTAAAGTTAAGCAGTTTTCCAAGTTCTATATAAAAATCTATGTTAAGCAGCTCTTCATGCGCCCCGCCCTTTTGATAACTTTTTAGCTGATGCAACTTTTTTTTTGAAAAGAGTAGATCAAGGGTGATCGATTCTCTTGTCGGATAGACTTTTTTGATTCTGTTCAAGATATGGATAGCATCTTTGGTATCGGGCAGTTCAATGCTGCCTCTAAATTTGTTAGAGATAAATATTTTTTTCAAGACTTTTGCTTTTTCACGCACTCGTATGCTTCATTGATAGATTGCAGCTTTTCATTCGCTTTTTCAATCATTGCTTCACTCTCGCCGCGTCCGCGCACGATGTCTGGGTGGTGCTCTTTTACCAGTTTTCTATAGTTCTTCTTTACGGTTGCAAGGCTATCTTCTTTGTTGCAACCCAGAGTTTTGTAACACTCTTCACTGCTCATTTCAGTGCTACTTGCACGCCTTGCATAAAAGGCTCTATAGCTCTCTAATATTTTTTTATAGTTTGAGGCAGAAATTTTAAAAATATAGGCGACCTCTTCGATAACTCGCTCTTCATGATGACTCAGTGAGCCGTCTATAAAGGCAAGATTGATGAGAAACTCTAAAATTTTATGACGTTTGTAGCTATCGCTATACTCTAAAAAGTTTTGTGCAAGCTCTTTTACAGGGTGTCCACCATCTTTTTCAAAGTTATAGATCTCTTTTAGTTTTGCTCGTAGCTGTGCACCGTCATCAATTCCACTTACGATATCATCAAAGATATTACTAATGAGTTCGGCTTCTAGTTCACTGACATGTCCATCCGCTTTTGCAACTTTAGCCATAAGCGCAACGACCGTACCGTACTCCTCTATGATGCTTTGAGAATCACTTGGGATAGTTCTTTTTTTACTATAGTCGTAACTACTAAGATGTGAGCGAAATATATAGACCAAAATTGCTACGACGCCGACGATAAGAAGTAGCTGAAACATCTACGCCTCTATCTCATAAACAAGTTCGATTTTTTTTGCGCTCTCCACTCTGTCTATGAGTGAAACACCTTGCGTTTGCATTGCGATTATCTCCTCTAAGCTGCTTGGTTGCTCCTGTGCAATATTTCGCAGCATCAATCCACGCCACGCTTTTGCCCAGTGGCTGACACTTGTGCCCCCTTTTAAAAACTTCATACCTATAACCTGTTTTTTGGGCGCGTAAAACTTCTCATAATAACCTGCTCGCAGGTCAACGATAAGTGAGTTTGCAAGATACTCATCTAATGCACTGCTGAAGTGTTTTTTATAGAGTGTAGCGGTATTAATCCCCTCAAGCTTCTCACCTTGCTTGAATTTATAGGGCGGTATCAGATCAGCCGCCAAAATAGCACCGAAAAGATTGGAGAAGATAAGGGTATATTTTTGGATGAATTCTTTCTGTGAAGGATCTAATGTGTCGTATGCAAGATAATCGTATGCTACCCCGACGTAGCGCTCGATAGCAGGAACGAGCGGCATCTTCTCAATAGGTTGTCGAAACTCTTTGGAATCTTCATACTTTTTTAGACCCGTAAGTGCCGAAACCGCCTCTTCATCGCCGGAATTCATAATCTTGTCGTATCTCTTTGTAAGATCGGCTCGCACACCCTTATCATCGCCAAAAAGTAGGTTGCTTGGATCAAAACCCACTCCGGTTCCGTGAAGGGTTTTATTTTCACTCGGTGAGAAAAGTATTTTTATATTTTGCATGAAAGATTATATCCTATTACGTGAAAGTACCCCAGCGGTGACCGCATTTGTTACATGCGTGCATCGATGTATGAAAAACCTCGTCTTGTTCAGATTTAAGATTTATCTCTCTTATTTCAATATCTTGCGAACCGCACATTGCGCATTTTAATCTTCTGTCATGATCTCTTTTTTTCTCAAACTCTTCAATAAAAGAGGAGGCAAATATCGCGCTCGGTATTGCGATAAATGCGATACCCATAAACATAAAGGTTGATGATAGAATTTTCCCCACTTCCGTAATGGGGTACATATCGCCATAACCTACACTTGCCAATGTTACAATCGCCCACCACATTGTTTGGGGAATACTCGTATAGACTTCAGGCTGTACTTCGTGTTCAAAATGGTAGACCAAAAAGCTAAGAATTGTTAGGACTATAAAGATAAAGGAGAAAAGAAAGATAAATTCATCCTTTTTTTGGCTGATTATCTTTTTAAGTAGGTCATCAAACTTTGAGAGTTTATTCATGTGCAGTAGTTTAAAGACACGAAGCAGACGCAACCCTCTAAAAAAGGAGGAGTTAAAGCCAAAGAAAGAGACGTAGTAGGGAACAAGTGCGACAAAATCAATTATATGCGATGTTGAGGTAATGTACCCAAATATCCCCTTTTGTTTAAAAACCGTCGTATGTTTTGCTGCGATCAATCGAAGAGCGTACTCTATGGCAAAAAGAAACATGGTAACATGCTCTATTGCTGCTAGAAGGTTTGCGTAGTTAGCACGTATCTCTTCTACCGATTCAAGTGAAACGGCGATAAGATTTAAAAAGATAAGCGTATATATGAGAAAATTTACCCTTATGTAGTATTTGGAGTGTACATTTTCTAAAAGATCGTAGAGCTTTTTGCTTATCATTGTGCCTCCTTAGCGTTTCATCCAAAAACCGTGTTTTGCTTTGATGGAATTAAACTCACTCTCTCCGCCTACGACATGGCTTTTCCAACTATCATTTTCGTATATCCATAGCACGCTGTTCTCTCCAAATTGAGGAAGATTTAGCTCCTCATTGTAAGAGCCTAAAAGCTGCCAACCGCTTTTTAACATCGAGAAATCATTTTCTAACTCTGGATAGGAGAGCGTAACCTCTTGATTTAGATGCAGCCAATAACCTTTATAGCTTTTAGCCGATAGCAGTTGATCGTAACCCTTTAACTGCGGATAGGTGAGCCAGCTACCATTTTCATAACTCCAGATAGCACCGATCTTTTCAACCGATTCAATCGCATCTACGTGTGCGCTCGGCGGTAAAACGCTTAAGTGCCAGCCCTGTGAGAATGTTTTATCGACTTTTGATTGCGTTAAACCGTAGCGAAATACTCCCGCCCCCTCAGTCGCGGCGTAAAGAATTCCATTTTGCACCGCTAAATCCGATACCGCTCTGTTTTCCAGTCCCGACATCAGGTAGTCCGGAAAACTCTCCCATGTCTCACCGCTGTCGATTGAACGGTACACTCCCGAGTAGAGATCACCTGCGAAGAGCGTTTCACCCTCCTTAACAAGTGAAGAGATAAATGGATTTGCACTGTTAAATCCGTTAACGATTGCACTGCTCCAACTTTTTCCAAAGTCGCTACTTTTAAAGATACCGCTTCCCTGCGCTCCAAGAAGAAGCGTTTTTTTATCATCAAGCAAAACGATAGCGTTTATCCATTGCGTATCAAATGAGCGGCTGAAGCTTTTTGCTCCATCAGTTGAGATAAAAAGCCCCTTTGTCGTTCCTATAAGAAGAGTATTTGTATCATCGGGGTGGATGAAAATAGTGTTAATGCTAATGCCGTCAATCGGTGAACTTACGGGTACAAAAGTTTTCCCCGTATCGGTTGATCTGTAAAGTGCCGCTCCTTGCGGATCGTAACTAGAAGCTCTGTTTTTTTGAATAGATAGCCCTGCATAGATGACGGCAGGATTTGAAGGGACAAAAGCGATCGCTTTGAAGCCCGAGCGTTGGTTGACATCGTATGCGTTTACGTTTGGATGGGTTAATACTTTTTCAAAGTTTTCACCGTTGTTCTCGCTTCTAAACATCTGCCCTTGATGCTCATCTGCCATGAGAATTAGATTTGGATTTGCCGGACTTGAGGCTATACTAAACCACTCAGGCATCAAAGCGCCGTTGGCAATTCCCTCAAAACTTTTACCGTAATCTTGACTCAAAAAGGGACCGCTTCTTCCTATTACGTACAGCGCATTTGGACGTTTGGCATTTGTAGCAATCTTCCTGATCTCCGCGCCGCTCACACCTCTGCTATAGACCTGCCAACTCTTTGCCCCATCAGTCGAGCGAAAAACACCGCCTCCGTAATTGTTAACATATACCTTGTCGCTATCTTTTGGGTCAACGACGACATCGATAGGTACACCTGCACGTATCCCTTTTGGACCGTAGGGTTCACCGTTTTTTGAGGTTTTTATCCACGTTTTTCCCCTGTCGCTGCTTCTAAAGAAAGCTTCGGCACCGCCTGCGTAGACAATGTCGGGATTAGAGGGTGAAAAGTTGATGGTGGTAAGAATCTCCGCACCGATCACCTTTTCCCAACTTTTTGCGCCGTCACTGCTTCTATAGAGTCCGGCATCGACCATACCCATAAAAAAAGTGTTAAGCGAACAGGCATTATTCCCCGTTGCCGCAAAGAGTGTTTGATTGTCGGTGGGGTGCATACGAAGAGAGCCGACATAGAGATCTTTCAGACCGCTATTTGCCGCTGACCACGTTTTACCGCCGTCAACACTTTTATAGACACCCTCTCCGCCTTGATTGGCAAAACCGCTCTCACATGCACCGTTTGCCGATTCTCTATCAAATATACCCGTAGAGAGATACATTACGTTGTTGTCTGTATGATCGATGATCAAATAGCGCATCAAACTTTGTAAAGAGAGCACTTCACTCCAGTTTTCCCCTCCGTCCACGCTTTTAAAGAGCCGTCCGCTGGTTTTGCTAAACTCTTTTCCCTGATTGGCATGATCTATCTCCGTTTGCATAAAAACTGTGTTTGAGTCGTTTGGCATCACCGTAAATCCACGGATTGTTAAAGAGAATTCATCCTCTTTAAGCGCAATACCGTTGCCCTTTTTTGTCCATGTTTTCGCCCCGTCCACGCTTTTAAATGCGCCGAAACTTCTACCGTCACCGTTTGTCCCCGCCCAAATGATATTTGGATCATTTGGATCGACGGTAAGAGAGAAAATGTTTATATCGTCCCCCGTTAGTCCACCGCGGATAGTAATGCCCTCATTGACCTTTTCCCACGTTTTCCCGCGATTTATCGATTTTGCGACACCTGTATGGTTATCGGTGACATACATCACATTACTGTCGTTTGGATTAAAGCGTATGTCATAACCCAACCCGCCGATTGGCCCTCCCAAAGATTGCCATTTAGTTTTTGAGAGTGTAAATGTCTGCGTTGTCGTCACGCGCATCTTATCCATATAGATAGCACTCTCTTGGAGTGACTCAATAGAGATACCCCCTTTTAGATTTGATAGTCCGCTCTGCTCAAAACTGCCCTTGAGTGCACCGTTAAGATAGATATTCAATTTATCTCCGATGATCTCAATTTTTAGATCATTCCAGCTCTTTTCGCTCAGCGTGATATTTTCTATATTGATAAGCGCGTTATCAAAACTAGTCTCGTTGTTTTGACGTGAGAGAGTGAGACTATCTTTTGCTACTCCTAAAAAATAGCGAAATGCTCCGTTTGTTAGAATATTAAGGTGTGCAGATGCGCCGCTTTCAAGATAAAATGTGCTCTCTAGCGTATATTCGCTCCAGCTGTCGTTATATCGTGCAAAAACGTGGTTTGAGCCTTTGAGTACGCCTTTTTCATTAAAGGTAGTGACAAAAAAGTTGTTTTCAAATTCCCATTTCTCTTTCGTGTCGTTAAAATCATCATCTAAAACTATCGTAGCGGCATCTAAAAAAAGAGAAAAGAGCAGTAGCAGTTGTACTATTCGCATGGCACACCTTTGAGAGCTTTTTCAAATAAGATTATATCATTATCGATTTCTTTATTTGTCCATGAGGCAAAGATTCTGCGGTAGATAACTTTTATATTGACCTCTGCGCTCTTTTTTTCAAAGATAAATTTTTTTAGTATGGGCTTGTGCGGTTGCAGTCTGCTGTTATATTCAAGCTGTGAAGGTCTCCAGTAGGGGTTTGGATAGAGCGGTTTGAAGTGCGCGCTATTTTGCGTATAGGCAAGCGATGAGCGGTAGACTTTAGCAAAAATGGAACCCGTTTTTTTCTCTTTCATACTCCATCGTGGTAGATACTCACCTTGAAGCATCCGTGTGGCATTACCGTTACAATCTTTTGGCTCAAGTGTCAGCAAGAGATGATGCAGAGGGGTACCCGTAGGATACTCATGTCCTGCGCCTATATTTTCTAAAGTGACTGAAACATCAAAAGTTTCACCTCTTTGCAGTGATACGTTGACATCTAAAGCCGCTTTTAAAAAGTCTCTATCTTTGCTTGCTTTAAAAAGATGAGAGTGAAACGCCCCCGCTTCTCGCTCCAACCCGCCGTGCTCTTTAGGTACGATAAAACGCTCCTTCATGTCGGAGGGCATATGGCATTTTTGGCATGTTACACCGTTTTTTGAGTAACGACTACGCTGCCACTCGCTATATTCGCTATAGACCTCTTCATCCCAAAAGTGTCCGCTATGGCACGATGCGCAATATTGGCTGCTTTGATACAAAGGTGAGTAGGAATCCTCTCTCGTATAGGCATCTTTTAAAGAGCCAAAAACAATGTTTTTTTCACCAAAAGGTCTGCGAAGCTCAACCGCAAGTATTCCTGTGAGATTTTTTTTAGGAGTTACTCTATAAATTTTGTGGCAAAAGTCACAACCGATGCTTTTATCTGCACCCATTGGCTGATGGCACGAGGCGCAATTGCCCTTTGAGTGTTTAAAATCGGCTCTGTAAAGAGTGTCAAAGATAGTTTTAAAGGCTTCATTTTGCGCAGAACTGCCGTGTGCACTCTCTAACCACTGCTTTGTTAGCTTTTCATGGCACTTCCGACACGCCCTTGCATCTTTGGTATCGGTTGCATCAATCCACCTGTAATGGGGATTGTCGCTTTGCGGCACCTTTTCAAGTACAATCTTGTAAAAAGACTGGTTATTATCTAGGTTAGTTGCGCCGATAAGATAACCGTTTTTTGCTCCCGTTAGCATACCGCCGTTTAGGTTCTTTTCACAATCAAGTTTGAAAGCTCCGTTGATATCGCTTATGGTACTACATGAGGTTGTCGCAACGGTTATGGTTGCAAAAGCAATCCCCTTTTGCTCCGTGTCTACTACCTTTCCCGTAAATGTTTTTGCAAGTATAAGAAGAGGAAAAATAAGAAGTAATAGCTCTCTCATAGAAAAATTATACAATTTTTGATAGCTATATAGATTTTATTATGGGTTATAATACTCGAAAATGAATCATTAAGGGTAATCATGCAAAACGCTATTGTGTATTTTTTCCAAATTATTTTTAAAGTGTATGGACTGACGTCTTACATAATACTGACCCCTATAATTTCATTAATGATTATTTTACCAATTTTTGGATTTAATTTTTTGTCTGTTTTTGCGACATCAGTGTTTTTAGGTTTTGTAACATTCCTGCATTTCAGTATGTTCAGTATTAAATTTGATAATTTTGGAATGGTCGAGTTAGGCAATTTTAATAAAAAAAAATTCTTCCTTACCGTTTTCATTTTACCAATTCTTATTGGAAATTTATTAAAGTTGTACAATATTGATTTACATATCGAAGACTTATACTATTTTTGGCAAATTTACAAGTGATTTTATTCAAACTATTTCAAGAATAAATTTTATGGAGAACAAATTTGTATTTGATTATTTAACAGCTATATTGCCTATGCTACCAATTATCATTATGACTTATTTTTTTATAAAAATCGTTTTATATTGGTTGTTTATTAGATTGCTGAATTCAATTGTATTCATGTTTGATTTATTTGCAATGGTTCAGTAAGAAGGTTTTTGAGACTCAGAAGTTTAAAGTGTGGGAAGTAATGGGCGATTTTTTAATTAAGCATATCAGTAAATTTAATAATTATTAATATAATTAATTATATAATGGTAGTGAATATAAACCAAAATTTATATTGGGTAATAAATTATAAAAGAAGGAAACGACTATGGCATATAAAACGATAGACGGAGTGAAGTACGAAAAAGAGTTATTGGATTTAGCAACAGAACATACGACCGGAAAAGGTGAGGGGAAGTTGTCAAAAGATGAGGTTGCCGAGCTTTTTAAATCTGCAAGTGACGGGAATGGTGTGACTGAGACTGAGAAAGTAACGTTGCAGTATATCCGTCAAAACTACGAGTTTACTGACGCGGCAGCCAAGGATTTTGATGAGGCATTTGCAAAACTGGCAACTGAAGAGAAAGCTGAAGTAAAGCCAAATTCGGCAAAAAGCAGCGAGGGTAGTAAAGCTGAATCTTTAAAAGAGAAGGCTGATGAGGCAAAAAGGCTCTATCTTAGCGAGCTGGCGAAAAAGAGCGGTGGTATACAAAAAGAGCAGTTCAATGCGACGACTGATCAAATTATAGAGGCACTAAATACTTTGGGAGATCAGATCGATATCGCAAGAGCGAAAGGTTCTATTCGTGCTAAAGATATCGTGGAAGGTTTTGGAGGCGATGGCAAGTTGAATGAACTTGTAACAGATCTTGCAGGATATATGGGTGAGATGACGGGTGCGGGTACTACTATCGCAACGACGCCGCTTGTTATAATGGCAGGTGCTGCTAAGGGTGTTTACAAAAAAATTACTGACTAATATGTTATACAACTAAATGAGGTGATCTCATTTAGTTGCTGCATATCTAGCCTTATAAAAAATAAAATTAAGTAAGAAAAAGATAAGAATTTAAGTAAAATTTAAACTTATAAGAGTTATAACTATAGAGTAGCTTTTGAATGCGAGCTATTCAGAAGATGTTTTTTAAATACTGTTTTGTTGTGCCAAACTTGTTGTGAAGCAAGGACGGAAAGCCATGGGTCTTGGGTTGTTAAGATCGCCAGGTTGCCAAATACTGCCGTAAGTAGTGCTATTTACGCCAACTATTTTTCCTATGCCTTTTTTACAATCTGTTTCCTTCAAATATTAGACTTCTTGCAAAACTCTAGTAGCCATCAGCTTTACAAAGAGAGTTTTAATCAAGGCAGATGTTCCTAAGCGTAGCCTTAGCTACGGTTAGGGTTATCTAACGAAGAGTAAAGCTCTCTTTGTAAAGCCCGTAGGGAGACTAAAAAAGTAGTAATCTTGCACAAAAAAATATTTTAACCTTAGCTACGGCTAGGCTTAAAAATTTGTTTTGCACAATCTCACCGCTTTTTTAGACTCTGATGACTGCTAGAGTTTTGCAAGAAGTCTATTGTATTTAATTCAAAAATTATTTATTGTGCCAAACTTGTTGTGAAGCAAGGACGGAAAGCCATGGGTCTTAGGTTATCTAAGATCGCCAGGTTGCTAAATAAAGTTTGACTTTAGCTGCTGCTTTTCTCCATAAATTCCTTTAAGTTTTATTTGCATAAACAGAGCAAAGGATAAGTTATGAGAACAATAGGAAAATTAGTAAGCACTATTGCAGCCACTGTGATATTTGCCAATGCAGGATATGAACCCATAGAGATATTAGAACCTACAGGACTTGATCAGATCAAAGAGATAATAGAAAATGATGCAAGATTACTCAAGAGTCTTAAAAGAAAGGATTCTTTAGAAAATATTGAGAAGGTAATACCCTCAATTGATGGGATGAATGCACTTATCAAAGAGACAATCAAAGCTAGAGCCTTGGCAAATGACGGTGTGCTAACGACCTCTGATGCTAAAGAGATTAACCGCTATCTTGTAGAGAACTATGCGCAAAAGTGGTATGAGCTAAGAGGTCAGAGTGCAGAAGATGATTCAACGGGTTACTACATGGTAAGAAGAAGAGGTTTAAATTCTGGTACGACTATTTTAAGTTATAGAGCTTTAAATGTATGGGGGTACATTTATGATATCGGCTTTAAGCCCTATGATGAAAAAAAATCGTGTAAGCTTTCAAATGCCGCAGGTGGCAAATCTACCTCATTTAGCACGGTTGGTTATTACCTGAGTGAAATAATGAAAAAAGATATCGGAAGCGGGGAGTTATATAATCCGGATTTTAAAGAGGTAAGGGGGACTACGGGGACAAATCTTGATTCAATCGTTGAAATTATTTTAAATGATAGCGGTCTTTTGAACAAAGTTGCTACGGGTGACATTCGTACGGGGGCACAATCGGCGGACAAGATGAATGCGCTAATCATTGAAGCGATCATTGCTGAAGGTTTAGCTAACGACGGCAAGCTTACGACTGCCGATATCAGAGAGATAAACAGCTATTTAGTGGCAAACCACAAAGATGTGTGGGCGATGTATCACGGTGATGACGAGAATGATGAGGAGAGCGGTTATCACTTAGTGCAAAATGACGGCGCTTATACAAGAATGTTTGCCGATAATGTGATAAACAGCGTGGCTGACGGTATCTACCATCTCGGTTTCATGACAAAGAACAGACATAGATTGTTTAACGAAGACGGCAATGCAAACAAAAGTTTTGAGAAAGTTGCGTGGTGGTTGGATCACATTTTAGAAAATGATCTTGCATCAGGAAAACTAAGTAATCCAGACTATCAAGAGGTTGTTGGGACTACGGGGACGACGCTTGATAAAATCATACCCTTTATTTACAACAATGAAGGGTTGTTGCACAATGTCTCAATGGCTGATATAAGAGCGGGAGCAAGATCGGCAAACGGGATGAATACGCTTATCGTTGAAGCAATTAGAGAGACGGGTGTTGCGGCAGATGATTATATTTCAGCTGATGAGGTGAAGGAGCTAAATCAATATTTAGTGACCAATTATGCAACGCAGTGGGCTGAACTTCATGGTGATGATGCAGAGAACGGTCAAGAGAGCGGATTTCACAGAATTCAAAATGACGGTGCAAGGGGAACGTTACATAATAAAAATGTGATCAATAATGTTGCTGATGGGATTTATCATCTAGGTTTTGCTACGCAAGATAAGTATCGTTTGGTGAATGAGGATGGTAAGAAAAATGCTTCATTTAAGAGCGTTTCCTATTGGCTTAATAGCTCATTGCAAGAGGATTATGCTAAAGGAGTTTTCAAGTAAAACTTCATGCAAGTTCTAAAAAATGGAAATGAAAAAACAAAAATTTTAGATAAGGAAAAATAATTGTTTTGTTAAAGAAATTTACAATCAATTTCAATGTATAATCGCGTATGCAAAGAAAACAGATTTATAACCCGGATTCTAAAGAGGAGGTAGGTGAGCGCCGAATTTTCGGCGGTAATCCTACCGGTATTTTCGAACTAAATAAGATTAAATTTCAATGGGCATATAACCTATGGGAGATGATGTTAAATAACACGTGGTTTCCCAAAGAGGTCGATATGACGGTGGATGCAAGGGATTATCGTATCTTAACCGATGAGGAGAAAAAGTCTTATGATAAGGCGCTTTCTCAATTAATCTTTATGGATAGTTTACAGACTAACAATATCATTGATAATATCAATCCCTACATCACCTCTCCTGAGATAAATCTCATTTTAGTACGGCAATCTTTTGAAGAGGCGCTTCATTCGCAAAGTTACGCCGTTATGGTTGATAGTATCTCGCAAAATAGTGATGAGATCTATAATCTGTGGCGAACCGATATGATGCTGAAAAATAAAAATGATGCAATCGCGGCTGTTTATGAGCAGTTTTCTAAAGATCCAAATGATCATAATCTGCTAAAAGCATTTTTTGCCAATCAGATTTTAGAGGGTATCTACTTTTATAGCGGGTTTGCCTACATCTACACACTGGCGCGTTCAGGCAAGATGCTTGGAAGTGCGCAGATGATACGATTTATTCAACGTGATGAGGTAACGCATCTTTTGATGTTTCAAAATATTATCAATACTTTGAAAAAAGAGAGACCTGATCTTTTTACCGAACAGCTTTATGATGAAGTTTATACTATGTTCAGACAAGCTGTAGATCTTGAGTGTGCGTGGGGACAGTATATAACTCAAGGGCAGATTCTTGGACTCACTGATGACATTATCGTACAGTATATTCAATTTTTGGCAGATGAGAGACTCAGAAGTGTGGGTATGGAAAAACTCTATAATGTTGATAATCCCATAAAGTGGGTTGATAATTTCTCAAAATTTAATGATCAAAAGACAAATTTCTTTGAAGGTACCGTAACGAATTACTCTAAAGGTAGCCTTGATTTTGATGATTGGTAAAAAATAGAGCTTTTGTAAAATTGCTTTTTTAAAAAGGCAGTGTGGGTACACTGCCTTGGGAGTAGTTAAGTATGAGAATAAATGGGTCGGAAAATCCTAGTGGATTACCGTGTATGGGATGTTTGACTACTTAAGTGCAGCTAGTGCAGCTTCGTAATCTGGCTCAGTTGTGATTTCAGGAACCAATTCTTTATATGTAATTGTGCCGTTTTCGTCAGTAACAAAGATTGCACGAGCAGATAGACCAGCAAGTGGACCTTCAGCAATTAATGTACCGTAAGCATTCATAAAATCTTTATTGCGATAGTCTGATGCTACAGTTAAGTCGATGCCCTCAGTTGAGCAAAAACGTTTAGAAGCAAACGGTAAATCCATTGATACAACGGTTACGTCAGCTCCGCCTATTTCGCTAGCTTTTGAATTAAATGTGCGTGTTTCTGTTGCACATACTTCAGTATCAAGTGAAGGAACAGCAATAATCAGCTGTTTTTTACCGCTTGCGCCACCGATTGTTTTTTCGGAAAGGTCAGTCGCTACAACTGTAACTTCTGGAGCTTTATCTCCTACATTTAGAGTTGTTCCAGCCAGTTGAACGTCATTACCTTTTAGTTTTGTGGTTGCCACGTTTCATAACTCCTTTTTCTTTGAATTTGAAGAATTGTACTTTAAATAGGATAAATTTAGTCTTAATTAAAATTGCTACTTTTTGGACGGATTTCAAGGGAATTTATATCGACAAATTCGTTTTTATTATATTTTTCAATGCTCAGCCGCCCTACCATCGCAGCATTGTCCGAACAGTACTCAAGCTTTGCTAATAAAAGAGGTGCATGAAAACTATTGGATAATGTTTCAATTTGGTTACGAAGATAGAGATTGGCGCTCGCTCCGCCGACTATTGCAACACTTTTTGGTGGATTTTTTCTAAAGTAGTAACGCAATTTATGAAAGATGTGTGCAGTTGCGCTCTTTTGAAAAGAGGCCGCAATGTCACATTTATCCTGTTTGCTGAGAGTTCCAAGTTTTTCAATCTCAAGTCTTACGGCATTTTTGAGTCCTGAGTAACTAAATGCAAGTCTGTTACTATGTAGCAGTGGAATGGGAAAATCAAAACGATCTGCATCTCCCTCTTTTGCCAACTTTTCTATAATAGGACCGCCAGGATAACCTAAATCCATCATTTTTGCCACTTTGTCAAAACTCTCACCAAAGCTATCATCTATCGATGAAGCGACAACCTTCATGTCGTTGAGTGCATTAGCTTCAATAATCTGTGTATGTCCGCCTGATACTAAAAGTACGGTTTGCGGGAAACTTATCTCTTTTTCAATGAAAAGTGAATAGATATGAGCTTTGAGATGGTGTACTCCTATAAGCGGGATTTGCAGAGCAATGCTTAGAGCTTTTGCCATAGCAACCCCCTCCATCAATGTAACACTTAATCCCGGCTCATTTGTAACTGCCACAGCTTTTAAATCGCTTAGATATTCTTTGACTTGTTCAAGTAGACGCGGCAACTCTTTTGCGTGCAGACGACTGGCAAGTTCGGGAACTACGCCTCCATACTTTGAGTGTTCAAGCTCTTGAGAAATTTTTTTGTGAAAAAGAATTTTTGCGTCACTAATGCGAGTTATCGCTATAGAGCTATCATCACAGCTACTTTCTATACTTAATATCATTGCTTTAGTGTCCAATCTAGTACCCACTGCCATTCACCGTAGCCGCTGCCACTATTGATATGTCCGGCACCTTTTAGCTCGATGTGTTCAATGCGTAAACTTTTTTGTAGCTCTTTTGCCTCTGAAGAGCTTAAATACGGATCGTTATCAGAGGTAACCATGAGGCAATTTTGTGCTTTAAGTGTTTCGGGTAGTGTTACAGGAAAAAAGCTTTTGAGCTCATCAAAATTACTTAAATCACGTGGCGGTGCAACTAGAAGAAGATTTTTTATCTCTATCATATCGGTATGACACAGATGAAACCAAAGAGTATTTGCTAAAGAGTGACAAATGACCGTATCAGGTTTAAATGCATTTATAGAGTTGATTGCCTCCTCCAGCCACTCATCTTTATCGGGAAAATCTTTTTCCCTAAATTGTACAAAAGCTACGGCAATATTTTTTAAAGAGAGCTCTTGAGCCAACCAGCTCTGCCAATGCGGCAGATCGCTTCCGTTCCAGCCGTGAAGTAACATAACTTTTTTCATAATTTTTTGGCGTACTGCCTTACCTCATGGTCAATTTCAAATAGATGCTCTATACTCTCTACCTTTGTCTGTGAAAAGTATTCAAAGCTATCTAAAATAGTAGCTGCTATGTGATCAAACCCTATGTCACCCTGCACAAAGCGATCAATTGCCGCCTCGTTTGCCGCGTTGACGATAACACCAAGCTGGGGATTTTGCATAAGTGCCTCTTTCATCTGCCAAATCGGGTAACGCATGCTATCAATCTGCTTAAATTCAAGTGAACCAATTTTGATAAGATCAACATGCTTTAAAATCTCTCTTTCAACTCGCCCGTTTACGGCATAGGCAATAGGTAAGCGCATATCGGCGTGTGCTAAATGTGCCGTCGTGCTACCGTCTTTGAAATCTATGAGGGCATGGACTATCGATTTTGGTTCGATTAGGGCATCAAATTTTTCTACATCTCTAAAGAGCCATTTTGCCTCTAAAAGTTCAAAAAGTTTGTTCATCATTGTTGCGCTGTCAATGGTGATTTTTTGCCCCATCGACCAGTTTGGATGCTTGAGCGCATCTTTTAGCGTTGCACTTTTTATCTTCTCTATCGACCAATCTCTAAATGCACCGCCGCTTGCAGTAATGACCATTCTATCAATAATTTTATCTTGCAATAGATACCACAAACCAAAATGTTCACTGTCTATTGGTACGATGTTGCTGCTATCTAAAAAAGCTCCACCGACGACAAGGGATTCTTTATTGGCAAGTGCTAATTTCTTTTTACTTTTTAAGGCGCTTATTGTTGGGCGAAGTCCTAAAAAACCCACAAGTGCATTAACGACAATTTCACTTTTTGAATCCTCTACAGCTTGTACGAGTCCCTCTTGTGCATACAGTACGTTTGTATGATTTACTTTATGAACATCCTCTTTTGAAGCGACAACAACTGTTTTTGGATGAAATTTTGCAATCTGCTCATTTAAAAGCGTTATATTGTTACCTGCAGCGAGCACTTCGACTGCGATACCGTACTCTTGGGCAATTTTTAGCGTGTTTACGCCGATAGAACCTGTTGAACCAAGAAGTACCACTAGCTAATGCTTCTCATAAGTAGGGTCATGACAACGGCTCCAAAAAGGTACCCGTCAAGTCGGTCTAATACACCGCCGTGTCCGGGAAAGATATTACCGCTATCTTTGACACCTGCTTGACGTTTGAGATAACTCTCAAATAGGTCTCCAAATACCGCACTTAGGGCAGTAAAGAAAGAGATTATGAGTGAAGGCAGAAAATCACTATATTGCGTGCCGACCATCGCTCCTAAAATCGTAGCTATTGCTACACCGCCTACCACACCCTCTAGGGTCTTTTTCGGTGATGTCTTACTAAAAGGGGTCTTCCCTATGGATTTTCCCACTACAAATGCTCCAATATCAGCCGATGCGACGACAACGATAAGCCAGACGTAGGAGCCGACTCCGTAATCGTTATAGAGTGTTAGAAAAAACAGAAAGCCCACAGTTGGGTAGAGTATCGGTGTGAAATGGCGATAATCAAGCTTTTGTGAATAGGCAAGAACGGCTGCATAAGCGATGGCCGCTATAAAAAAGAGCTCCTCAACGGAAGGATAAAAGGCAGCTGTTATCCAAAGAGCTAGAGCATAAAAGTATATGACACCGCTATGAAGATTAAAAAGACGGTTTGATTCAAAAAGAGCAATCATAAAGAGTGCTCCTAAAAAGAGCCATATTAGAAAGAAACTATCTATTGCTCCTAAAACTATCGCTACAAGAGCTAATGCGGAACCTGTAATAATCCGCTCTTGATATTGGTTATATATATCTTTGATACTCATCATCATCCTACTTTATAAAAAGTAGTGTGATTATACTTTTTTATGCTTTAACATCTAACAAGTGTTCAGGTGAAGGTGGATTGTTTTGTTCTTCTGTTTCCTCTTCTTCATTCTCTTTTTTAGTATGTTTTTGTTCACCCTCTTGTTTTTTCTTCTCTTCCTCAGCATTTATTTCGGAACTTTGCTCTGTGGGACGGGTCTCTTCAACTTTTTTCTGTTCATCTTTTACGATTTCGCCCGCAGCAACATTTTGCAGATCAATTCTATTTTGAGCCAAGTTTTGTTGTGACGCAGCAACCGGTATATTTTGGTTAACGATAATTGCATTACCTATAGGACTAACAGCCATGATTTTGCCTTATAACTCTTTATTCAAATCGATATTAATCGTATTATAGTTATTATACAAGACGTGCGAACCGGAGCCGGGTCTTACCTCTCTACGCTTAGTATAATCCACCGCATACACGCCATTTTGTTTAACACTAAATTCGACACACAATTTTGCAGCTCTCTCCAGCACGCTTTGAGGCAGTTGCTGTTTATCAGTGACAACAACAACATGAGAAGAGGCTCTATCTTTGAGGTGAAACCATATGTCCTGCGCTCGCGCCGCACGCAGCACCTCTTGATTGCTCTTCTGAGAACGTCCAAGCATCACCTTAAAACCCTCTATATAGAAAACCTCATAAGGCAGGCTTGATGTGCTTCCTTTTCGTCTAACAGATGTTGGCATGAGAAAGTCCAACTGCTCTTTACTGGTTGCACGTAATATAGTATCGGCAAAATGGTCTAAAAATGCAATCTTTTCTTCTAAACTTTGACGCTCTAAATGGATATGGTGTGAGCGCTGTCGCGCTTTTTTTGCCAACTTAAAAAGATTTTGCGATGCCATCGCCGGAGTTTGAGCATCTTTCATAAGCTCTATCTCTATGTCGTTGCCTTCAAAGTCTTTTAAAATAACAGTTTTTTGGTAGGGTTTTATAAGATGCAGGTTGGCTATGACAATCTCAGCCTCTTTTTTGAATTCTTCCGCTTTTTTTTCCCAGTACTTCTCATCTTCAAGTTCATCATAGCGTTTTTGCAGCTTTTTTTGTCTTCGTTGTAGCATTGAAAGTTTCTGTTTTCTAAGATTTTCTAACTCTAAAAGAGTCTTTTTTTTATATTGCCCTTCTAAAAAAGCTTCAATATTGCCTATTAAATGCCCCTCTTGGGGAGTTTTTGGATTTTTTGGCAACTCTAGTAGCTTCTGACCAACTTTCACGGGACGTGAAGATGTCCCGATATCAATATGTCTTAGCGCTTCAAGAATATTTAGTTCTTCATCTAAAATGATGGCGTTTGTATGTCGACCGGTAAATTCAAGCTGGAGGATACTCTTTTGCTCTTTATATCCTCCACTCAATATTGTCTCTATGCGTATCACTTTGTCTAAATCTAAAACGACAATATTGGCGATTTTTGCTTTTTTCAATCTTCTTTCCAGCATAGTGTCAAATGGTGCTTTGTAAAATTTCGTTCTTTGCGGTTGCGAAGTTTTATAGATATAGGAGTTTGAGCGCTGCATATGAAAGTAGTACCAATGCTCTCTATCGAATTGGATGCAGAGCGTATTGTCGGCAATTCTAAAAATTGAAGATATGTTTTTATATCTATTTAAATATGAGGCAACCTGTTGGAGTTCAAAGAAACGCATTATTACTTCTTTCCGTTTATAATTAATATAACATTGTCTGTTGGTTAACTAATTGAAACTATACTTCCATTAATCACTTCTTCAAGAAAGTACATTCCCCTTAAGAATAGCCTTCTCAATCCTAAATATGGGATGGGAAGGCTTTTTTTGTGTAAAGTCTCTAATTGTATCTCATAATTGTGTAAATAACCGTTAGTTAAAGTACCGTTTGAACTTAGATTGCTATAATAGTATCTTTTAGTGCCAATGGATATGAGAGTAGATAGGGTTTTATTTGAGGATAATTTATAATGGGTAAACCAAGAGTTAGTATTTTTGGATGCGGATGGCTTGGAAGTTCACTGGGTGAAAAACTTGCAAGTGAATTTATTGTCAAGGGTTCGACGACGGCACAAAGAGGTGCAGAACTAAGAACATATGGTATAGAAAACCATGTGGTGACACTTCAAAATGCCCTTGATAATAGAGAGTTTTTTCGATCTGATATTTTAATTATCTCCATACCTGCAAGTACATTTAAAAGTGAAAGTGATCTGGATGCTTTTAGAATGTTGCTATTTCGTCTTTTGCCGCATACAAAAGTGGTTTTTTTAAGCTCTACTTCATTGTATACCGGAAGTGGTGAGATAGATGAAGAGGGTGCGGTGGATGCCAACTCCCTTTTACGTGCAGCTGAAAGAATAGTTACTGATTCAAAACAGAGAAGTTATGTAATTAGATTGGCCGGTTTAATGGGTTATTCACGTTATTTGGCAAAATATTTTGAGGGTAAGGATGAGGTAGAAAATTGTCCTGTTAACCATATCCATAGAAATGATGCCATTGAGATGTTGTATCAGTTAATAACCCGCCCAATCCCTGAGGGAACATATAATATGGTGGCACCTTTGCATCCAACAAAAGAGGAGATATTGAAAAAATCAAAATCAAAATTGCGATATCTACCTTGTAAGAAAAAAAGGGTAGTAAGCGGTGAAAGACTTTCGAAAGTGTTGCATTATCGATTTAAACACCCCGATCCAAAAAGATTTTAAGCGAGATTATTTACTTTGTGTTAGTCAATCGTTAGCATTTGTTATCTAAATGATAATATACTTTTATTATCACTTCTTTGAAAAGTACATCCCTTTCCCTTTTTAAAGTACACTCCCCTTAACTTTTCGCCTTCGGGCGAATTTTGATACAATATCGCAATTAATTTTATGACAGGAACATTGCCGTGGGACAAACGATAACTGAAAAAATATTTTCTGAGCATGTAGGAAGAGCCGTAAAAGCAGGTGAAATTATCAGCTGTAATATCGATATGGTCATTGGAAACGATATAACGACACCTATTTCAATAAGAGCTTTTGAGGAGAGTGGAGTTGAAAAACTAGCTAACCCGGACGGTTTTTCAATTGTACTTGACCACTTTATACCTGCAAAGGATATCGCAAGCGCTAATCAGGCAAAAATCAGCCGTGATTTTGCGTATAAACATGATCTAAAAAACTTTTTTGATGAAAAAGATATGGGAATTGAACATGCACTACTTCCTGAGAAGGGTCTTGTAGTACCGGGTGACGTAATCATCGGTGCTGATAGCCATACCTGTACACACGGTGCACTAGGAGCATTTTCAACGGGAATGGGCTCAACCGATATTGCTTATGCAATGATGACGGGAGGTAACTGGTTTAAAGTTCCCCCTACGATCAAAGTGGTATTTAACGGAAAACTGCAGCCAAATGTATACGGTAAAGATCTAATCTTAGAGGTTATTAGAATCTTGGGCGTTGACGGAGCTCTGTATCAGGCACTAGAATTTACAGGTGAAGTAATTGATAATCTAGATATGGATGGTCGCTTTAGCCTATGTAATATGGCAATTGAAGCTGGAGCAAAGAGCGGTATCATCGCAGCTGATGATATAACAAAAGAGTTCTTATCCTCTAAAAATCTTGCACGTGAACCAAAATATTTCTACTCCGATGAAGACGCAGTATATGAGCAGGTGATTGAGATTGATGTAAGTCAGCTTGAACCTGTTATCGCTTATCCGTCGTTGCCTTCAAACGGTCATCCACTATCACAAGCTGTTTCTGAAAAAATCAGAGTTGACCAAGTCTTTATAGGAAGCTGTACAAATGGACGTTTAAGTGATTTGGAGATGGCAGCAAAGATTGTTGCAGGTAAAAAAGTTGCACGTCATACAAGAATGATTGTTACTCCGGCTACGCAAAAAATTTTAAAAGAGGCGGAAAAAGCGGGATATATTGATACGCTTATCGATGCGGGTGCAGTTGTAAGTAACCCGACTTGCGGGGCATGTCTAGGCGGTTATATGGGTATTTTAGCCGATAACGAGGTTGCAATTTCTACTACAAACCGTAACTTTGTCGGTAGAATGGGTGCGCGCTCTTCAAAGATCTATCTAGCAAACTCTGCAGTTGCAGCGGCAAGTGCTATTACAGGATATATAAGCTCACCAAGCGATGTATGATTTTAGTGCCGTCATTTTTGCCGGCGGTGCAAGCAGACGTATGGGGCAGAATAAAGCACTTTTACCCTTTGGAGGCTATCCTACCCTTGCAGAATTTCAGTATAGAAGGCTAGAGCCTCTTTTTAAAAACGTCTACATTAGTACGAAAGAGCCTAGCCTCTTTCAATTCACAGACAATATTATCATTGATTTAGAAGATGAATTTGCATCAATGGTGGCGCTGCTGAGTATGATGAAGACTTTAAGGGAAGAGAAATTTTTTGTCATTAGTGTAGATACTCCCCTATTAAGTGAAAAAGAGATAAAAAGATTAATAGAATTTGATGAAAAAAGTATAACGGTCGCTAGAACAAAAAATAAAACTCATCCACTATTTGCTATCTACCATCTAGACATCTTACTTGATCTAGAAAAGATGGTTAGCGAAAAAGAGTTTAAGTTACGGCGTTTGCTAGAAAAGAGTGAGACACATTATGTTGATTTTAATGATGAGAATCTATTCACAAATCTTAACTATATTGATGAATATGAACAGGCTTTAAAGGATTATAGATGAATTTAACACATTTAGATGATCAGAATCGTCCAAAAATGGTTGATGTTACTGAAAAAAATGTTACGACAAGAGAAGCTGTGGCTAGTGGTACGATACAGATGAGTCAAGAGGCGTATGACGCGGTATTGAATAATACTGCGAAAAAGGGTCCGGTACTACAAACTGCAGTAGTCGCTGCAATTAGCGGGACAAAAAAGACCTCAGATTTGATACCAATGTGTCATCCTTTACTGCTTGGAGGTATAAATGTCGACATAGAAGAGCTTCCATCTTTGCCAGGGTTTAAAATGACACTTAGTGTAAAACTGAATGGGAAAACGGGCGTTGAGATGGAAGCACTCACAGGTGTTTCTATAGGGCTTTTAACGATATATGATATGGTAAAGGCAATTGATAAGTCGATGGTGATTTCATCCGTACAATTAGAGAGTAAAAGTGGAGGAAAAAGCGGTGATTTTAAGCGATAATAGCCCAGAAAAACCGGAAATCAGCTATCCGTGCAGTTGGAATTATACGGTTATAGGTACTGATGCAAATGGTGTGCAAGAGGCAATATTTGAGATTATCGGAGAAAGAGAGTGCAGCTTGAATGCCTCTAATAGTAGCAAAACGGGTAAGTATTGTTCTTATAAATTGGAGTTATTAGTATATAACGAAGAGGAACGGAACCTAATATTTGAAGAGATAAAGAGGCATAAATGTGTTAAAATGGTGCTTTAAAACTTTTTACAATTTGTAAAGGTCTGCATATGGGGAAGCTATCTTTAGAAAATCTACTAAAAGAACATTGTGATTCAAGCTCCGGTAAAGAGGTTCTAGGCGCCGATATAAGAAGAGCTCTACAGATAGCTATAGACAGTGGTTATTTTGTACCAAAAGAGATTGATTCTTCAGCCATTGAAGATATTTTAAAAACACTTCTTGTTTGTACTACGGAACATCAAAATATAGAGCTTGAAGATCTGATTTTAGAAAAAGAGAAGATTGAAAGAGCGATCACGAAAAAGAGTGAAGAGCTACAAGAGTTTCGCAAAACCACCTTTGAAGCTTTTGGAAAAGTACTCCAAGAGACTCAGTATGGATTTTCATCAGATGCTCTATCGACCCTTCATAATTTAAAGCTTCAAAATCTTGACATTTTGGAAGTGTTAAAAGAGGTAAGTGAATCAGCAATCGTAACAACACTAGAAAAGAGTAAGAATAGTACTGATATCCACAATATGATTGTTGAGATATCAAAAAATCTGACACTGCAGACACTTAGTGAGGGAATTTTATCTTCTATTCGTATTCGAAAAGTTCTAAATTCTATTTTAGATGCCGCTATTGAAGTTTCTGAAGCTACACCGTTACATGCTAAAGAGATTATTTCAGCAACGGTACACGGTACTAGAAAGGGTCTCATCTACTCCATTGCTCGTTTTAAAGAGAGATTTGAAAATACGCCTGATGAGGCAAAAAAATTGCTTCTTGAGGATATGCAGATACTTTATGAAGACCTGCACCATGCAGATGTTCTTTTTATGCAGACGCTCAAAACAAAAGCAACTGATAGCTCTGCATTGATAGGTACAACCCTCTCAAGCGTAATTAATTCAACTTCAGAAGAGATGGATGAGTTGATAGCAGTGAGTCGTGAAGCAGTTGAACTTATGAGGGACAAACTTTCATTTTTGGCTAAACAGACTCTTGAGCGTAGCACTCTGTTAAAAGAGAGAGCTGCTACTGAGAGCAAAAGATTGGGTATTCGGATATGGGAGCGGGCTAAAGCGACGCTAGAAGAGGCATTTAACGGTGCGAAAGAGGTACTAGAGAGCTCAAAAGAGCATAAAGATGCCAAGAAGAGTTAGTAGCAGAGGTTCCTCGTCGTCGTCCACGTCGAATATAGGTTCAAGTTACGAAGCAGATATAATACTTATAGATATTATCGGTTTTTCAAAACTTGAATCTGTGCAACAGCATGAACTTATTACCTCCTTTACTGAAAACTATAAGCAGATGATTGATACGGTGATTACTGAATCAAAAATCACTTTTGATGCTTTGATAAGTGGGTTTATATCAACCGGCGATGGATTTTATAGTATTCTTTCTCCTAGTCTAAAGGGGTATGGTGTTATTTTTGCACTTTCACTCAAAAGTTTTTCTGATATTGCACTCAAGCAGCATAGCTATTTTAAAGGTGTAAGAATTGCCGTTCATACAGGTGAAGTCTACCCTTTTAACGATATATTAGGACACACAAACTTTGTAGGTGACGCACTCAATGAGTGTGCACGCTATTTGGAACAAAAACGTTTTGATATTAGCCATGTTGTTGTATCAGACACAGCTTTTGAATCATTTAAAATATTTTTAGACAAATACCCAAAATATGCAGATACATTGCGCGAGCATGGTTTTAGAAGTGGAAACGCATTTGAATTTGAGGATAAACACCACTATATTTATGTTGGATACGTTGTATGGACGAGAAAAAACGGAATTATTAATCCTCCTAAAGTAAAATAGACTGCTAGAGTTTTGCAAGAAGTCTAATAATTAAGAGTGGATTTATTCTTATTTTGTTAGCATAGACTAGTTTTATTATAAAATATTATTATACGGCTGGACTTTGTAAATGAATACAAAAAGTATTAAACGTACTGTTTATGGGTATATTGCTCTAGCTGTCATAATTTGGACTACCATTATAGGCGTTTCTTTGGCTTGGAATATTACTGAAGAGGATGAACAGGTTCGAGAGACGGCGCTACATACCGCAAGAGCGAATTTTAATAAAGACTACGCATTTCGTCTTTGGGGTACGAAGCACGGAGGTGTTTATGTCCCTCCTACGGAAGAGACACCTCCCAATCCTTACTTAGCACATTTAAAACATAGAGATGTCATTACGATGGATGGCAAAAAACTTACTCTTATGAATCCAGCCTATATGCTTAGAGAGATAATGGATGATTATACAGATCTGTATGGGATTACGGGGCGTATCGTAGGGCAGGTGGCACTCAATCCAAATAATATAGCTGATGAGTGGGAAAGTAGGGCAATCAATAAATTTATTTCGGCTGAAGCAGATGAGATAGTTGAGTATACGCTGTATAAAGGTGAGGAGCATATTAGGCTTATACGTCCTTTTTATATGGAGAATGAGGGTTGTGTAAAGTGTCACGGTCATTTAGGATTTAAAGTCGGAGATGTTCGTGGCGCAGTAAGCGTTTCTGTTCCAATGGCACCATACGTAGAGATGGCGGAGGAATCAGTAGAGGGGATGAATATTACGCATGCGACAATCTATCTTCTAGGGCTACTTGCAATTGCAATAATCGGAAATAGATCATATATAAACCTTCGTGAGAAGAAGCATGCGGCAGATGAGCTGTTAAAATTGAATTCTGAACTTGAAAATAAGGTACGAGAAAGAACATATGAACTTGAGACATCACTTGAGGATTTAAAAAGGGCTCAGAGGCAGATTGTTGAATCTGAAAAGATGACATCATTAGGCTCATTGGTTGCCGGAGTTGCACATGAAATTAATACGCCTCTTGGTATCGGGGTTTCGGCTGCATCGCATCTGAGTAGCAATACAAATAACATCTCAAAACTCTATAAAGAGAATAATATGTCGCAAAGTGAGTTTGAGGAGTTTTTAGAGGATAATCTAAACCTTACGGCGGCAATATTAAGAAATTTAGAGCGTGCGGCAAAATTGATTAGAAGTTTTAAACAGGTTGCGGTTGATCAATCAAGCAACGAGATGAGAAGTATACGAGTAAAAGAGTATATTGAAGAGGTTTTATTGAGTCTGCATCCAAAATACAAACATTTAATCGACGAAATTGTGGTTGATTGCAGTGTAGAACTTGTCGTTAATACAAATCCAGGCTCTTTAGCACAGATAATTACGAATTTAGTTATGAACTCAATTTTACACGCATTTGATGAGGAAATATATCAAAAAGATGCCTCTATCAAAATAGCCGTAGATGAGCTTTTTAAAGATGAGAAAAGATTTATAGAGATTAGGTACTCAGATAACGGAAAAGGTATTGATAGTGAGCATAAAAAGAAGATATTTGACCCTTTTTATACTACAAAACGGGCTAACGGCGGAAGCGGGCTTGGATTGTCAATCGTTTACAATCTTATAACACAGCAGTTGCACGGGGAGATAGTTTGTGAAAGCGAGTATGCAAAAGGTGTAAATTTTATAATGACTATAGCTGATATAGGGGGAGAGCAGGAATGAGTTTTGAGGATAAGATGTTTTTTGCAAAAAAGGATAATGCGTCGAAGGAGAGCTCTAAAAAAAGATGGAAAATTTTGATTGTCGATGATGAACCTGAGGTGCATAGCGTAACGCAGATGATTTTAGGAAAAGAGCAGTTTGAAAATAGAAAATTTGAGTTTATAAGTGCTTATTCTGCTAAAGAGACAAAAGAGATTATGTCCAAAGAGAGCGATATGGCCGTAATTTTACTCGATGTAGTCATGGAGAACGACACGGCAGGGCTTGAGGCAACGGAGTATATAAGAGAGGTACTTGAAAATCAGGCAGTTAGAATTATATTAAGAACGGGACAGCCTGGTGAAGCACCGGATAAGAGTGTGATTGTCGATTATGATATAAATGACTATAAAGAGAAGTCCGAACTAACGTCAAATAAGCTTTTTACCGCTGTTATTGCGGCTATACGTTCATATTCGCAGTTTATCTCAGTAGATAGATGTAGAAGTAAGTTAAAAAGTATCGTTCAAGCATCTGCTGGATACTGTAAATCTCAAGATGTTAGAGAGTTCTCTCAAGAGTTGCTTGATAGGATTGATGAGTTGTTAAGATTGGGAAAAGATTCTCTTTATATAAATTTCAAAGAGAATAGGTTTGATATTTTGGCAAGCCGAGGTTCCTTCTCCTCGGTTCGTGTTGATAAATTTAGCGAGTTTACACACAAGGGATTAGTCGATAGTGTTTTAAGCATGAAGAAGAGTATAACAGTAGAAGAGATCAATGTTTTATATTATGAATCAGAAATTTTAGGTCAAAATTTAATCGTAGTTTCAAGTGAAGAGGATGCTGAAAAGTCCGACTTTGATCTTCTGGAGATATTTATAAACAACTCAATGTCTGCATTTAGCAATCTATTATCAAATAGAAACTAGTAGCACTCTTTAGTGTTTCTAAGTGCTACTCTAGCCCTGCGGCTTTAATACTTTCTGCTTGAAAGTGTGCTGTTATAGGATCGACTACCTCGTCGAAGAGTCCACCTTGTAGAATCTCATTTAATCTATACAGAGTCAGTCCCACGCGGTGGTCTGTAATACGGTTTTGTGGATAGTTATAAGTTCTAATTCTCTCACTTCTATCACCGCTACCAACCTGAGATTTACGGGCATCCCCCTCAGCTTCAAGCTGTTTATTCATCTCTATATCAAAGAGTCTGGCTTTCAGGACTTTCATCGCCTTGTCTTTATTTTTATGTTGTGACTTTCCATCTTGGTTGGTTACAACAATTCCTGTAGGTAAGTGTGTTATTCTCACCGCACTATCAGTTGTATTAACAGACTGTCCACCGTTACCGCTTGAGCGCATAACATCGATTTTAAGATCACTTGGATTGATATCGATCTCTACATCATCAACTTCAGGCATGATAGCAACCGTGATAGCGGAAGTATGTACACGCCCTTGTGATTCAGTTGCCGGAACACGTTGAACACGATGCGTTCCACCCTCATATTTTAGACGGCTATAAACTTTTGCACCCTTAATAAGTGCAATAAGCTCTTTATAGCCACCCGTCGTTCCATCTGAGGTACTAACAAGTTCGACTTTCCATCCCTTTGCTTCGGCATATCGTACATATGCGCTAAAGAGATCGCCGACAAATAGTGCAGCTTCATCTCCGCCCGTTCCTGCACGCATCTCTAAAAAGATATTTCTATCATCATTTGGATCGCTTGGGATAAGCAGTTGTTTTATCTCAGATTCAAGAGTCGGACGCTCGTCTTCAAGGGAGCTTAGTTCCTCTTTTGCAAGTTCGCCAAGCTCTTCATCGCCTAGTAAGCTCTTATTCTCTTCAATCTGTGCTAAAACATCAATGTAGTGGTTTGCTTTTTCAACAAGCGGCAGTAGATCGGATTGCTCTTTTGAGAGTTGTGTCATCCGTTCAATATCGCCTGTAATTTCAGGGGAGCTCAAAAGAGAGTTGATCTCTTCATAGCGAGCTATAAATGGTTCAAGTTTACTTTGAAGCATAAAAAGCCCTGCTTAAGACAGAGCATTCACCTTAAGTTGAAGACGACTTACTTTACGAGCCGCAGTAGTTTTTTTCAAGAAACCTTTGCTTACCATAGAGTGAATCTCTTTGTTCGCAAGTTTCATTGCACTTTGTGCATTATCTTTATTAGAAGCATCAACTGCTTCAAGAACTTCACGAGTGATATTTTTCAAACGTGTACGGTAGAATCTGTTTCGTTCAGTGCGTTTTGCAGTCTGACGAATTCTTTTGAGTGCTGATTTATGGTTAGCCATTTCGGTATTAACCCTCTCATATAAAAATTTGGATAGAATGCTACCTTAAATTATATTAAATTTCAGTTAAATTTTAGAGATTGATTTTTTAGAGGATTTTTGTATTACATGATGAATTTATTTGGAACGGACGGCGTAAGAGGTAAAGCGGGACAATTTTTAACTGCGCAAATGGCGATGAGAGTGGCTATGGCGAGCGGAATCTACTTCAAAGAGCATTCGAAAACACGAAAAATATTGGTTGGAAAAGATACCAGAAAAAGCGGGTATATGATTGAAAATGCAATTGTTAGCGGTCTTACGGCGGTTGGTTATGATGTAATACAAATTGGGCCTATGCCAACGCCTGCGATTGCTTTTTTAACTGAAAATATGCGCTGTGACGCCGGAATTATGATTAGTGCAAGTCACAACAGCTATGATGATAACGGTATAAAATTCTTTGACGCACACGGCAATAAGCTCTCATCCGAGGTCGAAAGAGAGATTGAAGAGATATATGCAGATGAGGCAAGAATTGAAAATGCACAAAAAACAGGTAGAAACATCGGTTTTTCAAAAAGAATTGATGATGTCATAGGGCGCTATATTGTGCAGCTAAAAAATTCATTTCCTACTGAACTTTCTCTTCAAGGTATACGAGTTGTATTGGATGCTGCAAACGGTGCGGGCTATCGCGTAGGACCTACCGTTTTAGAAGAGCTTGGAGCAGAGGTTATTGTCATCCATAACCGACCTAGCGGTGATAATATCAATGAGATGTGTGGAGCAATGCATACAAAAGATCTGCAAGATCATGTCAAACAGTATAGAGCCGATGTTGGATTTGCACTTGATGGGGATGCGGATAGATTGGTCGTGGTAGATGAGAATGCGGAAGTAGTTGATGGAGATCAGCTTATCGGCGCACTTGCACTCTATTTGAAAGAATCAGATAAGCTTCAAAGCAGTGCAATCGTTACAACGGTTATGAGCAATATCGGTTTGGATGAGTTTTTAAGTAAAAACGGTATGCAACTGCAAAGAAGTGCAGTTGGTGATAAAAATGTTTTAGAGTTAATGCTTGAAAGCGGTAGTAATTTTGGCGGTGAACAGAGCGGGCACGTGATTATGCATGAGTTTGCAAAAACAGGTGACGGTCTTGTGACGGCTTTGCAAGTTTTGGCTTTGATACAAAGTAGTCAAAAAAGAGCAAGCAGTGTTTTACGACCGTTTGAACTTTATCCACAGCTGCAAGCAAATATGATTGTAAGTAAAAAACCGCCTTTAGAGGAAATTGAGGGTTTGAGTGAGCTTCTTTCAAAAATTGAGGGTGAAAATATTCGACATCTGGTTAGATATTCGGGTACGGAGCATAAATTGCGTCTGCTTCTAGAGGGTAAAAATGAAGATCTTATGCACAAGTATCTAAAAGAGCTGAAAGAGTTATTGAGTAAAGCGTTAAATGGATAAAAAAGTCTATTACGGCGCAGCTTTGATGCTTGTGGGCATCTTTGTTATTGATCAGAATATAAAGTCTCTTTTTTTAGCGGGTTATAGAAACTATGGAGAGTGCCTTTCACTAGTTTTTGCTCTTAACAAAGGTGTCGCATTTTCAATGTTTGCATTTTTAGGTGAGTGGCTAAAATGGTTGCAGCTTATTTTGTTAGGATTTATCGCTTTTACGTTTGTTAGGATGGGACAAAAGTTTTTACTGCCGCTTGCTATCGTAGTGGGTGCCGGGCTCTCTAACGTATATGATAGATTTGTTCACGGTGGAGTCGTCGATTATGTCTATTGGCACTGCGGATTTGAATTTGCTATTTTTAATTTTGCCGATGTTATGATCGACATCGGAGTAATATGGATGTTGATTTTAAGTTTTATAAAAAAATAGCGAGGCAAGAGAATGAAAATTGATGATTTCAGTTTAGGCGAGGGAACAGTTTTCATAGTTGCAGAGCTTTCGGCAAACCATGCAAATGATATAAATATTGCCAAAGAGACGATCAGAGCGGCAGCGCGTTGCGGTGCGGATGCGATTAAATTACAGACTTACAGAGCAGATTCCATTACTCTTAAGAGCGATAACGAATATTTTAAAATAAAACAAGAGACTATCTGGGACGGCAGAACTCTATATGAACTCTATAAAGAGGCATCTTTACCCTATGAGTGGCATAAAGAGCTGTTTGCAACGGCAAAAGAGGAAGGACTTATCTGTTTTAGCAGTCCTTTTGATAGAAAAGCGGTTGATTTTTTAGAAGAGTTAGAAACCCCTGCATATAAAGTGGCATCTTTTGAGATTACCGATATACCTCTTATAGAGCACATGGCAAAAAAACAAAAACCGATAATCATCTCAACGGGCATTGCAACGCTGGAAGATATAGAGTTAGCAGTGCAAACTTGTAGGGATGTAGGCAATGATCAGATTATTTTACTTAAGTGCACAAGTGCCTATCCTGCTGAACCTTCTGCCATGAATTTAAAAACGATGCAAGATTTAAGTAAACGTTTTCATGTATTAAGCGGATTGTCCGATCATACGCTTGGCATAACGGCTCCCGTTGCGGCAACCGCTTTAGGTGCGGTTATGATTGAAAAACATTTTATACTTGATCGCTCAATTGGCGGTGCGGATAGTTCCTTTTCGCTTGATGAGAGTGAATTTACACTGATGGTGCAAGCTGTAAGAGAAACACAAAAACTTCTTGGAGGGGTAACTTACGAGTTAAATGAGAAGACGAAGCGTTCAAGGGAATTCTCACGCTCTTTGTTCGTAGCAAAAGAGATAAAAAAGGGTGAACTCTTTAGTGAGGAGAATATTCGCTCAGTTCGTCCCGGTTTCGGACTGCATCCGAAAAACTACAATCAAATTTTGGGAAAACGCGCTGCAAAAAATTTAAAAAGGGCAACTCCACTAAAGCTGGAAGATATCATTTTTTAAGTACACTTTCCTTTACAAATATAAAAAAATTGAATAAAAGTGATGAAAGCATGGACATCAAAAATATTACGGATGACACAAGTAATGTTAAAAAACAGATTGTAATCTCTGTTATCCTCTCGTTTGTATTTATTATTACCTTTTCAGTATTTATAATAAATATGTTTATAGAAAAAAAGAAAGAGGAGTTGATATCTCAGAGTGAACTGATAGGAAACTTGATATATGAGATAAAGCTTTTTGATCTCATGCATGCGAGTGATGAGTTTGGTGATAATACGGACGGTGCGACACTCTCACAAGTACAAAAAGCGTTCACTAATCTATCATCTAAGCTTAAAGAGACAGAATTTTTAGTCGCTCAAAAGAGTAAAACCCATATCGATTTTATCGCCTTTTCACAGCAGAAACCAAAAAGTGTATTGTTACATAAAAAAGATATAGCTGTTCCTATGCGATTAGCACTTAAGGGGGAAACAGGACTCATTTTGGCATCAGATTATGATGGTGATCCTGTATATGCAGCCTATAGGCCGATAGATGAAAAATGGGGGCTTGTAGTAAAACAGGATAAGTACCTCTATTTAAGACAAATATATATTTTAACGTTTGTATTTATCACCCTTTCTGTGATAGTTATGTATGTTATGATAAGGGTTATTAGCCGAAGACAAAAAGATCTCTCTTATAGAAACAAGAAATTGGTTGATACGGTAAACTCTCTTACAAGTGCAGCAAAGCAGGCAAATTTAATCGCTCAGGGTGATTATAATATTGATATTGAGGTAAAAGGTGAAAATGACATTTTAGGCATTGCGCTAAGAAATATGACTCAAATTTTAAGGGAAAATAAGATTGAGACATCAAAGCAGGTTTGGATCTCAGATGCATTGGTAGGTTTAAACAAAGAGATGTCCGGTAAGTTAGATGTATACGAGGTCAGCAAAAAATCGATTGATTATCTTTGTAGCTATTTGAATGCCGGTATCGGTGCTGTATACATTTATGAAGGTAAACGTTTGAAGCTTTACGGAAGTTATGCTTTTGTTGAAAGAGAGGAGCTTTCAAGCGAGTTTCAGTTCGGTGAAGGAACGGTTGGACAAGTTGCACAACAGCGTTCACCGATACTACTTAAAAATATACGCCGTTCGCAAGTAACTATCACAACGGGTACGACAAGTGAAGCGCCTATAAATACATATACATTTCCACTCATTTATCAAAATGATCTTCAAGGCGTAATAGAGATAGGCTCACATGAATTCTTTGATGAAGCGGCATTTGAATTATTAGAGAGTGCTAACACCATTATAGCCGCCTCATGCGCAACGGCTAGACAGAATAAAAAGGTGGAAAAACTACTACAAGTCGCACAAGAGACTAATCTTCAAATGGAGGAGCAGCAAGCACAACTAGAAGAGGCAAATGCTCATATGGAGGAGCAACAGCATCAATTAGAGCAATCCAAAGAGATACTTTTAGAAAAGAATAGAGATATAGAGAAAAAGGCTAAGGAGATTGAAGCAAAAGTCAAAGAGCTGGAAGTCTCTAGCAAATATAGAAGTGAATTTTTAGCAAATATGTCACATGAACTCCGTACACCGCTTAATGCAATTATATTGCTCACTTCATTGATGCAAAAAAATAGAAATAAAAACCTTACTGATGAAGATATTAAAAAGATAACGACGGTTCATGATTCAGGCAATGAACTTTTAAAACTTATCAATGATATTTTAGACCTCTCTAAAATTGAGGCGGGGAAAATGAACCTGGTTATAGAGGAGTTTCAAAGTAGTGATTTTATTGCACAGCAAGAGCGTCTGTTTGAAGCAACTGCACAAGAGAAGGGCATAGATTTTTTTGTGATTGATGAGTATAGAGGGGCAATTAGCAGTGATCCTGATAGAGTAGGTCAAATTATAAGAAATTTACTCTCTAACGCATTTAAATTTACCAAAGAGGGTTCTGTCACTTTAAAAATTGGATATAGGGAAAATCATAAACATCCGATTGAAGTGAGTGTAAGTGATACGGGTATCGGTATACCAAAAGCGAAGCAAGAGCTGATATTTCAAGCATTTACGCAAGCTGACGGGACGACAAGTAGAGAGTTTGGCGGAACCGGATTAGGACTATCGATTTCAAAAGAGTTATCGACTCTTCTTGGAGGTTATATCTCACTTACTTCAAAAGAGAATGAAGGGAGTGAGTTTGTGGTACATTTACCGAATTTGCCCCTTCAAAATAAACATCATAAAAACAAAAATAGAATCAAGCAGGTCTCTACAAAAGCTTCGATTGATGATAGGATGAGTCTGTCGCTCAAAGATGAAGCATTTTTAATTATTGATGATGATGAAAACTTTGCAAAAACACTCTATGAAGAGATAAAAACTGCCGGTGCTTCGGCTTTGATAGCACATGATGGAAAAAGTGCTTTAGAGTTGGCAAAAAAACATGTACTCAAAGGAATTTTATTAGACCTTACGCTTCCTGATATCGACGGTATTGAACTGTTGAAAAAATTTAAACAAGATAGAGAGCTAAAATATATCCCTGTTCATATCATCTCTAGTAAAGATAAAGATATGAAAGGTTTAAAACTAGGCGCAGTTGGTTATACGCAGAAACCTTTGCACGGAGATGATGTAGAAACTATTTTAAATACTCTTAAAAGTACAAATGAAAATGTGGTGAAAAATCTCTTAATTGTTGAAGATGACAAGGTGCATTTAGATGCATTAGTGGAACTTGTAGGTGAAGGTGTGCATACGGAAAGTACCGACAGTGCAGAGGATGCAATTGAACTGATTAAAAAAGAGAACTTTAATGCAATCGTCGTTGATTTAGGTTTGACGCGAGGAAACGGGTATGAAGTTTGTGAATTTGTAAAAGCATCGCATCCAAACATTCCTATTATCGTCTATACCGGTCAAGATTTAACGCAAGCGGATAAAGCAAACCTTCGCAGACTTAGTGATGCAATTGTTTTAAAGACGGCATATTCGGATGAGCGGATACTCTCTGAGATTGAACTTTTTTTACATAAGAATTTGCATGAAGAAAAAAAGATTGATCAGCAAAATGAACCGGCAAGACTGGATGGACTACATATACTAGCTGTTGATGATGATATAAAAAATATTTACGTGTTAACGACAGCGTTAGATGATTACGGAGCAAAGGTAAGTGCAGCTTATGACGGAAAAGAGGCACTTGAATTTTTAAAGCAAGATAGAAGTGTAGATATTGTCTTGATGGATATTATGATGCCTGTGATGGATGGGTATGAAGCGATGGAAAAAATTCGACTTGATGAAGAGTTGAAAAACATTCCGGTGATTGCACTTACCGCTAAGGCTATGAAAGAGGATAGAAAGAAGTGTTTAGATGCGGGAGCAGATGATTATGTCTCAAAACCTCTTAATTTAGAGGCATTAAGTGCACTTATTAAAGCGTGGAGTGAAAAGAGAGCTAGATGACGAATGTGATCGTTTCTGTTCAAGGTAAAAGTACACAGATTATCGTCACATCTTTACACTCTAAAGCCGATAGAGATAAGTTTTTTGATGCAACAACGCAGATAAAAAATTATGAAATCAGTTTTTACGGACTACGCTCACTTCCTCAAGAGGTCGTAATTAGACTACATCATATCAAAGATCTTGCACTGATCATTGTAGATAAAGAGATATTGTTGGTTTATCTGAGGCGTTTAGGTCTAAATGTTCAAAATAGCAAACCAGTTATACCTTCTACTTCAGAGAAACAGATAAGTAAAGTTGTTATCGGAGGGAGTGCAGGGGGACTAAAGAAGGTAATAGAAATTATAAAAAGAGTTCCCCAGCAGCCTTTGACTCTATTTATCGTACTACATCAAAAGGCTGATACTCCGAGTCTATTGAGCAAAGTTTTACAAAGTTATACCAAATATTTTAGAGTTTTAGAAGCACAAAGTGATATGAGGGTAGAGGATGCAACAATCTATACAATACCTCAGGATAAACATCTGGTTGTTTCAGGAGATTATATTTTTTTAACTGATGATGCAAAAATCAATAGAGCCAGACCCTCAATTAGTGTCACATTTGAAGCACTCTCAAATGAGTATAAGGATGAGCTGTTAGCAATACTGGTTTGCGGATATCTTAATGACGGCTCAGATGTGTTAGAAAAATTGATTGAAAACGGCAGCTCCGTTATAGTGCAAAATCCAAAGGAGTGTGATGCAAAGGAACTTCTTCAAAATGCTATAAAAACGAAGTATTACAACTATATTATGGATTTAGATGAAATCGCCAACTATATTAAAGTAACTTCGGTTGTTAAACATATCAAGCAAAATCAATTTGATCACTTTTTAGAACATGTATACGAGAAATATAGTTACGATTTTAGCGGTTATCAAAAAGCGCATATGCGTAGACGACTAGAACATTCCTATCAAAAAATGAATATAAAATCTTTTGAATCTTTTGAACGTGAAGTTTTGAGCCATAACGATCTTTTTGAGGATTTATTTATTGATATATCTATAAATGTGACAACTTTTTTTAGGAATCCCCAGCTCTTTCTGTTTTTAAGAGAGGAGGTTTTGCATAAATTGGATAGTTATATGGATATTAAGATTTGGTGTGCGGGCTGTAGTAGTGGTGAAGAGCCCTACTCTGTAGCAATACTATTAAATGAGCTTGGATTATTAGACAGAAGCCTTATTTATGCTACAGATATTAACGGTGCAATTTTGCAGCAGGCCAAAAATGGTATCTACTCAAAAGAGAGTTATAATATTTTTAGAACGCACTATTATCTTAGTGGTGGAGAAAGAAGTTTTAGCAGCTATTTTAACGATTATGAAGAGTTTGTAATCGTATCCAACGAGTTAAGAAAAAAAATTCTTTTTTTTGAACACAATTTGGCTACAGACGGTTCATTGAACGATTTCCAAATAATTTTTTGTAGAAATGTGTTAATATACTTTGATCAAGGACTGAAACAGCGAGCTCTAAATCTTTTTGATAATTCATTAACCAATAGGGGTTTTTTGATACTAGGTGAGAGTGAAACTTTAAAAGATGATGAATCTTTTGAAGCGTTGAGTAAAGAGAATAGAGTTTTTAGGAAGCATATAAAATGAGTAGAGCTAGCGTACTTATAGTGGATGATAAAAAAGCGAACGTACAGGCACTGCAAGCACTACTCAATGATCATTTCCCTTTAATCAAAATCAAAGATGTAGATAACGGAGAGGATGCCCTTAAAATTGCAAACTCAAAGAGGATTGATCTAATAATTTTAGATGTTCAGATGCCAGGTATGAGCGGTTTTGAAGTGGCATCGTTTCTGAAAAAAAATCCAAATACCAAAGATATACCTGTTATCTTTTTAACGGCAGTTTACAAATCTGATGAATTTGAAGAAAAAGGTTATGATCTTGGTGCAATCGAGTATTTTACAAAACCTATAAACGAAAAACAGTTTATTAATCGTATTGCGCTTTATGTGCAGATTTTTGAGAAGAATTACGAAATTCAAAAACAGCGAAAACTTCTGCAGGCTATTTTAGATTCTGAAACAAATTTAACTTTAACGACAGATTTTGATAGGGTTGCATTCGCAAATAGAGCCTTTTTAGATTTTTTTGGGGTTGATGATTTGAAAGAGTGTAAAAAACAGTATTCGAATGTACTCAATATTTTTCTAAATAATAAATTTTATTCAAAAGAGGATTTTATAGATGATCTAAAACAGAGTAGCGTAGAAAGAGGTGAAAAGTTTTTCCATTTAATACAAGAGATGGATGAGAGAGCGAGAGTAGTTAGTTTAGCGGATAAGAACGGCGATCAGCACTCGTTTTATATCAATATCACTCCATTACTTGATTCAAAAGAGCAAAACAACTATCTCATTACGCTTACTGATATTACACAAATAGCAATAGAGAAACGCGACATCTTAAAAAAAGCCTACATAGACGGTTTAACCGGCATCTATAATAGATATAAATTTGAAGAGCTGTTTGAATATCAATTAAAACAATCAAAACGTTATAATAAACCTTTGTCTATTGCCATAGTAGATATAGATAAATTCAAAAGTTTTAATGACAACTATGGACATATCATAGGTGATGAAATGCTGATACTTTTAGCGCATGTGCTTAATGAGAGTGTACGAAAATCAGATGTTTTTGCTAGATGGGGAGGAGAGGAATTTATTATCCTTTTTAACGAGGCGGATTTAGAGAGTGCTATAAAAATATCTGAAAATTTAAAGCAAAAAGTGCAACGTTTAGAGCATGAGAAAACAGGAAAAATAACCGCAAGTTTCGGAGTCGCCGAGTATAAAGAGGGGGAGACGCTCGAAGAGGTTTTCGAACGCGCGGACAGGGCACTCTATGAGGCAAAAAATTCCGGAAGAAACCGTGTTCGAGCTGCTAACTAAAATATAGAGAAGCGTTGCGCCTCCTCTTTACTCTCTAGCGGATACTGTTTTAACAATCCGTCTTGGATTTCAACACCGTACTCTTTTCCCTGTTCAATTTTTGAGTAGGTGATGATGATACGCGCGGCCAACTCTCGATCCTCTTTCTTTGCAGAGACTGAAAGAAGTGAAGAGGGTCCGGGCATACCGTGAGGTTTAATTAAGAGAAACTTCTCATTCTCTATAGCTTCAAGCTTTTCATTCTCCTCTTGATTTCTTCCTACCACCAATTTAGCGCCGTTTGGAAGTCGAAAATGTCGACCGCTTTTTAATACGGGGATATCGGGAACTTCAAATTTATCATACTCTATAAAATCACGGATTTTTATGCTAAATCCTTCATCTGTAAGAAGACAACCGCCTCCCGGTGATTCATAGTCCGTTAAACCAAATTTTTCAGCAAGTTTCATCTGTGTTGTTCGTCCGCGTCCAGAGATATCAAGCAGTTTTTCTCTATCGACCCAGCCGTTCTCTTCTGCGATGGTTGGTTTGAGATGTTTTGCACACATTGGACGAAGTAGTAGTCCATCCACATCGCCTATATCAAGTACGGTATTTAAAGCATCAGGGTTTTGACTCATAGGACGCTGTCCTAGAACCTCACCGGAAATTAAGAAAGAGGCACCCTCATCCTTCATCAATCTTTTTGCAACTTTAAACATAAAACCGTGACAATCTATACATGGATTAAAATTTTTGCCGTAACCATGTTTTGCATCGAAGAGAACATCTTGGAGATATTCATGTTGAATATCGACAATTTTAAGCGTTGCACCGACTTGATCACACATATTTTGCATATGAGCACGTCTATCTTTTGTACCGCCAAATCCCGTGTTGATGTTAACGGCAATGACCTCTATACCTTGATCAATTATAAGTTTCATAGCCAATGTGCTGTCTAAACCGCCGCTAAATAGTGCTATTGCTTTCATATGCGTTTAACTCTCCACGTTTTAATTTTGCAATTTTATCTAAAATCTTCTGTCTTAAAAAGACTTTTTTCTCTACTGATATGTCACTGCGTTTTAAAAAAAACTTTAACTCATTTTGGTAGCGCACTAAAAAGAATGTAATAAGCTCTTTTTTAAACTCCTCTTCACTTATCTTTTTAATGATTACATCTCCAGTACTTATAGAACGGCTATCAAGTTTTTCTACTTCGTTAAGCGCTTTAATGTCTCTATTGAGTGCTATTGCAGTTAAGATGTTTTCATCATACTTGCCATCTTGCAAAAGTGAGAAATGCTCAGCATACCTGCCAAGCAGCGTTGAATCAAGATACTCCAAGGAGACATTGATCAATTCATGCTGATTGAGCAGTGTTTTTAGAATGGTTTGCACAAAAGCGTCATCATGACTATCTACATAGCTAATACTTTCATTAGCCTCTTTACTCTTTTTAAACAGAGGTATGGAAGAGCCAAACAAACTCTCTGCTTTTCTACTGCAATCCACTTGCATAAGCGGTGAGAGAGTATTGAGATATGCCTGTATCTCTTTTTGTGCCTGCTCTTTTTGGTGGGTATCATTGATATCAATGTTATGAAAAATCTGCTCTAAAATGAAGGTAACCATATCTTTAGGTTGTAAGAACATCTTTTTGAGCGCATCTGAATGGCCGTTTTTTACCATATCAGCCGGATCAATTCCACCTTCAAAAAGAACAATGCCTCCTCCTATACCTGCTGAAGTCAACAATTTTGCAGCTTTGAGTGCTGCGGCGACTCCTGCACTATCGCCGTCATAGGCGACGATTACTTTTGGTTCACCTTTTCTCAAAAGTGGTAGATGCTCTTGCGTCAGGGCAGTTCCAAGTGTCGCAACAGCATTTGTAAAACCTGCTTGATGCAGCATGATAACATCCAGATAGCCTTCAGTTACAATAACTACCTTTTGCTCATAAATACTCTGCTTCGCTTTATCATAGGCATAAAGAAGGCGCGATTTATTAAATAGCGGTGTTTGCGGGGAGTTGACATATTTGGCTGGGTGGTTTGTGATTGTCCTGCCGCCAAAACCAACCAGTTTTCCCGTTGTAGAGTATATTGGAAACATGATACGCTCGACAAAACGTGCGTAGCTTCTTCCGTTCTCTTGACCTAATACTCCTAAATCAACAGCCTCTCTCCCAAGCAAATGGCGACCTTGCAAAAATTTAAGTGTCATTGCAGATGTCGGCGCATAACCGATACCGAATTTCTCTATGCTTGAACTGTAAACCCCTCTGTTTTTAAGGTACTGCATTGAGGGTTCATGTCTGTCTAGAAGTTTTTCAAACCATGCTTGTACCTGTTCTAGCACCCTTGAAGTCGTTTGAACTTGGTTACTTCCCTCCGTATAGCGAAGGGTTACTCCATATTGAGATGCTAGTTTTTCTATCGCTTCAGGATAGCTAAGTTTCTCATACTCCATAACAAACTTGATGCTATCACCACCGGCAGAACAGCCAAAACAGTGATAAATCTGTTTTGTGGGGCTAACCATGAAAGAGGGACTTTTTTCATCGTGAAAAGGGCACAACCCCTTAAAGTTTGCACCGCTTTTTTTAAGCTCTACATAATTACCGACAACATCGACTACATCTAAGTGAGCTTTGAGTTGCTCGATTGAATTATTATCAATCACAAGCTATATCTACTGTCCCTTCTCTTCAAGCATACTGTCCATCGCCGCAAAGAGTTTGTCACTTGCACCTTCCATCACTTCAAAAGTATTTACTATTTCGTCTTGATGAACAGATGCCCCTTCAGGAGACCTTAGTAGCTCTAGAGATTTTCCGAAGGATGCATGAACCGTTTGGTGCGGTATTGCAGCATCAACGTAGCCTTTTGTATCACCAAACAGCTCTTTACCCGTCGTATCGTACCATTTGCCTAAACGACAAGAGTGATGATCTACAAAAGGTGTGTCTATTTTAGCGTCAATAATTGTTGTTCTAGCGTTTGCTTTGTAAACCATATGATCAATTTTAACAAGTGTAATAAACATTCTATTTTTCATACGATTAGCGGCATCTTTCACAGATTCAGCATTTACCGAGAATTTTTCCAGTCTTTGGTTAAACTTTTCAAGATGTGAAGAACTCTCCTGCGCTAAAAGATGCATTTTTTCCGAACTTGTCTGAATATCCGTACTCTCTTGCTGTAAGGTACTTACGGAGATTCCAATCTCTTGCGTAGCTTTTTGGGTCTTTTCTGCAAGTTTTCTTACTTCATCTGCAACAACGGCAAAACCACGTCCATGTTCACCGGCACGCGCTGCTTCTATAGCGGCATTGAGTGCGAGTAGATTTGTCTGTTCAGCGATCTCTTTGATAAGATTGACAACGGCACCAATATCGTTTGTACGTTCTGCTAAAGCATCAACTGATTGACCGTTTTGACCGATATGTTCAATGAGACTGCTTAAGTTATTTGATATCGCTTCAACAATTTCTGCACTCTCGTTTGAAAGTTTGGCTGTAACTTCAGATTCACTTGAGAGGGAGCTTAACTCTTCAATACTTGTTGCCATATGTTGCTGTACTAGAACAAAATTTTGAGAAATACTCTTTCCTGTTCCGTTTATCCTTTTGGCAAACTCCTCTTTTTGTTCTAATTCATACTCTTTCTCAATCATCTCAAAAGAGCTGTTTACCAGTTCAGCAATTTTGACATACTCCTCATTGAGACCGTCAGTTTTAATCCTTCTAGATTCAGTATGCGATGTCACAACATGCATAGCGCCGATAATTTCAGAGGTAAGATAGTTGGTTTGTTTCATGAATGCAGTAATATTTTCATTCAGTCTATCTAATTCGCCGCCGGCATTATTTCCTTTGCTTAAACACTCAAAATTTCCGCCTATTGCATCTTCCATGTTCTTTGATGCAGCTAGTACACTTGTTCTAGTGAGTTTAATTTGCGTATATGCATAGACTGCAATTGCAAAGTTTGCCATATTGAACATAAATGAGTAGAGATGAAAGCCGTCGATAATCGTTAATACGACCATTGCGATAGTCACTACGGCTAGATGGGCATAATTTGCATAGTGAATACGGCTTAAGGCTGATAATCTCATCAAAAAACCTTCTAAAATTAAAAATATTATCGCCATTATTACTTAATTAACATTAAAAGTTTGATATAATACGCTTCCAATTTTAAAGAAAGTGGGTGATTATTTAATGCCTGGAATTCTACTTAGAAGCGATGAGAGTTTTGATTCTGCGTACAGACGCTTTAAAAAGCAGGTTGATCGTAACCTGATAGTGACTGAAGCTCGTGCAAGACGTTTCCACGAAACGGCTACCGAGATACGCAAAAAAGAGAAAATCAACGCCAGAAAGAAAATTCTTAAACGTCTTTATATGATGAAACGCTACGAAGCGCGTCTGTAATATAAAGTTTAACTTGAGGCCTTGTGCCTCAAAACTCCCTCCAAAATTATTTACATTCATAAGGAAATATAGATGAACTTTCCTGCTCCGTTAAAAAGCAATTCAAAAAAAATCATGTTATTAGGTAGCGGCGAACTCGGTAAAGAGGTTGCTATAGAAGCACAAAGATTAGGTATCGAGGTTATTGCGGTAGATAGATATGAAAACGCACCTGCTCATCTTGTAAGTAACCGTGCACATGTTATTGACATGAAGAGCAAAGAGGCAGTTTTAGAGGTTATTAGAGCAGAAAAGCCTGACTTTATCCTTCCTGAAATTGAGGCTATTAGTATTGACGCACTTTTTGAAGCTGAGGCTGAAGGCTTTCATGTTATCCCAAATGCAGAAGCTGTGAATAAAACGATGAATAGAAAAAATATTCGTGTTTTTGCTTCTGAAGAGCTTGGATTAAAGACAAGTGGATATAGATTTGTAACCAATTTTGAAGAGCTAAAAGACGCTGCGTCTCAAATCGGTTTTCCTTGTGTTATCAAGCCTGTTATGAGCTCATCAGGACATGGGCAATCAATCGCAACGAGTGCAGAAGGATTGGCAGAGTCGTGGCAAATTGCAAAAGAGGCACGTGGGGATGCGAGTGAACTTATCGTAGAGGAGTTTATCCATTTTGATTATGAGATAACGCTACTTACTGCTAGAACAGAGAGACAAACCACATTTTGTGAGCCGATAGGACATATCCAAAAAGATGGTGACTACGTTTTTAGTTGGCAGCCGATGCAGATGAGCGAAAAAGCAAAAGCGAGAGCCGAAGAGATAGCAAAAAAGGTAACGGACGGTTTAGGGGGTCGCGGAATCTTCGGTGTTGAGCTTTTTGTAAAGGGCGATGAGGTCTATTTTAGCGAAGTAAGCCCACGCCCGCATGATACGGGACTTGTAACACTTATAACACAAAGTCAAAGTGAATTTGCTCTGCATGTACGTGCAGTTCTGGGACTACCACTTGATTTTGTGCATTACGGCGAGGGTGCAAGTGCAGCATATAAATCTTGTTGTGAGAGTCATACGCCTGAACTCGTAGTTGATCCTGAGATATTTTCTCATAACAGTTATGTAAGAGTTTTTGGTAAACCAGAAAGTCATATCGGTCGAAGAATGGCTGTAGTACTTGTGTTAGATGAAGCGCAAGAGGCACTTAAAAGAGCTGAAAACTTGATAGAAAAGATTAGCGAAACGACCGAAGTTGTAAGAAAACAAGCCGAAGAAAAAATTAGTGAAGAGGCAATGAAGAAGCCACCTGTGGTAGCTAATCTTAAAAATGAGGTAAGAAATACGATTATCACGAAAATAGCAAAGTCTATATTTAAGTGAAAATCCACTACGCAGGTTTTTGGGTACGCCTTCTTGCCGTCTTGACCGATACCTTTTTGATCGTTTTACCTTCAGGAGTTTTAGTTGGTCTTATCTTTGGACAAGAGGCTTTGAATGACCCTAAAGGATTTCCAGAAGCAGGTATCTTTCAGATGCTGCTTTTAGCATCTATTCATATATTTATGTGGAGAAAATCGGGTCAGACTCCGGGGAAAAAAGCTGCGTATCTCAAGGTCGTGGATGCAAAAACATTTCAAAATGCCTCTTACATGAAGTTAACGCTGCGATTTGTCCTCTATTTTTTATCAATGCTACCGCTTTTTCTTGGTTTTTTTATGGGGCTTTTGCGAAAAGACAGGAAAATGCTGCATGATCTACTAAGTCAAACGGCGGTGATACGCATACCTCAAGAGTAATATGCAATCGCTTATTGCATCTTTTTATTTCTCCTATTTTGCTATTATCGGCGTCTATGTTATCTATTTGCCGAAAGTTTTTGAGTTGGTGGGATATTCGCCTTTTGAGATAGGTGTACTTTTTACGGCTGCACCGATTATGCGCTTTTTAACCCCATTTTTTTTTCTTAGGCATTTTAAATTAACAAGAGAACTGTACAACAGATCTTTGCTCTTACTACTTTTATCAGCCACTCTTTTTTATATTGCTATAGAGAATTTTTGGCTGCTCTTTTTGGCAAATCTTTTAGTAGGTGTGGGGCTTAGTCTTACGCTTCCCTATGTTGAGGTTATAGCCTTAGAAGTTATCCAAAAAGAGCGTTACGGAAAAATCAGGCTGTTTGGATCAATAGGTTTTATCATCGTTGCTCTAGTTTTAGCAAACTATCTAGATAAACCGATAAATGCAATACATTTTCTCTTTCTGACAACACTCTTAACAACCTTTTTTGCCTACCTTGTTGCAAAACTTGAGGATCATCATAATGAACAAAGAAGTGCAGAGAGTGATGAGAAGTTCTCTATGCGCTCTCATGCTATGCTTTGGATCAGTATGTTTTTGATGCAGGTAAGTTTTGGAGGGTTTTACAACTTCTTCACCAACTATGAGACCTCATACGGCGTTTCACTACAAACAGTAAGTTACTTATGGAGTGCAGGCGTTGTTTTTGAAATTGTTATGTTCTATTTTCAAGGCTCACTTTTAAAAAATTCACTTGTGAAATTGATAGAGATCAGTACTCTACTTACCGCTTTTAGATGGTTTTTGCTCTTTGCATATCCACAAAATCTGTGGGTACTTTACTTTTCACAAAGTTTGCACGCTTTTAGTTTTGCACTCTATCATAGTGCAGCAATCAGTTATCTCTTTACCATCTATAAAGCTAAAAAATTAGCACAGCAGTTCTTCTTAGGTATAACTTACGGATTGGGCGGAATGGTTGGCTCTTTTAGTGCAGGTATCGTTTATGATTATAACAAAGAGTATCTCTATATTTTTAGCGCACTGGTCACTTTGAGTGCTTATCTTGCATTAGTTCTTGATAGAAGAAAATCGCTGTAGTGCTCTTCATGTTTTTCATCATATTTGAGTAGATCGTTTTGTACAATGATACGCTTTAACTGCTCGTTGTACTCCTCACCTATAGCCGAGTAGTGTGTCATGGTATCGGCAGCTTCAAAGCCACCGAAATGGTTTTTAGATTTTATGGAGATGTATCGTAGATCTCTGAACTCTTTATAGGCGTTATGTCTATTAAGGTTGAGCATATAGGCTGCAACGGATTTTTCTAATGAATCAAATATCCTGATCTTATGTCTTTTCCCCTCTTCTCTTCCTTCTGGAATAATGCCTTTTTCGCCAAATGTCCAGTGACCAAAAATATTGTTTGCAATTTTTACAAATCTACTCTCTCCCCACCCGCTCTCTATTGCTGCTTGAGCAAGTACAAGTGAGGTGGGTACGGCACAGACACGTTTTATAAAGCTTCTTTGATCATATATATTTTTTATCCTATAGATTTTTGCTAATCTATTGATCTCTTTCCAGTCATGGCTTTGAAGTTCAGAATTGAGCATCTTTGCATAAAATTCTCGTACAAAGATCCTATCTTTCCTAATCTTTTTTTGATTTTCTTGTACTATGGGGATGAGAATTCTAAAAAAGGCTGATTTTTTCTTTTTCGTATCACCTATCTCATAGTACCAATCGGGAAAGCCTCCCTCTATGGCAAAAAGAAGAAATGGAAAAAAGATTAAAAACAGCACTCTCATAATGATGTTTCAAAAATATTTCTGACCTCACCTTTAAAGGTGATTGTTTGCATAGACATCCCAAGGTAGAGTGTCTCACCGCTTGTCGGGATTACCTCCATACTATTTTTGCACAAATCTTTTTGCAATGCCATATAAAATGCAGCTGCCATTCCCGTACCGCACGCTTGCGTCTCATCTTCAACGCCGCGCTCATAGGTTCTGACATATATTTTTGCATCTTTGATTGTGGCTATATTTACGTTTGCGTTATATTTTTCTCTTATCTCTCTTGCCTCTTTAAGATCAAACTCATTTATCTCATCTAAAAAGGTAACAAGGTGCGGAACACCCGTATCGATAAGCCACCAATCCTTATTGAACTCACTGATCGCTTTATCATGGATAACTGGCGGTGTAAGATCGCTTTGTACCATTGCTCCTTCAACCTGTGCACCGATAACTCCGGCTCCTGTTAAAAATTGCATTTTTAAGCCTGCCAATGAGTGCGAAAATGCGTAATGCGCTGCGGCGCGGCTGCCGTTACCGCACATGAGAGCCTCTGAGCCGTCAGCATTATAAAAATGCCACTCAAAATCATACTTTTCATGCGGTAATAAAACGATGAGACCGTCTGCACCTATACCTTCATGACGGTCACATAGTTTTTGTGCAAGAGTGCTCCAGTCACTTTTTACAAATGTATGAAAGAGAACGAAGTCGTTTCCGCTTGCACTATATTTTGATAAAAACATATCACTAAACTCCAGTAGACTTCTTGCAAAAGTCTAATAATTTCTAATAGAGAATTCTATCACAATTTATTATATGAACTCGAATCCATCTAATAAACTATCTTGACATAAATAGTACAATCGTACTATAATAGTACAAATGTACTATAAAGGAGAGTAGATGTCAAAAAAAAATGTACTTACAGGTGCATGTGGTTTTGTCGGAAGTCATATACTGGAGTATTTTAAGAATAATAGTATTGAAGAGCATGAGATTATCGTATCATGCAAAGATGCCTCAAAATTACCCGATGGAATTGAGTGCAATATGATCAACGGCAATCTAAAGGATGAAGCATTACAAGAGAAAATTACAAAAGAGGCAGATATACTTCTTCATGTTGCTTCATGGGCAGAGATGAACGGTACGCTCAAAAACTCTCAAAAAGAGTACTATGAGCCGACAATTTCATTAATTAAAAAAGCACTGAAAAATGGAGTCCGAAGGTTCGTATTCCTTTCGGCAATTACTTCCAATCCGATAGAGCGGGAAACCTTACATACAAAAATGGAGCTTTCAAATATTTGGGCACATTACCATACCATTATGAATATAGAGAACTATCTTAAAAATATAGCTTCTATAAAAATGGAGATTGTGATTTTAAGAGTGGGATTATTTACGGGAAAGAATTACTCTTTGGGAATTCTTCCGATACTTTTACCAAGGCTAAAAACACATCTTGTACCTTGGATACAAAAAGGTGAGACTACATTGCCGCTCATTGATGGAGAGGATATAGCTCAAGCTTTTCATCTATCGGCATATAAACCTATGCAGAGTGTTTTTACGACCATTGATATTGTTGGAAAAGAGATACCAACCGTTAAAGAGGTATTTTACTATCTGCATGAAAAATATAAATATCCTCTTCCTCATTACAATGTAAAGTTTGAGTGGGCCTATTTTGTAGCGAGATTTATGAGAACCATCTACAAATTATCTTCATATGATCCACTGATAGTTCCGGCAATTGTACTACTTCTTGAAGAGACACATGTGAGTAATGATAGAGCGAAAAATCTATTAGATTTCAATCCTGTTGTAGATTGGAGAAAAAGTATAGATATACAAATAGAGCAGATGCAAATAGTACAAAAGGATAAGATGAGGATGAATAAATGAGATTAAAACTAAATGAAAATGCTCCAAGTTTTAAAAAGGAGGATTTAAAAGGTGAACTGTTTGATTTAAATACACCAAGAGAGAGGCTTTTGATGATTAGTTTTTTTCGTTACGCATCATGTCCGTTATGCAATATGAGAGTAAATTTATTGATCAAAGAGTATGAAAATTTAAAAAACGCTCTTGATATCGTTATGATTTTTCATTCGCCCAAAGAGAAAATAGACAGATATGTAGGTAGGCAAAAAATACCATACAGAATAATTGCAGATGAAAACAAGCATATATATGCACTATACGGTATAGAAGATTCATGGATCGGTTTTTTAAAAGCATGGACACTAAAGATAAAAAATGTTTTTTTGGCACTTTTTAAGTACCGTTATATGCCAGGAAGCGTTGAACATAACATACATACTATCCCTGCTGATATAATTATAGATAAAAACAATACAATTATAAGAGCTTTCTACGGAAAAGATATCGGCGATCATCTGCCTATAGATGAAATAAAAGAGTTAGTGAACAAGTATGAAACAGGGTGAGAAAACAAAAGAATTTATTTTAGAGACAAGCAGTAGGCTCTTTTATGAAAAGGGATACAGCTCTACGTCGTTTGGTGATATAGTCAAGGGTACCGGATTGAGTAAAGGAAATATTACCTATCACTTTAAAAACAAAAAAGAGATACTTATCGGTATCGTAAACAATAGAATTAAAGATATAAACAGAAGTATCAATAATTGGGAGTTAGCAGCATCTGATCATAAGAGTAGATTAAAACTTTTTTGTGACATGCTTATTGAACAGGCTGAAGAGTTAGAGAAATTTGGCTGTCCCTTAGGAACACTTACGAGCGAATTTTCAAAGCATGAACCTGATCTATATAAAATAACGCTTCCAATGTTTGAAATACTCAGAGATTGGTTACAAAAGGAGTATGAATCTTTAGGTGCTAAAGAGGAGTTGGCTTATTATAAAGCTATGTCACTCCTGTCAAAAGTTCAAGGTATTTCAGTGCTTACACATATTTTTAAAGAGAGATCTTTTTTAATGAAAGAGATTGAAAATATAAAAGAATCAATTGAAAAAGAGCAGTTCTAAAGTTACATTAGTATCTTTTAGGTAAGTACTATGCATTATAGTATGTACTTGATTAAACATATTGTATATGATAATATTTCCATTAGTTTTATGACAACTAAAGGATATAAAATGAAAAACAGATTTATGCAATCTTTAGAATTTAGACATGCATGTAAAATATTTGACGAAACTAAAAAGATAGATACGAATGATGTCAATACGATACTTGAAAATACCATGTTAGATAAATTCTCTAATTTTTCCCCTATTCTAGATTGCTTTGAAGATATTTTTGTTAGAATATTTCTTATAAATTAAATCACTTTTTAATTCAATTTTTATTGTATAACATAATGAAGTATCCGAAATTTGAATTTGGCTTTTTTGTTATTTAGAAAGAGGTTTTTATTACAGTATGGGGGGGAGAAAAAAGGGATGAAAAAACTATTTAAATTAAGTGCAATAGGTATTTTATCATGTAATCTATATGCTCAAAATATCAGCATAACAAATGGTTGGCAACTTTTAGGAGCAATAGAGGATGTAAATGTATCAAAATTTGATAATAGCTGTGTAGATTATATATGGAAATATGATAACAATGGTATTTGGAAAGTTCATATTGCAAATTCAAACTACCCTATTCCATCAACTATAACAGCAATAAAGTCTTTGAATAAGGCAGAAGGGTATTGGGTAAAAGCTCGGAGTGGTTGTAATATAGATACTTCAAACATTGATAATAGTACTACAAATAGCGGACAATTTAAACGAATTATTCTAAAAACAGCCCAAATAAAAAGCTTTGCTGCTGATGGTAGTGAAGTAAGTGATGGCTCTATAAAAGATGATGGGTATTATCAAAAAGGAACTTCAAGAAGTTATGAAGTAGTAAACGGTAATATTAAAGATAACATCACAGGGTTTCTTTGGCAAAATGATGCAGCCGCTTACGGAGATGCAAAGAACCAGACAAAAGTCACAAGTGAGGCATTAAGTTACTGTTCAAACCTGAGCCTTGATGGCAAAAATGACTGGAGATTGCCAAGTGCCTATGAACTTCTTGATCTAGTAGATTATTCAGAGTTTAACATAGCACTCGATGATATTTTTGAATCAATGCAATATACAAACTATGCAACTGCTAACTTTTACTGGTCATCTGCTACAAAAATGTCAGATGATACAACTTATTATATGGTCACATTTGGAGAGCATGGTGGAATGTTCAGCGAGACGTATAATGGTAGATACGTCAGATGTGTAAATGGGAAAGAGAAATATACAAATGTAAATATTTCTGATTATTTTACTAGAGATGATGAAAAAGAGGTAGTAGTAGATAGCTCAACAGATCTTATGTGGGAAGATGGAAGCTACACCGGTGAGTATAGCTGGATAGGAGCTATAAATTTTTGTGAAGAGTTAAGTCATGGTGGATATGATGATTGGAGATTACCGAACATAAATGAGTTGAGATCTATTTTTGATCCATCAAAAAAAGTAAAGGATTTTTGGGGTTATCGAAAAATGTATGCTGGATTTTCTAGCTATATGAGACCAAACGCTATTTGGTCATCTACAAGTGAACATTACAAAACTATTGGTTCATATTATATAGACTTTTACAACGGTGTAGTTTCAAGAACAGGCAAAGGTGTAAACCAAGGTGTAAGGTGCGTAAGAGACAATAAATAAATTTTTAAGACATCTAAAATATCTGTTCGGTAAGATGCTTTTTAAGCCATTTTTAAGCGTTCAGAAACAATTTTCCAATTTGTATTGTTTAGGAACGCTTTGATGTATTCTGATGATTTTGTTCCCCAATCCATGTGGTAAGAGTGCTCATACATATCCAAAACTAATAGCGGTACACCTGTAGCAAGAGAATCTGTATGATCAGATGCTATTTGATGCATTAATGTCTGTTGCTGTTTGAGATATGAGAGAATAACCCACCCTGATCCGCCACTGAGACTTTTTGCCGTTTTTACAAAGTCCTTTTTCCATGCATCTAAAGAGCCGAAAGCTTGAACCAATACCTTTTGCATCTGTTGTGTAATGACACCGTCTCCACCAAGATTTTCAAAATATAGCTCATGCAGAAGTTTGGAATTCATCGCTATAAGCTCCTCTTTTTTCAGGGCTCCATACTCAATAGGATGTGCAGAATTCGGCATTGAGGCAATTTGTTTTTGAATAAGATTTAACTTTTTAACGGCGCCGGCGTAATTGTTGCGGTGATGCGATAAGAGAACCTTTTCAGAAATACCATCTACTTTTTTAGGATCAAAAGGTAGAGGAACAATTTCATGAATTGTTCCATATGAACGATTTAAACTTACAGAAGTTGCTGTCTCTTTTGCATTAAGTAACCCTCCGCTCATAACCACTCCGCTTGCTATTAAAGCTTCTCTTCTATTCATCGTATCTCCTAGTAGTATTTGAATTTTTAATTGGGGATGTTTAAAAATTTAATTTTAAACGTTAAAACTCTCTCTGACTTTTTGAACAAACTTTTCGCACTCATCTTGAAGATGGATAAGGTCACTGCTGTTATCTATTACCCAGTCGGCTTTTTGCTTTTTCAGTTCTATATCCATCTGTGCGTTGATGCGCTGGTTGGCCTCTTCTGGTGTCATTTTATCTCGTTTTATTACTCTTTTTAGTTGTATCTCTCTTGGTGCATAGACTACGGCAACATGTTTAATATCATACGCTGATGTTTCAAAAAAGAGCGGAATATCTATCAGATAGGGAAACTTCAGTTTTTCAAAACGCTCACTTCTTCTGAGTATTTCGGCTCTTATTTTTGGATGAAGCAGCGCTTCAAGACGTTTTTTTGATTCTACATCTGAAAAAATAAGCGAACCAAGCTTTTTACGATCAACTTGACCTTTGTGAACGTATTGTGAACCAAATAGTTTTGCAATCTCGGAAGCGTTTTTTTGTAGTTCCTCATGTGCTACTTCGTCTGCATCGATTGCTTGCAGACCGTGTAGCTTTAAAAGCGAGGCAACTGTACTTTTACCCGTTGAAATTGAACCTGTAAGTGCGACAGCGTATTCAAACATTAGTTCTTAGCTATTCCCTTAAGTGCGCTGCGGATGTAATTTGGCATAGCAAAAACAGCAGGGTGTACATCACTGTTATAGAACTTCAGATCATCGATCAGATCGGCACGCTGCAAGATAAAATCAGCCGTCGGATGATACTCTTTACTTGCAAGAACAAAAGTTTTGACGCCGCCTATTTGACTAGGCATCTCTATGCGATAAGGCATAACGATTTTAAAACTCTTACCTATTGTTTGCATCAACTCTTTAAGTTTTGACATATCCATCATTTTACTGTCGGTTTCAAAAACAGCTAATCCGTCAATTTTTAAGATACGTGCAATATGTGCAGCGTAAGCTTCAAACTCCGCAACATCCTTTTGCATACTTATAACAATATCAAGTGAAGCATCAGCACTATCTCTGACATATTCTATAGCACTTTTTTGTAAGTTTGAAAATTTAGTTGAAAAATTTTTATAGGCATCAAAAAACTTCTCTTGTACAGAAATAAGTTCATTATCTAATTCAACTACGTCACACTGCACATTTTTGTGTCTTAAAAGTTCTAAAGCTGATGGCGCAACAGCACCGATTAATGCAACTTCTGAAGGCTCTTTGTGTGAACACATCGGTACATGAACAGACATCTCTCCAAAAGAGGATGCGTCAAGCTCGCTATAACAGATCTCTCCGTCAACTACAAGTGTATTTCCTAAAGTGTTTGTTTTATAAACGCCGACCTCATGCTCAGCAGTTTTTTCCTCAAATATTTTTTCTGAATACTCAAAAGAGTGTTTATAGTTTAATCCCTCTTCTTGTGTTAACCACATATATATTACCTCACTCTATTTTTGGCGCGATTGTAGCATGTTTATGTTAGAATCGCATAAAAAATTAGGAACTCTCAAATGTGTGCCCAACGAATCCAACGACTATTAACAGCTGTGGTGTTAAGTATAGTTCTTTTACTTTTTCTTAATTCATATATTCTCTATGCGGCTATCTTGCAAGGTTTTGTTATCGTTATGATGCTGCTTTGGGGACTTTTTAACTTTTGTCCTGCACTTTGGTTTCTAAAGAAAATTTTTCCGCCGTGCGAGGAGTCTAAATGAGTACAATAAGTTATAAGGATGCCGGTGTCGATATCGATGCGGGAAACTCTTTTGTTGAGCGTATAAAACCGCATGTAAAATCTACTTTCGATGCCAATGTTATAGGAGGAATAGGATCATTCGCCGGAGCATGGGCACTTCCAACGGGATATAAAGAGCCGGTGTTACTTTCAGCAACGGACGGTGTGGGAACGAAACTAAAGCTTGCAATTGATTCAAATAGATTTGATACCGTCGGTATTGACCTTGTGGCAATGTGTGTGAACGATCTTATCTGTAATTTTGCATCTCCTTCATTCTTTTTAGACTATTATGCAACGGCAAAACTAGATATCGATGCAGCTGAGCAGGTTGTTAGCGGTATAGCTGAGGGGTGTAGACGTAGTGAATGTGCACTTATCGGCGGTGAGACTGCTGAGATGCCCGGAATGTATAAAGAGGGTGATTTTGATCTTGCAGGCTTTAGTGTCGGCGTTGCGGAGAGATCACAGATTGATAGAACATCTCGTATTCAAGAGGGTGATGTGCTTATTGCTATGCCAAGTAGCGGTATCCATTCAAACGGTTATTCGCTTGTAAGAGCGCTGCTTTTTGATAAACTGGGTATGGGCTTTGATGATGAGATAGAGGGAAAAAAGCTTATAGATGTTCTGCTTGAGCCTACACGTATCTATGTCAAAGAGTTTAAGGCACACCAAGATAAGATCAATGCACTTGCGCATATTACAGGTGGGGGAATTGTTGAAAATTTACCTCGCGTTTTAGGCGGTAAGTTTGATGCGGTTATAGACAAAAGTGCAATTAGAACTCTTCCGATTTTTGATTTTATCTCTAAACATGTTGAAGAGAGTGAAATGATGCGCACATTTAACATGGGTGTCGGTATGGTTTGGGTCGTACCGGGTCAGCATGTAGAGACTATTACTAAACAGACAGACGGTTATGTGATAGGACACTTACAAGTAGGTAGCGGTAAAGTAAAAATATAGCCTTCTCTTTAGAGGTGTGTTAGGAGCAAAAAGTGGCAACACTCAACAGTGTATTGTTGCGTAAATTTTTACGTACGACTTTAATACCTGTTATTGTTGTGGAACTCTTGCTCATAGTGGCCATTTTTTCTCTCAACAGTTACCAAGCAGAACAAAATAAAAAAGTTTTAAGTACTCTTGCACAGAGCTCTTTTGGAGAGATTGCTCACCAGATAAGTGCAAGACTAGAGGCTATCTTTACACTATCAAAAAATAATATTGAGCAAATTCGCACCCACGCACAAGAGATATTTACTCATCCCTCTCGCTATAGCAATAGAGAGTTAAAACTTTTTTACAATCAGGGCTTTTTTCAAAATAGAGTAGAAAATGGGTTAAGCTCAGTCTATACGACCAATATTAGTAGTTTAAATGAAAAGGATAGAGAAGTACTGGAAAATCTCTCTTTGCTTGTACCCATAGTAGAGAAGGTTGTTCAAAGTAACAGAGAATTAATCTACTCCTCTTGGATAAATATAGACAAATACTACTCTTTGTTTTATCCATACGTCAAAACGGTGGAAGATCTTTCTCCGAACTTAGATGTGACGCGGCAGAAATTCTATTATGAAGCCGATGCCAACCATAATCCAGAGCGAAAAAGCCTCTTTATTGATCTTTATAATGAGCCGTGGGCAATAAGTTTTGGTCAGCTAGGAAGTATCCTATCACCTATTTATGTAAATGAGAAATTTTTGGGTGTTATTGGATTGACGCTTAGTATCAAAGATAGTGCCAATATTTTAAGAGAGGTAAAACTTCCTTTTAACGGATTTGTCTCATTGATTGATAACAAAAGTAGATTACTTGTATCTTCGGATGATCAGCGAATGAAAAAAGAACTTGGGTCACACTCATTTTATTGGATGCACAAGCAGAAGATATTTAAACCTCTTGAGGATGTGAGATTTTCAAAAGAGTACAAAAATGAGAATGCCGTATTAGAAATACCGATAAAGGGTACAAACTTAGAGTTGATTTTCATCGCTAAAAATTCTGACATTAATGCAGAAGTGAATAAGATTTACGAAAATACAAAAAGAATTGGTTACACCATTGTTGTGTTACTACTGCTATTTTACATTCTGTATATTCTTTTTATAGTCGCTAAAATTAAAAAACTCTCATTTTCTATCGCCGATCCTGTAAAAAAGATGGTGACTTTTTCAAAGAGTCTAGGTCGCGGAAAAAATCTTACGTTAGAGAATACGGGAATTGAAGAGATTAATTCGCTTAATGAAAATCTACTTAGTACGCATAAAAAATTAACACAGATGTTGATAAAAGATGATCTGACTGATCTTTATAACCGTCGTAAACTGTTGATGGATATCAAACCGGAATTAGCGCAGAGTGTTATGATATTGAACCTAGGAAATCTTAAATCTATCAATACCATTTACGGTTCACATGTCGGGGATCAAGCACTGATACGATTCTCTGAAACTCTTAATTCTTGTAAACAGGAAGGAAATCTGTTTTATCGTATAGGTAGTAGTGAGTTTGCCGTCTTATCTACGGCAATAGCTGATTCAAAAATACATGCTGAGGAGCTTGAAAACCTTCTTGCTGAGATAGCACAGACGACTATTGACTATAACGGTATAGATATTGCGCTAAGTGCAACAGCAGGTGTGGCTTTTAGCGTACCAAATGAGAAGAGTGATTTGAGTTTATTAGCTCGCGCTGGAATTGCACTAAGTCAGGCTAAAGCGCATCATAGAGGAAGCTTTGTCCTATTTCATGACGCTTTAATTCAAAAAACAGAACACAAGAAAAATCTAGAGTGGGGTAGAAAGGTAAAAGATGCCCTAAATGAGGGTAGGTTGGTTGCCTATTTTCAACCAATTTATAACATATCTCAAAACAGAGTCTATAAATTTGAATCCCTAGTTCGTATGGTTGAGGGTGAAGAGGTTATAAGTCCATTTCATTTTTTGCAAGCAGCTGAGCAGATCGGTAAATTAAATGAGATCACAAGAGTTATGATCAAGCAGGTATTCAGTATTGCATCACAGTTTCCAAATGTGGAATTTTCTATCAATACCTCCTTTGAGGATTTTGAACATGCAGATATTATGCCTTTTATTAAAGAGCAGTTAGATGCTTACAACGTTAAAGCCTCCAATATAATATTTGAAATTTTGGAGACAGGAAATGTTTATGATGAAAGTATTGCTTCAAACTTTATAAATGAGCTTAAAATTTTGGGATTTAAGATAGCGATTGATGATTTTGGAACGGGGAATTCGAACTTTGCACATCTAATGATGATGAATGTGGATTTTATAAAAATTGACGGTCAATTTGTTAAGGATATTAATACAAATAAAAATAGCGAACTTATAACAAAAACGATTGCAGGATTTGCCAAATTAGCAGATGCAAAAACGATAGCTGAGTATGTTGCGGATGTACATATTCTTAAAGAGATAGAGAAAATAGGAATTGATTATGCGCAAGGTTACTATATAAGCGCGCCTCAGAGCGGTGAGAAGTTGCAAGAGATGTTAAATATAAGATTGTGATAGAACAAATGAGGGATATTACGGTTGTCGTAAGTGATGCAGGTGCGGCACAGATTTTACTTAGTTTAGTTGAGGCAAATAGAAATAAAGCATCATGGCATATCATAGTGCCTAAAGACTCTCCTGCTTTTTCCATAGCTTTAAAAAAAGCTTTGGTTGTCGAACCTCTAAGAGGGGATGAAGAGATAGAGAGTGATTATCTATTCTACGGGACGAGTTGGCAAAATAGCTTTCATGAACACTTTGTGATTAGAGCCAAAGAGAAGGGGATAAAAAGTATCGCCTTTTTGGATAACTGGGAGGGGTATGCAAGACGTTTTGGAGCTGTTTTGCCAGATTTTTTTGCTGTTAGTGATGATTTGGCATATACAACAGCAAAAGATGAAGGACTGCAAAATATTCTTAAAGTACGTGATTATGCTACGCTACGGTTTCTAGATGATGCAAAAAAATATAAAATAGAAGAATCAAATAGAGTGCTTATTTTAAGTGAACCCACTGCAAAAGTAGCTAAACAGAGTTATGCAGATGCAAACTACTGGGGGTTTACCGAAAGTTCATGGTTAAGAGATATTTTAGATCATTTTGGACTTTTTCATGTGCAATCGGTTGTTATTAGGTTACATCCAAGTGATAGTGCAGAACAATACAAAGAAATTTTTAAAGAGTACAAGATAGCTTATGAGATAAGTCAAAATAGGGAATTAATCGAAGATTTGCTCTCTTGCAGTCTGGTAGTCGGGATTAATACCGTTGCACTCTATTACGCCTCTTTATTAAATAGAAAAGCTATCTCCTATATTCCTAGTCAAAATCGGAGCTGTAATCTTCCTATTGCTAAGCAAAACCGTATACAAAGTTTTGAAAATTTTGATATTTCCTCATTTAAATATAATGTTTTTTCTGAAATAGACGATTTTGGTTTAGATTTTATAACGCTTCTAGAAAGGCTTGATGGATGAAAATAGTAGCAACGATTGAAGCAAGAATGCGCTCATCAAGACTTCCTGGAAAAGTGTTACTCCCGTTTTTAGAAAAACCCTCTTTAGAGATTATGATTGAGCGGGTGCGAGCTTCAAAATATATTGATGAAATCGTTATAGCTACGACGACAAACGAGAGTGATGATGCGATTGCAGAGCTTGGGAAAAGGCTTGGGATCAACGTGTTTAGAGGTAGTGAAGAGGATGTTTTAGCAAGAGTTTTAGGTGCAGCAGAGTCCGCTGGTGCTGATTTGCTTGTAAAACTTACGGGTGATTGTCCGCTCATTGATCCAATTATAATCGATCAAACTATTACGGCGCATCTGAGCGGTGAGTATGATTACACCTCAAATCTTCTAAACGAGCGCACCTTTGCGATAGGACTTGATACCGAGGTACTTTGGTTAGATACGCTGCGAAGGGTTGCAAAAGCGACGGATGATCCGATGGATAGAACTCATGTAACATGCTTTATCTACCATAACCCAAGAATTTTCAAACTCCACGGAATAACAGCAAATGCATATACACAAAGCGGTGATTTGAGAATTACGCTTGATACAAAAGAGGATTATGAGCTAATTAGTAAAATCTTTGAACTGCTCTATCCGCAGAATGCACAATTTGGTGCAAAAGATATTATTAAATTGCTACGTACAAATCCAGAGATTAAAGCAATTAATTCTCATATTCGACAAAAAAGGGTGGAAGAGTTATGAAAGCAGTCATTATTGGTGCCGGACAGATTGCAGGTGGATTAGATTCTGCTGATGATACAAATATTCTTACCCATGCACATGCGTATAAAATGGATGAGAGAACGGAGCTTGTAGGGGTATGTGATTCTAATAGTAATGCACTGCAAAGATTTTCTAACAAGTGGAAAGTATCGGCATTTGATGATATAGAGAGGATGCTAGTGGAGTGTAGCCCAAAAATCGTCTCTATATGCTCTCCAACTGAAACGCATGGAGATATGATAGAACTTGCTCTTAAACATGATAGCGTAGATGTCATCTTATGTGAAAAGCCTCTGGTTGCAACCAGAGATGAGTTTGAGAGGGTAAACAAACTTTTACGCCAGAGTTCAAAAAAAGTTTTTGTAAATTATATACGCAGGTTTGATCCCTCATTTATACAGCTCTCACAGATGATACAAAACGGTGAATTTGGAGAGTTGCAATCTTTTCAAGGCAGATTTAGTAAAGGGCTTATTCATAACGGATCACATATGCTTGAACTCATTGAGTGGTTGATAGGTTCTATCTCTAAAATTAGGGTATTAAGTTTTCAAAAAAAAGAGAATGATTTTCTAGGTCATTTTTTCATAGAAACTGACAGTGCTGAGGGTGTGCTGACTAATCAAGAAGCAACAAATTATGATCTTTTTGAGTTAGATATTCTTTTTAGTGACGCAAAGGTTTCAATTGGCGATCAAGGTCGAATGATTACAATTTTTAGACCAAAAGTTTCAAAAACATTTTCTGGTTATAGTTATCTAAGAGAGGAGAGACGTCTGTTTGGAACATTGGAGCAAAATATGAAAAATGCCCTGAATTTTGCTTTACAAAACGATTCTTACCCAACACTACAAAAACATTTAAAATTGAGCGAAAAATTGTTACATATCATTGAAATTTTAAAGGATACGAAGTAGTGGGTATTTTAGCGATCAATGGCGGTAAAAAGGTGCGAACTAAAGAGTTTGAAGCCTACAACACGATCGGCAGAGAAGAGGAAGAGGCTGCAATTAGAGTTTTACGAAGCGGGAAACTCTCAACTTTTCTAGGTACTTGGCATGATGACTTTTACGGTGGGGTTGAGGTTCGTTCACTTGAGAGTGAGTGGGCGGAGTATTTTGGCGTTAAACATGCAATTAGCGTAAATTCAGCAACGTCGGGACTGTTTTGCGCCGTAGGAGCTACCGGGATTGAACCCGGAGATGAGGTGATCGTTAGTGCCTATACGATGAGTGCTTCTGCAGTAGCGGCGGTAGTATACGGTGCAATTCCCGTGTTTGCCGATATTGAAGAGGATTACTACTGCCTTGATGTAAATGCAATTGAAAAGCTTATTACGAAAAAGACAAAAGCGATTATTGTAGTAGATATTTTCGGTCAAGTTTATGATGTGCATGCGATTAATACGTTAGCAAAAAAATATAATTTGATCGTAGTAGAAGATGCTGCGCAGGCTCCAGGTGCTTCACTAGATAACAAATTTGCTGGAACTTTTGGAGATATGGGTGTCTATTCTCTTAATTATCATAAACATATCCATGCAGGAGAGGGCGGAGTCATTGTTACCGATAACGATGAACTAGCCGATAGGTTGTATCTTATTAGGAACCATGCAGAGGCTGTTTTAGATGCGAGAGGATTTAAGGATAAAAAAGAGCTGACCAATATGGTTGGATTTAACTATCGCCTAAGTGAATTGCACGCCGCCATCGCAAGAGAACAGCTAAAAAAACTTGATATGCTTATAGAGACACGCATAGAAAATGCGCTCTATCTTAATGATCAGCTTGCAAATATAGATTTTTTAACGACAACAAAGATCAGGAAAAATAGTACACATGCCTTTTACGTGCAACCGTTTCAATTTGATGCAAAAAAGGCTGGTGTAAGTAGAGCTAAATTTGTGCAAGCGCTAAAAGCCGAGCTTCCTGCTACAAAATTGAGAGATGAATCAGATGTTTTGATCGGCGCGGGATATGTAAAACCGCTCTATCTGCAGCCTATGTATCAAGAAAAGATAGCTTTTGGCTCAAAGGGTTACCCTTTTAATCTAAGCGATCGAAGTTATGAAAAAGGGTTGTGTCCTGTGACTGAATTAATGCACGAAGAGAGGCTTATAACGCATGAACTCATGCGCCCACCTGCGATTCGAGATGATTTGGATGATGTAGTACGTGCGTTTTACAAGGTAGCAGAAAATTTGAATGAGCTTTAACTCTTCTCAAACTGCATAGTGACATATTCGCTGTTTTGATCAATTTTTTTAAAGTTACATGCCAAAAAGAGCTGTATTGAAGCACTGTTATCGTGTTTGATTTGCGCTGTGATACTCTTTTTGGAAGTTTTTGTTAGTGCAAGGGTTAATACTCTTTTTGACAAAGAGTATCCACGAGCAAATTTTGAAAGAGCGATACTTACGGTATGTTCAAATCGTACATAACCTAAAAAGAGTCCGCTTTTTGATTTTGCTATATAAATCTCTATAGATTCTTCAAACTTCTTTTTGCACCAGCTTTGATGTTCTAGCGCTGTTATAGGTTTTGAATGAAGTGACATTTGACGAATTAAAGGCTCATTCGCCAAGATAAAAAGCTCTTGGCAGTCGGATTCTTTTAATATTTCAAGTGAAAAGTCTTGCAGATGGGTAGCTATTATTTCTCTTAACACAGAGTGCTTTTCAATTTGAATATCATTCTTTTTATATCTATTTCTATGCGCATAGAACCTGTTGAGCATTCTAGGAAAAAGTTTTATATGTTTTGTATCTAATGTAAGAGCCAATTTTTTCTCTTTTAGCATTTGCGTAATAGCGTTTTGATTATCGGCTGCGTTGATAGCGATAGAGGGTTTTTTTAGATGTAAAACTTCGATGGTCGTCTGACCCGAGGCGCTTATGACGATGTCTGAGGCTGCTAAAAGGGAGGCAAAGTTTTTTGGATTGAGATGAAGTTTAAAATTTTTTCTGCTTTTTATGAGTTGAAAAATTTTATGTCGATGGGGATTTGTTGCCCCCAAGATAATATTTGCGGTAAACGGGTGATGCCATTTTTTTAGATACTGAATAATCGTAGCGGTAATATTTTTTTCATCGCTTCCCCCTAGCGTTACGCTGAGAGTGAAATTTTTGCTTTTTTTGTGAAACTTTTGTTTAAACTCTTTGCGAAGCATTGCCCACTCTGATCCAAATAGATGATCTTTTTTATCACTGTATGCATAGATATTGGGATTGATAATGAGATCACTGCTATGTTTATTGTTTAAATCTTCATAACTAACAATTGTAGCATTAGTTCCTTTCTGCAAAGTCGCTTCATAGTTTGCGTTTAGGGCGTAGGAATCTAATATAATCGCAAAGGGGTTATAAATTTTTGCCAGTTCAATGACCTCGTTTGCATCATCTATATATTTTAGCTCTAAAACCGATTCAATTTTTTCTTCTAGTGCTTTTGGAAGTGAAAAACAGAGGTAGTAGACTGCAATTTTATGCTCTTTTGCTCTGTCAGCTAATGCAAGAGTGCGCATGACATGACCCATTCCGATTGCGACGGAAGCATCTGCACGTATAAATAGAGTCGCTTTAGGAGCTTTTTTGCTGAACATTTTGGTTTGCCAAGCTCAAATGAGGTTTTTCTTTGAGTAACTCTAGTAGCTCTTTGTAGGAAAAATCCGTTCGGCACTTAAATTCGTTATAGATTGCTTTTATAACGTTAAAATCCTCTTGTACATCAAGCGTTAAACGGTAGTTAGAATTATCTTCACTATCTTTAAAAGATCCCACTTGTGAGTGTGCTCTGATATAAGGAGTAACGTGTTCTCTCTCAAATTTTGAATTTGCCTTTTCATCGGCTTCAAACAGTTTTTGTGCAGAAAAGACTTCACAATCTAAGCCTCTAGGAAATGATCTTTCCTCTACGTTTGAGACATAATCAAAACTATTGTCCTCAAAATATCTAACTACCTCTTTGACGATATCGACATCTATCAACGGGCAGTCAGACGTTAATCTTACAACACTCTGTGTTTGAAACTCCCTAGCACACTGGGTAAAACGGTGTAAAACATCATTTTCGCTTCCTCTAAAGTAGGGGATACCGTGTTTTTCGCAGATTTTTACGATCGGCTCCTCGCTACCGTCATCTGTTGTTGCTACAACAATTTGCTCTTTTAAAGATTCAAGACGTTTAAACATTATCTCAAGAACAGTCGTATCACAGAGATTGAGTAGAACTTTTGAGGGCAGTCGGCTAGAACCCGTACGTGCTTGGATTATAATCAAAAGCTACAACTTTTATAGCTATATTTATCTAGTACCTCTTCAACTATATCAGACGTATTTTTCGCTTCTTCCATACTCATAGCTTGATGGCACGGTATGGAGAGTTCAGAACGCCAAAAATCCTCTGCTACCTGCAAACGCTGCTCGCCGTAGAGTTTTTGATAAAAGCTGTTTTTATAGATCGGTTTATAGTGCACCTGAACGCCGACCCCTTTTTCTAACAGTTCAGCAAAGATATCCTCTTTTGGACATTGAAATTCAGGTTTTAAAAGGATTGGATAGAGGTGCCTTGATGAGCTATGTTTGACATCAATGGTATAAAAATATCTGTTGTTTTTAAATCTTTCATCATAGTAGGAGGCGATCTTTTCACGCTGATCTATAAATTGCGGCAGTTTTTTTAGCTGTGATAGGCCAAGTGCAGCATTAATATCGCTCATCCTGTAGTTATAGCCCATGCTCTGCATGTCACTGTTGTAAAGTTTTTTCTTTACAACACCGTGGGAGCGAAAAAGTTTCATCTTCTCATAAAGTTCTTCACTATCGGTAACGATGGCACCACCCTCACCGGTGGTAATAGGTTTAATTGCATGAAAACTAAAGACTCCGATATCGCCGAACGTTCCTGCAGATTTGCCGTTAACGCTGCTACCAAAAGCGTGCGCCGCATCTTCAATCACCTTCAGATCATGTTTTTTTGCGATATCTAAGATTTTCTCCATATCGCAAATCGTTCCGGCAAAATGGACGGGTACAAGAGCTTTTGTTTTAGGGGTAATTGCACGTTCAATAAAACGTGGATCGATATTACCGTTAAGCATAATATCGCTAAAGATAGGTTTTGCACCAAGTGCTGTTGCCATATTTGAAGTAGCTACGAAACTAATAGGTGAGGTTATAATTGCATCATCTTTAGATAGACCGATCGCATCATAAGCGGCATGCAGCGCTGATGTAGCAGAGTTAAAGACAAGTGCATATTTTGCATTCGTAAATTTTGCGATCTCATTTTCAAACTCTTGATGGATCGCCCCTTGCGTAAGGTGTGAGGATCGTAGAGCTTTTGTGACAGCTTCTATGTCATCGTTATCTATAAGTTGGCGGCTGTAGGGATTCATAGATTTTCTATTTTTTGAAGAAGCTCTTCTTTAGTTATCCAGACATCATTGGTGTCTGAACGATATTCAAAACCGTTAGTAACACGCTTACCTACTTCACCAAGGGCATTTTTTTTGTAATCTATCGGTGCATTAAAGGTGATTGATGGCTCTATCACATAATGATCGGCAAACTCTAAGCTGAGGTGACTATCATCTGAGGGGATCATTACTTCGTGCATTTTTTCACCCGGACGTATACCGATTATCTCTATTTCAAGATTGGGCGCCATCGCTTTAGCCATCTCTATCATCTTCATCGAGGCAATTTTTGGAACAAAAACCTCTCCACCTTGCATTCTCTCAAAGTTTTTCAAAACAAACTCCACACCCTCATCAAGAGTAATCCAAAACCGTGTCATATTTTCATCGGTTATCGGTAATTTTTCAACACCCTCGCTAATCAATCTTTTAAATAGAGGAATTACCGAACCGCGAGAACCCATAACATTACCGTAGCGAACAACGGAGAAAAGTGTCTGTTTCTCTCCGCGTATATTATTTGCCGCGATAAAAAGTTTATCCGAAGCCAGTTTAGTTGCACCGTAAAGATTAACAGGACCTGCGGCTTTATCTGTTGAGAGAGCAATAACTCTTTTTATAGAGCACTCAAGTGCAGCGTCAATGACGTTTTGCGCACCCATAATATTTGTCTTAATGCACTCCATTGGGTTATATTCTGCAATGGGAACATGTTTCATCGCTGCAGCGTGTACGACGTAATCCACTCCGTCCATAGCTTTTTTTAGTCTGGGAAGATCTCTTACATCTCCGATAAAGTAGCGCATACACGATGCTTGAAACTGTTGTGCCATCTCATACTGTTTGAGTTCGTCACGTGAGTAGATGATCACTTTATTGGGAGAGTATCGCTTTAGAAGGGTAGTAACAAAAGCTTTTGCAAAGCTTCCAGTCCCGCCTGTTATTAAAATATTTGTATCGTTAAACATCGTCTGTAAGCCTCTTATGAGAATGGATAAAATTATAGCTAATATCGGATATATAATAAATTATTAAATATAGTGAACAAAATTGGAACACTGTTTGCTTTCATTTCCTTGATATTTCCTGTTTGACCGTTTGAAGGGTACAGGTTTAGTGAAAGGAATCCATAAATGAGACAGTATATAAAACATTCTGCCGTTGCTCTAGCGTCACTATTTATGATGTCGAGTCAACTTGGTGCAGAGGAGACAAAGAGTGTTGCCCAACTGCAGCAAGAGCTTGATGAGATGCGTAAACTCTTAAGAAATGATGCGGAAGTTCCTCATCCGGTAGTTTTAGATGATTTAGTTATACCAAACTCACCGCTGCTTCGTCCAAATCGTATAATGACGATCAGTTCAACGGGTATGGGTGTAGCACCTGAGGTTACATCATCTCCAGCACAGGCATTAGCACTAGCTAAACGTGCGGCAATCGTAGATGCTTATAGACAACTTGGTGAGAAGATGTATGGTATCCGTGTTGATGCAAAAGATACGATCAAAGACATGATGTTAAAAGATTCAAAAGTACAAACAAGATTATTAGCTGTTATTCGTAACGCGGAAATCATAGAGGTGAATTTCTCTGATGGTCTTTGTGAAGTTACTATGGAACTTAAATTGGATGCTAAACGCTGGTATCGTATTCTAAACGGAATGCGTTAAAAAAACTTAAAAGGTATTAACATTATTATAAAAAAGACGATTGTTTTTTACGATATGTTACAGCCTTGCGATAATAATGGAGTATTATCATGAAGCAAATTATTAATTGGATTGGAATTTCACTTTTAACGCTTGCTATAGCAACTTTAAATAGTGGTTGTATAAGAGCATCGATAGCATTAGGTGGCGATGCAGATAGAGAAGCACCTAATCAGTTTTTTGGAGCTCCTCAGGGAAATCCAGCCTACTATCCGTCACCGTACGATAGTTACTAAAGGAGAAATGTTATGAAAAGTCTTTTTTTAACACTAGGCATACTTTTTTTCTTTAGCGGATGTGGCGGGGGATTAACAGATAGAATTGAAACTGCAATCAAGCGTTTGAACTCCTTTGATGACTGGAGAGAAGAGCTGCGAAAAATTTCAGATAAAACGCTTCTTAGCGATAATCTTACAATTCAAGCTAAGGGACCTAAAGAAAATCTTTATCCGCCGCTTTTAGAGATAGGGATAACAACCTATACGGTTGATGGATATTTAGATATTCCATTTAGAGTTAGTGATGCAGACGGGAATGTTGTAGAGGTAAATGTTTCGGTTGCTGATAAGGGATTGGTTGAAACACAGGTTGTTCAGATGTTAGATAATGCAATTGATATCGACTCAAAAAATGGTGTTGATCTTAATCTTAGACTAACAGCGCTTCAAAGTGGAAGTACCACGGTTACGCTTAATATATCTGATTCTTTTGAAGAAGCCAATAAAAGTATAACCAGTAGAGTTGGAACACCTGCAACTATAAGCATAAATGTTGTCGGTGTTTCATCACTAAGTAATATTGTAACAGCAGCAACGCCTAGCTTTGGTGTTACTTTAACAGCCGAGGATGAATTGGCAAATATTAAATTTGCACCCTTAGCTGATACGAGTGGAACACCAGAACAGATGTTTATTAAAATAGACGGTCAGTTTAGGGCAGGAGTTACATACCCTTCAGATTACACCGGAAAACAGTTCATATACACCTTTAACTCTAAAGAATTTGATGGGCTATTTACTCCGGGGATATTAGAGTATTAAGGCATTGTGATGAGAAAGTTTTTGCTTTTTATTTTTACAACTGTTTTGTTACACGCAGATACTCTGCATATCCATAAAGGGTGGGGTATGTACTCATTCGGTGAAGAAGTTAAAGATATACGATCAATCTTTGGTACACGATCTGAAGGAGTTCTATTCACGTTTGACGGAGCTGGTTGGAAGACATTTGATTTTTCAAAGTCCACAAATAGCTTTAATAGAATCGGTAAAAACCAAGGTTTTTGGTTGAACAGTAAAAATGATCAGTTTATAGATGGTTTGAGAAACAGCTATCAAACCAAGCTTTCAATTTCAGAAGGTTGGAACCTTTATGGAATGAACGGCGCAGTAACGGATATGTTTAAAACATTTACATTGCAAAGTAACATACTGTCAATTTGGAGTTATATACCTACATGTTCTGCGTGGAGAAAAAATAATGCAAAAGCTCAAGAGATAGACACTTTGGCTACATATGAGGGTTTTTGGCTACAAGCTAAAAAAGCTTTTACACTTACGATAAATCACAGCAGTCAAAATTTGCTTTCAAGCTGGAATGTAACAAACAATGGGGTTTCACTTTACACGGAGTGTGAAGAGCCGCTAAGCATTCTGTTTAATGAAAGCAGTAAAAGCGGTTCAACTGCAAATACGATGTATCTAAATATCAACGGTACCGAGCGTGCGGGTATACCGTTTCCTTCAAAATATACAAATGAAAAGTTTAAGGTTATTTACAAATTTGTTACCTATGAAGGAAATTTTGCAAACGGCACGGTTAATGTCAGAAGGGAAGGTTTGTGATGAAGTATCTAATAACTTTTCTTTTGCTTGTTTCATCACTTTTTGCCATTAAACTGCAAAAGGGTATGAACATTTTAGGTATGACGACTACCGAAATACTTTCAGAGGGTCGTTTTAGAAGTGACATTGATATTATTTACGGTGCAGTTAATGGAACATGGCAGTCTTTTAATCCAAATAAAAAAATGGCATTTAACGGGTTAAAAGAGCTTGAAAAAGGTAAGGGCTATATTGTAGTAGTTGCTCGTGTTATGGAGTTTCCAAATGCTACGAAAGGGATAGGAACTCAGGTAAAATGTCCTCAGTTGGATAAGGGTGTGAACATTGTTCCGATGTATTCATACAATTTTGCAAATATTTCAAACAATAGTTTTGATATAAACGGCTCAGTTGTTAATTCAATCTTTAGTACGAAAGAGAATAGTTATATCTCTTTTAATCCTCAAGTTCCTCTACCACTCAATTCACTGCAACAAATTACTAATGGACGCTATTATGTGGTAGATACACTAAATGATAATATAGAAGCTTGCGGGGTGAAATTGGACGGTGAGACAATTCCTGATAGTACTGATTCAGATATATTACCGTTTGATTTTTTTCCTCAAAATGATGTTCCTAGAAATACATTCATTGAATCAAATACAGTTTTAGTAAATATAGGAACAAGTCCATCAAGTGCATATGTTGAGGATGGTTTTATCGTTAAAAATGGAGATGAAAACGATTCAGCAAAAGAGCAGTTTATAATGAACGGAGACAAAATTAAGATTAAACTCCTCTCTTCATCGGAATATGATACGAAAAAGAGTGCAACGTTACATTACAAAGGTGCAAAAACAACTTTTGATGTTACGACACTATCAGAAATAAGAAAACTGCCGTTTGAATTTTGGCCGCAAAAAGATATTGAAATTAATACAATTATTGAATCAAATGATGTTTTGATCAATATAGGAGATGAACCTTCAAGTGCATATGTGGATAACGGTGTATTGATAAAAAATGGGGATGCGGAGAATGCTGCGTCAAGTATGTTTATCTCAAAGGGAGATAAAGTAAGAATACAAGCACTTTCACCTTCAGAGTACAGTGCAACGGGTGTCTCAAATTTATATTATAGAGATGCCAAAGCAACTTTTGAGTTTACTACCGCTAACATTGATGTAATCCCTGTGGATGAGGGGAACCTTACACTAAGATTTCAGACTCAAATAAATGTATTAAGAAACAGTTTTATTACTTCGAATGAAGTCTTAGTAAATGAGGGTGAAACATCAACAAAAGCGTATGTAAATCAGGGTGTCATTATTAAAAATGGAGATATTAATAACTCATCTTCAGAACAACTGATTAAAGCTGGTGATAGAATTCAGATTCAGCTCTCTTCATCGTCAGAATATAATACAACAACTACTGCAACACTATTTTATTTGAACGGTAAGACGAGTTTTAGTGTGAGAACATTGACTAAAGAAGATGCGAAACTTGATTTTAAATCTGTTAGTGGAGCGCCGATAGAGTATCCTGTATTATCAAATGAGGTACTGGTTAGGTTTGGAAATACTCCTACGGAAGCAAGTGTTAATAATGGACTATTAGTAAAAAATGGAGATTTGACTACCGCATCGGTTTCTCAAACAGTAAAAGCTGGTGATAAGATACAAGTCCAGCTTGTATCATCAAATGAGTATAATAAAACAGTTGTGTCAACGGTAAGCTATTTGGGTGAGTTGGCAGACTTTAACGTTACAACTTTAGAATTTGCGGATTTCGTACCGGAAGATTTCATTTTTGAATCTATTGAAACAAATCCAAATAGAATTGTAATATCCAATCAGGTAGAAATTTTAGATATATCTCAAGCATTACCTGCCACAGCTGAAATTTTGTATGGCACACAAGATGTAACGATTGTACAAAATGGTGTTGATACACTTTCTAGAACCGTAAACGTATATGCAGGTGACAAAATAAACTTAAAAGTACCTGTTACAAGGGAACCTGCAATCGTTAAATTGACTGTAGGAGAGAAGACAAGTAATTTTGAGATTACATTATCAGATGTTGTTGATTATACTCCCGATAAGTTCTTTTTGATTGAGAAAAATAATTTAGATCCAAATATCAAAGTCTTTTCAAACGACATTATTATTTCTGGGTTAGACCCTTTTAGAAAAACGTATGCTGCAGCCTTGAATGCGGATGTTTACGTTAACGGTACAAGTAGCGGTAACTATGCAATGGTTCAAAATGACGATATTGTAAAACTAGCTATGCAGACTCCTGCACAGCTTGGTACTCTTAAGATAGGTCAATTATATATAGGTGGCGAATTTTCAGAATTTAATATTACAACGACATCGACTAATCCAGATCAAGATGATAATCCAACAGAATTTAATATTAAACCTGCGTTAAACGTAGATGTAAGTACATATGCAACATCAGAAGAGATCGTAGTGCTTGGTATTAATATTCTTGCAACTGTAACACTTGATAAAGGAATACTGATAGTTAACGGTGTTGAGATACCTTCAAATCAAACTTCCGTTGCAGAATTTGACAAGGTGCAGATAAAAGCTCTATCGAGTGATAGTTATGAAGATGAATTACTATTTAATTTGACAATTGGACCGGTAACGAAGTCTTTTAAAGTTGTAACTAAAGAACAGCCTGTAAATATTTTGTTAGAAAATCAGCGCTATAGAAAAGAGCAAAATGTTACATTACCTTTATCTGCGGCTCCTGCAGCAATTTCTTGGGGAATAGTCGAAGGTAGATTACCTTCGGGGTTAATATTTGATTCTGATAGAGCTGTTATTAAGGGTGTGACTGCAGATGAGAACAATATAAGCGAATTTACAATTAAGGCAACTATTGTTAACGGTGAAAGTTCACAAGTGAAAAGAACAATTGAAGTTGGGGATTATATATCCACTGTTTATCAAACTCCAGACATTGATGGCGGTATAGAATATGATGACGCTTGGTATAAAAACAACAAGAACTTGGGAGTTCCGATTACATTTGAGAGATTACTCACTGATGGAGTTATACAAGTAAATTCTCGTTTCAATTGGTTAGATATCGATGTTGATAGAATGACGTATGTTGAGGCTAAATCATTTTGTGAGAATTTGGAATTTGGAGGATTTAATAGTTGGAGATTACCGACAATTCATGAACTTCAAATGATAAACGGACATCAGGAGAAATTTGATTATATTGGACTTGGTTTTATGTGGTCATCAACACCTTCTATTGAAAGAAGTGGTTGGTATTGGTATGTTGATTTTGGAAATGGCGGTAAAAGCTATGTTTTGAAAAAAACGGATAAAGCTTTCGTTAAATGTATAGTAGGTGCAAGATGAAAAAGTTATTGATATTATTTTTAGTGTTTGAATTTCTTTGTGCAAATGAACGCTTTGGAAAGATGGATCAGTTCAATAATATAATACCTGACGGTGCACCGATATGGTATGCTGTGGACGATAAAGTGACAAATTTAATGTGGGAAGTGAAAACATCATCGAACGTAAGAACTATTTACAAGTGGGAAAATGGCAATAGTCATCCTGCAATTGAATATTGTGAAAATCTTGTTTTAAATGGTTATAATGATTGGCGTTTACCTAATATTAACGAGCTTAAGTCGTTGATTGATTATACTAAACTTCCTGCGGTAGATGCTGAATATTTTAAAACAGATCCATTGCATAAGTTTTATTGGGCATCTTCAGCTGTACACCTTTTGCCTGATGCAGCTTGGTTTATGAATGTAGAAAATGGTTTTACGTTTTATAGTGAAAAAAACTTTGAGTATGCTGTTAGATGCGTGCGGGGAGGCTTTTAATGGCAAAATAGAAGTTTTTTACATTAGAAACCAAAAAAGGTGCAAAGAAATTTTGCAAAAAGACTAAAGTTTTTTTAGATTGTGACGATGTATTTGTCACAAGGATGTACTACAACAACTTAAAGGAGAAGTGATGAAACGTTTAATAGGTATTCCATTATCAATAGCGGCGGCAAGTACTATTGCAATGGCGGCAGGTAGCTTTACATTAAATTTTACAAGTTCAAGCAGTGACACTTGGCAATTAGTAGGTGCAGATCAAGGGATGGATATTTCAGCTCTTGTAGGAACTGCAGCATCACCTGGGTCAGCTGCATCTGTTATTCAGTCTGCATGGTATTATGATGATGTAACTGGCGCTTGGAAAGTAGCGGCAAATACTTTTAATCCTGCTCAGGTGGGGTACACGCTTTTAACGGCAACTAACCCATATGAGGGTGTTTGGATGAGAATTAAGGGTGGATCAGCTGCGAGCGCAACAGTTAGTACGACAACAGACGGTACACAGGCAAGTTTTGCAGTTACTCAAGGTTGGAACTTACGTGGTGTGGGTGAAAGTGTTTCTACAACGAGTGCTTCACAGTTGATTAAATATCCATTTTTGAATGATAAAACTAACGGTATATTAATTTATACATATAATATTGCAACGAATGCTTTTGAAGTTTACAGCCCAAATGGGTTTGTATCAACCTTTACCGGTACACAGTTTTCTACAATTAACGCTTATGAAGGTTTCTGGATTAGAGTTGATAATACAAAAACGTATACTATTTCAGATGCTGCAGCTAGCGTAACAGCTTCATTGCCTGTAACTGACGGTATTATCGGTGATCCCGGTTCACTTATAGATGCTGCAACTCTTGCAGATAATACTCTGAACAATTTCTCAACGTTGTTGAAGTTTGGACCAAATGCTAGATTAGCTTCTACTTCGTTAACTTCATTTTCTGGTACTGCATCGACGGCAACAAGTGATCTTAACACGACCCTAAGAAGTGCTAGTAGTCAAATGCTAACTACAAGAGATGCACTGAGTTTAGCAAGAAATTCTGTCGATACATTGAATGCAAAATTAAGTGGGACTGGATTTGTAAGTGTTAATAGCATTAGTGGACCTATTGCTAGGATAAAAGCACTAGTTAATGATCTTAACTCAAGTATTCAAGCAGTTGCTGGGACTAATAGACCTGGTGATTATAACTTGACTGAGACAAACTCTTCTTCAGACTTGGGTACTAGTGGTACTGCTTCACAAATAGGTATGGGAAAATATTTAACGTTTCACCCTTTAAAATCTGATGTAAATACTACTAGATTGGATCCTATATTATTAGCAGCAACTCAAGGTAGGGATAAAAGCTCTTCATTGAGTACATATGTTCAGGCACTTTCGGCGAATTTTACAGAACTTAATACGACAATGAAGGACTTTAATACATCTGTATGGCAAGCGGCTAACGGTTCAGATACAAATGCGACCATAGGCATCGTTGCAGCAGATGTTAATGCAAGTGCTGAAGTTTTAAAAGTCGTAACTGCTACTATGCAAGACATTAACGGTTCGCATACTTTAATTTTGACATATAATCCACAAGTTGGAACTCCAGTTGTTGCTACTATTGATTTAAATAGTTCATCTGATCCTGCTGTTGCGAGTACGCTTAACACAGTTACGTTTCCAATCCAAAGTGAGGACAACTTATCTGTATTTAATGCAATTAAAAATGCTATTGCATTAGATGCAACCATGTCAGCGGCACTTACAACCGGAACACCAAATACTGCTATTCCTAATCCTGAAATGAATATTACAGGTATAACGGGGGTAGGAAACTTTGGTCTTACTCTAGGTCATTCTAGTACGGTATCTCCAAATATTTCTGAAGCAAATATTACGGAAACAAGGGCGTATGCAGCTGCAGTTACGGGTGTGTCACAAACAAGCTCTGTTACGTTTGACGGTGTATTTACTGGGGGAACTCAGATTGATTTCAACCTTTCTGCTGTAGAAGATCAAACAGATGTACACTATACGGGAAGCTTAATGGATACTAACGTTACGTTGGTATTAACGGCTGATAAAACAGGTGCTGAAGTAGCTGCATTATTATCTACTGAAATTGATAAGGATACAAGTGCGCACGGTTGGGGTGATACTGCAATAAATTCTACAAGCGGTTCGAAATCTGTTTCTACGAATGGTACGTCAGGTACGTTAACGTTAGAAGCAAACTCATCATTCGCGGGTACTAGCTACACTCTACTGGTAACGGTTGATGGTAATATATTAATTAACGCTTTAGCTACTCAGTCCGATATAACTGGACCGCTTATTTATGATGCTGTCAACAATTATGCTAGCCTAACAGCAGCTTCGGGGGCACAGAGTGTTCTAAATTGGGAAGCTAATGCCTCTAATTTTCATCAGGCGGTTGAAAGTTACAGGTTTGCAACACTTTCTGTTGATGGAACAGTGTATACGGATAGTGGAAGCCGTTTGGTATGGGATGTGGAAGAAAAAACATCAACTAGTGCATGTGGGGCTTCAAATAGATTTAACATAAATAATTGGGCTCTACCTACAATTCCTGAACTGATTACACTATATGATGCATCAACGGATGCTATGTCTTTAACATGGTTGAATGCTCTTGATTTTAGCAATGCACCATTTACTGTTACACCGTCAACAGGATTGAATTTAAACAAAGTATTCTTTGTTTCAAGTGATGGTAACGCATCGGCAACTACTATTACGGTAGAAACAGAGAGAAGAGTGCTAAGTGCTAGCGGTATGACTATTCGTGAATACAATAGTACGGATACATCGGTACATATGAGCCCTCACTGTGTGGCTCAACAGACATCAACAACAGATTTTGATGAGTATTACAACACTAGTAGGTTTGGAGCTGGAAATACGTTAACTAATATTGCAACTACAGCATTAGCAAGTTTAAGTGATGCTGATAAAAAAGTTACTGACAGTGCGCTTAACATTGAATGGGAAAGAAAGATTACAGTAACGTCGAGTACTGCTCCATACAGTGATTATGCTAATGCTGAGTATTACTGTGCCGTTCTTAATCATGGAGGTAAAACAGATTGGAGACTTCCTACAATAGAAGAGTTGACTTCATTGAACCTATTTGATATTGAAGCACGTTACAACTTGACACAGGCTTCTACAGGCTTAAATAGAGCTACTCTATTCTTATATGACTTTAATGATAGCTCTAACTATTGGTCAACTGATTCAGTTGACGTAAATGGAACCGCTTATTACAAAGTTCTAAATCCGATTTCTGATGTAAATTCTACTAACATGTTTAGTACTACTGCACCGGCAACCGGAGCGACTGATACTCGTGCTATCTGTGTTAGAAACCAATAGTTAAAATATAATTTTATCGAAGGGTAATCCCTTCGATAGACTTTGGTATGCAAAATGCTTCTTACGTGTAAAGGATTTTTATATGAGATTTTTACACATTTATCTACTACTATACTTTTTTACCTTTACTCTATTTGCAGAAGATAGTTTTGCTCCTCCACAAATTGCTGATTCACTTGGTGCCAATACAGGTCAAGTTCCTTCAGAATTTGTTGAAATAACGGGGGTTGAGGATGGTCAAACGATAGCTACAGTGAAATCTCCATCTTTGAATATTGATTTAGTTCCAGAACTTGTTGTTCAGTATGAAGGAACTCTTTTTAGTCCCCTACTTTATTTGCATCAATACAGCTATTATATTGAACGTTTTGATGCTGAAGGAAGGGTAAATGTCATAACTTTAAATTCTAACGGAACAACTACTATTTTTTCTCCAATCAGTGTCAATTTGAAACTAGATGCATTAGTTTCTGGAAATTATCGGATTAACGTGGCACCCTATTTTATTCATAAAGATACGGATCAAAGATATATTGGTAAAACCACCTCGATTAGTTTTAGCGTGTTAAATGATAATAAAGAACCATTTATCCTAAGAGTATCAGACATCAATGTGACCAAAAATTTTGGAGACGTTGATATTCCAATAACAATAATTGAACCTAATCCAGGTGATGAGTTTACTTCTTTGGTTGTTACAACGAATAGAAGTGATCTAATTTCACATTCGCCGGACATTGAATCTAAGAGAGTTTATATTGATGAAACACCTCAAAGGTTTACAGGAATTGTAATACCAAAGAAAAAAATTGAAGGATATATCCGAGTTAGAACACTTCCCAGTGTAACAGGAGAGGCAATTATTACATTGAATGCGATTAGTGGTGGAAAAATTTCTGCACCGGTTTCGTTTATGGTAAATATTAATGAGGATAGGATTGTACTAGTTCCAGGATGGAATCTAACTTCATTGCCTATCATAAAAAAAATTGAGAAAATAGAGAGTGTTTTTTCAGACGTAGAAGGGATATATGCGTACCAAAAGGATAAATGGTTACTCTATGAAAAGGATTCAAAAACTAATACTTTATCAAAGATGAGTGAAGGTTGGGGGTATTGGATAAAATCTTCAAAATACCAAGCTATATTATTTAAAGACGGAGATGATTATGATCTATTTGGTGGTGGATACGAAGAACATTTTGAGAATGAGTGGAACCTTTTAGGTGCCGGTAAAGAGACGACAATTTTTGATGAAAATACCGATATATGGGTATATAGAGAGGGTAAATGGATAGGTTCTGTCCTACCTGATATATCTTTAACCTTAAAGCGAGGGGAAGGTTTTTGGCTTAGAATACAGAAATAACCTTTTTATAAGAAAAAAAATGGTATCGTTTCTGTTTATGCGGGGTGTTTATCATGATTTTAGCTCAATCGGGTGATCAGCTTAAAACTGTAGGTTCACAGGCATATGTTGCTAAAAGTGGCACTACGACAAATACTACAGACCTTTTACGTGTCTATTCACAGACTATATCGACAAACAGTGAAAATACTTTAACTGCTAATGATTTTTCAAAGAGAGGATTTAAGTCGCTTGAAACTTCTCTCACTTCTTCAAATAGCGCAATTGGACTTATAGATACTGCTTCATCCGGGATTAATGCACAATTAGAAGTATTGGACAAAATGGAAAAGCTACTCAATGAGCATAAAAATAATCCGTTAGCCGGTCAATCTTTTGATAAACAAATAAGACAGCTTGCGCAAGAGTTTGACGATATTGCATCTTCTGCTATTTTTGAAAATCAGAGTGTATTAGAAAGTCCTATTATGAAAACTTTTTTGGCAAATCAAGAGAGTGGATATGTGAGAGTTGAAACAAATGAGACTAACTCTAAAAGTTTAGAGAAATCATATTTTGAAACCTACCAACCAATACTTTTATATAATCAAAATGAGGCATTTGGAACGGTTGATATCTATTTAGATTCTATAACATTTAATTCTGTAGTGGGAGATTCTAGTGGAGAAGGGTTTGGTGCTATAGTGGATGCTATCAATGCTTTTTCATCAACGACGGGAATATCTGCCAAGGCTGATGTCATCTATAGGCCATTTATATCTACCGAGATAGCAGCGGGGGAGACACCGGAGAATTTTGCATTAAATGATCAACTCATAGGAGAAGTTACGGTGCTTGATCGCGATAAAGATGATGCACTAACAAATGCGATTAATGCCTATACTGATCAGACAGGATTGAAAGCTTCAAAAGATAATGGTGTTTTTGTTTTAGAAAGCTTGGATCAACGCGGGATAAAAATTAGCGGTGATAATGATAAACTGAGTGCTATAAATTTAATTGATATTAGTAAAGTTCCTTCAGGCTCGACTACAGGGGTCGCGCAGTTTGAACCCGGAGATACGTTAGAAGAGTATGAGTATGAGTTACCTGGAGGCGTGAATATAACCTCTTTTACCATAGATGAGTTTGACGGTGATTTCGGTCTTTTTGACGTTTATGTGCAAAATGGAGATAACGAAGCTGTTCAGGTTGCTGATAGCGTACTCTCATCAGGTGATAATGTTTCAAAAGTACAAACTGTTGATGTAACAACGACATACGGTGATAAGGTTCTCATACGACCTGAAGGTTCACTTGGGGGATATTGGCGGATAGATGGATTAGAGGTGTTTGGAAAGCCAAATACAGATCTATTTCAAGCTGGAAAACTTGAGATTGAAAAACCAAATGGAGATAGAGTTATCGGTGATAGAGGCCTAAACTCTTTTAACCGTAGAGCAGAACTTGTAAAATCTTTTGGTGATATTTCACTTCTAAGCGATTCTGATGTGACAAAAGCAGAGGTTATGATAAATTCTGTAAGAGAAAAACTTCAAGGCTTTAGTGCAGCACTTGATACTCAAAAGAGTGCACTGATTGCTCATAATTCTGTGACTTTGCAGACGCTTAGTTCATCATTTACTTTGCAGGAACAAAACATTGCGGCAAATGAGCAGACTTCAATTCGAGATATTTTAGTTGAGGCGTCAGGTTTTGCACAAGTTCAAAAGATTAGATCTTCAATTGATATGCAACTTTTACTAGGAGATCCTGCTAGTCCTGCCGGTAGTGTAAGTTCAATCCCTGAAAGCTCACAAAGTGTTCTATTAAATGAGGCAGTATAAGTTTTTTTTGATAAAATTTCTTTATGACAAACAAATTAAAAATTGAATTTATCGATGTCGTTACCCCTTCAGATACGGCAGTATCGGCGGCGCGTACATGTTACGCGGCAAAAGGATTAGTTAAACCTGAAAAAAGTTCAGGCTGGGCTCGTAAGGACTCTCTTCTCGGGTCTGTTTTTGAAGCGGGACACCACACCACACTACAGCATACGCATATAACGATGATGATTGAGGGTATGAGTCGCCATCTGATATGGAGACTGCTGCATTCTCACCCATTTTATAATAGCGAACAGGTAAGTCAACGATATGCGAAGATGAGTAGCGATGCTTTTGTTTATCCGCAACATGCAGATGAGAAGGCATGGCAGGAGTACTACTCACAGCAGTTTAATGATTATGAAACGTTGATTGAGCTACTTATGGATGATGCATCAAAACATACGCCGAAATTTCGACAAAATGATGTAGTAAAAAAAGCGCAAGAGATGGCGCGTTATGTACTTCCTGGTGGGATGAGTGCCTACCTCTATCACACGGTAAACATTATAACTCTACTTAGATATATTGCGGTTGCTCAAACTTTGCAAGAGTGTGCAGATGAAGCAAAAGAGTTTGCAAAGATTATTGCCGAAAAACTTGTTCAGATTGACCCCGCACTTGAACCTTTAATACTAAGTGCACAAAGTTCTAAACCGAAATGGAAACACTCATCACTCAAAAAGATAAAAGAGTGTAACAATATAGAAGATGATGAGAGTGTTAGGGTTTTTGATATAGTGGGTAGTTTTGATGTTGAGACAAGTGAGAACTACGCAGATGTATTGCGCTTTTCTCAGATGATACCGGATGAAGGGATACTAGGAGGTTTTAGCACTTACATTAAACTTTCACTTTCAGCTGATGCACAAAATCAAAGGCATAGAAAAAGTCCTGCAATAAGACCACTTTTAGAAGAAAACTATAGACGTAGCTTCTACACACCGCCGCTAATTAGAAATAATGCACTAGCGTTGGAGCTTTACAATAGATCTATACAGAGAAGTTACGACTTTTTTGAACAACAGAGTAAAAAAATCAGTTTTTCCGAAGCTGTATATGCCTTAAGTAATGCACATGAAATTGAGATAGTAGAAAGAAATGATTTTAGTTCATTTCATCATAAGGCACAGATGCGACTATGTTACAACGCACAGCAGGAGATTTTTGATATCGTATATGAGCAGGTTTCTCAGTTACGAGAGTATGATCTTAACGGTGCAGAGAAGTTTTTACCGCCGTGTACGATAAGAGCTGAAAATAAGATTCATCCAATATGTCCTGAGGGGAGCAGGTTTTGCGGCGTTAAGGTCTGGAAACTTGATTTCGATGAGTACCGTAGGGACATATAAACTGCGTTTTAACACTTAATACTATAAATAAGAACATTTTAAAGACAAATTAGGTAGTATTCGCTTCCGTCAAAAATTGCCCTTGTTTTGTAGCGGGGCAAACCAACCAAAAGAACGGAAAAAAAATAAAGGAAATAGATAGTGCCTACTATTAATCAATTAGTTCGCAAAGAGCGAAAAAGGGTGATTAAGAAATCAAAATCACCGGCATTGGAAAGTTGTCCGCAACGCCGTGGTGTATGTACTCGTGTTTATACGACTACACCAAAAAAGCCTAACTCGGCTTTACGTAAAGTTGCAAAAGTTCGTCTTACTACAGGGTTTGAAGTAATTAGTTATATCGGTGGAGAGGGACATAACCTTCAAGAACACTCGATTGTACTAGTACGCGGTGGTCGTGTAAAAGATTTACCGGGTGTGAAGTATCACATTGTTCGTGGTGCACTTGATACTGCAGGTGTTGCTAATAGAACAGTTGCTCGTTCTAAATATGGAACAAAAAAACCTAAAAAGTAGGTTGAATATTTAATTGATGCAGGTTTTGGACATGGGTGCCAATAACTTGAGTAAATTTAACAAAATAAATTGAAGGAATAAACGTGAGAAGAAGAAAAGCTCCCGTACGTGAGGTAATGCCAGATCCACTATACAATAGTGTGGTAGTTACTCGTTTTGTAAATAAGTTGATGAAAGACGGTAAAAAAAGTGCTGCTGAAAAAATCATCTACAATGCATTAACGCATATTAGTTCTAAAGATGATTTAGAAGGTATCGAAGTTTTTACTGCTGCTATTGAGAATGTTAAGCCTATTTTAGAGGTTAAAAGCCGTAGAGTCGGTGGTGCTACCTATCAAGTTCCGGTAGAAGTTCGTCCTGTTCGTCAGTTATCACTGGGGATCAGATGGTTGGTTGATGCTGCTCGTAAAAGAAACGAGCGTACGATGGCGTTACGTTTAGCAAATGAGCTAATGGACGCTGCTACAAACAAAGGTGCTGCTTTCAAGAAGAAAGAAGATACATATAAAATGGCTGAAGCGAATAAAGCTTTTGCTCACTATCGCTGGTAAGGAATCTTCATGGGAAGAAGTACAAATCTTAAAGACGTCCGCAATATCGGTATTGCGGCACACATTGATGCGGGAAAGACTACGACGACCGAGCGTATTCTTTTCTATACGGGAATCTCTCATAAAATCGGTGAGGTTCATGACGGTGCTGCTACTATGGACTGGATGGAGCAGGAAAAAGAGCGTGGTATTACGATCACTTCAGCTGCAACAACTTGTAGCTGGGACGAAAAACAGATAAATATCATCGATACTCCGGGCCACGTTGATTTTACAATCGAAGTTGAGCGTTCTATGCGTGTTCTTGATGGTGCTGTTTCAGTATTCTGTGCAGTTGGTGGTGTTCAGCCGCAATCAGAAACTGTATGGCGTCAGCGTAACCGTTATGGGGTACCTTCAATCGTTTTCGTTAACAAAATGGATAGAACAGGTGCTGATTTCTATATGGTTGAAGACCAGATTAGAGATCGTCTTAAAGGTAATCCGGTTCCAATTCAACTTCCTATCGGTGCAGAAGAGAATTTTCAAGGTATTATCGATCTTGTAAAAATGAAAGCTATCGTTTGGGATCAAGATGCGGCTATGGGTTCAAACTATCACGTTGAAGATATTCCTGCAGATCTACAAGATAAAGCAGATGAGTATCGTGAGAAGATGATTGAATCAATTGCTGAGACTGATGGTAATGAAGAGCTAATGGAAAAATTTTTAGAGGGTGAAGATATTAGCGAAGAAGAGATCGTAGCTGCTATCAAATCTGCAACTCTAAATATGGATATCGTACCAATGACTTGTGGTACGGCATTTAAAAATAAAGGTGTTCAGACTCTACTTGATGCTGTAGTTGCATACCTTCCTGCACCGACTGAAGTTGCTCAGATAAAAGGTACTATGCAAGACGATGAAGAGCAAGAAGTTACAGTAGAATCAACTGATGACGGTGAAGTTGCAGCGCTTGCATTTAAAATTATGACTGACCCTTTTGTTGGACAATTAACATTTGTTAGAATGTACCGTGGTATCATGGAGAGCGGAACATATCTTTACAATACGACTAAAAATAAGAAAGAGCGTATCGGTCGTCTTCTTAAAATGCACTCGAATAAACGTGAAGAGATTAAAGAGCTTTATGCAGGTGAAATCGGTGCTGTTGTTGGTCTTAAATCAACAACCACTGGGGATACTTTAGCAGGTGAAAAAGATAAAGTTATCCTAGAACGTATGGACTTCCCAGATCCAGTTATCTCTGTTGCGGTTGAGCCAAAAACAAAAGCTGACCAAGAAAAAATGGGTATCGCACTACAAAAGCTTGCAGCTGAAGATCCATCTTTCCGTGTTTCAACTGATGAGGAATCTGGTCAAACTATTATTTCAGGGATGGGTGAGCTTCACTTAGAAATCCTAGTTGACAGAATGATGCGTGAATTTAACGTTGAGGCTGAAGTTGGTAAACCACAAGTTGCTTACCGTGAAACAATTCGCCAAGAGGTTACGCAAGAGCACAAATATGCAAAACAATCTGGTGGTCGTGGTCAATACGGACACGTATTTTTACGTATTATGCCAGTTGAGCCGGGTACCGGTTATGAGTTCTTTGATGAGATTAAAGGTGGATCTGTTCCAAGAGAGTTCATTCCTGCAGTCGATAAAGGTATCCAAGAAGCACTTGAAAACGGTGTAATGGCTGGATATCCTGTGGTTGATGTTCAAGTAGCACTCTATGACGGTTCATACCACGATGTTGATTCAAATGAGATGGCATTTAAACTAGCAGCTTCAATGGCTATGAAAGAGGGTTGTCGCGCAGCTAAACCTGTAATCCTAGAGCCAATGATGAAAGTTGAAGTTGAAGTTCCAGAAGAGTACATGGGTGATGTTATCGGTGACCTTAACCGTCGTCGTGGACAGATCAACTCAATGACTGATCGTCACGGAAATAAAATCGTTGATGCATTTGTACCGCTTTCAGAGATGTTTGGTTACTCAACTGACTTAAGAAGTAGTACACAAGGTCGTGGTACATACTCTATGGAATTTGATCACTATGAAGAGGTTCCAAAAAGTGTTGCTGATGAGATCGTTAAAAAGAGAAACGGTTAATTTAAACTTCTAAATTCCCCCTTTTATGGGGGAAATCCACAATAAAATTTTCTATACAAAATTGCTTATGTCCCGATAGCTCAGCAGGATAGAGCACAAAATTCCTAATTTTGAGGCCATGCGTTCGAATCGCATTCGGGACACTCTTCTGTAGCTTAACTAAATCAAAACTAACAATCTATATTATTAATTTAAGAAAAATAAAAGTAAAATACATTAACGTTATATTTGAGGGGAAGTGATGAAGAGAGTAATGTATGCGTGCATGCTAGCGGTAAGTATACTATACGGCGAGAATGAGATGATCCGTCAAAGCGGTACCTATAACCTGATATGGCAAGATGATAGAAGTGTAGTGAGTGAAAAAATGGATTTTCAAGGGGCAATTGATTATTGTAATAATTTAACATTAGGGGGTTATGATGATTGGAGATTGCCTTTAGTTGAGGAGCTATTTTTAATTGCCGATAGAAAGTCTGCAACTCAAGCGATAGATAGTGTCTTTAAAAATCATCTGACTAATAGATACTGGGCAAATAGTGCCAATACGCAAGAGGGGGTGAATGCGTGGTACGTCTCATTTGAGAAAGGCGAAGTTGCTAGCTATCCTAAAGAGTTAACCAATTATGTAAGATGTGTAAGATTGGACAGGATAGAGCCGAATTTTCTCAGAGACGATGCACGTGAGATAGTGACAGAAACAAACTCTCAACTAATTTGGCAAGATAACGAAGATGTTGCAACAAATGCAAGAGTCTACTCAGAAGCACTCTCTTACTGTACAAACTTAACGCATGCCGGATATTCGGATTGGCGATTGCCCTCAATTGAAGAGTTATATCTGATCGGGGTGAGAGAGGGTGAGAATGTAAAGGTTAACGGTGCTTTTGTACATTTTAGCACTACTGCACATTGGTCGGCTACTGAGTCTAGCAGTTCAGAGAATAGCTCATGGGTGACATATTTTAATAGCGGATTAACAGATGAGAGCAACAACCCAAATCCGTTTTTTACCCGTTGTGTTAGGGGCACCGCTATAGATGTTAAATTTACAAGCGAAAATCCAATTGTGACAATAGCAGGCGGTTGGAGTCAAATTAGTGCACATATAAACGGAAAAAAGTATCTGAGCTCTTTGTATAAAAAGGAACCTGTTAAGATGATCGTTTCGTATGATGCGACTAAGCAGATATATGTAGAGCCTGAATATATAGAACCCAATACCGGATATTGGATTAACAGTGCGGCACAGACAACTGTTAGACTTCAAGAGAGTGCTATGGCTGATTCAGCGACAATGAGTATAGCTTCTATGTATGAGCAGTTAACTCCAAACGCATGGAATCTTGCGGGAACCTCTGTAAAGACAACTCTCACAGAATTAAAGGCGCTTAAAATTGATTCAATATGGAGATATAACGGTACAACAAATAGCTGGAATGACAGTGAAACGATACCGAGTGGAGCGGGATTTTGGATAAAAACTGTAGATATTAACAAAAAAACGAGTCCAAAATGGGAAACTCCCTTGCAATCAGAGTGTGAAGCAAGAAATGGGCAGTTCAATATAAGCTCAGATAAACAGTGTAATGTTAGTTGGGAGAGTGCACAGGCCATATGTGCAGAAAAAGGTAAAACTTTACCTAGTAAAGCTGAATTGGAACAAATCGTAACACAGTGCGGAGGGAAAATAGGTGATTTTACTGCAAATCTTGCAAATAGTGAGTATCAATCATGTTATCAGAAGTTAGGTTTTTCTAAAAATAATCCATATTGGTCGGTTACTGAAGATGAGAGTGGGATTTTTGATGCCTATTACCTCTATTTTGGCGATGGAACGGTCGGACTAGAAATAAAAGGTCTTAATAAATTTGTTAGATGTATAGAGAGATGATCTAAAGGTAGAAAAAAGTGAATAATAGTAACATCTATGAACTCAATATGTATAATGTAGAGGTTTTATATACGGATGCTCTTTAAAGCTTTAAATATTGACTTTTTTTAAGTTCAATTAAAATAGATAAGAAAAAAGAGCAGGTTTTTTATATTATGAATGTTTTCATGGAGTAAGATCAAATAGTAAGTTAATGACAAAATGTTACAATAATACACACTAGTAAAACAGCATATGAGTAAATTTGTAACATAAAAATAAAATATTTCTTAAAAAAAGAAAAAGTTGAATTTGCGCAGAGTAAAAACTGATAATATTACAGAGTTAAATTAAATATCGACACAGAGGAAAGTACATGTCAAAAATTATATGGTCAAAAATTGATGAAGCTCCGGCTTTAGCAACGTATTCATTGTTACCAATCGTAAATGCTTTTACAAAAGAAGCTAATGTAGAAGTAGTTCTTAGTGATATTTCACTTGCTGGACGTGTTTTAGCTAGTCAGGGACTTGCAGAGGACGAATTATCAAAATTGGGTGAAGTAGTTCTTCAAGAAGATGGAAATATTATTAAACTACCAAACATCTCTGCATCTGTTGGTCAGCTTAAAGATTGTATCGCTGAACTTCAAGGTCAAGGTTATGATATCCCTAACTATCCTGAGAATCCGGCAAACGATGCTGAAAAAGAGATCCAAGCTAAATATGCTACATGTTTAGGTTCTGCCGTTAATCCGGTACTTCGTGAAGGTAACTCAGACAGACGTGCTGCAAAAGCTGTTAAAAACTTTGCTCAAAAAAATCCACACAGACTGAAAGCTGTAGATGAAAACTCTAAAGCGTATGTTGCTCACATGGGTGGAAATGGTGACTTCTTCTCAAACGAGAAATCAGTTACTTCAACTGCTGATCAAAAAGTAACTATTGCTCTTAACGGTAAAGAGTTGACTTCTATCAATGTGCTTGCAAGTGAAGTTCTTGACGGTACTTTCATGTCAGTTTCTGCTTTGAGAGCTTTCTATAAACAAACAATCGAAGATGCAAAAGCTAGAGGTATTATCTGGTCGTTACACCTAAAAGCTACAATGATGAAAATCTCTGATCCTATTATGTTCGGTCACGGTTTTGAGATCTTCTTTGAAGAAGTATTCACTAAATACGCTGCTACTTTCAAAGAATTAGGCGTTAACCCTAACATGGGTATGAGTGATTTAGAGAAAAAAATTGCAGGTCACGCGCAAGAAGCTGAGATCAAAGCTGCATTCCAAGCTGTTGTAGATGCTGATGCCCCAAGAATTGCTATGGTTGACTCTGATAAAGGTACGACTAACTTCAATGCATCTAATGATGTAATTATCGATGCTTCTATGCCTGTTGTTATCCGTGAAGGTGGTAAACAGTGGGATAGAACTGGTGCAGCAGATCAAACTGTAGCTGTTATTCCAGATTCTACATATGCTATGTTTCATGAAGCGATGTTAGAAGATATCAAAGCTAACGGTCAGTATGACGTTACTACTATGGGTGCAATGCAAAATATCGGTCTTATGGCTCAAAAGGCTGAAGAGTACGGTTCTCACCCAACTACTTTCGAACTAGCTGAGGCTGGTACAGTAACTGTAACTGGTTCAGTTGATGGTGAAATGATGAGCTTTGAGTGTGCAGCCGGTGACATCTGGAGACTTGCTCGTACAAAAGATATTCCTATCCGTGATTGGGTACGTTTAACTGTTGAGAGAACTCGTATTGAAGGTATTCCTGCAGTATTCTGGTTAGATGAAAACCGTGCACATGATGCGCAGTTAATGACTAAAGTTAATGAGTACCTAAAAGATCACGATACATCTGGCCTTGATATTAAATTCATGAAAGTTACTGATGCTACAAACTTTACAAATGCTGAGATTAGAAAAGGGAAGAATGTAATCGCTGCAACTGGTAACGTATTACGTGATCACTTAACTGATATGTACCCGATTTTAGAGCTTGGAACTTCTGCGAAAATGCTTTCTATCGTACCATTGATCGCTGGTGGTGGTCTATTTGAAACGGGTGCCGGTGGTTCTGCTCCTAAGCATGTTGACCAATTCAATGAAACTGGTCACTTAAGATGGGATTCACTTGGTGAGTTCTTAGCTCTTGCTGAGTCTTTACGTATGATCAACCAGAAAAATGGTAGTGCAAAACTTGCTGCTATCACTGCCGGTCTTGATGCTGCAAACCAAGGTTACCTAGATAACAACAAAGCTCCATCAAGAAAAGTTGGTGAGCTAGATAACAAAGCTTCTCACTTCTATGTTGCACAGTACTGGGCACAAGCTCTTGCAAAATCTGACAACGCAGAGATCGCTGCTAAATTTGCTTCAGTTGCTGATGCTTTAACTTCTAAAGAAGAGCAAATCATGTCTGAGCTTATGGCTGTTGAAGGTAAAGCTCAAGATGTTGGTGGATATTTTCATCCAAATGATGAATTAGCTACTAAAGCTATGAGACCATCTGCTACATTAAACGCTATTATAGACGCTATATAATTTTAAAGATAGGGAGATTTTTCTCCTTATCTCTACTTGCTAGAAACAATAGATTTCTTCTACATAACTTCAGATGATCAGTGCAAAGTCTCTTAAAAGAGTGATTGATAGATAAGTAGCAGTGCACCGATAGTTGCCATTGAGAGAACTACCGATTTGGTATATTTAGGATTAAAATGTTTTGTAAACATCGGAGAAATAAGAAAACCGATGATGAAACCTGGCATCATCATAAGTCCCGATATCAATTGTTCAATGCTAAATTGATCGTAAAAATAGAATATTAAAAGCATAATAATTGAAAAAAAGCTATAAAGTGACGCAAGAGTTGCTTTAATAACGGGAAGAGGATGGTTTTGGTAGATAAGCGCTAAGATTTGACCGCCTACGGCAGCCATTGTTCCCATGATACCAGCTAGAAGACCACCGATATAGATAGTACCGTTTTTAAGTACAAAACCCTTTATCTTTAAACTAATGAGTACGGATAAAAGTATAAAAGAGCCAAAAAGCAGACCCAAATATTCAAAATCTATTTTTGATAGTATTAAAACAGAGAGAAAAATACCAGCCGTCATACCGATTAAAATTCTTTTACTGCTTTGAAAGTCTATGTTTGCTCTGCCTTGATAAGCCATAAGTAGAGTGAGTGAAAGACTTGCAAAGACTATGGGAACGGGGATGAGTGAGTAGTCAATGAGAGCCAAAAAGGGGACAATTATCATACCCACACTCACCCCCGTTACTCTTTGAAGTATCGAGCTAATAATGAGTATGGTGTTGGCTAAGATGAAGTTTTGTACGTCCCATTCCACGGTTAATTGCCTAAGAATCCCATCTTCTTTTCACTATCAAACTGACCGCTTTTTTCTTTCTCTATCTGCTTAATAAAATCACTCTTTTTAAAGAGTGGTTCATCTTGCGTAGCAACATTATGCGCGGTATTATTGATGACAAGCTTGATTTGTGCACCGCTTAGACTATATTCGCTAAGTTCATCATAAGAAAAACTCTCTTCATACGGTGCGTCAACAGGAAGATACATTTTCCACAGTTGCTTTCGCTGCTCTTTATTTGGATTTTTAAACTCTATCTTGTATTCAAAACGTCTTGAAAAGGCTTTATCGATATTTTCTAGCAAGTTTGTCGTAGCTATGAGCACCCCTTCAAATTTTTCCATCTGCTCTAAAAAAATATTTTGCATCTGGTTATGGCTTTGCTCAGCTGAACTTGCAGTTCCTTGAAGACGAGAACTTAAAAACTGATCGGCCTCATTAAGTAGCAGTATCGGCTCGGTTTTACTCTTTTTTGTTAGATCTCTATAGGTATCAAAGATGCTGCGCACATTCTTTTCGCTTTCTCCTACATACATAGAAAGAATTTTAGAGCAGTCAAAAGAGAGTACTTGACGTTTGAGTGATTTTGCTAAAGAGGCAGCAGTCATCGTCTTTCCGGTACCAGGAGGCCCGTAAAAAAGAATTCTGGCATCAACTCCCTTTTTCTTATCTTTTATGCCCCATTGATGCAAGCGTGTAATAACCGTTTTATCCATCTGTCGTAGTATTGAATTAAGAGTTTTTCTTGTCTCATCTGGAAGCACAACATCATCTAAAGAGGTTTTTGGATCGATTAATTCAAAAAGCTCTTGCTCTTTTATGAGCATATCAAGTTTGAGTTTTCTTACCTTCTTTTTCTTTTGTGGGTGGATAATATCTTGTAATACGTCTTCAACTATAAAAAAAGCTCTACTTATACCGCCAAAAGGATTGAGAATTTCATCATAATCGATAATATCTCCCAAAAGTCTAGAGCCATCCTCTAATAGAGCGCGGTTTTTAATACGCTCATACTCATCAAAGCTAATGAGTTCTATGAGCGTATTCATCTCTCTCATACTTGATTCCGCAGCAGCATACTCCTCTTTTAAAAGCGCAAGAAAAATAATTTTCTCTTTTTTCTCAAGATGTTTTTGTTTAAAAAATGTTTCAAGAGCTATGGGATTGGTTGAAGATTCCAATCTCTCTTCGATCCTTCGCTCAAAAATCTCTAGTTTATTTTTAATCCTAGAGGAGTTTGGACTATTTTCTCCTGTAATTTGACGCTCATGCAGAAGCTTTTGATAGAGCTCAATTCGAAAGAATTGATCTTGAAGATACTCTAGATGATCGGCGTAAGGTTTTATTTCAGGTAAAGAGGGCTCAAAATCACCTCCTTGCAGTATCTTTAGAAAAGAGGAGCTAAGTGTTAGCGGACTATTTAGTAGTTGCAGTTCCGTAATATCACTTAATTGATGAAAAGATTGTTGTGTGATCCATCCAAGTTCTAGTAGATGTTTTATATCTTTTAAGTGATCTAGATGGTCAAGTTTTTTAGCATCATAGATATTAAGTAGAGCTTCAGCGGCACTTAAATCACTTTGTCCGCTCACATAGGCTCTAGCCATTACTTGTAACAGTAGAGCTTCATCTTTACTACAGCCTAGTTGCGGAAAGATATTGCTTTTTTCTATAACTTTTGCATCTAAAAATTCTACGATACTATTCATTTAAGCCTCAACAAATGAGTAAAGTAGTGCTATTTCTTGATCCCAGATACTCTCATCTATCGTTTCAAGTACAAGAGGGATATTATCCATTCTTGGATCATTCATGATAAATTTAAATGCATCAAGACCGATTTTTCCTTCACCGATACTATGATGTCTATCAACATGACTTCCTAAGTCCGGTTTTGAATCATTGATATGCATCGCATCAAGATATTTAAAACCAACAATTTTTTCAAAATCGTTCATTGTAGTATCGTATGCCTCTTTAGAACGAAGATCGTATCCTGCAGTAAAGGTGTGGCACGTATCTAGGCAGACGCCCACACGACTTTTATCTTCGGTCTTTTCAATTAAGTGTGCAAGGTGTTCAAATTTGTATCCTAGATTACTTCCTTGCCCTGCTGTATTTTCAATGACTAGTTTTACACGCTCTGTCTGTTCAATCGCTCTATTCATACTCTCTGCAATTCTATCAAGACAAACTTCTTCGCTAATCTGTTTGAGGTGACTTCCCGGGTGAAAATTTAGCTTATTAAGACCTAACTGTTCACAACGATGAAGCTCATCAATAAATGCATTAAGTGATTTTTCACGTTTCTCCTCTTCTGGATGCCCGAGATTTATCAAATAGCTGTCATGCGGTAGTACCTGTGAGGCATCAATACCGCTATCTTGTAGGTTTGTAACAAATTTATCAATTGTTTTCGTATCTAAATCTTTAGCTTTCCATTGACGTTGATTTTTAACAAAAAGGGCAAACGCTTTCGCACCGATTGCTTTAGCATTTAGCGGTGCGTTAAATACTCCCCCACTTGCACTAACATGTGCTCCGACATATTTCATTTATAAATTCCTTATTTTTATTAAGATACCGTTTTTTCTATCGGAGAATCTTACCGACTTTGTGTCAACAGAGTAAGAAACATCCTCTTTTTGTAACTCTTTTGAGATATTAAACCCATTTAAAACATTGAATAGTGTATTGTCAGGGTAACTTGTATGTAAATACTTTTGATTAAACTCGCGAGCACTCATACAAAGTCTATTTTGACATACACTTACTGGCGTAACTGTCAAAGTGGCCGTTGCTTGAGAAGCTTCATAGAGTTCAAGAGTGACACTTGAATGTGAAAATCTAATAAAGGCGGCATCAGAGTATTTAAAATTTGGTGTTTTAAACACTATTACTGCACTTTGTGTCTGTACATACTCTTTTGTTGCACAGCCTGTAAAGAGTGAAAGAGTGAGAAACAATAGTACTTTTGTACGAATTGTACCAATGAATAGTTTCAATTTGCCGACTTTATTTTCTTGAAATTATACTAAATTTGTAACTATTGATAGTTATTTGACAAAAATCTTTAAATTTAGTTGCAAAAAATTAGAAAATGGCTATAATACCCGTTGAAGAAAGATGAGGCTAGAGTTCATCTTGAGGTATGACGTGTAAACTTCGCTAGACCGATAGACTCCCCGATTTTGATTCCGCTTCTAAGGAAGTGTATTTTTATTACAGAGGTATGCAATGGCAGATTTGCTAAACGGAACGGTAAAATGGTTCAATGATGAAAAAGGTTATGGATTTATCCAACAAGAAAATGGTGGCAGCGATGTATTCGTACATTTCCGTCAAGTGAACCGTACAGGACCAGGGCGTGTTTCTCTAGCTGAAGGGCAACAAGTAACATTTGAGATCGGTGAGGGACAAAAAGGTCCACAAGCCGAGAATGTTACACCGCTATAATTAAAACGTGTGGGCTTTTGCCCATATGATTACTATTTTCCTTCACCTAATCCTACTCTTTTAAGCAACAAAATTTTATCCATTTGTAATCACTAGGAAATATTTTCTTATAAATATTATAATTTTTGGTATAGAAATTGCTGGTTATTTTGAGAAATGGCATAAAGATGATATAATTTTATTCTTATAATAATTATAAGTCTGATAGAATAGTATCGTTTGTGCAACTTACAGACAATGTAAAAAGGATGCAAAATGATTAAGATTATGGTTTCTTTACTGTTAGGGACTCTACTGCTTGCGCAGCAAGAGAAGGCTGATGTTATCAACAAACATCCTCTAGAGGTTGGAGAGTGGGGAAAAATCGATAATAATACTAGATCAGATAGGTTTATAAAAAGACATATCGATAAAACATTAGAGATATTGGTTAAAAACCCAAATCTTGAAGGTGCCTCCGAAAATGATATTTGGAACTATTTTTTGTCTACAAAAACTGCAAAATTTATGACAAGATTTAAACAGCAAACGCCTACACTCTACTAGGTGGTGTATTATCTATCTTATTTAAGCTTATCTAATGTACTATTCACATCAATTTTATAAGAAAAAGGAATGGCAATGGATAGTACAGTAGTTGATAATTCGCGTAGGAATCTCTTATTAGGTGCAGTAGCGGCCACAACGGCGCTTGCAGCTAATTCAGTAGCATCTACAGATGAACATAAGCATCATCATAAGCACAATCAAAAAAATCCAAATATGGATGTTATAGAGGCCTCTTTGCATTGTGTAAGAGAGGGAAATGCGTGTCAGACACACTGTATAGAACTTGTAAAGAGCGGTGATACCTCCATTGCAGGTTGTTTAGATTCAGTTTCTCAGATGATACCTATGTGTGAGACGCTGTCTAAACTTGCATCGTTTAATTCTAAACACCTAGCGCAATTAGCAAACGTCTGTATACAGGTGTGTGAGAGTTGTGAAAAAGAGTGTAGAAAACATGAAAAAATGCATGAGGCGTGTAGAGCATGTGCTGAATCATGTGCTACATGTATAGAAGAGTGTAAAAAGATTGCTGCGTAATTAGTTCTAACTACAAGAGAAAGCTACTGTTGGGTTCTATGAATTGGGTGTTTATAATCGGAAGGATTCAGATATTTATATGTGAGTCCCCCGATTATGATTGATACGACTGTAGCCAAGATAGTTAATTTAATAATCTTTTGAGTATCCATAAATTTTGCTCTTTAATAAATAATGGTAGTGAATTATACGGTGATAAAGATGTGTCTGAGATAAAATTTTACTCTTTTTGGATAGAAAATTAGGTTCTAAATATTGTTAAATTGATAAATTTATATAGATATAAAACTTTTTTTGCTAGAATCACGCCCCTAACAAAGAAGTATGCACAAACAGTTGGTCTCTTAGCTCAGTTGGTAGAGCGCTACCTCGACAAGGTAGATGTCACAAGTTCAAGTCTTGTAGGGACCACCATTAAATCAAGGTATGTAATTAAGAAATGGAACAGATAGCGATAAAATATAACGATACAATTATAGATCTGCAGACAGCAAAAGATAAAAATATTGAGGGTGAACCGATATATTTTGATAATTCGCCTGAAGCATTAGAGGTTATTCGCCATTCTGCTGCGCATTTAATGGCTCAAGCTATCAAAGATATGTATCCAAATGCTAAATTTTTTGTTGGCCCCGTTGTAGATGAGGGATTTTATTACGATTTTAAGACTGATGAACATATTAGCGAGAACGATTTAAAAGCTATTGAAAAAAGAATGCAGGAGCTTGCAAAACGCAAGTATGAAATTGAAAAGTATGCAATAAGCAAAGAAGAAGCGCTTAAAAAATATGAAAACGATGAGCTAAAAAAAGCGGTACTTAGTCGCATTGAGGATGAAAATGTTAGTTTTTATACTCAAGGTGATTTTGAAGACCTTTGTCGCGGACCGCATCTGCCAAATACAAAGTTGTTACGTTTTACCAAACTTACTAAAGTCGCCGGAGCTTATCTGGGCGGTGATGATAAAAATGAGATGCTAACACGAATTTACGGTATCTCTTTTGCTGATAAAGATGCTTTAAAAGCACATATGACAATGCTTGAAGAGGCAAAAAAGCGTGATCACAGAAAGCTAGGAAATGAGCTAAAACTTTTTACATTTGAAGAGGATGTCGGTGGCGGACTTCCTATATGGCTTCCAAATGGGGCAAGACTGCGCTCAAAACTAGAGCATATGCTTTACACTGCTCATAGAAGAAGAGGGTATCAGCCTGTACGTGGACCTGAGATTTTACGATCAGATCTATGGAAAACAAGTGGACACTACGGTAACTATAAAGAGAATATGTACTTTACAATTGTTGATGAGCAGGAGTATGGACTAAAACCTATGAACTGTGTCGGTCATATAAAAGTTTTCCAAAGTGATCTGCACAGTTATAGAGATTTGCCGATAAAATATTTTGAATACGGTGTTGTGCATCGTCATGAATTAAGCGGTGTAATGCATGGTTTGATGAGAGTACGTGAATTTACGCAAGATGATGCGCATATCTTCTGTACCCCTTCACAAATTGAAGATATCATCATTGAAGTACTTGGTTTTGTCGACAAAATCATGAAATCATTTGAGTTTGATTACAAGATGATGGTCTCTACAAAACCCGAAAAGGCGATCGGCGATGACGCTGTTTGGGAAATCTCAACGGCTTCGATAAGAGAAGCACTCGATAAAAATGGACACTCGTATGGTATTGATGAGGGCGGTGGAGCATTTTACGGTCCAAAGATAGATATTAAAATTACTGATGCTATCGGAAGAGAGTGGCAGTGTGGAACGGTACAGATAGATTTTAACCTTCCAGAGCGTTTTGATCTTAGTTATGTGGGTGAAAATAACACAAAAGAACGCCCTGTTATGATTCACAGAGCAATTTTAGGTTCATTTGAGCGTTTTATTGGTATATTAACGGAGCATTTCGCTGGTGAATTCCCATTTTTCCTAGCTCCGACTCAAGTTGTTTTCATTCCGATTAGTGATGCACATCTTGATTATGCCAAAGAATTGAGCATGAAATTGGCTGAATTTGATATTGATTGTGAGATATCTAATAAAAATGAGAGTTTAAATAAACGCGTACGTACGGCTGAAAAGGCAAAAGTTCCTATGATTGTGGTTCTTGGTGATGAAGAGGTACAGTCCAGAAGCGTTGCTGTTAGAGATAGACGTAAGCGTGAACAGTATAACTTAAATGAAGAGGAATTTATGGCACTAGTGAGAGAACTTATGGATAAGGTACGTTTTTGAATAAAAAAAACTCCAATAGCAAAACTCTGCTAAATGATCAGATAGATTTTCCCGAAGTACGATGTTTAGGTGATGATGGAACGCAGTATGGAATAATTTCCAGTGATGAGGCAATGCGTATTGCAAATGATGAGGGCTTGGATCTTGTTCTTATCGCACCTGATGCAAAACCGCCTGTGTGTAAGATAATGGATTACGGCAAGTTTCGCTACCAAGAAGAGAAAAAGAAAAAAGAGGCGAAAAAGAAGCAAAAAACCATTGTTGTGAAGGAGATAAAGTTGTCTGTGAAAATTGCGGATAATGATATCAGTTACAAAGTGAAACATGCACGTGAGTTTTTAGAACATGGTTATCACGTTAAGTTTCGTGTCTTTTTAAGAGGTCGTGAAATGGCGCACCCTGAGGCCGCTAGAGATGTCCTTTTGAAAGTTTGGCCTATGGTTGAGGATATCGGTGTTATGGATAAATCACCGGCTATGGAAGGGCGTTACTATAATATGATGGTACTGCCTCATAAAGAGTAATAGTTAAAAAATTTGAGAAAGGAGAAAGAATAGATGCCAAAGATGAAAACGCACCGTGGTGCAGCAAAACGTTTCAAAGTTAAAAAAAATAGCATTAAGCGTGGAACTGCTTTTAGAAGCCACATTTTAACAAAAGTTGAACCTGCAACGCGTCGTAAGGTGAATACGCCTAAAGCTGTTCATAAAACAGATGAGCCACGTGTTGAAGCAATGCTTTGTAAATAATTAGCGTACACTTGGAACGCTCTCCGTATTAAACGGACAAGTTTAAGCCAAAAAAGGCTTGACACCTAAGAAACCAAAAAAATTATAGTGGACACTATAGGTCAAGGAGACAGATAAATGAGAGTTAAAACTGGTGTCGTAAGACGCAGAAGACATAAAAAAATATTAAAGCAGGCGAAAGGTTTTTATAGCGGTCGCCGCAAACACTTTAGAAAAGCGAAAGAGCAGCTTGAGCGTAGTTTAGTTTACGCATTTAGAGATCGTAAACAGAAAAAGAGAGAATTCAGAAAACTATGGATTATCCGTATTAACGCTGCGTGTCGCTTAAATGACATTAGCTACTCAAGATTCATGAACGGTCTTAAAAAAGCAGGAATTGAGCTTGATCGTAAAATTCTAGCTGATATGGCTATGAATGATTCTGCAACGTTTAGCACTGTCGTAGCACAGGCAAAAGCTGCATTATAATTACTCAGAGCTTTTGCTCTGTAGTAATTACCATCTATTTACACTTCTACTATAAACTTTCAATCAATTTAAGTTCGATAAAGATAAAATTCTTTTCATTTTTTATATAAGGTTATATTTGAAAATATTAGTTACAGGTGCAGCCGGTTTTATTGGTTTTCATACTGTTATACGTCTGCTAGAACGTGGTGATGAAGTAGTCGGACTTGACAGTATTAATGACTACTATGACGTTAGCATAAAATACGGTAGACTTGATGAATGTGGTATAACTGAAGGAAAAATTGTTCCAAAAAAACCAGTGCAAAGTGTGAAGTATGTTTCTTATAAATTTGTGCAGATGCAACTTGAAGATAAAGAATCAATTGATGCACTATTTGCCATAGAGAAATTTGACAGAGTGATAAATCTAGCTGCACAAGCCGGTGTAAGATATTCACTTACAAATCCAGATGCATATATCCAAAGTAATGTTGTGGGTTTTACAAATATTTTGGAGGCTTGTCGCCATAATAAAATCGAACACTTAGCGTATGCAAGTAGTTCAAGCGTATATGGGCTTAATGAGTCACAACCCTTTTCTACAACAAATAATGTTGATCATCCTATAAGTCTATATGCAGCTACAAAAAAGAGTAATGAACTGATGGCGCATACATATAGTCATTTGTATGGACTTCCGACTACAGGACTTAGATTTTTTACAGTTTACGGACCGTGGGGACGTCCAGATATGGCACTATTTTTGTTTACGAAGGCAATATTGGAAAATCGACCGATTGATGTATTCAATAATGGCAATATGTTACGAGATTTTACCTATGTAGATGATATTGTAGAGGGCGTGATAAGAGTGATTGACAACGTGGCCCAACCAAATAGTTCATGGAATGGTTTGAAGCCAAATCCAAATAGTTCAACTGCTCCATATAGGATCTATAATATTGGGAATAATGCACCCGTAAAATTAATGGATTTTATAACTGCAATAGAACAATCATTAGGTAAAAAAGCACAAAAGAATATGATGCCGCTTCAAGCTGGTGATGTTCCATCAACCTATGCAAATGTAGATGATTTAGTTCATGATTTAGGCTATAAACCAGAAACAACTATTGAGCAAGGGATTGAAAATTTTATTGCTTGGTATAAATTATTTTTTAATATAAAGGATTAAGATGTACTTATTTACTTCAGAAGTTGTTGCTCCAGGGCACCCAGATAAATGTGCGGACATTATTGCCGATACCGTTGTTGATGCTTATTTGCAAAATGATCCAAATTCACGTGTCGCATCAGAAGTTTTTGTTGCAGGTAAAAATGTTGTAATTGGTGGAGAGGTAACTTCTAAGAAGTCTTACGTTCAGGCTGATTACGAAAAAATGGTTAACGATGCTCTTGTGAGTATCGGCTACAATGATGATGCAACGTTTACAAGATCTCAATGCCTCTATCCAAGCGATGTTGACGTACAGATTATGCTCAATCAACAATCTCCAGATATTAATCAAGGAGTTGATCAAGAGAGTGGTGAAATAGGTGCAGGTGACCAGGGTATAATGTTTGGATATGCAAGTGAAGAGACTGCAGATTATATGCCAGCAGCTATTACATATGCTCGTATGATAATGGAAAAGGTCTATCACTATGCACTCAACCATTCACATAAACTTGGGGTAGATATTAAAACGCAAGTAACGCTTGATTATGTTACAAAAGAAAATTTTGAGAATTGTGCTCCGCAAAGTATTCATACAATCGTTGTATCTGCACCGTCGGTTGAGGGAATAGAAATCGAAGAGGTTCGTGCGTTGATTCAAGGACTGATTGATGATACGGGACTTCCGACATCACTTTATAATAAAGAAAATTGCATAATCCATATTAATCCTACCGGACGCTATGTTAATCACTCATCACTGCACGATTCAGGTCTCACAGGACGTAAGTTAATTGTTGATAGTTACGGTGGATATGCGCCAATTGGCGGTGGAGCACAGTCAAGTAAAGATTATACGAAAGTAGATAGAAGTGGATTGTACGCCTCAAGATGGATTGCAAAACATATCGTTGCAGCTAAATTAGCTAAGAAGGCAATTGTACAACTTTCTTATGCAATCGGTGTTGCTAAACCGGTTTCTGTAACGGTTGATACTATGGGAACGGCTATTGATACAATTGATGATGCAGAATTGTCTGATTTGATTTCAAAAGAGTTTTCACTGACTCCAAAGTGGATAACCGATAAGTTTTTTCTTGATAGACCAAGTGCAGATACTTTCCTTTATGCGGATGTTGCTGCTCGCGGACAAGTCGGTCAAAGTGATTACCCATGGGAGAAGTTGGACAATTTAGAGTGGTTTAAGAAACTGGCATAGGAATGTAATTTGAATAACGATAAGATTGCTATTATAGGGCTAGGTTACGTCGGATTACCTTTGGCCGTCGAGTTTGGAAAGAAATATCAGACGGTCGGTTTTGATATTGCAAAGTGGCGTATCGATGAGCTAAGAGAGGGGCATGATCGAACATTAGAGGTTGAAAAAGAGAATCTTCTCAGCGCAACAAACTTATCGTTTACGAATGAACTAGAGAAAATAGCAAAGTGCAATATTTATATCGTTACGGTTCCGACACCGATAGATGAACATAAACGACCCGATTTGACACCTTTAATAAAAGCAAGTGAGAGTATCTCGAAAGTTTTAAAAAAAGACGATATCGTTATTTACGAATCGACAGTATTCCCGGGAGCAACGGAAGAAGATTGTGTCCCGGTGCTTGAGAAGAATAGTGGTCTAGCTTTTAATAAGGATTTTTTTTGTGGCTATTCACCGGAGAGAATTAACCCAGGTGATAAAGAGCATACGGTAACAAAAATATTGAAAGTAACGAGCGGTTCTACACCGGATATCGCAAAAAAAGTAGATGAACTTTATAAAAGTATTATTGTTGCTGGAACACATTTAGCTCCGAGTATGAAGGTCGCAGAGGCCGCAAAAGTAATAGAAAATTCGCAACGTGATATAAATATAGCGTTTGTAAACGAGTTGGCAATTATTTTCAATAAGTTAGGTATAGATACAAATGCAGTATTGGAAGCTGCAGGAACAAAATGGAATTTCCTAAAGTTTAAGCCAGGGCTTGTCGGAGGACATTGTATAGGAGTGGATCCGTATTATTTGACATATAAAGCGCAGCAGGTCGGTTATAATCCGGAAATTATCCTTGCAGGTCGTAGGCTTAACGATAATATGGGTATATACGTGGCGAATCAAGTTATAAAACTTATGATAAAAAAGGGGCATAAGATTGATGGATCCAAGGTATTAGTTCTTGGAATTACATTTAAAGAAAATACTCCAGACATTAGAAATTCAAGAGTAATTGATGTCATAAGTGAATTGAAAGAATTTGGATGCGAAGTAGATGTATATGATCCGTGGGCTAACAATGAGGAAGTTCAGAGAGAATATGATATTGAGTTAATAGAAAATGATGATCTGAAAAAATATAATGCAATCATTTTAGCAGTCGCACACAATGAATTTGAAAAGGAAGAAATAGTAAAAGTTGATGGACAGGTTATCTATGATATCAAATCTATTTTAAGTGTTAGTGATGAGAGATTATAGATATTGAAAAATTTAATAAATAAACTAGTTAGTTTGTCTACAAAAAGAGATAGACAATTTTTGTACGGGTTGTTTACTTTTTCGATAATTATTTCTTTTATAGAGACTATCGGCATATCTGCGATCATGCCGTTTATTGCAGTTGCAACTGACTTTAGTATAATTCATTCCAACAAATATTATGATTATATTTATAATTTCTTTTCTATAGAAAATGACGTAGGATTTGTTGTCTTACTTGGAACGGTACTAGTTTTTTTTTATATTTTTAGAAGTCTAATTAATTTAGCATATTTTTATTTAATGAACAAGTTTACGTTTGGAAGATATCATCTTTTGGCATATAGACTTTTTGAAAATTATATGGGAATGCCTTATAAAGAATTTATAAAAAAAAATTCATCAACTTTAACTAAGTCTATTGTTCACGAGACTAGTCATTTAACAGGTATTATAGGGGCATTGTTATTGATGATGAGTGAAGTTTTTATTGTAATTTTCATATATGCAATGATGCTTTATGTCAATTATAAAATTACTTTTTTGTTAACGCTTGTCATTTTACTAAATTTTATTGTAATGATTAAAACAGTTTCAGTTAAAATAAAAGAAGCTGGTGCTGCAAGAGTTGAAGTACAAAAAAATTTTTACGAGATAATTAACAGAAGTTTTGCAAATTTTAAACTTATAAAACTTCATTCAAATGAAAAAAACATGGTAAACGAGTTCAGTGGTGCGAGTTATAGTTACGCGCTAGTGAATATTGCAAATAATACATTATCTCAAGTACCAAGACTTTTCCTTGAGGCTGTTGGTTTCGGTACTATTGTTTTTATAATTACATATTTAGTATACAAATATGATGGAAATGTTTCAGGAATTCTTTCAGTAGTGGCTATGTTTGTTTTATCTCTCTATAGATTGATGCCTTCAGCAAATAGAATTATGGGCGGATATAATACAATATTATATAATCTAAAATCATTGGATGTAATTCATGCAGATCTAATATATGACTGTGAAATGTTTGGTGATTCAAAAATTGAGTTACAAAAGTCAATTGAGTTACAAAATGTTTCATTTGAATATGAAGAGAATAAGAAGGTACTAAATAAAATCAATTTGTCAATAAACAGGGGCAGCAAAATAGCATTTGTAGGTGAGAGTGGTAGTGGGAAAAGTACTCTTGTTGATATTATTATCGGTTTGTATAAACCAATGGATGGAAAATTAATTGTTGACAATGTTGAAATCGATACGACCAATATAAAATCGTGGAGATCAAAAATAGGTTATATTCCCCAATCGGTATATTTATTTGATGGAACGGTAGGAGAAAATATTGCATTTGGTTCTGAATATGACGATGAAAAGATTGATGAATGTTTAAAAAAAGCAAAAATTTTTGATTTTTTACAAATGAAACAAGGTAAAGAAACATTGGTGGGTGAAGGGGGTATAATGTTGAGTGGAGGCCAAAAACAGCGTATAGCTATTGCTAGAGCGTTGTATACAGAACCTGAAGTTTTAGTCTTAGATGAAGCAACATCTGCGCTTGATAATCAAACTGAAAGTCAAATTATGGATGAAATATATAATGTAAGTGATAATAAGACATTGATCATAATTGCACACAGATTAAGTACAATTATGAGATGTGAAAAAATTTACAAGTTAGAAAATGGAAACTTAATAGATGACTAATATTATCTTATGTGGCGGTAGTGGAACAAGACTTTGGCCGATTTCTCGTAAATTGATGCCTAAGCAATTCGTAAAATTGTTTGACAATAAATCCCTTTTTCAATTGACTGTTCAGAGAAATAAAAACCTTTGTGAAAGTGGTTTGATTGTTTCAAATACCGAACAATATTTTTTGGCACTTGATCAGCTCGAAGAATTAACAGATAATGATTATAGTTTTTTATTAGAACCATTAGGTCGTAACACTGCTCCAGCTATTTCTCTTGCATGTTTGTCAGTCGATAAAGATGAGATTATTTTAGTTACACCATCAGACCATTTAATTAAAAACGATTTATCTTATTCTGAAGTTGTTGAAAAAGCTAAATTATTCGCAAACGATAATTACATTGTAACATTTGGAATAAAACCAGAATATCCTGAAACTGGATATGGTTATATTCAAACCGATGGATATGATGTGGTTTCATTTAAAGAGAAACCTACAGAGGAAATAGCTAAAGAATACGTTAAGAATGAGAGTTTTTATTGGAATAGCGGAATGTTTTGTTTTAAAGCAGGTGTATTCTTGGATGAATTGAAAAAATATTCTCCTGAGATTTATAATGCTTCTCTAAAAGCATTCAATAGTGCAAATAAGAAAGAGATGATAAGAATCTCATATGAAGACATGAGTAATATTCCCGAAAATTCAATTGATTATGCCCTTTTAGAAAAATCGAATAGGATTAAGATAATTCCTAGCGATATTGGATGGAGCGATGTAGGAAGCTTTGATTCGTTGTTTTTGGAATTACCCAAAGACAATGATGGAAATACGAAAAATGAAAATTTAATTAGTATTAATTCTAGGAACAATTTAATTTTAACTGATAAAAAAACAGCTATAGTAGATATTGATGATTTGATAATAGTAAATACGTATGATGCTTTACTTGTATCTAAAAAGGGTAGTTCTCAACGAGTAAAAGAAGTTGTAAAAGTATTGCAACATGAAGGTTCTTTGTTGATGGATGTGCATACGACGGTGCAGCGTCCTTGGGGTACATATACTGTTTTAGAAGATTCTAATGGTTATAAAATTAAAAAAATACTTGTTAAACCAAAAAAACGTTTAAGTTTACAAAAGCATTATCATAGAAATGAACATTGGATAGTTGTAAGTGGTACCGCAACTGTTACGGTAGGTTCAAATACATTTATGGTTCGACCAAATGAATCAACATATATAAAAATGGGAGAACTTCATAGGTTAGAAAATAGTGGAAGTATACCTTTAGTATTGATTGAAGCACAAGTGGGTGAATATACTGGTGAAGATGATATTATTAGGTTTGATGATGATTATAAAAGGGTATGAGAATGAATAAAAAAGTTGCGTTAATAACGGGAGTTACAGGTCAAGATGGAAGCTATTTAGCTGAGTTTTTACTAAAAAAAGATTATATTGTTCATGGGATAAAACGAAGAAGTTCACTTTTTAATACGGATAGAATTGATCATTTGTATCAAGATCCGCATATAGAAAATAGAAATTTTATACTACATTATGGTGATATGACTGATTCAATGAATTTAACACGTATTATTCAAGAAGTGCAACCTGATGAAATTTATAATCTTGCAGCGATGAGTCATGTTCATGTTAGCTTTGAAACACCCGAATATGTTGCTAATGCAGACGGTACAGGTACCCTTCGAATTTTAGAAGCAGTAAAATTACTTGGATTAACAAAAAAAACAAAAATATATCAAGCCTCCACATCGGAACTTTATGGTAAGGTTCAAGAAACGCCTCAAAGTGAAACAACACCGTTTTATCCAAGATCACCTTATGCCGTGGCAAAAATGTATGCTTATTGGATTACTGTAAATTATCGAGAGGCGTATGGAATTTTTGCATGTAACGGTATACTTTTTAATCATGAATCTCCAGTAAGAGGAGAAACATTTGTAACAAGAAAGATTACGAGAGCTGCAAGTAAGATTGCATTGGGGCTACAAGATAAACTCTATTTAGGTAATTTAGATGCAAAACGTGACTGGGGTCATGCTAAAGATTATGTGCGTATGATGTGGATGATTTTACAAGCAGAAAAGGCTGAGGATTGGGTAATTGCAACTGGAACAACAACTACCGTAAGAGATTTTGTTAAGATGTCTTTTGCTTATGCTGGAATAGAGTTGGAATTTAAAGGAAAAGGTGTAGATGAAAAGGGTTATGTTATATCTTGTACAAATCCTGAATACAAAGTCGAAATAGGGAGAGAGGTTGTATCGGTAGATCCACGGTATTTTAGACCTACGGAAGTTGATTTATTGTTGGGAGATCCAACCAAGGCAAATGAAAAATTGGGTTGGACTCCTGAGTTTGACTTAAGAGATCTTGTATCTGATATGATGAAAAATGATCTTAAGCTGATGAGAAAAGATCAATATCTTAAAGATGGTGGGTACACTACCATGAACTATTTTGAGTAGAAATCATGAAAAAAAATAGTAAGATATATGTAGCAGGACATAGGGGATTGGTTGGTAGTGCAATCGTTAAGAACCTACAGAGCAAAGGGTATGATAATTTACTTTTGGCAACCCATCAAGAACTTGATTTGACAGATCAAAATGCCATTTCTAATTTCTTCAGTGAGGAAAAACCGGAATATGTAGTTTTAGCTGCTGCAAAAGTTGGTGGAATAGTTGCTAATAATACTTATAGAGCAGAATTTATTTATGAAAATATACAAATTCAGAATAACGTTATTCACCAGAGTTACCTAAATGGAGTTAAGAAGCTATTATTTTTGGGTAGCACATGTATATATCCAAAAAATTCTAAGCAACCAATGAGTGAAGATAGTTTATTGACTTCTACACTCGAATATACGAACGAACCGTATGCTATAGCAAAAATAGCAGGAATAAAAATGTGCGAAAGTTATAATTTGCAGTACGGAACAAATTTTATTTCAGTTATGCCTACTAATTTGTACGGAGAAAATGACAATTTTGACTTAGAAACATCTCATGTTTTGCCTGCGCTTATCCGAAAAATACATGAAGCAAAATTGTCAAATACTAAAACTGTTGAGATATGGGGTAGTGGAAAACCAAGACGTGAATTTATGTATTCCGATGATATGGCAGATGCATGTGTGTTTATAATGGAAAATAGGAATTTCGAAGATACATATCAAATAGGACAAAAAGAGATTAGGAATACACATATAAATATAGGTACAGGTGAAGATATATCAATAAAAGATTTAGCATTACTTATTAAAGGTATAGTTGGCTTCAAAGGTGATCTTATTTATAATACCGAGAAACCCGATGGTACAATGGTGAAATTAACTGATCCAAGCAAGTTGAATTCTCTCGGTTGGAAACATAAGGTGACATTGGAAGAGGGTATACAAAGAGTTTATAATTGGTATAAGGAAAATAAATGAAAGTAGTATTATTGGCCGGTGGATATGGTACACGAATAAGCGAAGAAACAGATATTAAACCTAAACCGATGGTTGAAATTGGTGGAAAACCTATTCTTTGGCATATTATGAAGATGTATTCCAGTTACGGTTATAACGAATTTATTATCTTGCTTGGCTATAAGAGTTACTATATAAAAGAGTACTTTGCTAACTATTTTCTTCATCAAAGTGACGTAACGATTGACTTGAAAACTAATAAAATGGAAGTACATAATAATAGCAGTGAACCATGGAAAGTCACTCTTGTTGATACGGGACTAGATACAATGACTGGTGGTAGAATAAAGAGAGCACAAAAATATATTGGCAATGAAACTTTTTTATTGACATATGGAGACGGTGTTTCAGATATAGATATTCACAAATCTGTAAGTGAACACAAGAAGCATGGGAAAACTTTAACAATGACCGCAATACAACCGGAAGCAAGATTTGGAAACCTTGATATAGGAGAAGATATGAAAATTGAAAATTTCATAGAAAAGCCTAAAAATGAAGGTGGCTGGATTAATGGAGGCTTTTTTGTATGTGAACCAAAAGTATTTGAGTATGTGGACGAAAGCGAAAATTGTGTTTTCGAGAAAGAACCTCTACAAAACCTAGCAAAAGATGGAGAGTTATACGCATATAAACATAGTAGTTTTTGGCAGTGTATGGATACACTTAGAGATAATTATAAATTGAATAAAATGTGGCAAGAGAATTTGGCACCGTGGAAAAGTTGGAATGATTAATCTATTTGATGGTGTTTACAAAGGTAAACGAGTCCTAATAACTGGACATACAGGTTTTAAAGGTTCATGGTTAGCTCTTTGGTTAGAGCAGATGGGCGCTGATGTTATAGGATATTCTTTGGAAGCTCCAACAAGGCCTAATCATTTTGAATTATTAGATATAAATATGGTTTCAATAATCGGTGATATTCGTGATAGCAAAAAATTAGAATCTATTTTTCAGGAATATAGACCTGAAATTGTTTTTCATTTGGCAGCGCAACCTTTGGTGAGATTATCATACAAAGAACCTGTTGAAACTTTCGAAACTAATGTTATGGGTACGATAAATGTTTATGAAGCGTGTAGAAATGCTAAATCAGTTCGTGCGATCGTAAATGTTACAAGTGATAAATGCTATGAGAATAAAGAGTGGATTTGGGGATATAAAGAGACTGATCCTATGGGTGGATACGATCCTTATAGTGCGAGTAAAGGTGCGTCTGAATTGGTTACTTCATCATATAGAAATTCATTTTTTAATAATGAAAAATATGGTAAGGATCATAACGTGCTATTAGCTAGTTGTAGGGCAGGTAATGTTATCGGTGGCGGTGATTGGGCCGAAGATAGATTAATACCTGATATGATGAAAGCAGTTTCACTCGGAAATAAGGTTCATATTAGAAATCCAAATGCAACGAGACCTTGGCAACATGTATTGGAACCTTTGGGTGGTTATTTGATGATTGGTCAGAAGTTATTAGAAGGTAAAGTGGCCTTTGCTGATGGATGGAATTTTGGGCCAAGTGACGAAAACTCTATTACGGTGTATGATGTTGTAAAAAATGTGCAAAAGTCTTGGAACTTAATTGATTATGTCATTGATGATGGAAACCATGTACATGAAGCAAATCTGTTAAAATTAGATTGTTCAAAAGCACATTTTCGCTTACAATGGTACCCCGTATGGAATACTGAAAAAACATTTGAAAAAACTGTAGAATGGTATAAAAATTTTTATAGTAGTGGAAAAGTAATCTCATTGGAGCAATTACATGAATATTCGAGTTTATTTAGGAAAAAATCATGAAAATGACAGTTGCTGATTATATAACTGAAAAGTTATCTGAAGCCAGCGGTAAAAAAATATTTCTTATTACCGGTGGAATGATAATGCATCTTACAGATTCTCTAGCGAGAAAAAGAGATATAGAGTGTACATGTATGCACCACGAACAAGCCCTTGTCATGGCTGCAGAGGCATATGGTCGCTACAGTGGTAAGTTGGGTGTAGCTTATGTTACTGCAGGTCCCGCAGCATTAAACACTTTAACAGGAGTTGTAGGAGCTTATGTTGATAGGTCACCGTGTGTTATAGTTTCAGGTCAATCAAAAGTTTCTCAAGCAAAGGTAACTTTACCGAGACAGTTTGCATTACAAGGGTTTAATACACTTCCACTCTTTGATCAGGTTACAAAATATGCCGTAATGCTCGATGATATTTCTAAGGTAAAGTATGAAGTAGAAAAATCAATAGCGCTTGCTATGACTCCTCCCGTTGGTCCAGTATGGATTGAATGCCCCATAGATATACAAGCTAGTACTTTTGATCCTGATGATTATAGTGGGTATATACATGAGAGTGAAACATTGAATAATGGTAAATACAATGAGATTCTTGAGCTATTAAAAACTAGTAAGAAAGCAACGATTCTTGCTGGTGCTGGCATCAGACAGGCAGGTGCCGTAGAGGAGTTTAGTGAATTGATTAATTTGTTAAATATTCCTGTTACAACATCGAGAATGGGAATGGATATTATAGATAATGAGAATGCATGTTTTGTCGGAAGACCTGGAACATATGGTGATAGAGCAGGCAATTTCACCGTACAAAATTCTGATTTACTAATAGTCTTAGGAAATAGACTGGGTGTAGGATTAATCGGTCATGATTATGATAATTTTGCTCCAAATGCGAAAAAAATTATTGTTGATATTGATACTAAAGAATTAGAAAAACCATCTGTTAGACCTGAATTAGCAATTAATATGGAACTAAAAAAGTTTATTCAAGGATTTGTAGAGGTCATTAAAGCCGATAATTTTAATACAGGACAAAACGAGTGGTTAAAGAAAACTTTGAGATGGAAGAATAAATACCCCGTGGATTTACCTGAATATGTTGAAGAGAAAGATGGGATTAATTCGTATCACTTCATGAGGAAGTTTTCTGAAAATGTACAATCCAATGCAATATTTGCGGTTGACACGGGATCTTGTTTTCATGTTCATGCTCAAGCATTTAAAGTGAAGTTTGGGCAGCGTCATATTATTACGGGAGGTTTGTCAACGATGGGGTATACTCCGTCGGTCGTTGGTTTGGCCGTTGCCGAGAAAGGCACAGATAAAGATATATATTGTATTACCGGTGATGGTTCAATTCAGATGAATATCCAAGAATTTCAAACTATAGTGCATAATAATTTTCCGGTTAAATTTATAGTTTTAAATAATAATGGATACCTTTTAATTAGACATACTCAAAATAATTTTATGGAGGGTAGATTAATCGGTGAAAGTGTCGGAAGCGGAGTGGGTTTCCCAAATTTAGAAAAACTTTCTTTTGCCTATGGTATAGATTATATGAAAATAGAAAATCTTGCTGAAATGAATGATAAGATCAGCCAGTTAGTAAATCACAAAGGTTCCATAGTATGTGAAGTGTTTACTCCTGAAAATCAACTTTTAATACCTAGGGTTGCATCTAAAAAACTTGATGATGGAAAAATGGTTTCGATGCCGTATGATGATATGTATCCATTCTTACCTCGGGAAGAATATTTGAATGAAATAAGTGATTAGATGTTGAGAATGAGCATACAACAATGAATAAATTGAAAGTTGGTATTATAGGAACAGGAAATATAGGTACTGACCTATTGATAAAAACATTAAAGTCGGATTATTTAGAGTGTACTTTGTTTTCTGGAAGAAATCTCTCTTCAATCGGTATGTCAAAAGCAGTTCATTTAGGCGTAAATGTTTCTGATGAAGGGATAGTTGCATTTTCTAAAAATCCACACTGTTGTGATTTAGTTTTTGATGCAACGTCTGCTGTAAGTCATAAGCAACACTCTACAGTTTTTCAAGAATTAGGTATAACTGCGATTGATTTAACTCCGGCTAAAGTTGGGAAATTTTGTGTACCGCTCGTGAACCTAGATGAGTGTCTAAGTCAAAACAATTTAAATATGGTAACATGTGGAGGGCAATCATCAATTCCAATTCTTTCAGCAGTTAGTAAATTATGTAATATTGAATATGTGGAATTGGTTTCAACAATATCTTCTAGAAGTGCTGGACCAGGGACGAGAATTAATATTGATGAATATGTATATACTACAGAAAAAGCAATTAAACAGTTTAGTGGTGCTAAAGAGTGTAAAGTGATATTAAATTTAAATCCTGCAGTTCCAAATATTAATATGCGTACGACTTTTTATATTAAATCAAATAACTATGATTTAGATCTGTTAAGTGAGAAGATAGAAGAAAGTGTGGCAGATATAATTAACTATGTGCCTGGGTATAAGCTTTTAGTAAAACCAACTATACAGAGAGAACATATTTTTTTAACAGTTGAAGTTAAAGGTAAAGGTGATTATTTACCTAGTTATGCCGGCAATCTCGACATAATTAACAGTGCAGCCATAATGGTTGCAGAAGAGTTCGCAAAGAGAAGAGAAGATGAAAAATAAAATTCTTTTGTATGATGTAACACTACGTGATGGTTCTCATGCTATTGCCCATCAATTTTCTAAAGAACAGTTTGTTCATTATGCAAAGCTTGCAGAAATTGCAGGAATTCCTTATATTGAAGCTGGGCATGGCAATGGTTTAGGTGCTTCTTCATTGCTTGTTGGGAAAAGTTTGATAAGTGATGAGACTATAATAAAAAGTATAAAAGAACAGCTTACTAAAACAAAGTTGTCAATTCATGATATCCCTGGTTTTGCAACAATTAACGGTAATTTAAGTAAGGCTATTGATTATGGTGTAGATTTAGTCAGGGTTGCTTCACATTGTACTGAAGCAGATATTACCGAAAGACATATCGGTTATGTCAGAGAACGTGGAAAAGAGGCATATGGTGTATTAATGATGAGTCATATGGCTGATAAGGAAATATTATTGGAAGAAGCATATAAAATGCAATCCTATGGTGCAGAAGCTATAATAATTATGGATTCTGCGGGGTATTACTTACCTAGAGATGTCAGTGAAAGAATTCATCTGTTATCCAAATCTTTAAATATTCCAGTTGGATTTCATGCACATAATAATTTAGGAATGAGTATTGCTAATTCGGTGGCAGCCATAGAAAGTGGTGCGAGAATAATTGATGGTTCAATTAGGGGATTTGGGGCAGGTGCCGGTAATGCATCAATTGAAGTATTAGTGGCGGTTTTGAGTAAAATGGAGATAGAAACGGGAATAGATCTATATAAAATTTTAGATGCCGCAGAGGAAGCTGAGCAAAGTATAATTTCTAATGTTCCAGTAATAGCAAATACTAGTATCGTAAGCGGGTTGGCTGGCGTGTTTTCTGGATTTGCAAAACATGTAAAAAGATTATCAAAAGAGTATTCAATTGATCCAAGAGATCTTTTTTTTGAACTTGGAAAAAAGCAGGTTGTAGCTGGTCAAGAAGATATCATTGTAGAAACTGCAATAGAATTGAGTGAAAATGTTGAGTAAAACACGTAGAATTGATTGTCATGAAATTTTAAATACTGAGGTAGACGGGCTATCTGATTTGAAAAATCAGACGGTGGTTATTACCGGCGGTACGGGTTTTATCGGTAGTTGGCTGATCGAAATGATAATTGCGTTAAATGAAGATTACGGCTTTAATATAAATGTTTACATTATTTCTACACAAAAAAGTGATACTTCTTATGCATTAAAACTATTTTCTGATAAAGAAAATATTAACTTTATTCAAAAAGATATTAGAAACTTATTAGAATTGCCAAGAGAGACTACATATATTATTCATGCTGCAGCAAATCCTGACAATAGAATTCATATATCAAATCCAATTGAGACTATGTCAATTATTTCCGATGGAACTAAGAGGGTATTGGAAGTTGCATCAGAGTGTCCAAACCTTAAAAAAGTCATTAATTTAAGTTCTGGAAACATTTACGGAAAACTTTCGAAGTATGTAAATGAAAAAGATATGGGGTTTTTAGATTGCGGTTCAATTCTTTCAGTATATCCCGAATCAAAACGTTTTGCAGAGACGTTGTCTACAAGTTATCAAAGTCTTTTTAAATTACCGATAGTAACAGTACGTCCTTTTTCATTTATTGGGCCATATATGTCTTTAAACAAACCATGGGCAATTAATAACTTTATAAGAGATGCAATGCTCTCAAATCGAATAAAAATTTTAGGTGATGGTCAGACCGTTAGAAGTTATATGTATCCAAGTGATATGGCGCATTGGTTGTTACGATTTTTAGTTAGTGGAAAACCAGGTAAGGCATATAATCTTGGTAGCTCTTATGGTATAACGCTTGAACAATTGGCAAACGAGATAGTGAAAATAATGAATAAAAATATAAATATTGACATATTGAATATGAGTCAGTCAGATTCTATTTTTGTTCCCGATACAAAACTTGCTGAAGAAACTCTTTCACTAACATTAAAAGTGCCTATTGATTTTGCGTTGAAAAGAACGATAGAATGGAATATGAATAAGTCTGATTAAATGAATATATTTATAACTGGGGGAAGGGGATTTATCGGTAGCGCATTGTCAGATTATTTGTTCAAAAATTTTAGTTATAGTCTTTTTATTCCAGGTAGAAATGAGTTAGATCTATTAAATGAATATGACGTTGACGAGTATATTATATCAAACAAAATAGATATAGTAATACATGCTGCTAATATTGGTGGAAGTAGAAATATTGTTAGTACTACGAAGACACTAGAAAATAATTTACGTATGTTTTTCAATGTAGCAAAAAATTCTAATCGAGTAAAAAAAATAATTTTATTAGGTTCAGGTGCAGAATATTCTAAGCATAAGCCTATTGTTCTTGCACAAGAGAATGATTCTGACAAGGGTTTTCCCTATGATGAATATGGTTTTTATAAATCGGTCGTTTCTCGTTTTGTTGAAAAGTCAGAGAATATGTTAAATCTGAGAATTTTTGGGTGTTATGGGGAAAAAGAAGATTATAGATTTAGGTTTATATCTAATTCCATAGTTAAAAACCTATTGAAATTACCAATTGTTATTAATCAAAATGTATTATTTGATTATATCTATATTGGAGATCTAGTGAAAATTATTGCTTACTTCATAGATAAAAATAATAAATATAAAATCTATAATGCAACTAGTGGGCAAAAAATAGATTTAGTAACGTTGGCAAAAATAATAAATGAAGTTTCAGAATATAAATCAGATATAGAGTTAATACATAGTGGTTTTAATAAGGAATATACATCAAATAATAGTCGTTTGCTGAAGGAATTAGGTGATTTTCAATTTACGGAACATCAGGAAGCAATAAAAATGATGAGAAATTATTATTTAAATAATTTAAATGATTTGGACAAAAAAACAATTGTCGAAGATTCATATTTAGAACGTTGTAATACGATGTGGAAAAAATGAGAAAGGTTTTATAATGGAACATGAAAAACTAAAGCAAGAAATTTTAGAAAAAACAAGAGAGTATTATAAGTTAGTTCATGAGCCTTTGCAAAAAATGGAATTTGTTATAGGCAAAAGTAAAATTAATTATGCGGGTCGCGTTTTTAATGAAAATGAAATGGTGAATCTTGTTGATTCTTCACTTGACTTCTGGCTAACTTATGGAAAATATTCACAAACATTTGAGGAAAGATTTGCAAAATATCTTGGCGTAAGGTGGACGTTTTTAGTTAATTCTGGATCTTCAGCAAATCTACTAGCGTTCATGGCATTGACTTCCCCATTGTTAAAAGAAAGAAGAGTTAAGCGTGGAGATGAAGTTATTACAGTAGCTGCAGGATTTCCAACGACGATTGCACCTATCGTACAATATGGAGCAATACCTGTTTTTGTTGATATTGAGCTTGAAACATTTAATGTAGATATTTCACTTTTGGAAGAAGCATTGTCATCGAAAACCAAAGCTATTATGATTGCTCATACTTTGGGTAATCCTTTTAATATTGAAGCCGTAAAAGAATTTTGCGATAAAAATAATCTGTGGCTGATAGAAGATAATTGTGATGCACTAGGTTCTACTTATAAAGGAAAATTAACAGGGACATTTGGAGATATAGGTACAAGTAGTTTTTACCCCCCTCATCATATGACAATGGGAGAAGGTGGAGCAGTATATACTAGCAATCCTCTATTGAAAAAGATCATGTTAAGTATTAGAGATTGGGGGAGAGACTGTTGGTGTGATAGTGGGGTGGATAACACCTGCAATGCAAGGTTTAATCAACAATTTGGATCGCTACCTCATGGATACGATCATAAGTATGTGTATAGTCACTTCGGATATAATTTAAAAGCTTCTGATATGCAAGCGGCAATTGGTGTCGCACAACTTGATAAACTTTCTTCGTTTACTAAACGTAGAAAAGAGAATTTTACTTTTCTACAAAAAAGATTGAATGAATTGAGTGAATACTTTATATTGCCCAAAGCGACTGAACACAGTGATCCAAGTTGGTTCGGTTATTTACTTACGATTAAAGGGAATTATAAATTTCAAAGAAATGAAATAGTTCAGTATCTGGAAAATAATGGTATTCAGACGAGAAATCTATTTGCTGGTAATATTTTAAGACATCCTCTATTTGAAGATTTAGAAGAAGGGAAGGAATATAGGGTTGTCGGTGATTTGAAAAATACTGATAAAATTATGAATGATAGTTTTTGGATTGGTGTGTACCCTGGGATGACTGAAGAAAAATTAAATTATATAATTAAATCAATCAATGATTTTATCTTAAAATAAGAGATAAGAATGAAGGGCATAATATTAGCAGGAGGAAGTGGAACAAGGTTGTACCCTATAACAAGAGGTGTTGTCAAGCAGTTAATGCCAATCTACGATAAGCCAATGATTTATTATCCTCTTTCTGTTTTAATGTTAGCTGGGATTCGTGAAATATTGATTATATCTACACCTAATGATATTGACAGATTTGAATTGCTATTTGGAAATGGAAGTAGTTTAGGGATGGAGTTTACATATTTAGTTCAAGAAAAACCGGACGGTTTAGCCCAGGCTTTTATACTAGGAGAGCGTTTTATTGGCAGTGATGATGTTTGTCTAATACTAGGAGACAATATATTTTATGGGCATGGACTTGTCTCGATGCTTGCGAAGAGTGTTCAAAGTGTGAAGAAAGATAATATGTCGGTAGTATTTGGTTATTACGTGAATGATCCGTCAAGATATGGGGTTGTGGAATTTGATGAAAATGAAAATGCATTAAGTATTGAAGAAAAGCCCCTTAACCCAAAAAGTAATTATGCAGTAACGGGGTTATACTTTTATACCAATGATGTTGTAGAAAAAGCTAAAAAAATTCTACCTAGTAGTAGAGGTGAATTAGAAATTACGGATATTAATGTGGCATATCTTAAAGACAGACGTTTGAAAGTTGAGTTGATGGGAAGAGGGTATGCTTGGCTTGACACGGGAACACACGAGGCGTTACTGGAAGCGAGTAATTTTATTGAAATAATAGAAAAGAGACAGGGGCTTAAGATTGCCTGTATTGAAGAAATTGCATATGAAATGGGATATATATCCAAGGAAAAACTTTTAAATCTTGCGGAAGGATTGAAAAAGAACCAATATGGGCACTATCTTATGCGAATAGCTCTAAAATAAATAGGAGATACCAGTTGAAAGCAATATTAATTACAGGTGGTGCCGGTTTTATTGGAAGTAACTTTATTGAGTACTTTTTGGAAAAATATGCAGGCTATCAACTTGTTAATTTAGATTTACTGAGTTATGCGGGCAATTTAGATAATTTAGAATCGGTGCAGAATAACTCAAAATATAAGTTTATTAAGGGTGATATTTGTAACAGACAATTAGTTGAATATATTTTTGAAGAGTACAATATCATGGGTGTTATACATTTTGCGGCTGAGACACATGTAGACAACTCTATAAGAGATCCAGATGTCTTTATGAAAACAAATCTAAATGGAACATTTACATTATTGGATGTAGCATATAAGTTCTGGATGAAAAATCCTTTTGAATATAAGGAGAACTATAAAGGTAGTAGATTTCATCATATTTCAACTGATGAGGTTTATGGAACACTTGATGAGAAGGGATTGTTTACGGAAAAAACTCCATATTCACCAAATTCCCCTTATAGTGCGAGTAAAGCTGGTAGTGATATGATAACAAGAAGTTATTACCATACTTATGGATTAAATACAGTAATAACAAATTGTTCCAATAATTATGGTCCGAGACAACACGATGAAAAACTAATACCGACAATTATTAAAAAAGCACTAACAGATGAATTTATTCCAATATATGGTGATGGAACTAATATTAGGGATTGGCTCTATGTGAAAGATCATTGCAATGGTATTGATATTGTTTTTCATGATGGAAAGCCTGGTGAAGTGTATAACATTGGTGGGAATAATGAACGCAATAATAATTACATAGTGGATAAAGTATGTGAAATTCTTGATCTATTCAAGCCAAAGAAAAATGGGAAATCTTACAAAAAACAAATTTTGTATGTAAGGGATAGACCTGGACATGATAAAAGATATGCCATTGACGCTTCAAAAATTGAAAATGAATTAGGCTGGAAGGCTGAAGAAAATTTTGAGAGTGGAATTGAAAAAACAGTCGAGTGGTATGTAAATAAGTATTTAGACTTGACGTCTGCTAAAGAATAGAAAATAAGTTTTAGGATTTTATTATGAAATGTAAATTTTGTTATACAAAAGTTGAAAATATCACCTTTGATTTGGGTAATACTGCCATTTCAAATGACTTGTTATCAGAGAAAAAATTATTTATGGGTGAAATGATATACCCATTGGTACTATATACGTGTCCTAATTGCTTTTTGGTACAGGTAGAGGAACAAGTTTCTAGTGAAAAAATTTTTACTGAGGAGTATGTATATTTTTCTTCGGCATCATCATACTGGCTTTCACATGCAAAAAAATATACTGATGAAATAATCAATAAATTACAACTAGATGAAAATTCGTTTGTAGTTGAGATTGCATCAAATGATGGTTATTTATTAAAGAATTTCGTTGAAAAGAATATTAATTGTTTAGGCATTGAACCAACAAAGAGTACAGCTGATGTTGCAATGGAGAAAGGTATACCGACGTTAATAGAGTTTTTTAATTATTCCTTGGCAGAAAAACTTAGCCGTGATGGAAAACAGGCTGATTTAATAATCGCCAATAATGTATTAGCGCATGTACCATCTATTAATGATTTTATTGCAGCGTTTAAAAAACTCTTGAAAATTGAGGGTACGATAACTATTGAATTTCCTCATGTTTTGAGATTGGTTGAAAATAATGAATTCGATACTATTTATCATGAACATTTTTTCTATTTTTCGCTATATACTCTAAAAATAATATTTGAGAAATATGATTTAGTAATTTACGATGTTCAAGAATTAGAAACACATGGCGGTTCATTAAGGATATATGTAACACATAAGGATAATAATATAGCATTAAATTACTACAGTAAAAGTGTGCAAAATATTTTAAATAAGGAATTAGAATATAAACTCAATACTTTAGAATACTATTCTAAAATAGAAAAAAACGCTTTTGATATTAAATTAAAGGCGCTGGACTATTTAATAAGACAAAAAAATAACAAGAAAAGTATTATTGCATTCGGGGCTGCTTCTAAAGGTAATACATTCTTAAATTACGTTGGCATAAAAAATGATATGATAGACTTTGTAGTAGATGAAACTCCCTTTAAAATAGGTAGATATATGCCGCAAAGTAAAATACCAATATACTCTTTTGAAATGATAGAAGAAAAAAAACCGGATATAATCATTATACTTCCGTGGAATCACAAAAAAGAGATGTTGAAAAAATTAGAATTTACTAAGTATTGGGGTGCCGAAATCGTTATATTCATACCCAGGCTTGAGATTTTACAATGATTATGTCGGAAACAGGATTAGAAGGTTTAGTTGTTATTGAGAATGAAGTTTTTTATGATGAGAGGGGGTATTTGTCGGAGGTGTATAAATCTAATGAATTTTATGACAAATTTTCATTTCAAAATAAGTTAGAGTTGGAAGTTACATCACAAAAAGGTGTCTTAAGAGGACTGCATTATCAAATAGAACCCTATGCCCAAGCAAAGATAGTACGTGTAGTATCCGGTGAGATATTAGACGTAGTCGTTGATATAAGAAAAAGTTCCAAGACTTTTGGTAAACACTATACGGTGAAATTGAACGACATTGATAAGAAGCAATTGTACATACCAGAAGGTTTTGCACATGGATATTATGTTCTAAGTGAGGATGCTAAGATGATTTATAAAATGGATAATATATATTCAATGTCTAATGCAAAGGGTATAGCATATGATGATAGGACTTTAAATATCGATTGGAAGTTATTTGATAACCCTTTATTGTCAGAAAAAGATAGTAAACTTCCGACATTGGAAGATGCACATCTATTTGAGTAGTTCTTTTTTGTAATGAAAAATATCTTAGTCACTGGTGTAAATGGACAAGTTGGTTCAGAATTAAAGCGTATTCATAGTAAACATCAATCGTATCGATGGTTTTTTACCGATAGAACAACACTTGATATTTCAGATGAACTCCTATTTAACTCTTTTATCGAGAAAAATAATATAGATATAATTATTAATTGTGCAGCGTATACTAATGTAGAACTGGCTGAAAAGGAGATAGACAAGGCAGATATAATTAATAACTTATCCTTAAAAAACATTTCAACTATTGTAAAAAGAAATAATATAAAGTTTGTACATATTTCTACAGACTCTGTATTTGATGGTAAAAAAAATGGTGCTTACAGTGAGAATGATCGTACAAATCCATTGAACGTGTATAGTAAGAGCAAGCTTGATGGTGAAAATCAAATTAAAAAAATAAATCCTCAAAACACTATTATTCTGAGGGTTTCTTGGGTATACAGTATTTACGGTAAGAATTTTGTAAAGACAATGTTAAAGCTTTTTTCAACTCAAAATGAAGTGAACATAGTTTATGACCAAATTGGGACACCAACACATGCGGCAGATATAGCTAAGGTTATAATGGATCTGATACCAAGTATTAATAATCAAGATGTAGAGGTTTATCATTATTGTAGTAATGGTGCTACGACATGGTATGACTTCGCAATAGCAATTGCTGATTTTTTTAAGATAAATTGTAAAATAAATCCGATAGAAAGCAAGGACTACGGTTCAAATGTTTTAAGACCATATTCCATTATATTAAACAAAAATAAAATTAAAGAAAAGTTTAATATCCATTTACCTTATTGGAAAGATAGCTTGTATAATTGCTTATCGCAACTGGAAATAACTGGAAAAGGGAAGTCTTGATAACTATTGTAATCCCGACTTATAATCGATTAGAATATTTAATTAAAGCTTACAAAAGTGTGTTAGAACAAGATTCTAATGATTATATTTTGCATATTGTTGATGATTCTACTAATGATGACACATATAATTATTTTAAAAAAATTAAATTAAAAAATAATATTATATATGAGAAAAATGAGAAAAATCTTGGAATAGTCGAAAATATTTCGAAAGTTTTAAAAATAGCAAAAACAAAGTGGGTAACAATTTTATCAGATGATGATATATTAGAAAAAGATTTTATAAGTACGTCATTAAAAACACTTACCAATAGTGATAAGGCCATAGTAATTGCGAGTTTTAAGGATATTGACGAAAGTGGTAATTTTTTAGCTGAACATAAACATAGAAAGGTATCATATACAAATGTTGATGCATTTGTGGAGTTGTTTTATGATAATTTCCCAACTGCAGGAATTTCAGGGATTTTTTTCGATACGCATTTATGTAAAGATATTTTTAGTTTGAAAGATTATCCTGACGCATTATTGTCCGATAGTTATTTATGTAGAGCTGCTGCGAAAATAGGTGGTATGGAAACTATCGATAAGGTGATATATAATAGACGTAGATGGTCAGGTAGCCTCTCATCTGGAGGAAGAAGTATAATTCAGATGATCAAAACTATATATGCATCACACCGTGCACATAAAATCTTTCGAATTGATATGATGGATATGTGGAAACAGTTAATGGTTGAACATGAAAATAGTGAAAAATTGATAGCAATGAAGGATGATTTATATGCTTACTATCAAGAAAACGTAATTATGAATTCTATTATGATAAATTTGAAAAAAATCTTTTAAAATCAAACAATCTCATAATCGTTAAATATATTTTTCAAGGTGAAATAAGATGGATATAATTAGTACAATACAAGAGAAGTTAAGAGGTAGGTACACAAATGAACAAAAAGCTAAAATCATAAAATTCCAGTCATTACGGTTTAGGCAGTTACAATATGTACTGTTTAGAATTTTTTTTGGTTCTGATTTAAAAAGTTTAGCAAAGTTGTACTATACGGATAAATGGGGTGCACATCAATATACTCCACATTATGAAGCACATTTTTCACCTATTAGAAAGAAAAAACTAAATATACTTGAAATTGGTATAGGTGGCTATGAAGATCCTGAAATGGGTGGTGGCTCATTACGGACTTGGCGTACATACTTTCCAAATAGTAAAATTTATGGTATTGACATTTATGATAAAAGTGCTCATGATGAAAAAAGGATAAAAACGTTTAAAGGCTCTCAAGTTGACGAAGAATTTTTGTCAGACGTTGTCAATTATATCGGAGACATTGATGTAATAATTGATGATGGTAGCCACCTTAATGAACATGTTATTAAAACCTTTATATATCTGTTTCCTCATTTGAAAGATAACGGTATTTACGTTATAGAAGATGTTCAAACATCATATTGGCAACACATGGGTGGAAGTAGTACTTCACTTAATACAAATGAAACTATGATGGGGTTCTTTAAGAATTTGATTGATGGTTTAAATTTTGAAGAATATGAGATTGAAAATTATGATGCATCGTATTACGACAAGCATATTGTGGGTATTCATTTTTATCACAATATGATTTTCATAGAAAAAGGTCTGAATAATGAGGGGAGCAACCTAGTAAAAAATGGTCGCTTTAATTCATAAAATTTATAGAGATTAAGAACAATGAATAATGAAATGAAAAAAAATTGTTGGTTTGTTGATTTAACACATACTGCACAGGGTATCCATTCCAGATATTTTCCACTTGGTGTAGGGTTAGTCGCGGAATACACTAAAGAAGTTCTATCGGAATATTTGAAGGTAGAAGTATATAAATTTCCGGAAGAATTAGAAAAACAAGCTCAACTAGTTAAACCTGAGATCGTTTGTTTATCTAATTATGCATGGAATTTAGAACTTTCGTATACATTTATAAAAGCCTATAAAGAGTTAAACAATGATGCAATAATTGTGATGGGGGGTCCCAACTTTTCGACACTTGAAAATGAAGTGAAGCCTTTCTTTGATAGATACCCTTTAATTGATTTTTATATATTCAGTGAAGGTGAATTGGCTTTTGTAAACTTGATGAAGGTACTAATCAAAAATGATTATGATACAAATTTTGTTAAAAAGCAAAATATAAGAATGTTTAATTGTACCTATGTATATGATGATAATGTGGTTGTTGGAGATACTGAAAGAATTTTAGATATAAGTATATTACCATCTCCGTATCTCAAGCAATCATTTGATAAATATTTTGATATGAATTTGATACCGTTATATGAAACAACACGTGGCTGTCCATATGGGTGTACGTTTTGTGCAGACGGTATTAGCTCAAAAAATAAGGTTCGTAGATATCCACAGAACATAATTGATGAGAACTTAGAATATATTGCAAAAAAATCTGGGAAAGTGGATACTTTAACCATGGCCGATTTAAATTTTGGAATGTATCATGATGACATAAATACTGCAAAAACTATGGCAAAACTAAAAAAAGAGTACAATTATCCATCCGTTATAAATGTGGCTGCAGGTAAGTCAAAGTTCGACAATGTATTAAAAACTATTACTGTTTTAGATGGAAGTTGGACTGTAGGTTCTAGTGTTCAATCAACAGATGAGGAAGTACTGAAAAATATAAAAAGAAAAAATTTACCTAGCAGTAAAATGCCTATTCTTGCTAAATTAACTGAAAGTAATGGGTCTGAATCGTTCTCTGAAGTTATTTTAGCTCTGCCGACAGATACTAAAGAAAAACATTATAATTCACTTAAAACGGCCACTGATGCTGGAGTTAATTCTTTAAGAATGTATCAGTTAATGTTGTTAAGCGGCACTGAGATGAGTAGTCAAGAAAGTAGAAAAAAATATAGAATGAATCCCAAATATAGGGTGATGCCAGGCTGTAGCGGACAGTATGATTTTTTTGATAAAACTTACAATGTTGCAGAGTTTGAAGAAGTTGTAGTTTCTAATAGTACACTCTCTTATGATGACTATATAGAATGTAGAATAATGAATTTATTCATAGAAATTTTCATAAACGGGTCAATGTTTAACGAATTATTTAGAGTGCTTGATTATTACAACATCAGTAGATTTGACTGTATATTACGCATTAAAGAACGATCTGAAGTCTTTAACGATGATATAAAAAATATAGTAGAAAGTTTTATATTTGATACGAAAAAAGAGTTATTTGAAACGTATGAAGAAGCGAAGAATTACATAAATAGGGATGGTACGATAGCGAAACATATCAGTGGCGAAAGTGGTAATAATGAGATGCTCGATCATAAAGTTAGAGCATACTTGAAATACCGAGAGTTTGCAGAATTATTGTTCAATGAAATCATATTTATGTTGAAAGAGCAAGAAATAGTTGATGAAATAGTAGAACTGTTCGTGCATGAGACTAAAGAGTTTATGATATTAAAAAAGAGAGATTTTCGAATGAGTAATAATGCTGAAAATACTTATTTTTCCTTTGATTTCTCGTTAGATAATGTTGATACCCAATTAAAGAGTTTTGATAGAGGTGGATATTACTATAGCATTTACCATACGGATGAACAGCAAGTAATGATTGCTAATCTTCTAACAGTTTTTAGTACAAAAAATATAATGGGCTTAGGAAGATTGATACAAAAAACTAATATGAAATTGTTATATCGAAAATTTGATGTAATTAGTGAAAAAATTACAGCTTGCTAAAAAGCCAAAGGTTGCAATAAATATTATATTTAGTATAAGGGAATATATTGAAAGTTCAGTTTCGAAGTTTTATGGACACGTTGGAAAGTAAAAAAGGTTTTGAAAAAATAATTGAATTATTTACAAGGGTATTAAGCCTAATAATTTTTCTTATAATTTATATTGTACTTTTGATAATTGAACCATTCAAAAAAGTGAGAATTGGTTTTTTATACAATAGAAGATTTGGGCATCTTGCTCTTAATACGGATATTCATCTGAGAAATTTACAATTGGGGGCTATTCCTAAAGACAGGTTATATATATTTTTTGCATTTAAGCCGGCAAATAACCAACTATTAAAGATGTTCAAAAGAAAAATGAATATTGTTGAAAGTGAATTTTTATCCAAATTAGTTTCACCGATTTGTTTTTTTAATACTAGATTTTGCCAAAGGCTTCCATTTGAAGCTAATGAGTATCGTGAGTTCAATGAAGCGAATGCCACGTTGGAATTTACAAAAGATGAGGAATTGGTCGGAAAATCAGAGTTGAAAAAAATGGGAATTGGGGAAAATGATTGGTTCGTCTGCATGTTTGCAAGAGATGATCAGTATGCAAAAACGGCTTTTCCTACAATGGATCATTCTCCTGATGAACATAGAAACGCTGATATAGATGATTATAATGAAGCTGTTAAATTTATTGTCGAGCAGGGTGGGTTTGTTATAAGAATGGGTTCAAATGTTGCAAAAGAATTTACGTTTAAACATCCAAAGGTTATAGATTATGCAGTGTACTATCGTAACGATTTTATGGATATTTATTTGCCTGCCCATTGTAGATTTTATCTAGGGACTTCTTCAGGAGGTGTGGAAATTGTAAAAGTATTTGACCGTCCACAGGTTGCAGTTAATTGGATGCCTATAGGTTCAGCGACATTTGGAAAAAATGACATATTTATTCCTAAAAATGTAGTATATAAAGAGAGTGGTATTAGTGTACCTTTCGCAGTACAAATGAAATTATTAGGGAATATACTTGTATCCTTTGGAGATGCACCGGAAGAAATATTGTCATCAAATGGAATGTTGGTAAAAAATAATACACCTGATGAGATATTAGAAGTTGTTAAAGAAATGTACAATCGTGTCAATGGGAACCACATTGTACACGAAGAGTATAATAAAAAGTTTAAAGAGTATCATGATATATTGTCTGACGCTGATCACTGGTGTAAAAATGTAAAAACACCACTAGGTCAAACATTTTTGTTAAAAATGAAATTACACGCATAATAGGTAAATATTTTGAAAGTTGCAGTTTTGGGATCTAACTCTTTTTTAGCACAAGATTTTATTGATCTTGTATTGGAGAGAGTGAAAGGTTGTAGTGTTATAGGTTTTTCTAGAAGCAGTGAAAAAAGTTTGTATTTGAGATATAAAAATAATAAAAATATAAAAAAATTTAATTTTTATAAACTAGATATTTCAAAAAAAACTGATTTTGAAGAGATTATAGCAATCTTAGATGATTTTGAACCTGAGTATATAATAAATTTCATTTCTTTAACCAATATTTTACAAAGCTGGGAAAATCCAATTGCTTATTTTGACTTGCATTGTGTGAAATTATTAGAGTTATTGGACAAATTGAAAGATAGAACTTATCTGAAACGTTTTATACATACATCTAGTCAGGCAGTATATGGTTCTGTAGAGGGGCGTATTGACGAACATACAGTTCCGGTTCCGTCAGCACCTTACGGCGTTTCAAAGTTAGCATCAGATAATATAATTAATCTTTTTTCCAAGAAGGATAATTTTATTCCATTTATAATATTAAGGTTAACGAATTTTTATGGTCAACACCAATCAATGGATAAAATTGTACAAAAAACCGTTAAATCAATTAAAGAGTGTGTTCCGTTGCCACTTCATGGTGGAGGAGAAGCAGTTCTGTCTTATTTGCATGTAAGAGATGTTTCAGTTGCTATTTTCAATGCCTTGCAAATTGGAAAGTTGGGAAGTACATATCTTATCGGCCCAAATAAAACAGTTTTATTAAAGGAGTTGATTGGCATTATAGCATCTGAATTTCATTTAGAACTGGAAGACGTAGTTTATAACGTATCGCAAAGGAAAGGGCAAAATGTTTCTCAATGGTTGGATATAAGTCGGACGAAAGAGGAATTAAATTGGATACCAACTATAGAGCTTGAAGATGGAATTAAAGAAACTGTACAATGGATAGAAAATTATTACGAGGAATTAAAAAAAAGTGAAACGAAAAAACATTAGCTCAAAAGTAATTAGAAACAAAACAATATCTTTATCGTTAAACAGTGGAGCAGGACATTTGGCTCCATCGCTGTCAACCGTTGAGATATTAACTGTTTTGTTTAGAGAATTCCTAAAATATGACGAGAATAATCCCACTTGGGAAGATAGGGACAGGGTTGTATTTAGTAAAGGACATGGAAGTTACGCCTATTATACGATTTTAAATGAACTTGAAATAATACCTGATCATGAAATAGAGAATTTTTTTACAGATGGATCTACGTTGAAGGGTTGTGTATGCAAAGATGAAAGATATATGCTTGAAGCTTCAACTGGCTCGTTGGGACATGGACTTCCGATAGCTGTAGGTATGGCATGGTCTTTTAAAATACAAGGGAATAATAATAAAGTTATATGTATAGTTGGTGATGGTGAAATGCAAGAGGGGAGCAATTTTGAAGCTTTACAATTTGCGTTTCGCCATAAACTCGACAACCTTTTATTGATAGTTGATGGTAATGAATTGCAAGCAATGGATTTAGTTAGAAATGTTGGACTAGATAACGAAAGATTGTATAACATTATGTCTCAATATACGGTAAAAGAAAATTCTTTCAATATCGATGGACATGATGAAGAAAGTTTAAGGCAGGCATACAATAACTTTTTTAACAATAGTACAGGAAATGGGTATACTTTAATGTTTTGTAACACATTAAAAGGTAAAGGTATAGATATCGCTGAAGGAAAGAATTATTATCATTATAGAGTACCAACAGTGGACGGATATGTACATATAGAGGATGTAGAAAATGAATGATGTAATATCGAAAAAATACGTTACAAAAGCATTATACAAGTATTTTGATGCTGATGAAAAAATGGTCATGTTGGTGTCAGATTCAGGTTTTGCCGTTTTAGATGACTATAGTAACAATTTTCCCAATAGGGTATTTAATCTTGGTATCGCAGAGCAAGCTAGCGTAGGAATATCTGCGGGTATGGCGTTTACCGGATTAAAACCGATAATTTTTGGTCCAATCCCCTTTATGGTGATGAGAGCATATGAGCAGATCCGCTATGATATCAATGAACATAATACAAACGTTAAGTTAATAGGAGTTTCTGCCAATAATTCGCTGATTAATCTAGGTAGAAGTCACTGCATGGATGATGATGACATAAAAATGATGGAGTTATTTAAAAACTTTTTAATATTAACTCCAACAACTGAAAATGTTGAAGAAAGTGTTCGCAAATTTATTGAATTTGATGGGCCTGCATATATAAGATGTAATTAGGAAAATCATGAAAAATATAGTTTATAGTAATTTAAAGGTCTTTAGCGATAGTAAGAAGTTACATTCTCTAAGTTCAAATCAAATAGAGCCACCGGTTTATATCCGGTTGAAGCCAACGAATGTATGCAACCATAGTTGCTGGTATTGTGGCTATCAGGCAAATCCAAACATGTCAATGGGAGACATTATTGATACTAGGGATTCTATCCCGTTTGAGAAAATGATGGAGTTGTGCGATGATTTTATCTCGATGGGCGTAAGGGCCGTGACTTTTTCCGGTGGTGGAGAACCGCTAATATATAGGAACATTGAAAAAGTTTTTGACAAGTTATTGGAAGCAGGAATAAAGATAGCAGTAATAACAAATGGATCTAATTTAAGAGGCAAAATTGCACAATCATTGGCAAATAGGGCTACATGGGTTAGGGTATCCATGGATGGCTGGAACAATGAAAGCTATATGAAGTACAGGAAAACCAAAGATGGTGAATTTGATAGAATTATTTCTAATTTAGAAGATTTTTCTAAAATAAAAGGAAAGACGAAACTTTCTATCGCATATAATGTTGATAAAGATAATCATAGTGAAATATATGATTACACAAAATTAATCCATAGTATTGGAGCAGATAATGTTAAATTTACTGGGTGTATTGTGTATGATGATGTTTTGAAAAATCAAGAATATCATTCTGCTTTTTTTGATGATACAGTAGCTATGATCGAAAAAGCTAAATTAGATTTTGAAAATGATTACTTCACCGTACAAAATGTATATTCTATACAACAAACGAGATATGAAAAAAGTTATACAAGCTGTCCTTTTTCAGAATACTTAACTATTATTGGTGCTGATTTGAACGTATATGCTTGTCATGATAAGGCATATACGGATAGCGGTTTAATGGGCTCGCTTGCAAATCAAAGTTTTAAAAAGTTTTGGATGGATGGAGAAGCACAAAGAGCTCTTAGAAATATAAACCCTAGTTTAGATTGTAAACATCATTGTGCTGCCGATGCAAAAAATAAATTGTTGCTTGAGTATATGAGCATAGACCCAGAGCATATGGATTTTATATGAGAGATAGAATTTCATTTTTAAAAGGGTATAAATCAAAATTATGTCAGACTTTGGAAACTGTTGATTTTGATATCGTATCTGAGATAATTTCTGAATTCGAAAATACTGTCAAGAAAAATTCTGTAATATATGTAATTGGAAATGGAGGAAGTTCTGCCACAGCTTCTCACATGGAAAATGATCTTGGCATAGGGTTGAAGAGAAGAAATATAGTTGATTTTAACATAAAAAGTTTAGGCGATAATTCTGCGGTTTGTACTGCCATTGCAAATGATGTAGGTTATGAAAATATATTTTATTTGCAGCTATTAAACAAATTGAAACCTGATGATATTTTAGTCGCGATATCTTGTAGTGGAAATTCTCCCAACATAGTAAAAGCTGTGGAATATGCGCGTAAGATTGGAACTAAAGTAATAGGACTTACAGGTTTTGATGGGGGTATTTTGAAGAAAATGTCAGATTTAAATTTTCATGTTGAAGCTGAAACAGGTGAATATGGGTTAGTTGAAGATATTCATATGATGTTTGATCATATGATTTATTCGTATTACATTGATAAGGAAAGTATAAATGTCTGATAAGTATTCTATTGATTCACAAAAATTACACTATCATCCAACGAGAATATCGCAATGGTATGAGGCAAAAGATGATTGGAATAGACTTAAATCGGTTTATCCCGTCTTTATTGAAATATCACCAATTGGGGGATGTAATCATCGTTGTACATTTTGTGCTATGGACTATATGGGGTACAGAAATATTAAATGGGATGAGAAAGTTTTAGCTGATAGATTAACAGAGATGTCTAAGTTAGGTGTTAAGAGTATAAATTTTGCAGGTGAAGGAGAACCATTACTCTATAAACCATTGGCAAGAATTGTTGAACATAGCTCGAATGTCGGTTTAGATACATCAATAACATCCAATTTTGTTCCCACAAATAAAGAGAGTATTAGTACATTTGTTAAAAACTGTTCATGGATAAAAATCAGTTTTAATGCAGGTACTGCTAACACCTATGCTCAAATTCATCAAACGTCAGAAAAAGATTTTGATATTGCAGTTGAAAATATGAGGTATGCAGTTGAGGTTAAGAAAGAAACAGGTTCTAAATGTACATTAGGTGCTCAGATGTTGCTACTGCCAGAAAATAGGCATGAAGCGGTTACTTTAGCAAAAATGTGTCAAGAGATAGGTATAGATTATTTGGTTATCAAACCATATTCGCAACATTTATCAAGCGAAACTACAATATATAAAGATATTGTTTATGATGATATGTTAAGTTTAGAGGATGAACTTGAAGCGCTCAATACGGAAAAGTTTAATGTTGTTTTTAGATCAAATACTATGAAGAAACACAGTGCTAAAACTCATACATACAAAAAATGTTTATCAACTCCTTTCTTTTGGGCTTACGTATCGACTGAAGGTGATGTTTACGGATGTAGTGCTTACTTAGGAAAAGAAAACTTTCGCTATGGAAATTTAAATGAAAATGGATTTCAAGAAATATGGGAAAGTGAAAAGAGGCAAAAGTCATACCGTTTTGTACAGGATGAGTTGGATATAAGCGAATGTAGAACAAACTGTAGAATGGATGAAGTAAATAAGTATCTTGATAGATTAATACATCCGAATGATCATGACAATTTTATTTAGGGAAATATGATGAAGGCAGTAGTTACCGGTGGTGCAGGATTTATAGGTTCACATATGGTTGATTTATTAATCCGTGAAAATTTCAAAGTTGTCGTGATTGATAATTTATCAAATGGAAGATTGGAAAATATTGACGGATATAAACATAGTAGTGATGTTGAATTTGTGAATGTTGATATAGGAGGTTATGATTCTAATATAGATTCATATTTTGAAAATGTAGAATATGTATTCCATTTTGCTGCGCTCGCTGACATAGTACCGTCTATCAATGAACCGCTAAAATATCACAAGGCAAATGTTGACGGTACAATAAGGGTATTAGAAGCTGCTAAAAAGTCAAAGAAATTAAAAAAATTTCTATATTCTGCATCTTCATCTTGTTATGGAATTCCTGAGATTTATCCTACCCCTGAAAGTTCGAAAATATCTCCTGAATACCCGTATGCACATACTAAAACCGTAGGAGAACAATATGTGATGCATTGGGGCAATGTATATAATATGCCGGTTGTTTCAATGAGGTTTTTTAACGTATATGGATTAAGGCATCGAACAAGTGGAACCTACGGTGCTGTGTTTGGTGTATTTTTAGCACAACTTTTAAATAATAAGCCTCTGACAATTGTAGGTGACGGAAAGCAAACGAGAGATTTTACCTATGTGACAGATGTTGTTGAGGCTTGTTATGCTGCTGCAATTTCTCCAATTAAGCAGGAGATATTTAACGTTGGAAGCGGTAATACGTACAGTATAAATCATTTAGCAGAATTATTAGGCGGTGAGAAAGTTTATGTTCCAAAACGTCCTGGTGAACCTGATTCAACATTTGCAGATATATCAAAAATTAAAAGTGTATTGGGATGGGAACCAAGAATAACATTTGAAGAAGGTGTAAAAACTATGTTGGATAATATCAATTTGTGGAAAGATGCTCCTGTATGGGATAAAAAATCAATAGATGATGCAACAAAAGACTGGTTTAAATTTTTAAAATAATATGAATAAAGAAAAAGTAGTTGTTTTTGTGTATGGAGTTTTTAATATTTTACATCCGGGGCATTTAAGACTATTAAAGTTTGCTAAAGAAAGCGGTGATTATTTAGTAGTTGCAGTTAGTTCTGATAAAATGACAAATATTGAAAATGTTCTAGATGAGAAAATGAGATTAGAGTTTGTACAGGCTACAAATTATGTTGATGAAGCTTTTATTTTGGATGGAAATCCGGAAGATTATATTAGAGAAAGAAAACCAAATATTGTAGTCAAAGGCAAAGAGCATGAGTATGGAGAAAATAAAGAATTAGAAATTTTAAAGTCCTATGGTGGAAAGCTTATATTCACATCAGGGATGATAGGTTTTTCTTCCCTTAATTTATTACGTAGTGATTTTGAGAATATAGAATATTCAAATATTAAGCATTCAACTGAATATTTAGATAGACATAGAATTAGGGATATTGATTTAGTTGAAACAATACAAGACTTTAAAAAATTAAATGTTTTGGTAATAGGTGATACGATAATAGATGAGTATGTTACCTGCGATCCACTTGGTATGAGCCAGGAAGATCCAACCATTGTTGTTACTCCAATATCAACTGATAGATTTATTGGTGGTGCAGCAATTGTTGCTTCACACGCTAAAAGTTTGGGAGCAAACGTTACTTTTATTTCTGTTTTAGGTGATGATGAGGGATATAATTTTATGCAAAATCGGTTGTCGTCACTTGGAGTAAATTTAGAGTGCTATACTGATAGCACCAGACCAACAACTTTAAAACAAAGATTTAGGGCTAATGGGAAAACTCTTTTACGATTAAATCACTTAAAACAGCATCAGATAGATAAAAGTATAGAAGAACAGATATTAAAAAATATTGAAAAAGAAATAGAAAAAATAGATTTAATAGTTTTTTCTGATTTTAGCTATGGTGTTTTGTCCGATTCTTTAATATCAGGAATTGAAGAAATTGTTGGAAAACATAACACGGTCATGGTTGCTGATTCACAAAGTTCTTCACAAATTGGAGATATTTCAAAGTTTCGTGGCATGAATTTAGTTACACCTACGGAAAGGGAAATTAGGCTTTCATTAAATGATTTTGATTCCGGTTTAGTCATTCTATCAAAGGCTTTATACAAAAAATCTAATCCAAAATATATTGTAACAACTCTTGGGAATGAGGGAATTATTATTTATGATTCCACAGAAAAAAGTATACCTACAGATAGAATTCCGGCATTAAATCTTTACCCAAAAGATATCGCAGGGGCTGGAGATTCTTTTTTAATATGTGCTTCAATGGCTCTTTCACTTGGTGTTAGTATATGGCAGAGTGCGTATTTGGGTTCAATGGCTGCAGCAATACAGGTTGGTCGTATCGGAAATATACCAATATCAAGTGATGAAATGATTAGGGAATTAGATATATAAATTGGGCTAAATATTGAAAACAGAAGTATACAAAACACCAATTCTACTTATTACTTTTAATAGATTAGATTACGTTAAAGTTTTAATGACTGAAATTAAGAAATTAAAGCCGAAGAAATTATATGTAGTTTCAGATGGTGCAAGGGTAGATCGTAGTGGCGAAGATATTTTAGTGGAAGATGTAAGAAATTATGTATTGAACCATGTGGATTGGAATTGTGATGTAAAAACCTTGTTTAGATTCGAAAACTTTGGATGCAACGGTTCTATATCAGGTGCATTAGATTGGTTTTTCAACCATGAAGAACAGGGTGTGATATTAGAGGATGATTGTATACCAAATCTATCATTTTTCAAATATTGTGAAAAAATGTTAGAATATTATAATGATGACAAGAGAATTGTTGGCGTAAACGGATCAAATATGTTTCCAACGCACGAAAATGAGATATTTTTTTCAAGACATATGTCTCCTTGGGGGTGGGCGACATGGAAAAGAGCTTGGAAATTGCATGATTATGATATTAAAGAAAAGGTAGTGAAAAAAAACGTACGATTTTCTGATTATTATTCTATAAAAAATGGGTTTTATAAAGTAGAATATAAGAGAAGTCAGGGTCTATTTGATTTTTCAAAAGAGTGGTTTTGGGATCAAAGGTGGAATTATTGTACTATGTTAAATAATGGCCTGTTCGTGAACCCAAAAAAGAATTTAATAACAAATATTGGTGTTGACGGTACACACACGGGCAGTGAAACCAATTTCACTGGAGCCGTGGCAGAAGTATTTGATGTAGAAAAATTGAATTTTCCTGATTATATTTTTCCAGACTATGAGCATGAAGTAAGGGTATTTAATCAATTTAAACCAATAAGCTATAGTCCAAAGAGATTGTTTTGGCATGTTATGGGAAAATTAGGACTGTATGATAGGTTACTGAAACTATATAAAAGATTCGTATTGTAGTTATTCGGCACTAACGGAATAGGTATACAATTTGCTTGAAACATTACATGGAATGTAAAAAGTGCTTATCAAAACAAATAGTGAAATCAGGGTTTAAAAAGTTAGTCACAGGTAAGGTGCAAAGATATCGTTGCAATGAGTGTGGATGTTATTTTACAGGACAAGAGAAGTATCAAAGATTAAGTGAAGAGAAAGTTGAACTCATTGAGCGAATGTATGATGAAAAAGGGGAACAACGAAAAATTGCCAGAGTCCTCGGAGTCCATCTAAAAACCGTACAATGGCACTTAAAAAAAGATAGTATCAACTACTGAAATTTATAAAGATAGCATTACACGTATTAAAGAGGCTTCTCCTTTCGCATATAGTGTTATGGATGAACTATTCACCTTTGTAGGGAAGAAAAGCAATAAATACTATGTTTGGACAGCAATGGCTTATACAAAAAGAGGCAAACCGTTCTATTTTTACAGATTGAGCGAACGAAGAACATCTAGTGAACTTTTTGAATTTGATTTGGATCTTCCCAAAGTTGAATATGTTTTTTGTGATGAGGCTTTCTCATATGATAAAATCTATGGTAATGCAGCTATTCAAGAAAAAGGAGCGATGACTAATAGGATTGAAAATCTCAATTCTCAACTTAGAGATAAAATAGCTTATCTTGTTAGACGTTCTAAAGCTCATGCTAAAAGTGAAGCGTGTTTGAACTTCAAGCTAGCTCGTTTCTTTATCAATAAAAACTTAGGTGGTTAGTTCATCAGTGCCAGTTATTCTTGGTTAACATTGATAATGTAGAATACACCAGTTACTTTAAAAATTATTAAAGGTAAAGCATGACTATTAAAGAAATAATAAAGTATTCTTTAAGATATTTGTTCACAAATAGAAAATTATATTGGTTTAATTACAGGCTCTATACATTCTCATTAAGAGCAATGGGAGTTATGAATTATGAAAATGATTATCTAAGAGGAGAAAATAATTTTTTTAAAGTTTTGAAAGTTAATGATATCAAATTGGATAGGGTCTTTGATGTTGGTGCAAACATTGGAGAATATTCAACTGATTTTATAAAAAGGTATCCGAAAGCAGAGTATCATCTTTTTGAAATTAATGAAAATACATACAGTGAACTCTCAAAAAATATGAAGCAGTATGATAATGTTATATTAAACAGTCAAGGTTTAGGTGAAAAAGAAGAAACAAAAGTACTGTATGATTACGATAGAAGTGGTACTGTTCACGCCTCATTGTTTAAAGATGTTATAGAAAAAGCAAAATACTCAGATGAAATGATTGAAATCGAATGTAAAATAGGAACACTTGACGCGTACTGTTTTAAAAATGGTATTGAAAAAATAGACTTTTTGAAGATCGATACGGAAGGGAATGAATTCAATGTCCTCAAAGGATCTAAAAATATGATAGAAAAGAATGCAATTGGAATAATTCAATTTGAATTCAATTCAATGAATGTTTATAGTAGAACGTTTTTTATCGATTTTATTAATTTACTTGAAAATTATAATTTTTATAGAATTTTGCCTGATGGGTTGTTGTTGATTGCAGACAGTAAGAATTATAATATGATTAGTTGTGAGATTTTCGCATACCAAAATATTATAGCTATAAATAAAGAACATGCTTATTTGAGTAGAATAATAAAGTAAAGGGTATGCCAATGGGAATATTAAAAAATTTCGTGAAACCGTATTTAAAAATTATTTTTCCTGGATTTTGCGGCCAGCGTTTAAGATTAAAAGATCATTTAAGACTGACGTTAAAATTTATTGATGATTACAGTAAGTTTAAGGCTATAGAGAATAAGAGTCTACATTTAATAAAATTTGACAATATTTGTCCAAGAATTTATGAATCAGAACCTAGTACGCAAAGTGGTGGTGGGGAGTATTTTCAGCAGGATATATGGACTTTGACTAAAATTAATAACAATCTTCCTGAAAAACATTACGATATAGGTAGTAGGATTGACGGTTTTAGTGCTCAGTGTTCAGCTATGGTACCTGTAGAGTTTCTTGATGTTAGATATATTGATTACAATTTACCAAATATGACAGTAGTAGAAGGGGATCTATTAAATCTTCATTATGAGGATAATAGTATCAAATCTTTGTCATGTCTGCATACTTTGGAACATGTTGGATTAGGAAGATATGGCGATCCAATAGATGTTTATGGAATGGAAAAAGGACTTCAAGAACTGATTAGGGTGTTAAGTGCAGGTGGAAACTTGTATGTATCTTTTCCGATTGGTCCAAAAAGTTTTATTGAATTTAATGCGCATAGGATAACAAATCCTAAAGAAATTTATGAAAAATATATGTCTGATTTGGAACTTATAGAATTTTCGGTGGCTAAGGACAATAATTTATACCGTTCAATAACATTTGAAGATTTTGTCGCAATGAATGTAGTGGGCATAGGATTATTCCATTTAAGGAAAAAAATGTGAAAATATTTTTCCCAGTAGGAAGATTAGGAAATCATATTTTTCAATACTTTTATGTACTTTCAAAGACAAGCAAAAATGAGATTATTATTACAAGCTACTCTGAGTTTTTCAATACGTTTGAGTGTAATGATCGTATTGTAATAAAAATACCAAAATATGTCAGATACTTTGTTAGAAAGTTTTTTTATCTCTTACGAGATTACAATTTGATAGGAAGAATTTATCAAAATGAACTAATTATTGACGGGCACTTATACCATGATACAACTGTTACGGAAAGTAATGGTTTATTATCTAAAATCCATAGTATTGATGATGGATATTATATGGCAAATAGTTTTTTTAGTCCGGAAATTATTGACAATACTAAAATCAAGAAAAAATATTTGGATGATGCTTTCAGTTTCATTAACGACATAGATAAAAATAAGAAGAAAATTTTCGTTCACATAAGAAGAACTGACTATAAGGTTTGGGGTGTATTAGGGAATACGGATAGTACTCTACCTTTGAGTTATTATAAAGATAATATAGAGTTTTTTAGCAAAAAATATGACTGTTTGTTTATTTTTTTGGGAGATGACTATAACTATATGAAAGAAAAATTCGATTATATAGACAATAAAATTATTTCTAGAAATAGTGCAAGTACTGATTTAGCAATTATGACGATATGTGATGGGGGAATACTGTCTCCAAGTACTTTTGCCTTTTGGGGTGCTAATTTAATGCAAAATAGTTGTGAAATTATTGCACCAAAATATTGGCTTGGGTTCAGGGATAAAATTTGGTATCCCCTTGGAATAGAAAATAAAAAATTTATATATAAAGAAATTATAGAGTGAAAGCACTACTTTTAGCCGCTGGTATAGGTAGTAGGCTTAGACCTATAACAAATTATGTACCAAAATGTTTGGTTCCAATAAATGGTAAGCCGTTACTACAATACTGGCTGGAAAATTTATTTAATGCAGGTATACAAGAATTCTTAATTAATACAAATTACTTATCCGAACAAGTTGAAGATTTTGTTAGCAAATCACCATTTAAGAATTTTATTACGTTGGTATATGAGGAAGAACTTTTAAATACCGGTGGAACTCTTTTAAAAAATAGGGACTTCTTTAAAGATGAAAGTTTTATGTTAGTGCATGCCGACAACTTATCATTTTGTGATTTTAGTTCATTCATGAATTCACATAAGGATAGAAATGAAAATGCTGAAATAACCATGATGACTTTTTTAACTGATGATCCAAAGAGTTGTGGAATAGTTGAAATAGATGATAGGAATTTAGTTAGAAATTTTTATGAGAAAATAGAAAGGCCTCCTTCTAACCTGGCAAATGCAGCGGTTTATATCTGTGAGAAGAGTATTTTTGATTTTTTAGAAACATTTGAAAAAGACAATATTGACTTTAGTGTTGAAGTCATACCAAATTATATCGGGAAAATTAATACTTTTTTGAATGATGGTTATCATCGAGATATAGGAACTATTTTAAGTTATGCCTTAGCCCAAATTGAAGTTAAAAAGTTCATATGAAAATTATTGCTGTACTTCCCGTAAAGAATGATGCCTGGTTTGTTGGTAATGTTATAGAACATTTAAAACACTGGGCAGATGAAATAATTATCGATGATGATTCATCTGATGACGGTTCTGAAGAAATATTTAGAAAATACAACAATATTAAAAGTGTTCATCATTTTATTAGACCTACAGGGCAGTCATTTAATACTCCAGAGAGAAGAAATTATATGTTGTCGTTGGCAAGAAATTTTGACGGAAACAATATAATATTTGAAATTCACGCAGATGAAATTATTTCTGCTGAAATTTTGAAGCCTGAAATAAAAGATAAATTATTAAATGATATGAAAATTGGTACTGCATTGATGTTACCTTGGGTGAATGTATGGGAAAATCCTTTTTCTTACAGAAATGATAATAGTATATGGAGCGGAAATAAATCGTGGTTTGCATTTAGAGATGATCGAAAAGTTCAATTCAGTGGTCCAACGTATCATGGGCCTAGAGTGCCTGAACTATTTATGAGTAATAGACTGGAAATAGATTATTTACAAGTTATGCACTATCAGTTCATTAATTTACCCATGGAAAGAAGTAAGCAGGCTTTATACCAAATTTATGAAAGAAATCATCACCCAAATAAAAATATAGAGTATATCAATAAAACATATGCTTGTGCTTTTGATGAACGTCAAGTTAATTTAGTAAAACTTAATAATAGACATTTTCAGCCATGGATAGATTTGAATATTGCTATAGACAAAGAATATAAAGAATTGAAATATAACTGGAGAGATACTGAGGTATTAAGGAATTTTAAAAAATATGGGATTGATAAATATAAAGATTTGAATATTTGGTATATTAATTGGGAGAAAAAAAGAGAAGATGCAATAAAATTAGGTGTTGAGGGCATATATGACAAACAAATTATTGATCCAAGAGACTACAGTACGAAATTGGCACATGAATTCGTGATGAAATATCAACTCTATCCATTTTGGAGAGTTGATTTTTATAAACTTTTGTTTCAAAAAGGTATTGAAAAAATGAATAATATAGTGATAAAATGAATAAAAAAATTTATTTGATAACGGGGGCAACCGGTTTCTTAGGTAGTACCATTGTAAAGAGATTATTGTCTTTGGAATATTACGTTATTGGTTTGAAACGTACTACCTCCGATGTGAAAAATATAAAGGATGTATTAGATCATCAGAACTTTATGACTTATAATGTAGATGTTGATGCTTTAGAGAAAATCTTTGAAATTCATGATGTTCACACTATTGTACATTGTGCCACTTCCTCAGCCAATAGGGGTGGTTCTATTCCCCAAATTTTTGAAGCAAATGTTGTATTACCTTTGAGATTACTAAATTCCGGTGTGAAAAATGGGCTTAAAGTATTTATAAACTCTGGTGTATTTATACCCCAAAATTATGTTGATACATATTTTAATAGTAAAAAAATATTTTTAAATTCTCTAATGGAATATAGAAACATAATTAAAATTGTCGATGTGCAATTGCAGATGCTTTATGGTAAAAACAGTAGTAAAACACAGTTCATAGCGAACATGATAGAAAAATTACTTAATGATGTCCCATCTATAGATTTAACGAAGGGAGAACCTAAACGCGATTTTATATACATCGAAGATGCTCTGGATGCATTTCTAATTATTTTAAATAATGTAGATTCATTCAAAGAAAAATATACAAAAATTGATTTGGGTAGTGGTGAAAGTATACCAATTAAAGAGGTAGTGCTAAAACTTAGAAGATTTACTGGAAATGTAAATACAAAATTGAATTTTGGAGCATTTCCTTATAGAGACAATGAAATATTTGAATCAAAAGCTGATATAAGATTTTTAAAAGAATATGGTTGGTATCCCAAATATTCAATTGATGAGGGTTTAAAATTAACGGTAGAATCAATGGTTGGTATTCATGATTAATATTACAATTATTCAGTATGGCGGCATGACATATCGCGTATTGCGTAATTTGGCAATTAAACTTGATAAAACAAGGTTTAATGTTACATATTTGTGGTGTGAACCTGGCAAAGATCTGTACTCTGATTTTAAGCATCCAGTGGCTCCAAATTCGGACATTGAAAATTTTAAAAAAGAGATGGAAAATAATGGAGTTGTCGTAAAGGAGTTTAGTGTTGGAAAACGCTTTATTCCTGATCCAATGCTCCCTTGGCAAAACACAGATTTTTGGGAAATATACAATAGCATAAAAACTGATATTGTATTCACATGGAAGGGTGGAAGAGAAGAATATCCTTTTGTACATTTAAATGAAATGGTAGTTGAATGGAATGTATTTGGTGGGTATGATAATTCAACTAATTTGGTAAAATCATTAGCAGTAAGTCCATTGTGTCAAGAAATATATATGGATAATGGAGGAAACGAAAAAAAATCAGAAGTTGTGTTTCTACCAGTGATAGAAACACAAACTGAAGAAACTTTTAGAGAAGAATTAAATATACCATCTGATGCTATTGTTTGCGGTATGCATCAACGTGCAGAAGATACAATCTTTAGTCCAGTATCGTTAAATGCAATAAAATATGTTCAATCTAAGGTTGAAGATAAGATATATATTGTGTTTTTAGGAGGCTCAAGACTCTATGAAAAATATGCAAAAGAGATAGGGCTTGAAGGTTATTTCCTTTATCCGTCGGGTGAAAGAGAATATCAAAATAGTTCAGGCCTTGCCTCAGATTATACTATAATAAGTAAATTCTTAAATACATTAACGATTTATACGCACGCAAGAAAAGATGGAGAAACGTTGGGTGCTGCAATACAAGAAGCAATGTTTCACGGCTTACCAGTAGTTTCTCATACATCACAATGGAATGCTCATATTGATACAATAGGTCCTGGTGGTAGGGTTTGTGAAACTCAAGAGGAATATAATAATACTCTTTTGGAATGGTTGCAAAATTTAGATAAAGCAAAAGAGATAGGTATGAAGGGTCAAGCATTTGCCGAAGCAAGATACTCTTGGAGAACTATACTTGATAAAATCGAAAAAGTTTTTGAAGATGTATATGAAAATAAAAAAGAGTTTCAGAAGGAACATATTCCACTACCGTTAAGTATTTACAATAGACGAAAACCGTACTATTTCATCAGATTTTATCTTTTAAAATTTGTAACTAATATACTTGTAAAGTTCTTTGGACAAAAATCTACAATGTGGCTGCCAAAAATGAAAAATCTATTAATAAATAACAGATGGAAATAATTAATTGTTTAAAGTTAGTATAATATTGTCACTTTACAATAGTGAAAAATATTTAAAAAAATATTTCGATGATGCCTTATTGCAAAAAGGTATCGAAAATATTGAGTTTTCTATCGTTCATAATGAACCAAGCAAAGAAGAGATAAAACTTATAGAAGAATATAAGGAAAAACTCAATATTGTTTATCAGGCTGTTCCATTGGAGGGATTATATACAAGTTGGAACAGAGCAATTAAACAAAGTTCTGGTGAGTACCTTGCTTGTTGGAATGTAGATGACTTAAGATATTATGATTCAATTGAAAGAATGGTAGACACTTTAGATAGAAATCCTGATATTGGATTTACATATGGGGACATTGTAATTGTAAAAAAATTTGGTGAAAAAGATGGGAGATTTGTTAAGTCAAAAAACTTTACAAGAAGATTAGGGACAACTGGTGCAATAGGTGGTCCCTTTTTTATGTGGAGAAAAAGTTTAATAGATAAAGTTGGTTATTTTGATGAGCAATTTAGAAGTGGTGGAGATTTTGATTATACCGTTAGACTTTCAATTTTTAGTAGTGGAAAGAAAACAAATGGTGTAATAGGTTTTTTTTTAAATGAAGGGAATGGATTAAGTACGAAAAATGCGAATCTACAAATTCTTGAAAGAACAGTAATTGAGCTAAGGTATGGAATTTGGTATAAAATTGACATAGATTTTATTAGCAAGGCAATGAACTATCATATAAATCAAATATTCGAAAACGGTAAGAATAGAATGCTAGACGATAACATGTTTGTCTTAACTGAGAAAAGAAAGTTGTGGATATTTTTAATTTTTTATGGATATCTTAAGGGGAAAATTATAAGATTTTTACAATATGTGAAGAAATCGTTGAGGGAGAAGTAATTGTTTGTTGAAAAAGTGAAAAAGGTATTGTTTTTTATTATTTCAAAAATTGAAAATACAATAGGTTTTTTTATATCCATTTCTTTACATCCACAAAATTTCAATACATTACCTATGGCCGATAAAGAAGTCTATAAAAATAAAAAAGTTGCTATTGTTATGCAAGGACCAATAAAAAAGGAAACAAACTTCACATATGAGACTTTAAAATTATACGTAAATATTTTTCCCAATACTATAATTATTTTATCAACTTGGCAAAATGAAGACATTAATCATATCAATAAAATAAAAAGCCTTGGTGTTATTGTTCTTTTAAATGAGTTACCTCAATATAATGGAAATCTAAATGTCAATTATCAGATTGTATCAACTAGAAGTGGTATTGAAGCTGGACTAAATGCTGGAGCAACACATTGTCTAAAAACAAGAACCGATCAAAGGATATATAAAAATACTACATTAAACTTGTTATTATCAATTCTTGAGACATTCCCTTTAGATGATAAATACGAACTACAGAATGAGAGAATTATTGGACTTAATTATTCTACTTCAACTCGAGAATTATATTGGTTTGGTGATTTTTTACTTTTTGGTGATGTAGATGACATGTATAGATATTGGAGTTTACCATTGCAAAATCAAGGTTTTGAAGACCTTTTAGATGATAATGATTTTAGAGAATGTATTAAAAATGATTCTGGAATTGTACCGGAGATGTATTTAACCGTAAGTTATTTAAAAGCTTTAAGAATACAATTGAAGTGGACAAAGAATGATTGGTGGGAAATTTTAAGAGATAGATTTTGTATTATAGATAAAGAGAATATTGATTTGTATTGGTATAAGTATTTGTCGCGGTTTAGAGCAAATAATATGCAAACTTTTTTGCCGATAGAGGCAGAAAGTAGAATTGATTTTTCAAGGTGGTTAACGGAGTATACAAAAAATAAAAATGAGCGAGTAGTATGATTATTTTATCACATAGAGGATATTGGAAGAAAGAATCTGAAAAAAATTCTTTAGAAGCATTTGAAAGAAGCTTTTCTTTGGGATATGGAACGGAAACAGATATAAGAGATTACAAAGGTGAACTTGTAATTTCTCATGATATTCCAACTAAAACTTCACTTAGTTTGGAAAGTTTTTTTAAAATATACAAAAAAATCAACTCAGAATTACCGTTAGCATTAAACATTAAATCTGATGGACTTCAAATAGAATTAAAAAAACTATTAAAAAGTTATGATATTAAAAACTATTTTGTATTTGATATGTCCGTGCCTGATGGGTTACAATACATACGTGAGGAAATAAACTCATTTACACGTCAGAGTGAATATGAAAAAAACCCTTCGTTTTATGAGTTGGCTGATGGCGTTTGGTTAGATGAGTTTAAAGATCACTGGATAGATGAAGAAACAATAAATACACATTATTCAAATGAAAAGAAAATATGTATAGTTTCACCCGATTTGCATAAAAGAAGCTACGAAAATGAGTGGGAACACTATAAAAAAATAGTGAAGCGTCTTGAGAGAAAGGATTTGATGATTTGTACTGATTATCCATGCAAAGCAAAGGAATTTTTTAATGAATAAAATTAAAGCTGTGATATTTGACATGGATGGGGTCCTTATTGAGGCTAAAGATTGGCATTATCAAGCACTAAATAAAGCACTTAAACTCTTCGGAATGGAAATTAGTAGATATGACCATCTAGTAACTTATGATGGATTACCGACAAAGAAAAAACTTGAAATGCTTTCAACAGAAAGAGGGTTGCCCAAGGGATTGCATAATTTTATAAATGATATGAAACAGCAATATACTATGGAGATTGTGTATTCTGAATGTAAACCTAAGTTTTATCATGAGTATGCACTTTCAAAATTAAAAAATGAGAAATACAAAATGGCTGTATGTTCAAATTCAGTAAGAAATACAATTGAAGTTATGATGGAAAAATCATCATTAAGTCAATATATTGATTTTTATATATCGAATCAAGATGTCAAGCACGGTAAACCTGATCCAGAAATGTATATTAAAGCAATTAATAGGATGGGATTAAGCCCAAAGGAATGTATGATTGTTGAAGATAATGAAAACGGTATAAAAGCGGCACGTGCAAGCCAGGCATGGGTAATGGAAGTTGATGAAGTTGAAGATGTCAATTATAAAAATATTATTGAACATATAAAAATGTTTGAAAAGAGAATGTAGATGGTGAATATATTGATACCGTTGGCTGGGAAAAATCAATTTTTTCCAGAAACAGATTATCCGTACCCAAAGCCACTTATAGAGATAAACGGGAAGACGATGATAGAACATGTTATTGATGGATATAATAACACGGAAGAAGAAAAACAATTTATTTTTATAGTCAACTCTGATGATTGTAAAAAATATCACCTTGATAATGTCCTAAATTTGTTAACTGATAATTTATGTAAGATTATTAAAATTGATAACGAAACTAAAGGTGCAGCTTGTAGCGCTTTAATGGCCATTGAATATATAAACAATGAAACGAAACTTATTATTTCTAATGCCGATCAATTATTTGATGATAATTTAGATGAACTCCTTGCAAACTTAGATAATTCAGATGCTTGTGTGATTTCTTTTGATTCTGTCCATCCAAGGTGGTCATACGCAAGAGTGAATGAAAAAGGAATGATTATTGAAACTGCCGAAAAAAGGCCAATAAGTAAGCATGCGATAGCAGGATTTTATTTTTTTAAAAAAGGTGAGTATTTTGTCGAGAGTGCTATGAAAATGATAAAAAAAGATGCGAATATTAATGGTCTTTTCTTTATTGCGCCTACGTTAAATGAGATGGTTTTAGAGAATAAAAAACTGTCCATTATTAAAATAGAAAATAGTAAATATCATACTTTTTATACCCCGCAAAAGATAGAAGAATATGAAAGGTTAAGACAATGTTAAAAGATTTGGCAAATGATTATATAAGAGCATTCGATAGTAAGGATTTAAATGAAATTGCAACGCTTTTAGTGGAGAATTTCATATTAGAAGATCCAGTTGTCAAAAGGATTGAGGGAAAAAACAATGCACTTGATGTAATGAGAAATATTTTTGAGTCATGTGATGAATTAAGTTTTTTTGCGAAAAATATATATGTTGAGAAAAATGTAACAATTATTGAATTTATACTTAAAATGGATGAAGTTATGTTAACTGGCACAGATATAATAGAGTGGAAAGATGATAAAATGAAAGAGCTTAGAGCTTACCTGGATATCCCAAAGGTATAAAATGAATGTTTATAAATTAGATGATATGTCCAAAGGATGGTTTGTGGGAAACTTTGAACCAACATTGTTAAAAACTAATGATGTTGAAGTTGCCGTCAAAGAGTATAAAGCAGGCGATTATGATGAGAGACATTATCATAAAATAGCTACAGAAATAACAGTCGTAGTAAGTGGTCGTATTAGGATGAATGATATTGAATATAATAAGGGTGATATCATTATGATGAACCCCAATGAATCGACAGATTTTCTAGCATTAGAAGATTCTATATGCACTGTCGTCAAATATCCAGGTGCAAATAATGATAAATACACTGGGAGTACCGATAGTGATTAATATAGTTATACCAATGGCTGGAGCGGGTAGTAGGTTCGTCAATGCCGGATATGAGAAACCGAAGCCTTTTATTGATGTGGATGGTAAGCCAATGATCGTAAAAGTTCTCGAAAATCTGGCTTATCCAAACGCAAGATATATTTTAATTGCTAGAAAAGAACATTTGATAAAAGAACAGGAAGTTGTTGAAGAAATAGAAAAAAAATTTAATGCAATATTTATTGCAATTGATAAGCTTACCGAAGGGACTGCAAGTACGGTTCTATATGCAAGAAAATATATTAACAATGGTGATCAACTTCTTGTCGCAAATTCTGATCAAATAGTTGATATTGAAATTTCTAGTTTTATAAAAGATTGTGAAAAAAGAGAACTTGATGGATCCATATTAACTTTTATAGATGAACATAGGGATCCTAAATGGTCATTTGCTAAATTGAATAACAATAATTTAGTAACGGAAGTACGAGAAAAGATCGTAATTTCAAAATATGCTACAGTGGGGATATATCTGTATTCAAAGGGAAGAGATTTTGTTAATGCCGCTTTGGATATGATAGTTGAAAATGATAGAGTCAATAATGAATTTTATACATGTCCTACATATAACTATGCAATTAAAGAGAACAAGAAGATAGGGATTTTTAATATTGAAATTGAAAAAATGCATGGAATAGGAACACCTGAGGATCTTAATAATTACTTAAAATTACTGTATAATGAAAAATAAGATTACAATAATATTTTCTTTTTTATTATTGTGTATATTTATTGCCTATTTAATACTAATAAAAATAAATTTATTGGGTTCTGATTCTACGGCATATATAAATGCTGCTTCGGCGATGGTTAATAACAATGTATTTTCTTCGATGGGAGATTTGCATCAACCGGATAACTTTAGAACAATAGGTTATCCCCTTGTTATTGCCTTTGTAATGTTAGTAACTGAAAACTATATTCCCCTTGTTATTGCAATGCAAGTTTTTTTATTGGCTTTGATGTTTTTGATTTTTACCAATATCGGTGCTTTATTTAAAATAGAGCATTCACCAATATTATTTGTGCCCTTTATGTTGCATCCTGAATTATTAAACTTAGCGACATCTTTACAAACAGAATTTCTATACATATTTTTCTTATTTTTATTCTTTCTGTACACATTAAAATTTATTCAAAATAAAAAAGACATTAATTTGATTTTTTCTACTATATTTCTAGCTCTATCTTTACATATAAAACCTGTTTATCTATTTTTTATCTTTATATATTTGATTTTTATTTATGTGTTTGATAAAAGGTTTAAAAGTTTGTTTTTAGCAATTTTAACTCTATTCATTGTTATTGCCCCATGGGTAGTTAGAAATAAGATCACCCTTGATACCTATAGTTTTACATCATCAAAGAATTTTAATTTATTATGTTACGCATACTCAATTGTAAAAGAAAAAGATAATTTGTCAGATATAGAAGCGGTTAAAAGTGTAGACAATATGATAATTAAAAAATATGACTTGCTAGAAAATGAGAGCATTCTGAATTTAGTGTCGGCGCAAAATAATGAGTTAATTAATAATATAATACCGATGGAGACAAAAGAAATTATATACGAAAATATTTCATATTTATTATCTGCATATTTTAAAGGTGTATTAAGAGGGTTCTATTTACCGCACACTATATATAACGTAGATAGAAGTGATCCGGTACATATAGGTAGTTTTATTGAAAAGATAAAGCAAAAAAAAATTATTTCGATTTTAATACAGAACGATAAAATAAATTATAGTGTTATATTCTTTTATGTTTTCCCATATGTGTTAAATTTAGTTGTTTTGATTGGTTTAGTGACATTTAGTTTTCTATTTGTAAAAGATAGTAAGTTTAGGACATATGAAACTACATTCCTCTTTTTATTTGTATGGTATGGTATTGCTGTAGCGTTCCCTTGGTCTAATAATTCAAGGTATATGATGGCCTATTTTCCACAAATGGCTTTAATGTTTATTTATACAATGAACTTCTTATCTAAAAGGTATCAAGAACGTGGAAATTAAGTATCTATTTCCAAAGTTTCTCTTAGTGGGAATTTTCAATACAATCATTGGATATTTTTTGCTTGCATTGTTTATTTTCATTGGATTAAATAATTATATAGCATTCTCATTAGCACATATTGTAGGTGTATATATTAATTTTAATACTTATTCTTTTCTATTTAAGAATAAAGATAAAAGTAAGATTGTAAAATTTGCTGTAACTTATTTAGTTTTGTTCTTAAATGGAAATATACTTATATATTTCATTGACTTTTATCAATTTAACATTTATATTGGAACATTATTTGTTGTGATATTCAATACTCTTTTAGGATTTATATTAAACAAAAAGTATGTTTTTTCTGTGGATAAAACAATGTCAATAAAATAATTGGAGCATAATTTGAAATTAATTAGTGTTGTTACGCCTGCTTATAATGAAGAAGGCAATGTTGAAGAACTATATAGAGAGATTAAAGAAATATTTAAATCATATGAAGATAAATACAAATATGAACACATATTCATTGATAATGCTTCAACGGATAATACGGCAAATATTTTAAGAGATATAGCTTTAAAAGATAAAAATGTAAAGGTTATTTTAAATTCAAGGAATTTTGGGCATATAAGATCTCCGGTTCATGCACTTATGCAGGCATCTGGTGATGCCGTTATTCATATAGTATCAGATTTTCAAGATCCACCGCATTTAATAAAGGAATTTATTAAAAAGTGGGAAGAAGGATATAATCTGGTTTTAGGAGTAAAAGAGAGTAGTGATGAAAAAGGTTTGACTGCTTTTGTAAGAAATCAATATTATGATTTTGTCAATAGAATTTCGGATGTAGAATTAACCAAAAATAATACGGGATTTGGCTTATATAGTAAAAAAATAATAGATGTGGTTAAGCAAATAGATGATCCGTATCCTTATTTTCGTGGAATGGTTTCTGATATTGGTTTTGAAAGTGCAAAGGTAGAGTATCATCAGCCACAAAGAAGAAGGGGTATTACAAAAAATAATTTTTATACATTGTATGATATTGCCATGTTGGGTATTACTACTCATTCTAAAGTTCCTTTAAGGGTTGTGACAATTACGGGTTTTATCTTCTCGGCAATAAGCTTTTTAATTGCAATAATTTATTTTATAGGTAAATTACTGTTTTGGAATAGTTTTGCTCTTGGAGTAGCTCCAATGACGATTGGTGTATTTTTCTTTGGTTCAGTACAGCTATTTGCATTAGGTATTATCGGAGAATATATTGGTTTTATGCACACGCAAATCTTAAAACGGCCATTGGTTGTCGAAAAAGAAAGAATTAATTTCGAATAATATTGTACATGACGATTAATATAATTACTACACAGGTGGATAGAAAAAAGATTACAGGGCCAAAAAAGGTTTTACTTAATACCTGTAAAGGTTTTGATGCTCTTAATATCACATACGTGTTTAATGCTCCTATGGAGCAATATGATTACATTTGGATTCAAGACAAACAGATGTCTATTATCGAAGCTGGCTTTTTACAAAAGCCCATATTGGTTGGACCAAATACTACTGTATTGCCAAAAGACTTGCCGATCTTAAGAAAAAAACTCCATAAAGATTCAGTATATTTGACTCCAAGCGACTGGACTAAAAAAATGTGGGTGAATTCAGGGTTTAATGAATGTAAAATTATATCTTGGCCAGTGGGTATAGATTTAGAGACGATTAGTCATAGGAAAAGAGAAAAAAGCGAACCAAATCGAATTTTAATTTATTTTAAACAAAGAGATCCTCAATTACTTGAGGATGTAAAAAAAATAATTTTGGATGAGGGAATGCATTATGAAGTAATTCATTATGGATATTACGATCAAAATGACTATATGAAAAGCTTAAATGGTGCAAAACTATGCATATGGATAGGATGTAGTGAGAGTCAAGGAATTGCTTTACAAGAAGCATTAGCATCTGGACTACCTATTGTTGTATTAGATGCAAAAAGTTTATTTGATGTAGAAGTTGAAAATAAAAAAGGTTATTTCGATTATCATGTACCAAGAGAGCTTGAAAAATTAGAAGTTACATCTGCACCTTATTTTGATGAAAGATGTGGCGTTAAAATTACCTCTTTGTCTCAAATGAAAGAAGCGATACACATGGCATTGGAAAGTATTGAAGCATTTAGACCAAGAGAATTTATTGAAGAAAATCTATCTTTAAAACAGAGCTCACTCGTACTGGTGGAAGAATTTTTGAATTTTAAACAAAAAGGTACACAAAAATATATAAGTTATCAAACATTTTCCAAATATCTATTTTATTTTGATCTATTTTTACATGGGTGGTTTTATAGATGGTTGAAATATAAATTTTTGAATACTTTAAAAAAAGGTTAGACATGCAAGTAAAAAAATTACTTAAACATTTAAAACATCCACCGATCCCTATTCCTGCAAGAGATGATGATATCATTATGGCATTGAAGAGTGAATTTGAACATAATAAAAGGACGTTTGTATTTAATAAATTTAAATTTTATGTTGATTCTTTATATTGTCACGCGATGCCAGGAACAATTGAAGAAGTAATATTAACTTTAAGAGATTTATTGAAGACTAGTCATAATAGAACGAAGTTGCTTAATTTAGGTGGGGGTACAGGTAGTGTGTCAAACATGATAAAGTACATTGGGTTTGATGTCTATAATTTAGATATTGAGGTCGAAAATGAGGATGAATACAATAGGCAGTTTGACTTAAATATTTGCGATGATTTACCTTATAATAGTCAAAGTTTTGATTATATTTTGTGTCAAGAGGTGATTGAACATGTTGAGAACCCTTGGAAATTATTTAGGGATATAAACAAAGTTTTAAAACAAGAGGGGACTTTAATTCTCACTACTCCAAATATACAATCAAACTACAGTAAGGGTGTTTTCACAGCAAATAAGTTTGGGCACTTTAATTGGTTTAGAGAAAATGATATAAGTTTTCATATTAACCCATTACCTTATTGGGAAGTAGAATTAATAGCGTCAAAGACTGGTTTTGAGCTTGTTGAGTTAAAAGGTAATGGAAAATATTATTTTAAATCTAAATTGACAAAAGAACAAACATTGGAAAAAAATGAGAATTTAATTTTTGTCTATAAAAAAATACGATGAAAATTCTTTGTATTTTAGGTAAATATCAATACGGAGATAGTTCAAGAGGTCTGTCGACAGAATTTTTCTCCTTTATTCCTGCTTTTGAAAATCTAGAACATGAAGTTGTCTTGTTTGATAGTTTGGATAAAAATAGATATAAAAATTTTATAGATATGAATCAGAGTTTGGTTGATGTTGTAGAACGTGAAAAGCCAGAAATTATATTTTCTGTCTTGCTCGGTTATGAAATTTGGACTGAAACATTAGATTATATTCGAGGAAAAATCGGATGCAAAATAGTTAATTGGTGTACTGATGATAGTTGGAAATTTAAAGAACACTCTAAGTTTATAGGTAAACATGTAGATTTAATGGTAACAACATATGAAGAATTTTTACCAAAATATAAAGATTTGAAAATAAATTCCCTTCTTAGCGGATGGGCTGTTCCATTTCAATGGTCGCAGATACCTATGCATGCTGAAAAATGTAAATATGATGTTACATTTGTTGGAACAGCTCATGGATCTAGGAAACAATACGTGAGTGAAATTAAAAATTCGGGAATTAATGTTGAATGTTTTGGACATGGTTGGGAAAATGGTTCGGTTGAAGCTGAAGAAATACCTAAGATATTTAATACATCAAAAATAAGTCTTAACTTCTCTAATTCTAATGGGGAAAACCAAATAAAAGCTCGAACATTTGAAGTTCCAGGTTGTGGAGGTTTTTTATTATCAGGGAATGCAAAAAACTTAGAAAATATATATGAAAATAAAAAAGAAATTGTTATATTTAATAATATTGAAGAATGTATAAATGAAATAAAATATTATTTAGCTAATGAGAAATCAAGAGATGAAATAGCTTACAGAGGATATGAAAAAACTATACGTGAATATACATATACGCAAAGACTATCAAGAATTATTGAACATCTTACTTTACTAGAAAGTGAAAAAGTTGATGATATAGACCTTGGAAAAACAAAAGCAAATCATTCGCAACCTTTTTATTTACGTTTGATTAAAAATATTTTAATTATCATAGGTATCTTAATTTTTGGAAAGTACAGAGGAAGAAGATTTGCTCGTAGGCTTGTATATGAATTTAGTTGGCGCTTTTTCGGTAAAAGTACTTATTCAAGTTCTGGCATAGTTGGAAGAATGTTTTACCATGAATAGTCTTGTAACTATCATCATGCCGGCATATAATTCTCAATTGTATATTACCGATGCTATAGAATCTGTCATAAATCAAGAGTATCAAGAGTGGGAACTTCTCGTTGTAGATGACTGCTCAACTGATAAGACGAAAGAGATTATTGAACAATTTGCAAAATTGGATACACGTATACGTCCTATGTATAGTGACCAAAATGGAGGTAGCCCTGCAAAAGCAAAAAATATTGCCCTAAAGAGTGTTATAAATGGTCGCTTTATAGCTTTTTTAGATAGTGATGATTTATGGGATAAAAAAAAATTAGTTCAACAAATACAGTTTATGGAAAAAAATAATCATTTTGCTTTGTGTTACAGTGGAGGTTATTGGATAGATAATTCTGGCAAAATATTGAAAAAATTTATGCCAAGATATAGTAATGGAAAAATTATTGATGAGCTTCTTGCTCAGTATGAAATTAATAATCAGTCGGTCGTAATTAATAGAGATATTGTTGGAGAATTTCTTTTTGATGAATCCATAACGATAGGCGAAGACTATAACATTTTTATGAATATAGCGAGAAAATTTCCTATTTGTTCAATCAAACAATATTTAATATCTTATAGAGTACACAATCAATCTATTACTAAACAGTCATTAAAGAGATTATCCGAGGGTACTGAAAAAACAATAAAAACTTTGGAAAATATTGATTCATTCGCTATTGAACATCAGAAAGCATTAGATTTGGCAAAGGCTAAAGTGTCATTTTATAAATCAAGGTATTTAATGCATGAAAAAAGATTTTCTGAGGCTAGAAAATTGTTAAAATCTTTTCGTTTTATAAGTATGAAATATTTTATATTGTATATTCTTGCTTTCTTTCCAAGAATCTGGGGAAAAATGACTTAGTGCTTGCATCATAGAGGAATATTATGTCTATATTTGAAAAGTTTCTTCCTATGGAAGATGAAAAAGTGAATATTAAAAGCTTGTTAATTGGTATGATTATCGTATACCTTTTTTCCATTGCAGTACGTATGATTTGGGTTTATCAAGTTTCAGATAATGCCAATTTTTTCTGGAATGACCAGATCATGATTAACACAAATGATGGTTATTTTTTTGCAGAAGGAGCACGGGATATATTACAAGGATTTCATCAGAATAATGATTTGTCACCGATAGATTTTCCTTTATCAAAATTAACTGCATGGATCGTTAAACTATTTCCATTTAGCATTGAAACAGTTATTTTGTATATGCCTGCAATCTTTGGAGCGCTGCTTGCAATTCCAATTTTTTTGATGGGACTAGTATTTAGATCATATATTTTAGGTTTTGTATCGGCTTTGTTGGGTGGAATTGCCTGGAGTTATTATAACCGTACTATGACAGGTTATTATGATACAGACTTATTAATAGTAGTGTTACCCTCTTTTATGGTTTGGTCTTTGCTCCTGACACTAAAAAGTCAAAAATATGTTTTTTTACCTTTAGCTCCAATTTTAACGATAGTTGCGATGTCTTGGCATGGTGGTGTAAATAACATTGCAAATGCTACATTATTGATGACCCTATTTTATACGTTGATTTTTGAACGCAGAAATCTGTTTTTTTACAAATTTTTAGCATTGTACATTTTATCACTGGTTACACTACCATTGCTAGTAAAGTTCATGCTAATTATCATCTTAGGTACTATATTTGCATTTTTTAAGAATAGACTCCCTGAAAAAATAGTTATAGCACTAATCGGTTTGTCTGTTGTAATCTATATGTTTTTTGGTGGAGCTGATTGGTTGATAGGAATTTTAAAAAGTGGGTACCTTTTACGTGCAGAGGACACAACAGGGAATATATCACTACAATTTTTTAATGTTGTTAATACTGTTCGTGAAGCTGGGCATATTCCATTTGAAACTTTTGCAAATAGAATTAGTGGACATACGATAGTTTTTTTCATGTCCGTACTTGGATATTTGTTATTTATTCTAAGGCATAAATTATTTCTATTGACACTTCCTATGGTAGTGCTTGGTTTTTTTGCTCTTCAAGGAGGATTAAGGTTTACAGTTTTTGCCGTACCTTTTATGGCATTAGGCTTCGGGTTTCTGACTTTATTATTTTCAAAATTCATTAGTTATTCTGTCCCAAAAAAGTTTTCAATTTTAAGTAAATATATTTTAGTGCTTTTATCGACTTCAGCTATTTTATATCCTAATCTTGTCCATATTATAGGGTATAGAGTGCCTACAGTCTTTATGAAAGATGAAGTTACGGTCTTAGACAAGTTAGGTAAAATTGCCGCTCGAGAAGATTATGTCGTGAGTTGGTGGGATTTTGGTTATCCTATTCGATACTATAGTGATGTAAAGACATTAGTTGATGGTGGAAAGCACAGTGGTGAATCTAACTTTCCGGTAAGTTTTGCGTTGATGAAAGATCAAATTGCTTCAGCAAATATGGCTAGGCTAGATGTAGAATTTACGGAAAAAGCTTATCAAGAGAAAAAAAGTATAAATTCTTTCAGATTGGCCATGAGTGAGTATAACATAAATAATCCTGGAGCTTTTTTGAGTGATTTAAGTAAAAAAACATTTAAGCATAAGTATAAAAGTAGAGATATATATTACTATTTACCAAATAGAATGTTACAAATTTTTCCAACTGTAGATTTATTTAGTAATATGGATATTACTACCGGAAAACAATTTCCGAGAGGATTTTTTTATTCAACTCAAAATTTTAGCAATTCTCAAAATGGAATTAATTTAAACAACGGAGTCTCAATTACAAAAGATGGGCACCTGCAAATTGGTTCAAACAAAGTGCCAATGAAAGATTTTTATACGACATTTTATGACAATAGTGGTAAATTAAACGTACAGAGACAACTTGTAAATAATAGCTCGAATTTTTCTGTAGTATTTATGAAGAACTATAATACTTTTTTAGTTCTTGATCAGAGGATGGTAAATTCAACATTTATCCAACTCTTTGTATTCGAACAATACGATAAAGAGCTATTTGAACCGGTTATTCTTACTCCACTTGCAAAAGTCTATAAACTTAAAATATAGTATATGTGCGGAATAGCAGGTTTTATTAATCATCCAAGTATAGATTATGCTCTTTTAAGTAGTGCATTAAAACATCGAGGTCCTGATGCTCAGACGTTATACAGTGATGATAAGGTAACTTTTATACATACTAGGCTCGCTATACAAGATGCAAAACTTGGGGCACAGCCGTTTGAATATGATGATTTTGTATTAGTATTTAACGGAGAAATATATAACCACATTGAGTTACGTGACGAGTTAAAAGAGTTTGTTTTTAAAACACACTCCGATACGGAGACTTTGCTGTACTTATATGTAAAGTTTGGTCAACAGATGTTGGATAAACTTGACGGTATGTTTGCCTTTGCCATATATAATAAAAAATCAGGAGAAATATTTTTAGCAAGGGATCGCGTGGGTGAAAAGCCTCTTTATATTTATGAAAAAGAGAATTTTATACTATTTTCTAGTGAATTAGGTGCAATAGCGTCAGTTGTAGAATTAAATCCAAATAGAGAGAATATTCAGGCTTATATTCGTCTTGGACTGTTTCAGTCTGAAAATACTCCCTATGAAGATGTTCAAGAGCTTAAAGCAGGGCACTATTCGTTTGTTGACATAAGTAAACCCCGCGTTGTACAAAAAAGTTGGTGGAGAGTCGGTGATTTTTATAGAAATAAATCATCCATAACTTTTGAAGAAGCCGTTAATAAAACTGATGAACTGTTACATAAATCCGTCAGACGTAGAATAGAAAGTTCAGATTTAGAGGTTGGAACGTTTCTTAGCGGCGGTATAGATAGCGGTTTGGTTACTGCCATTGCATCTAAATATGTAGATAAGCTAAAAACATTTACGGTTAGTTTTGAGGGTGCCTATGATGAGGCTCCTTTGGCAAAATTGGTTGCAGATAGTTATGGGACCGAACATACTGAAATTTCTATCTCTTTTGCGAACTTACGTGATGATATTGAGAAAATAATTTTAAATTATGGAGAACCGTTTTTTGATTCTTCGGCAATTCCAAGTTTTTATGTATCCAAAGAGGCAAAAAAACATCTGACTGTTATTTTAAACGGTGATGGAGCGGATGAACTCTTTGGGGGATATAGGCGATATGTTCCGGCTCGTTATATTGATATTTTTTCTAAAAAACGTTCAATTGCAAAAGCTTTGGATAAAATCTTACCTCCTGCACATAAAAAAAAGTCTCTATACAATTATTTATATCGATTGAATTCAATGTTAGCTCATGAAGGATTAGATTCCTACCTTCGAGCCACAATGGATATTATTGAGGGCTATGAGCATATTTTTATTGAAAAAAGTTCCCTAAAGCAGACAAAAGAGCTTTTAGAAAAGAGTGTAGGGGAGAGTTTCGATTCTCTGAGTGCTATGATGCGAATGGATTTTGAAACGATTTTAAGCGGTGATCTACTAGTGAAAATGGATATCGCAACCATGGCTCATTCGCTAGAGAGCAGAACAGTTTTTTTATCTAAGGAGCTACTGGAATTTGCCCCTACACTTCCATCTAGTTTTAAGATAAGAGGAACTACAACTAAATATCTTTTAAGAGAGTTGGCAACTAAGTATCTACCCGATGCATTAATTAATCAGCCTAAGCGTGGTTTTGAGATACCATTGAAGGGTTGGATAGACAATGAATTAAAAGAGGCGGTTTTCGATAGAATAAAAAACAAAAATAGTTATTGGAGAGAATATCTGAAGTCTGATTTTATAGATAGATTAATAGAAAGAAAAATTTTAATTTCTGATGAAAAAAGGGCTAAGATTCTATACAACTTATATGCCTTAGAAGTTTGGTATGCTCATTACATTATGGACAAAAAAATATGAAAATAGCTTTTTTAAGCCATCTTGACAAAAATTTATATCTTTTTAGGCTACCGGTGATGCAAATGCTAATAAAACAAGGACATACCGTGTTTGCAATTACTCCGTTGGGAGATTATACAGAAGCATTAGAAAAAGAAGGTGTTACTGTAATCGGCTACCCTATAGAAAGAGGAAGTCTAAATCCATTGAAAGAGATAAAGACACTGCTTGCAATTTATGGGTCTATAAAAAAATTAAATCTTGATATATTACATACTTTTATGGCAAAACCGAATATATACGGTACATTCGCTGCTAAATTAGCTCATGTAAAGGTGGTGGTAAATACCGTAACCGGTCTCGGTAGTTATTTTATTGATGAGAGTTTAAAGTCTAAAGTGGTTAGGACGTTGATACAGAACTTATATAAAGTTGTTTTTTCAATTTCGAATGGCGTTATCTTTCAAAATAGTGATGATCAAAACTATTTTGAAGATATAAATATTGTTTCTCCTAAAAAAAGTTTTTTAGTACGAAGTTCAGGAGTTGATACTTCCTATTTTAATTTGAAGACAGTAAATTGGGAACAGGTAAAAAAACTGAAGAATGAATTATCCTTAAGTGATAAACCGGTTGTATTAATGGTCGCAAGGGCTATATGGCATAAAGGAATTGCTGAATATATAAAAGCAGCATCGTTAGTTAAAGCCAGGAGTGCGCATTTCATTTTAGTAGGAGGAACAGATGAGGGTAATCCTTCTTCTGCTTCTAAAGAGTGGTTGCAAGAACAGAAGAGTGTAGTTTGGCTTGGAGAACGCAGCGATATTAAGGAGTTGATGGCACTTAGCTCCATTGTTGTATTACCGAGTTATCGTGAGGGTGTCCCTAGGACTCTTTTGGAGGCTGCTTCAATGGAAAAGGCGTTAATAACTACGAATGCACCCGGCTGTAAAGAGGTTGTTGAAAACGGGAAAAATGGTTTTCTTGTACCGGTTAAAGATTTTTTGCTATTAGCGGAAAAATTACAAACATTGATTGAAGATGAAGCGCTACTAAAAAGATTTTCGGAATCTTCCAGAGAAAAAGCAGTTAACGAATTTGATGTGAGTATCGTGGTTGAGCAATATTCTCTTATATATAAAAATTTATTAAAAGTCACGTAGTGTATAAAACTGTTTTTAAACCTTTTATGGATCGCTTTTTTTCTTTAGTGATATTGTTACTTTTATCCCCAGTAATATTGATAGTTTATTTACTCTTGTTAAGTAAAATCGGTCGACCGGTCATATTCAGGCAAGAACGACCTGGATTAAATGGTAAGATATTTACAATATATAAGTTCCGTACGATGAGTAATGAGCGTGACAAAATTACCGGTGAACTTTTAAGTGATGAAAAGCGGTTAAGTGGCATAGGTGCAACTGTTCGCTCACTCTCTTTAGATGAGTTACCACAACTTATAAATGTTCTCAAGGGTGATATGAGTTTTGTCGGCCCAAGACCTTTACTCGTTGAGTATTTAGAACTATATAATAAAAAACAAGCACGTAGACATGACGTTCTCCCTGGAATTACAGGTTGGGCTCAAGTTAATGGCAGAAATGCAATTAGTTGGACTGAAAAGTTTGAGTATGATGTTTATTATGTAGATAATGTGTCTTTTTTAATGGATATTAAAATTATTTGGATGACAATTAAAAAAGTTGTAAAGCGCTCCGGTGTGACTCAAAGCGGTCATGTGACGATGGAAAAGTTTAGAGGCAATGAATAAAGTTTATATTTTTGGTTTTAGCGGGCACGGAAAAGTTGTCGCTGATGTGGCTCGTAGTTGCGGTTATGGAGTTGAAGGCTTTATTGATGATAATAATAGCGATGCAATGACGTTTCAGTCATTCTTAAATAGGTTTGGTACGTCAATGAGTGTTGCTTTGGGAGTAGGGGATAATAGTAATCGAAAGAGTGTGTACCAACGTCTGAAAAATGCAGGTTTAGAAGTAGTAACTTTAGTGCATGAAAAAGCAGTAATTGGTAGTAACGTGCAAATTTTAGAGGGTACGGTAGTTATGGCTGGTGCGATTGTTAATACGGGAAGTGAAATAGCTGAAGGTGTGATTATAAATTCCGGAGCGGTTATTGAACATGATAATAAAATAGGTTCCTTTTCTCATGTTTCACCAAATGCCTGTTTAGCAGGAAATGTACAAATCGGTGAACTTAGTTGGATAGGTATAGGTGCTAACGTGATACAAGGTATTAACATCGCCTCTAAAGTTATAGTCGGAGCCGGTTCTGTTGTGATTAATAATATAAACAATGAATCTACTGTTGTCGGTGTTCCGGCAAAAAAGATAGCGGGTAAAAATAATGGATAGAATATTTTTGTCACCTCCGCATATGAGCGGTAAAGAGCTAGAATATATCCATAAAGTATTTGAAAGTAACTACATAGCCCCGCTAGGCGAATACGTAAACAGGTTTGAACAAAAGATTGTAGAGTATGTGGATGCGCAAAATGTTGTGGCACTCAGTAGCGGTACGGCTGCAATCCATTTGGCGCTCAGAGTGCTTGGTATCGGTGTAGGTGATATTGTTTTTGCATCATCTTTTACCTTTATCGGTTCTGTTTCGGCGATAAAATATCAAGGTGCAACACCTGTTTTCATAGATAGTGACCGTAAGAGTTGGAATCTTGATCCCATTTTGCTTGAGGATGAGCTTGTACGAAGAAAACAAGCGAACGAGCCTTTGCCAAAGGCATTGATAGTAACGCATCTGTATGGGCAGATGGCAGATATGAATGTGATCATGAAACTGGCGGATGCATACGGTTTTTATGTAATAGAAGATGCCGCGGAAAGTCTGGGAGCAACATTGAATGGACAGCAAAGCGGAACTTTCGGTCACTTTGGTATATACTCTTTTAACGGAAACAAAATTTTGACGACTTCAGGCGGTGGTGCATTGGTGGCAAAAGAGGCTGAACATACTAAAAAAGCACTTTTCTTGGCGACCCAAGCGAAAGAGAATACGCCTCATTATGAGCATGAAGAGCTGGGTTACAACTACCGTATGAGCAATGTTTTAGCGGCAATAGGTGTAGCACAGATGGAAGTTTTAGAAGAGAGAGTTGCTAAAAGACGTGAAGTGTATGAGTGGTATCGCAGTGAGTTGGAAACTATCGACGAGGTAACCTTTATGCCGGAAATTGAACACTCCAAAGGCAATAGATGGCTCACTACTTTAACATTTGAGAAAACAGACCCGGCAAGGGTCATGGAGGCACTCTCAAATGAGCAGATTGAGAGCCGTCCGCTTTGGCAACCGATGCACGCACAGCCGCTTTTTAAAGGTGAACAGAGTCGAATTAACGGAGTAAGTGACGCACTTTTTGCAAAAGGGCTATGTCTGCCGAGCGGTTCATCACTCAGTTTTGATGAGGTGCAAAGAGTGGTTGCCATTGTAAAAGGGGCTCTTTCGTGATATTGCGTCCTACTCCAAGAAGAAGAATGCTCTTTTTTATCTTTGCCGATGCACTGCTTTTTCTTTTTTCGCTCTTCTTAGCCTATCAGCTACGCTTTAACTTTAATGTTGACACGCTGTTGTGGGAAACCTTTGCTCTAATATATTTTTTAATAGCCTCATTAAAAATTGCATTTATGTACAGATGGAGGCTTTATCACTCAGTTTGGCGGTTTTTTGGGCTTAATGAGAGTAAAAACATCATTAAAGCGCATCTTGCAGCTTACATCTTTATGTTTGCGATCTATGCTATTACTTCTGATATTATCAATCCCTTTCCGCGTAGCGTACTCTTGATCGATTTTGTCTTGTCACTTATGTTTGTGGGGCTGTTGCGCGTTTCAAAACGTATTATTATAGAGGGTGTTACGACGCAAGAGAAAAAAGAGACGGTTATTATAGGTGTTGAGAGGAAAACAGATCAAATATTGCGAGGTATCGCATCGGGTGAACTGCCGTTTTATGCTGCGGCAATTGTGGCAAATCACAATCAGGGCGATGAGGTGGTCGGCTCCTATATGGGAAATTTGAGGGTACATGCCTATAGTGAATTATCAGACGTCGTAAAAGAGGGGCGCATAACGGCGGCAATAATAGCTTCACAGATGCCTAGAGAGGAACTGAACACTCTTTTTGAAAAGTTAAACGAACTTGATATCCATGAGATAAAGCTTGTAAAGTTTTTGGGTGATAGTAATGAGCAAAGCATTACGGATATTGCTATTGAAGATCTTTTAGCAAGAAAACCTAAAGATTTGGATACGAAGGTTATAGGAGAGTTTTTAAAAGATAAAAAGGTGTTAGTTACGGGAGCAGGCGGGAGTATCGGTAGCGAAATTTGTAACCAGTGTGTCAAATTTGGGGTAAAAGAGCTGATACTGCTTGATCATAGTGAGTACAATCTCTATCAGGTGGCGGAGCAACTACAATTTCACAATATCGTATTAAAGCTTCTTTCCGTAACCAATAAAGAGGCTTTAGAAGCCGTTTTTGAAACATATTCTCCTGAAGTTGTAATCCACGCGGCTGCATATAAGCATGTACCAATCTGTGAAGCAAATCAAAAAAGTGCGATTATAAATAACATAGTGGGTTCAAAGAACGTTGTTGACTGCGCTATAAAGCACAAAGTCTCAAAAGTTGTCATGGTTTCTACGGATAAAGCGGTACGACCGACTAATGTTATGGGTGCAACCAAACGTGTAGTGGAGCTTTATGCACAAAATGTTGAATCAGATGAGACGGAGATTGTTGCGGTACGTTTCGGTAACGTTTTAGGAAGTAGCGGCAGTGTCATTCCAAAATTTAAAGAGCAGATTAAAAACGGTGGACCTATTACCGTCACACACCCTGAAATTACACGCTATTTTATGATGATACCTGAGGCTTGTCAGTTGGTACTGCAGGCCGCATCCATCGCAAAGGGCGGTGAACTTTTTATACTAGATATGGGACAACCCGTTCGCATAGCCGAACTGGCAGAAAAGATGATCGCATTGTATGATAAAGTTGGAAAGATAGATATCGAATATACGGGGCTTAGACCCGGAGAAAAACTTTACGAAGAACTTCTTATAAGCGATAGCGAGCACAAAACTATGTATGATTCAATTTTGATTGCGAATATGGAGTCGTACGATATCGATACGTTGAACAAAGATATCGAAACACTGCTTGAAGCTTCCGATTCAATCGCCGCGTTGCAGACGATTGTTCCGGAGTTTAACCATAAGCCCTAAAAATTAAAGCTCAGTTTTTAAAACGGCGCCGTTTGAAGCGTTACTCACTAAAATACGGTAGCGTTTAAGCCATTTTGATTTGATATCTTTTTTGTATTCGACAAAATTAGCACGGCGTGCTGCTAATTCGTCATCGCTGAGTTGCACGCTTAGGATGTGTTTATCAACATCAATATCAATGATATCACCGTCTTGAAGGAGACCGATAGTTCCCCCCTCAGCCGCTTCAGGACTTACGTGTCCGATCGATGCACCGCGCGTAGCACCGCTAAATCTTCCGTCAGTGATAAGTGCAACTTTGTCGCCTAGACCCATACCCATGATCAAACTTGTTGGACTTAACATCTCTTGCATACCCGGACCGCCTCTTGGACCCTCATAACGTATAACAACAACGTCACCTGCAGCAACTTTGCCGCCCATAATACCCGTAATTGCTTGCTGTTGTGAATCAAATACGACCGCTTTACCGCTAAATTGTCTCATATTTGGATCAATTGCCGCAGTTTTAACAACAGCACCTTCAGTTGCGAGATTCCCGTAAAGGATGCTTAAACCGCCCACTTTTGAGTATGGATTGTCGTATGTATGGATAATGGAAGTATCTTTAATAACGGCGTCTTTAACACGTTCTGCAAGTGTTTCTCCAGTAACGGTTAAAGCATCTGTTTGCAATACGCCCTCTCCGCGATTAGCGATCTCTTTTATTACCGCACTTACGCCTCCCGCACGGCCGATATCTTCCATATGTACGGTTGAGAGTGCAGGTGAAATTTTTGCGATATGCGAAACATGCTCACTAATTTTGTTAATATCTTTGAGGTTAAAATCAACTTCTGCTTCACGAGCGATTGCTAACATATGTAGAACCGTATTTGAACTTCCACCCATTGCCATATCTACGACAAATGCGTTATTAACGGCTTTCTCATTTAAAATATTGCGCATATTAAAGCGTTCGTCCCCTGCAATCTCTACCACTCTTCTTGCAGCAGTTCGAAGCATCTCAAAACGTTCAGGAGTTTGCGCTAGAACCGTACCGTTACCCGGAAGTGCGATTCCCATTGCTTCACTTAGCGTATTCATCGAATTTGCCGTAAACATACCGCTACAGCTTCCTCCGCTTGGGCACGCCTCACACTCTATCTCATAAAGCTCTTCATCGCTGATTTCGTTACGTGACTTCTTACCGACTGCCTCAAAGGCCGTAGCTAAGTCGATAGGCGTACCGTCTTTTAAATGACCCGCCTTCATCGGGCCACCGCTGATAAAGATAGTAGGGACATTTACGCGAAGTGCACCCATGATCATTCCCGGTACAATCTTGTCACAGTTAGGTACACAGATAAGTGCATCAAGTTTGTGTGCCTCCATAACGGTTTCTATACTATCTGCGATAATTTCTCGGCTTGGAAGACTATAGAGCATCCCGTCATGTCCCATTGCGATACCGTCATCTACGCCGATCGTATTAAACTCAAAAGGTACACCGCCCGCTTTTATAATCTCTTCTTTAATAATCTTGCCGTACTCTTGTAAAAAGAAGTGCCCCGGTATGATATCGATGTGGCTGTTTGCTATCCCGATGAACGGTTTTTTAAAATCTTCATCTTTTAATCCAGTTGCACGAAGCAAGGAACGGTGGGGTGTTCGTTCCCATCCTCGTTTGATTGTATCACTGCGCATTGATGCTCCTTTATGGAAAAAAGTAAGAAAGTATACCAAAAAACTTTACTTTTGATTTTTTATTTGCTATAATTTCGCCCTCGATGCGGGAATAGCTCAGTGGTAGAGCACAACCTTGCCAAGGTTGGGGTCGCGAGTTCGAACCTCGTTTCCCGCTCCATTAGAGAAGATTGTTAGAAAGCCAGTTGTTGAATATGCCCGGGTGGCGAAATTGGTAGACGCAAGGGACTTAAAATCCCTCGGTCATTTGACTGTACCGGTTCAAGTCCGGTCCCGGGCACCATTTTATGGTATAATTCGGCGGCATGGCCAAGTGGTAAGGCAGAAGCCTGCAAAGCTTTTATCCCCAGTTCGAGTCTGGGTGTCGCCTCCAAAAAACTATTGTTACTATGCGGACAGATGGCAGAGCTGGTTGAATGCACCGGTCTTGAAAACCGGCGAGGGTAATACCTCCCAGGGTTCGAATCCCTGTCTGTCCGCCACTCCCATTCAAACCCCTAAAACACGGACATCAAGATTTAAAATTTCCTCAGTGTGCCCAAACTGTGCCCAAAAGTGACCAAGCTTTTTTACACTAAGCGGCTTCAAGAATAAAAGATGCCCTTTTTCTTTTCGTCTGTTTTATATATCTAGCATAGACTTCAAGTGTCATGGAACTATCTTTATGACCAAGCATATTTGAAACCCAAAGAATATCCTCACCGTTACTTATCATCATTGATGCAAACGTGTGTCTCATCTGATAAAGATTTCTATACTCGATGCCCAGTTTCTTAAGCGTCGGTTTCCAATAGTGTGAACTGATCTTATCACTTGTATTGTATGGCTTCTTTGTGTAGGTCTCAAACACATAGGTTTCACTAACTTCTAGTTCTTTATGTTTAATAAGATATGGAAGCAAAGGTTCAATAATATCTATATCCCTAATGGAGTTTTTTGTCTTAGGTAAGCTTTCAACTCCTTGACGTCTACTTCTTTGAACACTTATGATGTTCTCTTCAAAGTCAATATCACTCCACTTAAGTCCTATTATCTCGCCTGTTCTCATACCAGTATAAAAACCTATTGCAAAAAATGCTCTCATACTCTCAGGCATTTCCTTTAATATCGCAAATATCTCTTCAAGAGAAAAAGGGTTTTTCTCTCTTACATCTTTATTGATAGGTCTTTTTATATGAGCAAACGGATTTTTAGCTATTAGCTCATCTTTAAGTGCATCATCAAACATAGTATTAAAGACGGTTCTTACACCTTTGAGCGTTTTAGTTGAAAGTGTCTCTAAGAGCTTATTTTGCCATTTGGCTAGATGAGAGGGCTTTATGTTATTGAGCCTCTCATTTTTAAAAAAGGGTGCTATATGAATAGCATAGAGCCTTTTGTATTTAGCTTGTGTAAACTCTCTTCTTTCATGCTTATGAATTTCAAAACTTACACTAGAGAACTCTTCAACAGTTGGGACTCTACTCTTTTGTTTTTGTTTCTCTTCTGATTCAAAGAACACCCCGTTATTCAACTTATATTGAATCTCAGGAAGAATCTGTTGCGTTGCTAGTTTACGGTTAGCTTTTGTATCATCAAGTCCAAGAGTTCTTCTATATCTTTTGGATTGATGATAAAACGTTATCCACAACTTGCCGTCTTTGTTGATTAATTTCATCGGAATTTTCCTTTCCGACCACGAAATCGTCAATTGCAACTTTGTCAAAGAGAATTTTACCACTTCTTTTAAAGAAGTGAATCCCCTCAATAAACAGAGATTCTTTTAACTTATAGATATAGTCCGTTGAATAGCTTAAATACTCACTTAGCTCTTTTACACTCATCCATCTTTTTTCTTGATAGTTTGAGAGCTGTTTTTTGATTATTTCAAGCTCTTTTACGATTTCAGGCAATAATTTGAGGTTTTCTAGTTCTATATTCATAAGAAGCCCTAAAAAAGATTCTCTTTCTCATTCGGTGCACTATTACGCTCTAACAGCTCAATCTGAAACGCTTCCATCTCCAATTTGACGCTTTTTATATTGTATTCATCACCACCGTTAAGCTCTAATCTTTCTAACTTCTCACCAAGTATAGAGACTCTATTTTTTAGTTGCGTATTTGTAAACTTTTTAGCTTCACTCATAAAAACATCAAACTGACTTGCTTCGTTGATAGTAAATTCGTCAATCTCCGCTTTTGCAAAGTGAAGCTTTATAGCATATCGCTCTCTTGCTCCTATTAAACAATCAGTTACATAAGATATTGTAGGGCTATGACCGTGAACCATCAGTCTTACTAACTGATTTTCAATTTTCGGTTGCATATCTTCAAGTGTTATAAGATAAGAGATATTTTCTATTCTCTCTAAGGGTGTTTGTATCTGTAGGAACTCATCAAGTTTATAGCTTTGTTTGATATATTCCCACACGGAATGCGTTTGTGCTTTATTTCTATTTGTAGTATGTAATTGTTTTTGGCTTATTGAGTTTATATCAATAAGACGTATAGCATCCATAGCATGATGAAAGAGGCTCACTGCTCTTTTTAATACATCTTCAATTGTATCAATACCGTACTGTTTTAAAAACTCACGATGCAGTTCAAACTCTACATTTGAAATCGGTTTTTCTCTATCTAAACCGTTGATACCAAAATAGTTAAGCATCAACTCTTTTTTATTGGTTGATTTAGCCAGTTCTGCTAATTTATCATAAATGCGCAGTTTAAAAGGACTTTTACCTATTGTTATAGTCTCACGCTTTCTAATTTTTCCGTGTGTCTTGATAATCTCATCATAGCTCTGTTTTTTACTTACCCACATATCTTCAGTTACATACTCAAAGTCATGTTGTACAAATGAGTTTAGATCAACTCTTGTAACTGGATAGTAGCCTGTTGTAATATCTTTAATGATCTTTTGATTGACATACTCGATCATGGACTTTAAACCGATGGTATATATACCAATTGCGTTAAACTGTACCCTGATATTATGTAGGTTTCTGTTTTTATCTCTATCTTTAAAACCTAAACGGACATATTCGCTATAGAAAGAGTGGAAACCGTCTCGCCCTACTCCTTTGTAGGCAAAATCTACATTATTGATTGATACGACTATCTCACCGTCTTTATATTGATAATCAAGAAGCATAAAATATCTCTCTTTATCTTCTATCTGTCTCATCAAATCTAAAAAGAAAGCTTCATAGTTTGAGTTTGATTCTGCAAAGTAGTAAAAAGCGTCAATTCCTGATACTGTTTTAATTTCTGAGCTTGAAAGCTCATCTAAACTTTCATTCATTATTTCATACCTTATTTATGTATGTAAGGGGGTGTTACTATAGCCCCCTTAGTCAAAAGTTGTGAAACAGAAAAGCTCAAACCATACTCCGGGGGAGCCTCTTTTTCGCTTTTCTTTATTCACAACAACTTTTTTATTTGTGCTTACTAATATTTTTATTTTTAAATCAGTTTGATAGAAAAAGTAGATGAACTTTTGCAAGACTCGCAAGAGTCCTTGCAAATCTCACAAAAGCAACATCTACTCTTAGATTCCAAAGAATGTACAGTTACCGAAATAGCTGACATCTACCTCTATTTTTTTGTTTATAGAGTCTTTGAAACGTATATAGACTTCATCTTTGACACTTAAGTCGATGAGCTCTTTTTTAGTCGTGCCGTTTTTCATTGGTTTCTCAACTAGTAGTTGGAACTTGTTTTTTGGCGGTGTTGTTTTTCCGCTTTCTTTGTTTGTGAACTCGTCTGTTTTATAGACGTTTAGTAACAATGCGCTTAACTTTAGCATTGGGTTAATCCTTATTTGAATTAACCAATCGATTGGTTTATTATATATTTTTTTGTCGACGGGAGAATTATATACAACGGCTTTCTGAATTAAGGCTACTTTAATTAAAATCTAGCTTAAATAAGTAAATTTAATGATAATATCAAATTATCATAAGTTAGTATTATGTATTTTTTAAAAAAAATGTTTAATTATATTCCATATTAAAAATTTTTTTCAACTCGTTCTCATTATAAATATGAGCTTTGAACTCTCGTATGATAGATTGTTTAGTGTTTTCAGTATTTGTGAAATCTATTGTGACGTATAAAAATGTATACTTGTTAGCATCATGTCTTATCCCAATTGTATGACTTGTTAGCAAATTTTTTAATTTGTTTAATAAAGTAACATGTTCGGTAACATATTTTTCAATATTAATTTTGTCTTTCAAAGGATGCTGTGCATGTAAAATAGAGCCACATTGTTTATAAGCTTGTATAAATTCTTCTTGCGATAAAGCACTGTTATAACCAAAAGGAATTAGTGTTGGCTGATTTTTTTCATGATCCTCAAAGAATATATGACTTGGTAAAGGGTAAAATATAGTAGTTTTTTCAGACAGAGTGTTTATTATCTTTTCTGGGTGCCATTCATTTTTACTTTTATGATTAAGTTTTTCATTATTAACTAATACTGATAGGTATGCAATCAATTCTAAAATTTTTCTAATTTGAAGTGATGTTGATTCTATGAATACAATATTCTTTTTTTCATTAGATAGTATTTCAGCAGATATTATCCTTTCCCTAATTTCACTTATGATCTCCGAATATTGTTTTGTAGAAAAATTATACATTTATTATCCATATAAAAGCTTTTATTATATCTATGTTATAGTTCATTCGCATCAGCCCAAATTTTTTCATAAGATTCTAATTTGTCACTGACAACATCTGGAGATAAAGGAGCTAGATATGTTGGTTTAGCCTTTGCTGCATCTTTAATAGACTGACCAATAAGCCAACAAGCATAATCATCAATAAATACTACACGGTCATGAAGAAGCTTACTTTTCTTGATTCTTAAAACACTTCCAAATTGTTCATTATACTTTTGCACTGCTGTAGACAAGTCACTAGCATTCTTGTTGACCAATAACCTTATAGCTACATTTTTTTTTCGTGAATTTAGATAATGGTCAAATACAGATATATCAAGGTATGGATCGATAATAAATATGGATTTTTCTGCCGTTTCTATAACTTGATTTAAAGCTTTAAAAAAATTATAAACATTTCCAGCTTCAAAACTAGATTCAATTCCTAAAGGTACCTTCAATTCAAGGTCTGCAACTGCTCTATAAAGAATAGCCATAATTTGTCCAAAATAGCTCTGATTACTTGACGACGTTGTAAGTGCATCCCACAACACCTTAAATGAAATAGCTTCACTTTGGTTCCAACGACTAATTAAGGCATGCGCTTGTCCAAACCAAATTAAATGTTCTCTCGAAACAATTGAGTATTGTTCAAAATCAGGTATTCTTTCCATAAGTGCTCTGATTTGTGCTAAAAGAATTTGGTCATCCACTGTTTTAATCCTTTAATATCTAATGGTATTCTCGTCCTTGTTGAGAAACTCACGAATTTTATGTAATTCATTTTTAAACAATATTACATCTTCATCAGGAAAAATCCAAACTAATGCTATTTTATTACCAAGTCCACCAAAGGATGTTCCCATCATATTAAATTGTTTGTTTTTAAAAAGTTAGAAACAATTCTTTTAACATCATATTTATCATTTCTTTCCAACGCTCTTCGTCCTAAAGTTCTATGTAAAACTGCATCTAGCTCGTTGGTATCAGTGTTAATTTTTTTTAGTAATTTAACTGGACGCTGAAATGAGCCATATTTATCGAAAAATTCTTCCGAAACATAACCAGATATTTGACAGATAAAAACTTCTTGTTTTTTAGTCCGAACGAATACGATGTCTCCAATCTCCATTGTGCAAATCCAGTAAGATATAAACAAGTCACATTGCTTTTTCCCTAAATCATCTTGATTGATGTATCCACTATCAATCAAACGTATCTTTGTTTCATTAATAAAATTTCGTAGTTCTTTTTCACTAACACTCATTTTTGGAAAAATATTCTTTTTATAGTTTTGAATTTTTGGGTCACTTTGATTTCCACAACTGCCATGATCACTATAAATGAATTGATGACTTTCTGACATATCAAAATCTTCCTTTCTGCCATCTTTATCCATTCTTAAAAACCAAATGTTATTCATGCTGTATCTCCAAAATGATATTTCATTGCATACTATTTAATATTAGGTATTTTATACTAAACTAACTAAATTCTGATAAATGCAATGCACTTCAATAGTATTATCCTTCACAATTTCAAGGTAAAATACTTTGCTATGTAGTGTAAAAAAGTAGTAGAAAGCATTTAATGCTATTATTTTGAATGAATGGATAATATAAAAATTGATTTATGTAGAGGTGATATTTTATAGGTGCCTAAATTGTGCCCAAAAATAGCAAAAATTGACTAAATATGAAAAGTTGACAAAGTCACAAAAGCCCTAAATCATGGTCTTTATTAGTTTTTTTAGGTTTATTACTGGCTTCCACATCTATCCTTCCTCAGTAGTAACAATATTTTCATAATTTTTATGCTATTTCATTTTTTTCCATTTCTTTCTTTCCGAATAATCTTTAGGTAAACAATTACGATAAACAAAGTGTCTTTCTTTAATCTGTTTTTGATAGCCAGTATTATTATCACGATTAAATATATAAATATAATGACCTACTGTTTTTTCATGATTAATTATTTTGTCAGGGCTTGATATGTAGTCACTACCAAATTTTAATTCTGTTGAAAATTCAAGAAATTTATTATGCGTAAAAATGTATATTGTGAAGATACTATTATTATTGAAGTTTATTGTTTGATATAAAAATGGCAATTTATAACTATTACCAGACTTAATGCAATGATAATCGTTAAGTTTTGCATTTAATGTTAAGTTAGATATTAAACCTTTAATATGTATCGGTTTCTGCAATACCAATCTTTTTATTTCTGAGGGTTTGATGTATATAGGATCATTCTTCACTGTGTTATTAGAAAAAATAAATGATGCCCAAGTATTGTTGTTCATTTCTACATAATCTGAATAGGTTATTTCTAAATCAGAAGAAGTTATTGCAATATCCTTGGTGCTAATGTTTTGAATATCTAAAGTTAAATAGTATAAATCTTCATCATATGAATTTAAAAACTTATTTTCGAAAAATGCATTTTTTATTATTAAATTATCTTTTTTGTTTGAATTTGGTAAAGTAAAGAAAAAATCTCCAATTGTTCCATCATTCAAGTAAGCTCTCTGTGTTTTATTACTTTCTTCATAAACATTTTTTCTTACTTGATGAAATAATTCACGTTGATTTAGTGGTTCATCCAATGCTTTCAATAAATGCTTTGTATATAATCCATTTGTTTCCATAGGATTATCACTTGCAACAGAACCAGAGGCAGTTGCATATGATATTATTGTTCCTTCTGCGTTGGCCATAGGAGCTAATCCACCACTCCCTCTTGAAAATGGATTATTTCTACATGCATCTAAAATAACAATATTAAGTCTTGTCTTACTCCTTTTCATACCCTCTATAACTTTATCAACTGAAATAGAATCATACTTTACATCTAGTTCACTCTTTAAATTTGCATCAATAGGTATGAGAAAATTCTCCTTTTCAATTTCTATTCCATGCCCTGAATAATAAAAAAGCCCAACTCCACCATTTTCAAGCTTTTTATTAAATGCTCTTAAAGCTTCATCTATTTTTCTTTTCGTACCATCTGGAACATATATTACCTCAAAATTTTTCCCAATTAATTTATTACCAATATCTTTAGCATCATTGATTGGATTTATCAATTTTGAATGATTTTTATAGTTATTGTTTCCAATAACTAATGCTATTCTAGATTCATCACCAAATTTTTCTTCATAGTTAATCTTTCCTGTCAATGAAGTCAAAATAATCAATGGAGATATAAACAATATAAAAATAAATCTCATATCTGCTCTTTCATAATAAATGCTAATTTTAATCAAAAACCTAAAATATTAGCTTTATTGAAAAAAAAATTCAGGCTGAATGATTATTTTATATTGTAGGTAACTTAGTTAGTTCTTCAAGTTTTTGAATTATTATAGAAGGATTACTAAGCAAAGATTGATTTTTTTCTAATAATATCATTTCATTATTTGTAAGCTGTCTCAAAACAACTGCTGATTTACCATTATTTGTAAGTTTAACCAAAAGCATAGAACCTACTTGCAGTGCTGCATCATCCGAGCTATCTAAAGATTTTAATAAATTTGATGCAGCTTCAGCATTATTTTTATTAACCTCAGATTGAACTTTATCCAATGCAGCTAATTCTAATGCTCTCTCAGCTTTTTCAAAACGGCTTTTAAAATCATCATGAGTCATTATTTCCTTAGATTTACCAAACCAACTCTTTATCCATGAACCTCTTTTTGAAGGAAACTCATCAACAAAAGAGAAACCAATAGACTCAACAAACTTATTAATAGAAGTTATAACTTCAGTAATGTATTCACCTGGATATTCTGATAAATATATTTTAATAGGTATAAATCTTCTTATTGGATAGTCGTTAGTGTTTATACCAAACGATTTAGGGATTAAACTTTCATGAAACTCTGCACTCAAGGATTCTATTCTAGAAAACATCTTTTCACTATTTAAACTTAATATTTCAAATTCTTTTCTTTGGTCGTATTGTAATTTTTTTAGCTCATCATGAATCATTTCAAGTTGATTAAAATTTTTCTCTTCAGAGCTTTCAATTTTTTTGGACAAGTGTTCTAGTTCAATTTTTTTATTCAAATCTTCATTGAATTCCAGATTAAGTGAAGGCTTAAATATATTCCAATAAAATTTATTTTTATTATAATAAGGCTTAATTTTTTCTTTAATAGCATATTCAAATAATATTTTATAAGCATCAGATAATTTACTATCAACAGACTCACTACTATTTACTGTAACAAGTTTCTTAGAAGTATTATTTTTTTTCATTAGCATCCTAAAAAATTGTTTTAAAATTGTATCTAATTATTTATATAAATCTCATATTTAATGACGAACACAAAAACTTACTTTATATTAAGTATTTATTTGATCATTGTTAAGATTATTTAAAAAAAAGTTAAACATATATCTTTTATACGGTTTTATGTAGAATTTATCATTTCAAAAAGACCTAAAAATTGGTAGTTTTGTATTCGAACAAGCCCTCATAACCCAAAGATCATAAGTCCATTTTTCTTTACTTTAGCAAAAATTTTCATGTAGCGATTAAAATTAATTAGCTGTTCTTATAGAAGATACTATACACAAATAATAAATAGATTTCTAATTTTAATATTCAACTGTGCCCAAATTGTGCCCAATAATATCAAAAAATGACCAAATATGAAGAGTTGACAAAGTCACAAAAGCCCGAAATAGTGGTCTTTGTTAGTTTTTTGTAGTTTAATTATTGACTTCCCTGTCTGTCCGCCACTTTCAACCCCTAAATTTCGGACTTCAAACTACTTTACGTTTTATATGTGCAGTAATTGTGCAGTTTTTATCCGACCTTGATATCCAAATCATCGACAAACTTAGCACGTTTTTTTGTAACTCTTGGCACAAAACGAGCATATTTTGTTAATGTCGTATGAATATCAGCATGACCCATCATTTGAGAAATCGATGCTACTTCTTCATTTTGTTGTAACATCAAAGAAGCAAAAGTATGCCGAGTTTGATACAAGTTTCTGTAATCAATACCACATCTTTGAAGTAAAGGTTTCCAGTTTTGTGGTTGTATACTCTTTATCCCTGTAAAATTATCTCGTCTACTTGTTAAAAATACAAAACCATTTTGAAGCCCTGTATCTTTATATTGAGACTTCAATGCTTTGTAAACTGGAGATAGTATTTCTATTACTCTAATACTATTTTGCGTTTTAGGAGTATCTATAATACCTCTAGTAACACCTCTTTTTATAGAGATATACCCCGACTTAAAATTAATATCTTCCCACTTCAAACCAAGAAGCTCACCAATCCTCATTCCAGTAAAAAAAGCAAGTGTAAGATAGTTCTTAAACCATCCATCGGCTTCATTAATGAGATATTACACTTCATCTAAACTAAATGTCAAAAATAAAATCACTTATTATGTATTCAAACTCCATGGTCATTGCTCAGTATATTTTTTGAATTTAGTTGGCAAGTTATCTACAGGATATTTTTTTTCATTTTTCTTTATCTTAGATAGTATTGCTTTTTCAAGATCAATATCATACTTCATACAAAGTGTGAGTAAGTATATTGCAATATCTGCTATTTCTTCTTCTGTATGTTGAGCAACGTCTTTAGGTAGATTATAAGATTCTTTTTCATCTAACCATTGAAAAATCTCATTCAATTCACCAACTTCCCCAGTAAGTGCCATAACAAGGTTTTTTGGAGAATGATATTTATCCCAATCCCTCTCTTTTATAAATTTTTGTATCGCTTGCTTAATATTAACCATGTTCATTATAAAAATCACCTAAATATAATTTATTAATTCTACCAGAATAGTGATAAATATGATATAATCATCAAAACCTTATTTATTTAACTTTTCGTTGTTGTTTCTGCAACGAGTAGAAAACGAATACAGGGTATTCTTCTATAATTAATCAATATTATTTTTATGAATAATTTTTAATCATAAATTTACATTATCTTTAAGCTTAAGTGAAAATAATAAGGTTTTGAATGAAGTCTATAAATGATTTTTATATAAGATATCAAAAACTATTTGAGTTAGCATTACATGATATCAGAACTAAAAAATATACCAAAAAAGAAATAATAAAAAAAAATGGAGGCACTAGAGAGTTAAATATTCCTCCACGTTCTGCAAAAATACTTCAAAAAAAATTATCTGAAGAATTATATCAATACTATATTCCCCCTAAACCAGTTCATGGCTTTATAAAGTCTAAAAACAATAATTCAAAAAGTATTATTACAAATGCTGAAAAACATATTAAAAAAAACATTGTAATAAACATAGATATTGATAGTTTTTTTGACAGTATAAATTTTGGTAGAGCTAGAGGTTTGTTTATTTCAAGACCATTTAATATTGAAAAAAATCTAGCAACTAAAATAGCTCAATTAATAGTCTATGATAATAAATTACCACAAGGAGCACCTACATCACCAATTATTTCAAACATAATATGTTTAAAAATGGACCACAACCTAATAAAATTTGCAAAGAAATATTCTTTAACTTATACAAGATATGCAGACGATATGAGTTTTTCTACTAATAAGAAAAATATTAATACCAACAAAATTCTGAAAGAAATTGAAAAAATTATTAAAGAAAATGGTTTTAAAATTAATAGATCAAAAACTAGAATTCAGTATTCATATCAATCCCAAATCGTAACAGGGTTAAAAGTAAATAACAAAGTGAATGTTGATAGAAAATACATTAGAAGAATAAGAAGCATGTTGTTTTCTTGGTATAAATATGGTTTGAAGGAAGCCACTAAAAATCATTTTAATGAAATACAAGTTCCAAAAAGAAAAACTAACTTTGAATTATTTTTCATCATCTTAAATAAAATATGTATTTTTTTTAAATTTAACTGTCATTTCAATTTAAAAAATAAAAAAAATATCAATGAGAAATACACTTCTTTTAACAAAGAAGAAAGTTTTAAAAATATTCTACTTGGGAAAATTAATTTCTTAGGACAGGTACGAGGTTTAGAGGATGACATTTTTATAAGATTTAAACATACTTACTACCTTTTAAATGATAATTTTAATTTAAAAATTAAACTAAATGAATTTGAACATTTAGATATTAATAATTTAAAAAAGAAAGAAGTATTAACTATATTTAGTCAGATTTATGACTCTATATTAGTTTTTACAGAAGGTGAAACTGATATAACGTATATCAAATCTGCTTTAAAACATTTTCAAGAGAATGGCGAATATAAATCATTAAGATTGCGATTTTGTAATTTAAAAAGTATATCAAATATGATGAAAATATATAAATCATTATATTCAGATGAAAAAGACATATCCGTCTTAAATATACGAAAATGTATACTACCATATATTAAGGACAATTTAAAAGTGTGTTTTATACCAGATTCTGATAACCCCAAAGAAGTTATACCATTAAAAAAATCAAAAATCAAAAATTACTATTTGATTGCTGAAGAAGAAAAAGGATATATAGAAAAGCTTTTTGAAAAGGAAGCCTTAATTAAGCAAATTTTAGAGCACGGTTATAAAATAGATTTGACTAATGAAAAATTACAAGTAAGCAGTAAAAAAGGTTTGAAAAAATATCTAGAGAGTGATGAATGTAAAGATGATGATATACATTCTATCTCAAGTACATCTTATATTGGGCATAAAGATATGATAATAACAAAACCAGTTTTAGCTAGATTAATAACAAATGATAGTACTATTAATTATGATAAATTTAAATCTATGTTCGAATTCTTAAACAATATGTCACATGATAAAGAATATGTAAATAATTTATGCTGCAAATCTATATACTAACTAGTTATTCTTGGATTTATTGTTTACAAGTAAACAGAGAACTGCAATACTAACGAAATTGAAAATAGATGTTTGAAGGTTTTTACCTTTAGAGCAAATAATCTATGACGTATACATACATTGGAAAGAATATTTACAGGTGCCCAAATTGTGCCCAAAAATATCAATAAATGACTAGATTAGAAGAATTGACAAAGCCACAAAAGCCCTAAATCACGGTCTTTATTAGTTTTTTATAGTTTTATTATTGGCTTCCCTATCTGTCCGCCACTTACTATATATTAAACTTCATTTTCAAAAATATAAAGAGTGATGCTAAAAACAACACCACCGTCTAGATTATTTACTTCTAATTTACCGTTATGATGCTCTTCAACAATTATTTTAGACATGTAAAGACCAAGACCAGTACCGTTTTTTTCATTCTTAGTTGAAAAATATGGATCAAAAATACGTTCAATGATTTCTTCAGGTATAGCACCGCCATTATTGTAAATTTCGATCACGACTCCATTATCAATATTTAATGTTGAAATTACAATTTCAGGTTTAGTTGCTTGAGTTTCCAAAAAATTATCTTGAGCATTTTTCAATATATTTAAAACAACTTGCATTAACTCGCTTTCATGAATTTCAATTTCCCCCTTGTACTCAAATTGTTCTTTTAATTGAATATTATTAGTATTCAAAGAATGTTCCATTATGGAAATAGCATTTCTAATAGGTCCGGTAATATTTGAGATAGTTTTTTTTGTATTTGGTTTATAGAAATTTCTAAAGTCATTTATGGTTGTTGAGAGAGACTTTACAAAGGAATCAATGCTATCTAATTTCTCGTTAAAATAACTATAGAGTTCTTTTCTTTCATCTTCATTATTTAAATCATAATTTTCAAGTAATATTTTTAATTTCATGTTATTCGAACATGATGAAATTGCACTAATTGGTTGTCTCCATTGATGTGCAATCATGCTTATTAACTCTCCCATCTGAGCTAATCTAGCCTGTTGATGCATTATATTCTCTTTTTGCACAAGTTCTTTGTTTAACTCTTCTTGGTTATAGTTTGCTGCATATAAACTTCTTTCTCTCTTTTCCATAAGGTAACCACTGACTATGGATATAGTTGCTGTTAAGAAGAGAACAAACAAATGGTATAACTTCTCCCAAAATAAAATATCAGAGAAAAGTAAAACTATAATGATTGTAATGTAAACCATTAAAAAGAGCAATGTAGCTATCGAAAATGGAATACCGTACATAATATATACAGCAAAAGTAAGGAGCATTGTATTTATAATGTAGTAGCTGTAGTTTGTCTCGGTGAATATGATTGAAATAGAAGTTCCACCACCTATTGCGGCTCCAACTAAAAAAAGATAAAAATAGAGATTTTTTTGAAAGCTTGGATTATCAACTTTGAATAAAAAAATTATATTTGATGTGTAGACTATAGTTGAATAGACGATTAAATTAAATATGAAATCTTTTTCCACTAAAAAATAATTAACAATCAAAAAAAGGGTATGTGCCGATAAATTTATATAGATTGTTATCTTATTTTGTTGCACATGGTTTTTTAAAAAATCTTTTTGAAATCTATCTTCATAACTTGTATCGTCATAGGCGAGTTTAAAAAGCTTATTAAGATAAAAATAAAACATATAAAAAGTTTTCATTTTCATATCCTAATATTTTATGGTGTAATAACGTAAAAAATTACAAGAAGTCTATTATATTAAAATTGAATGAAGCGACATTGAAGCAAGATAGTTACTTTTTTCATAAAAGATAATCATAATTTCTTATAGTTAATACTGCATATTTTTTATACAATTGTGATAATTTTTTTTCGATTATGTAAGTTATACTTACCGAGTAACTTTTGACATATTTAGTTGTTGCAATTGTTATATTTTACAAACTCTCCTCTAAAATGACAAATCAAGACCCTTTGTCTTGGTTTTGATAAATGCAAAAATCTCTTTTTAGTCAATATTTACTGTAGACACAGTAGGCTTAAAGTATTGGTTAGTTTGGTTATTTATGATACACTTTATTTCAAACGTATATTATTTTAAAGAGATAAAATGAAAGTTATACTACTTCCATTTGTAACATTGATTTTTTCAACTTTTTTTAGCGGTTGTGTAACAAAAGAGGTTACGAAGGGACGTATTGATCTTATTTATGAATTAAGAAAAGCAAAATTTCCTATTTTTTTTAATAGACCTGTTATTGCAAAGGTGGATGATACGGGTAGGATAGATATATATCAGGTGGTTATGAATATTTCAAATAGGGGTATTAAGTATTTAGATATTACATATAGCTCTTATAATGGAAAAGAGGAAAAAATAGCAGATAAAACCGTTAAAGTGAAAGGGCCGATCAAACATGCAGGTTATAATAGAAATTTGTATGAAGAGGTTTTTCACGATAATACAGTTGCTTGCATCAAAATCAATAGCTTAAAAGTTGTCTTTATGGATGGTAAGGAACGCTATTTTTCTGAAAAAGATATTGCCAAAGATTATGTTATAGATAAAGATAAACTAAAAGTGTGTTTTTAATTTTTTATACTCCATTATCTTTTAGTTAACTTTGTATTACCAATCGGTTAAACTCTATAGACCATAATTCTATCAGTACAAAGTTAGAACCCCTTACTAACTTTCTGCTAATTCGCTTTCCCTTTTCAATTTTTGCAAACTAAAGTCCAAGCAGCTGCTTGGACAAAATCAACTTAAAAACCACTCTGGATTATCTCTTACGGTATCAAAGAAATCTTTATAGCTTAGCAGCTTTCTCATAGCAGTTGCACCGATTAGAATCTGATAAAAGGGGTATTTTGTTGCTACGATAGCAGTTATCTCCAGTTCGCCTAAAAAGGTATATCTTTTGATGAGATATTTTCTATTTGGTATTTGAGTGCTTCTAAATTCAAATTTACATCTATACGGATCAAAATATACAAATACAAGTGATGTTGACCGCATTGATAAGGGCGCATATTTGTAGTCTAGCTGCCATATATAGTGTAAAATTTCTAATGATGCTTCATAAGCTGTTGTAGCACAGAGTTTCATTTTTAGATGGTAGCATCTATTATTAGGGTTATATTGATTCTATTGCATAGTGCAATAAGGCTGCATCACAAAGGATTAGAGCCAAAAATTAGGACGGACTTTTTGTAGTTTTATGTAAGTTAGCTCTCTTAATTTAGTTGCTAACTCGCATTTGATGGTATTTGTTGGTGATAATCGTAATCGTACTCACTACGTAAAAACTCTAACAGCTCCTCTTTTGAAGGCTCTCTACCGGTTAAATCATAGTATAGTGAACATTTATCGAAGGCCTTTTCTAAAACATACTCTTCAAATGTTTCCATGTGGGTTCCTACTTATTAGAAAATTTTATAGCATATAATGATATAGATAAAATTCTTTTTATTAAATATACAAACATATTTAATATTTACATATTATTTAAATTTAATTTATATCTATCTCCTATAGCACTATTAGCCTTTTTGGGTACTAATTGAGTATTTATCAACCTATGTGTAACATAATATGATCAAGTATATTATTGATGTGAGAAAGGCTTGAATCAGCTTCAAAAAGTGTCATTTGGACAACATTCTCAATTTTTTCATCCTCATTCAGAAGGCCATCTTTTTCAAACTCTTCGTTTGTTTCTAAAAGTGCTTTTACAAGTACGGTTTCAAAATTAGACATATCGTTTCCTATTGTTGAGTTAAAAGCTAACCAAACCATAAAATCGGTTTAGTTAAAGCTTTAGGTAATTAGATCATGTCGGTGTCTTTAAAAATCGTAATTTTTTCTGACAATGTAATTATATATTCAAAAGAGTAAAAAAATACTTAAATATATACTCATATGAATATATTATGCTATAATTTTGCCCATGGATAAAACAAGACTTAATTTACTACTATCAAGTGCAAAATTAAAGAAAAAAGATCTGTCTATTTTGTTGGGCGTAGCACAATCAACCGTAAATAATTGGGGGAGTTCAAAAGAGATACCCTATTGGCTTGAGAGTTGGTTGGGTTATTACATCAAGGCAAAATCGTATGATGAGATGAAATTAAAGATATGTAATGAGAAATAGCGAGATGAAAAGTACCAAATCGGCTTAGAGCCTTGGTAGAGAAAATGTGAACTGAAAGTAGTCTCTTGTGCTTGATGAGCTAAGAGAAATTGCTTAGCTCATCGTAAAATAGGGTTTACAGTAGACTATTTTTGGTATCTACTGATAAATTTTGCAGTTTTCGTAGTTGAGAAGTAATCTATTATCTCAGCTTTAGAAGCTTCTGCAAATTTTGGATTATTTGTTAAAATATTTAGGTTCTGGTCTATATGTCTTTGAATGAATTGGTCTGTTTTAGTGTTTTCACGTAGTGAAAAATTAACGTTTTGAGCAAACAATAGAGTTGATAGAAATAAAAAAAGTATAGTTTTTAGCATGATAAATCCTTTTACTTATAATTATCATAAGACCATTGTATCATAAATTTGCAAAACTATATTACAAAATTATTACTATTATATAATAAATTTATGATAGAATGGATTATGATAACAAATTTGGATTTTTTACTATGACGGTAGAACAAAAAGAGCATCTAATTGAGGTTTATGAGACGATTCCAAATAAGGATAATATTGTAAATTTTTTGGATATGAAAAACTTGAAAGATCCAAAATCCTTTATAAAGATTGATAATGCAAAAAATTCATATCTGGAATGTGATCATAAAGAGGAGTGTATGTTTCTCTATGAAGATTCCCTTCTAGGCTTTATAAACGAAGGGTTTGTTATAACAAATCAGTTTTTCCATTATAAAGAGATAAGCGGAAATAACGAAAAGATTCCCTTATCTGATATAAAGTACTTCACAAAAACTAAGATGAACAATTTTTGGATTAATAATGAGATTGAAGTTCATTTCCTCTTTTTTGATGACGATACCGACTATTTTGTAGAGATAATGCAAAATTTAATTGAGTATGAGGGTAAGTGTTGAATTTGTGTTCTCTTGCAGGCACTTGATATGTTCTTATCTAGAATACAAATATATCTAGAACCCATCTCAAAAATAGCTGGTACGGGTATTGCTGATTCCAGAGTATGGAATTAACAAACAAACAATGGGAAATAATAGAACCACTATTTCCGCAGAAAGAACTAAGGCCATCAGGAAAAGG